>Ga0265798_10000018_pt1 | contig 474594 bp, 416 predicted proteins | sample P3T30metagenome_FD_192430 | JGI IMG/M metagenome (GOLD analysis project Ga0265798, IMG submission 192430) | Plant litter microbial communities from East Loma Ridge, Irvine, California - P3 T30 | ecosystem: Environmental > Terrestrial > Plant litter > Unclassified | place: USA: California...
TGCCTGGCGGCACTAGCGCGGTGGTCCCACCTGACCCCATGCCGAACTCAGAAGTGAAACGCCGTAGCGCCGATGGTAGTGTGGGGTCTCCCCATGCGAGAGTAGGGAACTGCCAGGCATCAAATTAAATGTGCTGATATGGCTCAGTTGGTAGAGCGCACCCTTGGTAAGGGTGAGGTCCCCAGTTCGACTCTGGGTATCAGCACCAGTTTTAGATAAGCAAATGGGTTCGGCAAATAAAGAATTTGCCTGGCGGCTGTAGCGCGGTGGTCCCACCTGACCCCATGCCGAACTCAGAAGTGAAACGCCGTAGCGCCGATGGTAGTGTGGGGTCTCCCCATGTGAGAGTAGGGAACTGCCAGGCATCAAACAGACAGAGCCCCGTGCGAAAGCACGGGGCTTTTTCTTTTGGATCTTATTCATACCATTATCCTGAACTACCTGAACTACCTGAACTGCCTGAACTGCCTGAACTGCCTGAACTGCCTGAACTGCCTGAACTGCCTGCAGTTCATTTTAATCCTCAGATCACTTCAAATGGGCGAAAGCAGCGTGGGTTAATCTATCAGCGCAAAAAAAAGCCCTCGGCAACTCCAGCGGCCAAGGGCTTCTCTGGTTTTACTACACTTCGTCAGTGAATTACCTGAGACAGAAAGGCGCGTGTACGCTCAGATTTAGGTTGTGAGAAAAATTCTGTCGGCGGAGCCTGCTCAACAATTTCACCACGATCCATAAAGATCACCCGATCGGCTACCGTACGAGCAAAACCCATCTCGTGCGTTACACAAAGCATGGTCATACCATCTTCGGCCAGGCCAATCATCGTATCCAGTACCTCTTTAACCATCTCCGGATCAAGCGCTGAAGTTGGCTCATCAAACAGCATAATTTTCGGCTTCATGCACAGCGAACGCGCGATGGCGACTCGTTGTTGCTGACCGCCGGATAACTGTCCAGGAAACTTATGGGCGTGCTCAGCAATGCGTACCCGTTCCAGATAATGCATAGCCAGCTGTTCTGCTTCTTTCTTCGGTGTCTTACGTACCCATGTCGGCGCCAGAGTACAGTTTTGCAGTACGGTAAGATGGGGAAAAAGGTTAAAATGTTGGAATACCATGCCAACTTCTGTGCGCACACGTTCAATATTGCGCAGGTCATCGTTCAGATGAATGCCATCTACTACAATCCGTCCCTGCTGATGTTCTTCAAGATGATTGATGCAGCGTATGGTGGTCGATTTTCCCGAGCCTGATGGACCACAGAGTACAATACGCTCGCGCGGTTTAACCTGCAGATTGATATCTTTAAGTACATGAAACTGCCCATACCATTTATTGACATTCTCAAGGGATATCATCAGGTTATCGGCATCTTTAATCATAGATTGGGTCATGATATTCCTTAGTGTGCGGTGCGGCCAGTATGAAAACGCTTCTCCAGATACTGGCTATAGCGCGACATGCTAAAACAAAAAATCCAGTAAACCAGGGCAGCAAACACATAACCCTCGGTCGACATTCCCAGCCAGGTCGGATCAACGGTTGCCTGTTGCACACTGCTGAACAGGTCGAATAAGCCAATAATGATCACCAGGCTAGTATCTTTAAACAGGGCGATAATGGTGTTCACCAGCCCTGGAATCGTTAACTTCAATGCCTGAGGCAGGATCACGAACGCCTGTGTTTTCCAGTAACCCAGCGCCAGCGACTCTGCAGCTTCGTACTGTCCTTTAGGTAGCGCTTGCAAGCCGCCACGTACCACCTCCGCAACATAAGCAGACTGGAATAGCACCACGCCTACCAATGCACGGATCAATTTGTCGATCGATGTTCCTTCCGCCATAAAAAGAGGCAGCATGACGGATGACATGAACAGCACGGTTATCAGCGGAACGCCGCGCCAGAACTCGATGAAAATGATCGATAGTGTGCGTACTACTGGCATACGTGAGCGACGAGCCAGCGCCAGTAAAATGCCCAGCGGCAATGCACCGGCAATACCTACCGCGGCAATAATCAGCGTCAGCGTCAGGCCGCCCCATTGGCGAGTTTCAACCCGCTCAAGGCCGAAGAATCCCCCGTACAGCAGAAACCAAACCACGACTGGATAAACGATAATCCAGCCAGCAATGTAGCGTCCGCGATGCGGCATGCTTTTTACAAACATTGGTATCAGGGAAAGCAGGCCAATTATTAGAGTAAGGTTAATGCGCCAGCGCAGTTCATGCGGATAGAGGCCATACATAAACTGGCCAAACCGCGCATGAATGAAAACCCAGCAGGCACCCTCTTTAGTACAGTCTGCACGGGTGGTACCCAACCAGTTAGCCTGAAAAATCAGCCAGTTCAGCGCCGGAGGAATAACCGTCCACATGATCCACAGGCAAAACAGGGTTAGCAGGCTATTGCCCCAGCTGGAGAACAGATTTTTGCGTGCCCAGCGCCATGCGCGTGAAGGAAAGCTGGTTGGTGCTGCCTGTGGTTGATGCGTTGTCACCGTCATGTTTATTCTCTTAGCGCTCAACCAGCGCAATTTTGCGGTTATAGATATTCATTAACAGTGAAATAATCAGGCTGATAATCAGATAAACCGCCATGGTAATCGCAATGGTTTCTATCGCCTGTCCGGTTTGATTGAGCACCGTTCCGGCAAACAATGACACCATATCGGGATAGCCGATCGCCGCTGCCAGTGAGGAGTTTTTAACGATGTTTAAATATTGGCTGGTCAGCGGCGGGATAATGACGCGCATCGCCTGTGGGATGATTACCTGTCGTAGCGTAACTGGATTAGGCAATCCTAATGAGCGTGCCGCCTCATGTTGGCCGTGAGGCACTGACTGAATCCCTGATCGAATAACCTCAGCGATGAACGATGACGTATAAATAGAGAGTGCCAGCGTCAGCGCAGCCAGTTCAGGGATCAGCACAAAGCCGCCACGGAAGTTAAAGCCGCGCAAAACTGGAATATCCCAGTGCATGGCCGCGCCAAATATGGCATGGGCTATCGCCGGAAATACCAGCAACATAGCAATGGCTGTGGGCCAGGTACGACGCAATTGGCCGGTTTTAACCTGATGTTGACGGTTAAAGCGATACGTCGCGATGGTGCCAATGATGGTCAGAAGCAGGGCGATCAAAAACGGCAGCGTGCCCGGTGCATATTGTGGCCAGGGAATATAGAGTCCGCGGTTGCTGACGAAGGTTAAATCAAATGCACTAAGTGCCTGACGCGGGCCAGGCAGATTACGCAGCACAGCAAAATACCAGAAGAAGATCTGCAGCAGCGGTGGAATATTACGGAACGTCTCAATGTAGATGGTTGAAATTTTTCTCAGCAGCCAGTTGTCCGACAGGCGGGCCAGACCGAGAAAGAAACCCAGGATCGAGGCGAAAACGATACACAGCGCTGATACCAGCAACGTATTGGTCAATCCGACCAGAAACACGCGCGCGTAGGTATCGCTTTCTGAATACTCAATCAGATGTTGAACGATGCCAAAACCGGCAGTGCGCTCGAGAAAACCAAAACCCGACGTAATGCCGCGATTAGCCAGGTTAACGATGGTGTTATGAACCAGATAACCCACAACCAGTATCACAGCGGCTACCGCAATGATTTGGTACACCCAGGCGCGAACCGCAGGGTTGGAGAATGAGAAATCCCTTTTCACGGTTGGGCGTTGAGACATGATGCAACCTCAGTGACGACATTACTGATCCGGACGCCAGAAAGGCGTCCGGTGATAAACAAGAGCGAGCAGAAATTAACGCACTGGTGGAGCGTACTGAATGCCACCCTGATTCCATAACGCGTTCTGACCACGTGCAATTTTCAGCGCACTGTCTTTACCCACGTTACGGTCAAAGCTTTCCTGATAGTTACCTACCTGCTTAATGATGTTGTAAGCCCACTTGTTATCCAGCTTCAGGTCTTTGCCAAAGTCGCCCTCTGCACCGAGCAGATGTGCCATATCCGGCGTGGTTGGCTTAGCGGCCATTTGATCGACGTTTTTAGAGTTGATGCCCATCTCTTCGGCATTCAGCATCGCGAAGAACGACCATTTTACGATGGTAAACCAGTCATCATCGCCACGACGCACTACCGGACCCAGAGGCTCTTTTGAAATCACTTCAGGTAAGACGATGAACTCATCCGGTTTGCCCAATTTGATACGCAACGCGTAAAGCTGAGACTGATCGGAAGCCAGCGTATCGCAGCGTCCGCTATCCAGTGCTTTTGCCGACTCATCCGAACGATCGAACGTCACCGGTGTATAGGTCATTTTGTTGGATTTAAAGAAGTCGGCGACGTTCAGCTCGGTATCGGTTCCGGCCTGAATACAAACGGTGGCGCCATCCAGCTCTTTAGCGCTTTTCAGGCCTGCTTTGTTGTGAGTCAAAAAGCCGATGCCATCATAATAATTCACGCCGGCAAACAGAAAGCCCATGCCTCCATCGCGCGCTGATGTCCATGTGGTGTTACGTGAAAGAATATCGACTTCGCCAGATTGCAGCGCGGTGAAACGTTCCTTTGCAGTCAGCGGGGTATATTTCACTTTTGTCGCATCGCCAAATACAGCGGCAGCGGCAGCACGGCAGACATCCACATCCAGACCGGTAAATTTGCCGCTGGCATCAGCGTAGGAGAATCCAGGCAGGCCATCACTAATGCCGCACTGAACAAAACCTTTCTTTTTAATGGCATCCAGCGTCGTGCCTGCATGAGCCTGATTAGCCAGCGTAAGCAGAGAGGCGGCCGCAACCAAAGTGGTAAGCATCATTTTTTTCATAAAGCATCCTGTGTGGCGAAGCATATTGTTATGGTGAGCAGCGCACCTTAATGCGCGCTTTTGCTGTCTGAGGTGGTTAGCCACCCACGACTTTGCAAAGGCAATGCCAGGTTTGCAGCAGTATGAATTTATTGGAAATATCTGTTAATAACCTGACGTAACTGGAAAGTTCACTTAATATCGCGCACTAAAGCGGTGCGGCGTGAGTCGACAGGATCACATTTGGTGCAAAAAGTTTCACCAGATAGAGGCGATGTGAGCGCTGACGCGAAACGAGAAGGGCGTTGCTGAAAAATTGCAAAAAAAAAGCCCGCCGATCACATTCGGCGGGCTTTGATAACGCTAAGCAGGCTTAGTAAAGCGATGCTTTGCCCGTAGGGCGCGTTTTGAAGCGGCGATGAAGCCACAGATACTGGCTTGGCGCGCGCAGGATTTCGCGTTCAATCACTTTGTTCATGTAGGCTGCGGCCTCATGTTCATTATCCAGCGGATAGTCCTGTAACTCAGGCTGAATAACCAGCTCATATCCCTGACCCTGTTCTTTACGAATCAGTACGACGGTGATCATCGCTGGTTTTGCCATGCGCGCCAGCATATAGGTGCCGCTAGTGGTAGCGGCCTGAGAAACCGCGAACAGCGGAGCGAACACGCTGCCTTTCGGACCGTAATCCTGATCCGGGGCAAACCAAACCGCTTCACCTTGTTTCAGCGCTTTTACCATGCCACGCAGATCACGACGATCAATCATCGCTTTGTTAGAACGCGTACGACCTTTGGTCTGTACCCATTCCATCAGTTTGTTGTTATGCGGACGATACATGGCCATCATTGGCTGGCACAGACCCATCGCGCGGCCACCTAATTCAAGTGACATAAAGTGCACGCCAATAATTAATGCGCCGCGTTTCTTTTCCTGCGCGCTTTTGAGGTTATGCAACCCGTTGACGGTGAACCAGCGTTTGACGCGTTCATCTGACCAAAACCAGGCCATCCCGGTTTCCATCAGGCCCATACCGAGAGATTCAAAATTGTGGACGATCAGTGCATCGCGTTCGGCTTCACTCAGGTCCGGGAAGCAGAGCTCCAGATTACGCTGCGTAATGCGCATACGGCGTTTCAGAAACCTCATGGACGTACGGCCCAGCCAGATACCCAGTTTCTCTAACAAAGGAAACGGCAGCTGTACCAGTAAGAAAAGCAGGCCAAGACCAAACCAGGTTAACCAATAACGTGGATGGAGCATATGGCGGGAAAAGCGAGGTGCTGATTTCATCGATATCTCGTTATGCAGTAATGGATGACGGTAACGCATAAAGATGTACATCAGTCGCGATACAGATCGTTGGACAGCATGATGAATCAAAAGTTGAATAACAAGCGGAATTTTTACACGATTCAGACATTTCAATCGGCAGAATAGTGATTAAAAAAAAGGCGCTAACCCGAAGGCGCGCCTTTTTTTTCCGGTCATGAACTTAGTTCATGCCATATTTTTTCAATTTCTTGCGCAGCGTACCGCGGTTGATGCCCATCATCAGAGCAGCACGGGTCTGGTTGCCACGGGTATACTGCATTACCATGTCCAACAGAGGCTGTTCCACTTCAGCCAATACCAGCTCATAGAGATCGTTAACATCCTGACCATTCAGTTGAGCAAAATAGTTCTTCAGTGCCTGTTTAACTGAATCACGCAGTGGCTTTTGGGTCACCTGGTCTTGTGAGTTAACAGTAGAAACGGTCAGTACGTCAGAATTTACGCGTTGTTCGAACATAGTTCTTTCAGCTCTTTATTTCGTTTACGCAAGATTTTCGAAGTATGCCTCCAACGCCTCCAGCTGTTCGCTGGCATCCTCAATGGCGTTGAATGTGCGCCGAAACTGGTCGTCAGGGGCGTGCTCCTGGAGATACCAGGAGACGTGTTTTCGGGCAATACGGTATCCCTTGCGCTGACCGTAAAAGTCGTGCAGTTCCCGTATATGTCCAATCAGCAAGTGCTTTATCTCTGCCATTGGCAGAGGAGCAAGCAACTCCCCAGTGTCCAGGTAGTACTGGATTTCCCGGAAGATCCACGGTCTTCCCTGGGCAGCGCGGCCTATCATCAGGGCATCAGCCCCCGTATAGTCCAGCACTGCTTTGGCTTTATGCGGGTCAGTAATGTCCCCATTCGCGATAATCGGAATGGAAACGTTCTGCTTAACTGTCCGAATGCTGTCGTATTCAGCTTCGCCGTTGAACAAACAGGCGCGAGTGCGTCCATGAATGGTCAGGGCCTGAATGCCACACCGTTCGGCCAATTGGGCAATCTCTACGCAATTGCGATTTTCAGTATCCCAGCCGGTACGTATCTTCAGCGTAACGGGCACGTCAACTGCATTCACCACCGCGAGAAGAATCGATCTCACTAACTCAGGGTGTTGCAGCAGTGCCGAACCTGCCAGCTTGCGATTCACCTTTTTCGCCGGGCAGCCCATGTTTATATCGATAATCTGAGCACCGGAAGCCACATTAATGCGCGCTGCCTGTGCCATATCATCGGGATCGCAACCGGCAATTTGCACGGTGCGTATTCCAGGCTCGTCACTATGAACCATGCGCAAACGCGACTTATCGCTTGCCCAAACTTCCGGGTTCGACGAAAGCATCTCAGACACTGCCATTCCGGCGCCTAACTGATAACACAATGTCCTGAAGGGCCGGTCTGTTATCCCGGCCATCGGGGCGGCAATCAGTCGATTACGGAGCTGGTGGTGTCCAATGCGCATGAAAAAGAAGTGACCATAACTGTTCGCAAGGCGGCGTATATTACGCATTTTTTTCAGAAGATGAAAGGCCAAGTTTTGAACAATTGGACACAGAAAGCAGCAGGAAGAGAATAGCAACGGGGCGTTACTTTTTTTTAATTATTTATAACAATGAGTTATGTGATTTTAAGGTGAAAAAGTATACAAATAATTTCTTTTTTTTTAAGCCTAATCACCCGATAAAAACCGCCAAATAGCCTTATGTACAGCACATTTGGCGGTAAATATCATGATGTTTTATCAGGATTTAGCAGGATTATTCCACAATTACACGGCCGTTGAGCGTTTGTACCGGACGGCTGTTACCATGCTCGCCGAGGATTTTTTCAAACGAGGCAATCTGGGCAGGCGAAGCATAAACCGCATCTTTCATTACCAGCCAGCGTACGCCTTCTGTGCAAGGGGGGGTCGTCAGCGATCCGCTGTAGCGATAGTACTGTTTGTTCACCGGTTTCAGTGACGAAAGATCAAGCGGCTTATTCAGGCGCTTCTCTTCATTCACCTTTGCAGGCACGCTGCGCAGGATCGCCTCCAAAGTAGGATTCACTGCGCCGGGTTTAAACATCACGCCCATTACCGCCAGGCCGCCCTGAGCGCTGCTGTGCACAAAATGCACTTCAAGCGGGAAGGATTCGCCGTTAATCATGTTTTCTGCTGGCGTATGGAAATGGAACTGGCGCAGAGTAAACGTTTCGTCATCAACCTTGATATCATCGCCATCCTGCACGTTGATCTGCACGGTGTGGCCATTGTTCACAATCGATTTCTGCTTAGCGTTATATTTCACCGCCAGCGGCTGCAGCTGACCGTTTACCGCGCTACGAATATCGATAGGTGACTGGTTTTGGCCGTTTTTGCAGGTGGCAAAATCGGCGTTGATTTCGCCCCATTGATCGGGTGATTCATAAGACCAGTGATGATCGTGGGCCCAAGAGAAAGGTGCAGCGGAAATAGCCAGAGCACAGAGCGTATATTTTAATTTCATTTCAGAGACTTCCCCAGTGTTAATAACCGAATGCGCGGTATAACAACAGCGCAGAAACAGCACTAATTTCTGGCGGGGATAGTAACCAAACGATTGTAAAGAAACGCCCTGTGGCGAGCACCGCAGGGCGTTTTGAGACAGGTCTCAGGCAGAGGCGCGGATACCGGTAATGCGGCACCACTCTTCGCGTTCTGCTACTGGATCGAGCTGAAAGCGATCGGCATAGGCTTCGCATACGCTTTCCGCCTGGCTCGCCAGAACGCCCGACAGGCCTAAATGCCCTCCCGCTTTCGGTAGCACACCAATCAGCGGTGCCAGCTCGCGCAGAGGACCCGCCAGAATGTTAGCTACCACCACATCGGCGCTGAGATTGTCAGGTTGCTGATGCGGCAGATAGAGCGAAAGTCGGTCCGACACGCCGTTGCGTTCAGCGTTGTCGCGGCTTGCCTGAATCGCCTGCGGATCGATATCGATCCCGATCGCCTGAGCAGCGCCCAGTTTCAACGCGGCGATGGCTAAAATGCCGGATCCACAACCAAAGTCGATGATCGTTTTGCCAGCCAGATCCAGACCATCAAGCCAGGCAAGGCAGAGCGCAGTAGTGGGATGGGTACCGGTGCCGAATGCCAGACCCGGATCAAGCATGACGTTAACCGCGTCAGGATCGGGTACGTCGCGCCAGCTCGGGCAGATCCACAAACGTTCGCCAAAACGCATGGGATGAAAGTTCTCCATCCACTCACGCTCCCAGTCTTTATCTTCAATCTGCTCAATTTTGTAATGGTAATCCGCCGCTAACAGCGGATGCTGACCCATGCTCTGTACCACCGGTTCCATGTCGGTTTCGGCATCGAACAGGCCAATAATATCGGTATCGCCCCACAAACGGGTTTCACCCGGCAGCGGTTCGAAAACCGGATTATCATGGGTGTCCTGAAAAGTCACCGAAACGGCGCCCAGTTCGATTAGCGCATCGCCCAGCTCTTCAGCATGCGCGCCGGTGGTATTAATCTTGATTTGAATCCATGGCATAGCAATTCTCTTTATTTATGCAAAGTCGTCGCCATCCGCCTCGTGCGGCGTCTGACCAAACAGGTTGCCCACTAAAAACGCCAGCAGGCTGAGCGTTAATGCAGGCACAATCGGATGAAATCCGCCCGGCTGCAGCTTAAAACTGGCCAGCAGGGTGTAGCTCAGCGCCCCGACGATCATGGCGCTGAGCGCGCCCGCTGCGTTGGCTTTTTTCCAGTACAGACCCAGTACCAGCGGCCATAAAAATACCGCCTCTAAGCCACCAAACGCCAGCAGGTTAAGCCAGATCAGCATATCCGGTGGATTCCATGCCGCGATCAGCAGCAGCAACCCGAGTAAAAAAGTGATGCTGCCAGACAGTAATTTTACCCGCGGCTCATTGGTGATCTGCTGAGGATAAAGACGCAGATAGAGATCCTTCACGATCGTGGCGGAGGATTGTAGCAATTGTGCATTGATCGTCGACATGATCGCCGCCAGCGGCGCCGCGAGAAAGATCCCGGCAGCAAAGGGCGGCAATACGGTGATCATCAGCCGGGGGATCACCTGATCCGGAACGGTAAGATCGGGCAACACCGCACGACCCAGCGCGCCAGCGAGGTGCATACCGAACATCAGCACGCTCATCACCAGAGTACCGATGATAATGCCACGATGCACGGCCCGGCTGTCTTTGTAAGAGATGCAGCGCACGGCGGTATGCGGCAAACCGATCACGCCAAAACAGACCAGCACGCTAAACGAGGCCAGAAAGGCGGGATTAATGATATCGCCCACGCCTTGCGGCTGAGTCAGCTTAGGATCGATGCGCTGTAAGGTTTCCACGGCGGTAGAGAGGCCGCCAGCTGCGTGAATCACGGCGAACAGCAGCAAAAAGGTGCCAGCCAGCATCACAATACCCTGCATAGCATCGTTCAGCACGCTGGCACGAAAGCCGCCGAAAGCGGTATAGACCGCAATGGTGCCGCCGAAGATGATCAGGCCGGTATCGTAGGGAATGCCGGCAGCCGTCTCCAGCAGCCTGGCCCCGCCAATAAACTGTACGGTCATAGCACCAACAAAGGCCACCAGCAGGCTCAGGCTGGCCAGCCAAATCAACAGCGGGCTGCGAAAACGCGCATACAGCATGTCGTTCAGCGTAATGGCATTATGCCGGCGGGCAAGAATGGCAAATTTTTTGCCGAGGATACCCAGCGACAGCCAAACGGCCGGCACCTGCACCATCGCCAGCAGCACCCAGCCAAGACCATATTTATAGGCCGCACCGGGCCCACCAATAAAGGAGCTTGCGCTGATATAAGTGGTGGTTAATGTCATCGCCAGCAGAAAGCCGCCCATCGAGCGACTGCCTAAAAAATATTCCGTTAAAAAGCTGCCTTGCTGACGTTTACGCATTGCCCACACCGAAAGGGCGGCCACCAGCAGCAAATAGGCGAACAGCGGCAGGATAATGTTAACGTCCATGCGGCTCCTCCAGCGGGATATTTTTGAATACCAGACGAATCATCAATGCGCAAAGCACGATAAACAGCACGGGAGCAAACAGGCAGGAGAGTTCAAACCAGAGCGGCAAACCGGCAATACCGGGTTGATTGCCACCCAGCCAGGCGCAAAGGCCCCAAACGGTCAGATAAGCGACAGCCAACAGCAGCGACCAACGAGCCTCTCTGTTAGCCTGGATAAAGCGCGCATCCATCAGCACATCCTCAATGCGAAACGCCGAAAGCTGGAAAAACAAAAGGCCGGATAACCGGCCTTCAGGGTACTCAGAACGCGATTACTTTTCCTGCAACCCGAGCTTTTTCTCCAGATAGTGGATATTGGTTCCACCCTGCTGGAAGTGCTCATCGGACATGATTTTCATCTGCAGTTCAACGTTGGTTTTAATGCCGTCGATGATCAGTTCAGCCAGCGCATTTTTCATGCGCGCAATCGCCACCTCACGGGTTTCCCCATAGGTAATCAGCTTGCCGATCATGGAGTCGTAATAAGGCGGCACGGTATAGCCGGCATAAATATGCGACTCCCAACGAACGCCAAACCCGCCCGGCGCGTGGAAACGGGTAATTTTACCCGGACTTGGCAGGAAGGTATTTGGATCCTCAGCGTTGATACGGCATTCCACGGCATGACCGCGAATGACCACTTCATCCTGCGTCAGGGACAAGCCCTGGCCTGCGGCAATGCGCAGCTGCTCTTTAATCAGGTCAACGCCGGTAATCATTTCGGTTACCGGATGTTCAACCTGAATACGGGTGTTCATCTCAATGAAGTAGAACTCACCGTTTTCGTAGAGGAATTCAAAGGTACCGGCACCGCGATAGCCAATTTCCGCACAGGCTTTGGCGCAACGCTCACCGATAAAGCGACGCTGCTCGGCGGTGATGCCTGGCGCTGGCGCTTCTTCGACAACTTTCTGGTGACGACGCTGCATGGAGCAGTCGCGTTCTGCCAGATAGATCGCTTTGCCCTGGCCATCAGCCAGAACCTGGATTTCAACGTGACGTGGGTTCTCGAGGTATTTCTCCATGTATACCATGTCGTTGTTAAAGGCAGCTTTCGCCTCCGCACGGGTCATGTTGATAGAGGTTTCGAGATCTTTATCGCCGCGCACGACGCGCATACCGCGACCGCCGCCGCCGCCAGAGGCTTTGATGATCACCGGATAACCGATGCGTTTAGCAAAGGCACGGTTTTTTTCCATATCGTCGGTCAACGGACCGTCGGAACCCGGCACGCACGGCACGCCTGCTTTTTTCATCGCGTTGATGGCAGAAACTTTATCGCCCATCAGGCGAATGGTATCTGCTTTCGGGCCGATAAAGATAAAGCCGGAACGTTCAACCTGCTCAGCAAAGTCGGCGTTCTCGGACAGAAAACCATAACCTGGGTGAATAGCATCCGCGCCGGTGATCTCGGCAGCCGAAATCAGCGCAGGAATATTCAGGTAGCTTTTGACCGACGGTGCCGGGCCGATGCAGACGGTTTCGTCTGCCAGCAGCACGTGCTTCAGATCACGGTCAGCGCTTGAGTGAACCGCCACCGTTTTGATACCGAGCTCTTTGCATGCGCGTAAAATGCGCAGCGCAATCTCGCCGCGGTTGGCAATGACAATTTTATCCAGCATGGTAGGCCCCGTTATTCGATGATGATCAGCGGCTCGTCAAACTCCACCGGCTGGCCGCTTTCGACCAGAATGGCTTTCACCACGCCAGACTTGTCGGCTTCGATCTGGTTCATCATTTTCATCGCTTCAACGATACACAGCGTATCACCGGCGCTAACCTTCTGGCCCACTTCAACGAACGCTTTCGCATCCGGGCTTGGGGTACGGTAGAAGGTACCTACCATAGGTGAACGCACGAGGTGACCGCTGATTTCAGCAGCAGGTGCTTCGGCGACAGGCGCGGCAGGTGCCACAGCGGCGGCAAGGCCTGGCTGCTGCTGAGCCATTGGCATCGCGTACGCCTGCTGCATCATGGGATAGCCGGTATTAGCCGGTGCACGGCTGATACGAACAGACTCTTCGCCTTCAGAAATTTCCAGCTCGGAGATGCCCGATTCTTCAACCAGTTCGATCAATTTTTTAATCTTACGAATATCCATGAGTGTGGTTCCGTACTCTGTTTAATTTATGTTGGAAAGGCGTTTTACTGCCGTTTGTAAAGCCCAGTTATAACCGTCGGCACCAAGGCCACAGATTACACCGGCAGAAATATCAGAAAGATAGGAATGATGACGAAAGGACTCACGTGCATGAACGTTGGACAGATGAACTTCAATAAAAGGAATATTCACCGCCAGCAGGGCGTCACGCAGAGCGACGCTGGTGTGCGTAAATGCAGCCGGATTAATGATGATATAATCAACATCCTCTCTCGCCTGATGAATACGATCGATAAGGACGTACTCTGCATTCGATTGCAGATGGCTGAGTTTCACATCAATGTCGCTGGCGCTGGTGGTCAATTGATTAACAATCGCGTCCAGCGTGGTTGAACCGTACTTTTCCGGTTCGCGGGTGCCCAACAGATTGAGGTTGGGGCCGTTTAAAAGCAGAATGTGAAACTTATGCGCCATTGTGCTGCTATCTCCTGCAATATCTAAGGCATCGCGTAAAATACCGCGCAAAAATCAATTTGTCACCTTATGCACCCAAAATAAGCCATATCTTGAATGCGAAGCCGGGCATTATAATGATTTCGGGACAATTAGCAGCTAAATACTGGTCTTATCTGCGAAGTTGATCAACCGTAACGTGCTGAGACATTACGGTTAATCATCAAAAAGCGGGGCGATGTCACTGAAAAACAGGCTAGCGTGAAAACCAGCGGCGAAACTTTTTATAACGCCAGGCGAGCAGAATTGCTGCCAGCAGTGCATAAATCACCGGCTGCGGGGAGACGGTTTTAACCGACCATAAAAAGTGGATCGGCGCGAGAATCGCCACCAGATAAATGGCGTTGTGCAGCGTTTGCCAGCGTTTGCCCAGTTTACGCTGCGCACGCTGGAAAGAGGTCACTGCCAGCGCGAGCAGGATAAACCAGCTGATAATTCCCAGCGTTAAATAAGGGCGCGTCAGTAATTCCCGCCCCAGCAGCGCCAGATTGTTGATACCCAGTTCCAGCAGCCAGTAGCTGGTCAGATGCAGCGATGCCCAGGCAAAACACCAAATGCCGAGCAGACGTCGGGTACGAATCAATAATGGCTGCTTGCCCATTCTGCTCAACGGCGCCACCAGCAGCGTAGCCAGAAGAAACTTTAGCGCCATACGGCCGGTAAAATGCTGGATATCTTTGGCCGGGTCGGCGCTCAGCCAGTTTTGGTCAATCGCCAGAATCAACCACAGTAGCGGTAAAAAGCCAGCCAGATGCAGTGCCACTTTAAGCCAGCCGATCTGTTTAAGGTTTAAACTCACCTAAAAATTCTCCCGCAAATCAAGGCCACGATAAAGCGATGCGACCTCGTCTGCATAGCCATTAAACAGCAGAGTAGGCTGACGCTTTACATCCAGGATGCCACCGGCACCGATAAAGCGTTCACTCTCCTGCGACCAGCGCGGGTGGTTAACGTGCGGGTTCACATTGGCGAAAAAACCGTACTCGTTGGGCGCGGATTCATTCCACGTGGTTGGCGGGCGATCGCGCGTCAGCGAAATATGCACAATCGACTTAATGCCTTTGAAGCCATATTTCCACGGCACGGTGAGGCGAATCGGTGCCCCATTCTGCGGTGGCAGCGCTTTGCCATACACGCCGGTAGTCAGCAGGGTTAACGGGTGCATCGCCTCATCCAGTCGCAGGCCTTCCACGTAAGGATAATTAAGGCCGCCGCCAATAAAGCGATCTTTCTGTCCTGGCATCTGATCCGGCGCGTAAACCGTTTTAAATGCGACGAAGCGTGCGTTGCTGGTCGGCTCTGCGGCCTGAATCAGTTTGCCAAGCTGGAAACCAATCCACGGCACGACCATTGACCAGGCTTCCACGCAGCGCATGCGATAGATGCGTTGCTCCATAGGAAAACGTTTGAAGATATCATCCATATCCAGCGTCAAGGGTTTAGCGACTTCGCCGTCAATACGCACTTTCCAGTCCTCGGTTTTCAGGCTACCAGCGTTAGCAGCCGGGTCAGCTTTATCGAGCCCAAACTCGTAAAAGTTGTTATAGCCGGTGACCTTATCTTCAGGCGTCAGCGTCAGGTCTGCCTGATAGGCCTTAGGCTTGCTGAAGTCGAGCGCACGGCCAGCGGGGGCGGGCGGGCGATCGTTGCCTTTGAACCAGCTCAGTAAATCAGCATGAGCGGCCTGAGGGAGAGCCGCCGCTGCCGCACCCAGGCCCAGCGTTTTCATGAGTTTTCTGCGCTGCTGATTAAAAATCGCTTCTGGCGTGACATCAGATTCAGTTAAACGGTTGACCGGCTTCATGGCATTTTCCTGTGGCAAGAGCAGTGTGCTGAGCATGAATAAAAGCGTGATGGCTGGCGACTTTTATCCACAAAATGTGAAATTTCCTGGCCATAAGCCGCTGCAATCAGAATAGACTGAATAATAGCCAGATGCGATCATCTGTTGTTGATAGCCGCTGGAGGGTTTGCCGCGCGGTAACCGCGTGGCACAATCATTTTTCACGACATAATTTGTGTTACTTTGTGCGCCACCGGCACACCTTTACGACACTTTTAACGCGTGCTTGCAGCAGCGATCTGTTGATAAGCGCGTTTACAGGCACAGGGATGCGAATAACCACCAAACTATCTGCGTTTATAACGTTATTAAGTGCGCTGGCGATGATTCTGATGCTGGTGGGCTGTCTGGCAAGCTTTCTTTATATCCTCAACCAACGGGTGGAACAGCGCGTACAGACGCTGGCCGCTGAAGTGAATACCGCTTTTTCCACGCAGACCGCACCCCAGATGGCTAGCTGGCTGGAGAAAGTGATGCCGCCGCTGAATATTGAACATCTGGAAATCCGTAATGCCTCGCAGGCCGTGCTGACGCTGGCGCGCCATCAAAACGCCATGCTTGAGGACGAACCCAACCGCTTTCGTCAGTTTGACGTACCGTTGCCGTTGCAGCCCGGTATGACCTTGCGCGTTCAGGTGCTGGATCCGACCCGCACCTGGTTTCAGTCGCTGGTCGGGACCTTTACGCTGAGCGCTATCGCCATTGTTGGCCTGGTGATGTCGATGCTGCTGCTGCTGACCCATCGCTGGCTCTATCGCCAGTTAAAAGGCATGGAGCGCCTTGAGCAACGCGCCAGCCGCGTGATGCGCGGTGAGCGCGGCAGCGTTGAGCGCGGCTCAATTCTGGAGTGGCCACCTAAAGCGAGCGCCGCACTGGATCTGTTACTGGCAGATTTGCGCGCAGCGGGCGAGCAGCGTACCCGTATTGATACCCTGATTCGTGCTTTTGCGGCTCAGGATGCGCGCACCGGCCTGAATAATCGTCTGTTTTTTGACAATCAGCTGGCGACGCTACTGGAAGACCCTGAGGATGTCGGCACGCATGGCGTGGTGATGATGATTCGCCTGCCCGATTTCGATACCTTGCTGGACGACTGGGGCCATCAGCAGGCGAAAGATTATCTTTTTGACCTGGTCAATATGCTGTCGACCTTTGTGCTGCGCTATCCCGGTGCGCTGCTGGCCCGCTATTTTCGCAGTGACTTTGCCGTTTTGCTGCCGCACCGCACCCTGAAAGAGGCGGACGGCATTGCGGCGCAGCTGATCAAAGCGGTGGATGCGCTACCGCCTACGCAGATGATGGATCGCGATGACATGATTCATATCGGCATCAGCGCCTTTCGCAGCGGCCAGCTGACCCAGCAGGTGATGGAAAACGTGGAATCTGCGACCCGCCACGCTTCGTTGCAAGGTGGAAATGGCTGGTCGGTGGGTGAAGGCAACACCATTGAAATGGGACGTGGCAGCGTAAAATGGCGCACGCTGCTGGAAAATACGCTCAGCCGCGGTGGGCCGCGGTTATATCAAAAGCCGGCCGTACTGGCGGGTGGCAAAGTGCATCATCGCGAGATTCTGGCGCGCATTTTTGATGGCGATAAAGAGCTGTTAGCCGCTGAGTTTATGCCGCTGGTACTGCAACTTGGCATGGCGGAAGCCTTTGATCGGCTGATGGTTTCGCGCATCATCGCGCTATCGGCTATCTGGCCGGAAGAGGTCTTCGCCTTGCCGGTCACCAGCGATGCGCTGCTGCAGCGGCCGTTTCAGCGCTGGCTGAAGGCCATGCTGTTGCAATGTACAAAATTGCAAAGAAAACGATTTTTATTTGAACTTGCAGAAGCCGATGTTGGTCAACATATCAATCTTTTACAGCCAGTATTTCGTTTACTGACCGGCTTCGGTTGCCGACTGGCAGTTAATCAGGCGGGACTGACGGTCGTCAGTAGTGCCTATATCAAACAGTTTAACGTTGAGCTGATCAAGCTTGATCCGGGGTTGGTCAGAAACATCGATCGACGCACCGAAAACCAGCTGTTTGTACAAAGTTTGCTTGAGGTCTGTAAAGACACGCCAACGCGCGTTTTTGCCACCGGTGTTCGGACCCGTTCTGAATGGCAAACGCTCAGTGATTTGGGCGTGTCGGGCGGACAGGGTGATTTTTTTGCCTCATCCGAGCCGGTAAACAGCAATGTGAAAAAATATTCACAGAGCTACCGTCTTTAAGCACCGCTTTCACGTAGAATAGCCGCGCAGTGGTGGTGGCGTTCACGGATGCATCGTTATCGATGCAGACCAGAAATGTTAAAATTTGTGTTTATTGTGTCCGCTTACCAGCCTGTGAAATGAGAAATTAAGCCGTGATGCAAGCCTTACCTTGTGGTTTCGTTTTCGGGGTTATGTATCAGGTCGCGGCATGCGTAATTTTTCACCGGAGCAGAACGTTTTTGCGCCTTGTGGCTGCACCCGGTGGTTGGTAAAGTAAGCGGATTTTATTTTCCGCCCCCAGCTTGCAGGATTATCCTTTAGTATGTTTAAAAAATTTCGTGGCATGTTTTCTAACGACCTGTCCATCGACCTGGGTACTGCGAATACCCTGATTTATGTGAAAGGACAGGGCATCGTGTTGAACGAGCCATCTGTTGTTGCCATTCGCCAGGACCGTGCCGGCTCCCCAAAGAGCGTGGCGGCCGTTGGCCATGATGCCAAACAGATGCTGGGTCGCACACCCGGCAATATTGCCGCTATTCGTCCAATGAAAGATGGCGTCATCGCCGACTTCTTCGTTACTGAAAAGATGCTGCAGCATTTTATCAAGCAGGTGCATAGCAACAGTTTTATGCGTCCCAGCCCGCGAGTGCTGGTGTGTGTGCCGGTTGGCGCAACGCAGGTTGAGCGCCGTGCTATCCGTGAATCAGCGCAGGGCGCCGGTGCACGTGAAGTCTTCCTGATTGAAGAGCCGATGGCTGCTGCGATTGGCGCAGGCCTACCGGTATCCGAAGCGACCGGTTCGATGGTGGTCGATATCGGTGGCGGTACGACCGAAGTCGCGGTGATCTCGTTGAACGGCGTGGTTTACTCTTCATCTGTCCGTATCGGCGGCGATCGCTTTGATGAAGCGATCATTAATTATGTGCGTCGTAACTACGGCTCGCTGATCGGCGAAGCGACTGCAGAGCGCATCAAACATGAGATCGGCTCGGCGTATCCGGGCGACGAAGTGCGTGAAATCGAAGTGCGCGGCCGTAATCTGGCTGAGGGCGTACCGCGCGGATTCACCCTGAACTCCAACGAAATTCTGGAAGCGCTGCAGGAACCTTTAACCGGTATCGTTAGCGCGGTAATGGTTGCCCTGGAACAGTGTCCGCCAGAGCTGGCCTCAGATATCTCTGAGCGCGGCATGGTATTGACCGGCGGTGGCGCATTGCTGCGCAATCTTGATCGTCTGTTAATGGAAGAGACAGGTATCCCGGTAGTCGTGGCTGAAGATCCGCTTACCTGCGTCGCCCGCGGCGGTGGTAAAGCGCTGGAAATGATCGACATGCACGGCGGCGATTTGTTCAGCGAAGAATAATTGCCTCAATCAGGCTACGCGCGCCAGCAGCGGCCGGTCAGGCACTGGCGCGCATGGCTCAGGGGAGTGGATCCGCACTCCCTTTTTTGTTGCCGAGGACTACGCAGAATTTATGAAGCCGATTTTCAGCAGAGGACCTTCCCTGCAGTTGCGCCTGTTTTTGGCGGTTTTGGTTGCTATAGGCATCATCATTGCCGACAGTCGGGTGGGGTCGTTTACCCAGATACGCAACTACATGGATACCGCAGTTAGCCCATTCTATTTTCTGGCCAACGGGCCACGACAGATTCTGGATAGCGTTTCAGACACCCTGGCCTCCCGGCAGCAGCTGGAGCTGGAAAACAAAGCGCTGCATCGAGAGCTATTTCTGAAGAACAGTGAAATCCTGATGCTGGGTCAATACAAGCAGGAGAACGCACGTCTGCGCGAACTGCTGGGCTCGCCATTGCGTCAGGATGAGCAAAAAATGGTTACGCAGGTGATCTCTACCGGCACCGATCCTTATACCGATCAGGCCGTGATTGATAAAGGCAGCGTGAACGGCGTCTATGAAGGGCAGCCGGTGATCAGTGATAAAGGCGTGGTCGGTCAGGTGATTGCCGTGGGCAAAGTCTCCAGCCGCGTGCTGCTGATTTGCGATGCCTCTCATGCGTTGCCGATTCAGGTGTTGCGTAACGATATCCGCGTGATTGCCGCGGGCAATGGCTGCACCGAAGATCTGCAGCTTGAGCACCTGCCGGGCAATACCGACATTCGGGTGGGCGATGTGCTGGTCACGTCAGGCCTTGGGGGCCGTTTCCCGGAAGGTTATCCGGTTGGCGTGGTGTCCTCCGTGAAGGTGGATACCCAGCGCGCTTACACCGTTATTCAGGCTCGCCCAACCGCAGGATTACAGCGTCTGCGCTATCTGCTGCTGCTGTGGGGCGCTGACAAACATGGCGATATGCCGATGGCACCGGATGAGGTGCACCGCGTGGCCAACGAACGCCTGATGCAGATGATGCCGCAGGTGCTGCCGCCAGCCGGTGAAATGGGGCCGCCTGCACCCGCAGCGGCAACCACCGCGCCCGCCAGCAACGGTACCCCGGCCACCACGCGCGGAGGTCAGCCTTGAGCAGCTATCGCAGCCATGGTCGCTGGGTTATCTGGCTCTCATTTCTTATGGCGCTGATATTGCAAATTATGCCCTGGCCGGAACAGCTTTATATGTTCCGGCCATCGTGGCTGTTGCTGATTCTGATTTATTGGGTGCTGGCGCTGCCACACCGGGTTAGCGTCGGCACCGGCTTCCTGATGGGCGGCATCATGGATCTGGTTGCCGGCTCCACCTTAGGTGTGAGAGCACTGGCATTAAGCATCATCGCTTACCTGGTGGCCTTCAAATTCCAGCTTTTCCGCAACCTCGCGTTGTGGCAGCAGGCATTAATGGTTATGGTGCTGTCGCTTGCCATGGATGTCATTGTTTTTTGGGCTGAATTTCTTGTGATCGATATCTCGTTTCGTCCGGAAATATTCTGGAGCAGCGTCATCGACGGGATCCTCTGGCCCTGGCTATTCTTATTGATGAGAAAAATCCGCCGTCAGTTTGCCGTTCAATAAGGAAAAGTATGCTATCCCTCTATCTCGCCTCCGGTTCACCGCGTCGACGTGAACTGTTAACGCAGCTTGGCCTGCAATTTGAGCGTTTGATCACCAGCGTGGTTGAGCAGCGTGATGATCACGAAACTGCCGAGCAGTATGTGCGTCGTCTGGCGCTGGATAAAGCGCGCGCGGGCGTGGCGGTGGCACCTACCGATCTGCCAGTTTTGGGCGCGGATACGCTGGTGGTGCTGGAAGGTGAAATTCTTGAAAAACCGCGCGACGCCGATCATGCTGCCGCGATGCTGGCTATGCTTTCCGGCCAGACGCACCGGGTGATGACCGCAGTAGCGCTGGCCGATCGGCAGCAGCAGCTTGACTGCCTGGTGACCACGGAAGTGACGTTCCGCACCTTAACCGCAGACGATATTGCCGCCTACGTTGCCACCGGTGAGCCGATGGACAAAGCGGGCGCCTACGGCATTCAGGGCATTGGCGGCAACTTCGTCCGTAAAATTAATGGCAGTTATCATGCCGTCGTGGGATTACCGTTGGTAGAAACCAGCGAACTGGTTAGCCATTTTCACGCGCTGCGTGCCTTGAGAGGATAAAATGACGGCTGAATTACTGGTCAATGTCACGCCTTCAGAAACCCGGGTTGCCTATATTGATGGCGGCATCCTGCAGGAAATTCATATTGAACGCGAAGCGCGTCGTGGCATCGTTGGCAATATCTACAAAGGGCGCGTGAGCCGGGTTTTACCGGGTATGCAGGCTGCCTTTGTCGATATTGGCATGGATAAAGCCGCCTTTTTGCACGCCTCTGACATCATGCCGCACACCGAATGCGTTGCTGGTGAAGAGCAGAAAAAATTCAACGTGCGCGATATTGTCGAGCTGGTGCATCAGGGGCAGGATTTGATGGTGCAGGTGGTGAAAGATCCGATCGGCACGAAAGGTGCCCGTCTGACCACAGACATTACGCTGCCGTCGCGCTATCTGGTGTTTATGCCTGGTGCCTCACACGTCGGCGTGTCGCAGCGTATCGAGAGTGAAGCCGAGCGCAACCGTCTGAAGGCGGTGGTCGCCAACTATTGCGATGAGCAGGGCGGTTTTATTATCCGCACCGCGGCGGAAGGCATTGGTGAAGAGGAGCTGGCGCAGGATGCCGCGTTCCTCAAGCGCCTGTGGACCAAAGTGATCGAGCGTAAAAAACGTAACCAGACGCGCTGCCGCCTGTATGGTGAACGCGCTCTGGCGCAGCGTATCCTGCGCGATTTTGCCGGTGCCGCGCTGGATCGCATTCGCGTCGATTCCCGGCAAACCTGGGAGCTGCTGCGTGAATTTACCGCGGAATATATCCCGGAAATGACCGACAAGCTGGAGCTCTATAATGGCAAACAGCCGGTGTTTGACCTGTTCGACGTTGAGAACGAAATTCAGCGCTCGCTGGAACGCAAGGTTGAACTGAAGTCGGGCGGTTATCTGATCATCGATCAGACCGAAGCGATGACCACCATCGATATTAATACCGGCGCCTTTGTCGGCCACCGTAATCTCGATGAAACTATTTTTAACACCAATACCGAAGCGACGCAGGCGATTGCCCGGCAGTTGCGACTGCGCAATCTGGGCGGCATCATTATCATCGACTTCATCGACATGAGTAATGAAGATCACCGCCGTCGGGTTTTACATTCGCTGGAAAGTGCCCTGAGTAAAGATCGGGTCAAAACCGGCATCAGCGGCTTCTCGGCGCTGGGCCTGGTGGAAATGACCCGTAAGCGCACGCGCGAAAGCATTGAGCATGTGCTGTGCCACGATTGCCCGGTATGCAAAGGGCGCGGCACGCTAAAAACGGTGGAAACCGTCTGCTATGAGATCATGCGTGAAATCGTCCGCGTGCATCATGCCTACGAGTCCGACCGTTTCCTGGTCTATGTTTCCCCGGCGGTAGGCGAAGCGCTGAAGAGCGATGAATCCCATGCGCTGGCAGAAGTGGAAATTTTTGTTGGTAAGCAGGTCAAAGTGCAGATTGAACCACTCTATACTCAGGAACAGTTTGACGTGGTGATGATGTAGGTTGTTGACGACTTTCGTATTGAGAATGCACAAAACAAGGAGAGATAAGTGAGGCAGCTGCCCAGAATCCTGCTACTGACGGCAGCCACCTTAATTGTCATCGTGGCGTTGCTGGTTAGCGGCCTGCGTCTGCTGATGCCGCAGATGGATAACTGGCGTGAGCCGATCCTCAAGGCGATCTCCTCTGCCAGCGGCACACCGGTCGATGCGGCCTCGCTGCACGGCAAATGGGAAAACTTTGGCCCCACGCTGGATGTGCGTGACATCAACGTCACGTTACCTGAAGGCGATTCGCTGAAGATTTCGCGCGTCACGCTGGCGCTGGATATCTGGCAATCTCTGCTTCACGCCCGCTGGCAGTTTCGTCAGCTCACTTTCTGGCAGCTTCAACTGCACACCAACACGCCGCTGCTCACCAGCGACAGCCAGCATCACACTTTAAAACCCGGCCAGCTCAGCGATCTCTTTCTGCGCCAGTTCGACCATTTCGATCTGCGCGACAGCAGCATCAGCTTTCTGACACCATCCGGCCAGCACGCCCGCCTGTCTATTCCACGGCTGAGCTGGCTGAATGAAAAAGCGCGACACCGTGCGGAAGGGGAAGTGAGCTTATCGAGCTTCACTGGTCAACATGGCGTGGTACAGGTACGGCTTAATCTCGATGACAGCAACGGCCTGCTGAACAACGGTCGCCTCTGGATGCAGGCGGATGATGTGGATGTGCGGCCATGGCTGGGCCAATGGATGCAGGACAATACCACCTTAAAAAGCGCGCGCTTTAGCCTGGCGGCCTGGGCCGAGCTGCGGCAGGGCGAACTGTATCAGGGCGACGTGCAGCTGAAGCAGGGTGGCGCGCAATGGTTGGGTGAACAGCAGCAGACCCATCAGATGACGGTGGATAACCTGACGGCCCATCTCAGCCGTTTTAAAAATGGCTGGAGCCTGACCGTGCCGCAGACACGATTGCGCACCGATGGCATCGCCTGGCCTAAAGGCCACTTCTCGCTGCTCTGGCAGCCGGAGAGCGGCTTGTTACCTGGCCCGGATCGACAGGCAGAGTTCCGCGCTCGTGCGACTAAGTTGGATTTGCAACGGCTGGCGCCGCTGATTCCGCTGTTCTCCCGCCTGTCGCCGCAGCTGCTGGAAAACTGGCAGCAGTTGCAGCCACGCGGCGTAATCGATGCGCTGGCGCTGGATGTGCCCCTTTCACAGCCGGAAGAGACGCGCTTTATCGCGCACTGGCACGACCTGAGTTGGCAACACTGGAAGCTGCTGCCGGGCATGGAGCATTTCGCTGGTAGCCTGACCGGCAGCGCTGCGCATGGTCGGCTTGATCTTGCCATCAACAACGCCACGTTGCCTTACGGCACCTTGTTCAAAGCTCCGCTGGAAATCAAACAGGCCACCGGCGCAATCGGCTGGCAGCTCAGCGGCGACAGTCTGACGTTAGAGGGCACCGATCTGGACGTACAGGCGCGATCGCTGCACGCGCGCGGCGATTTCCGCTATCAACAGCCGCAGAAAGCCGCGCCTCAGCTCGATATCCTTGCTGGCATTAACGTCACCAACGCCGGCGATGCGTGGCGCTATTTCCCGCAGCCGTTGCTGGGGTCGAACCTGACGCGTTATCTCAGCGGGGCGATAAAAGGCGGCCAGGTCAGCAATGCGACTCTGCTGTTTGCCGGGAATCCGCAGCTCTTTCCGTTCAAACACAACGACGGCATGTTTGAAGTCACCGTGCCGTTGCGCCACGCGACCTACGCTTTCCAGCCGGGCTGGCCCGATATTGAGAACCTCGATATCGATCTCGATTTCCTGAATGATGGGTTATGGATGAAAGCGCAGCAGGCGATGTTGGGCAAGGTCAGCGTCACCGACATCAGCGCCATCATTCCCGATTACCTGAAAGAGAAACTGATTATCACCGGTAACGTCAGCGGTGCAGGGCAGGATATCGGCGATTATTTCCAGCAAACGCCGCTGAAAAGCTCACTGGGCAGCGCACTGGAGGAACTGCAGGTCAAAGGCAAAACCCGCGGAAAGCTCAATCTCGACATCCCGCTGGATGGTCAGCAGGTGCACGCCAGCGGCAACGTGGTGCTGAACAATAACGATCTCTACATCAAGCCGCTCGACAGCACGGTAAAGAACCTCAGCGGCCGTTTCCGCTTCAATAATGGCAATCTTGAGAGTGAAGAGCTGAACGGCAACTGGTTTGGTCAACCGCTGAGCGTGAAATTTACTACCCAGGAAAACAAGCAGGATATGGCGATCAACGTCAATCTGCTGGGTGACTGGCAACCGGGCAAAGTCACGCTGTTGCCTGCGGCAGTGGCGCAAAAACTTCAGGGCAATTTGCCGTGGCAGGGCACGGTAGCGGTCGATCTGCCCCATCAGGGCGGTGCCAGCTATCGCGTGGATGTGAAGGCGGAAGGTAAAAATGTAAGTAGTCACTTACCTGCGCCACTCGATAAAGCAACGGGCAGTGCTTTGCCGGTTGAGGTCAGTGTCAAAGGCGACCTGAACAGCTTTACCCTCAGCGGCAGCGTCGATCGCCGCCACCGCTTTAACAGCCGCTGGCTGTTGCAGAATGGCCTGCGCGTTGAACGTGGCATCTGGTTGAACGAGGCAAAAAGCACGCCTGCACTGCCGGAACGGCCGGCTATGATCGTCAATCTCCCGGCGCTGAACGGTGAAGCCTGGCTGGGCCTGATGGCAGGATTAAGCAAGGCTGGCGGCGCGTCCGGCGGCGATAAAGCCTTACCGGGCAAGGGCCTGCCGGGCAACATAGTATTACGTACGCCAGCGCTGACCCTCGGCGGCCAGCAGTGGCACGATCTGGAAATTACCCTGAATCAGTTGATGGCGGGCGGCATGCAGGCCACGGCAAAAGGCAAAGAGATTCGCGGCAGTCTCGCGGCTCCAGGCAGCAACAACTGGCAACTGCATCTCGACTATCTCTACTACAATCCTGAATGGAAAACGGCTGAGGCCAGCAGCACCGGCAGCGGCGACAGCACCATTGATTTCAGCGGCTGGCCCGCGCTGCGTCTGGCGTGTGATGAGTGTTGGCTGCGCGGCCAGAATGTGGGTCGCATTCAGGCTGAGACACGCATCAATGGTGATACGTTAGCGCTTACTAACGGTTTGATCGACACCGGTAGCGCGAAGCTGGCGGTTGAGGGCGAATGGGTAAACCGTCCAGGCAACCAGCGCACCTCGCTGAAAGGCAAGCTCAGCGGTAAAAGCATCAATGAGGCGGCTAACTGGTTCGGCGTTAACTCGCCGTTGCACGATGCGCCGTTCAACCTGCACTACGATCTGCACTGGCGCTCTACGCCGTGGCAACCTTCGGAAGCGACATTAACCGGCGTATTAAAATCCCATCTTGGCAAAGGCTATGTTGCTGATGTCGATACCGGCAGCGCCGGGCAGGTGCTGCGGTTGATCAGCGTCGATTCGCTGGTGCGTAAGCTTCGTCTCGATTTCAGCGATACGTTCGGCCAGGGGTTCTATTTTGATAGTATTAACGGTACCGCGTGGATTAAAGACGGTCAGTTACAAACCGATAATTTGCTCGTTGACGGCATCGAAGCCGATATTGCGATGCAGGGCAAGGTCGATTTAGTGCGTCGCCGCATCGATATGGAAGCGGTGGTCGCACCAGAAATTTCCGCCACGGTGGGCGTCGCTACCGCCTTTGCTATTAATCCGGTAGTCGGTGCCGCGGTGTACGCCGCCAGCAAAGCGCTGGCACCGCTCTGGAACAAAATTTCAGTCTTGCGTTATCACATCAGTGGGCCGGTTGATAAACCTGAAATTGATGAAGTATCGCGGGCGCCGCGCGAAACCAAAGGCGCCTCCGCGAAGTGATTTGACGGCGCTGAGGAATTCCCGCAGGCTGTACTGATGGCTAATTAACAAGTGAGAAACGATGAGTCTGAATCTGGTAAGTGAGCAGTTACTGACTGCTAACAATATTAATCAGCAAGATCTGTATGCCCTGCTGGGGCAGCTTTCAGAACGTCGCCTGGATTATGCCGACCTCTATTTCCAGTCCAGCTACCATGAATCCTGGGTGCTGGAAGATCGCATCATTAAAGATGGCTCTTATCATATCGATCAGGGCGTCGGGGTACGCGCCGTCAGCGGTGAAAAAACCGGTTTTGCCTATGCGGACCAGATCACCCTGAATGCGCTCACGCTGAGTGCTGAAGCAGCACGCAGCATCGTACGTGAACAGGGCAACGGCAAAGCGCATACGCTGTCGGCAGTGAACCATCGCGCCTTGTATCCCACGCGCGATCCGCTGAGCAGCCTGACCCGCGAAGAGAAAATCGATCTGTTACACCGGGTCGATCGTGCGGCACGCGCCGCCGATAAGCGCGTGCAGGAAGTCAGCGCCAGCCTGAGCGGCGTCTATGAACTGGTGCTAGTTGCCGCCACTGATGGCACGCTGGCTACCGACGTGCGTCCACTGGTGCGCCTCTCCGTGAGCGTGCAGGTCGAAGATGACGGCAAGCGTGAGCGTGGCTCCAGCGGCGGCGGCGGTCGTTCCGGCTATGAGTTTTTCCTCGCCGATGAAAATGGCGAAGTGCGGGCGGAAGCCTGGGCGCGCGAAGCGGTGCGCATGGCACTGGTTAATCTCTCTGCTGTCGCCGCCCCGGCCGGATCGATTCCGGTGGTGCTGGGCGCTGGCTGGCCTGGCGTACTACTGCATGAAGCGGTTGGACACGGCCTTGAAGGCGACTTTAACCGTCGCGGCACCTCGATGTTTAGCGGCCAGATGGGCAAGCTGGTGGCGTCTGAACTCTGTACCGTGGTTGATGACGGCACCATTGACGGCCTGCGCGGTTCGCTGGCTATTGATGATGAAGGCGTTCCCGGCCAGTACAACGTGCTAATTGAGAACGGCATTCTCAAAGGCTATATGCAGGACAAGCTGAACGCGCGTCTGATGGGCGTTCCGCCGACCGGTAACGGCCGTCGTGAATCCTATGCACATCTGCCGATGCCACGTATGACCAACACCTATATGCTGGCGGGTCAATCCACGCCGCAGGAGATCATCGAAAGCGTGGAGTTCGGCCTGTATGCGCCTAACTTCGGCGGCGGCCAGGTGGATATTACCTCCGGCAAGTTCGTTTTCTCGACCTCTGAAGCCTATCTGATCGAAAACGGTAAGGTGACGAAGCCGGTGAAAGGCGCAACTCTGATCGGTTCCGGCATCGAAGCGATGCAGCAAATCTCTATGGTCGGCAACGATCTGGCGCTGGATAAAGGCGTGGGCGTTTGCGGTAAAGAGGGACAAAGTTTGCCGGTGGGCGTTGGTCAGCCAACGCTGAAGCTCGACAAACTCACCGTCGGCGGCACCGCCTGACAAACTACGGCGGGCATGTTGTCCGCCGTTTTATTATCCTGCCCGATGAGCCTGATAAACCGCACCCACCTGCTGAAAATAATCCGTTAAATAGTCGATGCACACCTGCACCTTGAGCGGCAGCTTATCCTTTTCGGTATACACCGCGTAGACCGGCCGCGGATGCGACTGATAATGCGGAAATAGAATGTCGATTTCACCGGCATTGATCTGATCAATTACCCACATCAGCGGCACATACGCGATGCCAACACCGGCATTCAGCCAGCGAATCAGCGTTTGCGAATCGTTGGTGGCAAAGCGTCCCTGCGGTGCCAGGCGCGTGACCAGACCTTCTGGCGAGATCAGTTCAAAGGTGTTATCGGGCCGCACGCTGTATTCCAGCCAGGAGAACTTATCCACATCGGCAGGTTTTTCCGGCGTGCCGTGCTGGCTGAGATAGTGTTTGCTGGCGCACACCACCATCGGCATCGAACCAAGCCGCCGTGAGAAAAGGCTGGAATCCTGCAGTGCGCCAACCCGAATCACCAGATCGAGCCCGTTGGCGATCAGGTCGGGTGCGGGAATGCCGCTCATTACATTGACCGTCAGGCCCGGATATTCACGCAGAATATCCGCCGTCATCACCGATAACACGTTCTGTGCCATGGTCGAGGAGCTGCCAATACGCAGCGTGCCAATCGGCATGTTGTTAAAGGCGTAGAGCTGCTCATGGACCTGCCGCGCTTCCGCCAGCATTCGACCGCAGCCCTGATAATAAATTTTGCCCGCCTCGGTCAGGCCAAGACTGCGTGTACTGCGGTTCAGCAACTTTACCTGTAGCTCATCTTCCAGTTTTGCCACGATTTGGCTCGCTGACGAGACGCTCATCTGCATCTGGCGCGCAGCAGCGGTAAACGAACCTAATTCAACCACTTTGGCAAACACCGACATACTTTTTAGTCGTTCCATTATTCACTCTGGCTTAAAAGTGATTTAGATCACAATTGGTAGAAAACATATAGTCAGCCGCGTTACTATAGCAACGCCGCGAAAACCCTTTACGCTTTTCTCTCGTTTTAGTGGGCTGAGGCTAAGCTATTATTCATTGCGTCACGGTAATCCCTTTACTGCTGTGTATGCAGTTACCGCTGTGCGTATTTATCCTGATTCCAGGAGAGCGCGTCGATCGCAGGGCGTTCCCGGCATGGTTTGTTTAAGGATAAAAGATGAGTGTGCTTCCGGTTATCGTTGTATTTGGGCTCTCTTTCCCGCCCATTTTCGTTGAGTTGATTCTGTCGCTGGCGCTGTTCTGGCTGGTACGCCGTGTGTTAACGCCTACCGGTCTTTACGATATGGTCTGGCATCCGGCCCTGTTCAATACGGCGCTGTACTGCTGTGTGTTTTACGTCGTTTCCTGTCTGCTGGTCTGAGGTTTAAGTGAAAGCGCTTATAAGAAAAGTCGCGCGTTATGCGGTGACCGTTATTCTGGTGATCATCGCCGCTGTCATTATTTTTCGTGCCTGGGTGTTCTACACCGAATCGCCGTGGACGCGGGATGCCAAATTTACCGCCGATGTGGTGGCCATTGCGCCCGATGTTACCGGGCTGATCACCGAGGTGCCGGTGCATGACAATCAGCTGGTGAAGAAAGGCGATGTGCTGTTTGTGATCGATCGTCCACGTTTTCAGAAGGCGCTGGATGAAGCCCAGGCCGACGTCGCGTATTACCAGACTATCGCCAGTGAAAAGCGGCGAGAAGCGTCACGTCGCAACCAGCTTGGCGTGCAGGCGATGTCACGCGAGCAGATTGAGCAGGCCAATAACGATTTGCAAACCACCGAGCATCAGCTGGCAAAAGCTGCCGCTACGCGTGATTTAGCCGCGCTGGATCTGCAACGTACCACCGTGCGTGCGCCTTCTGACGGCTGGGTAACCAACCTGAACGCCTTCGAGGGTGAGTTTATCACTCGCGGATCGGTTGCCGTCGCGCTGGTGAAACAACATTCGTTCTACGTGCTGGCGTATATGGAAGAGACCAAGCTCGATGGCATTCGCCCTGGCTACCGCGCTGAAATCACGCCGCTGGGCAGTAACCGCGTGCTGCATGGCACGGTGAACAGCATCGCAGCAGGTATTACCAACAGCAGCAGCAGCGTCGATAGCAAAGGCATGGCCACGGTCGATTCTAATCTGGAATGGGTTCGTCTGGCGCAGCGTGTGCCGGTGCGTATCCATCTTGATGAGCAGATCGGCAATCTCTATCCTTCGGGCACCACGGCAACCGTTGTAGTGACCGGGCCGGAAGATCGCCAGCAAAAACCTGCCTCGCCGGTGATGCGCTTTTTCAATCGCCTGCGTGAGTTTGGTTAGGCCGGGCGATGATGCAACTTGAAACGCTGCGCTTTCCGATCAAGCTGACCTTTGCCGTTGTTGCGGCGTTGATGATTGGATTTCATTTCAATCTGGAAACGCCGCGCTGGGCGGTGATGACCGCTGCCATTGTGGCTGGCGGTACGGCTTTTGCTGCCGGTGGCGATCCCTATTCGGGCGCGCTGCGTTACCGTGGCGTGCTGCGTATTATCGGCACGTTTCTCGGCTGTATCGCGGCACTTGCCATCATGATTGGCACGATTCGCGCACCGGTGGTAATGCTACTGCTCTGCTGTCTGTGGGCGGGCATCTGCGTCTGGTTGTCGTCACTGATTCGGGTAGAAAACTCTTATGCACTTGGCCTGGCGGGCTATACGGCGCTGATTATCGTGGTCACCGCCGACGCCAATGGCGCGCTGACGCTGGCGCCGCAATATGCGGTGGAGCGCTGTAGCGAGATCGTGCTGGGTATTGTTTGCGCCATTGTCGCGGACATGATCTTCTCCCCGCGATCGATCAAAAAAGTGATCGATCGCGAAGTGGAATCGCTGCTGGTCGATCATTACAAACTGCTGCAACTGTGCGTTGCGCACGACGATAAAGACGCCGTGGATAAGGCGTGGAGCGGGCTGGTGCGTCGGACCACCGCGCTGGGCGGCATGCGCAGCCAGCTGATGATGGAATCGGCACGCTGGCAGCGGGTCAGTCGCCGCTTACATATGCTGAATACGCTCTCGCTCACGCTGATTACTCAGGCTGCTGAAACTTTTTTGGTGCAGAACAGCCGTCCAGATTACATCGCGCCGCAGTATCGCTTGCTGCTGGATCGCGAGGTCAACGATGTTAACGACGTGCGCAAACGGCTGAAGGTGTTGCGACGGGTGATTACCGCCAGTAGCAGTAAATCCCTGCCGCTTACGCTGGCCAGCTGGGTGGGCGCTGCATCGCAGTACACGCTGCTGATGAAAGGCATTCAAACCAACAGCCGCATCAGCCATATCGAAGAGCAGATTTTGCAGGGCGAAGTGGTGATAAAAGCCCGCTCGGCAGAAACCCATCACGCGATGATTAACGGCATTCGCACCTTTGTTGCCACGGCGGCGGGTTCGCTGTTCTGGCTCTATTCCGGCTGGACCTCGGGCAGCGGCTGTATGGTGATGCTGGCGGTGATCACTGCGCTGGCCATGCGCATGCCGAATCCCCTGATGATCGCCAAAGATTTTCTTTACGGTATGACCGTCGCGCTGCCGTTGGGCGGCATCTACTTCATGTATATTCTGCCCGCTACGCAGCAGAGCGCGCTGTTGCTGTCGATTGCGATCGGCCTGCTGGCGTTTGTGGGGGGGATTTTTATCCAGCGGCGACAAATCGGCACGTTGGGCGCACTGGTCGGCACGCTCAATATTCTGGTGCTGGATAACCCAATGACGTTTCGCGTCAACGTGTTTCTCGACAATGCGCTTGGCCAGGTGATTGGCTGTTTTGTGGCGCTGCTGGTGATTCTGCTGATTCGCGATAAGTCGAAGGCGCGCACCGGCCGCAAGCTGCTGAACCGCTTTATGTATGCCGCGGTGGCGGCGATGACCACCAATCAGGCCCGTCGTCGTGAAAATCATCTACCGGCGCTTTATCAACAGCTGTTCCTGCTGTTAAACCTGTTTCCCGGAGATATTAACAAGTTCCGTCTGGCGCTGACCCTGATTATCGGCCATCAACGGCTGCGTGCGGCGGAGATTCCGGTGAATGACGATCTCTCCGCCTGGCATAAGCAGATGCGCTATACCGCCGATCGGGTCATTGCCGCACGCAGCGACGATAAGCGGCTGTACTATTATCAGCGGCTGTTGCAGGAGCTGGAGATCTACCAGCAAAAGCTGGCACAGTATGCCGCGCCGCCAACCGTCACCGAACCGGTGCACCGGCTGGCAGATATCCTGCAGCGCTATCAAAGCACCATGATAAAAATATGATCGTCAGCCGCCTGCGGGCGGCTTTTTTTTGTCCACTTTCTTGCCGCACTGCCAGCCTCACCGCCGCGGCCGTCACGATTCACCACTATAATGATGAAAACATGATGGTAAATTCCGCCAGGAGGAGAAATGTCACAGTCCCTGCACGATCACCCGCTTTTCCAGACCGGCTACCTTAGCAATGGCCGCTGGCAGAGCCTGAGCAGCACCTTTGATGTATTGAACCCGGCCACCGGCGAGGTCATTGCCCGAGTTGCCAACGCGGGCAAACAGGAAACGGAGCAGGCGATTGCTGCCGCTGAGCAGGCCTTCCCCGGCTGGCGTGCACAAACCGCCAAGGCGCGTTCTGAATATCTGTATCGCTGGTACGAGCTGATAATCGAGAACAAGCGCTGGCTGGCAGAGCTGATGACCGCCGAGCAGGGCAAGCCGGTGAAAGAGGCAGAAGGGGAAGTAGACTATGCCGCCAGCTTTATTCAGTGGTTTGCAGAGGAGGCAAAGCGTGCCAACGGCGAGATTATTCCTCCGGCCAAAGCGGGATCGCGCATTCTGGCCACGCGGGAACCGGTAGGTGTGGTCGCCGCGATCACCCCCTGGAATTTCCCGATGGCCATGCTGACACGCAAGCTGGGTGCGGCGCTCGCCGCGGGCTGCACCGGCCTGATCAAACCAGCCAATAATACGCCGCTTTCCGCCTTTGCGTTGCTTGAGCTGGCAAAACAGGCGGGCATACCGGACGGCGTGCTGAATGCGGTGGCGGGCGATACGCATGCCATCAGCGATGCAATCATGGCCAGCAGCGTAGTACGCAAAATTTCTTTCACCGGCTCTACCGCCGTTGGCAAGCTGTTGGTGCGCAACGCGGCGGAAACCATGAAGAAAGTCTCAATGGAGCTGGGTGGAAATGCGCCTTACATCGTGTTTGAGGATGCTGATATCGATGCGGCAGTAAAAGGCGCGATTGCCAATAAATTCCGCAATGCAGGTCAGGTGTGCGTTAGCGTGAACCGCTTCTTTATTCATAACGCAATCTATGATCGCTTTGTGACCCAACTGGCTGATGAAGTTAAGGCACTCAAGGTCGGCAACGGCATGGAGGAAGGGGTAGTCGTGGGGCCGTTAATCAATGCGGCAGCGGTGGAAAAAGTTGAAGAACATGTGCAGGACGCCGTTGCTAACGGCGGACGCGTTGTGGCAGGTGGCGCGCGGCATGCTCTGGGCGGCAACTTCTGGCAGCCGACGGTGATTGCCGACGCCAGTGAAAATATGAAGCTGGCCCGCGACGAGACCTTCGGACCAGTGGCTGCCTGTTTCCGCTTCGATGACGAAGAAGAGGTGATTCGTCGCGCCAATGACACTGAATATGGCCTGGCCGCCTACTTCTACACCCAGAACCTGCAGCGCGTGTTCCGGGTCGCTGCGGCGCTGGAAAGTGGCATGGTGGGTATCAACGAGTGTGCCGTTTCTACCGAGCTGGCGCCGTTTGGTGGCGTTAAAGAGTCGGGATTGGGTCGTGAAGGATCGGTGCTGGGGCTGGAAGAGTATTTACAGGTCAAAGCGCTGCACATCGGCGGACTCTAAAATCCCGGGCAGCGCAAGCTGCCCGATTGTATGGCGGGAGCGGCCATCATGAATAAAACGACATTTGATTTTAACGAGATTGTCGACCAGAGCCATTTCCTGCGGCAGTTTAGCGAACGCTTTGCGCATGGAGAGACATTTTACGATCTCGATGAACTATGGGATGCAGTGATGGGGCCTGCCATGCCGCTGCCAATGGAAGTTGAGTTTATCCATCTTGGCGCCGGACAGAAACGTCGCTATGGCGCTTTGATTCTGCTGTTTGAAGAGGCCGAAGCGGAACTGGAAGGCCGCCTGCTGTTTTCCATTCGTTAACACCACGCAAAAAAATGCCCCGCATGGCGGGGCAAAATCTTCGTCACAAGGTGACGGGGAAACTTATTTGTAGAGTTCAGCAGTCAGGTGGTAGCTGTCACCGGTGCGTGCTTCAATCACTTTATAGGCGCTGGCGCCTTGCTCATCAGCTTTTTGTGACAGAGCCGCACGGTAATCTGTTGGCGCACCACCGATGCCGCTGATACTGATCGTTCCTGCTGGCTGCAGATCCGCTGCCTGCTGGCTGGTCACCAGCTGAGCCGCCGAAGCGCCAAAACTAAGCAGGGATAACAGACTTAACGTTGCAAGTGTCGCTTTAATTTTCATGGTGTCTTTCCTCATTCGGGTCAACAACCTGCAGGCTAAACAGAGTAGGTCAGGTCGTCAGAGATAGTGATGTCGTTCAAAAAACTACCGCGCGCTGTTACTTATAGAGTTCAGCGGTAGCGTGGTAGTTGCCGTTGTTATACGCCTCAATAATGCGATATTTGCTGGCGCCCTGCGCATCGGCTTTATCGGACAGCGCCTGACGAATAGTCATTGGCGAACTGTCGAGACCGCTAACGCTCACGGTGCCCGCAGACTGTAGGTTTTGTGCCTGCTCGTTGGTGACCAGGTCGGCTGCGCTGGCGCCGAAAGAGAGCACAGAAAGTACGCTTAGTGCAGCAAGAGTGGTTTTAACGTTCATGTGAGATTCCTCGTTAATGTTTTTTATTAGATTGCTTACTGTGATTCTCATCACGAAAATAAGTGTATATCTAATAACGCAGGAAATCATTATTCGGCTAATAATATTTTGGTGGGATACTTTAGGCGGTTGTAGCTTTTTAATAACTACAGGTTATAAAAAATGCTTATATTTCGCACTGCTGCTCATCAATCCTTCAAAAATCATAAAGATAGTGAGAATGCGCTATTTGTGCTCTCTGCTGCCATATATCGACCTGCGTTGAGACAGATCATGGAAGATTACACTGCTTTTCAGCCCGTGAAGCAGCGTATTAGCGAGGTAGTGGTGAAAGGGAGGTAAAGAAAGAGGCAGATGCGAAAAGGGCGCCGACAGCCTGGCTGTCGGCAGAGCAATTACAGTTCCTGTTCAAACAGCATCAGGATTGCGTCATACAGCTGTTTCACGGTAAAGCTGCGTGCTGGCGTGATAAAGATGGTGTCATCTCCGGCGATGGTGCCCAAAATGCCTTCCGCTTTACCCAGTGAGTCCAGCAGGCGGGCAATCAGCTGCGCTGCACCAGGACTGGTATGAATCACGACCAGTGCATCGTTGTAGTCGATATCCAGCACCAGATTTTTCAGCGGACTGGTGGTGGTGGGCACGCCCAGCTCAGCGGGCAGGCAGTAAACCATCTCCATTTTCGCATTGCGCGTGCGTACGGCACCAAACTTGGTCAGCATGCGCGACACTTTGGATTGATTGATATTTTCGAAGCCCTCTTCCTGCAGCGCTAATACGATCTCGCCTTGAGAGCTAAATTTCTCTTCTTTTAATAAGGCTTTAAACGCCTTGACCAGATCTTCCTGCTTGGATGGATTACGCATATTTTACCGAAATTAAGAGTGAAATGGGCCAGTTCACGGGGTGGTTACTGTATTATTATGCATATAAATGAATTTTTATGCAAACAGTCTGCTGGGTATTACGAGGAAATTATTCAGGCGGCGCATCTTAACAAAAATGTTTTATGAATCAAGTGCGTTAACTGTGCGCTGGGTCAGAGGAAAAAGTGAACAAATTGTTATAAAATTGCTGATGTTCATTCAGTGGGACGGCATGACATTCACACCGGCTCACAATCAAGACAGATAAATACCGATTGTCTGAATGAGTGCGACAACAGACAAAAGCACCTGTCGCACTCGCCACTGGCGTTCAGGTTGACGGGGGTCCTGTGAAAAGGGATTCTTCGCACTTTTCCGCCTCACCATTATAAGGAGTTTAGGATGAAAGTTGCAGTTCTCGGCGCAGCAGGCGGCATTGGACAGGCGCTCGCGCTCCTGCTTAAAACCCAGTTACCCGCGGGTTCAGAACTCACTCTCTATGACATCGCGCCGGTGACACCGGGTGTGGCGGTTGACTTGAGCCATATCCCAACGGCGGTAAAAATTACCGGTTTCAGTGGTGAAGATGCAACGCCAGCGCTGCAAGGTGCGGATGTGGTATTGATTTCCGCCGGTGTGGCACGCAAGCCAGGCATGGACCGTTCCGATCTGTTTAACGTCAACGCTGGCATTGTGCGTAACTTGATTGAGCAGGTTGCGGCCACGGCCCCGAAAGCGCTGATCGGCATCATCACTAACCCGGTCAATACTACGGTGGCGATCGCCGCTGAAGTACTGAAAAAAGCGGGTGTGTATGACAAAAACCGTCTGTTTGGCATCACCACGCTGGATATTATTCGCGCCAACACCTTCGTTGCCGAACTGAAGGGCAAGCAACCAGAGCAGGTTAACGTGCCGGTGATCGGCGGTCACTCTGGTGTAACCATTCTGCCGCTGCTGTCACAGGTAGAAGGCGTCAGCTTCAGCGAGCAGGAAGTGGCTGAACTGACCAAACGCATTCAAAATGCCGGTACCGAAGTGGTGGAAGCCAAGGCGGGTGGCGGATCGGCAACGCTGTCGATGGGCCAGGCCGCGGCACGTTTCGGTCTCGCGCTGGTGCGTGCACTGCAGGGTGAAAGCAACGTGGTGGAATGCGCCTATGTCGAAGGCGATGGCGAACACGCGCGCTTCTTTTCTCAGCCGCTGTTGCTGGGCAAAAACGGTATCGTTGAGCGCAAGCCCATTGGCACGCTGAGCAGTGCTGAAAAGCAGGCGCTGGATGGCATGCTGGATACGCTGAAAAAAGATATTCAGCAGGGCGAAGAGTTTGTTAAGTAACCGCTAGCCAGAAATAAAAAGGAGCCGCAGGGCTCCTTTTTTTATGTCTGATGGCTAATTTTGCGTGGGATATTCGAGGATAGTCACCGGCAGCGTCAGTTTTTGTTCGTTGCGGATCACGTCGACGTTGATCACAGAACCTGGGCGAATCTCGGCAACCTGGTCCATGGTTTCCTGCGCAGAAATCGCCGGTTTGCCGTTAACGTTAACCAGCACATCGTTGACCTGAATGCCGGCTTTCGCGGCGGGGCCATTCGGCGCAACCTCACTGACAATAATGCCCTGAATACGATCGATATTACTGCCCTGGCCGTGCAGCTGTGGCGCCTCACGGCCGGTAATGCCGATATAGCCGCGAATGACCCGACCGTCGCGAATCAGCTTATCCATAATTTTGGTGGCTAACTGCGTGGGAATGGCAAAGCCTATACCTTCGGGTGTTTCACCGTCGTTGCTCTTGTCGAAAGAGAGCGTATTAATGCCCACCATTTCGCCCAGTGAATTGACCAGTGCACCGCCAGAGTTGCCGTGATTGATGGAAGCATCGGTCTGGATGAAATTTTGGCGCCCGGATGGGCTGAGTCCAACGCGGCCGGTAGCGCTGATAATCCCCTGCGTCACCGTTTGTCCCAGATTGTAGGGGTTACCAATCGCCATCACGATATCGCCAACATGCGAGACACGCTGCGTATTGATGGGGATGACCGGCAGGGTCGATGCAGTCACTTTCAGCACGGCTAAATCGGTCAGGCTGTCAGAACCCACCAGCATCGCTTCAAAAAAGCGGCCATCCTGCAGGGCCACGATGATCTGATCGGCATCATTGATGACATGTTTATTGGTCAGGATATAGCCTTTGGCGTTCATGATTACGCCAGAGCCGAGCACCGTGGTGGCGCGTGCGCTGCCGCCATTGCCGGCACTGCGGTTGTAGACGTTCACCACCGCTGGCACGGCACGGCGTACACCCTGGTTAAAGCTTAGCGGCGTTTCGTCAGCGCTATCTTCACTCGCGGGCACGAGGGTGCCGCCGAGGCGCAGGGCAGGCAGAGCCAGCAGCAAAATGCCTGCGACAATCAGGCCAAGGATCACTGAGCGCAATAGTTTGATAAACATGGTGTAATTTAAGCCAGGAATGAACGGAAGGCAGAATAACATGAGTTAAGCGGACACACACCTTGTTGTGTCCGCTTCCTGAGACTTATCGCAACAGTAAATAAATGGTGTCTTCGCCACGTACGACGTGAAGCGCCATGACCGCCGGTTTGGCATCGAGGAATTTACGCATCTCTGCCAGATTCTGCACGCGGCTGCGATTAACGCCGACGATAACGTCACCTTTCTGCAAACCGATCTGTTCAGTCGGCGTGCCTTTGTCGACGGCATCAACGTTCACACCTTTGTCACCGGTTTTGGTCTGGCCATCGCTTAAGGTTGCACCCTGCAACGCTGGCGACATCAGCTGCGCGCTGGCGGTAGATTGCGCGCTCTGTTCCAGCGTCACCGTGACGCTCTGCGGCTTGCCTTCACGTACCAGGCCGACTTTTACCTGTTTGCCCGGCGCGGTGGTGCCAATCTTCACGCGTAGCTCAGCAAAGCTGGTGATGTTTTTGCCATCCAGCGAGGTAATGATATCGCCTGCTTTGATGCCCGCCTTTGCCGCCGCTGACTGCGGCAGCACTTCTGAGACAAAAGCTCCGCGCTGCGCATCGACGTTAAATGCTTTGGCGATGTCTGGCGTTAGTTCGGTGCCTTTGATGCCCAACTGACCGCGTTTAACCTCGCCAAACTCAATCAGCTGCTTCGCCAGTTCAACCGCCATGTTGCCCGGAATGGCAAAGCCAATGCCGATGTTGCCGCCGCTGGAGGCGAGAATGGCGGTGTTAATACCAATCAGTTCGCCATTAAGATTGATGAGCGCGCCACCGGAATTACCCCGGTTGATCGCCGCATCGGTCTGGATAAAGTTTTCCAGCCCTTCGAGGTTCAACCCGCTGCGGCCCAGCGCAGAGATAATGCCCGAGGTTGCCGTCTGGCCCAGGCCGAACGGATTGCCGATAGCCACGGCGAAGTCGCCAACTTTAAGCGCATCGGAATCAGCCACTTTAATTTGCGTCAGGTTTTTAGCGCCCTGAATCTGGATCAGCGCGATATCGGTCTGCTCATCATGACCGATCAGTTTGGCATCATATTCATTGCCGTCGCTGAGCTGAACGCTGATTTTGTCTGCGCCGTTGACCACGTGATTATTGGTCAACACATAACCTTTAGCCGCATCAATGATCACGCCGGAACCTAAGCCTTCAAAAGGCTGCGGCTGATTATCGCCCGGCTGCTGGCCAAAGAAACGCTTCAGCGGTTCAGGAATCTCTTGGCGGTCTTCCGTGGCGGTGCCTTCAACATGCACGCTGACCACCGCAGGCAGGACTTTCTCCAGCATCGGTGCCAGGCTCGGCAGCGCCTGACCCTGAATCTGCGCCGGTAATGTCGCCATGGCTGACGGCATCGCACCGAGATTGATGCCGATGCTTAATGCTAATGCGCTAAACAAAAGTGATTTCTTTTTCATCGTGACAACGCTCTCGCTGCGTAAGGTGGAATATAACGAAGGTTCGCCTTACATTGGCAAACACTGTGGTATCCGGTATGCAAAAGGGCGCTGAAGGCGCCCTGAAAATCTGCTTAATCGCGAGGTGAACGTTCGCTGCGCAGCAAGCCTGACGCGCTCTCAGAATAATCGCGCGGCATCTGCACCGGCGCCTGATCGTTATCCGCTTCCGCTTCGGTCAGTTGATACGCAAAGGGATTTTTCTCACCCGGTAAATTAGGCAGTAAATCGTTCGAACCTTTTGCCATGTGCTGGTAAAGCTGACGATAATCACGCGCCATATTATCCAGCAGCTCAGCGCTGTGGGCGAAATGATTGGTCAGCTCTTCACGGTAATCTGCTAATTCCGATTTAGATTTTTCCAGCTCATACTGCAAACTACGCTGCTCGCGCAGCTTCTTGTTGCCGAAGCGCATAGCAACCGCGCCGATAATAATGCCAATCACTAAACCAATCAGCCCATATTCCCAGGTCATAATGACTCCCATATTGTCTTCGTTGTCCGTAGGGCATACCACAGTGTCACTATAACCGGTAATCTTACCGATGTGGAATCCTGCCGCGGTATCGCTTAGTGTAGAACGGCCTTTTTTTCGACGATCAACCTGGCGTTGACCCATTTTTCATGGAAGCAGAGAGCATCATGCATAGCCCGTCACCTTTAGCGCTTTACGAACAGGCGTTGGCCAGTAACGAATTCAAACCTGATGAGGTTCAACGTGAGGCGATTAGCCGTCTGGACGCGATTCAACAGGCGTTAGTCGCTTTAAAACCTGCCGATGCTGCGCCTGCAAAAGGGCTGTTTGGTCGGCTAAATAAGTTGATTGGCAAAGAGAAAAGCGCGGCGCAAACGCCCGTGCGTGGCCTCTATATGTGGGGCGGCGTGGGTCGCGGTAAAACCTGGATTATGGATCTCTTTTTTCAGTCAATTCCTGGCGACCGTAAGCTGCGTTTGCACTTCCATCGCTTTATGCTGCGCGTGCATCAGGAACTGACGCAGCTGCAGGGCCAGAGCGATCCGCTAAATGTCATCGCCGATCGCTTTAAGGCGGAAACCGACGTGCTGTGCTTTGATGAGTTCTTTGTCTCTGATATCACCGATGCCATGCTGCTGGGAACGCTCATGGAAGCGCTGTTTGCACGCGGCATCACGCTGGTTGCCACCTCAAACATTCCGCCAGACGATCTCTACCGCAACGGCCTGCAGCGCGCGCGTTTTCTGCCAGCCATTGAACAGATCAAGCAGCACTGCGACATCATGAACGTTGATGCTGGCATCGATTATCGCCTGCGCACGCTGACCTCGGCGCATTTATGGAATGCGCCGCTGAACGAGGCGAGCGCAAAAGAGATGGATCGTATGTTCAGGGCGCTCTCCGGCGGCGGACGGGAAGAGGCGCCAGTGCTGGAGATCAATCATCGCGCGATGCCGACCAAAGGCGTTCGTGAGGGCGTGCTGGCGATCGATTTTGTCACGCTTTGCGGGGAAGGGCGCAGCCAGCATGATTACATTGAGCTGTCGCGGCGTTTTCACAGCGTGCTGCTGTTTGATGTGCCGGTGATGATTTATAAAACCGAAGACCAGGCGCGCCGCTTTCTGGCGCTGGTGGATGAATTCTATGAACGCCACGTAAAACTGGTGGTCGCCGCGGAAAGCTCGCTGTTTGAAATCTATCAGGGTACGCGGCTGAAATTTGAGTATCAGCGTTGCGTATCGCGTCTTCAGGAGATGCAAAGCGAAGAGTATTTGCGCCTGCCGCATCTGCCCTAAAATGCCGCGGCAGAAAGGTATAAATTAAACGCAGAAAAGGTTCGATCTTTAGCACCGACTTCCCTATAATCTTGCGACCCCACGTTACGACATCAGTTTTTTTCCCAAAACTCGATGTGCTCCGGTAACTCTATCCGAAGGGGTGGGCTTGCTGGTCAAGATGGTCGTGTGAGCCTCAACCGTTTATTCAAGCGTTTGGGATTTCACCAACGTGTAACTTAATTTGGGTAAGCTTTTAGATGAAAACTTTTACAGCTAAGCCAGAAACCGTCCAACGTGACTGGTATGTTGTTGACGCAACAGGCAAAACTTTAGGTCGTTTGGCGACTGAACTGGCGAGCCGTCTGCGTGGCAAGCATAAAGCGGAATATACTCCGCACGTCGATACTGGTGATTACATTATCGTTCTTAACGCTGAGAAAGTTGCCGTAACCGGTAACAAGCGTAGCGATAAGATCTATTATCATCACACCGGCCACATCGGTGGTATCAAGCAGGCGACCTTCGAAGAGATGATTGCCCGCCGTCCTGAGCGTGTGATTGAAATCGCGGTTAAAGGCATGCTGCCAAAGGGCCCGCTGGGCCGTGCTATGTACCGTAAACTGAAAGTTTACGCGGGCAACGAGCACAACCATGCGGCACAGCAACCGCAAGTTCTTGACATTTAATCGGGATTACAGGCAATGGCTGAAACTCAAAACTACGGCACTGGTCGCCGCAAAAGCTCTGCCGCTCGCGTCTTTATCAAGCCGGGCAGTGGTAACATCGTAATCAACCAGCGTACACTGGAACAGTACTTCGGCCGCGAAACTGCGCGCATGGTAGTACGTCAGCCGCTGGAACTGGTTGATATGGTTGGTAAATTTGACCTGTACATCACTGTTAAAGGTGGTGGTATTTCTGGTCAGGCAGGCGCAATCCGTCACGGCATCACTCGTGCTCTGATGGAATATGACGAATCTCTGCGTGGCGAACTGCGTAAAGCAGGCTTCGTTACTCGTGATGCTCGTCAGGTTGAACGTAAGAAAGTCGGCCTGCGTAAAGCACGTCGTCGTCCTCAGTTCTCCAAGCGTTAATAATTCCTGCTTCGGCAGAGGATTGTTACGAAAAACCCGCTTCGGCGGGTTTTTTTATGCACGCAGCAAAAACGCTAACCTGCTGAATCTAAAGGCACTGTGTGCGGCCTGCCGCGCAAATATTGCGTGCCGCGCCCACAACGTACTTAAAATCTGGTAAACTCTCTGTCACTTTGCGCCCGCTTAGCCCGTCTGCTGAATACAAACGTCCTGTCAGGATAGGGGACAGCAGCAACCCGGCTGCGTGCGGTGATGTCAAGCAGGTTACCTGCCTTATGGCTGGCTACTCGCAGTACTTTTCTGGATAAACTTGGAGGTTTTCATGGCTGTCGCTGCCAACAAACGTTCGGTAATGACGCTGTTTTCTGGTCCGACTGACATTTTCAGCCATCAGGTACGTATCGTACTGGCTGAGAAAGGTGTCAGCGTAGAGATCGAGCAGGTTGAAACGGATAATCTGCCGCAGGATCTGATTGACCTCAATCCGTATCGCACCGTGCCAACGCTGGTAGATCGTGAGCTGACCCTGTATGAATCACGCATCATCATGGAATACCTTGATGAGCGTTTTCCGCATCCACCGTTGATGCCGGTCTATCCGGTTGCGCGTGGCGAGAGCCGTCTGATGATGCATCGCATCGAGCAAGACTGGTATAGCCTGATGCGCCTTGTCGTTAACGGTTCGGCGCAGGAAGCAGAAGGCGCGCGTAAGCAACTGCGTGAAGAGCTGTTGGCTATCGCGCCACTGTTTGCACGCACGCCATACTTCATGAGCGAAGAGTTCAGCCTGGTTGACTGCTACCTTGCACCGCTGCTGTGGCGTTTGCCGCAAATGGGCATTGAACTGGTCGGTACCGGCTCGAAAGATCTGAAAGGCTATATGAATCGTGTGTTTGAACGTGATTCTTTCCTCGCTTCTCTGACTGAAGCTGAACGTGAAATGCGCCTGCAAGCCCGAGGCTAACGCTATGGATATGACGCAACTTACCGCTCGTCGTCCCTATTTGCTGCGTGCATTCTATGAATGGCTGCTGGATAACCAGCTGACGCCACATCTGGTCGTGGATATCAATCTGCCAGGCGTGCTGGTGCCGCTGGAATATGCGCGCGATGGTCAAATCGTATTGAATATCGCGCCACGCGCCGTCGGCAACCTTGAGTTGGGCAACGACGATGTGCGTTTTAACGCGCGCTTCGGCGGCGTGCCGCGTCAGGTGACCGTGCCGCTGGCGGCCGTGATGGCAATTTATGCGCGTGAAAACGGAGCCGGAACGATGTTTGAACCGGAACCGGCTTACGAAGGCGCTGATGAGCTGGATCATGATACGGCTCAGGATGAAACCGTAATGTCTGTGATTGATGGCGATAAGCCTGACGATGCGGGCAGTAACGAAGACGATCATTCTGATGACGAGCCGCCGCCGCCGCGCGGTGGTGGACGACCGGCACTGCGTGTCGTGAAATAAAAAACGGACCTTAGGGTCCGTTTTTTTATGGCCTTTATCCGCAGATTTGGGCGACGCACTCGCCGCCCGTGAACATATTACACTTCCAGATAATCCATTATACCTTCTGCCGCTTTACGGCCTTCAGCAATGGCGGTCACCACCAGATCGGAGCCGCGCACTGCATCGCCGCCAGCAAAGATTTTAGGGTTACTGGTCTGGAACGCTTTTTCAGGCCCTTCCGGTGCGATGATACGTCCCTGACCGTCAAGCTCGACGCTGAAGTCGGCCAGCCAGTTCATTTTGTGTGGACGGAAACCAAACGCCATCACCACCGCATCCGCAGGCAGCAGATGCTCAGAGCCCGGCACGATTTCTGCACGACGACGGCCATGCTCATCCGGCTGGCCCATTTCGGTACGCGCAACCTTCACGCCGCTTACCCGACCGTTGGCATTGATTTCCACACCCAGCGGTTGCAGGTTAAACTGGAATTCCACGCCTTCTTCCCGCGCATTCTTCACTTCGCGACGTGAACCCGGCATGTTCTCTTCATCACGACGATAGGCACAGGTTACGTGCGTTGCGCCCTGACGGATTGACGTACGCACGCAGTCCATCGCAGTATCGCCACCGCCCAGTACCACCACGCGCTTGCCTTCCATGCTGGTGTAAGGCTGCTCGGTTTTTTCAGCGAAGCCCATGGTGTGCATGGTGTTAGCAATCAGGAACGGCAGCGCATCGTAAACGCCCGGCGCATCTTCGTTTTCCAGACCACCGCGCATCGACTGATAGGTGCCGACGCCGAGGAATACCGCATCGAAGTCATTGATCAGGTCGCTCATCTGCACATCACGGCCAACTTCAGTGTTGAGCTGAAACTCAATACCCATGCCGGTGAAGAGATCGCGGCGTTTAATCATCACCTCTTTTTCCAGCTTAAAGGCCGGGATGCCGAAGGTCAGCAGACCACCGATTTCAGGATGACGATCGTAAACCACCGCTTTCACGCCATTACGCGTTAAGACGTCGGCGCACGCTAGTCCGGCCGGACCGGCACCGATGACCGCCACCCGTTTGCCGGTAGGTTTCACGTGAGACAGATCGGGCTTCCAGCCCATTTCCAGCGCTTTATCATTGATATAGCGCTCGATGTTACCGATGGTCACGGCACCAAACTCATCGTTTAGCGTGCAGGATCCTTCGCACAGACGATCCTGCGGACAGACGCGGCCACACACTTCTGGCAGGCTGTTGGTTTGATGCGACAGCTCAGCGGCCTCAATAATGCGGCCTTCATTGGCCAGTTTCAGCCAGTTAGGAATGTAGTTGTGTACCGGACACTTCCATTCGCAATAAGGGTTGCCACAGGACAGGCAACGATCTGCCTGCGCCTTGGCCTGACTTTCTGAAAAGGGTTCGTAGATTTCTACGAACTCAATCTTACGGATTTTCAGCGGTTTTTTCGGCGGATCAACGCGCTGCAAGTCGATAAATTGATAAACGTTTTGACTCATCTCAACCTCTTACTGCGCTTGCACCCGCAGCTCTGCTGCGGAACGACTACGGTGACCCAACAATGCTTTAACATCACTGGACTTCGGTTTAACCAGAGCAAACTTCGCTGACCATGCATGCCAGTTGGCGAGGATCTCTTCACCGCGTGAAGATCCGGTCTGCTGGACGTGCTCGGTAATCAGGCCGCGCAGGTGCTCTTCATGAATCGCCAGATCATCCACGCTCAGCACTTCCACCAGCTCGGCATTTACGCGCTTGCGGAATTCGCCATCTTCATCCAGCACATAGGCAAAACCACCGGTCATACCTGCGCCAAAGTTAACGCCGGTGCGACCCAGCACGCAGACAATGCCGCCGGTCATGTATTCACAACCGTTATCGCCAATGCCTTCCACCACGGTAATGGCACCAGAGTTACGTACGGCGAAGCGCTCACCGGCACGTCCTGCAGCAAATAGCTTACCGCCGGTTGCGCCATACAGGCAGGTGTTGCCCGCGATAGTCGCTTCATGGCTACGGAAAGCTGAGCCAACCGGTGGGCGAATGGCTAACATGCCGCCCGCCATACCTTTACCGACATAGTCATTGGCATCACCGGTAAGCGTCAACTCCACGCCGCCCGCATTCCAGACGCCGAAGCTCTGACCGGCAGTACCAGAAAAATGTGCCTTGATCGGATCGGCAGCCAGGCCCTGATCGCCATGCAATGCGGCAATCGCACCGGACAATGTCGCGCCTACCGAACGGTCGGTGTTGCGAATATCAAAGTAAAACGTTTTGCTCTGCTTCGCTTCAACATACGGCAGCGCCTGATCGTGCAACGCTTTGTTTAGCACACCATTATCAAAAGGCGGGTTACTGCTTTCGGTGCAATATACTGCTTTGCCCGGCATTGGCTCCGCGGTCTTCAGCAGCGCCGACAGATCGAGGTTCTGCTGTTTAGCGGTAAAACCATCCAGCTCTTTCAACAGATCGGTGCGACCAATCAGATCAACCAGGCGCTTCACGCCCAGTTCCGCCATCAGCTCGCGAGTTTCACGCGCAATAAACTCAAAATAGTTCGTCACGCGATAAGGCAGGCCGTGGTAATGGTTTTTCCGCAGCTTCTCATCCTGCGTTGCCACGCCCGTTGCGCAGTTGTTGAGGTGACAAATACGCAGGTATTTGCAGCCCAGCGCCACCATCGGACCGGTACCAAAGCCGAAGCTTTCGGCGCCAAGAATGGCTGCCTTGATGATATCAAGACCGGTTTTTAAACCGCCATCGACCTGCAGACGGATTTTGTGTCGCAGGCCGTTAGCAACCAGCGCCTGCTGGGTTTCGACCAGGCCCAGCTCCCACGGACAGCCCGCGTACTTCACTGAACTCAGCGGGCTGGCACCGGTGCCGCCATCATAGCCGGCAATGGTGATCAGATCGGCATAGGCTTTTGCCACGCCGGTGGCAATGGTGCCAACGCCGGGTTCGGAAACCAGCTTCACTGAAATCATCGCCTTTGGATTGACCTGCTTAAGGTCAAAAATCAGCTGCGCCAGATCTTCGATGGAATAGATATCGTGATGCGGCGGTGGCGAAATCAGCGTAACGCCAGGCACGGAATAACGCAGCTTAGCGATATACGGCGTAACTTTATCGCCCGGCAGCTGGCCGCCTTCGCCCGGTTTTGCACCCTGAGCAACTTTAATTTGAATCACATCGGCATTCACCAAATAGGCTGGCGTAACGCCAAAACGGCCAGAAGCCACCTGCTTGATGCGTGACACTTTATTGGTGCCGTAACGTGCCGGATCTTCGCCGCCTTCGCCGGAGTTAGAGTAACCGCCGAGGCTGTTCATCGCTTCAGCCAACGACTCATGAGCTTCAGGGCTCAACGCACCGATCGACATTGCTGCGGTATCAAAGCGTGTGAACAATTCGCTGGCAGATTCCACCTGATCGATATGCACCGATTCACCGGAGGATTGCAGCTGCAGCAGATCGCGTAACGCTGCAACCGGACGTTCGTTAACCAGCTTCGCGTAAAGTTCATAATCCGCATACTCGCCGCTGTTCACCGCTTTTTGCAGCGTGCCAACAACATCCGGGTTATAGGCGTGGTATTCACCGCCATAAACGTATTTCAGCAATCCACCCTGATCCAGCGGCTTACGCGCCAGCCAGGCACGTTTCGCCAGATTAACCAGATCCTGCTCAAAGTCAGCGAAGTTCGCACCGCTGATACGGCTGACCACGCCGTTAAAGCAGATGCCAGAGACATCGGCATGCAGACCCACCGCTTCAAACAGCTTCGAGCAGCGATAAGAGGCGATGGTCGAGATGCCCATTTTGGACATGATTTTGTAGAGGCCTTTGTTGATGCCGTTACGGTAGTTCAACATCAGGCTGCGGTAATCTTTTTCGATTACGCCGCTGTCGGCCATCTTCGCCAGCGATTCATAGGCGAGATAGGGATAAATTGCCGTCGCGCCAAAGCCCAGCAGCACAGCGAAATGGTGCGGATCGCGGGCGCTGGCCGTTTCGACAATGATGTTGGCATCGCAGCGCAGATTTTTATCCACCAGCCGAGCCTGTACCGCACCGACAATCATCGGTGCCGGAACCGGCAAACGCGTGGCCGAAATCGCGCGGTCAGAGAGCACCAGCAGTACGGTACCGTTACGCACCATGCTTTCCGCCTGCTCACACAGTTGGTGAATGGTCTGCTCAAGCGACTGCAGCGCCGGATCAAAGGTGCAATCCAGCGTATCGGCGCGATAGTATTCGCCCTGCATGGTCGTGAGCTGTTGGAAGTCAGAATAGAGCAGGATTGGCGATTTAAAGCTTACGCGATGCGCCTGGCCTTCTGCTTCACAGAACACGTTCATCTCGCGGCCGATGCTGGTCGCCAGCGACATCACATGATTTTCACGCAGCGGATCGATCGGCGGGTTAGTCACCTGCGCAAACTGCTGGCGGAAATAGTCATAGATAATGCGCGGTCGGCTGGAGAGCACGGCAAATGGCGTGTCATCGCCCATCGATCCCACCGCTTCCTGACCATTTTCGCCGAGTACGCGAACAATCGAATCCAGCTCTTCGGCACTGTAACCAAACTGCTTCTGGAAGGTCACCAGCAGGTTGTCATCCAGCTCGCGGCTGCCCACCCGATCGTCGGGCAGATCTTCAAACGGCACCAGACGTTTGACGTTTTTCTCCATCCACTCTTTGTAAGGGTGGCGGCTTTTCAGATCGTTGTCGGTTTCCGCTGAGTGCAGAATACGGCCAGCACGGGTATCGATGACCATCAGTTCGCCAGGGCCAACGCGACCTTTCTCGATCACTTCATCGGGCTGATAATCCCAGATGCCCACTTCCGAGGCGCAGGTAATCAGCTTGTCTTTAGTGATGACATAGCGCGCCGGACGCAGACCGTTACGATCCAGGTTACAGGCCGCATAGCGGCCATCGGACATCACGATGCCCGCCGGGCCATCCCACGGTTCCATGTGCATGGAGTTGAAGTCAAAAAAGGCGCGCAGTTCCGGATCCATGTCCGGATTATTTTGCCAGGCTGGCGGCACCAGTAAGCGCATCGCACGGATCAAATCCATGCCGCCGCTCAGGAACAGTTCTAGCATGTTATCCATTGAGCTGGAGTCAGAGCCGGTCTCGTTGACAAAAGGCGCGGCGTTCTGCAGATCGGGAATCAGCGGCGTATCGAATTTATAGGCCCGCGCCCGCGCCCAGTGGCGGTTACCGGCAATGGTATTGATTTCACCGTTGTGCGCCATGTAGCGGAACGGCTGCGCCAGCGGCCAGCGCGGAACGGTATTGGTAGAAAAGCGCTGGTGGAACAGGCAAATGGCCGATTCCAGACGCAGATCTGCCAGATCGAGATAAAAACGCGGCAGGTCGGCGGGCATGCACAGCCCTTTATAAATATTGACCTGATTAGAGAAGCTACAGATGTAGAACTCTTTGTCAGCCAGCGCTTCGATGCGTTTTTCGCTGCGACGGCGTGCCATATAAAGGCGGCGCTCCATGTCGCGCGGGCGCCAGCCGGCCGGAGCATTGATAAACAGTTGTTCAATACGTGGCAGGGAGGAGAGGGCGATTTCACCCAGCACATCCTGATTGGTCGGCACATCGCGCCAGCCCACTACCGACAGCGTTTCACGCTGAACTTCTTCCTCCACAATGCGGCGGCTCGCCTCAGCCTTTTCCAGATCCTGGTTGAGGAACAGCATGCCAACGGCGTAGTTTTTTGCCAGGCGCCAGCCTTTCTCTTCGGCCACCACGCGGAAAAAGCGATCGGGTTTCTGTAATAACAGACCACAGCCGTCGCCGGTCTTGCCGTCAGCAAGGATCGCGCCACGGTGTTGCATACGGGCGAGCGCGTGAATAGCGGTACGCACCACCTTATGGCTAGGTTCGCCTTCTATGTGGGCGATCAGGCCGAAACCACAGTTATCCTTTTCAAGGGATTTATCGTACAACATATCAGTGAACCTCCCCAGGCTCTGTGGATCCCCATTTCCGACGGCGCTCAGGCGTAGCAAAGAGGCGCGATTGTTATGGCGAAGGGATAGTCACTTCGCTACTCGCCTCTTTCCTGATGGCCTTTTATGTCGGTGTCACAAGTATTGCGGACTTGCTTCAGAGGGAATCTCAATTACTGCATAATTATGGCGGATGGAACATCCGTCGAGAAAGCTTCCAGCGGATTTCCAACTTATCGGGAAAGCGCACACAGGTCAAATAGCGACGTTAATCAGCTGTTTATCGCTCTTTATGTGCGTATGTTTTTGATTTTAAAAGTATTTAAGGTGAAATTAGTGGCAATCGAAGGTCTATTTCAATTCAGTGCATACTGAATCGTCCCACTGTAGTGCAGCGCCGGAATCTCTGCACCATGCTGGTGCTGGCGTTTTTTACAGCATAATACACTGATTAGCTGCGCCACTGCCTGCTAACAATCTGTTTTTCACCCAGGCATCGTTTTGAATCAAACTGCGTTTTTGTATTAGTAAAATTAATTACGCAGTGGGTGATTAAAACAGCGAAAAAGATGAATTTTTATTCGTTCAGGAAATAAGGATCAGGCGCAGGTAACGGCGTTACTGCACAAAAAGAGTGGAATTACAGCGAGATTGCTCACAAACGAGCGGGTTATCAATGTAAGCGGTCATCATAATTAGTCAAGCCCTTTGTCTCCAGAGCGTTGCCAGCATGCAAACTAAGCCGGCAATGCACTTAAAGAGTGCAACGGCGCGGGTTTGCGTCAATGGTGCCGATAATAAAATACGCTATGATGGTGACTTGCTTTGAACAGGGATTAATCATGAAACAAATTCGCCTTTTGGCACAGTACTATGTTGATTTGATGGTCAAACTTGGCCTGGTGCGTTTTTCTCTGCTGTTGGCATCGGCGCTGGTGGTGCTGGCGATGATTGTGCAAATGGCGGTGACCCTGGTGCTGCGCGGTCACGTAGAAAGCATCGACATGGTACGTTCTGTTTTTTTTGGCCTGCTGATTACTCCCTGGGCGGTCTACTTTCTTTCTGTGGTGGTGGAGCAACTGGAAGAGTCGCGACAGCGCCTGGCGCGGCTGGTGGATAAACTGGAGGAGATGCGCAATCGCGACCTTGAGTTAAACCAACAGATGCAGCTCACCATTACCCAGCTGAATCAGGAGATCGCCGATCGTATCAAGGCGGAAAAAGCGCGACGTCAGGCGATGGAAAAGCTCACTGAAGAGATGGCGCGCCGCGAGCAGGCCCAAATCGAACTTGAACAGCAATCCTCTTTTTTACGCTCATTTCTGGATGCCTCGCCTGACCTGGTGTTTTATCGCAACATCGACAAGCAATTTTCCGGCTGCAATCGCGCCATGGAATTATTGACCGGCAAAAGTGAAAAGCAGCTGATCGGGCTGACGCCGGAAGATGTCTATGATGATGAAGCCGCGACTAAGGTGCTGGAAACCGATGAGAAGGTGTTTCGTCATAATGTCTCGCTCACCTATGAACAGTGGCTGCAATATCCCGATGGCCGCAAAGCCTGTTTCGAAATTCGTAAGGTGCCTTATTACGATCGCGTCGGCAAACGCAGTGGCCTGATGGGCTTTGGACGCGATATTACCGAACGTAAGCGTTATCAGGACGCGCTGGAGAACGCCAGCCGTGAGAAGACCACCTTTATTTCTACGATCAGCCACGAGCTGCGTACGCCGCTTAATGGCATCGTTGGCCTGAGTCGTATTCTGTTGGATACCGAGCTAAATCAGGAGCAGCTAAATTATCTGAAGACCATTCACGTCTCGGCTATTACGCTGGGCAACATCTTTAACGATGTGATTGAAATGGACAAAATCGAGCGCCGTAAGGTGCAGCTTGATAATCAGCCGGTGGACTTTACCGGCTTCCTCGCCGATCTTGAAAATCTCTCTGGCCTGCTGGCTCAGCCGAAGGGGCTGAAATTTGTATTGCAGCCTGAATCGCCGGTGCCGCATAAAATCATTACTGATGGCACCCGGCTGCGACAGATTTTATGGAACCTGATTGGCAATGCGGTGAAATTTACCCAACAGGGCGAGATTGTCGTGCGGGTTAATTATCAGCCGGACGAAACGCTACGCTTTGATGTCATCGATTCAGGCATGGGGATTCCGCAGGATGAGCAGGATAAAATTTTCGCCATGTATTACCAGGTGAAAGACCAACACGGTGGCAAACCGGCAACCGGCACCGGTATCGGGCTGGCGGTATCGCGGCGGCTGGCGCAAAGCATGGGCGGTGATATCACCGTACAAAGCGCGCCGGGCACAGGATCCTGCTTTACCGTCACCGTTCAGGCACCGCGGATTGCGGATGAAGTGGAAGATGAACAGTCAGAAGAAGAGATGCCACTGCCCGCACTTCACGTCCTGTTGGTGGAGGATATTGAACTCAACGTCGTCGTTGCGCGCTCGGTGCTGGAAAAACTCGGCTGTAGCGTAGAAGTGGCGATGACCGGCGGCGAGGCGCTGCGTATGTTCCAGGTGGATGAGTTTGATCTGGTGCTGCTGGATATCCAACTGCCTGATATGACCGGGCTGGACGTTGCGCGTGAAATCCATCGTCAGCATCCTCAGGCGCAGCTGCCGCCGCTGGTGGCATTAACCGCTAACGTGCTCAAAGATAAACGAGAATATCTGGAAGCGGGCATGGATGATGTGCTGAGTAAGCCGCTGGCGGTACCGGCGCTGACGGCGATCATCAAGAAGTACTGGGATTATCATGATGACGACGGTGACGTTACTGAGATCGAGGAAGAGGACAGCCGGTTGACGCTGCTCGATATTCCTGTGCTGGAGCAGTATATCGACCTGGTCGGGCCGGGGTTAATTCGTCAAAGCCTGGCGATGTTTGAACAGATGATGCCGGGATATCTGGCGGTGCTGGACTCTAACATGATGGCGCGCGATCAAAAGGGCATTGCCGAAGAGGGCCATAAAATCAAAGGCGCGGCAGGTGCCGTGGGATTACTGCATTTGCAGCAGCTCGCTAAACAGATTCAAAGCCCGGAATTGCCTGCATGGTGGGATAATGTTCAGGAGTGGGTCGACGAGCTCAACCAGGAGTGGCGAAACGACGTGGACGTGTTGAAAGCGTGGGTTGAGACGGTAGAAAAAAATGACCCCAGCTGAGCTGGGGTGCGCGAATACTGCGCCAACACCAGGGAAAAGGGTACTGAAGCCGTTATTAACATCTGTTATCACAGGGCATCAGTTTGGTATTGGGTAGTGCCTGATAAATACCTTAGCAAATATGTAAAACGCTGCGACAAGATTGATTAAAATCTGTGATGTAGAGCAGCGTCTCCGTACAGAAAACATTAATTTGGCAACACAGTCAAGCTGTGAATCATTTTATTGATCTCTCTGCCTGAAATTTCAGCGAATGTAATGATTTTGTTAAATGACGTTAAAGGCTTCACTTACGGGATCTGCGTCACAGGATATATGCAAATGCCAGCAGGTTATAAGCCACTTTATTTTTTTGTAATTGCCTGAATAACATGCTTTTTCTATAAAGAAACGTTTCGATGCTGTTGGCTCCGTGGCTTAACAATGTTCCACGTAACAAAGTAAGTTTCTACCTGTTAAAAAACACTTATCCATCGTTATCATAAGCTTTCTTGCTCAGAGTTTAACGATGTTCTGCCGTCTCTGGCAGATTTTCTTTACACCATTTATCAACTTTTCAATGACGATTATCCTGTATGGTGCAACATGATAAATAAGAAAAGTGAATGTTTCGTTTTGCAGTGACTTCACCGTAATCATTAAAACCAAAAAGCGTTGTGCTGATTAATAAAACGGCATGGAACCGATTCCTTATTTCAGGAAGTGCATGAGATACGACAAGATATTACAAACCCGGCGCAGGGCGTTGGCGTTTATTTGCACTTCCGCTCCAGGCGTTTCTCACCTAAAATCAATGCATAACATCGCTGAAACGTTCCAAAAGGTTCAGTAATTGATAAGCTCCGGCAACATGAAAGGTAAGCGTTAACATGGCTAAACATAAGGAAGGCAGGCTGGAGAAGATAAAACGGTTGCTGGTACGGACAGTACTCTCTGTATTAGCGATCTGGATTGCTAGCATTTTGCTGTTTTCATTTGTTCCGATACCGTTTTCAGCCGTGATGGTTGAACGACAGCTTGCGGCCTGGTTGACCGGTGATGTGAGTTACGTTGCGCATTCCAGCTGGGCAGGAACCCATGAGATTTCGCCCTGGATGTCGCTGGCGGTTATCGCCTCAGAAGACCAAAAGTTCCCGACACACTGGGGATTTGATGTTGATGCGATTGAATCGGTGCTCGATAAGGGCGAAAAAGGGCGCATGCGTGGTGCGTCGACCATTTCTCAACAAACGGCTAAAAATGTTTTTTTATGGGATGGCCGCAGCTGGGTGCGCAAAGGGCTGGAGGCTGGCTTAACGGTCGGTATTGAAACGGTCTGGAGCAAACGACGTATTCTGACGGTTTATCTCAACGTCGCTGAATTTGGTGAAGGCGTATTTGGCGTGGAAGCAGCATCACAGCGTTATTTCCACAAACCCGCCAGTAAGCTGACCATTTCCGAAGCCGCGCTACTGGCAGCGGTATTGCCCAATCCGCTGCGCTTTCGTGCCGACGCGCCGGGCGCCTACGTTCGTCAACGTCAGCAGTGGATCATGCAGCAGATGCGCCAGCTAGGCGGTGAAGGCTTTCTGGTCCAGCATAAGCTGATGTAGGCCACGCGCACCGGAAGGCTGCCGGTGCGCGATATCACTCTTCGTCAAAACCCGACTCAAACAGCTCAATCACCGCGGCTAAAGCCACTTCTTCCTGCGGGCCCTGTACTTCAATTTCAATATGTCCACCCTGGGCGGAATCAAGCATCAGCAGCGCAATAACGCTGCTGGCTTCTGCTTCGGTGCCCGCTTCATTACGCAGCAGCACTTCAGCATCAAAACTCTGCACCAGCTCAAACAGTTTCATTGCCGGACGTGCGTGCATGCCCAGCTTATTTTTGATCTCAACGGTCTGCTTAACGGTCATGATTTGCGTTTTTCCAGTGTGCGATGACGTGACTGCACATTTTTGCCACGCGAACGGAAGTAATCAGCCAGCTGTTCGGCAATATAAACCGAACGATGCTTACCGCCAGTACAGCCGATGGCCACGGTCAGGTAGCTGCGGTTATTGGTTTCCAGCATCGGCAACCACAATTCAAGATAGCTGCGGGTTTGATAAATAAAGTTGTGCACTTCGGTATGGCGATCAAGAAAGGCAGCGACGGGGCGATCGAGCCCGGTCATCGGTCGCAGCTTTGGATCCCAGTGGGGATTGGGCAGGAAGCGCACGTCGAAAACGTAGTCGGCATCGATGGGAATACCGTGTTTAAAGCCAAAGGATTCAAACACCATAGTGAGTTCACGCTCACGCTTGCCCAGTAGCCGAGTACGCAGCATCTCAGCCAGTTCATGCACCGACATCTCTGAGGTATCGATGATCAGATCGGCGCGTGAGCGTAAAGGCTCCAGCAGATCGCTCTCTTCATCAATGGCGCTCTCCAGAGAGAGATTTTTACTGGAAAGAGGATGCAGGCGACGCGTATCGCTGTAACGACGAATCAGCGTATTGCGGTCGGCATCAAGAAACAGCAGTTGCGGCGAAAAGCTGTCCGGCAGGCTGGTGAGGGCTTTTTCAAATACCTCAGGCGATTCCGGCATATTGCGAACATCAATGCTCACTGCGGCAGAGATATTTCGCTCCGCCAGCGATGACGCTAAATCGGGAAGCAGCACAACCGGCAGGTTATCGACACAGTAAAAGCCCATGTCTTCCAGGGCCCGTAACGCTACCGATTTGCCCGATCCAGAGCGGCCACTGACAATCATCAGCACCATGAATTCTCTCTCCTGTTTAACCCGGCATTAAGATTGCGACTCATCCTGAGATTCTGTGATGATTTCATACAGTTCATTATCGCTTTGGGCCGCACGCAGGCGACGACAAATGCTCTTATCGGCCAAACGCCTGGCCACTAAAGAGAGGGTATGTAAGTGCGTTTTGCACTGGTCTGCTGGTACCAGCAGCGCAAACAGCAGATCAACCGGCTGGTTGTCCACCGCGTCAAACGCAATGGGCTGATCGAGACGAATAAAGACGCCCACTGCACGCAGCGTATCCTCTTCCAGCTTGCCATGAGGAATCGCAATGCCGTTACCAATGCCTGTACTTCCCATACGCTCGCGCGTCAGGATGGATTCAAAAATCGTCTGGTGCGGCAAGTTCAGCTGTTTCGCCGCCAGTTCGCTGATGATTTCCAGTGCCCGCTTCTTGCTCTGGCAATGTACGCCGCTGCGGGTACAGTCGATGGAAAGAACAGAACGGAGTTCCAGGGTCAGATCGTTATTCATCATAGTTTCACTTACGTGTTCACGTGCCACGGATGCAGCCATTCACTTTACGCGCCTTCAGGCGGGAAAAGCAGCAAAAACTGAGGTGGCATTTTGCCTGAATGGAAAAAGGGGGCGAATAAATTCGCCCCTTGCGTCGGGCAGACAGGCTGCCGTTCGTTGATCCATCATGCGGTTATAAAATTAATGTTGTTTGAGTTTGTCTTTATGCTTGTTCAGCTGACGAGTCAGCTTATCGACCAGGCTGTCAATCGACGCATACATGTCATCCGCTTCAGCTGTCGCATGTAGCTCACCCCCATTGACATGCAATGTTGCCTCAGCAATTTGCATCACTTTTTCCACTTTCAGCACAATGTAAACCTGATTAATTCGGTCGAAGTAGTGCTCAAGCTTGGCAAACTTGGTGTTGAGGTATTCGCGCAGAGGAGCCGTAACTTCAACGTGTTGCCCGGTGATATTTAGTTGCATAGGTCTTCCTTCTCGTTGCTGATCAAACCAATTGCTTGCGCTGGTTCGAGGGTGGGATAGACAAAGACTCACGGTATTTTGCCACGGTGCGGCGCGCAACCATAATGCCCTGATCGGAAAGCAGGGAAGTCAGCTTGCTGTCGCTCAGCGGCTTAGCGGGATTTTCAGCAGATATCAGCTTTCTCACCAGCGCGCGAATCGCCGTTGATGAGGCTTCTCCGCCGCCTTCAGTATTTACATGGCTGGAGAAAAAGTATTTAAGCTCGAAGATGCCGCGCGGGCTGTGCAGGTATTTCTGCGTGGTGACGCGCGAAATAGTCGATTCATGCATCTCGACTGCCTGCGCGATATCCGCCAGCACCATCGGGCGCATGTGCTCTTCGCCCTGCTCAAAAAACGCCTGCTGCTGCTCCACAATGCAACGTGTGACCTTCAGCAGCGTATCGTTGCGGCTTTCCAGACTTTTGATTAACCATTTCGCTTCCTGCAGATTGCTGCGGATAAACTGGTTATCGCTATCGTTGCGTGAGGATCCGCCGAGCGCGGCATAGTGCTGATTTACCCGCAAACGCGGCAGGCTGTCGGCATTGAGATCGACCTGCCAGCGGTTGCCGATCTTGCGCACCAGCACATCAGGAATGACATATTCGGGTTCGGAGGTATTGATAGACTGGCCGGGACGCGGATCCAGTGACTGAATCAGCTGCATTGCGCACTTCAGCGTCTCTTCTTTCAGACGCGTTACGCGCATCAGGCTGCGAAAATCGTGGTTAGCCAGCAGATCAAGATGATCGCTGACGATCTGACGCGCCTCTTTCAGCGATGGTGTATCAACATCATATTGTGACAGCTGAACCAGCAGACAATCGCGCAGATCGCGGGCGCCAACGCCAACCGGATCAAAGCGTTGAATGCGTTTAAGCACCGCTTCAACTTCATCGAGCGCAAGGTCGTCGCTGCCTACGCCATCGCGAATCTCTTCCAGCGTGACGGTCAGATAACCGGTGTCGTCAATGGCATCAACGATGGAGGTCGCAATGGCGCGATCGGTATCCGTAAAGGGAGTGAGCTCAACCTGCCACATCAGATAATCCTGCAACGTCTGCGTGGTTTCGCCCTGATACACGGGCAGCTCATCGTCGTGGTAATCGGTACCGGTGCCGGAAGGTGTGCCCGCGGTATAAATTTCATCCCACGTGGCATCCAGCGGCAACTCTTCCGGCATATCTTTCTGTTCCAGCGCTTCGCGGGTATCCAGCGCCTCGGTTTCCTGGGTTTCCCGTGAATCTATCTCTTCATGAATATCGGCTTGCTCAAGCAGGGGATTACTCTCCAGTGCCATCTGTAGCTCCTGCTGGAGCTCAAGCGTAGAGAGTTGCAGCAAACGTATCGCCTGCTGCAGTTGCGGTGTCATCGCAAGTTGTTGGCTGAGCCTGAGTTGCAAACCTTGCTTCATAGTCAGGATTAACGTTCCTAAACAAACATACCGGTTACCAACACCTTATCAGAGTCTGAACTCTTCGCCCAAGTAAACCCGCTTAACTTGTTCATCGGCGAGGATTTCATCCGGCGTACCGTGGGCAATCAGGCTGCCCTGGCTGACGATATAGGCGCGTTCACAGACCGCCAACGTTTCACGCACGTTATGATCGGTAATCAACACGCCAAGGCCACTGTCACGCAGATGCTCAATAATTTTCTTGATATCGATAACCGAGATGGGATCGACACCGGCAAAAGGCTCATCCAGCAGAATAAATTTTGGATTCGCAGCCAGCGCCCGGGCAATCTCAACGCGGCGACGTTCTCCGCCAGATAACGCCTGGCCCATGCTGTCACGCAGATGTTCGATATGAAACTCTTCCATCAGCTCATTAGCACGATCCTCGCGCTGTTCCGTGGTCAGATCGTTGCGCACCTGCAGCACCGCCATCAGGTTGTCGTACACGCTCAGACGGCGGAAAATCGAGGCTTCTTGCGGCAAGTAGCCGATGCCGCGGCGTGCACGCGCATGCAGTGGCAGAATACTGATATCTTCATCATCGATCACAATGCGCCCGGCATCACGCGGCACGATGCCGACCACCATGTAAAAAGTGGTCGTTTTGCCAGCGCCGTTCGGGCCAAGCAGGCCAACAATCTCGCCTGATTTGACCTCAAGGCTGACATCTTCAACAACGCGCCGACCTTTGTAGGCTTTCGCCAGATGTTCTGCGATTAAAGTTGCCATACGAATCAGTTACTCTTCTTTTGGCTGCTTGCGGAGCCGTTTTTATCCTGCAGCTGCGACGGCACTAACACCGTGGTCACGCGATTGCTTTTGCCTTCGCTGTAGGCCTGCATTTTCTGCTGTTTCACCAGATAAGTGATGCGATCGCCTTTGATGTTGCTGTCCAGCTGCTCTAAATAGGCGTTGCCAGTCAGCTCAACAAAGTCGTTAGCCAGTTCGTAATGCATCTTTGAAGCGTTGCCTTTGACCGGTTTGCCGTTGTCCTGCAGCTGGTAAAACGTCGCGGGCGCGCCGTAAGCGTCGACCACGGTTTTTTTGCTGTCGCCGCCAGGACGAGTAACCACCACTTTATCCGCGGTAATTTTGATCGAACCCTGCGTCACGATAACGTTGCCGGTAAAGGTGGCGACGTTGCCCAGCATATCGAGCTGCTGGTTCTGCGAATCGATGTTTACGGGCTTTTCCGAGTCGCCGGTCAGCGCGAACGCCGGCAGGCTCGCGGTCAGCAACGCGCTAACCACCAATAATTTAAGGCTGTTTTTGGATTTCATATGAGGTTTTAACCTTTTCAATTAACTCGGCGTTTTTCGTCCGTAAATTACCGCGCATTTTCATGCCGGTAGAGTTAAAACTGGTGCCCCACAGCGTAACCTGATCGTCGGACGTAACATCCTGTGTGACCAAATTGACCTGCGCATTGTCGGTTTTAATACGTTGCAGCTGAGAGTCCTGCGTCAGCGTGTTGACTTCCACATGACCATAAAGATAAAGCATGCGATCCTGCGTCAGTTTGGCTTTATCCGCTTTAACTGACCAGGTCGGCACCTTGTTCTCATCGTACGTCGTCATCACGGGTTTATCGAACCAGCTGACGCCATCGGATGAAAAATAGGTGACCTTATCGGAAACCAGCTGATAGCTGAGCGAACCTGCCGGGTTGTAGACCAGTGATTTTGAATTGGCACTGGTGTAAGTCGGCTCTTCGCCGTTGGCGGAGGGATTGCTCTGCACATCCTCATTATTTGTGAGGCTCCAGCCAATCAACACCAGCGCAATCAGGGCCAGTAACAGTGTGATCCAACGCCTGCTTTTACTCATACCGATTGCCCTTTGGCGTCATCGAATTTGTCCTGCGCGATCAGTATCAGATCGCAAATTTCGCGCACTGCGCCGCGTCCGCCGGCAATGCGCGTAATGTAATGGGCACGTGGTAACAGCACCGGATGCGCGTCCGCCACGGCGACGCTCAATCCGACGCGGGCCATCACCGGCCAGTCGATTAAGTCATCGCCAATATAGGCAACCTGATCGGGCTGTAGCGACAGTTTATCGAGAAGCTCGGCGAAGGCCAAAAGCTTATCGGATTGCCCCTGATAAAGATGGGTAATGCCGAGCGTCTGACAGCGATCTTCCATCAGTTTTGCGTTGCGGCCGGTTATAATAGCGACTTCCGTGCCGGAGGTCAGCAGACAGCGAATGCCGTAGCCATCGCGAACGTTAAAGGCTTTCAGCTCTTCGCCGCTGTTTCCCATGTAAATCTGTCCGTCCGACATCACGCCATCAACGTCACAAATCAACAGCTTAATCTCGCGTGCGCGTGACATCACGTCCTGAGAAACGTCGCCGTAGCAGGTGGTAACCACTGCGTTTTCCTTACTCATTTTTGCTTCCCGTTTACACTACGCCAGCGCGCAGCATGTCATGCATATGAACGACCCCGAGTAGCTGATCGCCATCGGCGACCATAATCGCGGTGATATTTTTACTCTGCATTAAATTAAGTGCGTCTACCGCCAGCATAGCAGGGCGAACACGAATGCCGCCTGGCGTCATCACCTGCGCAATGCTTGCCTGCTGAAAATCGATGCCCATATCAAACACCCGACGCAGGTCGCCATCGGTAAACACGCCTTCGATTTTCAGCAGGTCATTAACAATGACCGTCATGCCGAGATTTTTACGCGTGATCTCCAGCAGCGCATCGCGCAGCGAGGCATCACGCGTCACGTGCGGCATTTCAGCGCCGGTATGCATGATATCGCTGACGCGTAGCAGCAGCTTACGGCCCAGCGCGCCGCCAGGGTGCGAAAGGGCAAAATCCTCTGCGGTAAAGCCGCGCGCTTTCAATAGCGCAACGGCCAGCGCATCGCCCATGACCAGCGTGGCGGTAGTGCTGGTGGTCGGCGCCAGCCCCAGCGGGCAGGCTTCGTGCGGGACTTTTACACAGAGATGAATATCGGCGCTGCGTCCCATGGTGCTTTCCGGACGGCTGGTGACGCAAATCAGCGAAACGTGCAGACGCTTCAGTACAGGAATCAGCGCCAAAATCTCATTGGATTCGCCGGAGTTGGAGATAGCGATCACCACGTCGTTGGCGCTGACCATGCCCAGATCGCCATGGCTGGCCTCTGCCGGATGCACGAAAAACGCAGGTGTACCGGTGCTGGCAAAGGTTGCCGCCATTTTTTTACCGATATGCCCCGATTTCCCCATGCCCATCACCACAACTTTACCCTGGCAATAAAACATCATTTCGCAGGCACGGGAAAAGTCTTCATTGATGTATTGATCGAGCTGCTCCAGCCCCTGACGTTCAATGTCGAGAACGTCTCTGCCAGCCTGCTGAAAGTCGAAGCCGGATTCGATAGAGTGATGAGACATCGCTTTTATCCTTATTAATGCGTTTGCATTGGCTGCAGCCAGAGTACCGCGACCCAAACCATAAAGCCGCAAAGCAGCAGGGCACCGGCGAGGCGGCCAATACAGCGGCGGCGCTGCAAACAGAGCAGGGCAAACAGTGCGCTTACCCCAAGCATGATCCAGTAATCGCGAGCAAAAATATCGGTATCGAGCAGGCCGGGATGAATCAGCGCCGGTATGCCCAGTACAATGGCGATATTATAGATATTAGAGCCGATGAGGTTGCCGATGGCGATATCGTCTTCGCCTTTCAGCGCGCCCGCAATTACCGTTGCCAGCTCTGGCAGGCTAGTGCCCACCGAGATTAACGTCAGGCCGACCACTAATTCTGAGACGTTGAAGTAGTCAGCGATCACCGAGGCATTATCAATGACCATTCGGGTCGACATTGGCATAATAATTAGCGCTACGGCCAGCCACAGAAACGCCACGGTATTGCTGGCGTCATCACGCGGCAGTTCCGCCAGCTGTTCCCGCGTCAGGGTATCGTTGTTGGCGCGTTCCGCTTTACGGGCGATGCGAATGATAAAGAGCAGATAGATCGCGGCAATGGCGATCAGCGCTAACCCGTCAAGCCGACTAAGCTCATTATCGAACAGCGTCAATCCACACAGCAGCGTCACCAGCAACATCAGCGGTAATTCGCGACGAATCAGATTCGAATGCAGGGAAAGAGGATGGAGCAACGCCGCGCCGCCCAGTATCAGCAGAATATTGGTAATGTTGGAACCGATGGCGGTACCCACGGCAATATTCATTTGCCCATGCGCCGCCGCCGAAAAAGAGACGATCATTTCTGGCAGCGACGTGCCGATGCCCACTACGGTCATGCCAATGATCAGCGGAGGAATGCCGAATGAACGGCACAGAATCGACGCACTGAACACCAGACGATCGGCTCCATACACAAGCAACATCAAACCGATGACCAACAGTGCTATGGCTAAAAACATGAAGCGTCCTTTGTCGGCTATAATCGTCGGCTTGCCGCATCCGACTTTTCCGGGCGAAATGGTGGTTAGCCGCTGATTTTGACCGTCTGTGAGCAAAAAGTAAAACGGATGCCGGTTTTCGTCACACGGTTGCGATAGTTTTCTGTGAAAGTAACGCCGTTTAGTTGTTAACCTCATCGCTGGACGAGGGAAACCTGCGTTATGTCACCTTTGAAAAAGCATTTTGTAGTGGGAGAAGTCATGAGTAGCAGTCAGGCGCCGACTAATTTGGTCGATGTGCGGGGCGTGAGCTTTGCACGGGGTAATCGACAGATTTTCGATAATATCTCGCTGACCGTACCTAAGGGAAAAGTGACAGCGATCATGGGCCCATCCGGCATCGGCAAAACCACATTGCTGCGTCTGATTGGCGGTCAGTTACAGCCAACCGCCGGCGAAATCTGGTTCAACGGCGAGAATATTCCGCAACTCTCGCGTTCACGTCTCTACGACGTGCGCAAAAAAATGAGCATGCTGTTCCAGTCCGGCGCGCTCTTTACCGATCTCAACGTGTATGACAATGTCGCCTGGCCGCTGCGTGAACATACGCGCCTGCCGGAGCCGCTGCTGCACAGCACGGTGATGATGAAGCTTGAAGCCGTGGGGCTGCGTGGTGCGGCGCAGCTTAAACCTTCAGAACTCTCTGGCGGCATGGCGCGGCGCGCGGCGCTGGCGCGGGCCATCGCGCTGGAACCGGACCTGATCATGTTTGATGAGCCTTTTGTTGGCCAGGATCCGATTACCATGGGCGTGCTGGTGAAATTAATCGATGAACTCAATCACGCTTTGGGTGTGACCTGCATCGTGGTTTCACACGATGTGCCAGAGGTATTGAGCATCGCCGATTACGCCTATATTGTTGCCGGGCAAAAGATTATTGCGCAGGGCTCAACGCAGCAGCTGCAGGATAATGAGGATGCGCGTGTTCGCCAGTTTATCGACGGCATTGCCGATGGCCCGGTGCCATTTCGCTTTCCGGCAGGCGATTACCTGGCTGACTTAACCGATTCAGGGAGATAACCCATTGATGTTTATTGATGCGATCGCTGCGCTGGGGCGAAAAGGCATAGAAACCTGTGCGTCGTTTGGTCGCGCCGGTTTAATGCTTTTTCACGCGCTGGTCGGTAAGCCCGAATTTCGCAAACATGCGCCGCTGTTGATTAAACAGCTCTATAGTGTGGGTGTGTTGTCGTTGCTGATTATCGTGGTATCCGGGCTGTTTATCGGTATGGTTCTTGGGCTGCAGGGCTACCTGGTGCTGACCACTTACAGCGCTGAAACCAGCCTTGGCATGCTGGTGGCGCTGTCGTTGCTGCGTGAACTGGGTCCAGTGGTTACCGCGCTGCTGTTTGCCGGCCGCGCCGGGTCGGCGTTAACGGCAGAAATCGGTCTGATGAAGGCCACAGAACAGCTCTCCAGCATGGAGATGATGGCAGTCGATCCGCTGCGTCGGGTGGTTGCGCCACGCTTCTGGGCTGGATTTATCAGCATGCCGTTGTTAACGCTGATTTTTACCGCTATTGGCATTTGGGGCGGTTCGCTGGTGGGCGTGAACTGGAAAGGCATCGATCCTGGCTTTTTCTGGTCAGCGATGCAGAACGCCGTCGATCTACGCACCGATCTGCTTAACTGTGTTATCAAAAGCGCGGTTTTCGCCGTCACGGTTACCTGGATCGCCTTGTTTAACGGCTACGACGCGATTCCAACTTCGGAAGGGATCAGTCGTGCCACCACGCGCACCGTCGTGCATTCGTCACTGGCGGTGCTCGGCTTGGATTTTGTCCTTACCGCACTGATGTTTGGGAATTGATGCAATGAATACCAGGAAAAGTGAAATTACCGTGGGTGCCTTTTTGCTGCTGGCGCTGGTGGCCGTCGTCTTTCTTTGTCTGCGCGTTGCCGATGTGAAATCGCTGGGCAACGAACCGACCTGGCGTCTTTATGCCACCTTCGACAACATTGGCGGGCTGAAGGTCAGCTCACCAGTGAAAATCGGCGGTGTCATTATTGGCCGGGTCAGCAGCATCGCACTGGATAAAAATTATTCACCTCGCGTGGCGATGGATATCGAGAAAAAGTTTGATCGCCTGCCGGATACCAGCTCGCTGGCCATCCGTACCCAGGGCCTGCTCGGCGAGCAATATCTGGCGATGAATGTTGGCTTTGACGATCCTGATATGGGTACCGCCACGTTGAAAGATGGCGATACGCTGCACGACACCAAGTCCGCGCTGGTGCTGGAAGACTTAATTGGTCAGTTCCTTTACAAAAGCGGCGATAATAATAGTAAACAGCAGGACGATCAGCCTGCTGCGGCTCAACCTTAAGAGGCTTTAACTATGTTTAAACGTGTATTAATGATCGCGATGCTGGTCATCGCTCCGCTGGCGGCGCAGGCGGTGGATCAAAGCAATCCTTACAAGCTGATGAATGAAGCAGCAGATAAAACTTTTACGCGCCTGAAAAATGAGCAGCCGAAGATCAAGCAAAACCCAAACTACCTGCGTGAAATTGTGCGTCAGGAATTGCTGCCTTACGTACAGATTAAATATGCTGGTGCGCTGGTATTAGGACGCTATTACAAAGAAGCGACGCCTGCGCAGCGCGAAGCCTATTTCAAAGCCTTTGCGGATTACCTTGCCCAGGCTTATGGCCAGGCGCTGGCGCTGTACAACGGTCAGACTTATCAGATTCAGCCAGAGAAACCGCTGGGCGATGCGTCAATGCTGGCGATTCGCGTGTCAATTATCGATCCCAATGGCCGTCCACCGGTTCGTCTTGATTTCCAGTGGCGCAAAAACAGTCGTACCGGCGACTGGCAGGCGTATGACATGATCGCTGAAGGCGTCAGCATGATTACTACCAAGCAAAACGAGTGGGGCGATCTGCTGCGTCAACAGGGTATTGATGGCCTGACCGCACGGCTTAAATCAGCGGCTACCCAGCCGATTACGCTGGATCAGCAAAAATAATGACGACACTTCGTTGGCATCTGGATGGCAGCGCAATTCGTCTTAGCGGCGAGCTGGATCGGGAAACGCTGCTTGACCTGTGGCAGCAACGGACGTCGGTGATGAAGCAAATCGACGTTATCGATGTGTCAGCGCTGGATCGTGTGGATTCTGCCGGGCTGGCGCTGCTGGTGCATCTGCGGCAGATTGCTCAGGAGCAGGGCACCACACCGCGCTTTCAGGGAATCACCGACAAGCTGCAGTCGCTGATCACACTCTATAACCTGCAACAGATCATTACAGCTAACTGATTTTTCTCACCTTCAAAAGCCCCTGCTCAGTCAGGGGCTTTTTGCTTGTTTCGGATAAAGTCGCTTTCCACTACTATGTGTGGCTGTTTATGATCAACTGACTGTGAAAAACCATGGAAACAAGTGAAATTCAAGCCGTGCTGATGAGCGCGTTACCCCTGCAGGAAGTGCATGTTACCGGCGACGGTAGCCATTTTCAGGTTGTGGCCGTTGGCGAAATGTTCGCTGCACTGAGCCGGGTAAAGAAACAACAGGCGGTCTATGCGCCGCTGATGGCTTACATCGCGGACAACCGCATGCATGCGGTATCGATTAAGACCTACACGCCGGAAGAGTGGGCGCGTGACCGTAAGCTGAACGGTTTTTAAGTTGCCGATGCGGCATCATTGATGCAGTGCCGGCAGCCTTGTAGATATATCAACAGAGAGCAGGTGTAATGGATAAATTTCGTGTGCAGGGTCCAACCCGGCTGAGTGGTGAGGTAACGATTTCTGGTGCCAAGAATGCCGCATTGCCAATCCTGTTTGCTGCGTTGCTGGCAGAAGAGCCGGTGGAAATTCAGAATGTCCCGAAGTTAAAAGACATTGATACCACCATGAAGCTGCTGAGCCAGCTTGGCGTGAAAGCTGAACGCAACGGTTCAGTGCATCTTGATGCCAGCGATGTCTCAATTTACTGCGCCCCTTACGAGCTGGTGAAAACCATGCGCGCCTCAATCTGGGCATTAGGGCCGTTAGTGGCACGTTTTGGGCAGGGTCAGGTTTCTCTGCCGGGCGGTTGTGCGATTGGCGCGCGTCCGGTAGACCTGCATATTACCGGCCTGGAACAGCTTGGCGCTGAGATCAAGCTGGAAGAAGGCTATGTCAAAGCGTCGGTAGATGGTCGTCTGAAAGGCGCGCACATTGTGATGGACAAGGTGAGCGTTGGCGCTACCGTGACCATTATGAGCGCAGCCACGCTGGCCACCGGCACCACGATCATTGAGAACGCTGCCCGCGAGCCGGAAATCGTTGATACTGCGAATTTCCTCAACACGCTGGGCGCGAAAATCAGCGGCGCAGGCACAGATAAAATCACCATCGAAGGCGTTGAACGTCTTGGCGGCGGTGTTTACCGTGTTCTGCCCGATCGTATCGAAACCGGGACTTTTTTGGTCGCGGCAGCCATCTCTGGCGGCAAGGTGCTGTGTAAAAATACGCAGCCCGATACGCTTGATGCGGTGCTGGCCAAACTGCGTGATGCCGGTGCAGATATTGAAACCGGTGCTGACTGGATCAGCCTGGACATGCACGGCAAGCGGCCAAAAGCGGTTAACGTGCGCACCGCCCCGCATCCGGGTTTTCCTACCGACATGCAGGCGCAGTTCACGCTGCTTAACCTGGTCGCGGAAGGCACCGGCGTGATCACTGAAACCATCTTTGAAAATCGCTTTATGCACATTCCTGAGCTGATTCGCATGGGTGCGCACGCTGAGATCGAGAGCAATACGGCGATTTGTCATGGCGTTGAAACGCTGTCGGGTGCGCAAGTTATGGCTACCGATCTGCGTGCGTCTGCGAGCCTGGTGCTGGCGGGTTGTATCGCTGAAGGTACTACGCTGGTCGATCGTATTTATCACATCGATCGTGGCTATGAGCACATTGAAGACAAACTTCAGGCCATGGGCGCGAACATCGAACGCATCAGCGGCGAGTAAATCGCGGCAACAATAAAACGGTCGGGTTTATCCCGGCCGTTTTTTTTCGTTTTTTTCACCTGGATTTATGCTGGTGGATCACAGCGATGTACGCAACGGATCCTCTTTTGACGAGGATCGGATCAGGCGTTTACGATCCAGCAGCTTGTGGGTGATCGGATCGTAATAGCGGCTTGGCCAGATTTCAGCAGGATGCACATTGATTGCACCAGCGATAAGCCATTCTCCTTTAGGCCAGGGACGCGTGAGCGCATTCGCCAGCGTAGATGAGCTCAATCCTGCCTGACGCGAAACCGCTGCCAGTGAGGTGCCTTTTTTACGCAGGGCGGCGATGATATCCGCCGGATGCCAGTCCTTGTGAGATGCGTACATACGATCTGCTCCTTTTGCGAAGGCAATTTATTGGAAATAAAAGCGCTTAAAAACTCCACGCGTATCCGATAACTACGTCATAAATTCAAACAAATAAAGGCGTTGTTTAAGAATTTATAGCAGAAGTTTCCAATAAGTTTCCAGAAATATTTCCGCCACGAAACAATTTTGCGTGGGGTTTCGCAAAAGGAATGTAATAGCCTGCAAGAGGGGAGAATCGGAAGCCGGACGGCTTCCTGATTGGCTTAAAAATCGCGTTGAACAGACATATGCGCCAGTGCTTCCAGCGCGCTGCGCCATGGGGTTTCCGGCAGCACTTTCAGCGCCGCGATGGCTTTGTCCGCTTCCTGCTCGGCGCGTTGCCGCGTCCATTCCAGTGAACCGCATTGCTGCATAGTTTCCAGCACCGGATCGAGCAGATGGCGGCCGTTGCCCTGTTCGATAGCCTGACGAATCATCGCCGTCTGCTCACTGCTGCCGTGGCGCATAGCATGCAGCAGCGGTAACGTAGGCTTGCCTTCGCTCAGGTCGTCACCAACGTTTTTGCCCAGCGTCTGGCCGTCGGCACTGTAATCGAGCAGATCGTCGATCAGCTGAAAGGCAGTGCCGAGAAAACGACCGTAATCCTGCAATGCCTTTTCCTGTGCTGGCGATGCGTCAGCTAAAATCGCCGAAGCCTGCGCCGCCGCTTCAAACAGCCGCGCCGTTTTGCTGTAGATCACATGCATGTAACTCTCTTCGGTGATATCCGGATCGTTACAGTTCATTAGCTGCAGCACTTCGCCTTCTGCGATCACGTTTACCGCTTCTGACATCAGTGCGAGGATCTTCAGCGATCCCATGCTGGTCATCATTTGAAAAGCACGCGTATAGATAAAATCGCCGACCAGCACGCTGGCAGCATTGCCAAAAGCCGCATTGGCCGTGGCTTTGCCACGACGCATGTCGGACTCATCCACCACGTCATCATGCAGCAACGTAGCGGTATGAATAAACTCAATCAGCGCGGCGTTAACGACGTGCAGTTTACCTTCGTATCCCATGGCGCGAGCTGCCAGCACGGCAATCATCGGCCGAATGCGTTTACCGCCGCCGCTGATAATGTAATATCCCAACTGATTGATGAGCGTCACATCTGAATTCAGCTGTTCGAGGATGGTCTCGTTGACCGCCGCCATATCCTGCGCGGTGAGTTCATTAATCTGTTCTAAGTTCATCAGTCTGTTCAGCTTTGGCTCAGTTTATTGCCATGGTAAAGGTTTTTACCGGCAGAATGTCAGGGAATCTGTTACTGGATTGTACTCGAAAAATCGGGATGAGAAACGTGAGCGATTGTGCTGCGCTTTTTTTCTGCGATCCTTTGCAAAGTGCTCTTGTCTTCTGAACGAGTATTGCGTAGAATTCGCGCCCTATTATGAATATTTATCGCGCCGCCTGAATTCAACGAAAGGCAAGCGCAGAAGCGGAGTTCTATATGTACGCGGTTTTCCAAAGTGGTGGTAAACAACACCGAGTAAGCGAAGGTCAGACCGTTCGCCTGGAAAAGCTGGACATCGCAACCGGTGAAACTATTGAGTTTGACCAGGTTCTGATGATTGCTAACGGCGAAGAAGTAACTATCGGTGCGCCACTGGTTTCAGGCGGCGTGATCAAAGCTGAGATCGTTGCACACGGTCGTGGCGAGAAAATCAAAATCGTTAAGTTCCGTCGTCGTAAGCATTATCGTAAGCAGCAGGGCCACCGTCAGTGGTTCACTGATGTGAAAATTACCGGCATCAGCGCTTAACAGGAGATCTGACAAATGGCACATAAAAAGGCTGGTGGCTCGACTCGTAACGGTCGTGACTCCAATGCAAAACGTCTGGGTGTTAAACGTTTCGGTGGCGAATCAGTTCTGGCTGGTAGCATCATCGTTCGTCAGCGTGGCACCAAGTTCCATGCAGGTAGCAATGTAGGCTGTGGTCGTGACCACACTCTGTTTGCAACCGCAGACGGCAAAGTTAAATTCGAGATCAAAGGCCCGAACAACCGCAAATATATCAGCATCGTTGCTGAGTAAGGTTTTCGCGCTTCGGGCTGGCAACGGCCTGCAATGACGAATTGAAGCCCCGCAGCTCTTGCGGGGCTTTTTACATTCTGCTGCTGGCAGGGCGATAAAAACCCGGCCAGAGCAATTCGATTGCTGTACACTTTATGTGCGAATTTTAGTGAAACAGAGTAGATGTTCCGCCGCCGGTCAGCACAGAAGACCCTGGCGGACCCGTCTGGCCGCATTTGTCTGGTCAGGCGAAAAAGTGACGGAGAGAAAAGATGAAGTTTGTTGATGAAGCAACCATTCTGGTGGTTGCAGGTGATGGTGGCAATGGTTGCGTGAGCTTCCGTCGCGAGAAATATATTCCCAAAGGCGGCCCTGACGGCGGCGATGGCGGCGACGGTGGCGACGTGTATCTGGTTGCTGATGAAAACCTCAACACGCTGATTGATTATCGCTTTGAAAAAGCGTTCCGTGCTGAACGTGGTCAGAATGGCCAGAGCCGTGACTGTACCGGCAAGCGCGGTAAAGATATCACCATCAAAGTACCGGTGGGGACGCGCATTATCGATCAGGGTACCGGTGAAACACTGGGCGACATGACGCGCCATGAGCAAAAGCAGATGGTCGCCAAAGGCGGCTGGCATGGCCTGGGCAATACCCGTTTTAAATCGTCGGTGAACCGTACGCCGCGCCAGAAAACCATGGGCACGCCAGGTGAGAAACGCGATCTGCAGCTGGAATTAATGCTGCTGGCAGACGTTGGCATGCTCGGCTTGCCTAACGCTGGCAAGTCGACCTTTATCCGTGCGGTTTCTGCCGCCAAGCCAAAAGTCGCGGATTATCCGTTTACTACGCTGGTGCCAAGCCTTGGCGTCGTGCGTATGGATGCCGAGAAGAGCTTTGTTATCGCCGACATTCCTGGGCTGATCGAAGGCGCCGCCGATGGCGCAGGCCTTGGCATTCGCTTCCTGAAGCACCTTGAGCGTTGTCGTGTGCTGCTGCACCTCATCGATCTGGCGCCGATTGATGAATCCGATCCGGTTGAGAACGCCCGCATCATTCTCGGCGAGCTGGAAAAATACAGCGAGAAGCTGTTCCAGAAACCACGCTGGCTGGTGTTCAATAAAGTTGACCTGCTGGACGAAGAAGAAGCACAGGCACGTGCTAAAGCGATTGTGGAAGCGCTGGGCTGGGATGAGAAATATTATCTGATCTCTGCGGCCAACCGGGTAGGTGTTAACGCACTCTGCTGGGACGTAATGGCCTTTATCGTGGCTAACCCGAAAGCGGCTGAGCTGGAAGAGATGCAGACCGAGAAAGTGGAATTCATGTGGGACGATTACCATCGCGAAGCGCTGGAAAATGTTGAGCCTGAAGAAGAAGACGATCTTGATGATGACTGGGATGAAGACGACGAAGAAGGTGTTGAATTCATCTATCAGCGTTAAGCGAACTTAACGTGATAAAGGGCCGGGAAACCGGCCCTTTTTTTATGCCTTTCAGCCGAGTACCGCGACCGACAACCGGGCGCTGCAGCAGAGCTGATCGCGCGCGTTAAAAATCTCAATTTGCCAGGATTGATGCGTACGCCCGAGATGCAGCGGGCGACATACGCCGCGCACTTTGCCACTGCTGGCTGCCCGATGATGGCTGGCATTGACCTCAATGCCCACCACGCTCTGGCCCGCGTCAACACAGAGATAGCCCGCTATCGAACCCATGGATTCCGCCAGCACCACCGACGCGCCGCCGTGCAGCAAACCAAAAGGCTGGCGCGTGCGCGCATCCACCGGCATTTCCGCTTCCAGGCTCCCTGCATCGATGCGGGTAAAAACGATGCCCAGATGCGCAACCAGGCAGTTTTCGCCCATGCGATTCAGCTCGGAAAGATCGACCTGACGTTTCCAGATAGCGCTCATGATCAGGCGCCCAATGTCGCGCCGCCATCGATCACGATATCCTGCATCACGATGTGGCTGGCGAGATCCGAGGCGAGGAAAAGCACCGCGTTGGCGATCTCCTGCGGCTGCGCGATCTTCTGCAAAGGAATGCCGATCTTATATTGATCCGGGAAACCGGCTATGGTGCGCTGTTCGGCATCCGGCGTGTGCCACAGGCTGCGCTGCATATCAGTATCGGTGGAGCCGGGCGACACCAGGTTACAGCGCACGCCGTGCGGCGCCATTTCCAGCGCTACCGACAGGCACAGGCTGCGCAAGGCCGCTTTGGAAGCGCCATAGGCGGACATACCAATGCGCGGTGCGTGCGCCGAGTTAGAGGCAAGCGTGACGATGGCGCCACTGCGCTGCTCACGAAAGCGCGGCAGCGTTTGCTGGAACAGGTTAAATGCGCCGCCGACGTTGACTGCCATCAGCGCCTGAAAATCGGCAACCGGCAGCGTATCGGTATCGCCGATACGCAGGATACCGGCACCGTTGACCAGCACATCCAGCTGTTTTTGCTCTGCCAGCAGCGGCTGGCAAACGCGGGCAACCTGATCGGCATCGGCCACATCCAGCGTCACGCAGCGAAACGGATAATCCGTCTGCCTGAACTGCCGATCAAATCCCACCACCTGCGCTCCGGCCTGCTGAAAGGCGAGCGCGATATGATAGCCAATGCCTTGTCCGGCGCCGGTTACCCAGACCTGCTTTGCGGTGAAATCGATATTCATGGCTGCGGCTCGCGTGACAGCAATGCCCACCAGCCGTTGATGCTGGGATCTTTTGCCAGGCTCACAAAGTCGATGTCAGCGTGCACCTGACGCCAGCGGGCGGCCAGCGTCATTACCCGCACGGAATCGAGGCCATAATCGATCAGGTTATCGTCATCTTCCGGCTGATCATCATCTTCCAGCAGCGGCAGAACGATAGCGCGCAGCTCCGCCTTGTCGAGCGGCAGCGGCATCAGATCGCGGGTCATCACTACGCGGCCGCTGCGGCCTGCGGTGTAAGTCAGCGCCATCATATGCTCTTCACGGGTAAAATCGGCCAGCGCATCGGCCACCATAAAGGGTTTGATGTTACGCATGAAGGCGTCGGTGGCGGTGGTCAGGCAGCCAATATGGGCATACACGCCGCAAATAATCAGCTGATCGCGGCCCATTTCATGCAGCGTCTCTTCCAGCGGCGAGCGATGAAATGCGCTGTAGCGCCATTTCACCAGCACATGATCGTCAGCGTCCGGTGCCAGCGCCGCCGCCACTTTCTGCTGTTCAGGATGCTTGTTCAGTCCCGGTCCCCACATGTCATTCAGCAGGGCGCGATCGGCATCGCTCTGTTCATTCGGTTGCGCGGTATAAAACACCGGCACACCTTGCGCTTTGCAGTAGCGGCGCAAGCGGGCAATATTCTCTACTACCTGCTGAATCATCGGACTGTTCTCGCCCCAAAAATTGAGAAAATAGTCCTGCATGTCGTGAATCAGCAGCGCGGCGCGCGGCGGCTCAAAAGCCCACTGTACTTTGTTCTGCGGCAGGTCTGCCGCGTCAGGCAGCGCGTAGTCGGCCAGTTTGGGAATGGTCATTGTGGTTCTCCAGATTCAGTTCAGGCTTGCTGCTCAGCAAGCTGTTGGCGCAGACGTTTTTTATCCACCTTGCCAACCGGTGTTAATGGCAGAGCATCAACGCAGGTGATGCGATCGGGCAGTTTGAACTCCGCCACGCCGAGCTCGCGCAGATGACGACGCAGCATCACCGGTTTGATTGGCTGCCGCGCCACGATAAACGCACAGCTCTTCTCGCCCATCAGGCTGTCTTCCATCGAGACCAGCGCGGCATGGATCACATCGCTATGCTTCAGCAGCAGGTTTTCGATCTCTTCCGCCGCGATCTTCTCACCGCCGCGGTTGATCTGATCTTTCTCCCGGCCCTGCACGCGAATATAACCCTCGGCGTCAATGGCGATCAGATCGCCCGAGCAGTAGAAACCGTTGTCATCAAAGCTGGCGGCGTTGTGATCGGGGCTCTGATAGTAGCCGCGAAAAGTATACGGGCCGCGCGTCATCAGGCGACCCGTGCTGCCCGTTGGCAGTGGATTACCCTGCTCATCGGCAACCCACACTTCATCATCGGGCGAGATAGGGCAGCCCTGGGTAGTAAAAATGCGCGCGTCGCTGTCATCAAGGCGCGTGTAGTTGACCAGCCCTTCCGCCATGCCAAACACCTGCTGTAGCTGACAGCCGATTTCAGCCGGAATGCGCGCAGCGAGCACGTCGCTCAGGCGAGCGCCGCCGACCTGCAACAATTGCAGCGAGGCGAGCTGCTGGTTGCCGCCCCATTCGTTGATTGCTTGCAGCCACAGGCTTACCGCAGGCGGCACCAGCGCCGTGACGTTGATCTGATGGCGCGCAATTAGCGGAAAGCAAAGGTTGGCGCTGGGATCACTGGCCAGAATAACCCGGCCACTGGCGTAGAACACACCCAGCGCGCCAGGAGAACTCAGCGGGTAGTTGTGCGCCGCGGGCAGGGCGCAGAGATAGCGCGTATCGGCGGTAAACTGGCAAATCTCCACGCTGCCGCGAATGCTGTAGTAGTAATCGTTATGGGTGCGCGGAATCAGTTTTGGTGTGCCGGTGCTGCCGCCGGAGAGCTGAAAAAAAGCCACTTCATCGGCGGGCGAAGGCGAGGCTACAAAATCCTCTGCCGCTTCGTTGATGAGCGTCGTCAGCGATTGCGTGTCATCGGTGCCATTAATGAAAGCCAGCGTGCGCAGCTCGGGCTGCTGGTGACGAAGCGCATCCAGCCAGAGATCGTCGGCAAACAGGCTATGCTGACGATCGGCAATCAGCAGAGCAGGTGAGATCAGTTTGGCATAGGCGCTCATTTCGGTGCGCTGATGGCTGAACAACGCGTTCACCGGCGCCACGCCGATTTTAAACAGGGCAAACAACACAATGTAAAACTCAGCAACGTTGCCGAGCTGCACCAGTGCGGTATCACCCTGTTTCAGGCCACGCCGCTGGAGCGCGGCGGCAAGGCGGTCTGACTGCTGCGCCAGCTGGCGATAGGTGAGCTGCTGTTCACCACAGATCACCGCCACGGCATCGTTTTCCGCCTGACGGTTAAGGATGTCAGTGAGCGGCAGGTCGATCCAGTAGCCTTCTTGGCGATAGCGCGCGGCGAGATCGTCAGGCCAGCGCGTATAGGAAATAGTCATAGTGGCTTCTCTTATTGCAATCCAAAAGCGCGCAGCATGGTGTCGAGCTTAACGCCGGTTTCGTTCCATTCAGATTCCGGCGAGGAATCGGGCACGATGCCTGCGCCGGCAAACAGTCGCACGCGTGTGTTATGAACGGTGCCGCAGCGAATCGTCACGACCCATTCGCCGTCGCCTGCTTCGTTACACCAGCCGACGATGCCGCCAAACAGATGGCGATCAAAAGGTTCCAGCTGAGCAATCAGCTTTTGTGCCCTGGCGTGCGGAAAACCGCTGAGCGCAGGCGTCGGATGCAGCAGGCTGGCGAGAGATAATGCGTTATCGCGTGGATCGCGCGCTTCGCCGTTGATCCAGGTGGCCAGATGCCACAGTGTTGGCGTGGTCACCAGCTGCGGCGTTTCCGGCACCGAAAGCTGCGAACTGCGGCTTTGCAGCACATCGCGCATCGCATCGGTAACCAGCTTGTGCTCGTAACGATCTTTAGAGGAGTGCATCAGGCGCTGGCCGACAGCATTATCCTGTTGCCGATCCTGCTGACGCCGCGCGGAACCGGCTAACGGGCAGGAGCTGAACTCGCCGTTTTGCTTACGTAACAGCAACTCCGGGCTGGCGCCGAGCAGTGAGCCGCCGTCAGGCAGCGGCACATGGAAGTTATAGCTGGTGGGATTCTGGTTAATGATACGGCGCATCAGCATGGCGGTATCGACCGGCCGCTCGGTGGTGATATCCATCAGCCGCGACAGCACGACTTTATCCAGTTCACCCTGCGAGGTGGCGTTTACCGCTTGTGCCACCATGTCGGTAAAGGCGGCCTGATCCGGCAGCGCAGTGCGGCTTGTTACCGTGGGTAAAGGCGTATCGGTAAAACCGCCAGCGAGCTGCTGACGATCAAAAAAGTGGCTCGCTTCGGGAATGAACAGCGCCGAAGGCTGACTCGCATCAAAAGGAATCGCGCCGACCATAATGGGATTTTGAATGCCCTGTTGCTTCGCCTCGCTGAACTGTTGGCGAAGCTGGCATTGAAACGCGCCATCGGGCTGTTCAGCGCCTGCCACCGGCGTGGTCAGTCGACTAAAGCACCCTTGAGTCCACAGGCTGCGCCAGGGAGACTGATAGAAGAAGCCGCGACTGACGGCGTCAAAATCCTCTACAAAGGCATTTTCAAACACGGAAGTTTCCACCATAATCCAACCTCTAAATGATAAGAGTAGTGATAATTATTATCATTTGTATTGTGGCTCTGTAACCTACGTCGATTGCCGTTCAGAGTCAATAAACAGGGCGCATTTTCTTCGCGTCGAGCCGTCAGACGGCGATTTTTGCGCCTGTTTGACCGCCGCTTTAAAGGAGTGAATTACGTGAAAGCCAGACCGTTTATTGTTACCGCCACGCTGCTGTGCTCGCTGTTTAGCATGATGGCGCATGCTGCCGGAAGCTGGCCGCGCGAGATTAAAAGTGCGCAGGGCACCCTTACCCTGGCGCAGGCCCCACAGCGGATTGTTTCTACCAGCGTTACCCTGACCGGATCGCTGCTGGCCATTGACGCGCCGGTTGTCGCCAGTGGCGCCACCGCACCGGGCGGCCGTCTGGCGGATAAGCAGGGCTTTTTCCAGCAGTGGGGCGACGTCGCCGCGCAGCGCGGCGTGAAGCGTCTCTATATTGGTGAAGCCAATGCCGAGGCGATTGCGGAACAGGCGCCGGATCTGATTGTGGTCAGCGCCACCGGCAACGACTCCGCCATTAAGCTGGTGGATCAGCTGTCGGCAATTGCACCGGTGCTGGTGGTTAATTACGATGATAAGAGCTGGCAGCAGGTGGTTGCGACGCTGGGAGAGGCCACCGGGCATGAGGCGAAGGCAGCGCAAATTGTGAAGGATTTTGATCGTCGCGAAGCGGCGCTGAAGAAGAAGATCACGCTGCCACCACAACCCGTCACGGCAATGGTGTATAACGCCGGTGGCCGCTCCACCAATATCTGGACCGCTGATTCTGCGCAGGGAAAGCTGCTGCAGCAGCTCGGTTTCACGCTGGCCAGGCCGCCTGTGAGTCAAACCAGCCACAGCATGGGTAAGCGAAAAGATATCATTCAGTCTGGCGGTGAGAATCTGGCCACCGATCTCAATGGCCAGAGCTATCTGCTGTTTGCCGCCACGGAGGCGGACGCCAGCGCCCTGATGCAAAATCCGTTTCTTGCCGATACCCCGGCGGTAAAAGCAAAACGGGTGTATGCGCTGGGCACCGATACCTTCCGTCTGGACTACTTTAGCGCCAGCAACCTGCTGACGCGGCTGGAAACCCTGTTCACATCCTCATGAGAGCGAGGCGGCAGGCTGACGGTAACGGCGTAAACCGCGCAGCGTCAGCAGCATAACAACCGTCACCAGCGCGGCGGCGGCGCCAAATACCGTCGCTGCCTGCTGCGGCAGCAACAGCGATCCCATGCCGCCTAACAGCGCGGCACCAAGCGCATCGCCGGTGACATTCTGCGCCGTCCACAACCCGTTTACCCTTCCTAATAACGCATCCGGTGTGAGCGACTGAATCATGGCGTACTGCAACAGGCTGTTGATCGCGCTGAGCCAGCCAAACGCCACCAGGCAGAGCAGCGCCAGCCAAAATTGCGGCATCAGGCTAAAAAGTGCCAGCGCGATAAAAGCCAGCAGAGCGGTGATCAGCATCAGTTGACCGGGGCGGGCTGCCGTTTTGAGCTGGCCGCTGGTTAAGGCGCCGATTGCCGCACCGGCAGGCACGGCGGCATACATCAGGCCAATGTGGGCCGGTGCCACCAGCCAGTGCGGTGCCAGCGCCGGATACAACACGCGAACCGCACTTGCCAGGGTAATCAGCGCGCCGATCAGCGCAGCCGATCCCACCAGCGGGCTGGCCAGCAGAAAAGAGAAACCACCCGCCAGCGCACGCAGGGGATGTTCGCGCGGCTGTGGCGGAGGTGGCAATGCGGGCAGCCGCAGCAAGGGCAGCAGCGTCAACAGCGTGCCCAGCGCCGCCAGCGCATAGTTCCAGACCACGCCACCGCTGGCGATCACCAGGCCACCTACCGCCGGTGAAAGGATTGAGCCAAACCGCACTGTCAACATGGTGATGGCACCCGCCTGCATCAGATTTTCGCGTCCTACCAGCGCGGGTGTGGCAGCCAGCAACGCGGTAACGCCAATGGCACCGAAAAAGCCATCCCACAGCGCCAGCAAATAGATCGCGGTGAGCGAGGGTGCAGGGAGCAGGGCGTTGCAGGCGAGGCCGACAAAACCGATGCCACAGGTTGAACGGGCAAACAGAATCAGCCGTTTACGTGGATAGCGGTCAGCCAGCACGCCGCCGAGCAGCAGGCCGATGAACATGCCGCCGCCCGCCAGGGTCACCGACAGGCCAACCTGCCAGCTGGAGTGGGTGAGCTGCTGAATTTGCACCGGCACCGCCACCACCAGCATGCCAAGCGCCAGAATCGAGAGAAAACGCGCAACGAACACGGCGCGAAAGTCGGGATGGGTTTTTAATAAGCTGAGGTCAATCAGATGGGAAGATTTCTTCATTACAATGCCTTGCAGCAATTTACGCGTCAGATCGGTATTGAGTCATGGTAACATAGGTAATACGAGTAATAACGATAATAACAATCATTATCATGTTTGCACCGCGGCCAACGGGCCGCCGAAAGCGGAGAGCGTAATGCGCCAGGCTGGCGGAATCACAGGTCTGTTACTGCTGTTGATCATCCTTTCGGCGTTGAGCGTAATGCTGGGCGCCAAATCTATCCCGCTTCAAACGGTTGCCGACGCGCTGACCAGCCAGTGTCATCGCGCGGATTGCTTGATCGTGCGTGAAGCACGCATACCGCGCACGCTGGCCGGCTGGCTGGCCGGTGCCGCACTGGGCCTTGCTGGGGTGCTGATGCAAACCCTAACGCGCAATCCGCTCGCCGATCCCGGTATTTTAGGCATCAATGCCGGTGCCGGCTTTGCGGTGGTGATCGGCATCGCGCTGTTTGGCGCCGATACGCCAGCGGCCTGGCTGTGGTTCTCCTTCGGTGGTGCACTGCTCGCCTCGCTGCTGGTGGCGCTCACCGGTGCTATCGGCGGCGGACGTGCCAATCCGGTGCGGCTGACCCTGGCAGGCGTGGCGCTGGGTGCCGTGCTGGAGGGACTGACCTCCGGTATCTCTTTGCTCAATCCGCAGATTTACGATCATCTGCGCTTCTGGCACACCGGTTCGCTGGATATTCGCAGCATGTCGATGCTGGCCACCGTGGCGCCAGCGATTGCCATCGGCACGCTATTGGCACTGACACTGGCGCGACCACTGAACAGCCTGAGCATGGGCGGCGAACTGGCTACCGCGCTGGGCACGCGCGTGGTTGGCACCCAGCTGGCTGGCCTGCTTGCCATTACGTTGCTGTGCGGCGCAGCCACCGCAGCCGTCGGCCCGATCGCCTTTCTTGGCCTGATGGCCCCGCATATTGCGCGACGTCTGGCGGGCGACGACCACCGCTGGTTGCTGCCCATTACCCTGTTGTTAACGCCTTGCCTGCTGTTGGCTGCCGACATCATCGGTCGCCTGTTGGTGCCCGGTGAACTGCGCGTTTCCATCGTGACCGCTTTTATCGGTGCGCCGGTGCTGATTGTGCTGGTGCGCCAGCAGATGGGGAGACGATAACGATGCGTGCTCTCTGGCCATGGCTGCTGCTGGCGGCGTGTTTTGCGCTGGGTATGCTGGCGCTACAAAGCGGTAATCTGGCGTTCACCTCTGCTCAGGTCTGGCAGGCACTGACCGGTAGCGCGCCGCGCAATGTGGCGTTGATCGTGATCGACTGGCGGCTGCCTCGCGTGTTGACGGCGCTGCTGATTGGCGCGGCGCTCGGCGTCAGCGGTGCTATTTTTCAGTCGCTGTTACGTAATCCGCTCGGCAGCCCGGATATTCTCGGTTTTAACACCGGCGCCTATACCGGTGTGCTGGTCGCGCTGGTGCTGTTTGACCAGAGCATGGGCGGCATGACCGCGGCCGCTATGGTGGGCGGTATCGCCACCGCGCTGCTGGTATGGCTGCTCGCCTGGCGTAACGGCGTCGATACCTTTCGCCTGATTATCGTTGGCATTGGCATACGGGCGCTGTTAATGGCGTTCAACAGCTGGCTGGTGATCAGCGCCTCACTGGATGCCGCGCTGAGTGCCGGGTTATGGAGCGCCGGTTCCCTGAATGGCTTAACCTGGGCGAAATTGCCGCTGACCGGCACTTTGATTGTGATGGCGCTGCTGGGCGCAGGTCTGTTGGCGCGTCGCATGCGGCTGCTGGAGATGGGCGATGAAAGCGCCTGCGCGCTGGGCGTACCGGTTGAACGAACGCGCATGCTGCTGATGCTGGTGGGTGTGATGCTTACCGCGGCGGCGACTGCGCTGGTTGGCCCTGTCTCCTTTGTGGCGCTGGTGGCACCGCAGATCGCCCGCCGCTTGGGTGGCGGTTTGCGGCTGCTGTTGCCGATGTCAGCGCTGTGCGGTGCGCTGCTGCTGCTGGGCGCGGATTTCGCTGCCCAGCGGCTGTTTCAGCCTTATCAGCTGCCGGTCGGTGTGATCACCGTTAGCCTTGGCGGTCTCTATTTACTGGCTTTACTGGTGCGGGAGTCACGACGCAAATGAATTCACGTCTGCGAGCCGAACGGCTCACGCTCGGCTATGAAAAACGCCTTATTGCCCGCGATCTGTCGGTGACCATTCCCGATGGTGAGCTTACGGTGATCATTGGGCCAAACGCCTGCGGTAAGTCGACGCTGTTGCGCACCCTGAGCCGCCTGATGAAACCGCAGGCGGGCGAGGTGTTTCTTGATGGCGAAGCGATAGCGCGTTATCCCACTAAAGAGGTGGCGCGTCGGTTAGGCCTGCTGCCACAAACCTCGACCGCGCCAGACGGCATCACCGTCAGCGAACTGGTGGCGCGCGGACGTTACCCGCATCAGTCGCTGTTCAGCCGCTGGCAGGCGGCCGATGAACAGGCGGTTCAGGAAGCGATGCAGGCTACCGGCGTGGCAAACCTGGCGCAACAAACGGTGGATACGCTCTCCGGTGGCCAGCGACAGCGCGTATGGATCGCCATGGTGCTGGCGCAGCAAACGCCGTTATTGCTGCTCGATGAGCCGACCACCTGGCTTGATATTGCTCATCAAATTGAACTGCTGGAGCTAATGCAGGATCTTAACCAACGCCATCGACGCACGCTGGTGGTGGTGCTGCACGATCTGAATCACGCCTGCCGTTACGCCACACATTTAATCGCCATGCGCGACGGGCAGATTCTGGCAGAGGGAGCGCCAAAAGCGATCGTCAATGAAGCGTTGATAGAAGCGGTATTTGGGCTGCGCTGTACCATTATCGACGATCCGGTTTCTCACACGCCGCTGATTGTGCCGCTGGGCCGGAAGAAATAACGCCGCCTCGCGGCGGCGTAAAAGTCAGAACCGGCTGAGCAGCTGGTTCAACTGCGGTCCAAGGCGGCTAAATATCGGCGGCGAAATGATATCGACATGCGCACAGGGCTGCGGCCAGATCTCAAGGCTGCCGACAAAGGGCGCCCAGGCGCGTTGCGGATCCTGACACGGCTGCTGCGTCTCCTCCGCGAGAAATAACGTCGCCTTACCGGAAAAACAGGCGCTGCGTGCGGTGGTCAGCAGGCGCACCGAATCAGCATAGTTAGCCTCTATGGTGCTGAACAGCTCTGCCATCTCCTCGCCTGCGGCATTACGCTGTGCAGCAAGAAACTGCTCACGCTCACGATTAACCTCATCCAGTACCGCCTGATCCAGTACGTTCTCACCGCGCCGCTCATCCCAGTTCTGCGTTTCCGGTGGCCAGGTATCGAGCAGGCCGAGGAACGCCACCTCTTCGCCGAGCGCCTGTAAACGCGCCGCAATGCCCTGCGCCAACGTACCGCCGAGCGAATAGCCGATGAAGTAGTAAGGCCCCTGCGGCTGCACGCGGCGCACGGTCGCCAGATGCGCATCGCATACCGCATCAAGGTGCGCGCTGTGTTGCAAAGGCCCATGCGGATGCGGCGACTGAATGCCGGTCAGCGACCAGCGTGGATCGATATAGCGCTGCAGCACGCTGAACTGCCAGGCAAAGCCGGATGCCGGATGGAAGCAGAACAGCCGTGGGCCGGTGCTTTCACGGAGCGGCAGCACCGCGTCGAAGCCAGCCGCTACCGCCTCTTCTGCATTTTCTGTTAGCTGCCGGGCCAGTTTGGCCACCGTTGATGCGATCATGATCTGGCCAACGCTGACCGGACGGTTCAGGGTTTTGCGCAGGCCCGCGGCCAGCCGCATCGCCAGCAGTGAATGGCCGCCGAGGGCAAAGAAATCGTCGTCGGCGCTAACGCTCTCGCAGCCCAGTAGCTGGCAGAATGCCGCAGCGATCTGCTGTTCGATGCCAGGCAGTGGCGCACGGCTGGCATGGGCTGCCTGTTGAGTAGGCAGCGGCAGCGCGTTGCGGTTCAGCTTGCCGTTAACGCTCAGCGGAAATTCCGCCAGCTGAACGATGGCGACTGGCACCATATGCGCCGGTAGCAGTGTGGCTAGCTGCTGGAGCAGTGCATCGCCGTCGACAGGATCGCGGGCAATCACATAGCTCACTAACTGGCGGGCATCGCCCTGAGCGGCATCCTGCTGGCCCAGTATGCAGGCGTGCGTAACCGCCTGTTCAATGCCAGGCAGGGAGCACAGCGCATGATCGATCTCATTGAGCTCAATGCGCTGACCACGAATTTTGAGCTGATCATCGCTGCGTCCAAGGTATTCCACCGCGCCATCAGGCAGCCAGCGTGCCACGTCGCCGGTGCGATACATGCGCTTGCCCGGCTGGAAAGGATCGGCCACAAAGCGGCTGGCGGTGAGATCGGGACGCGCCAGATAACCCTGCGCCAGCTGGATGCCGGTGAGATAGAGATCGCCCGCGATGCCCGGCGGTACCGGCTGCAAGCGTGAATTAAGAATGCGCAATCCAGTATTCCACACCGGAAAACCGATCGGTACGCTGGCGCCGGTCACCGCCGCCAGCTCAGGGCCAAATGCCGGATACCAGCTAACATCCACCGCGGCTTCCGTCGGTCCATACAGATTATGCAGCGGCACGGCGGTAAGCTGTTCCCATTGTCGGCACAGCGCGGTGGGCAAGGCTTCACCGCTGCAGAAAACCTGGCGCAGGCTGGCGCAGCGCGCCACCGCTTCATCATCGGTCAGCGACGCCATAAATGCGGCCAGCATCGACGGCACAAAGTGCGTGGTGGTGACCCGATGCTGGCTGAACAACTGTTGCAACGCCTCAGGATCGCGATGCGCTTCCGGCGGTGCCATCACCAACTGCGCGCCCACCAGCAGCGGCCAGAAAAATTCCCACACCGACACGTCGAAACTGCCAGGTGTTTTTTGCAGCACCACATCGGTGGCGTTCAGCGGATAGCGATCCTGCATCCAGAGCAGACGATTGACGATCGCTTCATGGCCTACCACCACGCCTTTAGGGCGGCCGGTTGAGCCAGAGGTATAGATCACATAGGCGGCATCTTGCGGCGTTGGCATCGGCAACGGACTCGCCTCGACCACCGGCAGCAGTGCCTGATAATGCAGTTGATTCACCGCGGCCAGCACAGCAAAACGCTGGGCCAGCGCGCTGTCGGTAAGCAACAGGCGTGGCGCAGCATCCTCAAGCATCAACGCCAGGCGATCGTCGGGATAACCGGTATCAAGCGGTAGCCAGACAGCACCCACGCTAACGATCGCCTGCAAGGCCAGCGACAGGAACACCGATCGGGGCAGGGCAACGGCAACAATGTCACCGCGTGTCACGCCCGCTGCCAGCAGCTGTTGCGCCAGAGCGATCACCTGCTGATGATTTTGTTGATAGGTTAGCCGGTGCTGCGCATCCGCCAGCGCAGGCGCCTGTGGCGTGCGCGCGGCCTGTTGTGCCAGCAGGCTGGCCAGCGTTTCAGCGGGCAGCGGCTGCGCGGTGTGGTTGATGTCGTCAATACGCTGCTGTTCTTCCGGCATCAACAGATCGACTGCCGCGCAGCTCAGCGTGGGCTGGGCTGCCAGTTGATGCAGCATCAGCGGCAGCCGGCGCGCGTGCTGCTGCAGCGTGGCGCGGTCATAACGCGCGGCGTTGGCCAGCAGCTCCAGCGAGATATCGCCCTGTTCGCTGAGATAGATCGCAATTTCCAGATCGCGCACCGGCCCGGAAGCCAGCTGATGGGTGATGCCCTCAATACCTGCAAAATCAAGGCGATAATCAAACATCTTCAGGTTGATCACCGGGCCATAAAGCGGCTCACCGTCGCCAATACGACCGAGATCGCGCTGCACCTGTTCGGCGTCATAGCGCTGATGACGACGCAGCTTTTTCAGACGGCTTGCCAGCGAGGCGGCAAAAGCGCTCAACGGCTGGCTGTCATCAAGCTGCACGGCCAGCGGCAAGACGTTAATCACCGGTCCGGTCGCGCAGAGCGCCGCCGATCCGATGCGGCGCATAAAGATGAAGCCCGCTGAAAAATCGTTTTGTCCACTGAGACGCGCCAGCCACAGCGCCACCAGACCAATCGCCATATCCGCGGCGCTGAGGTGCTGTTGCTGACCTTCTGCCACCAGTGCGCTGAAGGCGTCACGCGGCAACGCGATCGTTTCGCGCAGGATAGCGGTGCTGGCGGTTTCGCCGCTCAGCGGCTTCAGGGAAATGGACGCAGGCGGCGGCAGAAGCGCGCCCTGCTGCTGCCAGAACGCCTGGTCACGCTGCCACGAGGCGGATGCCTGATAGCGCTGATACTCTTCCACTACCTCACGGAAAGGGATAAACGGCGTCGGCTCGGGCGGCCGTTGCTGGCATAACGCGCTGTAGATCGCCGCAATGCGGCGGGTCAGGGCGGTAAAGCTAAAGCCGTCCACCACCAGATGATGAAAGCGTTGATACCAGAACCAGCGCTGCTCGCCAACGCGCAGAATCTGATGATGCCAGAGCGGCGCACCGCTCAGCACACGCAGATCGCCTGCCATATCCTGCTGCATCAGCTGGCGCGCGGCGGCAACCGGATCGGCGTGCTGACGCAAATCGTGCATCGCCGGGGAGCTGAACGATTGCGGCTGCGGCCACTGCACGGGCACACCATCCCGCTCGCCAAACGCCATATTCAGCGTATCCGCTTCCTGCATGCCGAGCACGACCGCCTGTGACAGGTACGACAGATCGAGAGGACCATTCAGTTCGACGTAATGAGCGACAGCGAAGGCGTTATGTTGCGCAGAGAGCTGATCGGCCATCCAGATACCGGGCTGGGCAGCAACCAGCGGCATCGGTGCCAGCTGCACCGCGTGCTGTGGCGTTAATGTTTCAGACATGATGATGACCCCCGATTTGCGTAGGCTCCTGCCAGTGTTGAGCCAGCCAGCTGTCGCAGGCGGCGCGCGGTTGTGGTCCAAATACCGGCTGCCAGCCCGCAGGCAGCGGATAGCCAGCGGGCCACAGGCTGTATTGCCGTCGTGCGTTACTCAGCACCTGGCACTCCAGCTGCGCATCGTCAAAAGGGTTGAGATGTTCCATGTCATTCTCCTGCAATAAAACCCGTTGGTGTGACGGTTAGCACCGTTGCCACAGCGACGTTAGCCCATCGAGCAAGCCACCGCGCCAGCACAGCGCATCGTGGCCGCCTTCAACCAGGCGATAGTTGACCTGATGTCCGGCATCGGTCAGCTGATGATGAAGATCGTGGTTGGCGGTGAGCACCAGAGGTTCCCGGCTACCTGCCTCAATAAAGAAACGTTGTGCCTGGCCTTGCCCCAAACCGGCGGCGATCTGACCGTTGAGCCAGCCAGGCTGTTGATCCGCCGCATTAAGCGCCCGATCGGGCCACCAGAACGATCCCGACTGGCTGATTGCCGCGCCGAAACGCTGTGGCCAGTGCAGTGCCGCATACACCGCCGACAGGCCGCCAAAGCTCTGGCCCGCCACCAGCGTTTGTTGTGGATCGGCGGTAAAGGGAATCGTGGTCTGCACCTGCGGCAGCAGTTCCTGTTGAACCGCCAGCCAGAAATCGGCATTGCAGGGCAGCTCGGCGCTGCGGTGAGCGGTATCAATGACGTCAATCAGAATGTAAACCGCGGACGGCAGGTCGCCGCGCTGCGTCAGCGTATGCAAGGGGCCGGCGATGGGCATCTTTGTTGCCCAGAACTGCCCATCCAGCAGGATAGCCAAGGGGCGATCGGCGTGCGGTGCGCCGGTCTCGATGATCCAGATACGGCGCCGATTGCCCAAACGCGCACTCTGCCAGTCATGTGGCGGCGCGATGTGCGTTTCCTCGCCCCGATCTACCGCCTCCCAGAGTTGCTGATCGGGCGCGAGCGGCATATGCAACGGCGACACGCCATTGCCGCGTCCGCCGCACCAGCTGCGTAGAGGATTTAACGAATCGACCTGGGCGGCAGGAAGCAAGTCACGCCACCAGGCACGCAGCGTCATCATGTCCGGCTCGCCGTTAAAATCGCGCGCCTGGCGATCGGGAATCAGGCTGTAACTGCCACGCCAGGTTGCTGGGAGCAGATAGCTTCCCAGCCAGACGTCGGTGCCGGTTACGCGCTGCAGTGAGCGTGGAACAGCACGCTGATGATGATCGGTGACGCCGGTAATATTCAGCCAGACGCGGCGCAGAGGAGAGGTTGCTTCACTACCGTCGGCGTCGCGCCAGAAGAACGTGACGCGAAAATGGCGATCGTCTGCCGGTTCAATACGCGGAATACCCGCCTGTTTTTGCGCCTGCCACCAGCTTTCACTGCCGGTCTCATTGCTTAATAACGTCATACAGCGTGTGTCATTTCTTCCGCGTAAGCGGCCCGCGATAATGTAATGAATAATACTATTGATAATTATTTGCATTTGCAATAGGGTGTTTCCGCCCGTTCAGGCGCGGCTTTTTTCCGCATTATCCGCAGTGGCATGTCGGTGTTTTCAGCGTTGGCTGACGACCGCGGAAAAGCACTCCCGGGCAGGATTATCAAACGACATCATCGTGTTACCGCGTCCATTCTCCGACGCAGGTTGCTCAGGAATAACATAATGAAAAAACTCTCCCGACTCTCTTTTGCTGTTTTGCTTGAACTGGGGCTTATCGGTGGCGCGCATGCGGCCGAAGGCAGTACGACTACCGATCAAACGGATGCTGAAAATGGCACGCTGGTGGTCACCGCGGCCCAGCAGAATATGCAGGCGCCTGGCGTTTCGACTATTACGGCTGATGAGATCAGGAAGCGGCCACCGGCGCGCGACGTCTCCGAGATTATCCGTACCATGCCGGGCGTTAACCTGACCGGCAACTCTACCAGCGGTCAGCGGGGTAATAACCGGCAGATCGACATTCGCGGCATGGGCCCGGAAAACACGCTGATCATGGTGGACGGCCTGCCGATAAGCAGCCGCAACTCGGTGCGACTCGGCTGGCGCGGCGAGCGTGATACCCGCGGCGACAGCAGCTGGGTGCCGCCGGAGATGATTGACCACATTGAGGTGATTCGTGGACCGGCCGCCGCGCGCTACGGTAACGGTGCCGCGGGCGGCGTGGTCAATATCATCACCAAAAAAGACACCAACGACTGGCATGGATCGTGGAACACCTATTACAACGTGCCGCAACATGATGAAGAGGGTGCCACCAAACGCACTAACTTCAGCCTTTCGGGCCCGCTCGGCGATGATGTCAGCTTCCGGCTGTATGGCGGCCTGGCAAAAACCCAGGCCGATGCGCAGTTTATCAATGAAGGCCATCAGTCGTTGCGGACCGGCAGCTACGCCAGCACGGTACCCGCCGGGCGCGAAGGTGTGGTCAATAAAGACATCAATGCGCTGCTGCGCTGGGCTTTTGCTCCGATGCAGGCGCTGGAGTTCGAAGCGGGCTACAGCCGCCAGGGCAACCTCTATGCTGGCGATACGCAAAACACCAATACCAGCGCGCTGGTGCAGAGCAAGTATGGCGATGAAACCAACCGGCTCTATCGCCAGAACTTTGCGCTGACCTGGACCGGCGCCTGGGATAATGGCATCAGCACCCGCAGTTACGCTCAGTATGAGAACACACGTAACTCGCGTATGAATGAAGGGCTGGCTGGGGGAACAGAAGGGATCTTCGCCAACAGCGACTTCTCCACCATTGAGCTAAACGACGTGCTGTTGCACAGTGAAATCAGCGTACCTTTCGAGCTGGGCGTGAATCAAACCGCCACCTTCGGCACCGAGTGGAATCAGCAGAAGATGAAGGATGCGTCATCCAACACGCAAACCTTTATGAGCGGCGCGGTGGACGGGATTTCCGGCACTGATCGCAGCCCTTATTCGCAGGCAGAGATTTTCTCGCTGTTCGCGGAAGACAATATTGAGCTCACCGACAGCACCATGCTGGTGCCGGGACTGCGCTTCGATCACCACTCGATTGTCGGCAATAACTGGAGTCCGTCGCTGAACCTGTCACAGGGGCTGGGCGATGATGTCACGCTGAAACTGGGCATTGCGCGGGCTTATAAAGCGCCAAGTCTCTATCAAACCAACCCCAACTATCTGCTCTACAGTCGAGGCCAGGGCTGTGCCGACAGCGCGGGTGCCTGTTATCTGATGGGTAACGACGATCTGAAAGCCGAAACCAGCATCAATAAAGAAGTCGGGCTGGAATGGAAACGCGACGGTTATCAGGCGGGCGTCACCTGGTTCCGCAACGACTATCGCGACAAAATTGAGGCGGGCTACACGCCGGATGGCGTTTCCTCAGGCGGCGCAGCTGATGTTTATAAATGGGAAAATGTCCCTAAAGCGGTGGTTGAAGGCCTGGAAGGTACGCTGAATTTGCCGGTCAGCGACAGCATCAGCTGGAACAACAACATCACTTATATGCTGCAGAGTAAAAACAAAGAGACCGGCGATCGCCTGTCGATTATTCCGGAATATACCCTCAACTCAACGTTGAGCTGGCAGGCTATGCCAGATCTTTCCCTGCAATCAACCCTCACCTGGTACGGCACGCAAACGCCGAAGAAGTATAATTACAAAGGTGATGCGGTTACCGGCAGTGAGAAAGATGAGGTGAGCCCGTACTCTATCGTCGGCCTGAGCGGCACGTATGATGTTAATAAGTACGCCAGCGTGACGCTGGGCGTCGATAACCTGTTTGATAAGCGGCATTATCGTGAAGGCAATGCGCAGACCACCGGCAACTCGGCGACCAACGCCTGGATGTATGGCGCAGGTGCCAACACCTACAACGAATCAGGCCGCACTTACTACGTTAGCGTCAATACGCACTTCTGATCGAACAGGGCGGCATTGCGCCGCCCTGTTTATCCTGTGACTAATGCACTCAGCCTCAGTTATTACTGTAGATATCTTTGTAGAGACGGCTTTCAAATCGCACCAGCGGCACTCTGCGAATACGCTGATCTTCTGGCGGCACGGCATAACCTGACAGGAACTGCACAAAGGCCACGCGCTGACCGCTGGCGGTGGTGATAAAACCCGCCAGATTATAAACGCCCTGCAACGAGCCAGTTTTCGCCGACACTTTGCCATCCACTCCCGCTTCGTGCAGACCGCCGCGATAACGTAACGTGCCATCGTAGCCCGCTAACGGCAGCATCGAAATATAGTTGAGCGTCTGATCATTTTTCGCAATGTACTGCAACACCTGCATCATGGTATCAGGCGCGATCAAATCGTGACGTGACAGCCCTGAGCCATCAACCTGAATGCTGTTGCCCATATCAACGCCCGCTTTGGCCTGCAAAATCCGGCGCACCGCATCCGATCCCGCACGCCAGGTACCGGGCACGTTAAAATAGTGATGGCCAATGGTGCGGAAAACGGTGTCGGCGATCATGTTGTCTGACTTTTTCAACATGGTTTTTAACAGATCATGCAACGGCGCTGACTGTTTTTGTGCCAGCACGGTACCGGCAGGGGTTTCACGCGTCTGACGCACCACGTGACCGCTGATGTCGATATCGGCAGCGCGTAATTGGGCTTTAAGAATCGCGCCTGACCAGGCTGCACCATCCTGAATAGCGAAGGCCAGCGGCAGCGGTTCAGCACGCTGGCGCATACAGCCAGTGAGCGTGTAGCGGTTCAGTTCGCCCGGCACCACATCAAGTTCACAGTACTGCGCTTCACCAGAGTTCTTACCCAGCGTTTTCACCTGGCTGAACATGGTTACCGGATAGTAATCGGCAACGCGGATAAAGGCATTTTCGCCAGCGGTCGGCGAACTGTAGAGCGACACGGAAAAGCAGTTTTTGTCTATAATTGCCGCGGCGGGGGGTGCGCTAAAACATTGGGTCAAATCGTTCCATGGCCAGCCGGGGGCTTCATCGTGGCTGGCAAAGACCGAGGTATCGATCACCAGGTTACCTTTGATATGCGTGATGCCCTGCTTTTTAAGCTGCGCCACCATATTGCGGGTGTCCTGACGGCCGAGCGTTGGGTCACCGCCAAAGCGCGCGATTAGATCGCCGTTTAAGGTGCCGTCAGAAAGTGAGCCATGCGTTTCCAGCGTCGTCTGGAAACGAAAATCGGGACCCAGCTCAAGCAGCGCGGCCAGCGCGGTCACCACTTTCATGGTGCTGGCGGGCAGGGCCATCTGTTTGCTGTGGTAATCGATAATCGGTGCCGATGCGCCTACTTTTTGTACCATCAGTGCGAGGTTCGCGCCATCAGGCAAATACTGCATGTAATCCTCAATGGGAGCTGCCTGGGCTTGCAGCATAAATGCGCAGGTTAATCCGGTAACAAGTCGTGAAAATCGCATAATCTCGCGGTAACTGACGGAAGAAGGCGACCATACTACGGTGCATTGAGGTGGAAAGTAAACGATGACCCAGGCTGAACTCTGGGTTAAAATACGTATCAAAATGCAAAACCATTTCCTGGCCTGGAAACTTTTCCGGGTCAGGATACTTTTGTTTGCAAAACCTGTGTAGGCGCTGCAGAAGGTGACTTTTGCGTTCAGCTGTCAGGATGGACACCTGGTATAAACAGGAACGACAACGAGGGTATCAAGATGAACCAAATTCCGATGACGTTAAGGGGCGCAGAAAAGCTGCGTGAAGAGCTTGAAGAGCTGAAAACCGTTAAGCGCCCCCGAATTATTGCCTCAATTGCTGATGCGCGTGAGCATGGCGATTTGAAAGAGAACGCGGAATACCATGCTGCGCGTGAAGAGCAGGGATTCTGTGAAGGCCGCATTCAGGAGATTGAAGCAAAACTCTCTAATGCGCAGGTTATTGATGTCACGAAAATGAATGCCAACGGGCGAGTCATTTTCGGGTCAACCGTTAGCGTGCTGAATGTCGATACCGATGAAGAAGCGACCTATCGCATTGTCGGCGACGATGAAGCAGACTTTAAGCAAAATCTGATTTCGGTGAACTCACCGATGGCGCGCGGACTGATTGGTAAAGAAGTGGATGATGTGACCGTGGTCAAAACACCGGGTGGCGACGTCGAGTATGAGATTCTGAAGGTAGAGTATCTCTAAGCACTTCTGTTACGCTGATAAGCGCGACGCATTGTAAAGAAAGGAAAAAGGCCGCGGTGCGGCCTTTTATCCCTGGCTGGAGCGTGTCACTTTCTCTCGCGCTTAACGCGGTAGAGAAATTTTGCTCTCTTTAGAAGGGCGGAACAGCACCAGCGTTTTGCCAATGACCTGAACGTTACTGGCGCGTGTTTCGCGCACGATAGCCTCGACAACCAGATTTTTGGTTTCGCGATCTTCAGTGGCAATTTTCACTTTGATCAGCTCGTGGTGTTCAAGCGCCTGTTCGATTTCGGCCAGCACACCTTCGGTCAGGCCATTGTTACCCAGCATCACGACAGGTTTCAGTGGATGGGCAAGACCTTTCAGGTGCTGTTTTTGTTTGGTACTCAGATTCATCGTATTTTTTACTTACTTTGGGATTGAAAACGGTTCATTCTACCGCCATCTCTGGTATATCACCAAATCGGCGTGCCGATTTGTGCGGTTATTTATCGCATCGATGAAGAATAGTTGGAAAAAGTATGACGGGTAAAAAGCGTTCGGCCAGCTCAAGCCGCTGGCTGCAGGAACACTTTAGCGATAAATATGTGCTACAGGCACAGAAAAAAGGGTTGCGGTCACGCGCCTGGTTTAAACTTGATGAAATCCAGCAGGGCGACAAGATTTTCAAGCCCAACATGACCGTCGTCGATTTAGGCGCGGCGCCGGGTGGCTGGTCACAGTATGTGGTGACCCAAATCGGCAACAAAGGGCGCATCATTGCCCTCGATCTTCTGCCTATGGATCCTATCGTTGGTGTTGATTTCCTTCAGGGTGATTTCCGCGACGAAGCCGTACTTGCTGCTTTACTGGAGCGAGTAGGGGAGTCAAAAGTTCAGGTTGTCATGTCAGATATGGCACCTAATATGAGCGGCACACCTGCCGTAGATATTCCACGATCGATGTATTTGGTTGAACTGGCGCTCGAGATGTGTCGAGATGTACTGGCGCCGGGTGGGAGTTTTGTAGTGAAAGTGTTTCAGGGAGATGGCTTCGATGAATACCTGCGGGAAATTCGCTCCCTGTTTACGAAAGTGAAAATTCGTAAGCCGGACGCTTCGCGCTCCAGATCGCGTGAAGTGTATATTGTAGCGACAGGGCGCAAACCATAGCCATAAGCTGAAATCATTGCTTTTTTCAGGCGATTTTAGCGACAAAGGATATAGCGTGCCCTACGCTGTCTGTTAACACAGTTGTAATAAGAGGTTAATCCCTTGAGTGACATGGCGAAAAACCTGATTCTCTGGTTAGTCATCGCAGTCGTGCTGATGTCTGTCTTCCAGAGCTTTGGGCCCAGCGAGTCGAATGGCCGTAGGGTTGACTACTCAACCTTCCTGTCGGAAGTGAACCAGGATCAGGTCCGCGAGGCACGTATTAACGGGCGTGAGATTAACGTAACCAAAAAAGACAGTAACAAATATACGACTTACATTCCGGTAAACGATCCAAAGCTGCTTGATAACCTGCTGACTAAAAACGTCAAGGTTGTTGGCGAGCCACCGGAAGAGCCAAGTTTGCTGGCTTCTATCTTCATTTCGTGGTTCCCGATGCTGCTGTTAATCGGCGTCTGGATCTTCTTCATGCGGCAAATGCAGGGCGGCGGCGGCAAAGGCGCAATGTCCTTTGGTAAAAGCAAAGCCCGCATGCTGACGGAAGATCAGATTAAAACCACGTTTTCCGATGTTGCCGGTTGTGATGAGGCCAAGGAAGAAGTTAGCGAACTGGTAGAATATCTGCGCGAGCCGAGCCGTTTCCAGAAGCTGGGCGGTAAGATTCCTAAAGGCGTGCTGATGGTTGGCCCACCGGGAACCGGTAAGACCTTGCTGGCAAAAGCGATTGCTGGCGAAGCGAAAGTGCCATTCTTCACCATTTCTGGTTCTGACTTCGTTGAAATGTTTGTCGGTGTCGGCGCATCACGTGTGCGTGACATGTTTGAACAGGCTAAGAAAGCCGCGCCTTGTATCATCTTTATTGATGAGATCGATGCGGTCGGTCGTCAACGTGGTGCCGGTTTAGGCGGTGGTCACGATGAGCGTGAGCAGACGTTGAACCAGATGCTGGTTGAGATGGACGGCTTCGAAGGCAATGAAGGCATTATCGTTATTGCAGCCACTAACCGTCCTGATGTACTGGATCCTGCGCTGCTGCGTCCAGGCCGTTTTGACCGTCAGGTTGTTGTTGGCTTGCCAGATGTCCGTGGCCGCGAACAGATTCTGAAAGTGCATATGCGTCGCGTACCGCTGTCAACCGACATCGATGCAGCAATCATTGCACGTGGTACGCCTGGTTTCTCCGGTGCTGACCTTGCGAACCTGGTCAACGAAGCTGCACTGTTTGCCGCTCGCGGTAATCGTCGTGTGGTATCAATGGTTGAGTTCGAAAAAGCGAAAGACAAAATCATGATGGGTGCTGAGCGCCGGTCAATGGTGATGACGGAAGCGCAAAAAGAGTCAACGGCTTACCACGAAGCAGGCCACGCCATTATTGGTCGCCTGGTGCCAGAGCATGATCCGGTACATAAAGTCACGATTATTCCTCGTGGCCGTGCGCTGGGTGTGACCTTCTTCCTGCCTGAAGGCGACGCGATCAGCGCCAGCCGTCAGAAGCTGGAAAGCCAGATTTCTACCCTGTATGGCGGTCGTCTGGCTGAAGAGATTATCTACGGCGTGGAACGTGTATCGACCGGTGCGTCCAACGATATTAAAGTGGCGACAAACCTGGCGCGTAACATGGTGACGCAGTGGGGCTTCTCCGAGAAGCTTGGGCCGCTGCTGTATGCAGAAGAAGAGGGCGAAGTGTTCCTCGGTCGTTCTGTAGCAAAAGCCAAGCATATGTCTGATGAAACGGCTCGCATTATCGATCAGGAAGTGAAATCCCTTATCGAAACTAACTACCAGCGTGCACGCCAGATTCTCAACGAGAATATGGATATCCTGCACTCAATGAAAGATGCGTTGATGAAGTATGAAACCATCGATGCACCGCAAATTGACGATCTGATGGCACGTCGCGAAGTGCGTCCGCCAGCAGGCTGGGAAGATCCGGGTGCCAGCGGTAATTCAGATAACAACGGCACGCCGAAAGCGCCGCGCCCTGTTGATGACCCGCGTACGCCAAACCCAGGCAATACGATGTCTGAACAATATAACAAATAGCCCTTGCTGATTTGTTATCATGAAACCCCGGCTGGTCCGGGGTTTTTTTCATTCTTTTTTCAACGGTTGCCGCAAGGAGAAGACGCAAATGAAGCTGTTTGCACGCGATTCCCATCTCGATTTATCCTTTCCCCATGTGATGGGCATTCTCAATGTGACGCCTGATTCATTCTCTGATGGTGGCCAACACAACACGCTGGTTGCTGCGCTAACGCACGTTAACGAGATGGTTAATGCAGGCGCAACGATTATTGATGTCGGTGGCGAATCAACGCGGCCGGGCGCTGATACGGTGAGCGTGCAGGAAGAGCTTGACCGTGTCATACCGGTGATCGAAGCGATCGCACAACGATTTGAGGTATGGATTTCGGTGGATACGTCAAAACCCGAAGTCATCACCGCCGCTGCACAGGCCGGCGCGCACATTATCAATGACATTCGCTCACTGAGTGAAGCCGGTGCGCTGGAAGCGGCAGCGGCAACGGGTTTACCGGTTTGTTTAATGCATATGCAGGGTGACCCACAAACGATGCAGCAGGCGCCGCAATATCAAAATGTGATAGCCGAAGTCGATAGCTGGTTTACTGCTCAAATCGCCAGATGCGAAACAGCCGGCATTAAAAAGAGCAACTTGTTGCTCGACCCCGGCTTCGGTTTCGGTAAAAATCTCAGCCACAATTATCAGCTACTGGCACAGCTAGGCCATTTTCATCACTTTGACCTGCCGCTATTGGTCGGCATGTCGCGCAAATCGATGATCGGGCAGCTGCTGAATGTCGGCCCTTCACAGCGTTTAACCGGTAGCCTGACGTGTGCGGTCATCGCCGCGATGCAGGGCGCGCAGATCGTTCGCGTTCATGATGTAAAAGAAACCGTAGAGGCGATGAGAGTCGTCGAAGCGACACGGAGAGCAGAGGGACAACAGGCATGAGCAATCGTAAATATTTCGGCACCGATGGCATTCGCGGCAAAGTAGGCGAAATGCCAATTACGCCAGATTTCGTTCTGAAGCTGGGCTGGGCGGCCGGTAAAGTGCTGGCACGGCATGGCTCCAAAAAAATCATCATTGGCAAAGATACGCGTATTTCAGGCTATATGCTGGAGTCGGCGCTGGAAGCCGGTTTGGCAGCAGCAGGTCTTTCGGCGGCGTTTACCGGCCCAATGCCAACGCCGGCCATTGCTTATCTGACTCGTACATTCCGTGCTGAAGCGGGCATCGTTATCTCAGCATCGCATAATCCGTTTGATGATAACGGTATTAAGTTCTTCTCTGCTGAAGGCACCAAGCTGCCCGATGATGTGGAAGAAGCGATTGAGCTGGAGATGGAAAAGCCGCTGACCTGCGTCGAATCAGCCGAGTTGGGACGCGCCAGCCGTATTGTGGACGCAGCGGGCCGTTATATCGAATTTTGTAAAGGCACCTTTCCCAGTGAACTGAACCTTAACGGTCTGAAGATCGTAGTGGATTGTGCTAACGGTGCGACCTACCATATTGCTCCGAATGTGTTGCGTGAGCTGGGCGCCACGGTGATTTCCATTGCCACTCAGCCAGACGGCATGAATATCAACAAAGAGTGCGGTGCCACAGACTTACGGATGTTGCAAGAACGCGTTGTCGCTGAAAAGGCCGATCTGGGCCTGGCCTACGATGGCGACGGTGATCGCATCATGATGGTTGATCACCTTGGCGAGAAAGTAGACGGCGACCAGATTCTCTACATTATCGCGCGTGAAGGCCTGCGTCAGGGGCAACTGCGTGGCGGCGTGGTTGGCACATTGATGAGCAATATGGGCCTGGAGTTGGCATTAAAGCAGCTCGGCATTCCATTTGCTCGTGCAAAAGTTGGCGATCGCTATGTGCTGGAGAAAATGCAGGAGAAAGGTTGGCGTCTGGGTGCGGAAAACTCTGGGCACGTCATTTTGCTGGACAAAACCACCACCGGTGACGGCATCGTGGCTGGCCTGCAAGTGCTCACTGCCATTGTGCGCAATCATATGAGCCTGCACGATCTTTGCAGCGGCATGAAATTGTTGCCGCAGATTCTGGTCAACGTGCGTTTCTCGGGCGAAAGCGACCCGCTGGAAGAAGCATCAGTTAAAGCCGTTACCGCAGAAGTTGAGAAAGAACTGGCGGGAAGAGGGCGCGTATTGCTGCGTAAATCGGGCACTGAGCCGCTCATCCGCGTGATGGTTGAAGGTGAAAACGAGCAACAGGTTACCGCGCTGGCCAATCGCATCGCCGATGCGGTTAAAGCCGTATAAGTGCAGCTTTTGGCTTAATGAAATACCGCCCGCCTGACGTGCGGTATTCTCTGTTTTGCCAGGGTGTTTGAGCTACGTAATCATCGCTGGCACTGCGGTCAGTATGCGTGTGGATGATCCAACATGATGGCTGGTTGAGTTATTGCTTAACTCTTGGTAAAAAGCGGCGTTTTGCCGCTTAAATCATCAGGATGGCGTTTTTTTCTGCAATCAGCATGCGCGATTGAAATTGCACTTGCGAAGGTGAGCACCTTTGGTTAGTATTCACACCCGCTTCAGATGGGTGATGACGAGATTCCCCATCGTTTAGTGTGAAGCTTTTGATGTGCAGTTATCGCGCAAGGAAACAGGTTAATTATGTACGAAGCTCTTTTAGTAGTTTTCCTTATTGTAGCCCTCGGCCTCGTTGGTCTGATCATGCTGCAACAAGGCAAAGGCGCTGATATGGGAGCATCATTTGGTGCAGGCGCATCTGCAACACTGTTTGGTTCAAACGGCTCAGGTAATTTCATGACCCGTATGACCGGCATTTTAGCAGCGCTGTTCTTCATCATTAGCTTGATTCTGGGTAACCTGAACACCAATAAAAGCGCTAAAGGAAGTGAGTGGGAAAATCTGACGGCGCCGGCTCAGTCTCAACAGACGCAGCCAGCCAAACCGGCAACGCCGAGCAGTGATATCCCGCAGTAAGCAGTAAGGTCGTCAGCGCAATTCGACGCGACAGAAAGTGGAGTCGTCGTCTGTAAAGAAGTGCCGAGGTGGTGGAATTGGTAGACACGCTACCTTGAGGTGGTAGTGCCCGATTGGGCTTACGGGTTCAAGTCCCGTCCTCGGTACCAAATCTCAGTATTACTTGCATTTTATGCATGTTCGGCGTAATATTCGCCACGTTTTCGGACGCGGGGTGGAGCAGCCTGGTAGCTCGTCGGGCTCATAACCCGAAGGTCGTCGGTTCAAATCCGGCCCCCGCAACCACTTTCCCTTAGAGTTCTTTTTCAAATATACTGTGTGTATCTTCGGACGCAATATCAGCGGATTTTGAAAAAAATTCTGATGGATGGTGTGCCGAGCCGCTATTGCGGCATACAGGGTCCAGTCGCATAAAGCCCCGAATTTTCGGGGTTTTTTGTTATCAGGGAATCGTAACACTGGGCTATAAGCCCTTTTTTTATGTCTTGGGGGTGGCCTTGTCCACATTAGAGCAGAAATTGACAGCGTTGATCTCAGCACCGGTTGAAGCGCTTGGCTACGAATTGGTAGGTATTGAGTTCGTGCGTGGTCGCACATCCACATTGCGTATTTACATTGATAGCGAAAACGGCATCAATGTTGATGACTGCGCAGACGTCAGCCATCAGGTAAGCGCCATTATGGATGTTGAAGATCCCATCACCGTTGCTTACAACCTTGAAGTTTCCTCACCTGGACTGGAACGTCCACTCTTTTCCGCCGAGCATTATACGCGCTTCCTGGGCGAAGAAGTCAGTCTGGTATTGCGCATGGCCGTGCAGAACCGCCGTAAATGGCAGGGCATCATTAAATCTGTCGAAGGTGAAATGATCACGGTGACCGTCGAGGGTAATGATGAAGTGTTCGCACTGAGCAACATTCAGAAAGCGAACCTGGTCCCCCACTTTTAAAAGTTCGGATTGAGGCTAACCAGGATGAACAAAGAGATCTTAGCTGTCGTAGAAGCCGTTTCTAACGAAAAGTCCCTGCCACGTGAGAAAATCTTCGAGGCGCTCGAGAGCGCTCTGGCCACAGCGACCAAGAAAAAATACGAGCAGGAAATTGAAGTCCGCGTCAGCATCGACCGCAAGAGCGGCGATTTTGATACGTTCCGTCGTTGGGTGATCGTTAATGAAGTGACGCAGCCAACCCGTGAGATCACGCTGGAAGCAGCGCGTTACGAAGATGAATCACTGAATCTTGACGATTACGTTGAAGATCAGATTGAATCGGTAACGTTTGACCGTATCACTACGCAGACCGCGAAACAGGTTATCGTACAAAAAGTACGTGAAGCCGAACGCGCCATGGTGGTCGATCAGTTCCGTGAACACGAAGGCGAGATTATTACCGGCGTCGTTAAAAAAGTTAACCGCGACAATATCAGTCTTGATTTAGGCAGTAATGCCGAAGCGGTTATTCTGCGTGAAGATATGCTGCCGCGTGAAAACTTCCGCCCAGGCGACCGTATTCGCGGCGTGCTTTATGCCGTTCGTCCGGAAGCGCGTGGCGCGCAGCTGTTTGTCAGCCGCTCTAAGCCAGAAATGCTTATTGAGCTGTTTCGTATTGAAGTGCCAGAAATTGGCGAAGAAGTTATTGAGATTAAAGCAGCCGCTCGCGATCCGGGCTCACGCGCTAAAATCGCGGTGAAAACCAACGATAAGCGTATTGATCCAGTTGGCGCCTGCGTGGGTATGCGCGGTGCGCGTGTTCAGGCGGTATCCAGCGAGCTGGGTGGCGAACGCATTGATATCGTGCTGTGGGATGATAATCCTGCGCAGTTTGTAATCAATGCAATGGCGCCTGCTGACGTTGCCTCAATTGTGGTAGACGAAGATAACCATACAATGGATATCGCCGTCGAAGCAGGCAACCTTGCTCAGGCCATTGGCCGTAATGGGCAAAACGTACGTCTCGCCTCGCAGCTTAGCGGCTGGGAGCTGAACGTTATGACCGTCGATGATTTGCAGGCGAAACATCAGGCTGAAGCACACGCAGCCATTGATGCCTTCACGAAATACCTTGATGTCGACGAAGAGTTCGCCACCGTGCTGGTTGAAGAAGGCTTCTCCTCACTGGAAGAGCTGGCCTATGTGCCGATCAACGAACTGCTTGAGATTGATGGTTTAGATGAAGAGACCATCGAAGCACTGCGCGACCGCGCAAAAAATGCGTTGACCACATTAGCGCTGGCGAAAGAAGAGAGCCTGGGTAATCAGGAACCTGCTGAAGACCTGCTGAATCTGGAAGGCATGGAACGCGCTCTGGCATTCAAACTGGCGGCAAAAGGTGTGTGCACGCTGGAAGACCTCGCCGAACAAGGTGTTGATGACCTGACTGATATTGAAGGGCTGGACGATGAGAAAGCCGGCGCGCTAATTATGGCCGCACGCAATATCTGCTGGTTCGGTGACGACGCGTAACAACAGGAAGGAACAGCATGACAGATGTAACCGTAAAATCACTGGCAGCAGAGATTCAGACTTCGGTGGAACGCCTGGTACAGCAGTTCGCTGATGCAGGGATCCGCAAGTCTGAAAATGACTCTGTAACCCAGCAAGAGAAAGAAACCTTACTGACGCACCTGAACCGTGAGCATGGTAGTAGCGCGTCAGGTAAACTGACATTGCAGCGTAAAACACGCAGCACCTTGAATATTCCCGGTACCGGCGGTAAAAGTAAGTCGGTCCAAATCGAAGTCCGCAAGAAGCGCACCTATGTGAAAGGCGATGCGGAATCTGAGCAGCAAGCTCAGATCGAAGCTGAAGCTCAGGCGCAGCGTGAAGCGGAAGAACAGGCTCGTCGTGAGGCCGAAGAGAAAGCGAAACGTGAAGCTGACGAAAAAGCAAAACGTGAAGCGGATGAAAAAGCCAGGCGCGAAGCTGAAGTGAAGCGCGAAGCAGCGGAAAAAGAGAAATTGAGCAATAATCAAACCGACGAAGTAACCCGGGCTGCCCAGTCAGACAAAGCCCGCCGCGAGGCTGAAGCTGCTGAACTGAAGCGCAAAGCCGAAGAAGAAGCACGTCGTAAGCTCGAAGAAGATGCGAAGCGTGCTGCAGAAGAGGCACGCAAAATGGCTGAAGAGAAATCAGCTGAATGGGAATCTAAAGCTGCTACTGAAGTAACCGAGGATAGCGCTGACTATCACGTGACCACTTCACAGCACGCCCGTCAGGCAGAAGATGAAAACGATCGTGAAGTAGAAGAAGGCCGTAGTCGTGCCCGTACGACCAAGGCTGCGCGTCCTGCCAAAAAAGGCAACAAGCATTCTGAAGCCAAAACCGATCGTGAAGAAGCACGCGCCGCAATTCGTGGTGGCAAAGGTGGTAAACACCGTAAGCCAAGCACGCTGCAGCAAGGCTTCAACAAGCCGGCTCAGGCCGTTAACCGTGACGTCATCATCGGCGAGACTATTACCGTTGCTGAACTGGCCAATAAAATGGCGGTAAAAGGTTCACAGGTCATCAAAGCAATGATGAAGATGGGCGCAATGGCGACCATCAACCAGGTTATCGATCAGGAAACCGCTCAGCTGGTTGCTGAAGAGATGGGACATAAAACCATCCTGCGCCGTGAGAATGAGCTGGAAGAAGCAGTAATGAGCGATCGCGACAGCACCGGTTCTCAGGAATCTCGTGCACCAGTCGTGACCATCATGGGCCACGTTGACCATGGTAAAACCTCACTGCTCGATTATATCCGCTCAACCAAAATCGCCTCTGGCGAAGCGGGCGGCATTACTCAGCATATCGGTGCTTACCACGTTGAAACTGACAACGGCATGGTAACTTTCCTTGATACCCCTGGCCACGCCGCGTTTACCGCCATGCGTGCCCGCGGTGCTCAGGCAACAGATATCGTGATTCTGGTTGTTGCTGCGGACGATGGCGTGATGCCTCAAACCGTGGAAGCGATTCAGCATGCTAAAGCGGCCGGTGTACCGGTTGTTGTGGCCGTCAACAAAGTTGATAAGCCTGATGCCGATCCGGATCGCGTTAAAAACGAACTCACCCAGTACGGTATCATTCCGGAAGAGTGGGGCGGCGAGAACATGTTCGTTAACGTATCGGCAAAAGCGGGTACCGGTATTGACGATCTGTTGAATGCTATTCTGCTGCAGGCTGAAGTTCTTGAACTGTCAGCAGTGCGTGAAGGCATGGCAAGCGGCGTCGTAATCGAATCCTTCCTGGATAAAGGTCGTGGTCCGGTTGCAACCGTTCTGGTTCGCGAAGGTACGCTGAACAAAGGCGATATCGTGCTGTGTGGCTTTGAGTATGGTCGCGTGCGTGCGATGCGCGATGAGCTCGGTCGCGAAGTCATGGAAGCCGGCCCGTCTATTCCGGTAGAAATTCTTGGCCTGTCGGGCGTGCCGGCAGCGGGTGACGAAGCCACTGTTGTTCGTGATGAGAAGAAAGCGCGCGAAGTTGCACTTTATCGTCAGGGCAAATTCCGTGAAGTTAAGCTGGCGCGTCAGCAGAAATCTAAACTGGAGAACATGTTTGCTAACATGAGCGAAGGCGAAGTTTCTGAACTGAACATCGTGCTGAAAGCTGACGTTCAGGGTTCTGTGGAAGCGATCTCCGATTCACTGCTGAAACTTTCTACTGACGAAGTGAAGGTTAAGATTGTTGGCTCTGGCGTAGGTGGTATCACCGAAACCGACGCCACACTGGCAGCTGCTTCAAACGCGATTCTGCTTGGTTTTAACGTTCGTGCAGATGCCTCAGCGCGTCGCGTTGTCGATACCGAAAGCCTCGACCTGCGTTACTACTCCGTGATCTATAACCTGATCGACGAAGTTAAAGCAGCGATGAGCGGCATGTTGGCACCGGAATACAAACAGCAGATTATTGGCCTGGCTGAAGTTCGTGATGTATTTAAATCACCGAAATTTGGCGCCATTGCTGGTTGTATGGTGACTGAAGGTACGATCAAACGTCACAATCCAATCCGTGTACTGCGTGACAACGTGGTTATCTATGAAGGCGAGCTGGAATCACTGCGCCGCTTCAAGGATGACGTTAACGAGGTCCGTAACGGTATGGAATGTGGTATCGGTGTTAAGAACTACAACGATGTGCGCCCAGGCGACATGATCGAAGTATTCGAAATCATCGAAATCAAACGTACCATTGAGTAACAGTCCCGTTTCGGTGACGCTATATTTGGGAGGCCTGTGCGCCTCCCGAATTATTTGAGAGGAATAAAATTATGGCGAAAGAATTTGGTCGCCCACAGCGCGTCTCGCAAGAGTTGCAAAAAGAGCTGGCGATGATTATCCAGCGTGAGATTAAAGATCCGCGTGTCGGCATGATGGTGACGGTTTCAGGCGTGGAAGTATCACGCGATCTGGCCTACGCCAAAGTGTTTGTTACCTTTCTGAACGACAAAGATGAAGATGCCGTTAAATCAGGCATTCGTGCGCTTCAGGACGCTTCAGGCTTTATTCGCTCATTATTGGGCAAAGCTATGCGCCTGCGCATTGTGCCTGAACTGACCTTTTTCTATGACAACTCGCTGGTTGAAGGCATGCGCATGTCTAATCTGGTTACCAGCGTAGTGAAAAATGATGCTGAACGCCGTGGCGAAGATGTGACGGACGAAGACGCAGCGGATAAAGACAAGGAGGACTGATGAGTCGTCCTCGTCGTCGTGGCCGCGATATTCACGGCGTTTTGCTGCTGGATAAGCCGCAGGGACTCTCCTCCAATGATGCGCTGCAAAAAGTGAAGCGCATCTTTAACGCCAACCGAGCGGGCCATACCGGCGCGCTTGATCCGCTTGCCACCGGTATGCTGCCAATCTGTCTCGGCGAAGCCACGAAGTTTTCCCGCTATTTGCTCGATTCTGACAAACGCTATCGCGTTATTGCTCGTCTCGGTCAGCGAACCGATACCTCTGATGCAGATGGCATTGTGGTAGAGGAACGTCCGGTTGCGTTTAATAATGAGCAGCTTGAAACGGCCCTGGAAAGCTTTCGCGGCGAAAGCCAGCAGGTGCCCTCAATGTATTCAGCATTGAAGCATCAGGGTCGCCCGCTTTATGAGTATGCGCGTCAGGGCATTGACGTGCCGCGTGAAGCGCGTCCAATTGTAGTATACGAGCTACTGTTTATTCGTTGGGAAGGCGAAGAACTGGAACTGGAAATCCACTGTTCCAAAGGCACTTATATTCGCACCATTATTGATGATCTCGGTGAGAAATTGGGATGTGGTGCGCATGTGACCATGCTGCGCCGCCTTGAAGTGGCCACCTATCCGGTGAGCCAGATGGTGACGCTGGAACAGTTGCAGGCCCTGGAAAAAACCGCGCTGGAATCCGATCCTGCAAATCGTGATGCGCTCGACCAGTTACTGATGCCGATGGACAGCCCGGCCGCGGCCTTTCCCGAAGTCAACCTGCCGGAAAGCAGCGCGGCTTACTTTAAGCAGGGTATGCCGGTACAGGCAGCTGGCGCGCCGCAGAACGGTCTGGTTCGGGTCACTGAAGGCGCGATGGGAAAATTCATCGGTATGGCTGAAATAGCTGAAGATGGGCGTGTGGCGCCAAAAAGGCTGGTTGTTGAATATTCTGACTGACTCATTTGCGATCGCAATGGGCTAAGAGTAGAATAAGCCCGCTTTTCATTGGGTCGCTGAATTAGAGATCGGCACCCTTACATTCATTTTTTTATTGGAGTTTATTATGTCTCTAAGCGTTGAAGCTAAAGCAGAGATCGTTGCTAAATACGGTCGTGGTACTAACGACAGCGGTTCTACCGAAGTTCAGGTTGCACTGCTGACTGCTCAGATTAACCACCTACAGGGTCACTTCTCTGAGCACAAAAAAGACCACCACAGCCGTCGCGGTCTGCTGCGTATGGTTTCCCAGCGTCGTAAGCTGCTGGATTACCTGAAGCGTAAAGATGTTGCACGTTACACCAGCCTGATCGAAAGCCTGGGTCTGCGTCGCTAAGTCTACAATTTGTTCAACAGCGTTAAATTGTAGAAAGCAACGTCTGGTGAACAGATTTGTGCGAGTTTCGCGAAAAGGGGGCCTTTATGGCCCCTTTTTTTAAGCAATGCGCAGCAATCCACGCCAAACTCATGTATTGTTGCTGAGAGTGATCTTTGCTTGCAGAGGTTCGCGCGGCTAATGAGAAACTTTACTCCGGGCGGAGTTAAAGATTGTCATTAGTCGCGAGGATGCAAATAAAGATTGAGGTCAATTGCGGACTACATAACGTCCGCGTCGAAGTTAAAGGATACAATTTTGCTGAATCCGATCGTACGTAAATTCCAATATGGTCAGCATACCGTCACGCTTGAAACCGGTATGATGGCGCGCCAGGCAACGGCCGCCGTAATGGTAAGCATGGATGACACCGCGGTATTCGTTACCGTTGTAGGACAGAAAAAAGCTAAGCCGGGACAGGACTTTTTCCCGCTGACCGTTAACTATCAGGAGCGTACCTACGCTGCTGGCCGTATTCCAGGTAGCTTCTTCCGCCGTGAAGGCCGTCCAAGCGAAGGCGAAACCCTGATTTCGCGCCTGATCGACCGTCCGGTTCGTCCACTGTTCCCGGAAGGTTTTGTTAATGAAGTACAGGTTATCGCTACTGTCGTTTCCGTTAACCCACAGGTTAACCCGGATATCGTAGCGATGATTGGTGCTTCTGCCGCTCTGAGCCTGTCTGGCCTGCCGTTCAATGGTCCAATCGGTGCCGCGCGCGTCGGTTATATCAACAATCAATACGTGCTGAACCCAACCGTAGATGAAATCAAGCAGAGCAGCCTCGACCTGGTTGTTGCCGGTACGCAGGGCGCTGTATTGATGGTTGAATCTGAAGCTGACGTGCTGAGCGAAGATCAGATGCTGGGTGCCGTGGTTTATGGCCATGAGCAGCAGCAGATTGTGATCGAAAACATCAACTCTCTGGTTGCTGAAGCAGGCAAACCACGCTGGGACTGGCAGCCAGAAGCGACTAACGATGCACTGCACAGCCGCATCGCTGCGCTGGCTGAAAGCCGTCTGAGCGATGCTTACCGCATCACTGAGAAGCAAGAGCGTTACACGCAGGTTGGCGTGATCAAGTCAGAAACTATCGCCGCGCTGCTGGCTGAAGATGCCACGCTGGATGAAGGTGAAATCAGCGATATTCTGCACGCCATTGAAAAAGATGCTGTCCGCTCGCGTATTCTGAACGGCGAACTGCGTATCGATGGCCGCGAGAAAGACATGATCCGTGGTCTGGATGTGCGTACTGGCGTGCTGCCACGTACTCACGGCTCTGCGCTGTTCACCCGTGGTGAAACGCAGGCGCTGGTTACCGCAACGTTGGGTACTGCACGTGATGCGCAGAATCTTGATGAGCTGATGGGCGAGCGCACTGACAGCTTCCTCTTCCATTACAACTTCCCTCCGTACTCGGTCGGTGAGACAGGTATGGTCGGTTCGCCGAAGCGTCGTGAGATTGGCCACGGCCGTCTTGCTAAGCGCGGCGTGTTGGCGATGATGCCTAAGCCAGAAGATTTCCCGTACACCGTGCGTGTGGTGTCTGAAATCACTGAATCTAACGGTTCTTCTTCAATGGCCTCTGTTTGCGGTGCCTCTCTGGCGCTGATGGATGCAGGTGTGCCGATCAAGGCCGCTGTTGCCGGTATCGCAATGGGTCTGGTCAAAGAAGGCGATCGTTATGTTGTGCTGTCCGACATCCTTGGTGATGAAGATCACCTCGGCGACATGGACTTTAAAGTAGCCGGTAGCCGTGAAGGTATCACCGCGCTGCAGATGGATATCAAAATCGAAGGCATTACCCGCGAAATCATGCAGGTTGCTCTGAACCAAGCCAAAGGTGCGCGTTTGCACATCCTTAGCGTGATGGAACAGGCTATCAGCACGCCGCGTGGCGATATCTCTGAATTTGCTCCACGTATCCATACTATTAAGATCAGCCCGGACAAAATCAAAGATGTCATCGGTAAAGGCGGTTCAGTTATCCGTGCTCTGACCGAAGAAACTGGCACCACGATTGAAATCGAAGATGACGGTACAGTGAAAATTGCTGCAACCGACGGCGATAAAGCACAGCATGCTATTCGCCGCATCGAAGAAATCACTGCTGAAATCGAAGTTGGCCGTGTTTATAACGGCAAAGTAACGCGTATCGTCGATTTTGGTGCGTTCGTTGCTATCGGCGGCGGTAAAGAAGGTCTGGTTCATATTTCTCAGATTGCTGACAAGCGCGTTGAGAAAGTGGCTGACTATCTGCAGATGGGCCAGGAAGTTCCGGTTAAAGTGCTGGAAGTTGATCGCCAGGGCCGTGTTCGCCTGAGCATCAAAGAAGCGGTCGAGCAGCCGCAGGCGGAAGCCGACGTAGTGACAACACCTGACGCCGAGTAATCGTTTGTCTGGCGAGCTCTCCCTGCACGCAGGGAGAGTTTTGTTTCATCGCGAGGGCGGGAAACCTTTTGCACAGCGGGCGGATGACAGGATACGCATCCCAATGTTTGTATTCAGGAGTGGGAAATGAAGCCATTTTTGCGCTGGTGTGTTGTTGCGACGGCTTTGACGCTGGCAGGATGCAGCAACTCAAATTGGCGTAAGAACGAAGTCCTGGCTGTTCCGCTACAGCCCACATTGCAACAGGAAGTCATCCTGGCGCGCATGGAACAAATTCTTGCCAGTCGGGCAATTACCGATGATGAACGCGCACAGCTGTTATATGAGCGCGGAGTGTTGTATGATAGTTTGGGTTTGAGGGCACTGGCGCGTAACGATTTTTCGCAAGCGCTGGCCATCAGACCTGATATGCCTGAAGTATTCAATTACTTAGGCATATATTTAACGCAGGCGGGGAGCTTTGATGCCGCCTATGAAGCGTTTGATTCTGTACTTGAGCTTGATCCAACTTACAACTATGCGCATTTAAATCGTGGTATCGCCCTCTATTACGGCGGACGATACAAGTTAGCGCAAGATGATCTGCTGGCGTTTTATCAAGACGATCCTAACGATCCTTTCCGCAGTTTGTGGCTCTACCTCGATGAACGCGAGATGGATGCCGACAAAGCCAAAGTGGCGCTTCAACAGCGTTATGACAAAGCGGCTAAAGATCAATGGGGATGGAATATTGTCGAGTTCTACCTTGATGACATTAGCGAGAAGACGCTAATGGAACGTCTCAAGGCGGACGCAACGGATAACACCTCGCTCGCTGAACATCTCAGTGAAACCAACTTCTATTTAGGTAAACATTACCTAAGTCTGGGGGAGAAGGACGACGCGAAAGCGTTGTTCAAACTGGCGGTCGCTAACAACGTAAACAACTTTGTTGAGCACCGATACGCATTGTTGGAACTGGCGCTACTCGGCCAGACACAAGACGATTTATCAGAATCTGACCAGCAATAGCTGACGAACTTTTATTGCCTGAATTTCCGAAACGTCATCATCTTACGGGGTGAGGGCTTTCTTGTTCGTCAAAACCACTAATTTGAGCCGGTTCACACTTTTTGATGAAAATGACTGAAAGTTTTCACGACGAGTTATGTAGACTGGCCGCCGCAATCTAAGAGGCACGTGTACTACATGACTGATATCCAAACCACTTTTGCTGACCTTGGCCTGAACGCCGACCTTCTCGAATCACTGAACGGCATGGGCTACGTTAAGCCATCCCCAATCCAGGCTGAGTGTATTCCTCACCTGCTGGCGGGCCGCGATGTGTTAGGTATGGCGCAGACCGGGAGCGGTAAAACTGCAGCTTTCTCGCTGCCACTGCTACACAACATTGACCCTACTGTTAAGGCACCACAGATTCTGGTGTTAGCACCAACGCGTGAGTTGGCAGTACAGGTAGCAGAAGCAGTAACCGATTTCTCTAAACATATGCGCGGTCTGAACGTGGTTGCCCTTTACGGCGGCCAACGTTATGACGTGCAGCTGCGCGCTTTACGTCAGGGACCACAGGTTGTTGTGGGTACGCCTGGCCGTCTGCTTGACCACCTGAAACGCGGCACGTTAGATCTCTCTAACCTGCGCGGCCTGGTGCTGGACGAAGCTGATGAAATGCTGCGTATGGGCTTCATCGAAGACGTCGAAACGATCATGGCGCAGATTCCTGAGGGTCATCAGACCGCTCTGTTCTCTGCCACTATGCCAGAAGCGATTCGTCGTATTACCAAACGCTTTATGAAAGATCCTCAGGAAGTGCGCATTCAGTCAAGCATGACGACGCGTCCTGATATCAGCCAGAGCTACTGGACCGCTTACGGTCGTAAAACTGACGCACTGGTGCGTTTCCTTGAGTCAGAAGATTTTGATGCGGCGATCATTTTCGTACGTACCAAAAACGCGACACTGGAAGTGGCCGAAGCGCTGGAGCGTAGTGGTTATAACAGCGCGGCACTGAATGGCGACATGAACCAGGCATTGCGTGAGCAGACCCTGGAGCGCCTGAAAGATGGTCGTCTGGACATCCTGATCGCTACCGACGTTGCAGCACGTGGTCTGGACGTTGAGCGTATCAGCCTGGTTGTTAACTACGATATCCCTATGGATGCAGAATCGTATGTTCACCGCATCGGCCGTACCGGTCGTGCTGGCCGTGCTGGTCGCGCCTTACTGTTCGTTGAGAACCGTGAGCGTCGTCTGCTGCGTAACATCGAACGCACCATGAAGCTGACCATTCCAGAAGTGGAATTGCCTAATGCAGAACTGCTGGGCGAACGCCGTTTGGCTAAGTTTGCCAGCAAAGTTCAGCAGCAGCTGGAAAGCAGCGATCTGGATCAATACCGTGCACTGCTGAGCAAGCTTTCTCCGCAGGATGAGCTGGATATGGAAACACTTGCTGCCGCACTGCTGAAAATGGCACAGGGCGAGCGTCCGCTGATCGTTGTGCCAGAAGCGCCACGTCCACAGCGTCGTGAGTTCCGCGATCGTGATGACCGTCGTGACGATCGCCGCGGTGATCGCCCGGACCGTGCACCACGCGAAGCTCGTGAAGCACGCGATGGCGACCGTCCACGTCGTGAGCGTCGTGAAGTTGGCGATATGCAGCTTTACCGCATCGAAGTGGGCCGTGATGATGGCGTTGAAGTGCGTCACATCGTTGGTGCTATCGCTAACGAAGGTGATATCAGCAGCCGTTACATTGGTAACATCAAGCTGTTTGCTGCGCACTCAACCATTGAGCTGCCAAAAGGCATGCCGGGCGACATTCTGCAGCACTTCACCCGCACGCGTATTCTGAACAAGCCGATGAATATGCAGCTGTTAGGTGATGCTCAACCACATGAGCGTTCAGCTGAACGTGGTGGCGATCGTCGTCCTGCAGGCGCTGGTCGTGGTGGTGAGCGTGGCGGACGTGAAGCCGGTGCAGCTCGTGAGCCAGGCCGTCGCTTCAGCAGCGATCGTCCACAGGCTGGTCGTGAAGGTAACCGCGGTACATTCAATCGTGAAGGTGGACGTGGTCCACGTCGCGAAGAAGGCACCAGCGCACCAACACGTCGCCGTGATGCCTGATTGCCATCGCAAGGGCTGATTTTCAGTCCATAATAAAAAACCAGCCCTCGTGGCTGGTTTTTTTTCGTCTGCCTAACCGATAAGCGCCGCAGATAGTGAAGCAAATAGTGAAAAAGGGCGTCAGGGGAAGAAAAGATTCAGGGATGATTCAGGCGGGAAAACGGGCCACCGCCTGTAAAGCGATGGCCCGGGCGTAAAGCATTACAATGATTTAGAAGCCTGCATCGCCAGAGCAAACGAGCGCAGTCGTGCCTGAGTATCAAAGATCTGGCCATTGATCATCAGCTCATCCGCCTGGGTTTCGCGAATCAGCGCGGCCAGTCCGTTACGAACTTTATCCACGTCACCGACAACCGACATGCTCAATGCCTGCTGAACGCCATACTGCTCAGCGGGTGACCACAGATTATCCATATTTTCCACCGGTGCCGGCAGTGGCCCTGGTCGGCCGCGGCGCAGATTAATAAACTGCTGCTGCATTGAGGTAAACAGCAACCGCGCTTCCTGATCGCTGTCGGCTGCGACCACATTGATGCACACGGTAGCATAGGGCTTCGCCAGACGCTCCGACGGCTGGAAGTTCTCGCGGTAGAGGTGTAACGCCTGATAAAGCAGTTCCGGTGCGAAGTGCGAAGCGAAGGCAAAAGGCAGCCCCATCTTCGCCGACAGCTGAGCGCTGTACAGGCTGGAACCCAGCAACCAGACCGGAATCTTCAGTCCCAGCCCGGGTACCGGTATCACCGGCTGATGCTCGCCTTCTTTAGCGTCGAACCAGCTAATCAATTCGGCAACATCATCGGGAAAGCTGTCCACGTGCGGATTGGCATGGTGACGGCGCAACGCCATCATTGTGCGCTGATCGGAGCCCGGCGCACGGCCAAGGCCCAAATCGATACGGCCCGGATAGAGTGATTCCAGCGTGCCGAACTGCTCGGCAATCACCAGCGGCGCGTGGTTTGGCAACATCACGCCACCGGAGCCGAGGCGCAGCGTACGCGTGTTGGCAGCGAGATAGCCTATTAATACCGACGTTGCTGCACTGGCAATGCCGGTCATATTGTGATGTTCAGCCAGCCAGTAGCGATGGAAACCGAGTTCTTCTGCCTGCTGGGCCAGCGCCAGCGAGTTATGAAACGCATCGCGAGCGTTCGAGCCTTGAGGTATAGGAGCTAAATCCAGCACCGAGATGGGAACGTGTTTTTTCTCAGACACAGATTCTCCTTTGTCAGGGTAAATGAAGGGGCGCAGCGTGTCATCGCCCGCTAATACATCAAGTATTACGCAACCCTGATTATATTAAAACCGCATTTACCGTAGTTGGCCGATCACAGCACATACGGTTTAGCCTACCGTTACGCTTCCGGCTTCACTGGCCAGAGCATCCTCTTTTACGGCCAGTTTTGTGCCACGCTAAGCTGTACTTTTTGTGGGAAATTCCAGGCGACTGTCTATAAGCCGAATGAAGTTTCTTTCTTTTTCACGGCCACGCGACTTTTAGGCTTTAGGTTGAGAATAAATTGTCGTCAAACAGTTGGACAGTCCGGTGATATTCCTCCATCGATACGACTTATTAATAGCCGCCTTTACTGGGTTCATTTATCACGGCGGTTATCATTTCTTTAGGTATTACCCCGGGCTAAACAGTTAATTCGCTCGATCCCTGCTGTTTTGGAATAAGATAATTCGCACTTTTAATTGAGATTAAAAAATATCATATTAATTCCATTGGAAAAGTAATTGTATTATTTTGTCATTATAATTTTTTCTTATTCCTTAATTTGAATGAATTATGTTTATGATTTATAGTGATTTTTAAATAAATCGGTAATGAGACTTTCATCTAATTAATATCGCACTGCTGACGATTTCAATACATTAAATAAATATAAATTTACAAACTGAATTTTCCGTTTATTTATGGAAATTTTATTGATGCGTTATTGCGCTTTAAAGGCTATAACCTTTTTCTGTGACGAGTAACACTTTTCAGGCTGCAGCGAGTTTTGTACAAATTGCACCATTTATTAATTACGTCATCCGGGCAGCACGCCGCCAGATAACAGAGAGAGACCTATCGTGACGACACTTAAACCCTTGTTAGCGAAGAATCGCAGTTGGGCCTTACAGCGCCGCCAACGTAATCCAAAATATTTTGAGAAGTTTTTACATCAACAAAAACCGCATTCTTTATGGATAGGGTGTTCTGATAGTCGCGTACCGGCTGAAGTATTAACTGGATCGCATCCGGGTGAGCTTTTTGTCCATCGCAATATTGCCAACATGGTTGTCAGTAATGATGACAACACGCTCAGTGTGCTGCAGTACGCCATTGAACAGCTTGAGGTAAAGCGCATTGTGGTTTGCGGCCATTATGGTTGCGGCGGCGTACAGGCCGCGCTGGCATTACCCGACAGTCCTCTTGCCCATGAAGATTCACCTTTATCGCGTCGTATCAGTCAGCTACGTGACGCGCTGCACAGCGGATTACGTGAATTTACCGCTTCAGAGGATAACGAAAGCGACAAACTCAACCGCCTGGTTGAAGCCAATGTCCTTGCCCAATTTGCTGAGCTCATCGCGACAGATCCGGTAAGAAAAGCCTGGCAGCAGGGCAGAGAATTAGACGTCTTTGGCTGCGTGTACGATCTGCAGTCAGGTCACCTGAAAGAGTTAATCCAGCAGTCAGCAGAGGAACCTTTACCATGAATCTCAGCACTCTGAAGCAGGATATTCCTGCTGGCCTTGTCGTTTTTCTGGTGGCGTTACCGCTCTGCCTGGGCATTGCTCAGGCCAGCGGTTTGCCGCCATTTGTCGGCCTGCTCACCGGCGTTATCGGTGGTCTGCTGGTCACCTCATTAAGCCCGTCACGCTTTGCCGTGAGTGGGCCGGCGGCCGGTCTGGTGACCATCGTGGTCGGTGCCATCGAAACGCTGGGTTCGTTTTCCGCCTTTTTGTTCGCGCTGATTTTGGCTGGCGTGCTGCAATTTTTGCTGGGCGTCATGCGGGCAGGGCGCTTTATTACGCTGGTACCGGGTAGCGTAATTAAAGGCATGCTGGCGGCAATTGGTATTCTGCTGATCATGCAGCAGATTCCGGTTGCGCTTGGTGCCGCCAGTGATGCCAGTCTGAGTAGCCTGTTCAACGGCGATTTCGCCTTCTCGGCGTCTGCTATTGTTGTCTCGGGCATTGGCCTGTTGATTTTATGGGCCTGGACCACGCCGCTGGTGAAAAACATCAAAGGGCTGAATTGGGTGCCGGGGCCGTTGATTGCGGTACTGTTTGGCGGCCTCGCCGTGGTATTTGGCGATCGTATCTGGGCCGAGATGTCTGCCAACCTGCCGCGCATTGTGCTGCCCACCTTTGACAGTCCGGGCGCACTTATCGCTGAACTGGAGCGGCCGGACTGGCAGGCGTGGCAAAACCCGGCGGTCTATGTCGTGGCGGTAACGCTGGCGTTGGTTGCCAGTCTGGAAACCCTGCTCAGTGCTGAAGCATTGAAAAAGCTGCGTCCGCAAAACCCGCCGCCATCACCCAATAAAGAGATGCGCGCGCAGGGTGTCGGCAATCTGGTCGCTGGCCTGTTAGGCGGCTTGCCGGTAACGGCGGTTATCGTGCGGAGTTCGGTTAACGTCAGCGTGGGCGCGCAGAGTAAAGTCTCTATCCTGCTGCACGGCGTGTTGCTGCTGATTTGCGGCCTGTGGTTCAGCGATCTGCTGAACGTCATCCCGCTGGCCAGTCTCGCCGCGGTGCTGCTCTATACCGGCTATAAGCTGGCGACGCCACGGTTGTTCGTCGAGCAGTTCCGTATGGGTGCACAGCAGTATGTGCCGTTCCTCGCGACCATCGGCGGTATTTTGGTATTTGGCATGCTGGCGGGTATCGGTATTGGTCTGGCGACGCAGATACTTTGCAGCATTTATAAGAGCCATCGCAATGCGCTGCAATTGACGCGCTATGACGATCACTATGTGCTGCGTTTCCAGCAAAACCTGACCTTCATGCATAACCCACAGCTGCAGGGATTATTAGCCGAGATTCCTGAGAACAGCGTGGTTATCGTCGATCACGATAATGCGGAGTACCTCGATCCTGACGTTAAAGCCGTACTGGAAGATTTTGGCGACAATGCGCGCCAGCGAGGCATCCGTCTCAGCCAGTGGCCGGTTGCCGTGAAATAAGTCCTATAATGGGCATATCGCACTGATATGCCCATTCACTGCTCTATAAAAGCCTGTTCTTTTTTTCAGCAATTGTTCCTGCTCTCCCGCACCAAAAGCCTGTGCTATCATGCCGCCGCTTCGCTCGGATAAATCCCATAACTGCCCGGATTTGATGCTTATTGGTTGCGCCATGTAACCAATTCGGTAGATAAAACACGCCTTGCGAACCGCATAATGAAATTTTCTGGCCGCTACCGCAGTTGCCGGCGAAAAGTGAATGATGGTGAGAGTAGGGTATGTGCGTAAAGTGGCTGGATGAAAAACGTGAAATAAGTTCGGCTATGACATTATTTGTCACTACCGCGCTATTCTGCTTTGTTGGCAGTCACTTACGTATGCCGCAGGAGCTTTCGCTATTCTGGCCGGTAAATGCGCTTTTGACCGGCATTATCGTGCGCTTCCCGTGGCTGCATCGCACCAGAAACTATTTCGTCTGTTACACCGCGATGGTGCTCAACGACACCATCTTCTCCGGCTGGACCGGCAGCGCTTTCACCATCAACTTCGCCAATATTCTTTTTGTCTTTGTAGCCGCCGCTATACTGCTGGCTTCGCCGCCTGCTCAGGACGGCAATGCCTTACGTGTCGGCAAAGCGATGCGCATCTTTGCTGCCTGCCTGATAGCGTCCATCAGCTGCGCTAGCTGGGGCGCACTGGCGCAGGGCGAAGGCATGAATGAGAAACTCATCACCGCGTGGAGTGACTGGTTCAGCGAACAGTTTTCAACCGGCGTGCTGCTGCTGCCTTTTTTACTGACGCTCAAACGACAGACCACGCTCTCCCGCGCCGTAATTTCGACCAAAATGGTGCTGCCGGTTATCGCCTTGATCCTCTCTGTTTGCGCCAGCGCGATGATTGGCGGCGCTGGTAGTCTTTCCTTTCCGCTACCGGCAATGATTTGGTGTGCCATCAGGTTGCCGATCGTGGCGACCACGCTGCTGATGCTGATTACCGGCATCACAGAAATTATCCTGGTGGTTGATGGCATCATTACCATTCAGGGCGGCGACAGTAGCCTGCCGCTTAGTCATCTGATGTCGGCCCGACTGGGCGTCGCCACGCTGGCCATCGGACCGTTTATCGTTTCTGTCAGCATGGATGCCATTCGGCGGCTTAATCATCAGTTGGCGCTGCGTGCCGACTACGACTTTCTCACGCGTCTACTGTCGCGATCCGGATTGTATGAACAGCTGCGCGGCCGGGAAACTGCCAGCTGCCAGCGCGCTGGGGTAATGATCATTGATATCGACTATTTTAAATCGATCAATGACAGCTTCGGCCATGATGCCGGTGATGCGGTGCTGGAAGAACTGGCGCAACGATTACGTAACGTCGTGGGCGATCGCGGCCTGCTGTGCCGGTTTGGCGGCGAAGAGTTTGTGGCTGTATTTTTCAATGTCGATCGTGAAGCGCTCTGGCATCACGCAGAATCCATTCGGCAGGCGATAGAACAGGAAAAGTTTGTGCTGCAGGGTAATACGGTGAATATCACCGTAAGTATTGGTATCGCCTGTCAGCATCGGTTATCCGGTAAAGATCGCATCAGCGCCATCAACGGCCTGATCTCCGCCGCCGACAAAAATCTCTACTATTCCAAACGCAACGGCCGCAACCAGACATCACCAGCGCTCCACGAGTGCATAGCGTAAGAGAATTTATCCGCATGGCGCAGGGGATTAATTAATATATCAATGAACCCACAGCTATAAATTTTAGGCAATAAAAAGCCACCCTCGCGGAGTGGCTTAATATTCTGATTTAACAGCTAAAATTTGGTGGCCCCTGCTGGACTTGAACCAGCGACCAAGCGATTATGAGTCGCCTGCTCTAACCACTGAGCTAAGGGGCCAGCGGAGCCGGGATTATAATGTATCTGTGCAGGGCAATCCAGCAATGTCATGCTGGTTGTTGGTTTTTAAACCAATAGCTTACCGATAAGAAACGGTGTCAAAAAACAATGCGAAACGGCTCAAAACGAGACGTTCCCTGTATCGTCAATTTAGCAGCTGATGAACATTTTCATAAGAAAGACCTTGCTCTTGATAGTTCTCGTTTGGCAAATAGAGCACCACAACAGAGAACTGTCACTCCAAACCCCAAACCCCAACACTCCAAACCACCCGCTATAATTCCCTGCTCATGCCGCTCAGCGGCGCACGTTAATACACAGACAGGACGTTATGGATCAGCATCACATCACCGACATTATTGAACCCAATCTACGCGTGCTGTTTTGCGGCATCAATCCTGGCAGTTCTTCGGCGCATACCGGGTTTCATTTTGCTTATGGCGGTAATCGTTTCTGGAAGGTGATTTATCAGGCGGGTTTTACACACGAGCAACTGAGGCCGGAAGAGGAGATGCGGCTGCTGGAAACCGGCTGTGGCATCACTATGCTGGTTGAGCGGCCAACGGTGCAGGCCAGTGAGCTGGCCACGGCCGAGTTGCGCGAAGGTGGAGAGAAGCTGATGGAGAAAATCGCGCTTTATCAGCCCGCGGCGCTGGCGATCCTCGGTAAGGAGGCGTTCAGAAAGGCGTTTCGGCAAAGCAAAGTGGAGTGGGGCAGGCAGGCGATAACTATCGGTCGCACTGAAGTATGGGTATTGCCCAATCCCAGCGGCTTAAACCGAGCTTCGCTGGATGAGCTGGTCAGTGCCTACGGTGAATTGCATCAGGCGCTGCCTGAATGGCAGGCATAAAAAACCCCGCGTTAGCGGGGTTTTTATATTAATCAGCCGGGCCGATTAATCATCAAGGAAGCTACGCAGCACTTCGGAGCGGCTTGGATGGCGCAGCTTACGCAGCGCTTTCGCTTCGATCTGACGGATACGCTCACGCGTTACGTCAAACTGCTTGCCCACTTCTTCCAGCGTATGGTCGGTGTTCATATCGATACCGAAGCGCATACGCAGCACTTTTGCTTCGCGAGCGGTAAGGCCAGCGAGCACGTCATGGGTAGCGGAGCGCAGGCTCTCTGACGTTGCAGAATCCAGTGGCAGCTCCAGGGTCGTATCTTCGATAAAATCACCCAGATGTGAATCTTCATCATCACCAATCGGCGTCTCCATAGAGATCGGCTCTTTAGCGATTTTCAGCACCTTACGGATCTTATCTTCCGGCATCAGCATACGTTCAGCCAGCTCTTCCGGCGTCGGCTCGCGGCCCATCTCCTGCAACATCTGGCGCGAAATACGGTTGAGTTTGTTAATTGTCTCAATCATATGTACCGGAATACGGATGGTACGCGCCTGGTCAGCGATAGAGCGGGTAATCGCCTGACGGATCCACCAAGTTGCATAGGTCGAGAACTTGTAACCACGGCGGTATTCAAACTTATCTACCGCTTTCATCAGGCCGATGTTGCCTTCCTGAATCAGATCAAGGAACTGCAAGCCACGGTTGGTGTATTTCTTAGCAATCGAAATAACCAGACGCAAGTTCGCTTCAACCATCTCTTTCTTCGCGCGGCGGGCTTTCGCTTCGCCAATCGACATGCGACGGTTGATATCCTTAACCTGCTCGATGGTCAGGCCGGTCTCTTCTTCAATCTGCAGCAGTTTTTGCAGGCTGCGCTGTACGTCGTCTGCCACTTCAAGCAGTTTTTCTGACCATGGCTTGTTCATCGCCAGAGCAGCTTTGAACCAGGTCTCGCTGGTTTCATTGCCGGTAAACAGCGTAATGAAGTTTTTCTTTGGCATTTTGCACTGCTCAACGCAGAGCTTGAGAATGATACGCTCCTGGGTACGCACGCGATCCATCATGGTACGCATGCTGTTAACCAGGTAATCAAACTGCTTTGGAACCAGACGGAACTGCTTGAACACGTCAGATAAGTTCTGGATCTCAGCGACGGCATCAGCATGGCTGCGGCCTTTTGCTTTGATCACTTTACGCGTTACTTCGTACTGCGTACGCAGGTCGACGAATTTCTCACGAGCCAGCTCAGGATCGATGCTGTTATCATCATCAGAGCTGTCGTCATCTTCTTCATCTTCCTCTTCGTTTTCGTTACGTTCTGCTTCAGAAAGCTCAGAACCAACGTGCGTCGCGGTAGGGGCAATATCTTCTTCTGCATTCGGATCGACGAAACCGGTGATCAGATCGGAAAGGCGAGATTCGCCTGCTTCCACACGATCGTACTGCTCCAGCAGGTAGGTAATCGCTTCAGGATATTCAGCAACAGAACATTGAACCTGGTTAATACCGTCTTCAATACGCTTGGCGATGTCGATTTCGCCCTCACGTGTTAACAGTTCAACGGTACCCATTTCACGCATGTACATGCGCACCGGATCGGTTGTACGACCAATCTCAGATTCAACGCTGGATAAAACCTGGGCTGCAGCTTCCGCGGCATCTTCGTCAGTATCGGAGCTATTTTCATTTAGCATCAGATCGTCGGCATCCGGTGCTTCTTCAACCACCTGAATGCCCATGTCGTTAATCATCTGGATGATGTCTTCGATCTGATCGGAGTCGACGATATCTTCCGGCAGATGGTCATTGACCTCAGCATAGGTCAGATAGCCTTGCTCCTTACCACGGGTGACAAGTAGCTTAAGCTGTGACTGCGGGTTTTGCTCCATAAGACGGTATCCACACTTCTGTTAATTTGATTGGTGTCGGGTCAGCTAGGTCAGCCGACAATAACAGTTGAAAGCTTTTTGCTTATTGCCGCTGCTTTCGTTGCGGCTGCAGGGCCACGCCCTTTTTTAAATCGGCACTTAAGCCGCTTGGTGTTCGGTATTTGAGGCGATGTTACTTGCCATTTTCATGCCGGCGGCGGTGATAGCGATGCCGCACAGATTTCTACTGCTAGCTGTGTTAATTACAACTACTGGCAATACTACTTCTTAGCGAGTGCCTGATTGAGAGACCATAATTCGCGACGCTCTTCGGCATTCAGGCCGTGCGTGCGGTCTCGGGCAATCAGCTCTTCCTGACGCTGTTCCAGGGCGGAATCATACATTTTGGCGAGAGAATCCTGAAATACAGCCTCAGCTTCTTCATCCACTATCATATGGTTCCACGTGGCCAGAGTTTCAAGCGTCTGGCTAAAATTTGTTCCGCGATACAGCTCCAGCAGCTGGCCGGTAGTCAATCCCGGATGCGCGTTACAGGTATCCACTAATTCAATAAAAAGTGGTAAACCCGGCATGGTTGACTGCGCCAGACCTTGTAACGATGGCACAACTGCCGCCAGGCTCGGGTTTTGCACCAGCAATCCCACCAGAATGCGCATGGTGGTCAGCTTAAACTGCGGTGCGGGCTTCTGCACCGCGCCTTCTGCCAGTTTTGGCATCAGCTTATCGAGCTGGCTGTCGTCGAGAATACCCAGTTTCTTACCGAGTTCCTGACGCAAATAAATACGCAGCGTTTCGCCAGGGATCTGATTAAGCAGCGGCAACGCCAGCGTGCTTAAACGTGCCCGACCATCTCGGGAACTGAGATCGACCTGCGGCAACAGCGAGTCAAACAGAAACGTGGAAAGGGGCATCGCATGCTCCATTCTCGCTTCAAATGCCGCTTTGCCTTCCTTACGAATCAGCGTATCGGGATCTTCACCGTCAGGCAGAAACATAAAGCGTAGCTGACGACCGTCATTCATGTAAGGTAATGCGGTCTCTAATGCTCGCCAGGCAGCTTCGCGACCAGCGCGATCGCCGTCATAACAGCAAACAACCTGATTTGTGGCGCGAAAAAGCAGCTGGATGTGGTCGGCGGTGGTTGAGGTACCCAACGAGGCCACGGCGTAATCAACGCCAAACTGCGCCAGCGCCACCACATCCATATAACCTTCCACAACCAACAGTTTTGCAGGTTCTGGATGGTTCTTTTGCGCTTCGTACATGCCGTAAAGCTGACGGCCTTTATGGAAAATATCGGTTTCAGGTGAGTTTAAATATTTGGGAACGGCGTCACCTAAAACACGACCACCAAAACCAATTACTCTGCCGCGTTTATCACGAATCGGGAACATCACGCGTTCACGGAAGCGATCGTAACTGCGGCCCTGATCGTTGGTAACCAACATGCCCGCATCGATAAGCGACTGACGATCTTCTTTATTCCGTGCAAATTGCTTGAGCGCGTTATCCCAACCGGGCGGGGCAAAGCCAATGGCAAAATGCTTGATGACTTCATCGCTGAGGCCACGCTGCGCGAGATACTCGCGTGCCGGAACCGCGGCGCTTTCAGTTAATGCGCGCTGATAAAAGGTGCTTAATCCTTCCATCAACTGATAGAGACTTTGACGCTGATGACGTTCCAGCTGAGTTGGGCCATTTCCCGCTTCGTACGGCACTTCCAGCCCATACAGCGTGGCTAACTCTTCGATGCTCTCCACAAACTCAAGACGATCGAAATTCATCAGAAAATCGATAGCATTGCCATGGGCACCGCAGCCGAAACAGTGGTAGAACTGCTTTTCACCGTTAACGGTAAAAGAGGGCGTTTTTTCGTTATGGAATGGACAACACGCGCTGTAATTTTTACCCTGCTTTTTTAGCTTCACGCGGGCATCGATCAGATCGACGATATCAGCGCGCGCCAGCAAGTCATTGATAAAAATGCGTGGAATTCGTCCTGCCATAAGCCCCAAATATTTAGCTCTTAAACGACAACAAGCCGCGCTTCCTTTCGGAAAGCACGGCCTCTAACTTGACTCTGTCTGCGTGAATAACGCGATGGAGGCTGAGACGCCTCCGATACGACTTTTAGTACAGACGAGTGCGGCGTGCGTTTTCGCGAGCCAGTTTCTTGGCATGACGCTTAACAGCAGACGCTTTAGCGCGCTTGCGTTCAGTCGTTGGTTTTTCATAAAACTCACGACGACGAACTTCAGCCAGAACGCCTGCTTTCTCGCAGGAACGCTTGAAGCGACGCAGTGCTACGTCGAACGGCTCGTTTTCACGTACTTTAATTACCGGCATGTAACTCTTACCCTCGATAAATTCGGTTTTGCGGCTGACGTTTTCAGCCAGCTGATTTCAAAATGGTGCGGAATTTTACTCCAACACAGGCCGCGTTGTAAAGCGCCATGAACAATAAGAAACCAACAGCGGCGGCTGCACGATGGCAACCCTTGATATGGCGGAGGATCATACAGTAAAACGTGAACGATTTCCGTGTGGTTTTTGCATCGCTGCGGCTTTTTTCAGGCGCGCGGCGGAAATCTTGATCGGGCCGCTAAGCGGCCTGTGCTACACTGCGCGCCGCAAGAGTGAGGTGAAATCATGCGTGTTTTAGGTATAGAAACATCCTGCGATGAAACCGGCATCGCAATCTACGATGATGCTGCGGGACTGCTCGCAAATCAACTTTATAGTCAGGTAAAACTGCATGCCGATTATGGCGGCGTAGTGCCTGAACTCGCCTCGCGGGATCACGTGCGCAAAACCGTGCCGCTGATTCAGGCCGCAATGAAAGAGGCACATTGCCAGCCACAGGATATCGATGCGGTGGCCTATACCGCCGGGCCTGGATTGGTCGGCGCGCTGTTGGTCGGCGCTACTGTTGGACGTGCGCTGGCGTTTGCCTGGCAGGTGCCAGCGGTGCCTGTGCATCATATGGAAGGGCATTTACTGGCGCCAATGCTGGAAGATAACCCGCCTGATTTCCCGTTTGTGGCGCTGTTGGTTTCTGGCGGCCATACGCAGCTGATTAGCGTCACCGGCATTGGCGAATACAGCCTGCTGGGCGAATCGATTGATGATGCCGCGGGTGAAGCCTTTGATAAAACGGCCAAGCTGTTAGGGCTCGATTATCCGGGCGGCCCGCTGCTGGCTAAAATGGCGCAGCAGGGCACGGCGGGGCGCTTTACCTTCCCGCGTCCGATGACCGACCGTCCGGGGCTGGATTTTAGCTTTTCCGGACTGAAAACCTTTGCAGCGAACACGATTCGCGGCAATGCAGCGGATACGCAGACGCACGCCGATATCGCCCGCGCCTTTGAAGATGCGGTGGTGGATACGCTGGCGATCAAATGTAAACGTGCGCTGGAGCAAACCGGCTTTTCACGGCTGGTTATTGCGGGCGGCGTGAGCGCTAACCGCACGCTGCGCGCGCGTATGGAAGAGGTCATGCAGGCACGCGGTGGTGAAGTCTTCTATGCGCGCCCGGAATTCTGTACCGATAACGGCGCGATGATCGCGTATGCAGGTATGGTCAGATTGAAAGGGGGAACGCGCGGTGAACTGAGCGTAAGCGTTCGACCTCGCTGGCCGCTGGCAGAGCTGCCAGCAATTTGATGACAGGCGGCATAAGCCGCCTTTATTTTGTCTTCTTCTTCCAGATCTTCCCTTCTTGCCCCCGCCACAACCGCTGAATATTGTCGTGATGCCTGAGCAAAATCAGGCACGAGAGCATGGAAACCGGAAAGGTAAACTGCGGCTTAAACCACCAGACATAAAACGGGGCGATCAGCGCACTGACGATGGCACCCAAAGAAGAGTAACCGCTCAGCAGCACGGTCAATATCCAGGTACCTGCCATCAGACCCGTTAAGTCCCAGCCAATGGGTGCGATGGCACCTAACGCTGTCGCAACGCCTTTGCCGCCACGAAAATGAAAAAACAGCGGATATATGTGGCCAAGGCAGGCCGCAATGGCGGTCAATCCCAGATAAACCGGGGTCACGCCAAGGCTCCAGGCGAGCCAGACTGGTAGCATGCCTTTCAGCACGTCAAACACCAGCACCGTAACCGCTGCCGCTTTGCCGCCCACGCGCAATACGTTGGTTGCACCAGGATTACCGGATCCATTGAGACGCGGATCGGGCAGCCCAGCCAGTTTGCATACCAGGATCGCACTGGAGATGGAGCCGCAAAGATACGCGAAAATAATCATACCAAGCGCGATTGCACTCATAAAACCGTTCCGTTCAGTAGGGGTCGTTTTGTTTACAGCATCTGTGGATAATACGCATATTCTGTCGGAAGTGATATCCGGCGAGGGCAAAAACAGAGAGCCGTATCATGGATATTGTATTTATAGAACAGCTGACGGTTTACACCACCATTGGCGTTTACGAATGGGAACAGAACATCCAGCAGAAGCTGGTGTTCGATGTCGAAATGGCGTGGGATAACCGTAAAGCGGCCGCCAGCGATCGGGTTGAAGATTGCCTGAGCTATGCCGATGTGGCGGAGGCGATCGTTGCGCACGTGGCAAATGGCCGTTTTGCGCTGGTTGAGCGCGTTGCCGAAGAACTTGCCACGCTGTTACAAACGCGTTTTGCTTCACCCTGGCTGCGGCTAAAAGTCAGCAAACCCGGCGCGGTCGCGCAGGCAGCAAGCGTGGGCGTGATTATTGAGCGTGGAACGAGACGGGACTAATCTGAAATAAATCCAATGTGATTGCCATCACAATGAAACCAAATCACAGTACGGTCTGTCTTAGAGTGGTTTACAGACCGAACATGTACATTTCCTGGCGGTATCGTGCGAAACGACCGCCTTTTTAGTGAGTTGAAAACTAGGGTAGAGGACATTTGATGGCAGACATTCATCAGCTTTGGGTGGCAGCAATCCTGGGCGTTGTTGAGGGATTAACCGAGTTTCTTCCGGTCTCCTCCACCGGCCATATGATTATCGTCGGCCATCTGCTGGGCTTCGAAGGCGAAAAAGCAGAAACGTTTGAGGTGGTGATTCAGCTGGGTTCCATTCTTGCCGTGGTCGTGATGTTCTGGCGGCGCCTGTTTGGGCTCATCGGCATCCATTTTGGCCAGGTGAAGCATGAAGGCACCGGAAAAGGGCATTTAACCCTGATTCACATTCTGCTCGGCATGGTACCCGCGGTCGTCATTGGCCTGGTGTTTCACGATCAGATTAAAACGTTATTTAATCCGATCAACGTGATGTATGCGCTGGTGGTCGGTGGCGTGTTGCTGCTGGTGGCGGAATTTTTTAAGCCAAAACAGCCTAAGGCCGTTGGCATTGATGATATTACCTATCGTCAGGCGTTTATGATCGGTTGCTTCCAGTGTCTGGCCCTGTGGCCGGGCTTCTCCCGTTCAGGTGCCACCATCTCTGGCGGTATGCTGATGGGCGTCAGCCGTTATGCAGCATCAGAATTTTCGTTCATTCTGGCGGTGCCGATGATGATGGGCGCGACGGTACTGGATCTCTACAAGAGCATGGGCTTCCTGACCATGGCAGATTTCCCAATGTTTGCCGTCGGCTTCATCACGGCGTTCGTGGTGGCGATGATCGCAATCAAAATCTTCCTTGAGCTGATCAAGCGCATCTCTTTTGTGTCGTTCGCTATTTATCGCTTTATCGTGGCGGCCGCGGTGTATATGGTCTTCATGTAATGCTGAAGCGGCCAGTTACGCTGGCCGCTGATTTTCCCGCCAGCTTTCCAGCGCCGTGATACGGCGACGATGCAACTCTTCTCTGACATCCGATCCGGTAAATCCTGCTTCAACCACCTCTTTTGGCGACACCGCCTGCACCACCCCGAACGCCGTACGCAGATAATCACCTTGTGGATAGGGATTATTCTCCAGCGTCGCCCGACCGCGGGCATCTGCTTCGCTGGTCAGAGCAATCTGCTCAACGCGCTGTGGCTTGCGCCAGGCATCAATACGATCGAACAGGCCGACCAGCGTTTCACTGCTCTGGCGCTCCACCGTGTGCACGATGTCATGGAATTCGGTGACCAGCAGAGAAAGATCGCGTACGTGATTCGGCACGCGCAAACGCTGGCAAAGCTGCTCAACTACCGGCACGCCTGCCAGGCCATGACCATGATGACTCGGCCATTTCTCTGGCGGCGTCAGCGCCTTGCCGACGTCATGGCAAAGTGTTGCAAAGCGGATATCAACTTCCGGCGAGAGCTGAGCAGCAATCGCCAGCGTCATCAGCGTATGAACGCCAGTATCGATCTCCGGATGCCATTTTGCCGGTGCTGGCACGCCAAAGAGTTTGTCGATCTCCGGGAAAAGCACTGCCAAAGCATTGCAGTCGCGCAGTACCTGGAAAAAGACCTGCGGATTGGGCGATTGCAGCGCGCTTTCTGTCTCTTTCCACACGCGTTCAGCCGTCAGATGCGCCAGTTCGCCGCTGGCTGCCATGTGCTGCATCAGCGCCATGGTTTCATCGGCAATACGGAAATTAAGATGAGCAAAGCGTGCGGCAAAGCGTGCCACGCGCAGCACACGCAGCGGATCCTCATTAAAGGCGGCAGAAACATGGCGCAGCAAGCGCTGCTGAATGTCGTGGCGACCATTAAACGGATCGATGATATTGCCGTCGCTATCCTGCGCAATGGCATTAATGGTCAGATCGCGGCGTTGTAAATCCTGCTCAAGCGTGACGTCAGGTGCGAACCAGGTGATAAAGCCGGTATAACCCTGGCCCGATTTGCGTTCGGTACGTGCCAGTGCATATTCTTCGCGGGTTTTTGGATGCAGAAACACCGGGAAATCGCGGCCAACCTGTTGATAACCGGCTGCCAGCATCGCTTCCGGCGTCGTGCCTGTCACCACCCAGTCTCTGTCTTTAATCGGTAGATTAAGCAGGCCATCGCGGACCGCACCGCCGACCAGATATGTTTTCACAGGGCTCTCCTGATAAGTCAGATAATGCCCTCATTGTTACATAAAATCACTGACATTGCGGGCACGGCAAAGCAGAACATCAGATGATGCTCTGCTTCGGACAGACGAATTAATTCAGTTCATCCAGCGGTTATTTTGCTTCCGGCGTGGAATCATATGCGGCAGCAGCAGGCCCAACAGCAGACCAACGCCCGCAACCCCGCCGCCATACATAAACCACTGCATGATGATGGTGCGCTGCTTATCATCGAGCTGCACATTGGCCGCGCTGACTTTCTTCTGCGCCACCACCAGCTCATTTTTAAGCTTCTGATTCTGCTCTTTTAAACCATTGATGGTGCCGTCGCTGCCTGCCACTTTCTTCTGCATTTCGGCGGTGCGTTGATTCCAGCTGTTATCGATATTGTTGAGCTTGTCGGTAAGATCTTTAACCTGCTGCTGCAGAATCGGTACCTGCGTACGCAGGCTGGGATCGGCGCTGAGCTGCGTCATTGGGATCCAGTTAGTGTTGCCCTGCGCATCGCGAATCTGTGCATAGTTAGTGCTGCTGTTGGTTTGCAGCAGCGTCACTTCTTCGCCCGCATTCAACTTGCCTACCAGACGATACTGATCGCCGGGACCGCTGCGAACCCAGGTTGACAGCTCATCGGAAATGTAGCGTTTTTCACTGGCATGGACGGTTACGGTAACGCTGAAGGTCAGCAAAGAGAGCGCAATAAGAGTAATTTTTTTCATTCGATTTCGTTTTTGCAAGTGATCGGAAAAATTAACGGCACAGTCTGGAGACGCTTCACAGAAATCTGAATGAGAACTATCCTGGTCTCGGGCACGGTGCGGCACTCCTCGCGATCGCGCAAGAAAGCTGAGACAGTAAGGGCTTATCTGCATTACTCTTTCTTTCGTGAAACTTTCCGTGCCAGTGAATTAGTGAATAAAAAATTATGACCATCGAAATCGAATTAAAGTTCATCGCAACGCCGCAGGCGATTGCTCAACTGCCCGCTTTTCTTGCCGCCTGGCCGCATCAGCATGCGCCCGCGATCGCCCTGACCAACATCTATTTTGAAACGGATGATCACCAGCTGCGTCGCTGGGACATGGGATTACGTATTCGCGGCGTTGAGCAAAAGTATGAAATGACGCTGAAAGGCAAGGGCGACAGCATCGGTGGGCTGCATCAGCGTGCTGAATATAATGTCGACATCGCGTCACCTGAACTCGACATCGCCCGCCTGCCGGCAGAGATCTGGCCGCAAGGTACCGATGTCGCCGCATTACAGGCTCGTCTGCAACCGCTGTTCAGTACACATTTCCAGCGTGAACGTTGGGTAGTGACCTATGGCAACAGCGAAATTGAAGTGGCGCTCGATCAGGGCGACGTAAAAGCTGGCGAGCTGAGCGAAGCACTGCATGAAATCGAACTGGAGCTGAAACAGGGTGAGCGTAACGATCTGCTGCAGTTTGCCACAGAGTTCGTTCAGCTGGCGGGCCTGCGTCTGGGTAGCCTGAGTAAAGCGGCACGTGGCTATGCACTGGCGCAAGGCAACGCGCCGCTGCCGGTAAAAACGGTGCCGCTGTTGCAGCTTGCGCCAAAAGCTACGGTAGAGCAGGCCATGGTGGCAATATTCCAGCTGGGACTGAAGCAATGGCAATATCACGAGGAAGTCTGGTTACGCGGTAATGCGGATGCGCAGCATGCGGTGGTGGAAGCACTGGAGATTGTGCGTCAGGGCTTTTCGCTGTTCAGCGCGTTGATTTCACGTAAAGCGAGCAGTGAACTGCGTCAGAGCTTGACCGAACTGGAAGAGGCGCTGGCGGGCGAGCAGGTCGATGCACAGGAGATCTGCTTTACGCCACTGTGGGCACAAACACAGCTGGCGTTAACGCGCTGGCTGGTGACGCAGCGCTGGCAGGCGTTTACCGATCAAAAAGCGCAGACCAAGCTCAATGGTTCATTTAAGCGCTTTGCCGATATTATGTTGGGCCGTATAGCAGCGAACATGAAAGAGACCATCAGCCATGTCCGTCAGCCCAATGAGTATCACGATAAAGCACCTCGTCTGGCACGCCATCTCATCGCTGTTACGCTGCTGGCTGGCGCGTATCCGTCGACCGTGGCTGCATGGCAGGATAACTGGCGACAGCTGCTGTTGGCGATTGATGAGCATCAATACAATACGCTGGCCTGGCTAAGCAATCAGGCGCTCAAGCAGCCTGCTTTCTGGCTAAACGGCTCGGCACGGTAACGTTATCTGAAGTTCTGTTCAGGGAGGGATCATGACTATTCCTTTGCCACCGTTGCTGCAGGAGCAGTGGCGTAAAGCAGCCGAGCGTCTGGCGTTAGAGCCGGACAGCCTCAGCGATCGGCAAAAAGCGGTGTTTGCTGGCAGCGATTTTGTGGTGGACAACCTTGCTCACTATCCACAATGGGCGCAGGCGCTGGACGATCAGCCGCCGCAGCCCGCTGAGTGGCAGCATTATGCGGCATGGCTGGCACAACGGTTGGACCCTGTTCAGGATGAGAACGGCCTGATGCGCGAGCTGCGGCTGTTTCGCCGTGAAATGCTGGTGCGCATCGCCTGGATGCAGACGCTGTCGCTGTGTAGCACGGTAGACAGTTTGCAGCAGCTTAGCGCGCTGGCGGAAACGGTGATTGTTGCCGCTCGCGACTGGCTTTGGCACGCCTGCTGCGCCGACCTGGGGACGCCCTGCAATGCAGAAGGCGAGCCGCAGCCGCTGTTGATTCTGGGCATGGGCAAGCTGGGCGGGGGTGAACTCAACTTTTCATCAGATATCGATTTAATTTTTACCTGGCCGGAAAATGGCATCACGCGCGGCGGCAGGCGTGAACTTGATAACGCCCAGTTTTTCACCCGTCTTGGCCAGCGGCTAATCAAAGTGCTGGATCAGCCGACCATCGATGGCTTTGTCTATCGGGTCGACATGCGTTTGCGACCCTTTGGCGACAGCGGACCGCTGGTGCTGAGCTTTGCCGCGCTGGAAGATTATTATCAGGAGCAGGGACGCGACTGGGAACGCTACGCGATGGTTAAAGCCCGCTTAATGGGCGGTGGCGACGATCGCTGGAGCGAAGAGCTGCGCCAGATGCTGCGGCCTTTTGTATTCCGTCGTTATATCGATTTCAGCGTGATTCAGTCGCTGCGTAACATGAAAGCGATGATTGCCCGTGAGGTGCGGCGACGTGGCTTAACCGACAACATTAAGCTGGGCGCCGGCGGTATTCGCGAAACGGAATTTATCGTTCAGGTTTTCCAGCTGATTCGCGGCGGACGCGAACTTAGCCTGCAACAGCGCGCCTTGCTGCCGTGCCTGCAGGCGATTGAAACGCTAAATTTATTGTCCGGCGATCAGGTCACCGCGCTGCGCGAAGCCTACCTTTTTTTGCGCCGCCTCGAAAACGTTCTGCAAAGCATCAACGATGAACAGACACAAACATTGCCAGCCGATGCGCTAAACCAGGCGCGTCTGGCATGGGCAATGTCATGCGCCGACTGGACTGAACTACAACGGCAACTGAACCATCATATGGCCTGCGTGCGCGCCATCTTTGATGAACTGATTGGTGATGACACCCCAGAAATCGCCGACGGCAAAGCGCTGGATGAATACGTTGCCCTGTGGCAGGAGCCGCTGGAGGCCGACGATGTGCTTGCGCTGACGCCACAGTTAATGCCAGACGCTCGGTATCGTCTGCTGCAAACCATCAACGATTTCCGCCAGGATGTAAATAAGCGCACCATTGGTCCACGTGGACGTCAGTCTTTGGATCAGCTGGTGCCACGGCTGCTTAGTGAGATTTGCGTACGCGACGATGCGGCGGTTGCCTTGCAACGCATCACACCGCTGCTGTTGGGCATTGTCACACGTACCACTTATCTTGAATTACTAACCGAATACCACGGCGCGCTGAAGCACCTTATTCGGCTCTGCGCCGCATCGCCGATGGTTGCCAGCCAGCTGGCGCGTTATCCGCTGCTGCTGGACGAACTGCTCGATCCTGCCACGCTCTATCAACCCACCGCCACTGACGCTTATCGCGACGAGCTACGGCAATATTTGCTGCGCATCCCCACTGACGATGAAGAGCAACAGCTGGAAGCGCTACGGCAGTTTAAACAGGCACAGTTGCTGCGCATTGCGGCGGCTGATATTGCTGGCACCTTGCCGGTCATGAAAGTCAGCGATCATCTCACCTGGCTGGCGGAAGCGATCATTGAATCGGTGGTTCAGCAGGCGTGGAGCATGATGATTCAGCGCTACGGTCGTCCTTCGCATCTTAACGATGATGCGGAACGCGGCTTTGCGGTAATCGGCTACGGCAAACTCGGCGGCTGGGAATTAGGCTACAGCTCCGATCTTGACCTGGTGTTTCTGCATGAGTGCCCGGCTGATGCGGTAACCATCGGCGAACGCAGCATTGATGCTCGTCAGTTCTATCTGCGCCTGACCCAGCGCATCATGCACCTCTTTAGCACGCGCACCTCATCGGGCATTCTGTACGAAGTTGATGCCCGCCTGCGGCCATCGGGTGCGGCTGGCCTGCTGGTCAGTACCTTCAGCGCTTTTGATGATTATCAGCGCAACGAGGCGTGGACATGGGAACATCAGGCGCTGGTACGTGCTCGCGTAGTGTATGGCGATCAGACGCTGCGCCAGCGTTTTGATGAGATTCGCCGCGATATTCTGTGCCTGAAGCGTGAAGGGGAGCAGTTGCAAACTGAGGTGCGTGAAATGCGTCAGAAAATGCGCGCGCATCTGGGCGGTAAACACAAAGGACGCTGGGATTTAAAAGCGGATGAAGGCGGCATTACCGACATTGAATTCATTACACAATATCTTGTCCTGCTGTACGCTGCCGATGAGCCCAACTTAACGCGCTGGTCCGACAATGTGCGCATTTTTGAACTGCTGGCGCAATACGGCAAAATGGACGAACAGGAAGCGCAGGCGCTAACGCACGCCTACGTGACGTTGCGTGATACTTTGCATCATCTGGCGCTGCAGGAACTGCCTGGCCATGTGGCTGCTGATGCCTGGCTGGCGCTGCGCCAGCAGGTTCAGCAAAGCTGGCAGCGCTGGTTATTACCTGCTTAACCCCATGCTCGCCGGATGAAGAGCCTGTGCTATTATCCGGCGCAATATTTTTGACTGTAGTCTGGAGTATCTGGAATGAAAGTAACACTGCCCGAGTTTAACCATGCGGCTGTGCTGGTGGTTGGTGATGTTATGTTGGATCGTTATTGGCATGGGCCTACCAGTCGTATCTCGCCGGAAGCGCCAGTGCCGGTGGTAAAAGTAGAAAATATTGAAGAGCGACCGGGTGGTGCGGCTAACGTGGCGATGAATATCGCGGCACTGGGTTCCGGCTCCCGTCTCATCGGCCTCACTGGCGTCGATGATGCTGCACAGGCGCTCGATCACTCCCTGCGCAAGGTCAACGTTGAATGCGATTTTGTGGCTATCGCTACCCATCCAACCATTACCAAGCTGCGCGTGCTGTCACGTAACCAGCAACTGATCCGCCTTGATTTTGAAGAAGGCTTTGAAGGGGTCGATCCAACGCCTGTTCATCAGCGTATCAGCCTGGCACTGCCTGCGGTTGGGGCGCTGGTGCTGTCGGATTACGCCAAAGGCGCGCTGGCCGACGTACAAACCATGATTGCGCTGGCGCGCGAAGCGGGCGTACCGGTGCTGGTGGATCCTAAAGGTGCCGATTTCTCTCGCTACCGCGGCGCAACGCTGCTGACGCCTAACTTTTCAGAGTTTGAAACGGTGGTGGGTAAGTGCAAAACCGAAGAAGAGATCGTGACGCGCGGCATGGCGCTGATCGCTGACTACGATCTGTCGGCGCTGCTGGTCACGCGTTCAGAAAATGGCATGACGCTTTTACAACCAGGCCGTGAACCACTCAATCTGCCTACCCAAGCGCAGGAAGTGTTTGATGTTACCGGTGCGGGCGACACGGTTATCGGCGTACTGGCGGCATCGCTGGCAGCAGGGAGCTCACTGGAAGACGCCTGCTTCCTTGCCAATGCGGCGGCAGGTGTGGTGGTGGGCAAGCTGGGCACATCAACCGTATCACCGGTAGAGCTGGAGAATGCCATTCATGCCCGTCCGGAAACCGGTTTTGGCGTCATGAACGAAGAGCAGTTGCAGGATGCCGTGGCAAAAGCGCGTCAGCGCGGTGAAAAAGTGGTCATGACCAACGGCATTTTTGACATTCTGCATGCAGGCCATGTCTCTTACCTCGCCAATGCCCGCAAGTTAGGCGATCGACTAATTGTTGCGGTCAACAGCGATGCGTCAACGAAGCGTCTGAAAGGCGAAGAGCGTCCAATTAATCCATTGATCAACCGAATGATTGTATTGGGCGCGCTGGAGTCCGTTGACTGGGTCGTGGCATTTGAAGAAGATACGCCGCAGCGACTGATCGCACAGGTATTGCCGGATCTGTTAGTGAAGGGCGGAGATTACAAGCCGGAAGATATTGCGGGCAGCAAAGAGGTCTGGGCTAACGGCGGTGAGGTGCGCGTGCTGAATTTTGAGGATGGTCTGTCCACGACCAATATCATCAAGGCTATTCGCGCTAAATCCTGATTGCAGAGAAAACGGGAGGTGATCCTCCCGCTTTTAAAACTTATTGCTTAGGTTCTTCTGGCTTTGAGTCTGGCTCGTGCACCGGCTTCGGCGCGGTAACTGGCGCAGTTGCTGCAGTAGCAGGTGCAGGGGTAGCTACAGGCGCGGCTGTTGACGAAGTTGTTGCGGTCGCAGGCACAGCGGTTGCTACAGGTGCAGAGGAAGTCGACTGATTTTCCAGCTGGGCAATACGCTGTTCCAGCGCGGCCAGTTTCTCGCGCGTGCGGATCAACACCTGCGTCTGCACATCAAACTCTTCACGATTAACCAACTCCATGCGTGTCAGCTGAGCCTGCAAAACCTGGCGAATCTTTTTCTCAACGTCGTCGCCTAAATCGCGAATGCCTTTAGGCATCGCTTCGTGAACCTGACGAGCAAGTTGTTCAATTTTTTTTGAGTCAATCATGGCGGTTTCCTGATCGCATATAAGTATTAAGCTGCGTTCTGCCATGAAATTCAGCAGCGTCACAGCCCGAAAATTGGTTATCACGGCCAGGCGCAAACAGAAGATGTCGCCCGAGCCTGAGGGCAGCTGCGGCATCCTGCTGAAATGCGTCCCGCGAAACGGACAGCCAGTGCGTTGTGTCGCCCATCAGTAAAGCGCACGTTATTGCTCGTGTCGGGCAGGTATAATTCTCTTTCTGTGCGCACAAGACAGACACAACTCTGCTAAGTGTAATGCCTGAATCCAAAAGGATAAACCCAAAACATTGCATCCGCAGCGCATAAGCTTTTGCGGCTTTGTTGATTGCCCGTCCAGATGTTTGGCGTTATAGTAAATTTGCTTATTCTCAGGGCGGGGCGAAATTCCCCACCGGCGGTAAATCAGCTTCTGTGCTGAAAGCCCGCGAGCGCTTCAGGCTCTGTCTGAAGGTCAGCAGATCCGGTGTGATTCCGGGGCCGACGGTTAAAGTCCGGATGGGAGAGGGTAACGATTTCTGACGAGCCTGTGCTCGCCTCATGTTATTGTTTTGTCGCCGCAGACACACTCCTAAGCACGCCCTGATTCTGGTAACTCATTTCATACTAAAGGTTTATTTACCATGAATCAGACGCTTCTTTCTGAATTTGGCACGCCGGAACAGCGTGTGGAAAATGCTTTGGCCGCGTTGCGTGCGGGCCAGGGCGTAATGGTGCTCGATGACGAGGACCGCGAAAACGAAGGCGATATGATTTTCGCCGCAGAAACCATGACCGTTGAGCAAATGGCACTGACGATTCGCCACGGCAGCGGCATTGTTTGTCTCTGCCTGAATGAAGAGCGTCGTCAACAGCTTGAATTGCCTATGATGGTCGAGAACAATACCAGCTCATTCGGCACCGGTTTTACCGTGACTATCGAAGCCGCTGAAGGTGTGACCACCGGTGTGTCTGCTCAGGATCGCTTAACCACTATTCGTGCGGCTATTGCTGATAACGCTAAACCCAGCGATCTGCATCGCCCAGGCCACGTTTTTCCGCTGCGCGCCCGTGAGGGTGGCGTATTAACGCGCGGTGGCCACACTGAAGCAACCATCGATCTGGTTACGCTCGCAGGCTTCAAACCGGCAGGTGTGCTGTGCGAACTGACTAATGACGATGGCACCATGGCGCATGCGCCGGAAGCAATCGTGTTTGCGAAGCAGCATAATATGCCGGTCGTAACTATCGAAGATTTAGTGGCTTACCGCCGCAGTCGTGAAACACGCCACGCCAGCTAACGACTGACCCATTCGCAATGGCAGCCTTTTACAGAGGCTGCCATTTTTTTTGCCGCTTTACCGTGCCGCATAAAAAGTATGGTTACCAATGACCATGGTGCGCTGGAAAGTCTTACGCCAGTACGGCTTTACCCGATGATTGTGAAAATAGGTGGCACCGTTGGTCACATCTTCCAGTTCGCCATGCACAATACGGTGCGCCAGTCTTTGAGCGCGTTGCCAGCTGGGGTCACTATCTGACGGTTTAACGTCGAGGCGTTTTTTAAAGTTGGTCCAGGAAAACTGTTTGGGTGCATAAACCACCGGGCAAATCTCTTTAACCTCCCAGTTAGCACGATTCATTGTGACCGTACCAACGGCAATCTGCCCCAGTTCTGGTTCGCCGCGCGCTTCATGATAAATGTTCAGCGCAAGGCACAAAATAGCTCCTTGAAGTAACATACCTTTTCCGTGTTTTTTTATCAGAATCAACGGAAGAGGAGTGTAATTAAGCAGCAAAAAACAGGTCACAAGACCTGTCTTGTAATAAAAATGGCGGTTATTAACTCTTTGATAATTAAAAGCTGTCTTAAAATTATCGAGATTTGTCTTAACCTATGCCACTGCTCTGCAGCAGCGCCAGGCTGAACCCCATCACCGTCATCCCACAGAGCACGCCATAGCTTGGGTTGCTGTGAGGATCGATCTCTTTTGCCAGCGGCATAAGCTCATCAACGGAGAGCGCAACCATGATTCCGGCCACAGCGGCCATGATGGCGGCAATCACCACCGGCGACACCATCGGACCCAGCAAGGCGAAAGCCAGCACGCCGCCTAATATTTCTGACAGACCGGAAATACAGGCCCAGAAAATGGCGCGCGACTTGGAGCCCGTTGCTGCATACATCGGCCCAGCCACCGCCAGACCTTCAGGAATATTATGTATCGCCACTGCCAGCGCGATACCCAGACCCAGTTCCATGTCGCTGCTGGCGGTAACGTAAGTGGCGATGCCTTCGGGAAAATTATGCAGGCTGATGCCCAGCGTCAATAAAATGGCGGTGCGCCTGATATTCTGCGGCTTCTTTTTCTGATCCATCAGATCCTGAGGATGCTGATGCGGCAACAGGCGATCAAGCAAGAAATAACCAATCAGGCCAACTAAAAACATGCCATAGCCGAGCACAGGCGGCATGCCGACAGTATGCAGTGCGGTAGGCAGCATCTCCATCAGTGAAATAAGCAGCATGATGCCCGCGGCAAAGCCCAGCGAGAAGGCGAGCAGGCGATTAGAGGGCTTTTGCCCCATTACACCGAGCAGTGCGCCGATAAAAGTAGCGGCTCCGGCTAATACAGTCAGAAGCAGTGGCACTGACATTTCTGGCTCCATAGATGATAATGATAATTGTTTAAATTATACGGAGACCCTACAAAAATCGAGTCTTTTCGCGTAAAGAAATGTCGGCAATATTGCGTCAAATTTATTGATGGAGTTTGTCACGTTAATCCGGGTTCATCGTGAAACCAAACCACGTAATCTGTGTATACAGAGCGACCGCTCCCCCGGAGAATTAACGTGAATACAGATCGTATGCCCGCCTTATTCCTTGGTCATGGCAGCCCCATGAACGTGCTGGAAGAGAATCTGTTTACTGCCCGCTGGCAGCAGCTTGGCCAGCAGCTACCGCGTCCAAAAGGCATCATCGCCATTTCCGCACACTGGTATGGCAAAGGCACCGCTGTTACCGCCATGGAAAATCCGCGCACCATTCACGATTTTGGCGGTTTTCCTCAGGCGCTATTTGATACGCACTATCCAGCGCCGGGATCGCCGCAGCTTGCCACCAGAATAGCCGAGGCGTTATCACCGCTGGAAGTGCAACTGGACCAACGCTGGGGACTGGATCACGGCACCTGGGGCGTCCTGATAAAAATGTATCCTCAGGCAGATATCCCGGTTGTGCAGCTCAGTATCGACAGCACACAGCCAGCTGCCGCGCATTTTGCTATCGGACGCAGGCTGTCGGCATTACGTGATGAGGGCTATATGATCGTAGCCAGCGGCAACGTGGTGCACAACCTACGCAAAATGCGCTGGCAAGAAGATGCTGAGGCCTGGCCATGGGCAACGGCATTCAATCAGTATGTCAAAGAGCATCTCGACTGGCAGGGCGAAGAGCACCCTTTGATTAACTTCGAACACCATCAGGCTGCGGAGCTCGCTAATCCCACGCCAGAACATTTTCTGCCGCTGCTGTACGTGCTGGGTTCACGTTATGAGCATGAACCCATCAGCATGCCCATTGACGGCATCGTGATGGGCGCAATTAGCATGCTTTCCGTGGTAATCGGCAAGCAAAACCGCTGAGTTAGTCGATGAAGGCGTGCGGATAGAATCGGGAAAGATCCTGCGTGATCAGATCACGATCTTCACGCAGACCAATCCCGGCAGGCTGATCGTTTACCAGCCAGCTGCCGATCAGCGTAAAGCTGTCGCCAAACTTCGGTAGCGGATGAAACTGCTGCACGATCATGCCTTCTTCACCGTAAGGGCCATCGACACGGGCAATTTCTTTGCCGTTTTCAATAATGCGAATATTGGCGCCTTCCCGTGAGAACAGCGGCTTGATCACATACTTATCCATGTGCGGCACGTTGTCATCGTCGGCAAACCAGGCGGGCAGCAGGTTAGGATGATTGGGAAACATCTGCCATAACATCGGCAGCAGCGCTTTGTTGGAGAGAATGCTTTTCCATGCCGGTTCAAGCCAGCGGACGCCCGCATCGGCCAGTTTGGTGGAGAAGATCTCGCGCAGCATAAATTCCCACGGATAGAGCTTGAACAGGTTACTGATGACCTGATCCTGGACATCGGTAAACTGGCCTCTTTCACCCAGCCCAATCTCATCGATATAGAGAAACTCACTGGGCAATCCCGCTTCTGCGGCGCAATCCTGTAAATACTGTACCGTGCCGCGATCTTCATCTGTGTCGCGACAGCAGGCAAAATGCAGCAGGTTGAAACCATGCTGCTGATGCAGCTCGCTAAAGCGGTCAATGAGCTTGTCCTGCAGGCTGTTAAACTGATCGCTGCCGGCAGTTAAGCGGCCCGACTTCAGCTGATCTTCCAGCCAGATCCACTGGAAAAAAGCCGCTTCGTACAGCGACGTTGGCGTGTCAGCGTTGTTTTCCAACAGCTTCGCATCGCCTTCACCATCCCACGCCAGATCGAGCCGCGAATAGAGCGATGGCTGGCGGCTGTGCCATGAATCGCGCACGAAATCCCAGGTGTGTTTTGGGATACGAAACTTTTCCAGCAGGGCTTCACTGGCGACCACTTTCTCCACTACCTGCAAACACATCTGATGTAGCTCAGCGGTGGTTTCTTCCAGATAGTCGATCTGCCCAAGCGTAAACTGATAATAAGCATCTTCGCACCAGTAGGGCTCGCCATGCATGGTGTGAAAACGAAAGCCATATTCGGTTGCTTTCTCGCGCCAGTCTGAACGTGGCTCAATAGCGATGCGTTTCATCAGCCGTTAGCCTCCAAACGAGCGATTGCCAGTGCTGGTCACGCTGCTGCGTTGCATCGAATTTTGTTTCGCGACGCTTTCGCCAAAGCCGCCACGTGTCACGGTGTTGGTGGTCGCAGGTTTTGGTGCCAGCGCAGTTTTAGGCACGGTCATAGTGCGGCCTGACGTGGCATTGCCATAGTTGCGACCGCTGGCATCAACGAATTTACCATTAGCCGGACTGGCCGGGTTTTTGGATGAAAACAGCGGTTGCTGAGCAAAGCCTGCGCCGCCGCCCATCATACGTCCCATCATATAACCGGCCATTAATGGCATCCAGAAGCTGCCGCTCTGCTGCGCTTCCGCGTTGGTTCCGGCCTGTGCCGGCGCCTGCTTACATTGATCCTCGCCAAACTCCGCCACGCAATCCTCACGCGAGGCATATTTCGGCGCGGTTTTTTCCGCTTCTTTCAGCGCACTATTGTAAGCGGTGGTGCACTGCGCGCTTTGACCTGGATTGGCCTTGCTGCAGTCGTCAGCATTCTGGTACATCGAAACCGTTTCATCGGCCTGCTCACAGCCAGCCAGCATAAATACCGCCGACACTGCCAGCGCAACCGGCGTCAAATGTCGCGCGCTCCAGCTTTTGCGAAAAGAGGCGTAATTAATCGTTTTTGTCCGTTTCATGATGTTTCTCCTGTGCCCAAAGGTTAATGGGTAGGATAGGTTAAGCATGCTGATAATTGAAGCAGGAAGCGCAGAACGGGCAGGGATCTTTACGTAGCTATACGTTGGGATGAGAAGGGGGGCAGCAGGCGCTGCCCCACCGGCTTAATTAGCGAAAGGATTGTTGCTGGCAGCCACGTTACGATGACGATTGCTCACCGGCTGAGCCGCTGGCGTACCGTGATCGGCTGAGGTTTGCTGGGCACTGTTTTCAGGCGCAACCACTTCAGGTGTAGTGGACACTTCTTTGCCAAGACGATTGTTCAGTGCCGCCAGATCCTGCTCGTTCAGCGTGCCAAGCGCCGACTTAATGTTGAGCTCGTTAATCATGTAATCATAACGTGCGTTGGAGAGCTGCTGTTTGGCGTTATACAGCGTGGTAGTAGCATCAAGCACATCAACAATGGTGCGTGTACCGACCTGATAACCCGCTTCGCTGGCATCCAGTGAACTCTGTGCAGACACAACCGCCTGCTGATAGGCATTGATGCTGCTGATAGATGCATTAACGTTGTTAAACGATGAGCGCACGGTTTGCACCGTTGAACGATGCGCGCTTTCCAGCTGCTCGCTGGCGCTAACATACTGATACTGCGCCTGCTTAACCTGAGAAGTCACCGAACCGCCGCTGTACAGTGGCAGGGTAAAGCTCAGACCAACCTGGTTGGAGCCGGTGATGCTGTCGGTGGATGAGGCACTCTGATTCGCACGGCTGCCGCCATATTTGCTGTTCGACAGGCCGGTTGACGCGGTTAAATCCAGCGTCGGCATATGGCCCGTTTCTGACAGGCGAATCTGCTCGCGTGCCAAATCCTGCGTCAACCGCGCTGAAAGCAGGCTGAGGTTGCGGCTTTCCGCTTCCTTCAACAAAGCGGCCACCGGCTGTGGTTTCGTCGCTTTGAAATTATCGATATTCAGCGAAGCCAGCGTTGGGTAGTCGTTGCCAGTTACCTGACGCAGTGACTCAACCGCGTTATCCAGCGCATTACGCGCTGTCACTTCGTTAGCCAGCACGCTGTCATACTGCGCGCGGGCGTTCTGCACATCGGTAATCGCCACTAAGCCAACGTTAAAACGCTGAGTGGTCTGATCCAGTTCACGGTAAATCGACTGTTTCTGCGCTTCGGTATAGGAAAGCGTATCGATGGCGCGCAGTACGTTGAAATAGGCGGTCGCGGTATTTAACATCAGGTTTTGCTGCGCGGTCTGCCAGGTGACATCCTGAATACCGGCCGTTTTTTCCTGGAGGGTCAACGCACGCCATTTTGACATATCAAATATTGTCTGCGTTAACTGTAATGAACCGCTTGTAGTATTGGAATGCAGGCCGCTGCTATCACGATAACCGCCGGCGTATTGATAATCAGCACCCAAACCAAGCTGGGGCAGCAACGGGCTACGGGCTTCATTAATCTTTTCAAATGCCGCATCGCGGTCAGCCGCGGAACTGCGTAAGTCAGGGTTAGAGATGCGTGCTTGCTGGTAAATCTGTAACAGATTCTCAGCCTGGCTCGCAACGCTAAAGCCACCCAGGCTAAGGCCAATTACTAATGGGAGCAGTTTGTTCATTTGCATTCCTTGTGGTGCAGCCAAATTGCCATGGTAGCGCTGCTGGAGACCAAAAAAATAATCGCCGATTCTACCAGAGACTGATGAATTGTTAAGTTGGCTGAAAGTGCCATCTCGCCTTAATTTACGTAAATAATTCAGAAAGAACCAGACAATGACGCGAATGTGATTTGAATTTCGCGATAGCATCCCCAACTGATGGAACGAGGGCCGACAATGAGCAACAGTAAAAAATCCCCTGTGACTTTCTCGAAAAACGATGTAGAAATTATTGCACGCGAGTCGATCTACGACGGTTTTTTTTCCATGACGCGCTACCGCTTTCGTCATCGCTTGTTTAACGGCCAGATGAGCAACGAAGTACAGCGCGAAGTTTTTGAGCGCGGCCATGCTGCCGTGCTGTTGCCCTGGGATCCTCGTCGTGATGAAGTGGTCCTGATCGAGCAGATTCGCATTCCCGCCTATGACACCAGCGCCACACCCTGGCTGCTTGAACTCGTTGCTGGCATTATTGAACCCGGCGAAAGCGTGGAAGACGTGGCTCGCCGCGAAGCGATGGAAGAGGCGGGTCTGCAGGTCAATCGTATTCAACCGGTGATTAATTATCTGGCCAGCCCTGGCGGCACCAGTGAGCGTTTATCGGTAATGGTAGGCGAAGTGGATGCCAGCGTGGCGGAGGGAAACCACGGTCTGGAGGAGGAGAATGAGGATATTCTCGTGCATGTGGTCAGTCGCCAGCAGGCTTACCAATGGGTGGAAGAGGGGATAATTGACAACGCGGCTTCGGTGATTGCCTTGCAATGGCTTGAACTGCACCATGAGAGACTAAAAAAAGAGTGGAATCCAACATGACCAAGCGCTATACGCCTGACTTTCCCGAAATGATGCGCCTGTGCGAAACCAATTTCGCGCAGCTGCGGCGTTTGCTGCCACGCAACGATGAAGCGGGCGCGGCGGTGAGCTATCAGGTTAACGGCGCCCGTTATAGCATTACCGTTCTTGAGTCCACCCGTTACACGACGCTGGTGGAAGTGAAACAAACTGCACCGGCCGTGAGTTACTGGAGTCTGCCTTCAATGTCTGTCAGACTTTATCACGATGCGATGGTTGCTGAAGTGTGTTCAACGCAGCAGATCTATCGCTTTAAAGCACGCTATGATTATCCTAATAAAAAGTTGCATCAGCGTGATGAAAAGCATCAGATCAATCAATTCCTTGCCGACTGGCTGCGTTACTGCCTGGCGCATGGGGCGATGGCGGTGCCAGCCTGACGCTGCATGCCATCTAAAGTTTGAGGTGGAACTAAGGAAACGCTTTGGATAGCCTGCTAACTCTTCCTGTGACGAGCCATGCCAACATCAGGATTTTACAAATCACCGATACTCATCTGTTTGCGGGTAAGCATGAAACCTTATTGGGCGTGAACACATGGGACAGTTTTAGCGCGGTGCTGGACGCTATTAGCGCCCATCAGGATGCGTTCGACCTGATCGTTGCGACTGGCGATCTGGCTCAGGATCACTCTACCGAAGCGTATCAGCACTTTGCTGATGGTATTGCCCGACTTGGCGCGCCTTGCGTGTGGCTGCCGGGCAATCATGATTTTCAGCCCGTGATGTTTGAGACGTTAGCGGCCGCGGCCATTAACGACGCCAAGCAGGTTTTATTGGGCGACAGCTGGCAGTTGGTGCTGCTCGACAGTCAGGTATCCGGCGTGCCGCACGGCATGCTCAGCGACTATCAGCTGGACTGGCTGGATAACGCGCTCGCTGCGGTGCCCGATCGCCATACGCTGGTGCTGCTGCATCATCATCCGCTGCCGTCGGGCTGCACCTGGCTCGATCAGCACAGTCTGCGCAACTCGCACATGCTTGATGAGTTGTTGCAACGTTATCCGCAGGCGAAAAATCTGCTTTGCGGACATATTCATCAGGATCTGGACGTGGAATGGAACGGCCGACGCGTCATGGCCTCGCCCTCAACCTGCGTTCAGTTCAAGCCGCACTGCACCAACTTTGCTATCGATTCCCTGGCGCCAGGCTGGCGGCTGCTGGAACTGCACGCTGATGGCTCGCTAAGCACTCAGGTCAAGCGGCTGGCGACGCAGGCATTCAGCCCCGACCTCGATTCTGACGGATACTAAGCGATGGCAACCCTTCTTTATCTGCATGGTTTTAACAGTTCGCCGCAGTCGGCCAAGGCGACACAGATGCAGGCGTGGCTGGCAAAACATCATCCTGAAATAGAAATGGTGGTGCCACAGCTGCCCGCTTTCCCGGCCGACGCAGCAGAATTAATGGAGTCGTTGGTGCTGGCGCGCGCCGGTCAGCCAATCGGTTTGGTTGGCTCATCGCTGGGCGGCTATTACGCCACCTGGCTGTCGCAATGCTTCATGCTGCCTGCCGTGGTGGTGAATCCGGCGGTACGTCCGTTTGAGCTGCTAAACGGTTTTCTGGGTGACAATCAGAACCCCTACACCGGCCAGCAATATGTGTTAGAGTCTCGCCACATTTACGATCTGAAAGTCATGCAGATTGAACCGCTTGAATCACCCGATCTTCTCTGGTTGCTGCAACAAACAGGTGATGAGGTGCTGGATTATCGCCACGCACTGGATTACTACGCATCCTGCCGCCAGACGGTTGAAGAGGGGGGCAACCATGCTTTTATCGGATTCGAACGCTTTTTTCCGGCAATCCTGGACTTTATCGGGCTGAAGCACACCTGATCCACGCCGCCAAAAAAGGTTAACCCACATTTCTCCTTTAATCAGATTGTTACGATGACTCAATCCAGCTACAACGCTGATGCCATTGAGGTACTCAGCGGTTTAGAGCCCGTACGGCGTCGCCCGGGCATGTACACCGACACTTCGCGCCCCAACCATTTAGGGCAGGAAGTGATCGACAACAGTATCGACGAAGCGTTAGCGGGTCACGCAAAGCGCGTCGAGGTCATTTTGCACGCCGATCAGTCACTGGAAGTGATTGATGACGGACGCGGTATGCCGGTGGATATCCATCAGGAAGAGGGCGTCCCGGCGGTTGAACTGATTTTTTGTCGGCTGCATGCAGGCGGAAAATTCTCCAATAAAAATTATCAGTTCTCGGGCGGCCTGCACGGCGTTGGTATCTCGGTGGTTAACGCCCTGTCGACGCGCGTGGAAGTGACCGTGCGCCGCAATGGCGAAGTCTACGAAATGGCGTTTGAAAATGGCGATAAGGTGCAGGATTTGCACGTTACCGGCACCGTTGGCAAACGCAACACCGGCACGCGTGTGCATTTCTGGCCGGATGGCAGCTTTTTTGACAGCCCGCGCTTTTCCGTCTCGCGTCTGAGCCATCTGTTAAAGGCCAAGGCGGTACTGTGCCCGGGCGTGGAGATTGTCTTCAAGGACAAGCTCAATAACACCGAGCAGCGCTGGTGTTATGAAGATGGCCTGACTGATTATCTGATGGAAGCGGTCAACGGCCTGATTACTCTGCCTGAGCAGCCGTTTGTCGGCAGCTTCTCCGGTGATGTTGAAGCGGTTGACTGGGCGCTGCTCTGGCTGCCAGAAGGCGGCGAACTGCTGACGGAAAGCTACGTTAACCTGATTCCCACTATGCAGGGCGGCACGCATGTGAACGGCCTGCGTCAGGGATTGCTCGATGCGATGCGCGAATTCTGCGAATACCGCAACATCCTGCCGCGCGGCGTGAAGCTCTCGGCAGAAGATATCTGGGATCGCTGCGCCTACGTACTGTCGGTAAAAATGCAGGATCCACAGTTTGCTGGCCAGACCAAAGAACGCCTTTCCTCACGGCAGTGTGCAGCCTTTGTCTCCGGCGTGGTGAAAGATGCCTTTAGCCTGTGGCTAAACCAAAACGTACAGGCTGCTGAACAACTGGCAGAGCTGGCGATCTCCAGCGCCCAGCGCCGCATGCGTGCCGCAAAAAAAGTGGTGCGTAAAAAGCTCACTAGCGGTCCGGCACTACCGGGCAAGCTGGCTGACTGTACCGCGCAGGATCTGAATAAAACCGAGCTGTTTCTGGTGGAAGGAGATTCGGCAGGTGGCTCGGCCAAACAGGCACGCGATCGTGAATTTCAGGCGATCATGCCGCTCAAGGGCAAGATCCTCAATACCTGGGAAGTGTCGTCGGATGAGGTGCTTGCGTCTCAGGAAGTGCACGACATCTCGGTGGCTATCGGTATCGATCCCGACAGCGAGGATATGAGCCAGCTACGCTACGGCAAAATCTGTATTCTTGCCGATGCTGACTCCGATGGCCTGCACATTGCCACGCTGCTCTGTGCGCTGTTTGTGCGCCACTTCCGTTCGCTGGTGAAGGGCGGCCATGTCTATGTGGCGATGCCACCGCTTTACCGTATCGATCTGGGTAAAGAAGTGCATTACGCGCTGGACGAAGAGGAGAAAGCGGGCATTCTTGAGCAGCTCAAGCGTAAACGCGGCAAGCCAAACGTGCAGCGTTTTAAAGGGTTGGGTGAGATGAACCCGATGCAGCTGCGTGAAACCACGCTGGATCCCAATACGCGCCGTCTGGTGCAGTTAACCATCAGCGATGAGGATATCGATCAGACGCTGGCGATGATGGATATGCTGCTGGCCAAGAAGCGCTCGGAAGACCGGCGCAACTGGCTACAGGAAAAAGGCGATACCGCCGAAATCGAAGTCTAAAATCAGGGCGACGCAGGCCGCCCTTTTTTTATTGCTGCTTTACCCATGTCTCCAGCGCGCAGGCGATGCGCGCAATCACCGCCGCCCACTCCTCATCCTGATGGCGATAAAATAGCCGCATCTGCGGATACCACAGTGAATCTTCGCGGCCAGCCGTCCAGCGCCAGTCAGTCGCAATACCGGGCACCATCACCCAACAGGGTTTGCCCATGCTGCCCGCCAGGTGTGCCACCGACGTATCGACGCTAATAACCAGATCCAGTTGGGCAATGGCTGAGGCCGTATCGGCATAATCGTGGAAACGCGGCCCAAGCGCCAGCGCCGGTTGCGTAGCCGCACAAGGCAGCACCTCCTCTTCCCCAGCGCCTTTTTGCAGGCTCACCCAGCGAATGCCCGGCACCTGCCATAACGGCGCCAGCTGGTTGAAATGCGCCAGCGAGCGCTGCACATCATTCTTATGAGCGCTGTTGCCTTTCCACACCACGCCAACCTGCAACGCTTCACTCTTCTGCGACAGCTGCCATTGCGCAAGGCGGTGCGCTTCAATCTGAAACAGCGGCGGCAGCGGGCCAAAAGGATCCTGGGTCAGAAACCAGGCTGGCAGATCGAGCTGCATGCACCAGCAATCAAACGCCACGCCGTTCAGTTCTTCAAAATGGGTCAGGCAGCGATCGATATCCGGCAGGGTGCTCAGCAGAGCGTGCAGTTCAGGACGACCGAGAAAAATAACCCGAGCTGCCTGCTTTTCCCGCTTCAGCCGGGTGACGTAACGGCTGAACTGAATAATGTCGCCCAGACCCTGTTCACACAGAATAGCAATGGTTTTACCGCTCAGCGGCTCGCCCCGCCAGTAGGGCTGGGTGAGTGCGGGCAGCCGAAAAAAGGCATCGGGATTGGCGGCATTATAACGATATTGATAACGCTGCCAGCCTTCGCTGAATGCGCCCTGACGCAGCAACACCATGCCCAGCGTATTTTGCCAGCGCGGCTCTTCCGGTTGCTGCTGTAACAGGCCGCGTAGCTGCGTAACAGCCTCATCCAGCTGGCCGGTATGCGCATAAACCGTGCTCAAACCATAGGCGGCTTCACGATAATGGGGATCATGCGCCAGAAGGCGTTGGTAATAGCCGATCGCCTCCTGATGCCTGAATTGTTTGTGCAGCAGAATAGCGTAATTGTTCAGGCAGGCCGCGTAATCGGGCAGCACCCGCAGCGCCTGCTGATAATAACTTTCGGCTTGTTGCCAGTCGCCGCTGTCATACCAGACGAGCCCGAGACCGTTTAACGCGCCCGCGTCATGCGCAGAGAGCACTAACAGGCGCTGATAATAGCTGATGGCGGCCTTGAGGTTGCCTGCGCGTCGCTCCAGCCGCGCTGCTTCATGTAGCAGAGTACTGCTGGCGCTGCTAAACAACAGCCGACTGCGAATTTTTCTGCGTGCGATCGCATAATCACCGCGATCGATCAGCTGTTGAATCTCCCTGAGTGCGCTATCGGCCTGAACCGCCTGGCGCTTTTGCCGAATCATTGCGTTATCCTGAAGGTTGAAAACGCGCGCATTGAAACATAACGCTCAGCGCCTGCCTGTAAGTCCGGTCTTGAAAATCGTTGTTATTTATTGCCTGAAAGGATGTGCCGTGAAAATTACGCTTGAAGAGCTACGCGCCTGGGTCACCGTGGTGGATACCGGCTCGATTACCGCCGCGGCGGAGCAGCTTCATCAAACCAGTTCTGGCATTAGCCGGGCGTTAAGCCGCCTGGAGAACAAGCTGCAAACCACGCTGCTGCATCGCACCACACGTCGGCTGGCGCTGACCGAAGAGGGCACCATTTTCCTCGAACACGCGCGACAGATTCTGGCTTCGGTGGAGCAGGCGGAAGAGCAAATTGCTCAGCGCCGGGAAATGCCTGCCGGGCGACTGCGCGTCAATGCAGCGACGCCGTTTATGCTGCATGTGATTGTGCCGCTGGTAGCGGAATTCACTGAAGCCTATCCGCTGATTCAGCTGGAACTGAACACCGATGATGTGTTGATCGATCTGCTGGAGCAGCAAACCGATATCGCCATTCGCATCGGCGAACTGCGTGACTCTTCCATCCGTGCGCGCTCGCTGGGCTGCAGTAAGCTGCGTTTGATGGCCACGCCCGCCTATCTGGCAAAGCACGGTACGCCGCGCAGCGTGCAGGAGCTGGCACAGCATCGGCTGATCGGTTTTACGCAGGCCGAACCGCATAATACCTGGCCGATTTGGCATCAGGAAGGTGAGCTGCTGCACATCAAACCGGATCTGGCAGCATCAAGCGGGGAAACCATTCGTCAGCTGGTACTGGCGCACCAGGGCATCGCCCGTATGTCCGATTTCGTTACGCATCAGGATGTCGCTAATGGGCGGCTGGTACAGGTGCTGGAAGCTGAAACACGCGATGTTCGCCTGCCGGTCAACGCGGTCTATTACCGTAACTCAACGCTCTCTTCGCGCATCACCTGCTTTCTGGATTTCCTGCAGCAGAAAATCGACGCGGATACACTGCTTTAACCCCACTTTTCCTGAAATCACCGCTTTTGCACATGCTCAGCAGGCTTTAACTCCCAGCGAAATAAACGCCTGCAATTCAATAAAAAACAATAGCTTGTTAATTATATAACCTTTCCGTCCCGCAAAATATTTCCGTCGAACAAGACAGGTCTGATAAGCGATTCGTCCGTATTCAGGAAATATTCGAAAAAATTTTGAACCATGTTGGTTGTGGTTCAACCAGGGAAGTTCTGCGCGCTGAGCCTGCGACGCAGTTCGGTTTAACAATCGTAAGGGTTATTCATGAATGCTACTCCAGTAAGCGTCGCGGTCATCGTGGACAAGACGGTGACCAAAGCAGAAGTGCTGCGCACCACTACAACAGGCGCACCGGTTAAGATCAAAGCCGTTGCCAACGGTAAATACTTGCTCGCCGAACAACAGAACGGCGTGGCCCCTGAAAATATTACCGTGAAGCGTTCCGGTAAAAATCTGCTGGTGATGCTGGAAGGCACGGATTCCGATCAGCCACAGCTGATTATCGAAGGCTTCTTTGACAAGCCGGGTGAGCTGGTCGGTATTGCCGAAGATGGCGAATATCACCCATTTATTGCTACTGATGGTGAGAGCGATCATGAGGCAGCAGTCCTGGCTGACGGAGAGTCCTCGGCGCTGGCACTCGGCGCAGAAACCATGGGCGATAGCCTGTATAACCTCGAGCCGGCGGCAGGTTTTGCCTGGTCGCCCGCTTTGCTCGCCTTGGGCGGCCTGGCGGCCATTATCGCTGCGACGGGCCTTGGCTACATGGTAGCGAAAGAGCAATTCAAAGACAGCGGCAGCGACAAAAGCAGAAGCGGCAGCGACAGCGGCAGCGGCAACGAAGGCAGCGAAGGCGGCACTGACAAACCGGCGCAAAAACCGGTAATGAGCGCGGCGATCGATAATATCGGTAGCGTTACCGGCCCCATTCCTGCGGGCGGCTCCACCGACGATTCACGCCCTGAGTTTACCGGTCGTGCAACGCCAGGCAATACCATCGAAATCTGGGACGGTTCAACCAAACTCGGCGAAACCAAAGTCAACGACGACGGCAGCTGGAGCTTTACGCCGGAGAAAGCCTTAACCACTGGAAAGCACAGTATTTATCCCATTGAACGCGATGCAGACGGCAATAAAAGCGAAGCAGGGGAAGCGATCGATTTCACCCTCGACCTGACTGCGCCGGCAAAAGGCTCGATCAGCCAAATGATCGACAATGTCGGCAGCAAACGCGGCAGCATCGCGCCGGGTGAATCGACCGATGACACTACACCAACCCTGGTCGGCAAAGCAGAGCCAGGATCAATTGTTGAAATCTGGCTGGATGGTAAACGTATTGGTACAGCCGATGTGACGGCATCAGGCGACTGGAGCTATACCCCGGCAGCACTGGGTAACGGTAGCCACAGCTTCACCGTGGTGGTCACCGATCCGTCAGGCAACCGTTCACTGCCTTCTGAACCTTACCAGATTCATGTCGACACCGTGGCGCCGGAAAATCAGGGTATTGGCTACATCAAAGATAACGAGGGCGCGGTAACCGGGCCGATCGGTGAAGATGGTCGTACCAGCGATGCACGTCCGAGCATTGGCGGCGAAGGCCAGGAAAAGGGCGATATCGTTAAAGTTATCGTTGATGAAGAAGTCATCGGCTCAATTGTCGTCGGTGATGATGGCAAATGGGAATTCCGTCCGGAGAAACCAATTGGTGAAGGCGAACACCTGATCGAAATCGTGATTACCGATCCGGCGGGCAATGAGTCAGGCAAAGTTGATCCGATTGAAGTGATCGTCGACACGCAGACTCCGGAAAACAACGGCATCGGTTATGTCGAGGATCGCAGCGGCGACGATCCAAAGCGCATTGAAGATGGCGGCTGGCTGAAAGATACCCAGCCGGCATTCGGTGGCGAAGGCCTGAAAGATGGGCAAATCGTTGAAATCATCATCAATGATGAGGTAGTGGGATCGGTTGTCGTAGAGAACGGCAAATGGGAATACATTCCTACTGGACCGCTTGTTGATGATACCTATGTTATTGAAACCGTTGTGAAAGACAGCAATGGTCGTGAATCGGCTAAGTCCGATCCGATCAAAATTAACCTTGATACTGAGGCACCTGATCAGCCGGCGATTGGCGGTATCGAAGATAACCGCGGAGCAGAAACGGGACCGGTTGCTGCAGGCGGCACTACGGACGATACGCGTCCGGTAATCAGCGGCAGCGGGGCCGAAGCCGACACCATTATTCGCATCTATGACAATGACACGGAAATCGGCAGTGTAAAAGTCGGTGAAGATGGCACATGGAGCTTCCAGCCATCAGAAGACGATGCGCTTACCCCAGGTGACCACGTCATAAAGGTGGTAAGCGAGGATCGCGCCGGAAATCAGTCTGATGCGTCCGAAGGCTGGAACATCATCGTGCAGTCCGATCTGCCTTTGCCAGTGGGACGTACCTTTGATTCTGTCTATGACGATGTGGCCGCAGACATCGGCAACAAGTTACCAGGTAGCCTAATCAACGATAACCAGCCCACTTTTGGGGGCACCGGGGTGGCAGGAGACGTGGTCTATCTCTACGACGGGAACAACCTGCTGGTAACCTTTACTGTGCAACCCGATGGTAACTGGAGCTACACCCCGCCGGAAGCACTGAATGAAGGCGATCACAAATTCCGCGTCGCTTTCGGTAATGAAACGCAGCCGCAGACCGCACGCGTTCCGGAAGCGGGTTGGGATATTGAGATCGACAGCATTCCTCCTGGACCACCGCTCCGACCAGAGCCTACGCCTGATGCTATGGCTCTGCCGTTTAGTGCCAGCGAACTGTTAAACAACGCCCTACCTAAGCTGTTTGCTGAAGATGAGCCTGAAGCTGGCATCGCCTTGCCACAGAGCATTGTAGAGCTGGCTGATATCGATCTGCCGGCATCTGAACAGCAGGGCGAGGTGGGTCAGGCGGTATCTGTTGTTGCTGAAGAGCAGGCGCGTTTACTGTCGTTAATTTCACCTGACGACCAGCCAATTTATTGAGATTGCTAAGGTAATCACCTCAATTATTTAATCGGATGCCTGGAGAGGCATTCGTGGAGATGTTATGAAAAAGTTTACTTCTACCCTCTGGCTGGCTTTGTTAGTAGCGCCGATGTTTTCTGCGCAAGCAGCACCGACGTTTGGTCCAACCTGGCAAAGCGCAGCGCCAGCCGCGAGCGATCAGGTACAGATTATCTATTATCGTCCCGCTGATTTAGTGGGTAATGGTCCGGCGCACATTTATGTTGATGGGGAGTATCAGGCAGCGCTGCTGCCGGGGAATTACAGCCGTTTTTGCCTGGCACCGGGCAGTCATTCTCTGGGCAGTTTTGTTCAGGATGCACCAGGCTATGAAGGCAAGCGCGATCAGCCCTGGCGTGATGAATTAGGCCCAGGAAAAACCTACTATATTCGCGCCAGCATTGATGGCAGCGGTCAACCGCAGGTGGTTGCCCGTAATCAGGCAGAGAATGAACTGGCGGGTCTGCGTCAGCAGGTTCACACGCTGTCACGCGCCTCTTCCGTTCAGGCGTGTCGTCAGCCCACCGCTGCGCCAATCTACAATGATTATCAAATCTCCAGCGATATTCTGTTCCGCTTTGGCGGCGGTGGCATGAAGGACATTACCGCTGAAGGGCGCCAGGCAATTTCTCAGTTGGCCGCCCAGCTGAAACAAAGTGGTGAAGCACAAAGCCGCATTGAGGTTATTGGCCACACCGATCCTATCGGTCAGCCACAGGTCAACTTGCTGCTGGGTCAACGTCGTGCCGATACCGTGCGCCAGATGCTGATTCAGCAGGGCGTTTCAGCCGACAATATTCTCAGCCAGAGCGTCGGCAGTAGCCAGGCGTCCAGCCAGTGTAGCGGCACGCAGACACAGCGCATCGCCTGTCACAAACCCGATCGCCGCGTGGTCGTACGCGTAATGCAGTAACGCAGTACCACTGCCCAATCACTAAGCCATATCTTCGGATATGGCTTTTTTTATCGCTTTTTTCTGCCCGTAGTTCTTAAAGCCAGAGGGTTTGAGACGGGTCTTGTGGGGCACCAGACAGGAATCAACGACATTAGGCTATGTCCGGGCGAAAGCGAAAAGGACTATTAATCGGATGCAATCATACAAAGGAAAGCGATATGAGTAACCCCTTCAGTATCACCCACGGCGCCGTAATTCACACTAACGATCCCTTGTGGACCTTACCTATGGATGGCAAGGGCGCGGTCAACGGTTCAGTTAAAGTCTATATCAACGGCAAACTATTTAAATTTGACGTTGATGCAGATGATAAATACGTTATCGATTTCAAACAGTCGCTGCCAGAAGGCAAGCACGTCGTAGAGATTATGGCGTTCGATCAGGCTGGTAACCCAAGCCCACCGACTGTTTTCCTGCTGGATGTCGATTATACGGCGCCAGTTAAGCCTGAAATTCTGCGTGCCGTTGATGATAGCAGCACTGAACCTTATAACCTGACTTCTGGTGAGGTGACCAAAGATGGCGCGCCAGCGCTGACCGGCACCGCTGAGCCAGGCACCAAAGTTAAGCTGATGAACGGCACTGAGGTAGTGGGCGAGGTTGAGGTCGACAATCTTGGACGCTGGCAGTTTACCCCAGAGCTGAATGAAGGCACCAATACCTTCACCGTGATTTCTACCGACAAAGCGGGTAATCAAAGTGAGTCTGACCCGTTTAATATTTACCTCAACCAAAAGCCAGCTGATGCGCCAGAAGAAGTCGAGCGCCAGCCAGCCAATCAGGACGTAACGCCAGGCGTGCAGGAAGAAGAGACGCCAGCCGAGCCCGTTGATCCAATCCCTGAGGCAAGGGCACCTGAGCTTTCCAGCGATGGCATCCTGACTTTCGACGGTTATAAGGTCGATCCTAAAGATGATGGCGCCGAGGTTCAGGTGGTTGTCGATGGCATAATCTATTCAACCACCATTAAAGATCTTGAATGGACGTTGCCAGCTCTTAAGCTGGCGGATGGCCTGCACGTTGTGGAAGTTCGTTATATCGATCTTGCCGGGAACCCAGGCGTACCGACGCAGTTCATATTTGAAGTGGATGCCACGCCGCCACCGAAGCCTGAGATCCTGCAAATATACGACGATTCCAACAATCGTAATCTGTCGCTAATGGATTCTACCAACGACACCAGTCCTACCTTAATTGGTGTGTCTGAACCAGATTCGCTGGTTTATATTTTCAACAGTAACACCCGGATTGGGTCGGTTTACGCGGATGAAAATGGCCGCTGGGAATTTGATACCACTCCGGTGAATCTAAACGGAAGTTATTACAACTTCACGGTCACAGCGGAAGATAAATATAAGCGCGAGAGTGTTCCTTCAGACGCGTGGGTGATTAACATCGATGTAGGTGCGCCTCAGAAGCCGACCATTAATGGTGCTTTTGACGACGTCGGGGAGCTTATCGAATTGGCAAGCAACGATCGCACCGATGATGATCATCCTACCTTCAAAGGTGGGGCGGAACCAGGCGCGCTGGTCACCATTTATGTGAACAACGAAGCCGTAGCCAGCACCTATGCCAACGCAATCACCGGCGAATGGACCCTTGATGCGCCGCTGCAAGCGGGTAACAACGTTGTCAAGGTTGTGGCTAAGGACAAAGCCGGCAACGAAAGCTCGCCATCAGATGATTTTGTGCTGACGCTGTCAGAAGATCCGAACCAGCCAGTCATCGGCGGCGTGTTTAACAATGATGGCGATGTGCCTGTTGCTATTGCCAATGGTGCCGACACCAACGATAAAACCCCGCTGCTGACCGGTGAAGGTGTTGATGGCGATATCATTAAGGTCTTCCTGGATGGCAATGAGATTGGTTCAACCACGGTGGAAGACGGCAAATGGTCGTTTGTAGTGCCTGAAATTGATGGCCTGCCAGATGGTGACCATGAGCTGAGCATCACCGTGACTAATGAGTTCGGCCAGACTTCTGAAGAGTCCGAGCCTTTCGAATTCAATCTGGATACCAAGGCACCAGATAAGATCGATATCGGTGCTGGTACAATAGTTGATGATGAAGGCAAGCCGATCGAAGAGGGTGTAAAAACTGGCGATGATACGCCAACCTTTACCGGTGAAGGCACTGATGGCGATCTGATCACCATCGTTGACCAGGATAACAACCCAATCGGCTCCGCTATCGTCGAAGACGGGCGCTGGGAAATCACGCCAGAAGACGGTTTGGATACCGGTGAATATGATCTTGTCATCATCGTTACCGATCCAGCGGGCAATGAGTCTGGAAAATCAGAAGATCCCTTCAAACTGATCGTCGATACCACGCCGCCTGGAAATCTGACCGACGTGGTGCTGAAGGATAATGCCGGCCCGATTACGGATCCTCTTACTGGCGACCCAGCGCGGATCGATGACCTGCGTCCGGAATTCAGTGGTCGCGGTGAGCCTGGCTCCAGCGTCAGTATTATTGTTGATGATGAGGACCTCGGTACCGTTCAGGTAAACGATGACGGTGAGTGGTCATGGCAGCCTGCAGACGATTTGGAAGAAGGCGTAGAGCACAGCTTTGTTGCCCAGCCTATCGATGAGGTGGGCAACCGTGGTGAACCTACTCAGCCAATCAACATTATTGTTGATACCAGTCCTGTAAGCCTTTCTGCTCTGGTCGTGAGCGATAACGAAGGTATTTATCAGAATGACCTGGTCAGCGGCGACAAAACCGACGATACCACGCCAACCTTCTCCGGTAGCGCGACCGATGGTTCAACGGTGTTTATCTTCGATAAATTGACCAATACCATCATCGGCAGCGTGCAGGTGAATAACGGCAATTGGACATTTACCCCGGAAACCGCACTGACACCAGGCGACTATGAGCTGGAAATTTACGCACAGTCTCCTTACGGGGTTCAAAGTGCAAAAACCGAGTTCAACTTCACCGTGGATCTTAGCAAGCCAGATGCGCCGGTTGCCGGCACCGACTTCGGTATCTGGGATGACGTAGGTTCAATTACCGGTGAGATTACCCAGGGCGGCTATACCGACGATGTGAAACCAGAATTCAAGGGTATCGCAGAGAAGGATGAGGTGATCTTTATTTACGCTGACGGTGACACTGAGACTGCCATTGCCTCAATCAAGCTAGACGAGTCAGGTGAGTGGTCATGGACGCCGGAAACCGATTTGGATGAAGGTGAATACAGCTATCAAGTCGCGATTCGCGACGCGGCGGGAAATATGGGTGCTATCAGCGAAGCTATCGAGTTTACTGTAGATGTTAAGGCTCCACAGATTGGTACTTTGGGAGGCGTATGGAGAACTGTGGGAGGCGAGAGCGCGAGTATACTTCCAAACCCAGACCCAAACCTCCCTCCGGAGAAATATATTGCTCAATCCAACGACAAGACTCCACAGTTCACCGGTACCGGTGAAGCAGGTGCGCTCGTAACCATCTACGATGTAGTGAGCGAACTCATTGTGGGTTCTGCTTATGTTCAGAATTCAGGATACTGGAGCATTGACACCATTGAGTTGGATGAAGGCCTGTACAACTTAGCCATCGATTTCTCCGATGCGGCAGGCAATATAAAAACGGTGCCTATAGATTTTCCGCTTAATATCGATACTACCCCGCCGGAGCCACCGCCGCTCCCGGGATCAGGCGGCCTGTTTGAGATTGACGAGCAAGGTGCAGCTCTGTCAGTTGATGACGTCCTGCAGCAGGGGCAACAGGATCTGTTCATCAACAGCGGCACTACCCAGCTGATGGTTACCGGTAAGTCAGGTGCAGTATTGAACCTGGAAGACCTGACCAACGATCAGAATGAGTGGCAGCAGGCTAACGGCAGCGTAACGGTAGGCGGCGTGGAATATAACGTCTTCCAGAACGCGGGCAAGGATGTGGAACTGTTGGTACAGCAGGATCTCAATACCCAGCTGTAATCGAATAGTAGTTTGAATCAAGGCGGCCAACTGGCCGCCTTTTTTATTACCGCTGGAATACCAATGCCCACTGCAGAACGAGGCTGTTTAAGCGCACAGCCAGGTGTCGGCTTACAGCACAGCGTTTGTCATCTCAGCCACATTATCGCGAATCAATATGCGATACGCTGGCTCATACAACACCCGCTTTCCATCATTGTGCCCACAGAATAAAAAGGCAGACAGCTCGCCGCCTTTTTATTCTGTGGGCGCGGTAAGGATGCATGCAAATTAACGCTGCTTCAGCGCAGGATTGCGCCGCTGGCTCCCGCTCAACTATCGTCATCAACATTAAGCCGTACGCAATTAGGCTGCAACAGGCGGCTTGCCACTGTAGTGCGCAGCCAAAACAAAACAAAGGCGGCCCGTTGGCCGCCTTTGTCGTATGGTCATGTAACGATTTATTCAGGGCAGCGTTGCCTTAGCACGCGGTTACGCCGTCGGCTCCAGCACAAAGATCTTCACCTCAACCACGTCATCTTTAATCAGCGCGCGGTGCGCTTCCATGTGCGGCGTCTGCTGATGCTGCTCAAGGTGACGCAGCGAATCCCACTTTTCCAGCATATAGATGCTGTCAGGTGAGTTCTGTTTCCACGGCACCTGCGCCTGGTGATCCACCAGCGCATCATACTGGCCGCAGCCTTCTTCTTTCAACACGGTGGGAATCAGCTGTTTAATGATCTCCAGCACTGCCTGACGACGGCCCGGTTTCACACAGATCTCTGCAACGACTGTCAGCATAGCGGCATTTCCCGTTTGGCTTGTTAAGGCAGTAAGTTAAGCAAAGATTTTGCCTAAGTGCTCGCGATAACGTGCAATATCACGCTCAATCTCGGGCTGCTTGATCACATCGTTACAGATAAAGGTTGGCAGGCCGCTCATAGCAAGGAACTGATTGGCTTTATGGAAGTGCAAATAGAGTCCGTCGACGCCCACGCCTTCAAAAAACTGATCCGGATCGGTAAAGGCTTCCAGCGGCGCATTCCACGTCAGCGAGAGCATATATTTTTTGCCCTGCAGCAAGCCGCCGGAACCGTACTTTTTACTGGCATCAGCGCGGCTGCGGCCGTCGCTGGCATACAATAAACCATGGCCTTCGGTGAAGACTTCATCAATGTACTTTTTCAGGATCCACGGCTCGCCCATCCACCAGCCCGGCATCTGATAGATCACCACGTCGGCCGCAAGATATTTTTGTACTTCTTCCGCAATATCATAGCCATTGTCGATATTGGTAGTGGTGACCTGATGGCCATTATCGCGCAGGAAGGATGCGGCAACGTTAGCCAGCGTATGGTTCAGTTCGCCTTTTGAATGCGCAAACGCTTTGCCTGCGTCAAGAATCAGGACGTTACTCATAAGGATGATGCTCCGTTAAACAATAATGTGCGTAGTTTACGCGCGACCGTACCAAAGAAAAATGTGGTCCGGGTCACAAGACTTTTGCTTCGGCAGCAACAATCGGCTGGCATATGACACAATTCGGACGCAAACCCCTTTCAGGATCCTCTATGAACAAGTTCGTTATCAGTGCGGCGCTGATCGTCATTTCAGCCACCGCGCAGGCGCAATCGCGTCTGGAAAAAATCACCAGCAGCAAAACGTTAAAGGTGTGCACCACCGGCGATTACAAGCCTTACAGCTTTCTGCGGCCCGATGGCGGCTATGAAGGCATTGATATCGCAATGGCCGAATCACTGGCCAGCAGCCTGGATGCGAAGGTGGAGTGGGTGCCAACCACGTGGAAAACCTTGACCCCCGATTTTCTGGCCAAACAGTGCGATATCGCCCTGGGCGGCGTCTCGGTCACGCTGAAGCGCCAGCTCACCGCGTGGTTCGCGCAGCCGCTGGGCAGCGACGGCAAAATCCCGCTGGTGCGCTGTGAAGATAAAGCGCGTTACCAAACTATCAAACAGCTGAACCAGCCTGCGGTGCGCCTGATAGAACCGGCCGGCGGCACCAACGAGGCGTTTGTGCACAGCCATTTACCCGCGGCCTCGCTGATGCTATTCCACGACAACGTCACCATTTTTCAGCAGCTGGTGGATAAAAAAGCGGACGTGATGATTACCGATGCCTCAGAGGCGCAATACCAGGCGAAGCGTTATCCACAGCTCTGCGCGGTGAATCCGGATCGGCCGATGCAGTATGGCGAAAAGGGCTATATGCTGCCGCAGAATGACATCGGCTGGAAACTCTACGTCGACCAGTGGCTGCACCTGTTGGTTGCCACCGGCGAATACGCAAAAATTGTCACCCAGTGGCTCGGTAAAGCCTGAAAAAACGTGGCGCTCAGCTACGCTCTCACTCAGTGATATTCAACCGGCCGCCTCTGTGACTCGGCAGGCAGATAAGGTACTATCCTCGCCAAACCGTCCGCTGGGTGGCATGCCGCCGGGTCTGGCTTTGCGCCACGATGTGAGGAATTGAAATTAATGAGTGATCTGACGCAGGATGGTGCAGAGCGCCTTGCACTGCACAAATTTACTGAGAACGCGTACCTCAACTATTCCATGTACGTCATCATGGATCGTGCGCTTCCCTATATTGGCGATGGCCTTAAACCGGTACAGCGCCGCATTGTTTACGCCATGTCGGAACTGGGCCTGAACGCCAGTGCCAAGTTTAAAAAATCGGCGCGTACCGTGGGTGACGTGTTGGGTAAATATCATCCGCACGGCGACAGCGCCTGCTATGAAGCGATGGTATTAATGGCGCAGCCTTTCTCCTACCGCTATCCATTGGTTGATGGTCAGGGCAACTGGGGCGCACCGGACGATCCGAAGTCGTTTGCCGCCATGCGTTATACCGAATCGCGCCTGTCGAAATACGCCGAGCTGCTGCTGGGCGAATTGGGGCAGGGCACGGTGGACTATGTGCCTAACTTTGACGGCACGCTGGACGAGCCGAAAATGCTGCCGGCACGCCTGCCAAATATTCTGCTTAACGGCACTACCGGCATCGCTGTCGGTATGGCAACCGATATTCCGCCGCACAACCTGCGCGAAGTGGCACAGGCGACCATCAAGCTGATCGATGCGCCGAAAACCACGCTGGATGAGCTGCTGGATATCGTACAGGGGCCCGATTTTCCTACCGAGGCGGAGATCATCACGCCACGTGCGGAGATCCGTAAGATCTACCAAACTGGCCGCGGATCGATTCGCCAGCGCGCGGTATGGAAAAAAGAAGATGGTGACGTGGTGATCACCGCGCTGCCGCATCAGGTTTCCGGTGCGCGCGTGCTGGAGCAGATCGCTAACCAGATGCGCAATAAAAAGCTGCCGATGGTCGAGGATCTGCGTGACGAATCGGATCATGAAAACCCGACGCGTCTGGTGATCGTGCCGCGCTCTAACCGCATCGATCTTGAGCAGGTGATGAACCATCTGTTTGCCACCACCGATCTGGAAAAAAGCTACCGCGTTAACCTGAACATGATCGGGCTGGATAACCGTCCGGCGGTGAAAAACCTGCTGGAAATTCTCAGCGAATGGCTGGTTTATCGCCGTGACACGGTGCGTCGCCGCCTTAATTACCGCCTGGAAAAAGTGCTGAAGCGCCTGCACATTCTGGAAGGTTTGCTGGTGGCGTTCCTCAACATCGATGAAGTGATTGAGGTCATTCGCAGCGAAGATGAGCCGAAGCCGCAGCTGATTGCCCGTTTTGGCATCAGTGAAACTCAGGCTGAAGCGATTCTTGAACTGAAGTTGCGCCATCTCGCCAAACTGGAAGAGATGAAAATCCGCGGCGAACAGAGCGAGCTGGAGAAAGAGCGCGATCGTCTGCAGAGCACGCTGGGATCGGAACGCAAAATGAACAGCCTGCTGAAGAAAGAGTTGCAGGCAGACAGCGAAGCCTATGGCGACGACCGTCGTTCACCGCTGAACGAGCGTGAAGAGGCGAAAGCGATCAGTGAAAATGAACTGGTGCCATCAGAGCCGGTGACCATTGTGCTGTCGCAGATGGGCTGGGTGCGCAGCGCCAAAGGCCATGATATCGATCCGAGTGGATTAAACTATAAGGCGGGCGATAGCTTCCGTGCCGCCGCGCGCGGCAAGAGCAATCAGCCGGTGGCCTTTATCGATTCCACCGGCCGCAGCTATACGCTCGATCCAACCTCGCTGCCATCGGCACGCGGGCAGGGGGAGCCGCTGACCGGCAAACTCACGCCGCCGCCGGGCGCGGTGATGGAACAGGTGTTGATGGAGGCGGAAGATCAGAAGCTGCTGATGGCATCCGATGCCGGTTACGGTTTTGTCTGCACCTTTGCCGATTTGATCTCGCGCAACCGTGCAGGCAAAGCGCTGCTGACGCTGCCGGAAAACGCCAAAGTGCTGACGCCGATGGCGGTGCATAGCGACGACGATCTGCTGCTGGCGATCACCGCCGCCGGACGCATGTTAATGTTCCCGGTAGGCGATCTGCCTCAGCTCTCCAAAGGCAAAGGCAACAAAATTATCTCCATTCCGGCGGCGCAGGCAGCGGCCGGGGAAGATAAGTTGGTCTGGCTGCTGCTGTTACAGCCGCAAAGCGCCATCACGCTACACTTTGGCAAGCGTAAGCTCACCTTGCGCAGCGAAGAACTGCAGAAATTCCGTGCCGAGCGTGGCCGTCGTGGCACCTCGCTGCCGCGTGGTTTGCAGCGTATCGATCGGGTAGAAGTGGATGCGCCTGCATCAGCTCGCACCGAAAGCAGCAGCGACGAGTAACAATAATGCAGTCACGCAGCGGGCGAGGTTATTTCGCTAATGCCCGCTGCGATACCGGTGTGTTTTATGACAAAGCCGGTATACTCAGGGACAAGGCGAACATGAGGTAGCTATGCTCTTAATTTTACGTGCCATTGTGGTAATTATTTACTCTCTTCTGGTCAGCATTTTCGGCTGTATTTACTGCCTGATCTTCTCTCCGCGCAACCCACGTCACGTCGCCACATTTGGCCGTGCCTATGGTCGTTTGTCGACGGTTTTGGGCGTCAAAGTTGAGCTGCGCAGACCGGAAGGTGCCGAGCACTACGGCAACGCCATCTACATTGCCAATCATCAGAACAACTACGACATGATCACCGCGGCGAAGATTGTGCAGCCGACCACGGTAACCGTCGGTAAAAAAAGCCTGCTGTGGATTCCGTTTTTTGGCCAGCTTTACTGGCTGAGCGGCAACCTGCTTATCGATCGCGATAACAGCGCCAAGGCGCACAACACCATTGCGCAGCTGGTCGATCAGTTTAATAAAAAACGCATCTCATTCTGGATGTTTCCGGAAGGCACCCGCAGTCGCGGACGCGGCCTGCTGCCGTTTAAGACCGGCGCTTTCCATGCGGCCATCGCCGCCGGTGTGCCGATCATTCCGATTGTGGTATCGAACACCCACGACAAAATCAAACTCAACCGTTTGAAGAACGGCCTGGTGATTGTTGAAATGCTGCCGCCGGTTGATATCAAAGCGTTTGAAAACCAGTCGGTACGCAAGCTGGCGACGCACTGTCGCGAGTTGATGTCCGCTAAACTGGAAGAACTGAATGCCGAAGTCGCCGAGCGTGAAGCGAGCGGCAAATATTGAGTCACTGCTGCGGGGCGCAAGTCCCGCAGATTTTGCACGACTACAGCAACCCATAGCAATCCCGCAAAATAACAATACGGCGACGATATTCCTCGTTTCGCTGACCTGTTCGGAGTTTTTATGTCTTTCAGTCGACGGCACTTTCTTCAGCTCTCTGGCGCGGCAGCCTGTGCAGGCGCATTGCCGCGTAATGCCCGGGCCGCGGCTGTTGAAACCGCATTGCCGGTGCCGCCGCTGATCGAATCCCGTCGTGGGCAGCCGCTGTTTCTCACCCTACAGCGCAGCCACTGGGCGTTTATGAGCGGCAGCAAATCACCGGTCTGGGGCGTCAACGGCATGTATCTTGGCCCGACGGTGCGCGTCTGGAACGGCGATGACGTTAAGCTGATCTACAGCAACCGCCTTAATGAACCGGTGGCGATGACCATCAGCGGATTGCAGATGCCCGGCGCGCTGATGGGCGGCGCGCCGCGACTGATGTCGCCGGGCGCTGACTGGGCGCCGGTGTTGCCAGTGCGTCAGGCTGCGGCAACCTGCTGGTACCACGCCAATACGCCTAACCGCATGGCGCCGCACGTTTATAACGGGCTGGCGGGCATGTGGCTGATTGAGGATGCCGTCAGCAAGGCGCTACCCTTACCTAACCATTATGGCGTCGATGATTTTCCGCTGATCATTCAGGACAAACGGCTCGATAACTTTGGCACGCCGGTTTACAACCCACCGCAAAACGGCGGTTTTGTTGGCGATACGCTGCTGGTGAATGGCGTGCAGAATCCGTTTGTCGAAGTGTCGCGCGGCTGGGTGCGCCTGCGGCTGCTGAATGCGTCTAACGCGCGGCGTTATCAACTGACGTTAAGCGACAGCCGACCGTTTCACGTTATCGCCAGCGATCAGGGTTTCCTGCCGGCGCCGGTGCCGGTACAGCAGCTGTCACTGGCACCAGGCGAACGGCGCGAGGTGCTACTGGATATGACCCAGGGCGATGAAGTTACGATTACGTCGGGTATTGCGGCGTCGGTAATGGATCGGCTGCGTGGCCTGTTTGAACCGTCCAGTATTCTGACCTCGAATCAGGTACTGACGCTGCGGCCAACCGGCCTGCTGCCGCTGGTCACCGATAACCTGCCGATGCGCCTGCTGGCCGATCAGATCCTCGATGGCGTGGCGGTGCGCACCCGCGAGTTCCGCCTTGGCGATGCGTTGCCAGGCATTAACGGTGCGCTGTGGGACATGACGCGCATCGACACGCAGGCGCAGCAGAACAGTTTTGAGCGCTGGATTATCCATTCTGATACGCCGCAGGCGTTTCATATTCAGGGCGTGATGTTTCTGGTCAAGCGAGTCAATGGCGCGCAGGCGATGGCGGAAGACCGCGGCTGGAAAGATACCGTCTGGGTCGACGGCGACATTGAGCTGTTGGTGTTTTTCCCGCAGGCGTCTTCAGAACATTTTCCATTTGTCTATCACAGCCAGACGCTGGAGATGGCCGATCGCGGCACCGCCGGTCAGTTGCTGGTTAACCCGGCGCCATAAAAAAAGGCCGACTGCTGTCGGCCTTTTTTGCGTGCTGCGCGAGTCGCGCATCAGTTCAGTTCATCGGGATCCGGACCGAGGCGATTGCCTTTATCGAGCTTGGTCATTTCACTGATTTCCGGTTTTTCGAGACGGAAATCAAACACCGCAAAGTTCTCTTCAATACGCGATGGCGTGACCGATTTAGGAATCACCACCAGTCCGCTATCCAGATGCCAGCGAATGACGATCTGCGCTGGCGTCTTGCCATATTTTTTCGCCAGGTTTTTCACAATCTCCTGATCAAATACGCCTTTACCGCCCTGTGCCAGCGGGCTCCAGGATTCGGTCTGAATCTGGTGCATGGCATTCCACGCGTGCAGTTCACGCTGCTGCAGCATCGGGTGCAGCTCAATCTGGTTGATCACCGGAGAAACGCCGGTTTCGTCGATCAGACGCTTCAGATGATTCTGCTGGAAGTTACAGACGCCGATGCTTTTGGTCAGCCCCTGTTTCTGCAGCTCAATCATGCTTTTCCATGCATCCACATAGTTATCTTTCTGCGGACATGGCCAGTGCATCAGATAGAGATCAACGCTCTCCAGCTGGAGCTTTTTCAGGCTGGTTTCAATCGCCTGCTGACCGTTGAGTTGATCGTCATTCCACAGCTTGGTGGTCACGAAAATATCGTCACGCGCGACGTCAGTTTCCTGCAGCGCCTGACCGATACCTTCCTCATTCTTATAGATCGCAGCGGTATCGATAGAACGATAGCCGACCTGCAGCGCTTTTACTGCCGCCTTGCGGGCATCATCGATGCTCGCCTGCCAGACACCTAAACCGAGCTGCGGCATCATGTTGCCGTCTCGCAGTTTGATAATCGGTTGCTCTGCCATAAAACGCTCCTTTTAGCTTTCAGCGCCCGCGCAAAATGCACGGCTCGCCACTGGAGATTAAGTCTAGTCAACATTCAGCCGATTGGGACAAGCGAAGCGCAGAGATCTCTGCTCATTTCTGCCATAATCTTGCCTGTTTCTGCACTGCGGTGGAGAAGTGAACGAAAATCACGCACACTGCACGCCGGAAAAGGCAGAGGAGAAAGCCAGATGCAGCATGATGAAATCTGTTCGAAACTGGCGCAGCGCGTTATCGAATTAGCCAGCGGTGATTATGCCTCGCTTTCGCAGGTTGCTGATATTTCACTGTTATATGCTAATTCTCCGAGTACGCGCATGCCGGTGATGTATAAACCCGGCATTGTGATCCTGTTTCAGGGGAAAAAAACCGGTTATCTGGGCAACAGCGTTTTTCATTACGATGCGACCAAATACCTGATGCTCACCGTGCCGCTGCCGTTTGAGTGTGAAACCTGGGCCTCGCCGGAAGTGCCGCTGGCGGGCATCAAGCTCAGCGTGGATAGCCTGAAGCTGCAGGATTTGCTGATCGATATCGGCGATGACGACAGCTTTCAGCCGGTGCCGCAAACCAGCGGTATTCACTCCGCCTGGCTAACCGAGCCGATGCTCTGCGCGGCGGAGCGGTTGCTGGATGTGATGTCGAGCCCGCGCGATGCTCGCGTGCTGGGCCCGCAGATCGTGCGGGAAATTCTCTATCACGTTTTAACCGGTCCGTGTGGCGGCGCGCTGCTGGCACTGGTCAGTCGACAAACGCAGTTCAGTCAAATCGCCCGTGCACTGCGCCGCATTGAAAATAATTTTGCGGAAACGCTTAGCGTGGAACTGCTGGCCGCCGAGGTCAACATGAGCGTATCGGCGTTTCACCATAACTTCAAAGCGGTAACCAGCACGTCACCGTTGCAGTACCTGAAGAGTTACCGGCTGCACCAGGCGCGGACGCTGATGGTACAGGATGGCCTGAAGGCGAGTACGGCGGCAATGAAGGTGGGCTATGAAAGCGCCTCGCAATTTTCACGCGAATTTAAACGCTATTTTGGCACCACCCCCGGCGAGGAGATTACCCGCCTGCGCCAGCCTGCCTAATCGCTACTCGAGCTGATTACGGCGCATAAATTCGAACAGCGCCAGCGGCGTGGGGCATTCCAGTTTATCCATTAGCCGTGACTTATAGGTGCTCACGGTTTTAGTGCTGACGTGCATGCTGGCGGCGATTTTGCCGTTATCATTGCCGCTAAGAATATGTTGCAGCACCTGAAACTCGCGCGCAGAGAGCCGTTCCAGCTTCTCTGCATCCGCCGTCGGCGCGACGCGCTCAATGGCATGACTCTGATAGGGAAAGAAGCCGTAGCCGTTTTGCGCGGCGGTGATCGCCAGCAAAATATCGTTGAAAGGTCGCTTCTTGCTGATATAACCGTTCGCACCCGCCTGCGCGCTGCGCGGCGCATAAAGGTCCGCACTTTTGGCAGTGACCACAATAATAATGCCGGGAAAGCCCATATTACGAACGCGCTTAATTAGCGATAACCCTGACTGCGAATGAATAGCGATATCAATAATAATGATGTCGGGATAATAATTATCTATGGTGTTATACGCATCCTCGCCGTTATTTTCAGCAATGACCTGATAATGCGCTTTTTCCAGTAGTGTGCGAACCGCCATCCTGACTAACGGATGTTCATCAATAATAACAACCCTGTTCATTCTCTTTTCCTTACTGGCATCCATGCGATGCAAAAATAATAATCATCTGCAAAATAAAAAGATAGTGTTATTCACCAGGAGATAACCGCTTTGTGCGTGATGGCCGACATAATAATGCAATATCCGGCTATGGCGGTGGCTTTAATTACACGTCAGGATAATAACGCTGAAATAACGCAGCAAATTACTTTTAACCAAAAGCATTATTATGGATAAGGAACAGAAGATGAAAAACTCAGTGAAAGCATCGCTGGTCAGCGGCTTATTTATCGCCATGGGTACTTTCTCGCAGGTTCAGGCAGAAGACGTTGCAGGCGGAACGGTACGTTTTCTCGGCACGGTCGTCAACGGTGCCTGCGCAGTGGATGCCGGCGATGTTGATAAAGTGGTGCAAATGGGTCAGGTGCGTGTGGCTGACTTCAACGGCACCGCGGGCACGCCGGCGAAACTGCGTCAGGATGTGGATATCAAACTGCTTGATTGTGATACCAGCGTTGCCCAAACAGCAGCGGTCACTTTTAAAGGAACCGGCTCGCCGGGTTATAACGGAATCCTGAGTGCCGGTTTCGGTGCAGGTGCGGCTACCGGCGTCGGTATTCAGCTATTTGATACCACTGGCGAACCGCTGCTGTTGAATACACGGTCAACAGCAACCCAGTTGATCGATGGCACCAATACCCTGCATTTTCGTGCAGGTTATATTTCGGTAAGCGATACCGTTACCCCGGGCAATGCGGATGCCACTGCTACCTTTGATATTACTTACGCATAATATCAGTCAGGCCAGGGATGGCCTGAATTTCCTGCATAACAGCTCAACGGTTAATTAAATCCATCAGGCATTATTACCACTATGAATAATCATTTTCGCTGGCTAATTATTGCGCTTCTTCTCTGCTGCTCTCCCTTTTCATATGCTGGTGGTATCGTATTAGGCGCAACGCGCGTGATATATCCGTCAGACCAAAAGCAAATTTCTCTTTCAATCAGGAATAGCGACGAGAAAAAATCTTTCCTTATTCAGTCGTGGGCGGAAGAAGACAACAAGAAAAGTCGCAATATATTGATCACGCCGCCGCTGATGGTAATGAAACCGCGCAGGGAAAATACGCTGCGTATTATTTATGTTGGCAGCGCATTGCCCGCCGATCGTGAATCCTTATTCTGGCTCAGCGTGAAATCGGTACCCGAGAAAAGCGAGGCGCTGGCGGACAGTAACACGCTGCAGTTGGCGGTGGTCAGCCGTATCAAGCTGTTTTACCGGCCCGAAGCACTGCGCGATGACCCGGATAGCGCGTGGCAGTCGCTGCGCTTTTCCCGCAGTGGTGCCCAGCTGACGGTGCATAACCCCACGCCTTTCTGGATGACCGTGATCAATCTCAGCGTCGGCGGGCAGGCGATCGATAACGTGATGGTGGCGCCACGGAGTCAACAGACGCTGCCGCAGCGCGTTAACAGCGGCGACATCTTCTATCAAACCATTAATGACTATGGCGCACATACGCCGAAAACGCGCGGCGCAATGCAGGGTACCGCCGCTGTACAGCCCTGACTGGAGCAACCGACATGGAACGTGGCTGTTACCGTCTTACCGCGCTGCTGATCATGGCGAGCGCGGAGGTGAATGCTGTCCGCTTCGATCCGGCATTTCTGATTGAAAAGGGCCAATCCGTTGCCGATCTGTCACAGCTTGATGAACAGAGCGGACTGTTGCCGGGGACCTACCTGATGGAGTGGCGTATGAATGAGCGAAGCGCCGGCCTGCGAGAAACACAGCTGTTACCCGGCGAGCAAGGGCTGTTGCCCTGTTTATCCGCAGCATCACTGGAAGAACTGGGCGTCAATCTGGCGCATTTGCCTGCGGAGGGACTGGCAGACGCATGTGTGCCTTTTACCGAACTCATCGCTGGAGCCAGTACTGAGGTTGATAGTGAGCGCTTACAACTAATCCTGAGCATTCCGCAGGCGGCGCTGCATAATCGCGCGCGCGGTACGGTGCCGGAGGCACGCTGGCAGCGTGGCATTAACGCCGCCATGCTCAATTACAGTCTGCACGGCAGCCAGCGGTGGGGAGAAGCCTCAAGCCGCCAGCAGCTGATGACCTTACAAAGTGGTATCAACCTCGGTGAATGGCGCTGGCGCGACTACAGCACGTTGCGCCTTGCGCAGGGAGAAACCCGCTGGCGTCATCTCTCCAGCCAGTTTCAGCGCGATATCGTGGTGTTGCGCAGTCAGCTGCAGCTCGGGGATCTTGCCACCACAGGCGAGCTGTTTGACAGCCTGAGCCTGCGCGGCGTGCAGTTGAGCAGCGATAACAGCATGCTGCCGGACAGCCTGCGCGGTTTTGCGCCGGTTATTCGCGGCGTGGCGCGCGGCCCGGCGCGAGTTGAGGTACGTCAGCAGGGCGCACTTATCCGCGAAAGCCAGGTGCCGCCGGGCGCCTTTGTGATCGACGATCTCTATCCGCTCAGCAGCCGCGGCACGCTGGACGTGGAGATTATCGAACAGGATGGCAGCCGTAGCGGTTTCAGCGTGCCTTTTTCATCGCTGCCGGTGCTGCAACGCGAAGGGCGCGGGCATTACAGCCTGAGCGCCGGGCGCCTGCGGCTGGTATCTGGCGATCGGCCCTGGCTGTTGCAGAATACCGTGGCGTGGGGATTGCCCTGGCAGCTCACCGCCTATGGCGGCAGTCAGCTGGCGGAAGAGTATCAGTCGCTGGCGGCGGGCCTGGGGGTCAACGGTGGAAGGTGGGGCGCCATGTCACTCGATCTGACGCATGCACGGCATCAGCAGGCGTCGGGCGAAGCCTGGCGCTGGCGATACGCACGCTACTTTTCGCAGACGCAATTGCAGCTTTCCGCTTACCGCTACGCGACATCCGGCTACCGCACCTTTTCTGAGGCCGCGCAGAGCAAAAACCGGCCCGACACGGTACAGCGAAAACAACGCGTTGATCTCAGTCTCACGCAGACGCTGGGCAGCTATGGGTCACTGTGGATTAACGGCAGCTGGCAGAACTACTGGCAGCAAAGCGGTAGCGAACGCTCACTACAGTTAGGTTACAGCGGCGTATGGCGCGGCATGACCTTTAACCTGAGCTACAGCCACAACCAGCTGTTGCGCTATCGCAGCAGCGATCGGGTAATTGGATTTAACCTGATCGTGCCGCTGGATCGCTGGCTAAGCAAAAACCGTTATGCCAACCGTAGCCATACCCTCAACGCCACGGCGGGCAGCAGCGTGGATAATCATGGGAATGCGCAATTCTGGAGCGGCATCAGCGGCAGCGCGGGTGAAGGGCATGCGCTCAGTTACCGTTTGCAGCAGCGCCTGAGTAATCAGTCAGCAGGCAGCAGTAGCTATGCGAGTGCGGCCTGGCGCAGCCGCGCCGGTAACCTCGACGGCGCAATTGTCAGCAACGCCCGCGGCCAGCAGCTTAGCTGGGGCCTCAGCGGCGGCGTGGTGCTACATCCGCAGGGCGTAACCTTCACGCAGCCGCTGGGAGAAACCAACATTCTGGTGAGCGCGCCCGGTGTGGCCAATCTGCCGCTGGAGCAGAACGGCAGCGTAAAAACGGATTGGCGCGGCTATGCCGTGGTGCCGTGGGCGTCACCCTATCGCTGGAACCGGGTCGCACCGAATCTGCGGCAGTTGGAAGAAGGCTATGAAATAGAAGAGGCGGTGCAATGGCTGGCACCAAAACGGGGTGCGTTAGTACGTGCTCACTTTGACGTTAAACGGGGCTATCGGGTGCTGATGACGCTGCGCTACCGCGGAAACGCCCTGCCTTTTGGCGCCCTGGTCGCGATCGGTAATCGGCAAAGCATTGTCGGCGATGAGGGCGAAGTCTGGCTCACCGGTCTGCCCGCCACAGGAGAGTTGCAGGCGCGCTGGGGCAAAGGTGCAGAGCAGCAGTGTCGGCTGCGCTACCGTTTACCCGACGATGCCGCCAGCGGTATTCAACGCTTACAGGGAGTGTGCCAGTGAAACGATTCTGCACGCTATTGCTGTTTGGGAGTGCCTGCCTGCAGGCACACGATGTGATGCTGGAGGTGACCGGCGAAATAGTGAATGAAGCCTGCACGCTGAATTACCGTGAAAAGCCGCCTGAAGTGGCGATGGGGGAATGGGAAACCACCCATTTTTCCCTGCCGGGCAGCGCCAGCGATCATCGACCGTTTACGCTGGTGCTCAGCCAGTGCATTAACGCGATAACCGGCGTGCGCGTCAGCTTCCAGGGTGAAGCCGCTGCGGCCAACCCTCAGTTACTGAAGCTGGATCAGCAGAGCATCAGCGGACTGGCAATTGAGCTCAGTGATGCGAACAGAGAGCCGCTGGCCATTAACCAGCGCGGCATACGTCAGCCGCTGCTGCCCGAGGTTGATAACGTGCTGCACTTTCACGCGCGCTATATCTCTTTAACACCGCCCATTACTGCCGGTGCGGCCAACGCGACGGCGCTGCTTAGCCTGGAGTATGACTGAATGAGATGGAACCCGATCTGGATAATGTTGCTGAGCCTGAAGCTGCACGCCATGAGTGCGGTCGACAACGTTGATGTGGCGCCCGATGTCGATCCGCCGCCCTACAGTTTACCCGCCGATGGCCTGCCGGTTGGCCAGCTGGTGGGTAACGAATGGCAAGGCGATGCGGCAGTCAGCACGCTATTTCAGTGCGAGCCTACAGAAGGTGAGTGCATCGATCTGATGACCGTCAGGCCCGTCGGCACGCTGGCTACCGGCATTCAATACTATGAGGAGGGGGAGCGTTATGATGTCTATCGCAGTTCGGTAACCGGCATCGGTTACGTGCTGGGTATTCAGGATTTCGAGGACAACCGGTTTAAGCCGGTGAATCAGTTGCAACAGGAATTACAACTGTATCCGTTTCCCGGCAGCAGCCGCCTCAGCGCCACACGCGGCGTGCGTGCCCGCATGCGTTTCATTACCACCGGCGAGCAGCTGCAGACTGGCGTGACCGCTACGCTGTCTTTGCCCATTGCACAGATTTCGGCGCGCAATGGTCGCTTCAGTGTTGTTGCGCCGGTGGTGCTGCATAGGATGACGATTCGCATTCAGCCACAAGGGTGCTCGGTGGTCTCCGGTGCCTCAGAGCCGGTGATGCTGGGAAAAGTGTGGGCAGGTTCATTACCGGAGGTGGGCAGCGTTTACGGAAATGGATCCGCCACGATTTCGCTGAGCTGCGACAAAGGCGTGGTGTTACACGCGGTGATGACCGACCAGAGCCAGAAGGGCAATCTCAGCGATATTCTCAACCTGACCCCGGACTCCACGGCGACCGGCGTGGGCATTCAGTTTGTGCGCGATGATGGCAACGTGATTCGTTACGGACCGGACGCCAGCGCTCAGGGCACGCTCAACCAGTGGCGGATAGAACAGGCGCAGTACGATCAGCAGATCCTGACCGTGCCGCTTATGGCGCGCTATATTCGCACCGGGCCGATTACCGCTGGCAGCGCCAACGGCATCGCGTCGATCACCTTTTCCTATCAGTGAGACGCACCGCGGCGCTTTTTCCAGATCAGCAACAGGCTTCCCGCCAGGCCGATAAACAGCAGGGCAACCGGCAGAATAATCAGCACGGTCATCACCTGATCTTCATGGCGTTTGATAAACGGCACCTGGCTGATGCCGTAACCAAACGTCACCACGATGGTGACCCACAGCAGGCCGCTGAGCCAGTTAAAGAACTGGAAGCGGCCATGTTTCAGGCCGGAAATGCCCGCCATGGTAGGCAGCAAGGTGCGGATAAAGGCCAGAAAACGGCCCACCAGCAGCGCCGTCAGGCCATGGCGGTGAAACATTTGCCAGGCGCGCTGATGATACTGCGCGGGTAAATGCATCAGCCAGCGTTTCACCATTTTTGTATTGCCCAGCCAGCGGCCCTGCAAATAGCTCAACCAGCAGCCGAGGCTGGCCGCCATGGTCAGAATAATCAGCGTAGGGAAGAAGTCCATGACGCCTTTGGCCACCATGGCACCCGCCAGCAGCAGCAGGCTATCGCCCGGCAGAAACGAGGCGGGTAACAGTCCATTCTCCAGAAATAGCGTCAGGAACATGACCCCGTAAACGACCCACACAACATCCGGATTGGCCAGCGCAGCAAAATCCTGATGCCACAACGCCTGCACAATCTCGTGTAAAACACCCATGTTTAATCCCGTTGACAGCGGTTTCGTTTAATTTTAACGAATAATAAGAAGCCAGTCAGGTCGGGTTTCCGCCACGCGAAAACCGCATCCCCCGTGTAGTTTAGACGCTGGTCAGACGATCGAAGCCTGCCGACAGATCGGCGATCAGATCGTCAACGTGTTCCAGGCCAATATGCAGCCGCACCAGCGTGCCGCTGAAATCGATGCCACCGGCCGGCCGGATCGCCGCCAGTTCATCGGGCTGATTGGCGAGGATCAGCGATTCAAAGCCGCCCCACGAATAGGCCATGCTGAAGTGCTGGAAATGATCGAGATAGCCAGCCATCTGCTGCGGACTCAGCTTTTGATGCAGAATAAAAGAGAACAGGCCGCTGCTGCCGCTGAAGTCACGCTGCCAGAAAGCATGGCCTTTGCACTGCGCCAGCGCCGGATGGTTTACCCGCGCCACTTCTGGCCGCGTGGCGAGCCATTCTGCGATTTTAATGCCGCTCTCTTCATGTTGTTGCAGACGTACCGCCAGCGTGCGCAATCCGCGGCTGGCCATATAGGCGGTATCAGCGTCGACCATTTGTCCCATCAGATAGGAGTTCTCGCGCAGGCGATCCCAGCAGCGCGCATTGGCGACCGCGGTGCCGATCATCGCATCGGAGTGGCCGATCAGATATTTGGTGCCTGCCTGAATCGAAATATCGCAGCCGTGATCCAGCGGCCGAAACAGCACGCCCGCCGCCCAGGTATTATCGACGATGATGATCGCTTCCGGCGCTTTGGCGCGCACGGCGGCGACAATGGCCGGAATATCCTGCACTTCCATAGTGATGGACGCGGGGGATTCGAGGAAAACGATGCGCGTAGTGGGCTGGATCAGCGCGGCGATACCGCCATCAAGGCAGTGATCGAAAAAGGTGGTGCTGACGTTAAGCTTGCTGAGAATTTTGGTGCAGAAATCCTGCGTTGGCTCGTAGACCGAACCGCACATTAATACGTGATCGCCCGCTTCAACAAAGGCAAGCATCGCATTGGCTACCGCTGCCGCGCCGCAGGAGTAGAGCGCGCAGCCGGCGCCGCCTTCCAGCTCGGTCATCGCTTCCTGAAGTGCAAAGTGGGTCAGGGTGCCGCGGCGGCCATAAAAGAGTTCGCCGTGCGCACGGCCTGCGGTGGCGCGCTGTTTATCCGCCACGGTGTCGAACACTAGCGACGAGGCGCGTTGAATCACGCTGTTCACCGATCCCTGCGTAAATCGCTTTGCCCGCCCGGCGCGGATTAATGTGGTTTCTAACTTCTCTTTGCTCATCTGCGGACGTCCTGCTGATCCCTGTGAAAGGCATAAACTTAGCATGAATCCCGACAGGGCGTTGATAAGGAATTGGCATAATCAGAGTGCTGCCAGCGTGAAGCAGCGGGCGAACCAGGTTCGCCCGCCAGACTCAAATCACACCCATGGCACGCGGTAGCCAGAGCGAAATGGCCGGTATGTAAGTGATTAACAGCAGGACGATGAACAGCACGCAATAAAACGGCAGCATCGCACGCACCACCTGCTCGATCTTTTGCTTGCTTACCGCACTGGCGACAAACAGCACCGAGCCGACCGGCGGTGTGATCAAACCGATGCCGAGGTTGGTCATCATGATCATGCCAAAATGCACCGGATCGATGCCTAACGCATTGGTAACCGGCAGCAGCACCGGCGTCAGGATCAGAATGATCGGCGCCATATCCATCAGCGTACCGATCACCAGCAGCAGCACGTTAATACACATCAGGATGACATATTTGTTGTCAGAGATGCTGGTAAAGGTATCGGTGATCATCTGCGGCAGCTGCATAAAGGTCATTACCGCACCAAAGCTGGCGGCAAAAGCGATCAGCACCATCACGATGGTCACGGTCTTGATGGTGCGAAACAGCAGGATATGGAGCTGATTCCATTTAAAATCACGATAGATAAACATGGTAACCAGAAACGCCCATAAGCAGGCAATTGCGGCAGATTCCGTGGCGGTAAAGATCCCGGTGAGAATACCGCCAAGAATGATCACAATGGTAAACAGACCCCAGAACGCATCGAGAAAGATTTTCAGCGCCTGTTTAAACGGGATGCGTTCACCTTTTGGGTAACCGCGTTTTCTGGCAAAGCCGATACACATGATCATCAGGCAGAGGCCGAGCAGCAGGCCGGGAAAAATGCCCGCCACAAACAGCGACGAGATACTGACCACGCCGCCGGTCGCCAGCGAGTAGATCACCGAGTTATGGCTGGGTGGTGTCAGCACCGCCTGCACCGATCCGCTGGCGGTCACCGCGGCGGCAAAATCGCGCGGATAGCCTTTGGCTTCCATCTCCGGGATCATCACCGATCCGATCGAGGCGGTGTCGGCAACCGACGATCCTGAGATGGCACCAAAGAAGGTCGAGGCAACGATATTCACCAGCGACAAACCGCCGCGAATAAAGCCGACAAAGATATAGGCGAAATTTACCAGCCGTCGGGCAATGCCGCCCTCGGCCATGATGGCACCGGCGAGAATAAAGAAGGGAATGGTCAGCAGGGAGAATTTGTTTACGCCGTTGGTGATCTGGATCACCACCGCTTCCCACGGCAGGTCAATCCACCAGGCGCCGATAAAGGCGCTGAGGCCCACAGAAAAAGCCACCGGAAACCCCAGCAGCAGCAGCAACGCTAAACTACCAATCAGAATAAGTGCGTCCATTTTCCTGCTCCGCCTTAGTGAGTGCCGCCAAGCATGACAACAGGACGAGCGGTCTGCTCGCCCGCGAATAAACGCTCAATCACAAACAGCAGCGTGATCAGCGTGCCCAGCGGAATCGGCAGATACATTTGCCCGTAGGTCACCGCAGGCAGCGATGCCTGCGCCTGTGACCACATCGCTTCACACAGGCTAAAGCTCGACTGAAACAGCATCACGCAGAACGCCAGCATCAGCAGATCGCAGAGGATGCGCGCCGCGCGTTGCAGCGGGGCAGGCAGGCGATCGGTGAGCATTGACACACAGATATGCGTACCGGCGCGCAGGCCAACCGGGGCGCCAAGAAAGGTAAAAATGATCATACAGACAATGGCCACCGGTTCGGGCCAGGAGAGGGCACCATCCAACACGTAACGGGCAAAAATTCCCACCGGTATCACCGACACCATAATCAGTAAGGCAATACCGGCCACCACCATGCACAGCAGATAAAGCCCGTCCATCAGACGACAATAAGAGGTCATAACTGGGTTCCTGCGAAAAGTGCCGCGAGCGCGGCACGGGGAAAATTATTTAACTTCAGCGATCTGCTTCATCAGATCCTGATAGTTAGCACCAAATTTGTCGCGCACCGGCTGTGTTGCCTTGATGAAGTAATCGCGATCGGTCTGCTGAAAGGTCACGCCGCCCTGTTTCATTTTGGCCAGCGATTCTTCGGTGTATTTCGCCCACAGCACGCGCTCATCTTCCTGCGCCTCTTTGCCGAGCTTTTTCAGCAGCGCCTGATCGTCCGCCGAGAGCTTGTTCCATGCGGTTTTTGAGAACAGGATCATTTCCGGCTGCATAAAGTGGCCGGTCAGGGTGTAATACTTGGTAACCGGCATATAGTTATGCGCCACAAAGGTTGGCGGGTTGTTCTCGGTGCCGTCGACCACGCCGGTTTGCATGGCGCTGAACACTTCGCTGACGCCCATCGCTACCGGATTAGCGCCCATCGCTTTCAGCGTGGCAAGGGAAACGGCGCTGTTCTGCACGCGAATTTTCATGCCCTTGAGGTCTTCAGGTTTGGCGATCGGCTTTTTGGTGATCATGTTGCGTACGCCGGCATCGGTCCAGCCGAGAAATATCATGCGTGCCGCAGGGTCCTTGTCGAATTTATCGGTGATGGTCTTGCCAACGTCACCATCCAACACCTTATGCATATGGTCTTCATCGCGAAAGATATAGGGCAGGGTTAAGACGCTGGTTTCCGGAGCAATGGTGGTAACTGGCGCCAGCGACACGCGAATCATATCGATCGCCCCCAGCTGCACCTGTTGCAGCGCCTGATCTTCATCACCCAGCACGCCTCCCGCGTAAACCTTCATCTCCAGGCGGCCATCGGTGGCCTTTTTCAATTTTTCGCCCATATTTTGCAGCGCGACCACCGTCGGATAACCGGCAGGTTGAACTTCCGCGACTTTTAATACTTTGGCTGAGGCCATACCGCTAAAGGCAGCGGTCAGCGACACGGCAAGCAGTAACTTTTTCAGCATTATTTTTTATCTCCAGCGAAGAGGTATGCCGCTTTAGGGAAGGAAGTGAGGCGCAAGCAGGGACAGCGGCTGAATCACTATAGAGAAAAGTCTGCTGCTGCAAATGGGCGGCTGTTAGATTGAATGAAATACATCACAAAATTAAAACAACGTTTTAATAAAATTCAACAGGCCATCACATTTATGGAACCAGCCGGTTTCGTCAGGCAGAAAGGCGCGCGAAAAATCAGCGAAAAATGTAAATAGTAATGAGAACTACTATCAATTCGCCGCTTTTTTGGTATGATCCGCCCCTGACGTAAAACAGCCATAAATGATGTTGGAGATACAGCGTGGTAACCAGTGATTTGATGCAAACGGATCTCTCCGTTTGGGGCATGTATGAACATGCAGACATCGTGGTAAAAGCGGTGATGATTGGGCTGCTGTTGGCCTCGGTTGCCACATGGGCGATCTTCTTCAGTAAATATGCCGAGCTGAGCGGCGCCCGTCGCCGCCTGAAGCGTGAACATCAGGCGCTGACCGAAGTGCGATCGCTGAATGAAGCCGCGCAGGTTGCCGGTGCATTCAAAGCGCAAAGCGCCAGCCTGCAGCTGATCAAAGACGCGCAGAACGAGCTGGAGCTCTCTGCGGGCAGCGAAGACAATGACGGCATTAAAGATCGTACCGGCTTTCGCCTTGAGCGCCGCGTTGCCGCCTTCAGCCGTCATGCTGGTCGTGGCAACGGTTTCCTCGCCACCGTCGGTTCCGTGGCGCCATTTATCGGCCTGTTCGGTACGGTATGGGGCATCATGAACAGCTTCATCGGCATCGCCAAAACGCAAACCACTAACCTGGCCGTTGTGGCGCCGGGTATCGCCGAAGCGCTGCTGGCTACCGCCGTCGGCCTGGTTGCGGCGATCCCTGCGGTGGTGATCTACAACGTATTTGCGCGCATGATTGCCAATTACAAAGCGTCGCTGGGCGATGTTGCCGCGCAGGTGCTGCTGTTGCAGAGCCGCGATCTCGATCTGGCTAACAGCGGCGTTGGCCGTCCGACGACCACGCAGAAATTACGCTTAGGATAATTATCATGGGCATGCGATTAAACGACGGTGTCGAAACAGACGGTGAAATGCATGAGATCAACGTCACGCCGTTTATCGACGTGATGCTGGTGCTGCTGATTATCTTCATGGTGGCAGCACCGCTGGCCACGGTTGACGTACGCGTTAATCTGCCAGCCTCCACCAGTTCACCGCAGCCGCGCCCGGAAAAACCGGTTTATCTCTCGATCAAAGCGGATAAGCAGCTCTATATCGGCAATGAAGCGGTGACCGAAGCCAATCTGGTCAACGTGCTCAGCGCTCAGACGCAGGGCAACAAAGAGACCACCATTTTCTTCCAGGCGGATAAGAGCGTTGATTATGAAACGCTGATGGGCGTGATGGACGCCTTACGTCAGGCGGGCTATCTCAAGATTGGTCTGATGGGCATGGAAAGCGTCGCGAAAAAATAACCGATGCCCGTCCCGCTCAGCTGCGCAAGGCGGCGAGCGGGCGGGCGTTTATTTAACGACGTAACGCAATCGCTTCAATTTCAATTTTCACATCTTTTGGCAGCCGCGCCACTTCCACACAGGAACGGGCCGGAAAACTCGCCTGATGCTCGCTGAAAAACGCTTCATAGGTGGCGTTCACCGTAGCAAAATCGTTGAGATCCTTAACGAATACGGTGGTTTTCACGATGTCACCCACCTTCAGTCCGGCTGCTTCCACAATCGCCTGCACGTTCTCCAGCGACTGGCGCGTTTGCGCAGCGATATCACTGGCCACGTTGCCGGTTTTTGGGTCGACCGGAATCTGGCCGGAGGTGATGATCATGCTGCCTAAATCCACGCCCTGTACATAAGGCCCGATGGCGGCTGGTGCGTTGTCGGTACTGATTTCACGAGACATATTTTCTCCTTGAAGACGTTGACGCAACGGCATCCGTTACGCGCTGACATAGCGGCACCATTATAAGTGCCGCCTTAGGGTTTACCAGTTTGCCAGCACCACATGATGGGCAAACTCTTTCTCGCAGTATTTGCACTTCAGCTGCACCGCATCCTGGCGTTTACGCACCGCAAAGCTCGAGCAGACTGGCTCGTTGCGGCTGATGCAGTTGCTGTTAGGGCAGGTCAGCACCCGCTCAATGCGATCCGGCAGCGTGGGCGAGATTTTGCCGACCACTTCATATTCGTCGATGCGGTTGACGGTGGCGTGCGGCGCGTAGACGGCCAGCTGGTTGATCTGATCGTCGGTGAGAAAGGTGTTTTCAATTTTGATCAGATCTTTGCGGCCCATCTCGCCGGAAGGCAGATTTAAGCCGATGGTGATGCGTTGGTCCGTTTCGGTCAGGCGAAACAGGCTCAGCAGCTTAAAGCCAATCTGTGCGGGAATGTGGTCAATCACCGTGCCGCGTTTAATCGCTTCAACCTGTAGTTTATTATCCTGTGTCATCGGGTTTTCTCCTTACAGATCCAGTTCGCTGTTCATCACCAGCGCCAGCAATGCCTGGCGTGCGTAGATACCGTTGCCCGCCTGCTGGAAATACCAGGCGTAAGGCGTCTTATCCACATCGGTGGTGATCTCATCAATGCGCGGCAGCGGATGCAGCACCTTCATATTGTCACCGGCACCGGCCAGGTCGGCTGCGCGCAGGATGAACTGCGCTTTAACGTTGGCGTATTCTGAAGGGTCAAGACGCTCTTTTTGCACGCGGGTCATATAGAGAATGTCGAGCTGCGGGATCACCTCTTCAATGCTGTCGTGGCGGCTCCAGATAATGCCTTGTTCATCCAGCATATCGGTGATGTAACCCGGCATCGCCAGCGCATCCGGCGCGATAAAGTAGAAGCGATTGCCGTCGAATTTGGCCAGGGCCTGCGTCAGTGAATGCACGGTGCGGCCATATTTCAGATCGCCTACCATCGCCACGCTGAGGTTGCTGAGGCGGCTCTGCGTCTCTTGAATGGTGAACAGGTCGAGCAGCGTTTGAGTCGGATGCTGATTAGCCCCGTCACCGGCATTGAGGATCGGAATGCCGCCGGAGAACTCAGTGGCCAGACGGGCGGCGCCTTCCTGCGGATGACGCATCACGATGGCATCCACATAAGTGCTGATCACCGAAATGGTATCGGCAAGGGTTTCCCCTTTCTTGCCCAGCGACGTATTGCTGCCGTCGGCAAAGCCCACGACCGACGCGCCAAGGCGATGCATCGCCGTTTCAAACGACAGGCGCGTACGCGTCGACGCTTCAAAGAAGCAGCTGGCGATCACCTGATGCTTCAGCAGTTCGGGCTGTGGATGGGCTTTCAGCATGGCGGCGGTGTGCAGCACCAGCTCAAGTTCCTGTCGGTTCAAATCGTTAATGGAAATGATGTGCTTGCGATATAGCGGATTGGCCATCTGTCATTCTCCTCTGCGCGTGCCGGATAATGGACAAAAAAAAGCCCCTGCAATGAGGGGCTTTCTTAAGATCGAAAATAGAACGGAAGGCGCGCCTGCAATCAGGCGTGATTGAGCGATGATAAAAGCGTGACGCTGAGTCATACATCCTCCCGGCAAAGTGTCGGGCATTATACGGAAACTGTGCCGGGCAGCAAGTGAAAAACGGCAACGCGTAATCGTTTGCCCGCCTTGTTCAGGGCGCTTTGCTCAGGGTCGCTACCATGACCGCCTTAATGGTATGCAGACGGTTCTCAGCCTGATCAAAAACGATGCTGTGCGGCGATTCAAACACCTCGTTGGTCACTTCCATGCCGCCGTGCAGCCCATACTCTTCTGCCATCTGCTGGCCGAGTGTGGTTTGGTCATCATGAAAAGCGGGCAGGCAGTGCAGAAACTTCACTTCAGGATTGCCGGTCAGTTCCAGCATGGCGCGGTTAACCTGATAATCACGCAGCAGCGCGATGCGCTCGGCCCACACCGCCTTGGGTTCGCCCATGGAAACCCAGACGTCGGTATAGATAAAATCCGCGCCCTGTACGCCTTCAGCGATCGCTTCGGTCAGGGTGATTTTACCGCCGGTCTGCTGAGCCGCTTCGCGGCAGCTTTCCACCAGTGCCTCATCGGGCCAGCACGCTTTTGGTGCCACCAGCCGCAGATCGAGGCCAACCAGCGCCGCGGCTTCAAGCATGCTGTTGCCCATGTTATTGCGCGCATCGCCAACGTAGACAAAAGTCATCTCATTCAGCTTTTTCGTCGGCAGATGCTCCTGCATGGTCAGCAGATCGGCCAGCAATTGCGTAGGATGAAACTCATTGGTCAGCCCATTCCACACCGGCACACCGGCATGCTGTGCCAGCGTTTCCACAATCTGCTGGCCATGGCCGCGATACTGAATGCCGTCATAGATACGGCCTAACACGCGTGCGGTATCTTTGATCGACTCTTTATGGCCTATCTGGCTGCCGCTCGGACCCAAATAAGTGACATTGGCGCCCTGATCGTAAGCGGCAACTTCGAAAGAGCACCGGGTGCGGGTCGAGTCTTTTTCGAAGATGAGCGCAATGTTTTTTCCGGTCAGCCGCGGTGTTTCATTGCCCTTTTTTTTCGCGCTTTTTAATTCAGCCGCCAGCGTCAGCATGCTGTCTATTTCCGCCGGGGTGAAATCCAGTAAACGCAGGAAAGAACGGTGATAAAGCGAGGTCATGTGGTGCTCCATAAGGCGATGCAAAATGAATTAAAATTCAATTTAACCGTCTGAATATGCATTTTCAACCCTGAGGTAAAGAAACTTTCGCTTTTGTGTAGTGGCGCGTCGGCGTGTGTGGGAAAATAATCAAGACTCTGCCAATTAATGGGGAATAAATCATGGCATATGAAGAATTACTGGAAGAACAGCGCGAAGAGACGCGGCTGATCATTGAAGAGCTGCTGGACGATGGAAGCGATCCGGAAGCGCTCTACACCATTGAGCATCATCTCTCCTGCAACAACTTCGACTCGCTGGAAAAAGTGGCGGTAGACGCGTTTAAGCTGGGCTATGAAGTCAGCGAGCCGGAAGAGCTGGAGCTGGAAGATGGCAGCAAGGTGATGTGCGTGGATATTCTGAGTGAAGGTGCGCTGAATGCGGATCTGATCGACGTGCAGGTTGAGCAGCTGGTGAATCTGGCAGGCAAGTACAATGTCGATTACGACGGCTGGGGCACCTATTTTGAAGATCCTGACGCCGAAGATGAAGACGAAGAAGGCGACATGATCGACGATGACGATACCGGTATTCGTCACTGATTCTTCTGTATTGACCCGGCTTGCTGGCCGGGTTTCCTTTCGCTGATAACGCCAGAAAAACATGAACTACGCTGCACTGCTCGAACCCGTCCACCATTTTTTGACCTGCCGCACCTCTCAGGCGTGGATTGATGAGGCCCGCAAGCCGGAAAATCTGACGCTGCTGCTCACCGATCATATGGTATGCGAACTCAAGGCGGCGCAAACCGCGGCCTGGCTGATTCGTAAATACGTTGCCGACCAGCCCAGCGGCGATCTGATCCTCGCGTGGCTCAAGCCGTATGAAAACTTCATTTTTCGCGAACATCACGACACCGACTTTCTCAACGCCCATCGCGGCCTGACGCGCAGCATTATCGTGCGTAACGAACTGCCGTGGGCTGACGATCTGGTTGAAAAGATGGTGCTGCTGATCAAAGAGGAGCTGCACCATTTTTATCAGGTGTGGGAGATCATGCAGGCGCGCGGCATCGTCTATAAAAAAATCACCGCCAGCCGCTATGCCAAAGGGCTGCTGCGCGAAGTCACCACTCACGAACCGGATACGCTGGTGGATAAGCTGATCTGCGGCGCCTACATTGAAGCGCGCTCCTGCGAACGTTTTGCCAGCCTGGCGCCGTTTCTGGATGAGGAGCTGCAGAAGTTTTACCTGTCGCTGCTGCGCTCCGAGGCGCGTCACTATCAGGATTACCTTGCGCTGGCCGCGCAGATTTCACCGGTGGACATCGCGCCGCGAGTAAAAGCCATCGGCGAGGCAGAAGGGCGGCTGATCGCCGAGCCCGACAGCGAATTACGGTTTCATAGTGGGATACCGGCGGGGCGAGGTTAGCCTTGGCAGGCGGCTGTTAAGGTCAAAATCTTTTAGGTCAACGTCAACGTCAAAAGCCGTTTCGTACAGGCTAAAGCCTGCCCGAGCAGGGCCGGCAGTCGCCCCGGCCCTGCACCCGCGCTATCCGGCAAACACAACCGCCCGCTGCGCGGGTGCCCTCAGCAAAAGCCTTTTCCTGACGGACCCGGCGCGATTCGCTCCTGCTCAGCGCGCCCTCTCGCCGCATCCCTGCGGCTCGTCCTGGAAAACGCTTTTCCCTCGGCGTTTGTGATGCCTCTAAAGGTCAAAACCCAGGTCAAGGTCAAAGGCGATTTCGTTCTGCCTGAAGGCAGTCCGAGCAGGGCCGGCAGTCGCCCCGGCCCTGCACCCGCGCTATCCGGCAAACACAATCGCCCGCTGCGCGGGTGCCCTCAGCAAAAGCCTTTTCCTGACGGACCCGGCGCGATTCGCTCCCGGCTCAGCGCGCCCTCTCGCCGCATCCCTGCGGCTCATCCTGGAAAATGCTTTCGCCTCGGCGCTTGTGATGCCTCTAAAGGTCAAAACCCAGGTCAAGGTCAAAGACGATTTCGTTCTGCCTGAAGGCAGTCCGAGCAGGGCCGGCAGTCGCCCCGGCCCTGCACCCGCGCTATCCGGCAAACACAACCGCCCGCTGCGCGGGTGCCCTCAGCAAAAGCCTTTTCCTGACGGACCCGGCGCGATTCGCTCCTGCTCAACGCGCCCTCTCGCCGCATCCCTGCGGCTCGTCCTGGAAAACGCTTTTCCCTCGGCGCTTGTGATGCCTCCTCAAGGTCAAAACCGAAAAGATAAAATCCTAAATAAAAATTCAAATTCTAAATAAAACCCAAAACCCAAAACCCAAAACCCAAAACCCAAAACCCGAAGTTCAAAGCCCACAATTCAAAGCTCAGAACCCAGAACCCAGAACCCAGAACCCAGAACCAGGGACCCTTAATCTGATATCTGAAATTAAAATACCTTTGCCTTATATGTTTGGGTTTTGACTTGGGTTTTGACCTGGGGGTTGACCTTGAGGAGGCATCACCACCGCTGAGGAGGTGAACATTTTAGGATGGCCCGCCATGGATGGCGGGACAAGGGAGCGCTGAGCAGGAGCGAATCGCGAGCGGTCCGTGAAGAAATGTGAGCTGACGAAGGGACCCGCTTTAGCGGGCGGTTGTGTTTGCCGGATAGCCGGGGTGCAGGGGCGGGGCGCATGCCGCCCCTGCTCGGGCGGCCCGAAGGGCAGAACGAAATGGCCGTTGACCTGGCCCTTTAAGCGGACTGCCTTCAGGCAGAACGAAACGGCCGTTGACCTTAAAGAGGTTGAACTTGACCTTAATAGCCGCCTGCAGGGCAGAACGAAACGGCCGTTGACCTGGCCTTTAAGAAGCCCGCCTGCGCCAAGGCAAGCCAGGGCAAGCCAGGGCAAGCCACCCCTCACAATGCCTTCAGCATCCTCACTTCACAATCAACATGCCCGGTGCAGCCCAGCGGCTCCGTAATATGCTCAAAGCCCAGCTGCTCGTACAGGGCAATCGCGCGCGTCAGGCTGGCGGTGGTTTCGAGGTAACAGCGGCGGAAACCGCGGTCGCGGGCGAAATCCAGCGCCTGAAGGGCCAGACGGCGTGCGAGCCCAAGACCGCGCAGTTGCGGCAGGAAATACATCTTTTGCAGCTCGCAAATATCGGGTGCGCTGCACAGCAGGGGCGCAATGCCGCCGCCGCCGACAACCTCGCCATCCATCTCCACCACCCAATAGGCGCTGTTGGCTTCGCTGTAAAGCTCAAACAGCCGGTCAAGATTGGGATCGGCGACGGTGTAGCCTTTATCGGCGGTCAGGCCAAATTCAGCGGAAACGGTGCGAATCACCCGGGCAACAGAAGGATTGTCGCTGGCGACCATCGGGCGCAAATGCAGATTGAGAAGGGGTTCAGCTGTCATCGTGCAGGCTCACTGGCAGAAATAAAAAAGGCCGGGTCACATTGCCCGGCCAGTAAAAATTAACGCGTCATGCCGCAAATTACAATGCGGCAATCACCGCCTGCTGCTCGATCATTTTCGCTTTAGCCTGTTCGAACTCAGCCATGCGCTCACGCTCTTTAGCAACCACCGCTTCCGGGGCGCGTGACACAAATCCTTCGTTCGCCAGCTTGGCTTCGATTTTACCAATCTCTACCTCAAGCTTGCTGACCTCTTTCGCCAGGCGATCCAGCTCGGCGGCTTTATCCACCAGGCCGGCCATCGGAATCAGCAGCTCAGCGCCGTCGATGATTTTGGTCACCGACACCGGGCCTTTGTCATCCGCTGGCAGCAGCGTCAGGCTGTCGAGTCGCGCCAGCTTCTGCAGGAAACTGCGGTTCTCTTCCACGCGACGTTGCGCGTCAGCACTGGCACCGCGCAGCAGCACATCCAGCGGTTTACCCGGTGAAATGTTCATTTCTGCACGGATATTACGTACGGCAACGATCGCCTGCTTCAGCCATTCGGTATCGGCCAGCGCGGCGTTATCAACCTGATCGGCGTGATATTCCGGCATCGGCTGCAGCATGATGGTATCGGCGGTAATGCCTTTGAGCACCTTCACGCGCTGCCAGATGGTCTCAGTGATAAATGGAATGATGGGATGCGCGAGGCGCAGCAAGGCTTCCAGTACCGTTACCAGCGTATGACGCGTGCCGCGCAGTTCAGCGTCGCTGCCGCTGGTCATGACCGGTTTGGTCAGCTCCAGATACCAGTCGCAGAACTGGTTCCAGGTGAACTCATAAAGGATGTTCGCCGCGAGGTCGAAACGGTAGTTATCCAGTGATTCGCGATACGCTTTCACCGTATTGTTGAACTCAGCCAGAATCCAGCGATCGGCCAGCGACAGCACTTTTTCGCCGCGGTTCATGCCGCAATCCTGATCTTCCGTGTTCATCAGCACAAAACGGCTGGCGTTCCACAGCTTGTTACAGAAGTTGCGGTAGCCTTCAAGACGCTTCATATCCCAGTTGATATCGCGACCGGTAGAAGCCAGCGCCGCCAGCGTGAAGCGCAGAGCATCGGTGCCGGTTGGCTCAATGCCGTTCGGGAACTGTTTTTCGGTGCGCTTGCGAATTTTATCTGCCAGCTGCGGCTGCATCATGTTGCCGGTGCGTTTTTCCAGCAGCGCCTCCAGCGAAATGCCATCCACCATATCCAGCGGGTCAATCACGTTGCCCTTGGATTTGGACATCTTCTGGCCTTCTTCATCGCGAATCAAACCGGTCATATAGACGGTTTTGAACGGCACCTGCGGTTTGCCGTCTTCATCTTTGATGAAATGCATGGTCAGCATGATCATGCGTGCAATCCAGAAGAAGATGATGTCGAAGCCGCTGACCAGCACGCTGGTCGGATGGAAGGTGCGCAGCGCCTCGGTGTTTTCTGGCCAGCCCAGCGTAGAGAAAGTCCACAGCCCTGAGGAGAACCAGGTATCCAGCACGTCATCATCCTGACGCAGCGCGATGTCGGCGCCGAGGTTGTTTTCCGCGCGCACTTCCGCTTCGTTACGACCCACAAACACGTTGCCCTGATCGTCATACCAGGCCGGAATGCGGTGGCCCCACCACAGCTGGCGGGAAATACACCAATCCTGAATATCGCGCATCCAGGAGAAGTACATGTTTTCGTACTGCTTCGGCACGAACTGGATGTCACCGTTTTCCACCGCTTCCACCGCGACTTTCGCCAGCGGCGCAGTGCGCACATACCACTGATCGGTCAGCATCGGTTCAATCACCACGCCGCCGCGATCGCCATAAGGCACGGTTAAATCGTGTGGTTTGACTTCCTGCAGCAGGCCCAGCGCATCCACCGCCGCGACAATCGCTTTACGCGCGGCGAAACGCTCCATCTTCTGGAATTCCGCGGGCAGCGCGTCGGCGTAAACCGTGCTCTCTTCGCCATTGGTATCGCACACCTGCGCGCTTTCGCGGATATCACCGTCCAGCGTCAGAATGTTGATCATCGGCAGCTGATGGCGACGGCCTACTTCGTAGTCGTTGAAATCGTGCGCCGGGGTGATCTTCACGCAGCCGGTGCCTTTTTCCATGTCCGCATGCTCATCGCCCACGATCGGGATGCGGCGGTTAACCAGCGGCAGCATCACCGACTTACCGATCAGATCTTTATAACGCGGATCTTCCGGATTGACCGCCACGCCGGTATCGCCCAGCAGCGTTTCCGGACGAGTAGTCGCGACCACCAGATAATCTTTGCCGTCGGCGGTTTTCGCACCGTCAGCCAGAGGATAGCGGATATGCCACATCGAGCCTTTTGACTCGCGGTTTTCCACTTCGAGGTCAGAAATCGCCGTGCGCAGCTTGGGATCCCAGTTCACCAGGCGCTTGCCACGGTAAATCAGGTTCTCTTTATGCAAACGAACAAACACTTCGTTTACCGCGTGGGACAGCCCGTCGTCCATGGTGAAGCGCTCGCGCTCCCAGTCGACCGAGTTACCCAGACGGCGCATCTGACGGGTAATGGTGCCGCCCGATTCCGCCTTCCACTGCCAGATTTTTTCGATAAAGGCATCACGGCCGTAATCCTGGCGGGTTTTGCCCTCTTCGGCGGCGATTTTACGCTCCACCACCATTTGCGTGGCGATGCCCGCATGGTCGGTGCCCGCCTGCCACAGGGTATTTTTCCCCTGCATGCGCTGATAGCGGATCATCGTGTCCATGATGGTTTGCTGGAAGGCGTGACCCATGTGCAAGCTGCCGGTCACATTCGGCGGCGGGATCATGATGCAGAAGCTTTCCTGGCTGGTATCACCATTGGGTTTAAAGTAGCCCTGCTTTTCCCAGTGCTCGTAAAGCGGCTGTTCGATCTCTTGCGGGTTATATGTCTTTTCCATGTCTGCTATGTCGTTTGCGGCGGGGGTGGCGTCGCCGTATTCAAGTGGAAGCCCACGCTGCGATACGCTTTGTAGCGATCGCGCGCCAGCTGTTTTTGCGATTCTTCGTGAGGAACGAAGTCTATCACTTCATAGAAAGCTGTAGCAAAATCTGCGAAGGTCGGCAGCAGGCTGATCAGCAGGTCGCGCGGCGCGTTGCCGCGGCGCTGCGGCCAGGCCAGCTCAACCGGTGCGCCATATTTTGGCCCTTCGCCTGCCAGGTTATGCGGCACAAAGGCGGTGGAAGGGCGCTGCCAGAGCGCTTCATCCAGACGAATCGCCTGCGCTTCATCTGCACAGGCGATCAGCACACGTTTGCCCGCGCGCCAGCGCGCTTCTGCCAGATCGCACACCAGCGTTTCGACGGCGTTCAGGCCATCGATTCCCGTTTCTGTGTCCAGAATGTAGAAGGTCGCGTTTTTCATTAACTACCCGGCTGGCTCATGTTTGACAGAACGGCAGTGCCCTCTGTCGGCAGGAGAAAAAAGTCAGGGCCACACGAGGTTGGCCCTGAGGGTCATTAATCGTCGCCGTTTAATCCGGCGCGGTTTAACAGGAATTGTGACAGCAAGGCGACCGGACGGCCAGTGGCGCCTTTCGCTTTGCCGGAACGCCAGGCGGTGCCAGCGATATCCAGGTGCGCCCAGTTATATTTGCGGGCAAAGCGCGCAAGGAAGCAGGCAGCGGTGATCGCGCCGCCGGGACGGCCGCCAATATTGGCCATGTCGGCAAAGTTTGATTCCAGCTGCTCCTGATACTCATCTGCCATCGGCAAACGCCAGGCGCGATCGCCCGCCTGCTCGGAGGCGCTGATCAGCTCGTGCGCCAGCGGATTGTGGTTGGAGAGCAGCCCGCTGACGTGATGACCCAGCGCAATCACGCAGGCGCCGGTCAGTGTGGCGATATCAATCACCACTTCAGGATCGAAGCGCTCAACGTAGGTCAGCGCATCGCACAACACCAAGCGGCCTTCGGCGTCGGTGTTTAACACCTCAACCGTTTGACCGGACATGGTGGTCAGCACGTCGCCCGGGCGCATTGAACGGCCATCCGGCATGTTTTCACAGCCGACCAGCACGCCAACCACGTTCAGCGGCAGTGCCAGTTCGGCCACCATGCGCATCACGCCATACACCGATGCTGCGCCGCACATGTCGTACTTCATCTCATCCATGCTGTCGGCGGGCTTGATCGAGATGCCGCCAGAGTCAAAGGTCAGGCCTTTACCGACCAGCACGATCGGTCTGGCGTCAGCATCCGGGCTGCCTTTGTATTCCATCACCGACATCAGCGATTCATTCTGTGAGCCTGCGCCCACCGCCAGGTAAGCGTGCATCCCCAGCTCTTTCATCTGCTGCTCGCCAATCACGCGCGTGGTGATGTTTTTGCTGTAGGCGTCGGCCAGCTGGCGCGCCTGCGAAGCAAGATAAGCGGGATTACAGATATTTGGCGGCATATTACCAAGGTCTTTCGCCGCCTTTACGCCTGCGGCAACCGCTAAGCCGTGCTGGATAGCGCGTTCGCCGCTGGTCAGTTCACGGCGCGTTGGCACGTTGAACACCAGCTTGCGCAGCGGACGGCGAGGCTCGACTTTATTGCTCTTGAGCTGGTCAAAGTTGTAAAGCGCCTCTTTTGAGGTCTCAACCGCCTGACGCACTTTCCAGTAGGTGTTGCGTCCTTTGACATGCAGTTCGGTGAGGAAGCAGACCGCTTCCATCGAACCGGTGTCGTTCAGCGTATTGATGGTTTTCTGGATAACCTGCTTATACTGACGTTCATCCAGCTCGCGCTCTTTGCCACAGCCAATCAGCAAAATGCGCTCAGAGAGTATATTGGGCACATGATGCAGCAGCAGCGTCTGACCGACTTTCCCCTCAAGTTCGCCGCGGCGCAGCAGGGCGCTGATATAACCGTCGCTGATTTTATCCAGCTGCTCGGCGATAGGTGACAGACGGCGCGGTTCGAAGACTCCGACAACGATGCAAGCGCTCCGCTGTTTTTCCGGGCTACCGCTTTTTACACTGAACTCCATGCACTCTCCTGAATCTTAAAGACAACGGCGTTTGCTCTCGCTAGAATGTAGCGCTTTCGTAACGCGTTTTAATCGTTGCGTAACGACGTTTAGTAAACGGACGTCAGATTGAGTTTCGGTGACAATTTCTTGTTTTTTGGTCACCCAACACGCTTGTGTCATACAATGTTAGCTATGATGTTGGCCATTGATAAAGCAAAATGGCGCATAAGCGTTGAAACTATCGATTTTCCTGCAAAAAGACAAGTTTTCACAGGCGTACTAAGCGTGATTATCATTAGATATCTGGTTCGGGAAACGCTCAAAAGCCAGCTGGCAATACTCTTCATCCTGTTATTGATCTTCTTTTGTCAGAAGCTCGTCAGGATCTTAGGGGCAGCGGTGGATGGCGACATTCCAACAAATTTAGTTCTGACCTTACTCGGTCTTGGCGTGCCGGAAATGGCACAACTTATCCTGCCACTCAGCCTTTTCTTAGGGATTTTGATGACGCTGGGCCGTTTGTACACCGAAAGTGAAATTACGGTGATGCACGCCTGCGGCTTGGGTAAAGGCGTTCTGGTCAAAGCGGCGATGGTGCTGATGCTGTTCACTTCGGTGGTGGCGGCGATCAACGTTGTCTGGCTTGGACCCTGGTCATCGCGCTATCAAAGTCAGGTGACGCAAAACGCCAAGGCGAACCCCGGCGCTGCGGCGCTGGCGGCAGGGCAGTTCCAGCAGTCCAGCGACGGCAATTCGGTGCTGTTTATCGAAGACGTTAAAGGCAACCAGTTTGGCAATGTCTTCCTGGCGCAGCTGCGGCCGAAAGGCAACGCCCGTCCTTCGGTGGTGGTGGCGGACAGCGGCCATATGGAGCAGCGCCGTGACGGCTCACAGGTGGTGACGCTGGATAAAGGCACCCGCTTTGAGGGTACCGCACTGCTGCGCGATTTCCGTATTACCGATTTCCAAAACTATCAGGCCATTGTGGGCTATCAGCAGGCGACGCTGGATCCGGAAGATGCCGAGCAGGCGAGCTTCAGCGCCTTGATGGCCAGCGACACGCTGCCGTTCCGCAGCGAGCTGCACTGGCGCTTAACCCTGGTGTTCTCGGTGCTGGTGATGGCGCTGATGGTGGTGCCACTCAGCGTGGTGAACCCGCGTCAGGGTCGCGTGTTGTCGATGTTGCCGGCCATGTTTCTTTACCTGATTTTCTTCCTGCTGCAGAGTTCGCTGAAGTCGAGCGGCGCGAAAGGTCGTATCGATCCGGCGCTGGGCATGTGGGCGGTAAACATCGCCTATCTGCTGCTGGCGATTCTGCTTAACCTGTGGGACACGGTACCGATGCGGCGTATTCGTAGCCGCTTTAAGCACGGAGGTGCCGTCTGATGTTTGGCGTTCTTGACCGCTATATCGGTAAAACGATTTTCAACACCATCATGATGACGCTGTTCATGCTGGTGTCGCTGTCGGGCATTATCAAATTCGTCGATCAGCTGCGTAAAACCGGGCAGGGCGCTTACACCGCGCTGGATGCCGGTTACTACACGTTGTTAAGCGTTCCAAAAGATATTGAGATTTTCTTCCCGATGGCGGCGCTGTTAGGCGCGCTGTTAGGCCTCGGTACGCTGGCACAGCGTAGCGAACTGGTGGTGATGCAGGCATCGGGATTTACCCGCCTGCAGATTGCGCTGTCGGTGATGAAAACCGCGATTCCGCTGGTGATCCTGACTATGGCCATCGGTGAATACGTTGCGCCGCAGGGCGAGCAGATGGCGCGCAGTTACCGTGCGCAGCAGTTGCTGGGCGGCTCGCTGATGTCGACGCAAAACGGCCTGTGGGCCAAAGACGGCAACAGCTTTATCTACATTGAGCAGCTGAAAGGCGACAGCGAACTGGATGGTATCAGCATCTACAACTTCACTGACGATCGTCGCCTGAAAAGCGTGCGTTACGCCGCCACCGCAACATGGAACGCGGAACGCAAAGTGTGGGTACTGGCGCAGGTCGATGAATCGGACCTCAACGATCCTAAACAGATTAGCGGCAAGCAAACCTTGAGCGGTGAATGGAAAACCAGCCTGACCCCTGACAAGCTCGGCGTAGTGGCGCTGGACCCTGACGCGCTCTCAATTCGTGGTCTTTACAACTACAGTAAATACCTTAAGCAGAGCGGCCAGGAAGCGGGACGTTATCAGCTGAACATGTGGGGCAAGATCTTTCAGCCGCTTTCCGTGGCGGTGATGATGCTGATGGCACTCTCTTTCATCTTCGGCCCGCTGCGCAGCGTATCGATGGGAACCCGTGTCGTCACCGGCATCAGCTTCGGTTTTGTTTTCTACGTACTCGATCAGATATTTGGCCCACTCAGCCTGGTCTACGGCCTGCCACCGATTCTCGGTGCCATCCTGCCCAGCGCCGCGTTCTTCGCCATCAGCGTTTTCATGCTCCTCAAACGCCGTTAAATCACAACGGGCGCCCTCCGGCGCCCGTCCTCACTCCCTTCCCCAAACTCAATCTCAACCCACATCGAACGTCATCCTCACAACCCAGCCCTCAAACGCCACCCGCACGTACCAGGCTCACAATTCGCAACTCCCATCAATTTCACACTGCTCCTGAATTACCCCTGAACTAACTTGTCAGGCGTTAAGCTTTTAATGTTTTCAGTCTTTTCAGTCTTTTCAGTCTTTTCAGTCTTTTCAGTCTTTTCAGTGTCTTGAGTGTCTTGAGTGTCTTGAGTGTCTTGAGTGTCTTGAGTTTTTTCAGTGTTTTTGGTGTTTTTGGTTTTGACCTGGCTTTTGACCTTGGGGAGGCATCACAAACGCCGAGGCAAAAGCATTTTCCAGGGCGAGCCGCAGGGATGCGGCGAGAGGGCGCGCTGAGCTGGGAGCGAATCGCGTCCGGTCCGTCAGGAAAAGGGTTTTGCTGAGGGAATCCGCTTTAGCGGGCGGTTGTGCTTGCCGGATAGCCGGGGTGCAGGGGCGGGGTGCATGCCGCCCCTGCTCGGTCGGCCCGAAGGGCAGAACGAAACAGCCGTTGACCTTAAGACCTTAAGACCTTGACCCTAAAAGCCCGCCTGCAAGGCAAAACGAAATGGCCCCAAACTCTATCCCCCAATCCACTGCGGCAACTGCGACAGCAAATACAAAATCAGTCCGATCGTGCCACCGACCAGCGTGCCGTTAATGCGAATAAACTGCAGATCCTTACCGATATTCAGCTCAATCTGGCGTGACATATCGCGCGCATCCCAGCCTTTCACCGTGTCGCTGATATGGCGCGTCAGGAAGTTGGCAAACTCCGGCGCCACGCTGCTGGCGGCCTGTTCCATATGCTGATTCAGCGAGGCGCGCAGGGCGCTGTCATTAACCAGCGTTTCACCGAACCAGCGGGCACCGGCGGCAACCTGCTGGCGCAGCCGCGAATCCTCTTTATCCAGATCGGCCTTCAACCAGCCGCGCACATCCTGCCATAGCTCGCCGATATAGCGATTTAGCGCCTCATCCTCTTTAATCCAGCTCTTCAGCGTCTCTGCCCGTTCAACCATTTCCGGATCGTGCTTCAGCTTCTCAATCAGCCGTTCTACCGCGCGGTTGAAGCCCAGCCGCACTTCGTGACCGCTGTTCTGGCTGACATCATCAAGGATCGAGTTAACCGCATTGGCAACCAGATCGGCGCTGTGCTCGCCCAGCCATTCAGTGGGCAGCATCTTCGCCTTCATCGGATGTTCACGCTTCAGCCAGCGGACAATTTGCCGGGCAATCTGTTCACGCGTACCGGGCCGGTTAAGCAGCGCCAGCAGCTGTTCCACCGCGGCATCCAGCAGCGCCTGATGGCGATTGTTTTTGGTCAAACTTTCCAGAATCATCGCGCCCGACTGGGTTAAATCGACCTTATCGATAGCGGCATGCACCGCCTTGCGCATAAAGCGCTGAATGCGCGCATCGTCAGTGAGATCGAGGAAGCCGCGCATCAGCTGCAACAGGTGATAACCGACCCGTTCGGCATTAGCCGGCACGCTCAGCCAGTTCGCCACAATTTGCGCCGGATCGTGCCGCCGAATCAGCTGTAGCAGCGACGGTGTATCGAGGAATTTCTCCTGCACAAAGCGTCCGAGGTTCTCACCAATGCGATCTTTATTACGCGGAATAATCGCCGTATGACGCGAGATAAACGGCACAGGCACGCGACGAAACAGCGCCACCACCGCAAACCAGTCCGCCAGTGCGCCGACCATCGCCGCTTCGGCCACCGCTTTGATGCCGCTAACCCAGATACCCGGCGGTAAAAACAGGGTCACCACAAACGTTGCCGCCGCCAGACAGAGCAGCAGCAGGGCAATGCGCTTAACGCGTTTCAGTTCAGTTTCTTTATCCATAGAGAGAGTTTAGCGCGTCCTGTGATCAGTAGAGGTGTCCGGCTCGTCGTGAAAAGGTGATTACTGTTTTATCACCCCGTCGTCGGTAGCCATTATTTATTACCTGGCCTGAATAATAACCGCTGGGCAACGGAATATCATTATTTGAGCATAATCGAATATAAGTGATGAAATCTGCGTGAATATCAGCCAGCAAAAATGGGTAAAGCCGCTGTAACCGGTTTAAACAATTACGTCTTGCACGCTTTTTATGGTGTTAATTGTATTAAGCTAAATTTATATATTTGCGTTTATTTTGTTAATTTAATGTTGCTTTTCGGCGTTTCAGCTGTTTAAGGCAATGTGATTTATTTTCATAGGTTTAATGTGGGTATTATTTCTTTCAGGAATCATTTAAGCGCGATTTACCGCTGCGCTGACGGATAAAACCTTCCTCACTTAATTTTCCCACATTTTATTCTGCCTTTACCGCCGAATCGTTCAATGCGCTAAAAGGCGATCTGCATGCTTTCTTTATGAAAAACACTTTGAATTTTATTATTACAATTTGAAATGTCTGTATCCCTAAGATTGCCGGGATGTTTACCGATTATAACCCCAATTAACAATTGAATTACTTTCCTGGCATGTGAGAGCCGTGTACTGATGCTTCTACAAAAAGAAACCTCCAGACGTAAATTTCTGATGGGGTCGTTAATGGCATTGCCATTAAGCGGCCTGATTTATAAAGGCCTGACCGCCGCCCAGGCAGCCGAAATGGCTGCACCCGAATTAACCGACTATAAACCCATCTTTTTCAGCGCTGAGGAGTGGCAATTTATCCTCGCCGCCTGCGATCGTCTGATTCCCGCCGGTGGTAAAGGCAAAGCGCCTGGCGCACTGGAAACCAACGTGCCGATCTTTATCGATCAGCAGTTGCATACCGACGACTTTGGTAAAGAGATCTACATGGCCGGGCCGTTTGACCTGAATGCGCCTGCCACCATGGGTTATCAGATCCCTTACTACCCACAGCAGATCTACAAAGCCGGCATCAAGCTGGTAGATCAGTGGAGCCAGAATACCCATCAGCAGCCGTTCCATGCGCTGACGCAGCAACAAAAAGATGACGCCCTGACCAAAATGCAGAAAAACGGCATCGATTTCGCCGCGCTCGGGGAAAGCAACATGAAGTCGGCGCACCTCTTCAGCCAGCTGCTTTCTGATACCAAACACGGCTATCTCTCCGATCCGATGTACGGCGGCAACAAAGGCATGAAAGCCTGGATTGCCATCGGCTTCCCTGGCGCACGCGCCAGCTACATCGAATGGGTGAAACAGCACAACGTGCCGTATCCACTCGGTCCGATCAGCGTCAAGGGTGAGCGCGCCTGATCGGCGTGCCGTCTCTCTCCGTTTTTGCATTTTTACAGGGTTTACAATGGCACAGGTAACTAAACCAGAAGTCGACGTCGTAGTCTGCGGCCTCGGCTGGGCGGGCTCGCTGATGAGCATCGAGCTGGCAATGGCAGGACTCACCGTTCGCGCACTGGAGCGCGGCCCCGATCGGGGTTACGACGATTTCGCCTATCCAAAACCGGCTGACGAATACGCCTATAACGTCCGTAATAAAGTGTTCGCCACGCCCGCTGAAGCCGCGGTCACCGTGCGCTACAACGTCGGCGAAACCGCACTGCCGACCCGCAAGTGGGGCGCCTTTGCACCAGGCACCGGCGTGGGTGGCGCAGGTCTGCACTGGACGGCGGTACTGATCCGTCCAACGCCAACCGACATCAAGCTGAAAACCTACGCCGATCAGGCGTACAAGCCGGGTATTCTGCAGGAAGATATGCGGGTGATGGATTTCCCGTTCAGCTGGGACGAGATCGAGCCGTACTACGACAAATTTGAAAACATCTGCGGTCAGTCGGGCAAAACCGGCAATCTGCGCGGCAAAATCCTGCCGGGCGGCGATCCCTTTGAAGGCCCGCGCTCTAACCCGTATCCGCTGCCTGCGCTGGACGACACGCTGAACAACACCATGTTCGCCGAAGCGGCCACCAAACTGGGCTATCATCCGTTCCCGAACCCGTCAGCCTGCGTATCGCGCGCCTGGACCAACCCTTACGGCAACCAGATTGCACCCTGTAACTACTGCGGCTACTGCAGTAAATATCCGTGCCTGAACTACTCGAAAGCCTCGCCGCAAACCGCGGTCATGGATTCTCTGAAGCGCATGTCTAACTTCTCTTACGAAGTGCACGCGGAAGTGATCAAAGTGGTGCTGCACGACGATAAGAAAACCGCGAAGGGCGTGATCTACATCGACGAAAACGGCGACGAGTGCTTCCAGCCGGCGAAGATTGTTGTGCTCAGCAGCTTCCAGCTCTACAACGTTCGCCTGATGCTGCTCTCCGGCATCGGCAAGCCTTACGATCCGGTCAGTGAAGAGGGCGTGGTAGGGCGCAACTATGCGTTCCTGAGCAACGGCGGCGCGACGCTGTTCTTCAAAGATAAAAACTTCAATCCGTTTGCCACCGCAGGCGCCACCGGCCAGATGTTTAACGACGTTTCGCCAGGCAACTTTGATGGCCCAGGCCTCGGCTTCCTCGGCGGCGCGAAAATTCACAGCTCGCAGGCCACCGGCACGCCAATTTCCACCTCACTGCCAAAAGGCACACCAAGCTGGGGTACCGGCTGGAAAGAGGGCATGGAAGAGTGGTACGGCCATTCGATGAAGATCAGCATCACCACTACCTGCCAGTCTTATCGCGATATCTATCTGGATCTCGATCCGAACTACAACGATGAGCATGGCAATCCGCTGCTGCGTATGACCTTTAACTGGAAACAGAACGAGCTGAAACTGCAGCAGTATCTGAAAGGTGTGGTCGGCAACATCGCCAAAGAGCTTAACCCGGACAGCATGAGCATGAGCTTCCTGCCGATGGAAGCGAACTTTGACCTGACCAAATATGTCTCGACGCACAACGTCGGCGGCGCGGTGATGGGCGACAACCCGCGTACCTCGGCGCTGAACAAGTATCTGCAAAGCTGGGATGTGCATAACGTCTTTGTGCCGGGCGGCAACGCCTTCCCGCAGAACTTCCAGGCGAACCCGACCGACACCATCGGCGCGATTACCCTGATGGCGGCGCAGGCGATCAAAGATCAGTATCTGAAAAACCCCGGCCCACTGGTACAGGCATAAGCGAATGAAATTGTTGAACCTTAAAACCTTTTTTCTCGCCAACGCCATGCTGCTGGGCGCGGTTTCCGTGCAGGCACAGGCGGAAGATGAGGCGCAGCTGATCAAGCAGGGCGAATACCTTTCCCGGCTCGGCGACTGCATGGCCTGCCACTCGGTCGCGGGCAAGCCAGCCTATTCCGGCGGTCTGGCGATCGATTCCAATCTGGGACGGATTTACTCCACCAACATCACGCCAGATAAAGAACACGGCATCGGTAACTACAGCGAACAACAGTTCAATGATGCGGTGCGTAAAGGCGTGCTGCCGGACGGCACCGGCCTCTATCCGGCAATGCCGTACCCTGATTACGCCAAAATCAGCGACGCGGACATGCACGCGCTCTACACCTACTTTATGAAAGGCGTGCAGCCCAGCGCCGAACAGCCGCCGGAAACCAGCCTGAGTTTTCCGTTCAGCCAGCGCTGGGGCATGCGCTTCTGGAACTGGGCATTTACCAGCGACAAGGCGTTCAAACCTATTGGCGGCGCTTCGGCTGAGATCAACCGCGGTGCATACATCGTTGAAAGCCTGGGCCACTGCGGTAGCTGCCACACGCCACGCGGCCTCGGTATGAATGAGAAGGCGCTGGACAGCGGCGACGGTGATTTCCTTGCTGGTGGCAACCTCAACGGTTGGGAAGTGCCATCGCTGCGCGGTTTACCACGCTGGAACGAGAAAGAGATCGTCGATTACCTGCAAACTGGCCGCAACGATAAAGCGGCGGTGGGCGGTGAGATGACGTCAGTGGTTGAGCACAGCAGCTCACACATGACCGACGCCGATCTGCAGGCGATTGCCGCTTACCTCAAGTTCCTTGGCGGTAACCCACCGCTGCAGGCTGGCGATGCTAACGCGGCGCAGGCCACCGAAGCGAAACTCACCGCGGCGAAAAACCTCAGCGAAGGCGAGCGTCTCTATCTGGATAACTGTGGCGCCTGCCATTTTGTTACCGGCAAAGGCGCACCGGGCATCTTCCCGGAGCTGGATCAGGCAACGCTGGTTAACGCAGGCGATCCTACCGGTTTGATTCACACTATCCTGGTCGGTGCGCAGCAGCCTTCTACCGAGAAGGCGCCATCCACGCTGGCGATGCCGGGCTTTGGCAATCGTCTGAACGATGATGAAGTGGCGAAGCTGGCGACCTTTGTGCGTCAGGGCTGGAGCAACAAAGCACCGGCAGTGACCAAAGAACAGGTAGCCGAAGTGCGCAAATCGTTGCATCACGAGTAATCGGGCATGCAATAAACAAAAGGGACGCCGAGGCGTCCCTTTTTTATTCATGATGATCGGGTAAAGCGATCAGGAGATGAAGTTCTTGCCCTGCTTCAATACCACGTTGCAGGCTTTGGTTTTTAACTTCTCACCGAGCTGCGTATTGCCGAGGCTTTGCAGGTTGAGCTGCTGACCGTTGCCGGTATTCAGCAGGCCGGCGATGCCCTGTTGATAATCGGTTTTCTGTTCCTGCGCGGCAGGTGCGCTCAGGCCGAGCTTGCTCAGCACCTGATCTTTCACCGACTGCACGTTGTTCTTCACGACGTTGTGCTCAACGCAGTACTGCATGATGCCTGCGGCGTTGGTCATGCTGTTAGAGGCTACGGTTTTATCGCCGCCGTTGAGCAGGCTGCTCAGTGACGACAGCGACAGGCCGCCATTCTGTGCCGCAGCAGTGCTGCCGGTATTGCTGGTGTTGTTCTGCTGGCTCAATTGCGTGGCGGCGCTGCTGAGCTGATCCTGCCAGCTTGCTGCTGAAGCGCTGCCTGCAACCAATAGCGCGGCCGCTGCCAGACTTGTTAATGTGCGTTGTGCGTATTTCATATCAACCTCAATGGACGTATCAGCGCAGGAACGGCGCGCTCAGAAATGCTGAGACGACATCATACGTGAGAAGTTCACTCAAAAATGCGCGCGACTGCGGTTTTAAGACGCGTCCTGGAATGTGTTGCCGATGCGCTTATTTACTATTTAATCAGCCGTTTCTCCGACAAGGTTAATTAGCCCTCTTGTGTTGTAGTTGATATTTAGCGTTAAGCGTTTCAAAGAAGGTTAATATTAGTCGGAATGCTCCTGGTATTAACGATAAAAAAGCACGCCACGGCCAGTTAATATTACCGTCGCCTTGAATGTGACTGGCAGTGGATTTTGATTTTAATGATTAAAAAACAAAGGTTTGTGTTATTTATCTGCCGCTTCGCTTAGTGATTTTATGACTAAGTATTTCCACCGTTAGCAAAATGTTTTTGCGCTTTTTTACTTGGCAAGTCGCAATTTTTGTCTAGCCTTAATAACAACGCAGCGACGTGTTGCAGCGAGATAATATTTATCGTGTCGGTGTAAATCGTTATTTAAATCAGCGGTAACTAACGGGAGAATATATGGCCGGGCAGCCTGAAGAAACACAGCGGCAGCCTGATATTCACGACGCCGATGACGTTGTGCTGAATCGCGTTGAAGAACAGGTTGAGCTCACTAAACAGCGAGTAGTGGATAGTCATGTTTCAGTTACCCGTTCGACTATCGAGCAGCAGGAAGTGGTCAGTACGTTACTGAACAAGGATCGCGTTGAGGTTAAGCATGTACCGAAAATGCAGTACGTCGATGAGATGCCAGCAATCAGGGAAGAAGAGGGCGTAATGATCGTGCCGGTAGTGGAAGAAGAGATTCACATCATCAGAAAGTTGGTGTTGAAAGAGGAGTTACATATTCACAAAGTGCAGGAAACCGTGCCCTTTGAAGAGGTAGTAACACTACGTAAACAGCAGGTTCAGGTAGAGAAAACCAAAGCGAAAGAGAACGATCGGTAATAACAGCCCAACAGAGAGGAATTTATCATGGCACACGAAAAAATCGTCACCCTGTTTGATACAGCTACTCAGGCAGAAGCCGCGAAAAAAAATCTCATCAAAGCAGGTTTCCCCGATCGGGATATCAGTTTAATCAGCGGTGAGCGCCTGCAGTCTGAAGGCAAAGCAATTCGTCACCCCAGCATCTGGCAGCGCCTGTTCGGCGAAACCGTCGACCGCGAATATGCCGACGTTTACAGCGAAGCGATGGATAAAGGTGGCGTGATTGTCTCATTGCGTGCAGCAGAAGAGGATGTCGCAAAGGCGATGACCATCCTCTACTCCCACGATTCGGTGGATGTCCCTTCTCGTGCACGTCGTGATGTGGTGGCTGATAGCACCAGCCAGAACCGTGAGTTCGCCGGTGAAACTAATGACCGTGAGCCGCGTACCTCGCTGACCGGCGACGAGAGCGAAGAGGAGATTCTGCGCCTCGCCCAGGAAAAACTCGAGGTTGGCAAGCGCCTGATCAGCGAAGGTTCAACACGCGTCCGCCGCTATGTGGTTACCGATCAGGTCTCGGAAGATATTTCGCTGCACGAGCAGCACGCCGACATCTTCCGTCGCAGCGTCGACGAACCGGCTTACCACGGTGATATCGACTGGTCTGAGAAAACCGTTGAGATTGCGGAAAGCCATGAGCAGCCAGTAATCAACAAAACCGCCCGCGTTAAAGAAGAAGTGGTGGTGCGCAAAGATACCCGTGACCACGTTGAGACCATCAACGACACCGTGCGTCGTCAGGAAATCGATATCGATAAAACCGGCACGCCAGGCGCCGCTAACGTTACCGACCCAACCGGCACCGCGCCAGCGAATACCGCGAACCGGACCGGCACGGCGAACGCCACGGCAACCACAGCCAACGCCGCAAATCTGACCGGCGGCGCGAATACCGCCAGCACGGCTAACACAACGGGCAGCGCATCACGCGATTTTATCGAAGCGGATAACGCCGGACTCAACAGCACGCGTACCGGCTCCGCACATGCCACCGGTAATGGCCAGAACAATGGCAAACCGGGCATGGCTGAAAAAGTCAGTGAGAAGGTCAGCGAAGCGAAAGACAAGGTGGAAGGCAAACTCAAGCAGCACGACCATAGCCATTAAGCCCGTGTGAAAAGTGCATTATCTGTCTGACAACACGTAACACTTTTCAGTGTATTTGCACTATCGATAAGGCCAGCCGCAAGGTTGGCTTTGTTGTGTTTGACGCGCGTTTGTTGTGCGTTTAAATCCTGTTTGAGCTGAGTTTGAGCTGTGTTTGAGCTGAGTTTGAGCTGTGTTTGAGCTGAGTTTGAGCTGTGTTTGAGTCGCGTTGGAGCCGGTGCGGGTGGGCAGCCTCGATTTTGCTGTCGCCAGAACAAAACTGCGTAAGGTGATTTTTTCAGCACTTGGCGCACAGGCTGGTGGTTTAGACTTGCGCAGTTGGCCGGTAAAGGTATAATCCCCAACGTTTTCCGCATAACTCTTCGTGCCGAAGTGGCGAAATCGGTAGACGCAGTTGATTCAAAATCAACCATCGAAAGATGTGCCGGTTCGAGTCCGGCCTTCGGCACCAGCAAGAGATACGAGAAAGTCCGGGAAAGTCCATAACCCCCTAAAATTAAAGCCGAAAGGCTTTTTTTTTGGTCCAAATCCGTCCGGGCACATCCGTTGACATCCAGCATAGTTGGGGGTCAAGATAGGGGTCACTTCGCTTCGATAAATTTTTGACCCCCAAATCATGCCTATAACTGACGTTGCGGCCCGTACCGCAAAGCCTCGCGAAAAAGAATATAAGCTCACTGATGGACATGGGCTATACCTTCTTATCAAACCAAGCGGATCCAAACGCTGGTATCTCAAATATCGCTATGAAGGTAAAGAGAGCAGAGCTGCACTCGGCGCATATCCTCTGATCACGCTAGCTAAAGCGCGCGAAAAGCGCGATGAAATTCGCCTTCTGCTTGCCGATGGCATCAGCCCCAATGTCAAAAAAGAAGAAATTAAACAACAAGAGCAGGCTGCGCTTAACACTTTTGAGAAGGTGGCACGCGACTGGCATGCGAGTAACAAGCGCTGGTCGGAGGGCCATGCAGAGAGAGTGTGGCGGGATATTGAGCGCAACATACTTCCAGCCATCGGAATGCGGAACATCGCCGACTTAACGACACGTGATCTACTGCGCCCCTTGCGTGAAGTAGAGCAAAGCGGTCGGTTGGATGTAGCCTCGCGTCTACAGCAGCGTGTTACGGGCATAATGCGTTATGCCGTTCAAAGCGGTCTGATTGAAAGAAATCCAGCTCAAGACCTTGCTGGAGCAATCGCAACTAGAAAAGCGACTCACCGCCCAGCTTTATCACTCGAACGGCTGCCTGAATTTCTTCAGCGTGTTGAAGCCAGCAGGGGACGCTTACTTACCAGATTGGCCCTGAAACTCAGCCTGTATGTATTTATCCGCTCCAGTGAACTTCGGTTTGCGCGGTGGGGAGAAATTGATTTTAAAAAAGCACTCTGGACTATTCCTGCCGAGCGTGAAGCTATTGAAGGGGTTAAACACTCTCAGCGAGGCTCTAAGATGCGTACCGTCCATCTTGTTCCGCTTTCGCAGCAAGCTCTGGCGCTATTGGAAGAAATCAAAGAATTGAGCGGTAATAGAGACCTTATCTTTCCAGGTGATCACCGTCCGACAAAGCCCATGAGCGAAAACACCATTAATAATGCTTTGCGAGTAATGGGTTACGACACTAAAACGGAGATATGCGGCCATGGTTTCCGGGCCATGTCGTGTAGCGCTTTAGTTGAGTCGGGGCTTTGGTCACGCGACGCGGTTGAAAGGCAAATGAGCCATCAGGAAAGAAATGGTGTGCGAGCTGCATATATCCATAAAGCTGAGCACCTTGAAGAGCGCCGTCTTATGGTGCAATGGTGGGCAGATTATCTAGATAGCAACAGTGAATCACATGTAACCCCATATGAGTTCGCAAAGCACTTTACAAAATAAAAAGTTTTAATGACAAGTGTTCATACTGTTCACCTTGCATTATAAACGTTTAAAATCAGTTAGTTAGGTGGTGATTGGTTGTGGGCTGCGTGTACACGGGTGTTCATGTGGAGTGATCACTCTGTGCTGGGTCGTAAAAAAACCGGCCTGAGCCGGTTCGTTTGCTGTGGGGATTATTTACTGCATGCAGGAAGCCAGTCGGCCTCACTGTCCTCATGCAGAGTGAGATTGGTCTGGACGCCGTTATTTGTCCTGCGCTTCAGCAGAATGCGCTCATACTCTTTCAGCGTCTGTGGCACTGCCTGGCCGAATGCGGTCAGGCTGAGCGGGTGCTGATGGCCGCGTGACTCCATGAATGACAGGTAGGCATGATAGAGATAGCGCTTCGGGTTCAGCGGGCGAATATTGGCGTTACCGATAAACAGCCCGTTTGGCGTGCTCAGCGGCATCAGGTATCCACAGAAATCAACCAGCGGATCGGCCTGTCGTTTGATATCCAGTGCCTCACCGGAAGTCCGCTGCGCCTGCAGCAGCTCGCGCGCTTCGTCAGGTGATGAGAAGCGCTGCATCAGGTGACGAACAATTACGGCCAGCTCGGTGCTGATTTTGTCCAGCAACTGCGGATCACGCTCTTTTGCCGGTATTACCTCCGGGAACGTCAGGATTACCCGGCGACGGGACACGCCGCCGCTGCGATCGCTGAAGCGCATCGGATTGTTATTCACCGCCAGAATGACCGCCGGGATGTGCGTTGAATAGGCGTCACGGTATTTGGGGTCAATTGCAACGGCATCGCCGCCGGTGATCGCCTTGATGCCCGCGCCGTCGCCGCTCCATTTCTCCTGGTCAGGGAGAATAATCAGTGAGAAGCCCACCACGCTGGCGCGTTCCCGCGACGATTCCAGCGTGTCGATAGTGGCGGACGTGGTGTTGTCTTTTCCGGCCAGCAGAGTGGCAATCGAGGCCATGACACTTTTACCGCTGCCGCCGGGGCCGGTGACTTCGAGAAACATCTGCCAGTCATAGCGGTTTGCCAGCACCATAAATAACGCCGCGAGAATGCGCTCCTGCTTGTCGTGATTATGCCCGGCGGCCCGCGTTAACCAGCGCCAGAAAGCCGGGGCGTGGTCTGCGAGATTTTCACCAGGACGTGGCGCGGTGTAGTCCACACTGTTGACGGTGCGCAGCCAGTGCTCGCGGCGGTGCGGGCTGAAGGTGCCTGTTGTGGTGTCATACACGCCGTTACGGAAACCAATCAGGCGGCGGGACGGTTCACCCATCTGCGGCACCATGAGCTTGAGCGTGTCCAGCACGCTGCCGATACCGGCGGCCGAGAACGGTGCGCGCACCTTCTGAAACAGCGCGGCGATTTCCCGGCGCAGCGTCTTCGCCTCCATCACCTGCCATGCGCCGTTCTCATAGCGGCAGATTTCCTCCCCGACCGGCGGCACGGCCAGCGCCTCACCGTAATGGGCGACCAGCAGCTCGGCCTTCTGGCTGGCGCTCATGGCCTTCAGGTCGGCCTCGCTGACGGATTCAAACGGGCTGAGCGGCTTCGGCTGCGTGAAATCGGTGAGCTGCGCCAGTGTGGCGATATCGCCCTGCGCCTGCCACACGTCGTTCCAGTCACCCGTAACCGGCGGCAGTGCGGTTTTTCCGCCACAGGCTTTTGCCGCTTCCTCTGCCTTTAACTGGCCGGTGCCGTTGTCGTCGCGGTCGGCGGCAATCAGCATCATCGCATCAGGGTGTGACTCACGCAGCTGCTTTGCCAGTGAGGGCAGGTTGTTGGCGCTCAGCGCCACGTATACCGCCTCGCCGGTCAACCGTTGCACGGTCAGGCCGGTTGCGTATCCTTCAGTGAGCCACAGCGTTTTGCCATCCGGCTCGCCTGCCAGCCAGTATGTGCCTTTTACCTGCCCGCCGGGCAGTGTGCGCTTGTCGCCTGCGGCGCTGATGAGCTGCACGTTAACAGCCGTGCCGTCTTCGCCGGTCAGCGGGATGAGCACATCCCCGGTGGCAAAGCTGATGCCACCACAGCGCAGCGCATCCCCAAGTGTTAGCGCCTGCGTACCGTGCAGCCCTTTAGCTAAAAGGTAGGCGTTGTCCGTGCGGCTGACGGCGGCGGCTATAAGTGCCTGTGCCCGTGCGGCGGCGTCTGCCTGCGCGCGGCTTTTGTCTGCGGCTTCATCGTGCATAACCGGAGCTGACTCCGGCAGCGTGCCGAGCATTCCGGCCACCTTCATGGCGGCCTCTTTAGCGCTGATACTGAGCGCCTTTTCCACCAGGTTAAGGCCGTCACCGGCCCCGCACTGGTTACAGAGCCACGTTCCGCGCCCGTCCTGATTGTCAAAACGGAAGCGGTCTTTACCGCCGCACGCCGGGCAGGCACCGTGTCGCCCCCCGGCGAGCACGCTGATGCCGAGGGCGGGCAGAAGCTGCGGCCAGAATCCGGTGGCCGCCTTTACGGTGTCAGAGACGATATGTTTCATATGCATGTTCTCCCTCAGTGCAGCGTGATGCGGCTGGCGGCCGCAATCTGGCTGCGGAAAAGTTCATCCATCATGGTGACGCCGAGCTGTGTCAGCCGCGGCGGCGCGGTCAGCAGGTCCGGCTCAACCATATCGCCCAGCATCGTGCAGGCCATCTCCATGCCTGCATCCGGGCCGTGGCGGCGCACATAGAAACCCTCCAGCTCAAGGGCAATGGTCATCTGAAGCTCATCGAGTGTGGCTGACACGGTGATGCCGAGGTTTTTGCAGGTATTCAGGTAGCCCTGCGCCAGCGCGCGGCGGTAAACGGCGGTGCGTACCTCAACGGGCAGGCAGGAGTGATTAGCGGTCATCATGGCGGGCCTCCGTGGCTAACATACGGGATTCACAGGTTTCAACAACTTTACCGAGCTGGTCGGTGAGCAGGGCGACGACCGAGGCAAGCGCCGCGCCGTCCGGCACGCAGCCGCGCGCGTTCAGGCAGTTCACCGAGTCGAACATATCGAGTACGGTCACGCCGACCGTGTGCGCGTGCAGCAGGCGCAGATAGTCAGCGTGGGGAATGGGGTAGGTGTCATGGTTATTCAGGTGTTGAGAAAGGGTATTCATGCCGCCACCGCCTTAACCGGCAGACGACCGGCAAAGGACAGGACGTAATCACGGGCGAGGCTGGCGCGGGCGCTGCGCTCATCGCCTGCTACCGTGCGCAGCATGCAGGGACGGGCGGCGGCATCAGTGCGGCGCACGGCGGCAAAAATAAAGGTGAATTCGGGGTGAGCGGCAGTAAGGGCCGTTGTCATGAGGACAATCTCCATTGAGTAGCGGTTAACGCCACCACCGGAGCTGCAAATCTCATGGGTGGTGGCCCGAACGGGGTTTGCAGTACCGGCCTCAATGGATACCGGCCAGCCCGAAGGCTGCCCCGCCCGGGCCACCATTATTTGACAGCGACTGCGGTCTAAGAACCACAGCCTGAAAAATGGGTAAGCCAGAGCAATGACACAAAAAAACACGCCTGGCGCGTGCTGTGTCGCCATTGAGTTACACGGGCTGCAAATCCCGGCTGCCGATTTTGCGGCAGCACGAAAACTGTATAACGGCCGCTCGCCAGAGAAAAGCCTTTTTTTAAACATCGGGGCGATTTCCTCAGCAACCGGTCAGGACGTGATCGGATTGAGGCGGATTTGATCGGAATTCCCCGTTCTCTTTTTCACCTGCTGCCTGACAGGCTTCGCTTTTTTACCCATAACGGAAATGTGACCGTGCATTCCGCTGGTAAAGGCCGGTGCGGTTACTGGGCTGCCGCTGACGACTGACGTCGGGCTTTCCGCGAAAAAAGCGGCTTCTTCGCGGGTGAGCGGAAAGGTTTTTGTGCCGAAATTCAGCGAAATCACGCTGCACCTCCGGTACGCTGTGCGATGCGGGCCTGCATCCAGCCGTCAATCTCTGACGCCAGCCAGGCGACGTTTTTACCGCCAAGCGAAATCTGCGAGGGGAACTGCTCCCGGCTGATTAAATCGTAAATGGTCGAGCGTGACAGACCGCAGGTGCTGATGACTTCCGGCAGGCGCATAAAGCGGTCGCGCGGGTAAACGGCATCACGGATTACGGGAAGGGCAGGGGCTGGTAAGGATGAAACTGCGTGCATGGTGTTACCTCATTATGAGTCCGGCCGGAGCTGTCCGGTTACGGTGGTGTCTTCAGGTAACCCGCTATTGTGAGAATATTTTTGCCTTTGTAAACAAGCCCCTGTTGGCTGATAAATGAACGGAAATGCGTTCTGTTCTACCCTGTTATCCTCTGTAGGTATATATAGGTTTTTTAGAGGTTCAACGGATTGAAATTCAATTATTAATAGCTAAAAACAATAAAAAAGGCTCGCCAGAAAAAAGCTGATGTTAGAGACGGCGTGAACACCGGTGAATACTCAGTGAAGACTTAATTTTAAAGTGTTCACTGCTTTACTCACTGTATTTATTATCTTTTTTATCCAAGTGAATACCAGTGAACAGTTATATAAGAAATAAAATCTGTTAATCGAGCATCCCGCACCGGTTCTGCCTTTGTCTGCTCATCGACAGGCGGAAAGCAATGAAATGCGCTGTCCTGTGGTACACGACAGAATGGCCTCATCCTTTACAGACGATGAGAGACCACCATGACCACCCCGGAACAGAAACCTGCATCACTGGAACGCTTCGAGAAAGCCCGCGCTGAACATACCGAAAGGATGAAAGCCTATAACGGCATCTGCGCCGATATCGCCCGCTGTGAAAAAGAGCAGCAGGCAGCCATAGAGGCAGGGAAAGAAGCCGAGAGCAACTGGCGCACGAGCTTTCGCAACCTGCGAGGCAAACTCACTGACGAGCTGCGCGCCGAACATTCACAGCGCATCGCCAGCCGGGAACTGGCCGATGAGTTCGGCGGGCTGCTCAAAGAGCTGGCGCTGGATAAGCAGGAGGCGATGCTAAAATGCTGCGGCAGTGGAAAAGAGTACGTCGAATCACACAGCGAGGCGTTTACCGGATTTGCGGATGCACACTGGCAGTCAGCCCTGCGTAACGTGAGTCCGTCGCTGTTGTGGGCCATTAAGCTGCGTATCCAGCGTGAAGAACTTTCCCCGACGTTTGCCGGTGAAGACCGTGACCGGATTAAGGACGTGGCTTATCTGGTTGGTGAAGCGCTGACACGGGCAGCTGTGGCACTACCGGACAGTGTAATGGAAGAGGCACCGCTACTGGAAAATATCGGTCTGTATCGCCCGCCGTTAACAGGTATTGATATGGAGCTTTACCGCCATCCTATGCGACGCCAGAAGCTGGCTGAATCAATCCGTGCGCAGCGTGCAAAACTTCATGAGGGCAGCCAGAAATGATGCACTGTCCATACTGCAAAAGCGCGGCGCACACCAAATCGAGCCGCTATATGTCAGAGCAGGTGAAAGAGCGTTATCACCAGTGCACTAACCTGGACTGCTCCTGTACCTTCAAGACGAATGAGAGCATCACAAAGGTCATCACCGCACCGCCACAGCCGGAAAGCGTACCGGAAGCACCACCGGAACCGGCAAGAGAACGCCAGACGCTGGGCCGTTATGGTTCTGCATTCCGCCAGGTTCATTAATCCCGCACAGCCGCTGCCCGACCAGCGGCTTTTTTGTGCTTATGCTTTGTCTTCCTGATGCCCTTTTTCTGGCCAGCCGCCTTGTTGAGAACAATGCATGCATAGCGTGCATGGATCTGCATGCAAAATCATGCGCCGCTTTGCCTCGTTAAGGCCATGCCGGGCGCGGCTAGGCCCGTAGCATGCACCTGCATGAAAAGTAATGCATAAAGCGGGCAGGCGAGGCGGGGGTAGCATTGCGCGCTGTACGACTAGGCACTAAGAGTGCCTAAAGAAATGATATCTTCATTGTGATCATTGAATTGTCTTACAGTTAGATCGACCATTTTTGTCAGCGCATTCTCAAATCCACGATTGCCGCTGAATTCATCTCCTGGTGCGACTGAAGCGCATACCAAACATGGCATAATTGGATTATCTGAAAAAATATCGAAGGAGTTACTATGGAAATCCCTGACCAGAGAGATTTCATCTGGGTTTATAATCATTAACCCAGTAATTGTATTGGTTTTTTTTGAAACTGAATGAAGCCCATGTATATACTTCAATGTTAACTCAGGGAGGTAATGAGTAAAAGCTTTGTCAGTAAAAGTATACTTTGCATCTAAAATTATATACTTATCATTTTCTTTATCGTTGCTTATTTTTATTACAAAGTCTGGTGAGCGGTTTGAAAATCTTCCTGAGTTTGATCGGGATGATACTTTTCCATTGTAACTAGTCCAGCCTTCGGAATTGACTAACCCTCTCAAATCTGCGAGTGGATGTTTCGTCATCCAATATTTGGGTTCGTAATATAAGTTCAATAACATCCCTTTTTTAACGCTCAAAGTGAATGAAACAGATTCTCCAGTTGGGTTTGTGAGGCTTTTGGATCCGCACTTTTTCTCTAAAATTTCTTTTATATAGAATAAAGAATAATACTCAAATAATTTAGGGATGCTCTGAATTGATAGTAATTCCTCTTGAACACTCCAGTCAGGGCTTCCAAAACGATACCATTCAACTATTTTTTTAAAAGCTGAAAGGTATAATGAATCCTTCTTCGCCTTCATTGTGAAAGTTGGTATTCCTGATATTGCTTTCTTTGACGGCATTCGTTCAGTTAATATTCTCTTGAGAACATGAAGATCAGTCAAAACAGATTTGCACTTTAATAATTTTCTTTGGTTGATGCTTTTTTGGAATTTTTGAATTTGACTGAAAAAGCTTATGTATCCCAACGGTGTTCCGTTAGTCTTGTTTATTTTTTTGTCTGGATTTTCAAACCCTGATAATAAATTGGAAGTAGTTTGAATTAATGTATTTATGAAGCCATGTAAAACTTGGTTTTCATATACGTCTGAATCCTCAGTGGCTTGGTGCTCAACTAACTTACTCACTCCATAAAAATAATTGTTGTGCTCCAATATTGCATGATCAATGCAATCTGTCTCAAAAAGCTCATCAGCATTATTGCATAACCAAGAAAGTGTTAAGTCATCAACGTTAGTAGTGTCGTCCGGATAAACATAAGTTTCTTTAGTTGAAAGCTTCGTTATAGGGTTTTTGATTATTTTCTTAATAATTGCGGAAACTTTTTCAGTAGTATTTTCAATTTGCTCAAGTAATATTTCAGCAGGAGTATCTCCACTTTTATAACCTGCTTTACGTCGCGTCACTCTAAAGAATGAACATAATGCTTCACTATCAATTTTTGCTAAAAAAGAGAGCATTTTTTCAACTCGGTCAGCATTTAGTTTTCTTGCTAATATTTCGACAGGTTGGAAATTTAATAGATCGCTCTGGTTTTCTGCATGTATCTCAAGTGTAATTTCAGCAATGCCATAATAGTTATGGAAGAAGCACTCATATGAAAATCGGCTTAGCCTCTTTGGCTGCCATTTGTAAGTCCAAAGTTCGTTAATTTTTTCAATGGATGTAGGTTCAACTTCATTCTCATATAGTAGCAAAGATATTTTTTCGTGGAAAATATCACTGGAATAGGATATTTCTAAGGCTTCATCTTCAAGAATAAATTGAGAGGATGTGTTTTTTACTTCAAGTAATGGCAATGAGAAGGCGTCTCCTTGACGCTTTCCGCTCAAAATTTTTATTTTCAATTCCATCAGCTTAGCCTCTAAAAATATGAATAAGATTCACTGTAAATATCTCCATTATTAATAATGTTTTTAAGTGTAGCCTTGGATATATTCAAATCTAGTTCAACTAGTTTTTGCTCAAGATTATGTAACCTTTCTTTAAATCCTGTGCCATATCCTTCAATTAGAGGGAGGATGTGTTGATTTATTGCGAAATCAAGAGGCTGAACTCTCAAACCTTCTATTTCATTAGCTACAAAACAATAGCGCTTTATAGCGTTATATTTTCTTTGACTAACTCTTACTGAGGTTGTTCTATTTATTGGCGCTCTCAAAATTTCAATTATTTGTTCAAGTGAGTTCTCTTCTTCAGTTGTGAATGATGATTCATAAAGATTTACGTCAAAACAAGATTCAATACTTTCATTACTGATGGCGCCATCAAAGTCTATTGTTTTTAATAAGTTAGACTTGAATTCCGAATTGTGATTCAAACCTATAACTGGAACGCGGTCTATCAATCTAGGTGATAAACGTTCTGTTGATGCATCATTATTTATAGTCGCGATAAAGCGTACGCCGTTAGAGACTGAAATATTTCTATCATCATCAGAAGGTATACCTGAATCAATTTTTCTATTTCTTCCTTCAGGATCACACATACTTAGAAAATCAGACCAATAATGCTCAACACTAGAAAGGTTTGCTTCGTCAAGCAAAATTAACTTCATGTAATCTTGATTGTGATCGCTTTTCAAAAACTCATAAAGTCCAGTTCTGGCAGGCTGATAGACATCTTTCAGTGAATTATAAAACCCTAAAATATCTCGGCTTGACACCCAAGCGCGCCCTACAGGAATGTTAATAAAATTACTGGTATTGAAATTATTCTCTTCATTAGTTAAACCCATGCTTTGGGCTAATCTTATGGCTGTGGAGGTTTTACCTGTTCCTGGTGGACCAGCGAGAATAGTCATAAATGATTGATTGATACAAATTAGCAAATTCGACATTTCGTCAAAAGAGAAATTCCTACCGTTATCATTACTGAATGAGTCAACTAAGTAGTTAATATAATCTTTTCTATTATCTTTAGTAAGCTTTATAGTAGATGGTGTTATTTTAGTTTTATATATTTTGGGCTGGCTCTCCTTAGCTCTTCCACCGTTTAGTAAGGATGTTAATGTCTGAATTTCTACAGCCTTTTCTAATAACTGAGGGGAGTTCAAAGTGGCTTTTTTAAGGTTTAGGGCTTTCTCTACAGATTCCTTTTCTTTATCAATATCTTCTTTAAGTCTTTTGATATAGTTAATCTCATCCAATAGCGATTTATAATCATTGACCCGAGATAAGGTTGTGTAAAAATCATCCAGCTTTTTAGTGCTTTCAACTATCCTTTCTTCCAAGTTTGCGTTTTCTTCAGTTAATGACTGTTGCTTTTGTAAAAGTATTTCATGCGCATCTTCGGCAGTTTGTTGTTTTATTTTTTCAATTTCCTGCTTAGCTTTTATTTTTTCTGCTTCAACATTCTTTATCTCAAACTCTAGTTCGGATTTCTTATTGGAAACCAACCTTTCAAGCTCATTAATTTCTTTGTCTAATTTTATTTTTTGATTTCTAGTTACTTCTTCTAATTCTTCGGATTTTTGTCTAATTAATAACTCTTTGTTTTTTGAAAAGTAGTTGTCTAGATAGAGTCTGCCATCCCGACTTTCAGCTAAAAATTCTTTTACAATTTCTTGTCCGAAAGGACTGGAATCTAAGAACTCCCCCAAAAGCTCTTGAAGTCTTTTTAGGCGATCACTATTTTCCAATACTTTATTTTTTTTAACATATTCATCGATTCCTTGAGACAACTTTTGCGCTTCATTCTTACCAAGTGGATTTTTATTCTTAGAGAAACTGCTACCAAAACCATTTTTAGTAAAATAAGATACTAGCCTAGTGTCAGAAATGTAATCAACCTGTTCATAAGAAAGAGTTGAAAGATCTTTAAGGTTATTTATATATTTTTTGCTTTCACCTCTTATAATCCAACTAGATGAGAATTCATTAGATATTATGTTATTTAAATCTATTTTCGAAATGTGCTCTTGCTTTAATTGTAAAGGTGAAGGCGTTGATAAAGGAGATAATTGCCAATTATTGTCTTGCTTAGAGGCCTTGAAGGGACCGTAAATATAACCATTTGTTTCAATGAAAAATTGAGTACTGGGAGCATCAATGTCATGATTAATAAATCCAGTCGTAATATCTGGTAGATCGGATTTTATAATTGGTATGAAATAACTTTTATCAAGTCTTTCAACTTTGTTACCCATGCTGAAATGTTTTTGATATCTGGTATTTAGATGCCAATCATTATCATTACTTTCATAGTACTCGGTTAAAATGAATAGTTCATCATTGCCAAATTGCTGGCTAATATTCATGAAACCTTTTGATATGAATATCCCACCATTAGGAAAGTCGCCAACATTTACTTTTTCATATGTACCGTTTTCGGAAATGTAAGCGACAGGGATAACTAAACCCATGTCGGGATTGGCAGTATGGTTTTCTTCCTTAATAACTAATACTCTATTCATAATACCTCATTGTGATTGTAATGATTGAAATTATATCTAACTTAACAAAGAAAGTTGTGAAAATTAGATCCACTAGGAAATTTCTTACTTCGCTATGCTTTTTATAAATCTACTTGTAAAATTTAGCAACAACTGTTAATGGGTTTTTTAAACTTTACGGGTTTTGATGGGGGTCAATTACGGGGTCAGTAATAATTAATCATGAAATAATGATCATATTAATCATTAGGTTATTGGTGTTTTATTTGTCCGGCCTTCGCACCACGGAAAGCAAATAAGTCACCCAAGGGTGGCTTTTTTTGTGCCTGTTATTCCGGTTTTACTTTTTCATTGGCTATGCGGCTGAAGCGGGCTGTCGCCGCTAATCTGATCTATCGCTACTAACACTTGTCATTCAGTGAACGCGTACACGTTCAGGCCAATGCATGTTCAGCATGGCCTGCAATATAAGGCAGTTACGTTAGCTCATTTCAGATACGGAAGCGCGTGCAACCAGACGGCCGGTAAAAGTACGGCTTTCCGTTTCAAATAGCGTGCGACCGTCAATCAGCGCGCGAATACGTTGCACGCAGCGTTCAAGTAGCTGCTCGGTGGGATAGGCGATGCAGGTTAGTGGCGGATAGAGCAGGGAAGCCAGCGGAGAATCTTCGAGGCTGACCAGTGACACTTCCTGTGGCACCGCGATATTAAATTCACGTAATAAGCGCATCGCCTCTGCAGCGTGGCAGTCGCGTCTGGCAATAATCGCCGTATATTGCGTAAAGCTGTTGATAAGCGTCAGCAGAGCTTGCTCAATATTGTTATTGGCTTTGACCATAAGCTGCCGGTTGAAAGGCAGAGAATAGTTTTGTAGCACACTGCGATAGCCTTCCACCATCTGCTGGCTGGCCAGATCGTCTTCGCCGTCAATCAGCAGCGCGATGCTGCGGTGCCCTTTGCCCAGCAAATAGCGGCAGGCGCTTTCGGTGGCAAAGGCGTAGTTATAACCGCCCGCTTGTTCAGTCGCTGAAAACTCATCAAAAACGATAACGTTGCTGGCCATATCGGCGGAGTGCTGTCCCAGCGTGACTACCGCAACGCATTGGTGCTGCAGATCTTCAATCGCCGATTGATAATCTGCCGCCGCAGTGACGTACTGAATCAACAGCGATTTATTCAGCGACTTCATAGCCAGCGAAAGCTGGGGCAACAAGGTTGCGCTCAGCGCGGTTTCATTAGCAGGTAACACCATGCCGACGTAGCTTGAGCTATTACTCGCCAGATTTTGCGCGGCAAAACTCGGGCGATAGTTCAATTCCTCTACCGCGCGTAATACCGCTTCCCGACTTTCGTCGCGTACGCCGCGTGTTCCGGTCAGCACACGCGAAACGGTGGCCCGGGAAACATTGGCTAATCTTGAAACATCATCAATGGTAGGCATGGTGTCGTCTGAATTGCGATTTTGTCCTTATAGTAACATAAACACGCACAGGAATTGCTCAGCCAGACTGCGCCTCAGAATGCTTTTTGGAAAGCGTTGGCAGCCATGCTGCGCCGCGTACGCCACTGGAATCACCATATTTTGCTTTGACGATGGCAGTACGGCATTCCGCTGAAAAAAGATATTTTTCAATGGCTGTTGGCAGGTCGCTATACAAACTCTCGATGTTAGACAAACCGCCGCCCAGCACAATGACGTGCGGATCGAGAATGTTAATAACGCTTGCCAGGCTGCGGGCAAAAGCATCGATAAAATGTTGATAGTGTGCCAGCGCAGCGGCGTCATGATCGGCGGCCGCAGCGAGAATCGCCTGAGCATCCAGTTCGGCATGCTGTGTCTGATTGAAACGCTGACTGAATCCGGTGCCGGAGATAAAACGCTCAATACAGTTTTCACGGCCGCAATAACAAGGTTGCGCGGGGCCGTCTGTAGCAGGATCCCACGCCGGTAACGGATTATGTCCCCATTCACCTGCGATGGCGTTCGGGCCACTGAGCAGTTGCCCATTGACTACCACGCCGCCACCGCAGCCGGTGCCCACAATGACGCCGAACACTGTTGGGTAGCCAGCACCTGCACCGTCTACCGCTTCGGAGAGCGCAAAGCAGTCAGCATCATTGGCAAGGAATATTGGCTGACCTGTGCGCTGCGCCAGCGTGGCCTGCAGATTTTCGCCGTTTAACACCAGGCAATTGCAGTTTTTGATCAGCCCGCTACGGGGATCGATCGCCCCCGGCAAGCCGATGCCAAGCGTAAACCCGTCTGGCGCAGAGGGACGGATGCCATCGATCATCGACACCAGGTTATCGATAAATTCCTGATAGCTCGCTTTGTTGGTGGGACGACGTTCGCGCAGGCGTACGCGACCCGCATCGTCAAGCAGCACCGCTTCCATTTTTGTGCCGCCAATATCAAGGCCAAGGTGAAGCATGATTATCCTCATAAAAAGGAGAGGCGGGCATCGCCTCTCAAAACAGGCACAACGGTTAATGGCGGCGATACAGGTCGATCAGTTCTGTCACCAGTTCTTTCGCCAGTATCGACGTCATCAGGTGATCCTGCGCATGGACCATAATGAGCGTCATCTTCGTTTTTCCTTCGCCTTCGTCGGCCTCAATCAGCTGAGTTTGCACAAGATGCGCCTCACGAGCGTAATGCTGTGCTTCATGCATTTTTGCATCGGCCTCACTGAAATCACCTGCTTTAGCGCTGCGCAGCGCTTCATAACAAAGGCTGCGCGACTGACCAGCATTAATAATGATGCCCATCACTTGTTCTTCTAAATCCATAATTTCCTCTGACTGTCATGCGGTTTCAGACTGGCCAACCACGGCGGGTGCCGAAGCGTCGCTGCTCTCCTGAGCCAGCAACTGTTTTTCAAAAGCTTTGAAGAAGGGGTAATACATGATGATGGCGGTGCCCATACAGATCAGGCACATGATCACTGGGCTGAATGCCCAGTTTGCTGCCCAGGAGGCACCAATTGGTGCGGGTGTGGTCCAGGGTGTCAGCGATACCACGCGCGCAACCCAGCCTAAATCGAGCGCAAACCAGGCCAGCGTTGCATTGATCATAGGTACCAGTACGAACGGAATAAAAAACAGCGGGTTCATGATCACCGGGGCGCCAAACAGAATCGGTTCATTGATATTGAACAAGCCCGGCACCACGCCCATTCGACCAATGGTGCGCAGGTGAACCGCTTTGCTTCGCATCAGCAGCAGCGCCAGCGGCAGCGTGGAACCCACACCGCCAATCAGCAGATAGTGATCCCAGAAACCCTGCACATAAATATGTGGAATGACGCTTCCCGCGGCCATGGCCGCCTGATTCACCGACAGGTTCGCCATCCAGAAAGGATTCATAATGCCGGTGACAATCAGTGCACCGTGAATGCCGGCAAACCATAAAATTTGGCATACCAATACAGACAGCAGAATGGCTGGCAGGGTATCGGAGGCGGCGACCAGCGGTTTGACCAGCGACATGATCGCCTCTGGAATAATCATGCCAAGCTGCGATTCAATGAACAGGTTCAACGGATGTAGCGTCAGAACCACCGCCAGCACCGGGATCAAAATTTCAAACGAGCGTGCCACACCAGTCGGCACTTCCGGCGGCAGACGAATGGTGATGTTGTGGCGGCGGAAAAAGGCATAAAGCTCAGTGGTATAAATCGCCACCAGCAGCGCAGTAAAGATGCCCTGACCAGAAAAGTAGGCCACGGAGATGTGGTCATCTTTCAATGGCGCCGCGATGAGCAGAAAGCCCATCAACGACAGCATGCCGGAGGTCAGCGGGTCGAGTGCGTGATGCCGCGCCAGGCTGGCCGCTACGCCGACAGAAATAAATATGGTCATGATGCCCATGCTGAAGTTATAGGGCAGCATCAGGCTTTCACGGTGATCGAGCGAAAACTGCAGCCACGCGCGCGCAAATCCCCAATGCGTATCGGGCGCAAAGGGAGGAAAGATAAAGACCAGCATAAAAGAGCCGACGATCATAAATGGCAGGGCCAGAATAAAGCCGTCACGAATAGAAGTGACATATTTTTGCTGGCCAACGGCACCGGCAAGCGGCGTGATGTGGTTTTCAATCACGCTCATGAGTTTCAGGTACAGAGAGCTCATGGTTTATCCCTTATTGATTATTTTCAATGAGTGAGAGGGCAAAATCCAAAACCGCCGCACCTTTTTGCATGCCGTAATCCATCATATTGATCGGCTCAACCCGTATGCCGTAAGCGTCGGCTTTGCTCTGTAAATCCTTCTGCATGTACTTAACCTGCGGCCCAAGCAGCACTACCTGATACTGACCCACCTGCTGTTCAAATTCGGCAACGCCAAACGCTTTAATTTCAACCTCAAGACCGCGTTTCGCTGCCTCGTCGAGCATTTTTTTCACCAGCAGGCTGGTGGACATTCCTGCGGAACAGCACAACATGATTTTTTTCATCGGAAACTCCAGTCTGAGAAAGAATACTCCGCGGACTATAGTCAGATGGATTTAAAACGGAAAGCGCTTTCCATAACTGGATATACTAATTGTGAGAGCGATCACCTGCAGCAGGCTTTTACTTTGCGTGAATGTGGGGGATGATCGCTGCACATCACTGTCCTTTATAGGTTTCACATGAACATTCAGTTTATGAATGTTGCCGTTACGCTGATTGAACAGCGGGTAACGCCTCTGGCAAATCTGCTCACCCGTAATCAGCACATTACCGCGATGCGCGACAGCTTTGGGCTGGCGATGCCTTTTGTGATCATTGGCAGCCTGATGGTGCCGCTGATTTTCCCGCCGTTCTCGCTTGAACCAACGGCCTGGTACAGCGCGCTCTATCTGGCAATCCGCCCGATGCTGTTGCCAACCTTTAACATTACGGTGGGTTTAGTGGCGTTGATTATCGCTTTTGGTGCCAGCGCCAGCCTTGCCAAACAGTATCGGCTACCGGAGCGTCTTTCCGGCCTGACCGGATGCCTGGCATTCCTGCTGTTTATCGGCTTTAAGGAGAGCAGCGGAACTAATCTTTTTCTCGGCGGAATGGGTATCTTCAGCGCGCTGATATCCAGCTTTTTTACGATTGAAGTGATCCGGTTGTTCTATCACAGAGGGTGGTGCATTCGCCTGCCGGATGAGGTGCCAGTAATGACCCGCAACGGCTTTCAGCTGCTGGTGCCGCTGCTGGCAATTATGCTGTCGATAACGTTGATCAATGCGGCTGTGAAAAGCAGCACCGGGCTGATTCTTCCTGATTTAATCAGCGAAGCGCTACGGCCATTGATCGTTGCTTCAGATACGCTGACCGCACTGCTTATTTCATTGCTGCTTTGCCATCTGCTCTGGTTTATCGGTATTCATGGCGCGCTGATTATCACCGGCATCATGAACCCGTTCTGGATGACTTACCTGTTTGAAAATCAGCAGGCGCTGGCGCAAAACAGTGCGCCGCCGCATATTTATCTACAGGGATTCTGGGATTTTTATCTGCTTATCGGCGGTATTGGCTCGACCTTACCGCTGGTTTTTATGGCGTTACGCAGTCGTTCGCGTCAGCTAAAAAGTGTCGGTAAAATTGGCCTGGTACCGTCACTCTTCAACATCAATGAACCGCTGCTGTTTGGCTTCCCGATTATTCTTAACCCTTTGTTCCTGGTGCCGTTTATTGCTGTCCCTGCGATCAATGCTTGCATTGCCTGGTATTTGACACACCTCGGTATCCTCGATCGCGTGGTGGCGATGCTGCCCTGGTCAATGCCCGCGCCGCTGGGAGCAGCCTGGTCAGCTAACGGCAGCTGGAAGAATATGTTTATGTGTCTGTTCGCCTTTTTCAATGCCTGGATGATTTACCGTCCGTTCTTTCGGGTCTATGAACTTCAGCTCATCGAGCGGGAAAAAAATTAGCGTTTTTTCATCTCTCCTGCACCGCCAGCGTCATTCCTCCGCTGGCGCGTGACCTTTAGCCCTTCCAGAAAGCGATCCCGATCACGATTACGCATGCAGAATTTTTTATTTTGTGATTCAATCCGGTAATTATGGAAAGCGCTTTCCATTGATGGATGTACATTTCCATTTTTCAACCGTAAATTTCCCTCGCGCCCTACAGACGCTCTTCGCTTATGACAATAAAAAGGGAAAACATGAAACGCGTTAATCCAGCTTTACCTCTGACTTTACTGCTCGCCTCTGCCACCAGTGGCGTTACCCATGCCGAAAAATATGATTTCACCCTGCACGGCTATATGCGTTCCGGCATCCTGGCAAACAGTGACGGCAATCGCGTCAATTCCGTGGGGTTGATGCCTGACGGAAAATTCCGTCTGGGCAATGAAGATGACACCAAGATCGAACTGATTCCTCAGGTGATGTTGACGTCTGATTCCGGCGTAGTGGCAAAAATTCAGGCCAATATCACTCACCAAAGCAAATGCACCTCTGACTGGAACTGCCTTGATGACGATGACAAGCCAGTACAGTTTCGCGAAGGCTATGTCGAACTGAGCAACCTTGATTTTGCACCGGATGTCACCTTCTGGGGCGGCAAGCGCTATAGCAGTTCAAACACCTCAAGCCATCAGTTTGACTGGGAATATATTCAATACAACGGTACAGGGGGTGGCTTTGACAAGCTCGATCTTGGCTTCGCACAGCTTGATGCCGGTGTTTACGCTTTCACCCCAACCGATGAAACCAAAGCCTATCCCGTAGATCGCGGCGATCAAGGCTATCCGGATGACTATTCGCTCAATGTCTGGCTGAAAAAGATTGCCGGTTCACCCGTCGACCTGCAGCTAATTGGTCATCACATGAATAACAGCGAACTCCACGCCGACGCCGCCGAGAAAGGCTATGGCCTCACCGGCGTTTATAACTTCGATGGCTTTTATGGCGTATTGGGCGGCTCCTCCCGGTTTGTTGTGCAGTATGGGCGAGGCCTGGCTGCGGGCGATTCATTGGGTAAGAACGGTTGGGGATGGGCCAATCTGGATGATACGCAGTCCTGGCGACTCATTCTGGATGGGCTTGCCGCGCTGGATAACGGCTGGGAAGTCTCAACTTTTGCCTATTACCAGCAGGATAAAAATTACCGCTGGTGGAGCAGCGACAGCGAAGGATGGGGCCGCACCAGTTGGGTGGCGGGCGTACGCCCGTATCAGCAGATTACCAAAAACTTCGCCATGCAATATGAGGTGGGCTACGAGTACCTCGATGACAAAAACTACAAAGGCGTGGAGGGAAAAGGCAAGGGCGGACTGACCAAAGTTACCGTGGCACCGACGCTGACATTTGACTCCGGCTACTGGAGCCGCCCGCAGCTTCGTCTCTATGCCACCTGGGCAAAATGGGATAAAGGCGTATCTGATGCGCTGGACGGCAACTATGACTGGAGCACCAATACCATCGGCTCGGGTGGGTATAGCCGCAGTGGCAAAAGCGACACCCTTAACGTTGGCATCCAGGGCGAAGTCTGGTTCTGAGGAGAGGCATGATGAATATATTCGCGAAAAACACGCTGCTTCTGGTACTGATGAACATGCTAAGCGGCAGCGTTGCTCAGGCAGCTGAACCCTCCCATTTTGCGCACTTCATTACGCGCCAGGGGGCACAACTCATGGATGGGTCACAGCTTTTCCGCTTTGCCGGGATCCATGCGCCGGAATTACATCGCATTGAAGATGATGCGCGTGGCGTCTGTAAAGCCGACCCACGCGGCTGGGGACAATATTTTGCCTGGCCAACCCCAGATGAGCAGGCGAACTGGATCAGCGCCCTGGTACAAACCGGCGCCAAAGCGCAACGCGTCTACGTTTTCTCCGTGCAGCAGGAGAATGATGCGGCTTGCGGACGAGAGACGCATATTCTGGCACCGGCAACCCCGGACGGCATGCCGCGCCTGAACGAAAAGGCGATGAAAATCTATGACAACATGATTGCCGAGGCGGATAAACAAGGCCTGCGCCTGATTGTGCCTTTTATCGATCACTGGGCATGGTGGGGAGGTCGCGAACAACTGGCGGCGTTCTACCACGAGCAGCCAGACGACTTTTATCGCGTACAGAGCAAAACGTATCACGCTTATCAGCAGCTGATTCGCCAGATTATTACCCGTACGAATACGCTCACCGGACGACGTTATGCGGATGAAAAAGCCATTATGGCCTGGGAGACAGGTAATGAACTGGAGGAGACCAATGCTGAGTTTCTCCAGCAGACCGCCGCGTTAATCAAGCAACTGGCGCCGCATCAGCTGGTGATAGACGGCACCTACAAGAAGATTAACGCTTTTGCACTGGCGGATCCCAATGTTGATATCGTCAGCAACCATTACTACACCAACGCCGGGAATAATGATCCCGACCAGGTTAAAAAGGATTTGCAGGCGATTGGCGGCAAAAAGGTCTACCTGGTGGGCGAGTTTGGTCTGCTTGATAGCCGCGCGCTAAATAGCATCATGCAGGCCATTGTGCATACCGATGTTAACGGGGCGAAAGCCGCGGGCGGTTTGGTTTGGGGATTCCGCGGTCATCGTCACAACGGCGGTTTTTACTGGCATAAGGAATATACCGGCCATTACAGCTACCACTTACCAGGATTTCCGGTAGAGGGCGACGCTAATCAGGAGATGGCGGTGGTGGAGTTGGTCCGCCACGCCGCGGCCCAAATGGATGGCAAAGATAAGGTGCCCGCGTTGCCAGTGCCGGAAGCGCCATTACTGCGACAAGCCTCATCACCCTTTGCCCTTAACTGGATGGGCGCTGCGTTGGGCCGACGCTACGACGTTGAACGTGCTGCCGCGCCAGAAGGACCCTGGCAAACGGTGGGGCGTGATATTTCAGACGGCGTTCAGGCGTGGGATCCCGCCACGATGAACCTGTTCAGCGACGATTACACCTCACTGAAGTTAGGGCAAACCTATTACTACCGTGTGCTGGCAAAAAATGAATCCGGTATCTCGCCTCCTTCGAACGTTATTCACGTCACCCACACTCAGCGTAATCAGGCACCGCAGGTTACGTTAGCCGATCGCGCCGCCGTTGCGCAGAACCGCGGATTGAGCCTGGCGGCCAGCTGGCAGGATGACCATTTACCCACTCGTCAGGTGACAGGTACCTGGAGCAATGGCGGCAACCATCATGTGCATTTTTGTCAGGCGAACAACGCCGATACCCGCGTCTGGTTTACCCAACCCGGCTCCTATCAACTGACGTTCACCGCCGATGATGGCCTGCTGCAAAGCAGTAAAAATATTGCTGTTACCGTCACACCGGCTAACGCACCGCCACCCGCTGACTTCTGCCATTTCGACAGCGGCGTGCTGGGTGTGCAGCAGGGAACGGTGACGCCATCTGCAGGCGCAGAAACGCCGCTGGCGATAACAGAGGATGGTTTTCTCGGGCCTTTTGCTAACGCAGGCGATCGGCTTAGCTGGCAGATTGAGGCGCCGTGGGAAGGTGAGTTTTTGCTGCATCTGCACGTGAATGGTAAGTGGGGCAGCAAGAAAAATTCATTGCAGATCAACGGGGATAAACCGTTGCAGATTGAGTTTCCCGGAAGCAACGAGCAGATGACGCTGCGTGTCTCTCTCAGGCAGGGGAAAAACAGCATCACCCTTGGCAACTATGCCGGTGACTGGGGATTCATTTTTATTAAATCGATGCGGGTTACCGCCTGATGGCGGTGCGCATCACTTTTTTCACGCTTCAGGAGGTTCTATGACCACATATGCATTCCCGGAACATTTTTTTTGGGGGGCGGCGGCTTCCGGACCCCAGACCGAAGGTGCCGATGGCAAACCGCACGCGTCAATTTGGGATAGCTGGTATGCCAGCCAACCCGATCGCTTTTTTGAGCAGATCGGGCCGGAGAAAGTGTGCGAAACGCTGCACAAATATAAAGAAGATGTCGCGCTGATGAAAAACATCGGCCTGAACTCGTTTCGTACGTCAATCCAGTGGTCACGACTGATTGACGATCTGGAAACCGGCGCGCCCAATCAGGATGCGGTGCGTTTCTATCACGCCTATTTTGATGAGATGATCGCCAACGGCATTGAGCCGATGATTAACCTTTATCACTTTGATATGCCCGACGAGCTGCAACAGCGTTATGGCGGTTTTGAGTCAGTGCATGTTACCGATCTTTTTGCCCGTTTTGCCGCTACCGCGTTTCGCCTCTTCGGCCACAAAATCAAATACTGGACCACCTTCAATGAACCGATCGTGCCGGTTGAAGGCGGCTATCTTTATGACTTTCATTATCCCTGCAAGAAAGATGGCAAGCTGGCGGCTCAGGTCGCCTTCAATATTATGCTGGCGCATGCGAAAGCCATTGAATGTTATCGTGAAATGCAGTGTGGCGGTGAGATCGGTGTTGTGCTTAACCTGACGCCAACCTACACGCGTAGCGCGTCAGCAGAAGATAAAAAAGCGGCCTGGCATGCCGACTTATTCTTTAACCGTAGCTTCCTCGATCCGCTGGTAAAGCATCAGTTTCCCACCGAGCTTTGTTCGCTGCTGGCAGAGCATCACTGCCTGCCTGAGGTCAACCCGGCCGATGTGAAACGGATAACCGATTCGCGCATTGATTTCCTCGGCGTGAATTATTATGTCCCGCGGCGAGTCAAAGCGCGTGAAACGCCTTATACGCTGGATTACTTCTCACCGGATGTTTATTTCGAAAACTATATCGATCCTGACGGACGGTTTAATCCCTACCGCGATAACAACGAAATTCTGCCACAGGCCATTTACGACATTGCGGCTAATATTCGCGACAATTACGGCAATATAAAGTGGTATCTCGCTGAGATTGGCATTGCGATGGATCTGGCATCAGAAGGGCCGGTACAGGCAGACGGCATCATCGATGATGGTTTTCGCATCGGCTTGATGGAAGAACATCTGGTGCAGTTACATCGGGCGATTGCCGAGGGTGCCAATTGTTTTGGCGTACATCAGTGGACGTTTATCGATAACTGGTCATGGATCAACTCCTTCAAGCGCCGCTACGGCTTTTACCGTCTCGATTTAGCCACCGGAGAACGCCAAATCAAACGCAACGGCCTGTGGTTTAAGGCGCTTGCCGAGAGCAATCAGTTTAGCTGTGAGGAACGTTCCGCGTGAGCCAACACTTTTTTTATCCTTTATCCACTGTGGTGAAGCCTTATCCCTGGGGCAGTCGCAGTGCGTTGCATCAGCGCTTTCATGTGCCTAATCCCGATGCACAACCGCAGGCGGAACTGTGGATGGGCGTACATCCTGCTGGCATGTCGCAGGTCATGGATCAAGGCACGCCGCTGGCGCTTTCTGAACTGATTGCCCGCGACAGAAAGGGGATGCTCGGTGCTGCGACTGCCGCTCGCTTTGGCGATCTGCCCTATTTAATGAAAATTCTCGCTGCCGATCGGGCGTTGTCCATTCAGGTGCATCCGCAGAAAGCGCAGGCGGAAGCGGGCTATGCGCGTGCCTTGCGGGCTAATGAAGATATACCGGATTACAACGACGCCAACCATAAGCCTGAACTGGTCTACGCCATCACACCGTTTATCGCCATGAATGGCTTTCGCGACATCGCAGATATTGTGGAGAATTTTCGCCTGCTGGCTGTGACTGCGTTAAGCCCTGCTGTGGATGCGCTGGCGCAGCAGCCTGATGCTGTCGGACTGAAGGTGTTTTTTAGTGCGCTAATGCAACTGTCCACGGACGCTAAAGCTGCGGCGCTTAAGCGGGTCGTCAGCGCCCCGTTTGATGACGCGCTCATGGCGGTGATCCAGCAGCTTTATCAACATTATCCACATGATGCAGGGGTGCTGGCACCGCTCTATCTTCACTGCATAACGTTACAGCCCGGCGAAGCGATGTTTCTTTATCCCGGGACGCTGCATGCGTATGTGCAGGGTACCGCCGTCGAGATCATGGCCAGCTCTGATAATGTGCTGCGCGCCGGGCTCACCGATAAGAAAATCAATGTTGAGGAGCTGATTGCCTGCACCACTTTTTCACCCATCAGCCGCACGTCGCTGCTGATGGAACCAGAGTGGCAGGAAGGGCAGGCGCATTACCCCATCCCGATAGACGATTTTCGTTTCACTGTTTTAAACGCCAATGAGGCACTGCCGATGCAGACCCGCAGCGCCGAAATCGTGTTGGTGATGACCGGGAGCGCGACGCTGACCCATCCCGCAGGTGAAACGCTGACGCTACAAACCGGTCAGTCCGCTTTTATTCCTGCTGCCACCCAAAACTGGACGTTAACCAACACCGGCACGCTGTGTCGGGCTTACAGTTAACGACCCTCACCAACACTCAATAAGCCGCGCTCAGCGGCTTATTTATCATAGGGCTATTTTGCCGTGATCAGATCGGCTAACGCATTGTCCTGATGTAACGTAACCAGAAGCTGATGAGTGGCGCGCGTGAAAGCGACATAAAGTTTTTTTGCTGCTTCATTAATATCGCTTTTCACATAATCCATCTCACTGCTGTTAACTACCGCGACGGAATGAAACTCCAGCCCTTTGCTGCTCGGGATGATAAACAGCGGCAACCGGTCATCCTGTGGATCATATAATTTCTTATCTTCTGGTTTCTCATAAAAGTAGTGCGGAATATCGTGGCTTTTCAATACGCTGCAAAAGTATTTTCCCGTTTTAGCCAGTGGACAGAGAATAGCGATATCCTTCCAGCGCAATCCCTGATTACGTTGATGATCAAGCCACTCCAGTACCTGTCTGGCTTCTGCTGCCAGTTTATCAACCCGCTGGATTTCCGGTTCAGGACCATACGTACCCGCTGAATCAGGTTGCAAAACTTCAGTTTTATGCTGGCTGGTTGAATCGAATGCTCTCTGCAAAAAGTTTCGCGAGAAATGTAATATTTGCTGAGAGTTGCGGTAATTAAGTTTAAGAATAGTGGTGCGACCCTGCGCCTGAATACCGACGCTGGCTAATGAAAAGCCAAGGTTTTCTCTCTTATTATAAATAGATTGGGCATCATCATACATAAATAGCAAAGAGCCGCTGCGTTCATTGGTCATTTTAGTCAGTACGTTCAGCCATTCTGCGCGTAAATCGTGACCCTCATCAATCAATACCGCGCCATATTGCTCAGAGGCAATTTTCTCTTCGTTAATATAGTGTTCTACAGAGCGGAAGAGGTCATCATACGTATTTTCTGATGTGTTCAGTTTTGAAAGAGTATGTTTTCTGAGCTGGTATGAACACCATGAATGAAAGTTGTATACCTGTACCTTCTCTTCCAGCCCATGCTGCTTAATACGGCTTTTAAGGATTGCCGCAAGCGAGATGTTATAGCAGATAACCAACACAGGTTGCGTGAGGACTTCGGCCAGGTGAATGCAGCGGTAAATCAGAATCAGAGTTTTTCCCGAACCGGCTACGCCATGAATTACACGATGTCCTTCACCTAAACTCCTTGCCAGAATTTCCTGCTGAGGATCCATGATTTTTAAAATATCAGGCAGTGCCACCGGCAGATCTGATGGCGAGGGCTGGTCATTCTCCGTTGGGAAAAGCGACAACTGCTTGCTGTCTATCCGAATTTCAGGATAAAAATGCCAGCGTATACGGTCAATTTTTTCAGCGCTCAGAGGCGCTTGTAACCGGTAGCGCAGCATGGCCCACAGTTTATTTTGCAGCGTTTCCGCTGACACGGATTCTTTAATATCATCTTTGCAGATAACTAATTCGGGCGGCAGAATCGCTTTCTGCTCATCGGTAATAAGCACGGCATCAAGTTGCTTGCGGGTAATATTACTGAGAATGACACCATAGCCATAGGGGAAACTCAATTTACCCTGATGGGCACCATGCTGTTGTTGTAACGCCGCATCCTGTTCGAGTAATTTCAGCGCGGCATAGGCCCCCTGGCGTGCCTGCTCAACGGGATTACAAAATGTCTTTATGCCGGACTCACAGCGATACTCGACTTCTTTATGGGTTAATGCGTGAATATTGTCTATTTTCCAGTCTTTGACCTCAAGAAATAGCAATCCGCGTTCAGGATTTAACACGATGAAGTCGGGATAGCGACGCTTCGATCCAACCGCAATGTCATACCAGCACAAACACTGTTCTTCCAGATCCGATTCAAGCCGCCTGGCCACGCGTCGTTCGCCTGCTGTTACGTACGCAGGGAAACTATTTAGCTTAGGTATTAAGATTGCCATGATTGTCCTTTTCTCAGCAGAGCGCATCCATGCAAGGGCGGTAAAATAGAGATCGAAAGCGTTATTTGCTTCCCTGAATGAACTGCGCGAAATAGGGGATTTACGATATCAGTGGACTACAGAAAATTCCGCAGGTCAATTACGGGAATCATCGCGGATGATGTTATCGCTAACGGTTTATAACCGAAGAAATAGCGGGCGTAGCGTGCTGGCATTGTGATAGCTGGCAGAATCGGTTTATAAAAGAGGCGGACCGTATGGAATATCGCGGCAGGGCAAGCCAGCCTCACTACGGCAATAACGTTAACGATCAACAGGACACCCCATGACGCAACATCTGAATCACTATCAGCAGCCGGTGGGTTTTCCACTGCCGGAATGGCAGCCGCGGGCACTGCCGCAGCGGGTTACGCTTTCAGGCCGCACCTGTCGGCTGGAGCCTTTCAGCGTCGAGGCGCACGGGCGGGCACTGTATCAGGCGTGGCAGCTGGCGCCTGATGGTCGTGACTGGACGTGGATGCCGGTCGAACCTTTTGCCAGTGAAGAGGATTATCTTGCCTGGGCGCGCAACATGGAGGCGAGCCGCGATCCGCTGCATTTTACCGTCATCGATCTCAGCAGCGGCCAGCCCACCGGCACGCTGGCGCTGATGCGTATTGATGCGCAGAACGGTGTGGTTGAAGTCGGCCATGTCACGTTTTCCCGGCTGTTACGCCGCAGCACGGTAGCAACCGAAGCGCACTTTCTGCTGATGCAGTACGCCATTGAGCAGCTGGGCTATCGTCGGTATGAATGGAAATGTGACAACTGCAACGCGCCATCCAAAGCGGCCGCGCTGCGCCTCGGTTTTCAGCAGGAAGGGGTGTTCCGTCAGGTGGTGGTCTATAAAGGTCGCAATCGCGATACCGCCTGGTTTTCCATTATTGATGGCGAATGGCCACGCGTAAAATCTGCGATGCAGCGCTGGCTGGCCGCCGACAATTTCAGCGCCGACGGTCAGCAGCGCCAGCGTCTGGAAACCTTGCGTGAGGAAGTGAACAACGCCTGAATAAAAAAAGGCTGCGCGCGGCAGCCTTTTTGTGGGTGACGTTTACGGCGTCGGCGTGATTTTTATCTCCACCATGCCGATGCCGAGCCTGCGTGGATCGAAGCCGGCGATGTTGCCGACGTTCGACAGCTCCGGCTCCGGCGGCGCCAGAATCACGCTGTTGCTGCCGGTGGGGTTGGTGAAGTGCAGCGTAGTGGTGCTGTTCTCATGGCTGAGCATTAACGTCTGCTGTTGATCGCCCACTTTCACCGGAATCGGCCGGTGCGCGTTAGGGCCGAAAGCCCGCGCGGTAATGGTCAAATCAAAGCGCGCCGGCAGCGGCTCGACATACTCAATCTTCACCTGCGGCGCGAGGTTGGCGTTCGACCAGCGCCCCCACTCTTCATGACGCGATACGCCCTCATAACGACGCACAATATCGGGCGCGCCGGGCACCGCAAACAGGAAGCTGTCCGCGTGATAGCGAATGTCATTATCGGCGATGCGCAGCTGCTCAACGTTCTGCTGATACTGCTTATCGTTAAGCGGCGGCGAAGTCCCAAAGCGAATGTTGCCGTCATATTTATCCTGCGGCACGCGCAGCACCTGCGGCTGGCTGCCCATCTGGCCGTTGGCCACGCAGATATCGGTACTCAGCGCCAGCGCCGCATCCCACATCCGCGCCATTTTGTAGCAGCGATCGATCCAGACAAACTTTTGCTCAGGCGTAAATTTCGCCAGCTGATAACGCAGTGGTTCGGCATATTCGCCTTCCGGCAGCGGCTCCACTTTATTCGGCGAAACGCGTAGCAGAATCGGCAGCTTAAAGCGCGAGCCGGAAAAGCTGATGCTGTTATCCGCTTTATCGATGCGGTAAGCATCAATGCTTTTTGGGAAGTTCCACAGCTGAATAATGTCGTGCTTCCAGTCGTTGATCTTGGTTTTCAGGTCCGGGAACTGCGCAGAGAGCGACTGGCTCGACAGGCTGCTGCGGCCAAGGCCGATAAAGTTATTGCCGCCGAGAATATCGAGCAGGGTAGCGCCGTTATCCAGCGTGCTGCGCGGCACGTCGATAACGCGCTGCTCCGGCTTATCACCGCGAATCACAAAGAACAGGTCGTGACGCGGCTGCTTCATCAGATAGCGATGCGCGGTGTTGTTCATCGCCAGGTGATCGGAGGTGACGACAATCACCGTGTTTTTAAAACCCGGCGACGCCATGATGCGCTCGATCAGGTGCGCCACGTGCTCCTGACTGCAGGCCACAGCGCTGAACGACTGGTTAGGTTTGCCTTCGTAGCTGTAGCTTTTGCGCTGGCAGGTGCGGGAGATAAAACCGTCGGGATGATGCGTGTCCACCGTTAAGGCGAACAGGGCAAACGGCTTACCGGCGGCAGATAGCGCCTGATATTTTTCAAACACCTCATCAAGCACGGTATCGTCGTAAAAGCCCCAGGTGTTGCGGTAAGTCGGATCGGCAACCAACGATTTCAGCTCCTGCGCGCCAAACATCTGGTCAAAACCGTGGGACTTCAGGAACACATCTTTGCCGCTGAAACGCAGGTCGGCTCCCTGCATAAAGACGTTTTCATAGCCGGAGGCTTTGAGAATATCGCCGAGGCAGATGTTCTGCGGATAGAAGGTCGACAGCGCGGCAGAAGCGTTGCCATCAAAAGGCGCAAACAGCGGAATGCCGCACTGCGAGGCGACCATGCCCGCAATGGTGTAATCGGTGCCGGGCAGCTGCTCGGTGGCGCTGAAATCGAGGCTCTGATCTTTTAAATGGCTGAGTTCCGGTGCCAGGCCAGGAAAGGTCTGCGCATTAAAATAGGTGCGTTCGAGGCTCTCTCCGTAGATATAGACCACGTTGAGCTTCGGCCCGGCGAGGGTTTTTTTCGGCACCTGGTACCAGGTGCTGAAGTCGGAATTGCCCTGCCGAATTTGCGAGGCGATCAGCGCACTAACCTGCTGAAAAGCGGGCGTAGTTTTGATCGAGCATGCTGCCAGCAGCACCGCCAGCACGCTGTAACCCCAGCGATGCGGCGCGTGCTTTTTGCGGCGCAGGATCCACGACAGCAGGCAGAAGATCAGAAACAGCACCAGAAACAGGCCGATGCCCGGCAGCACATATTTGCTGATGCCCGCGCCGGTCATGCTGTTGGTCAGCGTGTAAATGACCGCGTCGGTAATGCCTTCACCGGTAAAATAGTTGCTGGCGAGCAGGGTGGCATTTAGCACCACAAACAGGCCCAGAATGATCAGAATGAGAATGAACCAAAAAATGTTTCGCCCGGCTTTGGTGCTGTAAATGACAATTGATGCCATAAAAAGGATGACAGAAATAAACTCAGACAACGTCGATACCTCGTTGAGATCGCGCTGTAATCGCGCATTGATTCATCCTCAGAAAGGATAGCGGCTAAATCTAGCGCGGCTGTCATGGTGCTGCAACATATCCCTGTGGCAATTATAACGTTGGTCACGCAGCATGAAGGCGGGCTTCAGAAGGGAATGGCACTACGGGGAAACAGAATGCGCGGACCAACGCCCGCGCAGGATGGGCTATTCGGCGGTGGATAACGGCGCGTCAGCCTGACCGGCATAGAAAACGATCAGTTCAACCGGCTCGGCACCGCTGTGCCCGCGATGGATCTCACCGACCATTTCAGGCAACACTTCGCCTTTTCTCAGCGTCAGTTTTTTACCATCCGCTTTTTTCTCCACGGTTAATTCGCCGGAGAGCACGTACGCGGCATTGGGCGCCGCATGCTGATGCCAGGGCAACGACGCGTGCGGCGGCAGGGTGATTTTCACTACCGACAGTTCGGGCTGGCCGCTGGGATAGTGCGTATAGCGCGTGCCATCCCATGATTTATCCGCTTTTAACAGCGATTCCAGCCGCACGCTGGCCGGATGTTCATCGGCCAGCGTCCAGGGCGATACCAACAGCAACGACGCAAAAACATAACCGGTAAATCTCATCATTATCTCCTTATCATGACGGGGAGGCGATAATGTGTCCGGTGCGTCGGGCGCTGTCAAATAGCTAACATATTAATAACGTTGTCATTATTAGCTTTATCAGCATGAGCTTACAGGTCGCCGGTAACGTACTGCGCCACGCCGTGGGCAAAGCTCCAGTCGCCTTTTTCATTGGTGATAAAGGAGATCATTAGATCTTCTCCGGCGATGTCACAGTTCTCCTGCAACTCGCGCGCCAGCTCTGCCATAAACCGCTGCTTCTGCTCGTCGCTGCGCGGGCTGGTGAACACGCGCACCATCACCAGCCGATCGCTGCGGGAAAATCCCAGCCCGGTATCCAGAAATACCATATTGCTGGCGCGGTTTTCATGAACAATCTGATAACGATCGCGCGGCGGCACCTTAAAGGCGGTCAGCACCGCGCGGTGGGCCGCATCCAGCAACGTTTTAATCTCCGCTTCGCTGCGGCCTTCAATAATATCGAACTGTAATAGCGGCATAGTGTGCTCCTGATGGGATAGGCGATGAAGACCATTCTGGCAATGATAGGCGAGGAGAAAAAGCGCTATACTTGAAATCATTATTCACCACAGTGAACAATCAAGATGAAAGAGCTTAAGGCGGATGCGCTGTGGTTTCATCTGCATGCGCTGGTGATGCTGGCGGAGCAGGGCAGTTTCACCCGGGCGGCGGAACGGCTGGATATTTCCAAAGCGGCGATGAGCCAGAAAATTCGCGAGCTGGAAGCGGCTGCGGGCGTACCGCTGGTGCAGCGCACCACCCGCAGCGTGCGGCTGACCTCGGCGGGTGAAAAGCTGGTGGACGATCTGCGCGAGCCGTTTGCCCATATCGCGCGCAGCTTTGTCAGCGTGCGCGATGAGGCTGGCCCTTTGCGCGGCGTGATCCGCATTACCGCGCCGGTGGCGTTTGCGCGTCAGCAGCTGGTGAGCCATATCACCGCGTTTCTGGTGCTGCATCCGCAGGTGCGTATTCAGCTTGAGGTGTCCGATCGGCTGGTGTCACTGAGCAGTGAAGGGTTTGATCTGGCGATCCGCCACAGCGAGCAGATCCCGGAGACGCACGTCGCCCAGCGGCTGTGCGATACCCGCGCCGTGCTGGTGGCCGCGCCCGCCTATCTGCAACGACAGGGTACGCCACAAACACCAGCCGAGCTGGCGCAGCATCAGTGCCTCTGTTATCCGCGCGGCCATGAATCGCCTCGCTGGCGCTTTATCAGTGCTGACAATCCCGCGGAGAAACTGGCGGTTGACGTCAGCGGGCCGTTCGCCACCAACAACAGTGAGTCAATTCGCGATGCGGCTTTGCAGGGGCTGGGCATTGCGCTGCTGCCCGATTTCAGCGCACAGGCGGCGCTGGAGCAGCAGCAACTGACGCAGCTGTTGCCGACATGGCGGCCGGTGGAGGTGTTTGCCGAACGGCTGTGGATCGTGCGCCCGTGGGCAGCGCAGGTGCCGCGGGCGGTCAGCGAATTTATCTACTGGCTGCGCGCCCGGTTCAGCGTGGCGCGGCACGACGCTTAGATAAAAGGCTGATTGTAGATGGCGGTGCTCCAGTGGCGACTGCTGGCGTGTTTCTCCGCCTGCCAGCCGCGGCGGCGCAGTTCACGGGCGATCATCTTATTCATGATGCCGTGGCCGACCAGCAGCACGGTGCCAGAGTGCGATCGTTCAATCAGCCGATCCGCCGCCTGATGCGCGCGCTGGCTGGCGTCACGATAGGATTCCACGCTGCCAGAGACGCCGCAAAACCACAGCGCCCGCAGTACCGACAGCCAGAGAAACGGCGGCAGCCGCCAGCGCGGAAAGGCGATAATCGGCAGATCGACCTCAGCAAACAGCGGCGATATTTCCTGCGGTTGCATCTGTAACTTTTCCAGCGACGATTGCGCTCTGGGCAGGCTGCTGACGATGACATAATCCGCCTGCCGGGCAATCATCTCACTGCGCGCCGGCGGCAGATCGCACACCAGCGACAAATCGTACTGCTCACACCACTCCGCCATGGCCAGCGCCGTCAGTCGGGATGAAGATTGTCGATCCGGCTTGCCGTGGCGCATCAGAATAATAGCCATGTCAGTTGTCCTCACATTAACAGGCGGGCAGGGCGGCTAGCATAGCGGGCAAATGCGTCGTTGTGACCTGGCAGAATAAAAAGTCCGCGTCAGGCATGCACAAATTTCACACAAAGGTTAAGTGCGGATGCCGATAAAATTCGGTTACACTTTGCCTGATAAAAGCAGTGTAGCCCATCACGTTGATAAGCCTGTTTATTGTTTCTTCTGGCTACGGCTAACTGTAAAGAAAACCTTATTATTTATTTTTCATCCCTTGAATAATCTACGCGCGTAGATACACTGAACAAGTGAAGCCGTTCAACGCGTGTCCGATCCACGCTGCATGCGTCAGTGATTGTCTGTCATGGCCTTTCGAGTCGCGATTGCGGCTCCGCCAGCAGGCAATACACAGAGCCAATACCAGGGGATCCGTTACCGACGGTGCAGCGCTCAGGCAAGCAATGAGATGGCTTCCATATAGAAGGAATGCTTCCCAGGGAGGGGCAGTCGCACCTGCATTTTTATCCCGCTGTCCGCATTACCCGCTACATTTCTGCCCGCATCGCCGATTATATTGCCGCAACGCGTAGCCTGCGCCGCGCCGGTACGTTACGCTGGTGCGACTGATGATATGGACGACAATTTTAAGGATAAAATTTCTCGTGGCAAAACAGCAACCTTCTCAACGTGTCACCCGTGCCGACGTCGCCAGGCTGGCGGGAACGTCGGTCGCCGTGGTGAGCTACGTCATTAATAATGGTCCACGTCCGGTGGCGGAAAAAACGCGCCAACGTGTGCTGGATGCCATTCAGCGCATCGGCTATCGCCCCAACGGCGTGGCGCGTGCGCTGGCCCTCGGCAGCACCAAGACTTTTGGCCTGATAGTGCCTACCATCGCGAATCCCTTTGTTGCCTCAATGGCGCATGTGCTGTTGCAGGAGTCGCTGAAGGCCGGGCACGTGATGCTGCTGGGTGACGCCGGTGAAGATCGGCAACGCGAAATTGAGGTGATTCACGCGCTGCTTAACCGGCAGGTGGACGGGCTGTTCTATGCCAGCGTCGACAGCGATCCGCAGATCGATCTGGTCAAAGCCAGCGGCACGCCGTTGATCATGCTGGATCGCGCCGATCCGCAGCCTGGCGTCAGCGTGTTGCGCGTCGATGAACGCCGCGCGGCGCGCCGGTTAACCGAACATCTGCTTGGGCATGGCTATCGTGAGATTGGCATTCTCTGCGGACCGCCAGAGATGGTGAACGCCCGCGATCGCGTTAACGGCTGGCGCGACGCGATGCAGGCACAGGGATTAACCATCAATGAAAGTTGGATCTGGCCAGCGCGCTATCATCGCGACGATGGCTACGCCGTGATGCGTCAGATATTGCAGCAGGATAACGTGCCGCGCGCGCTGTTTATCAGCAATGAGGCGCAGGCGATCGGTTGCCTGCGAGCGCTGGCGGAGCAGAATATTCGCGTGCCGGAACAGTTGGCGCTGGTCTGCTTTAACGGCACCGATCTGGCGGCGTTTCAGCAGCCGAAATTAACCACCGTGCGGCAGCATATTCATGAACTGGCGGAAACGGCGATTGAGATGCTGATTAACTGGAATCATGCGGGAGAAGTGCGGGAGATTTCGTACTACATGGAGATGGGCGCTTCATGTGGCTGTGCGCTGAAAGCCGGGGAGTAAACCTGCCCGTCAAGGGCAGGTTCGCGGGCAGAATCAGACGGTAGCCGGTGCCACCGCAGGCTTGCCGTTTTCACCCACGTGAAACAGAATCTGCTGCTGGTAAGTCAAATCCTGCACGGCATTATCATCGGTGAGCAGTGAACCCACTTCGTTGACGTTTTTGCCTTCCACTTTCACCTTGGTCGTGGCCATCGCGCGCATCCACTCATATTCGATATCAATGTGGCCGGTATCAATACTGCGAATGCCCTGTTTGCTCAGATCGTAGGTCAGCAGAGTGGCGGTTGGGCCCAGTGAAACCAGCACCAGATCGAAGTTCGGCGCGGTCTCAACAATGGCTGCATGCAGCTTGTCATAGACCGAAAACGCGTTGCGGTTAAGCGTGGTAATACGCTTAATCTCTTTGGCGCTGTCCATCAGATCGTTGCCCAGACCTAAACGCGTTCCGCTACCTTCAACGATCAGCACGCGCTGATCTTTGAACAGCAGTTTGAATTTTTCGAAGATGGTGCGTGACAGCGTTTTGTCTTTGTAATCGTGATACGGGCGCGTCACCGAGGTGTTGCCGTACTGGTAATTCTGATCCAGCAGACCCTGATAGCGCTTGAAATAGAAAGACTTATGGAAGAACCAGAACAGTGCGGCACCTGAACGCATGCTCGACATGTTGCGGAAGGCATCCGGCATACAGATCAGGCAGTTCGGGTTGTTACGCGCATCGCGCAGCACCATTTTCAGGCGCTCTGACAGGCGTGCATCAAAGGGCTGAAAGCCGATGTTTTTGTAGTAGGTCATCTCCAGCTCGCCATCGCCATAACGCGCTAACGACACCGTTTTATCATTCAGCAGACGATCGATAGTCTCTTCGATCGACATCACCGAGTATTTTTTCACGCTGGCGTTGGCAGCAGGATACTTAACCGCCGCATGCATGAATTTGAAAGGAAATCTGAATTTCCTGTAAATGGCAAACAAACTGGGCATAGTTGACCTGCAATTAAGCTGAGCTTTGCCGCAACGAGGCGGGTCAAAATCAGGAAGCTGAAAGAGTGTTCTGGTGGTGATTTATATCACATTATTTGCCATTTCAATGCTGCGATTGTTCTTAAAGTATCGCTCTCTTTCTGCTTTAAACGATCTGAAAACGGAATATTATCAGTGTCGGTATGCCGTTTATTAATGGCGTCCAATTAAGGTTATTAAGGGTTATTTTGCGGTGATGAAAGAAGCGTATTAACCGAGCTGTTAATACGGATATTTCTTATTTCAGGAATAAGTGTGAGATGCCCGGCGAGCGATGCTATTGCTGGAATGATGGATTAATGAATTGCGCTGCCTTGTTCATAAAGCGCGATCGCTTCTGAAAAGGCAGCGAAAAGCCGCGTTTTACTGGCAGACATCTACCCAGCGCGCATCGGTCAGTTCGGCCATGCGCGCTGGCGAAATACGCACCGCGCTGTGGATTGAACCGGCGGCAGGCAAGACTTCGCTGAACTGTTGCAGCGAAATATCACAGAGAACCTGCAACGGCTGTTCAAGGCCAAACGGGCACACGCCACCCACCGGATGGCCGGTATAATTCACCACCTCATCCACGCTGAGCATGCGTGCTTTGGCACCCAGCGCCTGCTTCAGCTTGCGGTTATCGAGCCGCGCGTCGCCACAGGTCACCACCAGGATCACCTCATTCTTCACTTTCAATGACAGGGTTTTGGCGATCTGCGCCGGGGCGACATGGTGCGCGCGTGCGGCCATCTCCACCGTGGCGGTGCTTTCGGCCAGCTCAATAATGTCGATGTCAGGCGCATGTTCGGCGAAAAAGCGCCGTACCGACTCCAGGCTCATGCTGTTCTCCAGGCAAAAAGAAGGCAACAAAGCTGCCATAAGCAGCCTGAAGTGTAAATGTCGTCAGGATGAAATTTTGGTTAGCTGGCGGCGAGTGTACAACTGTTGCACTGCTGCACGTCGGGCAGGCGATAGCGCTGGCAGCAGCTGCGGCGTTCCATGGTGCCGTTGCGTGGAATCACCGTGCGATAAAGCGGGTTGTCGCTGCCGTCGATCAGCTGCTTATTGAAGAACAGTGCGTGTTCCAGCGCCAGACGGGTCAGTTCCGGAATGCTCTCTTTCAGTTCGCCTAAAAACCAGTGCATCAAAAAGCCGGTGTTGTTCCAGATCAGTCGCGCATTGATGTCGCCGTGGCGGGTGATTGCGTCGACCATCGGGATTAAGGTGTGCTGCACCAGGCGATCGATACGCTGCACCGCATTAAGATAGCGCGCGTCTTCATCTTCCTGCACATCAATCCAGAACGCGGCCGGACGACCGATAGCGTGCGGTTGCAGGCGGATATGCTGTGGCGAGCAGTCAAGCGCGCGGGATTCGAGGATCAGCGCCAGCATCAGCGGCGGTACCAGCAGGCCAAAATACCATTGTGCCCACAGCGATTGCAGCGGCTTGGCTTCGCGTAACTGATCGGGATGTTGCTTGTAAACGTCATCGCCATAACGCTGCTGCAGATCCTGCCAGCAGGCGCTGGTGGACCATTCGCCCAGCGTCAGGCTGTCGGGGGGCGCATTGCCGTTGAGGTGCAGCGTATCGATGAAGTAGGCGCGATGCTCATGCAGCAGCGCGTCGATGGATGTCGCCAGTGGCCGATCGCTTTGCAGAAAGATCAGCGGTGCGCTGCTGAACTGCTGTACCTGACGAGAGAGAGTGGCCATGCGACATCCTGTATAGGGAATCGGGATACGAAAACAAATGATAATCGTTCTTGATTCTATCCATAAAAAACCAGGCTCACAATAGCGGCAAAAAAGATTATGCATAAAAATTGCCCGGCCCGCGGTAGCGAGCCGGAAGGGATTAACGCGCGCTGGCCGTTTGCACAACGCGCGCCGATGAGAGGTTTTCCCACGCGAGAAGGGTGTTGCGACCCTGATGTTTGGCGACGTAAAGCGCCCGATCGGCGTTGGCGAGTGCCGCTTCAAAGCCCGCTTCATTCAGCGGGGCAATCCCGGCGCTGAGCGTGACATGAGTGGCGACCCGATCATTGAACAGATGCGGTATCTCAAGGTTAAGCACGTACTGGCGAATGCGCTCGGCCAGCTTCATGGCGATGGCGGCATTCACATTGGTTAGCAGCACCAGAAACTCCTCGCCGCCGTAACGCACGACAATATCTCGCGAGCGCACCGCATCGCGAATGGCGACCGAGACGCGCGCCAGTGCCTGATCGCCCATCGCATGGCCGTAATTGTCGTTGTATGCCTTGAAATGATCGATATCGAGCAGCAGCACGAAGTGATTGCTGGTGCCATCGCCCGGCAGGTTTGCCAGCCGGTTTTTCAGGCCGCGGCGATTATAAAGGCCGGTCAGCGGATCGAGCATGCTGAGATCGCTGTAGCTCTCTTTCTCCGCATAGAGTTGCTGCACCAGCTGACGGGTAAAGCGATCGCTGCGGCGGCGCATCATATGCTGCAATGTGAAACCGATCAGCGGCAGGGCGAGGGTAAAGAGGATCAACAGCCGGTGTTCGCCCTGATCCAGCACCAGCACCGCCGACGAGGCCGGGGCAATATGCAAACAGAAGGCGAGCAGATAATCGCTCAGCGCGATGGCACTGATAAAAAAAATGGTGATCAGGCTGAACAATAAAAAAACGCCATCAATATACAGGCCGCGTAAATATTTATCGGTGATATGCCATGCCCATAATGCGCCCATAAAAAAGGAGACCAACGTTAATAAGGCTAATTTGCGTTTAGAAAGGAAAAATAACGCGAATAACAGCAAGGCGCTGCTGATGGCAATAACTATCGCCGGTAAGGTCGGCGTGGTGGGGGTCAGGCTGGTGCCGGGGATACAACAAAACAGCGATGCGGCTAAATTAAGCGCCAAAAATAATAACAACGATAATCGGTATTTGCTGTGAAGTAATTCATCATAACTTTGTAATTTCATTTAAGTACTCGTCATGGCTTTTACATATTAAAGCGCGATGCGAAAGCAACAACGCCTGCCAGCGGCCGGGTTGTTTTTTTATAAGGATAAGCTGAGTGTGAAGCGGAGCGAATTTAGCATTTTCGTCCCAGGCTGTCATCCGGCGGCGGGAAAGTTTCACCGGCCTGCTGCAAAGTGATAAAAATTATCATATGCTAGTGGTAATCATTATCATCTAAGGGCTAAAAGCATGATCATTGCCATGTTTACCGCATGTGGATTGTGGGGTGTGAGTTGGTTCATGGGCAAACGGCTGGATAGCGCGTGGGGCGTGCTGTTGCCCTGCACGGCGTTGCCGCTGTTGGCAATGATGCAGCTCTCTTACAGCGAATGGCGGCTGGTGATGATTATCGCTTTGCTGCTGACTGCGACCATGCTGTTTCATAAAACGCTGCGTCACTATTTGCTGTTGCCATCCTGTCTGGCTCTGGCGGGCGCACTGGCGGCCATTTCACTGAATTTTACCACGGGATAAGCGCCTGCAGGGCGGCGTGAAATAATAGCGTCTGGATGATGAAACAGGATTGATCAGGAAAACGTGCAGAAAACAGCAGGGGAATAATGCAGTGAAGCAGAAGAGAAAAAGACAACTGGTGCGAAGAGAGGGACTTGAACCCTCACGTCCGTTAAGACACTAACACCTGAAGCTAGCGCGTCTACCAATTCCGCCACCTTCGCAATAAGTTGTCCTGAATTATATCACCGCATGGTGCGAAGAGAGGGACTTGAACCCTCACGTCCGTTAAGACACTAACACCTGAAGCTAGCGCGTCTACCAATTCCGCCACCTTCGCGCAAATGCTGTGCGATATAAAACAGTTGTGATGTTTGGTGCGAAGAGAGGGACTTGAACCCTCACGTCCGTTAAGACACTAACACCTGAAGCTAGCGCGTCTACCAATTCCGCCACCTTCGCATACCCGCAACACGAAACCGTATTGCCACCACGGAGGCGCATTCTAGAGGTTTTACTCAGGACGTCAACAGATATTTCGCCGCCGTCGGATGATTGCCGCAAAAAGCGTCAGCCGCCGACGGCAACGGACATTTCTCGCTTATTTCGCGCTGCGTAACGCTTTGGCGGCACGACCATAAACCGCACGATAAACCTTGAAGCGACCGGTCTGCGCCAGCACTTCATGACTGCCGAAGGTTTCGTCCAGTACCTGGGCATACGGCAAAAAGGCGTTAGCCACGATACGCAGCTCGCCGCCGGTGTTCAGATGCTTCGCCGCGCCGCGGATCAGCGTCTGAGCAGCATCAAGGCTGGTTTGCGTGCCTTCATGAAACGGCGGGTTGGAGATGATCATATCGAAGCGGCCGGTAACGTCAGAGAAGACGTTGCTCGGGAACACTTCGCCTTCCAGCTGATTGGCTGCCAGCGTCGCTTTACTGGCCGCGACGGCCGCTGCGTTGACGTCGGTCAGGGTCAGACGCACCTTCGGCGAATGGCTGGCCAGCGTGGCAGAAAGCACACCTGCGCCACAGCCGACATCCAGTACTTTGCCTTTGGTATGCGCGCTCAGCGTAGACAGCAGCAGGCGGCTGCCGGCATCAAGGCCATCACGGCTGAAGACGCCAGGCAAGGTTTTAATGGTCAGGCCATCCACTTCGTAGCTGTGCCAGAAGCTCTCTGCATCAAAGTCGGGACGGGTTTCCAGCTTGCCATGATAGAGGCCACAACGGCGGGCGCTGTCGATTTTATCCAGCTTTGCCCACGCCTCAACCATGCCTTCCGCGCTGCGCACGCCGCTACGGTTTTCGCCGATCACAAACAGATCGCAGCCTTCAGGCAGCAGGGAGAGCAGGTTTTGCAGCTGGTACTGCGCTTCTGGCTTGCTCTTTGGCCAGTAGTAAACCAGCGTATCGCAATCGCTGACGTCATCGGCGGTTGCCACCAGGCTAAAACGCGCGTTCTCTTCCAGGCGCGGGCTAAGCAACTGCCAGTGATGGTATTGCTGAGTAAAGACTTTGCTGAGCTGCGTCTCAAGCTGGGCGGGCAGGTCATCCTGCAGATCGCCGGCAAACAGTACGCGGCGTTCGGTAAATTCATCACTGTGGCGCAGGATTACTTCGCTGGCCGGGGAAAAAGCGGGCATGGTTGGCTCCTTAAAAAACTGAGGGCAGAGTATAGTGGTTTGTTGGCGCATGTTCGATGGGTTTGCTAGCATAGCGCCGCATTCTTGTGGCTAAAACGGGTTAATATTATGGCTTCCAGGCGTGACTGGCTGTTACAGCAGATGGGCATTACGCAGTATCAGCTGCGGCGTCCGCGCGCATTGAAAGGTGAAATAGCCCTGACGGTGGCGCCCGATACGCGGCTGTTGATCGTGGCGACGGTACCGCCAGCGCTGGATGATGCGCTGGTGGCTGATGTGCTGCGCGCGCTGGCACTCGAGCCGCATCAGGTGATGCCGCTGACGCCCGATCAGGTAGCAATGCTGCCGGAAGAGGGCGAGTACGCCAGCTGGTGCCTTGGCCTGAGCGATCCGCTGACGCGCGCAGGCATTCAGCTCGATTCTCCGGCTTTAGATGAGCTTTATTACAACGGCGCGGCGAAACGCGCACTCTGGCGACAAATTTGTGAACATGACGGCCATCTCCTTTCTCACCCCGAATGATTTACCGCAGGCGTTTGCCATTGAGCAGCGCAGCCACGCTTTTCCGTGGACGGAAAAAACCCTTGCCAGCAATCAGGGCGAGCGCTACCTGAATTATCGGCTGACGGTCGACGACACGCTGGCTGCTTTTGCCATCACGCAGGTGGTGCTGGATGAAGCAACGCTGTTTAACATTGCGGTCGATCCGGCGTTCCAGCGGCGGGGTTTTGGCCGTCAGCTGCTACTGCATCTGATTGATGCGCTGCTGCAGCGCGATGTGCTGACCCTGTGGCTGGAAGTGCGCGCGTCCAATCAGGCCGCGATTCAACTCTATGAATCCCTGGAATTTAATCAGGTATCGCTGCGCCGCAACTATTATCCCACGGCCACCGGCCGTGAAGATGCGATCATTATGGCGCTGACGCTGTAATCGTCGCCCGACTTGTGAGGAAACGATGTTAGCTAACTGGGACTGGATTCTTTTCGACGCCGACGACACCCTGTTTCACTTTGACGCTTTTGCCGGACTGCAACAGCTGTTTCGTCAGTATGACGTGGCTTTTTCCGCAGGTGATTACGCCGATTATCAGGCGATCAACAAGCCGCTGTGGGTGGAATATCAGAATGGCGCCATTAGCGCGCTGCAACTGCAGCATCAGCGCTTTACGCCGTGGGCGGAGCGGCTGAACGTCACGCCGGATACGCTCAACAGCGGCTTTTTAAACGCCATGGCGGAGATTTGCGTGCCGCTGAAAGGCGCCGTTAATCTGATCGAACGCCTGAAGGGCGAAGTGAAGATGGGTATCATTACCAACGGTTTTACCGCGCTGCAACAGGCGCGGCTACAGCGCACCGGCTTTCTGGGCTTCTTCGATCTGCTGGTGATCTCGGAGCAGGTAGGCGTGGCTAAACCGCATCCCGATATCTTCAATCACGCGCTGGAAAAAATGGGCCATCCGCCGCGCGATCGCGTGCTGATGGTCGGCGATAATCCCGACTCCGACATTTTAGGCGGCATCAACGCCGGGCTGAAAACCTGCTGGCTGAACGCCGATGGGCGCAGCAAGCCAGAGCAGATTACGCCAGACTGGGAAGTGGCCTCGCTGCATGAGCTCGAAACCCTGCTGTTTGCCTGAGGGGTTTCATCGTTGCCGGCGTGACGCCTCAGCCGCTTTTCTGCATGATTACGCGGCATTGCATTGTTTAACCCTCACAGATCGGCGAAAATGCCGGCCATCGTGAATTCCCGGCCCGGTAGCCTGCGGGCTGCCGGGCGCTGAAACAGAAGACCTATCCATGTCAAATGCACCCTTTATGCAAGAGGTGGCGCGTCGCCGCACTTTTGCCATTATTTCGCACCCTGATGCCGGTAAGACCACCATCACTGAAAAAGTGCTGCTGTTCGGACAGGCGATCCAGACCGCCGGTACGGTAAAAGGCCGCGGCTCCAACCAGCACGCCAAATCGGACTGGATGGAGATGGAAAAGCAGCGTGGGATTTCGATCACTACCTCGGTGATGCAGTTTCCTTACCGTGAAAGCCTGATCAACCTGCTGGACACGCCGGGACACGAAGACTTCTCGGAAGATACCTACCGTACGCTGACGGCGGTGGACTGCTGCCTGATGGTCATCGACGCGGCAAAAGGCGTTGAGGATCGTACCCGCAAGCTGATGGAAGTGACGCGATTGCGCGATACGCCAATCATCACCTTTATGAACAAGCTGGACCGCGATATTCGCGATCCTATGGAGCTGCTGGATGAGGTGGAGAGCGAACTGAAAATCGCCTGTGCGCCCATCACCTGGCCCATTGGCTGCGGCAAACTGTTTAAAGGCGTGTATCACCTTTATAAAGATGAAACCTACCTTTATCAGTCAGGCAAAGGCAGCACCATTCAGGAAGTGCGCATCGTCAAAGGTTTACACAACCCGGATCTCGATCAGGCGGTAGGCGAAGAGCTGGCCGCGCAGCTGCGTGAAGAGCTGGAGCTGGTGCAGGGCGCATCGCATGAGTTTGAGCAGGATGCCTTTTTACAGGGTTCGCTAACGCCGGTGTTTTTCGGCACTGCGCTGGGCAACTTTGGCGTTGATCACATGCTGGATGGCCTGGTGTCGTGGGCACCGCCACCGATGCCGCGCAAAACCGATGCGCGTGTGGTTGAAGCCCATGAAGACAAGTTCACCGGCTTTGTGTTTAAGATTCAGGCCAACATGGACCCGAAACACCGTGACCGCGTCGCCTTTATGCGCGTGGTGTCCGGTAAGTATGAAAAAGGCATGAAGCTGCGCCAGGTGCGCACCGGCAAAGACGTGGTGATTTCCGATGCGCTGACCTTTATGGCGGGCGATCGTACCCACGTGGAAGAAGCCTGGCCGGGCGATATCATCGGCCTGCATAACCACGGCACCATTCAGATTGGCGATACCTTTACCCAGGGCGAAAATCTGAAGTTCACCGGCATCCCTAACTTTGCGCCAGAGCTGTTCCGTCGTATTCGTCTGCGCGATCCGCTGAAGCAAAAGCAGCTGCTGAAAGGGCTGGTTCAGCTGTCGGAGGAGGGCGCAGTGCAGGTCTTCCGTCCGGTGCACAACAACGATTTGATCGTCGGCGCGGTGGGTGTACTGCAGTTTGATGTGGTCGTGGCGCGTCTGAAAAGCGAATACAATGTTGAGGCGATCTACGAAGCGATTAACGTTTCTACTGCCCGCTGGGTGGATTGCCCGGACGTGAAGAAATTCGACGAATTTCAGCGCAAAAACGAAGTCAACCTGGCGCTGGATGGCGGTGACAATCTCACCTACATTGCGCCAACAATGGTGAACCTGAATATCACTCAGGAACGCTATCCGGAAGTGGTGTTCCGCAAAACCCGCGAACACTAAGAGCGGGATTGACGTCGGGGCGCATTATAATGTGCGCCCCGGCCCATAAAAATCGCTCACCTCTGCTGTTTTTTCAGCATGCATCGCTACAGACTCCTCTTAAAAAATTCCTTTCCCCTGTTTTCTAACCAAAAAATCAAGCAGAACGGAAATTGCCGTCTATGATTACTTCATCGGGTGCGGTGTTATACGGGTTAATTCCGTACCACCCGTTTCAACAGCAAGCGTAAATTTTGCTGTAAGCCTGCAGATGCAGGTGAATCAACTGATAGAAGGAAGAAATCGATGAACAAGACTAAGATTGCTAAAACTCTGATGGCTGTACTGGTTGGTTCTGCGCTGATGAGTGGTTCTGCTCTGGCAGAAGAAACCATGACCCATAAAGCACAGAACACCGCCGACAGCGCAGGTTCTAAAATCGATAGTTCTATGAAAAAAGTCGATGGTTTTATGGATGACAGCGGTGTTACTGCCAAAGCAAAAGCTGCACTGGTAGATGACGACGCAATTAAAAGCACAGACATTTCCGTTAAAACGCACAACGGCGTGGTCACGCTGAGCGGTTTCGTTACCTCTCAGGATCAGGCAGAAAAAGCCGTCGCGTTGGTTAAAAAAGTTGAAGGCGTGAAATCCGTTAGCGATAAACTACACGTTAAAGACAGCAAAAATCAGTCAGTTAAAGGTTATGCAGGCGATGCTGCAACAACCAGCGAAATTAAGGCTAAACTGTTAGCAGATGACATCATCCCTTCACGTAAAGTGAAAGTGGAAACCAATGATGGCGTTGTTCTGTTATCAGGAACCGTCGATAACAAAGCGCAGTCAGACCGCGCAGAAGGTATCGCAAAAGCCATTGAAGGCGTGAAAAGCGTTAAAAACGACCTGACCGTTAAATCGTAATGATTTATGCAGCCTGTTCGCAGGCTGCAGTCGGTATATAAAAAGACGATTCGCGGGATACTCCCCTGGATTGGATGCACAAGCAGTTCGATTTCACTATGGTTAAGGAGAGGCTTATGTTTCGTTGGGGTATTATTTTTCTGGTCATTGCACTGATTGCAGCCGCGTTGGGTTTTGGTGGCTTGGCGGGTACCGCAGCATGGGCCGCTAAAGTTGTCTTCGTGGTAGGTATCATCCTGTTCCTGATCAGCCTGTTCACCGGTCGTAAGCGCCTCTAGAACAGTTGATCGCCTGTAAGATCGGAGTTCAGTCATGAATGGCGACATCGTCGTTGGCAAATGGAAACAATGGAAAGGCCAGATGTGGCTGGTTTGGGCAGAGTGGTTTGATAACGATGCTGTCTGGACCGCAGGGAATAATGACTGGTTTTCCGGTATCGTACAGGAAGATTACGGCAGAGAACGTCTGAACAACGCCTGCACAGAAAAACGCCCTCGCTGAGGGCGTTTTTTTATGGTGCGGCGGTGGCGCCTTCTGTAAAAAGGCGCCGCCGCCGCACAACAGTGACCACTCGCTTTATCCGCGTTTCGACGCCCTCTGTTTTCTTCCTCGTGTATCGCTGTTTTTCGTCGCGCCTGCCAAAGGTAAACTGCTTAATCCTGTTCTGAGGTTTATCGGATGAAAGAGATGTTTATCGACACCCACTGCCATTTTGATTTTCCCCCTTTTATCGATCGCACCGAGGAAAGCCTGCGTCTGGCTGCCGCGGCAGGCGTGGAAAACATCATTGTGCCTGCGGTGGACGCCAGCCGGTTTGCCGGCGTGCTGGAGTTGGCCAGCGATCACCCACCGCTGTGGGCCGCGCTGGGTTTGCATCCTATTGTGATTAATCAGCATCAGGATGCCCATCTGGCGCAGCTGGACACGCTGCTCGCCAGCAAGCCGCCTAAGCTGGTGGCAATCGGTGAAATCGGTCTCGATCTCTACATGGAGCAGCCGGACTTTAGCCGACAGCAATGGCTGCTCGATGCGCAGCTTCGGCTGGCGCGCGACCACGATTTGCCGGTGATCCTGCATTCCCGGCGCACGCACGACAAGCTGGCGCTGCACCTGCGCCGCATCGATCTGCCCCGGCGCGGCGTGGTACACGGCTTTGCCGGTAGCCTGCCGCAGGCAGAGGCGTTTATTAAGCTGGGCTATGCGATCGGCGTCGGCGGCACCATTACCTATCCACGTGCCAGCAAGACGCGCAACACCATCGCGCAGCTGCCGCTCTCATCGCTGCTGCTGGAAACCGATGCGCCCGACATGCCGCTGAATGGCTTTCAGGGCGAGCCGAATCGGCCAGAGCAGGTGCGGCGTGTCTGGCAGACGCTGTGCGAACTGCGCAGTGAACCGGCTGAGCAGATCGCCAGCACGATTTACGCTACCACCCGACGCCTGTTCGCATTCTGAGCCCATCGGCGATTTCCAACCCTGGCCGGTTTTATGTTAAAATTATCACATTGAAAGGCCGCGGCGAGGTGCGTTATTGCCCATCTGCCCGCCGCTTAGCCGTGGTGATGTGATTGTCCGCACGTTTCTGTCGGGTTCAGTCTGTTATTATTTTAACATTGCGCGCTGCACGGCGCGTTTACCTTGTCTGCAAGTTGGAGAATAAACATGAGTGATGTAACCGCCTCTGCGCTGCGCGCGCTGAAATTGATGGATCTGACCACCCTGAACGACGATGACACCGATGCCAAAGTGATCGCGCTATGCCGTCAGGCCAATTCGCCTGCGGGCACCACAGCCGCTATCTGCATCTATCCGCGCTTTATCCCGGTCGCCCGCAAGGCACTGCGCGAGCAGGGCACACCAGAGGTGCGCATCGCGACGGTCACCAACTTCCCGCACGGCAATGATGATATCGATATCGCGCTGGCCGAAACCCGCGCGGCAATTGCCTACGGCGCCGATGAAGTTGACGTGGTGTTTCCGTATCGCGCGCTGATGGCAGGCAACCAGGAAGTGGGTTTTGCGCTGGTGAAAGCCTGTAAAGAAGCCTGCGCCGCCGCTAATGTGCTGCTGAAAGTGATCATTGAAACCGGTGAGCTGAAATCAGAAGCACTGATCCGTCAGGCCTCTGAAATCGCTATCGATGCCGGTGCCGACTTCATCAAAACCTCTACCGGTAAAGTGCCGGTGAACGCCACGCCGGAAGTGGCGCAAATCATGCTCAGCGTCATCCGTGACAAAGGCGTGCAGCAGCAGGTTGGCTTTAAGCCTGCCGGTGGCGTGCGTACCGCTGACGATGCGGCGATCTACCTGAAGCTGGCCGATGACATTCTGGGCAGCGACTGGGCCGATGCGCGTCATTTCCGCTTTGGCGCCTCGAGCCTGTTAACCAGCCTGCTGCAGGCCACGGGCCATCAGGTTGCCGCCAGCACCTCCAGCTACTAACTCTTTGCGCTAAAAGATCGGGAGATCGACATGTTTTTGCCACAGGAAATTATTCGCAAAAAGCGTGACGGCAAGGTGCTGAGCGAAGAAGAGATCCGTTTTTTCATTCAGGGCGTCAGCGATAACAGCGTGACGGAAGGGCAGATTGCCGCGCTGGCCATGACCATCTGGTTTAACGATATGGTGCTCTCTGAGCGCGTGGCGCTGACCATGGCGATGCGCGATTCCGGCAGCGTGCTCAACTGGCAGGCGCTGGATCTTGGCGGCCCGGTGGTGGATAAACACTCCACCGGCGGCGTGGGTGACGTGACGTCGCTGATGCTTGGCCCGATGGTCGCGGCCTGTGGCGGCTTCGTGCCGATGATCTCCGGGCGTGGGCTGGGTCACACCGGCGGCACGCTCGATAAGCTTGAGGCGATCCCCGGCTTCGATATCTTCCCCAACGACGAACGCTTCCGGCAGATGATCAAGCAGGTCGGCGTGGCGATTATCGGCCAGACCAACTCGCTGGCGCCAGCGGACAAACGCTTCTATGCCACTCGCGATATTACCGCCACCGTGGATTCTATTCCGCTGATCACCGCCTCGATTCTGGCGAAGAAGCTGGCGGAAGGGCTGGATGCGCTGGTCATGGATGTCAAAGTGGGTTCCGGCGCCTTTATGCCGACCTTTGAAGCCTCAGAGCAGCTGGCGCAGGCGATCGTCGGCGTGGCGAACGGCGCCGGTTGCAAAACCAGTGCGCTGCTGACTGACATGAATCAGGTGCTTGCCTCCAGCGCCGGTAACGCGCTGGAAGTGCGTGAGGCGGTGGATTTCCTCACCGGTACCTACCGTAATCCGCGTCTGCTGGAAGTGACGCTGGCGCTGTGCAGCGAAATGCTACTGTCGGGCGGTCTGGCCAGCGACGACGCCGATGCGCGTCGTCAGCTGCAGACGGTGCTGGACAACGGCGCGGCGGCGGAGTGCTTTGGCCGTATGGTGGCGGCACAGGGTGGCCCGGCTGATTTCATCAGCAACATGGATCGCTATCTGCCTGCCGCAACCTTAAGCAAGGCGGTCTACGCCGAACGCCCTGGCGTGATCACGGCGATGGATACGCGTGCCATCGGCATGGCCATCGTCACCATGGGTGGCGGCCGTCGTCGCGCCAGCGATACCATCGATTACAGCGTCGGCCTTAGCGAGATGGCCGCGCTGGGTCAGCGAGTGGATCAGCAGACGCCGCTGGCCGTTGTGCATGCCGCTGACGAGGCGAGCTGGCAGCTGGCCGCGCAGGAGATCCGCGCCGCGGTACAAACTTCGGAGCAGGCGGCAGCAACCACACCGATGGTCTATCGCAGAATCACCCAATAGCCGTATACTACTCTGATCGATTTTTTAAATTTGACGCGCTCACGCGCAGGAGTCGTACATGAAACGTGCGTTTATCATGGTGCTGGATTCTTTTGGAATCGGCTCCAGTAAAGATGCCGACAAGTTCGGCGACCATGGGTCAGATACCCTTGGCCACATTGCCGAGGCGTGCTTTAACGGTGAAGCAGACAAAGGCCGCAAAGGCCCGTTGCATCTGCCGAACCTGACCGCCCTGGGTTTGGGTAAAGCCGCAGAAGCCTCAACCGGCCGCTTCCCGCCGGGACTGGATGCCAACGCTGAAATCATCGGTGCCTACGCCTACGCCAGCGAGCTCTCCTCCGGTAAAGATACGCCGTCGGGCCACTGGGAAATTGCTGGCGTGCCGGTGCTGTTTGACTGGGGCTACTTCAGCGACAAAGAGAACAGCTTCCCACAGGAACTGCTCGATTTGCTGGTGGAAAAAGCGGACCTGCCGGGCTATCTCGGCAACTGCCATTCATCCGGCACCGTAATTCTGGATCAGCTGGGCGAAGAGCACATGAAAACCGGCAAGCCGATTTTCTACACCTCTGCCGACTCGGTATTCCAGATCGCCTGCCATGAAGAGACCTTTGGTCTGCAACGGCTGTACGACCTGTGCGAAATCGCCCGTGAAGCGCTGACCGAAGGCGGTTACAACATCGGTCGCGTCATTGCGCGTCCTTTCGTCGGCGACAAAGCCGGGCACTTTGAGCGCACCGGCAACCGCCACGATCTGGCCGTTGAGCCACCGTCGCCAACCATTCTGAAAAAGCTGGTGGATGAGAAGCAGGGCGAAGTGATTTCAGTGGGTAAAATCGCTGACATCTATGCCCACGTCGGCATCACCAAAAAGATCAAAGCCACCGGCCTGGACGCGCTGTTTGACGCCACGGTAGAAGAGATGAAAACCGCGCCGGACAACGCCATCGTGTTCACCAACTTCGTTGATTTTGACTCCACCTGGGGACATCGTCGCGACGTAGCGGGCTACGCTGGCGGACTGGAGCTGTTTGACCGCCGCCTGCCTGAGCTAATGGCACAGGTGAAAGAGGGCGATATTCTGATCCTTACCGCCGACCACGGCTGCGATCCCACCTGGGAAGGCACCGAACATACGCGCGAGCACATTCCAATCCTGATTTACGGCCCGGACGTGAAGCCTGGCTTCCTCGGCTATCGCGACACCTTTGCCGACATCGGTCAGACGGTGGCAAAATATTTCGGTCTTTCCGATATGGAATATGGCAAAAGCCTGCTCTAATCGCGGCGAATCATTACAGGCCACCGCTGGTGGCCTGACGTAACACTGAAAAGGAAAAATTATGGCAACGCCTCATATTAATGCAGAAATGGGTGACTTCGCGGACGTGGTATTGATGCCCGGTGACCCGCTGCGTGCGAAACATATCGCCGAGACGTTCCTTGAGGACGCGGTAGAGGTCAACAACGTGCGTGGCATGCTTGGCTATACCGGCACCTATAAAGGCCGTCGTATTTCAGTCATGGGCCACGGCATGGGCATTCCTTCCTGCTCAATCTATGCAAAAGAGCTGATCACCGAGTTTGGCGTGAAGAAAATCATTCGCGTCGGTTCCTGCGGCGCGGTGCGTGCCGATGTGAAACTGCGTGATGTGGTCATCGGCATGGGTGCCAGCACCGATTCCAAAGTTAACCGTATGCGTTTTAAAGATCATGACTTCGCGGCGATTGCTGACTTTGACATGGTGCGTAACGCGGTTGATGCGGCGAAAACGTTGGGCGTTGATGCTCGCGTAGGCAACATCTTCTCCGCCGATCTGTTCTATACGCCAGATCCGCAGATGTTCGACGTGATGGAAAAATATGGCATCCTCGGCGTGGAGATGGAAGCCGCGGGTATCTATGGCGTGGCCGCTGAGTTCGGTGCGAAAGCACTGGCGATCTGTACCGTGTCGGATCATATCCGTTCCGGCGAGCAGACCACCGCCGAAGAGCGTCAGACCACCTTCAGCGACATGATCAAAATCGCGCTGGAATCTGTGCTGTTAGGCGATAAAGCCTGATTGCCTGCCGGGCGAGCTCTCGCCCGGCTTTACTCTGTGCTGCTCTGCACTTGCCTTACGACTTCTGCTCCGGCTCTGTCTGCTCGTCGTCACTGTCCTCTTTTACCGGCGTATTGGCGGTTAACAGGAACGGCGACTGCTGCCAGCGTGTGCGCCGATCGCGCAGCAGAGTGCGGGTTAAAATAATGCCAATCGCCAGCGCCAGCAGCATCATCAGCCGTAAGATGTTGGTGGTGTTATCAACCTGTTTGGCTTCGGTCACCAGCACGTGCGTATCCAGCGTAACGCGCAGAAAACCCTGCGGGCCATCGCTGTTCTCCAGCGGTTGCACCAGCTGATGATTGAAATAGCTGCCCGCACGCTGACCGTCGAGCGCCAGGCGATCGCGCACGCGAATGGTTTCGCCGCTGTGCGCCACCAGTGAGCCGTCATCGGCGTAAACCGAGGCGTCAAGAATGCGGCTCTGATCGGTGAGCTGGTTGAGGATTGCTTCAATTTGCGCCCGGTTGTTGTCGCTGTTGTCCATCAGCGGGTTCAGGCTGAAGGCAACCTGGCGAGTCAGCGTGCGCGCCAGCTCTTCTACCTGCTCAGAACGTGCCATTTGATGGCCGAGACTAAACCAGGACGCACCCTGCATCAGCACCACTAACAGCGTCAGGCAGATCAGCACAATCACCGTGCGATGCAGACGGAATTTCAACTTGGTTTTTGCCATCTCGAACCTTATCTCACTCTGGACAGAAGCCGGGTCGTTTTCGACACTTTATGTTGCCAGAAGCGTCGCTGACAGGGTAGCCTCTTGCGTGGTTTTGTTGTCCCGCCTGGAGAAGCTGTAATGCCAAATCGTTTGACCTGGAGCGACCTGCCCGCCGATCTTTCACTCTGGCCAGGTTTACCCCTTTCTCTCAGCGGTGACGAAGTCATGCCGCTGGATTATCGTGCCGGACGTACCGGCTGGCTGCTGTATGGACGCAAGCTGGATAAAGCACGTCTGACGGCGTTTCAGCATCAGCTTGGTGCCGCCATGGTCATCGTCAGCGCCTGGTGCGTCGATGAATATCAGGTGGTGCGTCTGGCGGGATCGCTCACGCCGCGAGCCACTAAGCTGGCTCATGACGCGGGCTTCGACGTCGCGCCCCTGGGGAAAATTCCCTACCTGAAAGCGCCAGGCCTGCTGGTGATGGACATGGATTCCACCGCCATTGAAATTGAGTGCATCGATGAAATTGCCAAACTGGCTGGCAGCGGCGAGCTGGTGGCGGAAGTCACCGAACGCGCCATGCGCGGAGAACTCGATTTCACCGCCAGCCTGCGCCAGCGCGTGGGCACCCTGAAAGATGCAGACGCCAATATCCTGCTGCAGGTGCGCGATCGGCTACCGCTGATGCCGGGCCTGATTACGCTGGTGCAAAAGCTGCAGGCGCTGGGCTGGCAGGTGGCGATCGCCTCCGGCGGCTTCACCTTCTTCGCCGAATATCTGCGCGACAAGCTGCATCTGGCGGCGGTAGTGGCCAATGAGTTGGAGATCCGCGACGGCAAACTCACCGGTGAGGTGATTGGGCCGATTGTCGATGCGCAATATAAAGCCGACACGCTGCACAAGCTGGCGCAGCGGTTTGGCATCGAAGCGGAACAGACCGTGGCGATTGGCGATGGCGCTAACGACCTGCTGATGATCAAGGCTTCGGCGCTGGGCATCGCCTATCACGCCAAGCCAAAAGTAAATGAACAAACCAACGTGACCATTCGGCATGCCGATCTGATGGGCGTCTTTTGCATCCTCAGCGGCAGCCTGATTCACGAAGAGCGTTAACTGAGGAGTTACTTTGGCCAAAGCGGCAAAACGTGCCTTTGTTTGTAATGAATGCGGCGCAGATTACCCTCGCTGGCAGGGGCAGTGCAGCGCCTGCCAGGCGTGGAATACGATTACCGAAGTGCGGCTTGCCGCCTCGCCGACGGTGGCGCGCAATGAGCGTCTGTCGGGCTACGCGGGCAGCAGCGGCGTCAGCCGCGTGCAAAAGCTTTCGGACATTAGCCTGGAAGAGCTGCCGCGCTTCTCCACCGGCTTTAAAGAGTTTGACCGCGTACTTGGCGGCGGCGTGGTGCCTGGCAGCGCCATTCTGATCGGCGGCAGTCCCGGCGCCGGTAAAAGTACGCTGCTGCTGCAAACGCTATGCAAGCTGGCAGAGGGCATGAAAACCCTGTACGTCACCGGCGAAGAGTCGCTGCAGCAGGTCGCCATGCGCGCACACCGTCTGGGTCTGCCGACTCAGGATCTGAACATGCTGTCGGAAACCAGCATCGAACAGATCTGCCTGATCGCCGAGCAGGAGCAGCCGAAGCTGATGGTGATCGACTCGATTCAGGTGATGCACATGGCGGACATTCAGTCGTCGCCAGGCAGCGTGGCGCAGGTGCGTGAAACCGCTGCCTATCTGACGCGCTTCGCCAAAACCCGCGGCGTGGCGATTGTGATGGTCGGCCACGTCACCAAAGATGGATCGCTCGCCGGACCGAAAGTGCTTGAACACTGCATCGACTGTTCGGTGATGCTCGACGGCGATGCCGATTCGCGTTTCCGCACGCTGCGCAGCCATAAAAACCGCTTTGGCGCGGTCAACGAGCTGGGCGTGTTTGCCATGACCGAGCAGGGCATGCGCGAAGTCAGCAACCCGTCGGCGATTTTTCTCTCGCGTGGCGATGAGGTGACGCCGGGCAGTTCGGTGATGGTGGTCTGGGAAGGCACGCGCCCGCTGCTGGTGGAGATTCAGGCGCTGGTCGATCAGTCGATGATGGGCAACCCGCGCCGTGTGGCGGTGGGGCTGGAGCAGAACCGCCTCGCCATTCTGCTTGCGGTGCTGCACCGTCATGGCGGCCTGCAAATGGCCGATCAGGATGTGTTCGTCAACGTGGTTGGCGGGGTGAAGGTCACCGAAACCAGTGCCGATCTGGCGCTGCTGCTGGCGATGGTCTCCAGCCTGCGCGACCGTCCGCTGCCGCCTGACCTGGTGATTTTTGGCGAAGTCGGCCTGGCTGGCGAAATTCGTCCGGTGCCCAGCGGTCAGGAGCGCATCTCCGAAGCGGCCAAGCACGGCTTTAAGCGCGCCATCGTTCCGGCGGCCAACGTACCGAAACGGATGCCGGAAAACATGCAGGTGTTTGGCGTTAAAAAGCTGGCCGATGCGCTGGCGATTCTGGACGAACTCTGATGCACAGCGGCCCTGCGGGGCCGCTTTTCGCTCAGCCCGGCATACCCTTTACGCAGGAGGCAGATCATGTCGTCATTTGAGTATCTTAAAACGGCTATCCGCCAGCAGGGACATACGCTGCAACAGGTTGCAGACGCCAGCGGCATGACCAAAGGCTATCTCAGCCAGCTGTTAAACGCCAAAATCAAAAGCCCCAGTGCCCAGAAGCTGGAGGCGCTGCACCGTTTTTTAGGGCTGGAGTTTCCGCGTCGTGAGAAAACCATTGGCGTGGTATTCGGCAAGTTTTATCCGCTGCACACCGGGCACATTTATCTGATCCAGCGCGCCTGTAGCCAGGTCGATGAGCTGCATATCGTGATGGGCTATGACGACTCGCGCGATCGCCAGCTGTTTGAAAACAGCGCCATGTCGCAACAGCCGACGGTCAGCGATCGCCTGCGCTGGCTGCTGCAAACCTTCAAATATCAGAAAAATATTCATATTCACGCCTTTAACGAAGAGGGCATGGAGCCTTATCCGCACGGCTGGGATGTCTGGAGCGCCGGTATTCAGGCCTATATGTCCAACGAGGGTATTTTGCCGGACTGCGTCTATACCAGCGAAGAGCAGGATGGCGCGCAGTATCAGGCGCATCTTGGGATCGAGGCGCGGGTAATCGATCCAAAACGATCCTTTATGAACATCAGCGGCGCGCAGATCCGCCAGAATCCTTTTCACTACTGGGAATACATTCCTACCGAAGTGAAGCCGTTCTTTGTCCGTACGGTGGCGATTTTAGGCGGCGAATCGAGCGGCAAATCGACGCTGGTTAACAAGCTGGCCAATATCTTCAACACCACCAGCGCCTGGGAATATGGTCGCGATTACGTTTTCTCGCACCTTGGCGGTGACGAAATGGCGCTGCAATATTCCGACTACGACAAGATCGCCCTGGGCCAGGCGCAATATATCGACTTTGCAGTGAAGTACGCTAACAAAGTGGCGTTTATCGACACCGATTTTGTTACCACGCAGGCGTTTTGCAAGAAGTATGAAGGGCGCGAACATCCGTTTGTGCAGGCGCTGATCGATGAATATCGTTTTGATCTGGTGATCCTGCTGGAGAATAATGTGCCCTGGGTGGCCGATGGGCTGCGCAGTCTTGGCAGCTCGGTAGATCGTCGTGAGTTTCAGACGCTGCTGGTATCGATGCTCGAGGCGAACCAGGTCGATTATGTGCACGTGGAAGAAGATGATTATGACAGCCGGTTTTTACGCTGCGTCGAATTGGTGCGCGCGCTGGTAAAAGCCTGATCGAAAACGGGCCAGCGAGCATCACGCCCGCTGGCCCGTCACCTGCGCTGGCCGGTCGGCCAGAGGCTATCAGTAAGCGATAACCACTTTGCCACGCATGTGGCCTTCCAGCACTTTGCCGTGTGCCTGCGTCAGCGTATCAACGCTCAGGCCGTGCAGCGTCTCGCTCAGCGTGCCCTGCAGTTTACCTTCATCCAGCAGTGTCGCCACCGCATCCAGAATCTCACCCTGCTGCGCCATATCTGGCGTCTTGAACATGCTGCGCGTATACATCAGTTCAAAGTGCAGCGCGGCGCTTTTTAGCTTCAGCTGATCCATCGACAGCGGATGCTCATTTTCCACGATGGTGCAGATATGGCCCTGCGGCGCAATCAGCTGTGCCATGGTGTTCCAGTGGCCATCGGTATCATTCAGGCAGAAAATATAATCGACCTGCTTCAGGCCATGCTTCTCCAGCTCGCCCGGCATATCTTTGTAGTCAATCACCAGATCGGCGCCGCGTTCCTGACACCATTTCACCGAATCCGGGCGCGATGCGGTGGCAATCACTTTGACCTTGCTACGCAGCTTAGCCAGCGGAATCGCCAGTGAACCCACGCCGCCCGCGCCGCCAACGATCAGCAGCGTTTTGTCGGCGCCCGCCTGATCGAGATGGAGACGCTCAAACAGGCCTTCCCACGCGGTCAGTGCGGTTAGCGGAATCGCCGCCGCCGCTGCCCACTCAAGCGAGGTCGGCTTGTGGCCGGTAATACGCGCATCCACCAGCTGATGCGTGCTGTTGCTGCCCGGACGGGTCAGATCGCCAGCGTAATAGACCTCGTCGCCCGCTTTGAAATTCGTGACGCTGCTGCCCACTTCCCGCACCACGCCGCTGGCGTCCCAGCCGAGGATGCGCGGCTGCTGCAGGCCATTTTTTTGCGCGCCTTTGTGCACCTTGGTATCGACCGGATTGACCGATACCGCCTTCACTTCCACCAGCAGATCGTATTCGCCCGGCGTCGGCTTCTCTGGCTGAATCTCAATAAACTGCGCGGGGTTCTCAGGGTTGATAGCAATGGCTCGAATATTCACGATGTTCTCCTTGGTTGATGCCTTAAGTGTAGTGGCATCCGCCAGCGATGATAATATGGACAATAACTCACACAGCGTTCGTCTCAGGTGAACAATCATGTTTAAGCAACTGCAGGATATGGCGCTGTTTGCGCTGGTGGCGGGCTGCGGCAGTTTCACCGCAGCGGCCCAGCGCGCCGGGCTGCCAAAATCGAGCGTCAGTCAGCGCATCAGCCAGCTGGAACAGCAGCTGGGTCTGCGACTGCTCAATCGCACCACGCGCAAGCTGAGCCTGACCTTTGCCGGTGAACGTTACTTGATCCATTGTCAGGAACTATTGCAGGCCAGTGAGCGTGCTGAACAGGCGATCGCACGGCTGCGGGAGAACCCCAGCGGGCGGCTGCGCATTACCAGCCCGGCGGGCATTGGCGCTACGCTGTTGGCGAAATGCAATATTGAGTTTCAGCGGCGCTATCCCGAGGTGACGCTGGAAGTGCTGATCTCCGATGAGCGGCGCGATCTGGTGGAGGAGGGGGTAGATATCGCGCTGCGCACCGGAAAGCCGGAAGATTCGACGCTTATTGGCCGACGCATCGGCTACTGTCAGCGCGATCTGGTGGCGTCGCCCGCCTATCTGGCCCGCTTCCCGGCGATTCATCATCCGCATCAGCTGCCGGAGCACCAGTCGATTGCCCATCGTGCCTGGGCTGAATGGCTGCTGAGCAAGGGTGAAGAGAGCTATCGCTGGCTGCTGCCGCCAACGCACCTGACCGACAATCTGATTTATGCCCGTCAGTGCGCCATTGAAGGCGGTGGCATTACGCTGCTGCCGCGTTTCCTCAGCGATGAGATATCGCAGGCGCAGCTGGTGAAAGTGCTGCCGGAATGGGAAGTTACGGGCAATGAGCTTTGGCTGGTCTATCCGGACAGAAAACTGAATTCGCCGGCGGTGGCGCGCTACATCGATTTTGTCTTGCAGAGTGAGGTGCTGCGGGCGTTCTATCGTTGATCGGCAATAAAAAGGGAGCCGCTGTGGCTCCCTTATGATGATTACTTGATCATCTTCTTGTACTTCATACGTTTTGGCTCCAGTGCGGCAGCGCCCAGCGTACGTTTTTTGTAATCTTCGTATTCGGTAAAGTTACCTTCGAAGAATTCGATCTTGCCTTCATCCTGGTAATCGAGGATGTGCGTGGCGATGCGGTCGAGGAACCAACGGTCATGCGAGATCACCATGGCACAGCCAGGGAATTCCAGCAGGGCGTTTTCCAGCGCGCGCAGGGTTTCAATGTCGAGGTCGTTGGTTGGCTCATCGAGCAGCAGCATGTTGCCGCCAACCTGCAGCAGCTTCGCCAGATGCAGACGACCACGCTCACCACCAGACAGCTCACCGACAAACTTGCCCTGATCGGTGCCTTTGAAGTTGAAGCGACCAACATAGGAGCGGCTTGGCATTTCGGTGCTGCCAATGCGCATAATGTCCTGACCCCCTGAGACTTCTTCCCAAACGGTTTTGCTGCCATCCATCGAGTCACGGAACTGATCCACAGAGGCCAGCTTCACCGTTTCGCCGAGTTCGATGCTGCCCTGATCCGCCTGTTCCTGACCGGAAAGCATGCGGAACAGCGTCGATTTACCGGCGCCGTTCGGTCCGATAATGCCGACAATCGCGCCTTTCGGTACGGAGAAGGTCAGATCGTCGATCAGCACGCGATCGCCGTAAGATTTACGCAGGTTGTTCACTTCCACCACTTTGTCGCCCAGACGCGGGCCCGGTGGAATAAACAGTTCGCTGGTTTCATTACGCTTCTGGTATTCCGCGTTGTTCAGCTCTTCAAAGCGTGCCAGACGGGCTTTGCCCTTGGACTGACGGCCTTTCGCGCCCTGACGAACCCACTCCAGCTCTTTCTCAATCGACTTACGACGCGCCGCTTCAGATGAAGCTTCCTGCGCCAGACGCTGATCTTTCTGCTCCAGCCAGGAAGAGTAGTTACCTTCCCACGGAATACCTTCGCCGCGGTCAAGCTCCAGAATCCAGCCCGCTACGTTATCAAGGAAGTAACGGTCGTGGGTAATCGCCACCACGGTGCCTTCGAAGTCGTGCAGGAAGCGTTCCAGCCAGGCAACGGATTCGGCATCAAGGTGGTTGGTTGGTTCGTCGAGCAGCAGCATGTCTGGCTTTTCCAGCAGCAGACGGCAGATAGCCACACGACGACGCTCACCACCCGACAGGTTGGCGATTTTCGCATCCCAGTCCGGCAGGCGCAGCGCATCGGCGGCGCGTTCCAGCTGGCTGTTGATGTTATGACCATCGTGCGCCTGGATAATCTCTTCCAGACGGCCCTGTTCAGCGGCCAGCTTGTCGAAGTCAGCGTCCGGCTCAGCGTAAAGCGTATAAACCTCGTCGAGGCGCTTCAGCGCGCCAACCACTTCGGATACCGCTTCTTCAATGGACTCACGCACGGTGTGTTCAAGGTTTAGCTGCGGCTCCTGCGGCAGATAGCCAATTTTGATGCCGGGCTGCGGACGCGCTTCACCTTCGATATCTTTATCGATACCGGCCATGATGCGTAACAGCGTTGATTTACCTGCGCCGTTCAGACCCAGTACGCCGATTTTGGCGCCAGGGAAGAAGCTGAGCGAGATGTTCTTCAGGATATGTCGCTTCGGCGGAACCACTTTGCCGACGCGATGCATGCTATAGACGAATTGAGCCACGTTGTATTGAGCCTCTTGGGATCGGTTTTCGGTAACGTTCGATCCCGAAGTTTAGCCTTTTTTAACCGCTATTCACAGCCGATGCGCGCGGATTCTTCCGCAACGGCAGAGGGCAGAGCGAAAACGCCGACGGCGCTCACGCTCCGGGCAGATGCAGTGCCAGCTGCTGCTGCGCCATGCTGGCGGCCAGCGCCTCATCCGGCGCGCTGTCGCTGACCAGCATATCAAAGCGGCGCAGCTCGCCGATGCGTGCTGGCAGCACCTTGCCATATTTACTGCTGTCGGCAATCAGGACTCGCTGACGGGCGCGGCGCATGGCGTGATGTTTCATTGCCAGCTCATTAATGTTGTAGCAGGTAGCGCCCTGATCTTTATCAATGCCCGCTGCCGAGATAAAAGCCAGCGTCGGACAGAGATCGTCAAGAATCGAGTGTGCGCCGATTGGCGTAAACAGCGCATTATCGGCGTGAAATTCACCGCCGCTGAGGATCACGTTACAGGCCGGTTTCTCCTTCAGCGCCAGAAAGGTATTCATCGCGCAGCAGACCGCGGTAAAGCTCAGCGAGTCGGGCAGGGCGTCAATGATGTAAGGCACGGTGGTGCCGCAATCAAAAAACACCGTATCGTTTTCCGCGATCAGTCCGGCGGCGACCTGCGCCAGCCGCTGCTTGCGCGCGGCATTCTGTCCGTGCTGATCGGAGATGAAATAGTGGCCGACGTGATGTTTGGGATCGCTAACGATATAGCCACCCAGCAACACTACCGTGGAGGCGCATTCGCTGAGGTCCCGGCGGATGGTCATTTCAGAGACGCCCAGCAACTGCGCCGCATCTTTCAGATGCAGTTTATCGGTGTGCTTAAGCGCCTGAGTAAGCTTATGAATACGTTCGTCGCGCCGGGTTTCCATAGTGTTTCTCTGAGTGATGACATCGCGATGGCCGTAGCCGGTAATCAGCACAAATGTGCTTAATTTTAAGGGCTTGTGTGCCTTCAGGCAGCCGGGCTTTTAATCTTACCCGCAAAGCGATCGCCCGGCAAACCACACGCAATCGCTTACGTTGCGCTGACGGAATGAGCCGCCAGATTTTTCCGCCTGCAACAGGTTTGTGAAAATAGTAACACGCTGCGTTGCGCTTTATCGCCGGTAATTTGATTTATACCGCGTTTCAGGGATGTGGTTATTGTCACAAAATTGACGTTAATGAATTGTTATTGTGATTTTAATAACAATTAATGCGTTAATTTTAACCGGGAGAACAACATGGATATTGCGGTCATTGGTTCCAATATGGTGGACCTGATTACTTATACCAACCGCCTGCCAGAGGCGGGGGAAACGCTGGAAGCGCCTGATTTCGCTCTTGGCTGCGGCGGGAAAGGGGCTAATCAGGCGGTGGCGGCGGCTAAGCTCGGCGCCAGCGTGATGATGGTTGGCAAAGTTGGGGACGACCTGTTTGCCCCTGGCACCCTCGCCAATTTACAGCAGCAGGGCGTCGATACGCGCTATGTGACCTCCGCGCCCGGCACCTCCAGCGGCGTGGCGCCTATCTTTGTGGACGATCAGTCGCAAAACCGCATCCTGATTATCAAAGGTGCCAATCAACGGCTGAAGCCGGCTGATATCGACGCCGCGGCTGACGCGTTGCGGGCCTGTCAGTTGATCATCCTGCAGCTGGAAGTGCCGCTGGAAACCGTCTATTACGCCATCGACTTTGCGCGCGAGGCGGGCATAAAAGTGATCCTTAATCCCGCGCCCGCCGTGAACGATCTGGATATGGCCTACGCCTGTAAATGCGACTTCTTTATGCCCAATGAAACCGAGCTGGCGATCCTCACCGGCATGCCGGTAGCCAGTGATGAGCAGGTGCGGCTGGCGGGACAATCGCTGCTGCAACAGGGGCTGAAAAACCTGGTGATCACCCTCGGCCAGCGCGGCGCACTGTGGTTACAGGGTGACGAGAGCCATCACGTCCCCTCGCTGACGGTCAACGCCGTTGATACCAGCGGCGCAGGCGACGCCTTTATCGGCTGTTTTGCCCAACGGCTGGTGGCAACCGGCGACGTAGCTGCCGCCATGCAGAGCGCCGTAGCCTATGCCGCCTGTAGCGTCACCGGCCGCGGTACCCAATCGTCCTATCCCGATGCCGACACCTTCCAGCGTTTTCTCAACGTTCATTGAGGTCCACCATGCAACCGATCACTGCGCAGCAACCCGACGGCTATTTAAACAAAACGCCTTTGTTCCAGTTCATTCTGCTCTCCTGCCTGTTTCCGCTGTGGGGCTGCGCCGCCAGCCTCAATGACATTCTGATTACCCAGTTTAAAAGCGTGTTTGCGCTCAGCGATTTTGCCAGCGCGCTGGTGCAGAGCGCCTTTTACGGCGGCTACTTTTTGATTGCCATTCCCGCGTCGCTGGTGATCCGCAAAGCGAGCTACAAACTGGCGATTTTGATGGGGCTGGCGCTCTATATTGTTGGCTGCGTGCTGTTTTATCCGGCGTCGCACATGGCAACTTACACCATGTTTCTGGCGGCGATCTTTGCCATTGCTATCGGCCTCAGCTTTCTGGAGACCGCGGCCAATACCTACAGCTCAATGATTGGTCGTCCTGAACACGCCACGTTGCGGCTCAATATCAGCCAGACGTTTTATCCGGTTGGCGCCCTGATGGGCATCGTGCTGGGCAAATATCTGGTGTTTCAGGAGGGCGACAGCCTGCACAGCCAGATGGCCGCCATGAACCCGGAGCAGCTGCATGCCTTTCGTCTGAGCATGCTCGAACACACGCTGGAGCCCTATAAATATCTGGTGATGGTGCTGGTAGTGGTGATGGTGCTGTTTATGTTTACCCGCTATCCGCACTGCAAGCCGGAAAGCAACCGCACCTCGCTGCCGTCGCTGAGCGAGACCTTCCGCTATCTGGCAACAAACCGCCGCTTCAAACGCGGCATCGTGGCGCAGTTTCTCTACGTCGGCATGCAGGTGGCGGTCTGGTCATTCACCATTCGCCTGGCGCTGAATCTCGGTGCGGTTAACGAACGCCACGCCTCTAACTTTATGATCTACAGCTTTATCTGTTTCTTCCTCGGCAAGTTTATCGCTAACTTCCTGATGGCGCGCTTCCGGGCGGAAAAGGTGCTGATCGCCTATTCGGTGCTCGGCGTGTTCACCCTGCTCTACGTGATGCTGGTGCCTAACTTCACGGCGGTGTATGCCGCGGTGTTTGTCAGCTGCCTGTTCGGGCCGTGCTGGGCGACCATTTACGCCAATACGCTGGCGACGGTTGAGAACAAATACACCGAGGTGGCGGGCGCCTTTATCGTCATGGCGATTGTGGGCGCAGCGTTTATTCCGGCGCTGCAGGGGCTGGTCTCTGACCATCTGGGATCGATGCAGCTGGCGTTCGGCGTGTCGCTGCTCTGCTTTGTCTGGGTCGGCTGTTATTTCTGGGGTGAGCTACGCCACAACAAACTGCGTCGCGCCAGCGGCCAGCTGGCACAGGAGGCGTTATGAGTACGCGCATCCATCTGTGCCGGGAGCAATTCCAGGCCACGCCGTTTACCCTGCTGGAGAATGCGGCGTTCAGGGTTGAGCTGTTTCGCTATCCGGCGGGCGTTGAAGCGGTCCGCATCAGCAACCGCCGTGGCTACGCGATCGTGCTGCCTTTTTATGGGCAGATGATCTGGGATGCGGCCTTTGATGATCGTTCGCTGACCATGGGCAACGCCTTTAGCCAACCGCTGCCCGGTAGCAGCATTATCGATACCTACGGCTGCTTTGCCTTTCACTCCGGCCTGCTGGCTAACGGCTGCCCGACGGCGGAGGACAGCCATCCGCTGCATGGCGAAATGCCGTGTGCCCGCATGGATGCCGCCTGGCTGACGCTGGAGGAGGGAAGCGTATCGCTCTCTGGCGAGTGCGAGTACATCAAGGGATTTGGCCATCATTATCGCGCGACACCGGCGGTGCGCCTGCAAGCCGACACACCACGTCTGCAGATTGATATGTCGGTGACGAACCTGGCGGGCGCACCGATGCCGCTGCAGTACATGTGCCATATCAACGCGGCGTGGGTGGATCAGGGGCGCTTTGTGCAGTCGATTCCGGATACGGCATTTTCTCTGCGCAGCAGCATTCCGGCGCATGTGCGGCCAACGCCCGCCTGGCGCGATTACACCGCGCAGCTGGCCGAGCAGCCGCAGCAGTTTGCCGTGCTGGATCGGCCAGAGCTGTACCATCCGGAAATCGTCTTCTTTGCTGACGATCTGGCGCAGTATGGCGATATGCTGCAGTTTGAGCTGCATTCGCCAGAAGGCTATGCGCTGATGACGCGCTTCTCCAGCCAGCAGTTCAGCCATGCCACACGCTGGATCCTGCATAATGCCGATCAGCAGGTAGCCGCCTTTGTACTGCCGGCCACCTGTCGGCCAGAGGGATTTCGCGCGGCGCAACAGGCGGGCACGCTGCTCAGTCTGGCGCCCGGTGAAACGCGGCACTTCTCGGTGGAAACCGGCCTGTTATAAAGGGTCCCAGGGCAGCGATCCCGCTGCCCTAAATCGCTACCAGACCGCGCACGCCCTCTTTTTCCATCTCCGCACCGCGGCCACGCTGCACGATCTCGCCGCGCGACATCACCAGGTAGCTGTCGGCCAGTTCAGCAGCAAAATCATAGAACTGCTCCACCAGTAAAATCGCCATATCACCGCGCTGTGCCAGCTGGCGGATCACCGCACCGATCTCTTTGATCACCGACGGCTGGATGCCTTCAGTGGGCTCATCAAGAATCAGCAGCTGCGGTTTGCAGGCCAGCGCACGGCCAATCGCCAGCTGCTGCTGTTGGCCGCCGGAAAGATCGCCGCCGCGTCGCTGTTTCATGTCGTGCAGCACCGGAAAGAGCTGATAAATTTCTTCGGGCACGGCTTTTCCCTGTGCGCCGGAGAAGCGTGACAGGCCGATCAGCAAATTCTCTTCCACGGTCAGACGCGGAAAGATCTCCCGGCCCTGCGGCACATAGGCGATGCCCGCCTGCACACGCTGATGCGGTTTACGTTGATTGATCACCGACTGCTGCCAGTGAATGGTGCCGGACTTCACTGGCACCACGCCCATCAGGCATTTCAGCAGCGTGGTTTTGCCCACGCCGTTACGCCCCAGCAGGCAGGTAATTTCGCCCGGCGGCGCGCTGAAAGAGAGGCCGCGCAGAATATGGCTGCCGCCATAATATTGATTGAGATCGGTTACGGTTAACATGTTAGCGCCCCAGATAAACGTCGATGACCTGCTCATTGGCCTGCACGTCGCGCAGCGAACCTTCCGCCAGCACCTGGCCCTGATGCAGCACAGTCACGTGATCGGCGATAGTTTCCACAAAACCCATGTCGTGCTCGACCACCATTAGCGAATGCGTGCCCGCCAGATCACGAAACAGTTCGGCGGTCCAGGCGGTTTCGGCATCGGTCATGCCCGCTGCCGGTTCGTCGAGCAGCAGCAGGTGCGGCTCCTGCACCAGCAGCATGCCAATTTCCAGAAACTGTTTTTGGCCGTGCGACAGCAGCCCCGCCAGCCGTGCACGCTCACCGCCGAGCCGCAGCATTTTCAGCACTGCATCGATGCGATCGCGCTGAGCGCTGTCGAGCCGGGCGCGCAGGCTTGCCCACACCGATTTATCGGTTTTCAGGGCGATCTCCAGGTTCTCAAACACCGTCAGCGCCTCAAACACCGTGGGTTTCTGAAACTTGCGGCCGATGCCCGCCCGGGCGATCTCCACCGGCGTCAGGCGAGTCAGATCGCTGTCCTGGTCGTAAAGCACCGTGCCGCTGTCAGGCCGCGTTTTGCCGGTGATCACATCCATCAGGGTGGTTTTACCGGCGCCGTTGGGACCGATAATACAGCGCAGTTCACCCACGCCGATCTGCAACGACAGATCGGTCAGCGCACGAAAACCGTCGAAAGAGACATTGATGCGATCCAGCTGCAGCACCGGATCGCTCTGCTGACGCCAGCGGTCCGCCGGATGCGGCTGGGTAAAAAGGGAATCAGTCATCTTTCCTCCGTCGCAGCAGGCCGATCACGCCGCGTGGTAAAAACAGCGTCACCAGGATAAACATCAGGCCGAGAAAGAACAGCCAGAACTCCGGGAAGGCAACGGTGAAATAGCTTTTGGCTCCGTTGACCACCGCCGCGCCCAGCAGCGGGCCGATCAGCGTGCCGCGGCCACCCAGCGCCACCCAGATAGCCGCTTCAATCGAGTTAGTCGGCGACATCTCGCCGGGATTGATAATGCCAACCTGCGGCACATACAGCGCGCCCGCCAGGCCACACAGCACCGCTGAGAGCGTCCAGACAAATAGCTTGAAGCCGCGCGGATCGTAGCCGCAGAACATCAGCCGGTTTTCCGCATCACGCACCGCGGTAAGCACGCGACCAAACTTGCTGCGCGCCAGTGCAAAGCCGATCGCCAGGCTGGCCAGCAGCAGCAGCACGGTGGCGATAAACAGGCCGATGCGCGTGCTGATGGCGCTAACCGGGAAGCCGAGCAGGGTGGTAAAGCCGGTAAAGCCGTTGTTGCCGCCGAAGCCGGTTTCATTGCGGAAGAACAGCAGCATCCCGGCGTAGGTCAGCGCCTGGGTCATGATCGAGAAATAGACGCCTTTGATTTTTGAGCGAAAAGCGAAGAAGCCAAACAGCAACGCCAGCAGGCCAGGCACCAGCATAATCAAGAGGAGCGCCCAGGCAAAATGCTGGGTGCCGACCCAGAACCAGGGCAGCTCGTGCCAGGAGAGAAACGACATAAACGCTGGCAGCCCGTCACCCGCCGCCTGGCGCATCAGGTACATGCCCATGGCGTAGCCGCCAAGGGCGAAGAACAGCCCGTGTCCCAGCGACAGCAGTCCGGCGTAACCCCACACCAGATCCAGCGCCACGGCGACAATGGCATAACAGAGAATTTTGCCGGTCAGCGTTAGCGTGTAGGCCGACAGGGCCAGCGGATGATCCGCCGGTAGCAGCGCCAGAAACGGCATCGCCAGCAGCATCGCGGTGATCACTATGCCCAGTGTCAGGGTCAGACGCGGCGCTTTGCGCGCCACGGTAAGCGTCATCGGTTGTGTCATCAGTCGATCACCCTTCCTTTCATGGCGAACAGCCCCTGCGGCCGTTTCTGGATAAACAGCACGATCAACACCAGAATCAGGATCTTGCCCAGCACCGCGCCGATCTGCGGTTCCAGCACCTTATTGAGAATGCCGAGGCCCAGCGCGGCGACCACCGTACCGGCCAGCTGACCCACGCCGCCGAGCACCACCACCAGAAAGGAGTCGATAATGTAACCCTGACCGAGTTCGGGGCCAACGTTACCCAGCTGCGACAGCGCCACGCCGCCCAGCCCGGCGATGCCTGAGCCAAGGCCGAAGGCGAGCATGTCGATGCGTCCGGTGGGCACGCCGCAGCATTCGGCCATGGCGCGGTTTTGCGTCACGGCACGCACGTTCAGGCCAAGGCGAGTTTTGTTCAGCAGCAGCCAGGTGAGGATCAGCACCGCCGCCACAAACAGGATCACCGCGATACGGTTATAAGGCAGCACCAGATTAGGCAGCAGCTGCAGCCCGCCAGAGAGCCAGCCGGGGTTCGCCACCTCCAGGTTTTGCGCACCGAACAGCATGCGCACCAGCTGGATCAGCATCAGGCTGATGCCCCAGGTGGCGAGCAGCGTTTCCAGCGGCCGACCATAAAGGTGGCGAATGATGGTGCGTTCCAGCAGCATGCCCATGGCGGCGGTGATAAAAAAAGCCACCGGCAGCGCCAGCAGCGGATAAAAGGCCAGCCATTCCGGGGCCAGACGCTGAAACAGATTCTGCACCAGCCAGGTGGCGTAGGCGCCAAGCATCAGCATTTCGCCGTGCGCCATATTAATCACACCCAGCAGGCCGTAGGTGATCGCCAGCCCCAGCGCCGCCAGCAGCAGAATGGATCCCAGCGACAGGCCGCTAAATGCCTGACCCAGCAGCTCGCCCCACATCAGGCGCTTTTCTACCTGATGCAAGCTGGCAACCGCAGCGGCGCGCACCCCGGCATCGGGTTCATTTTCCTGCAGGGTGAGCCGCTGCAGGCTGGATTGCACCTGCGGATCGCCAGTGGTGCCGAGCCGCTGCACCGCCTGCAACCGTACCGCTGCCTGCGCATCGCTGAGCTGCAGGTTGGCAGCTGCCAGCAGCAGCGCGTCGCGCACCGCAGCAACCTGTTCCCGTTTCAGCTGCTGCTCAATCAGCGGCAGCTGCGCGGGCAGGGCATCGCGTTGCAGCGCCACGGCAGCACGCAGACGCGTCTGTTCATCGTCGCTGACCAGCTGATGCGACGCGAGCGCACCGGCAATCAACACGCGTAACCGATTATTCATAAACAGCTTTTTGGTGGGGCCGTCGGGCGTGGCGCTGCCTTCCAGCGCCACCAGCCTGCCCGCCTGCTCGCTGAACGGCTGTTTGTGCTGATCCACTACCAGCGTTTCCTGGCGCAGCGCCTGTAACAGCGGCAGGCGTGCCGGATCGGGCTGTGCGGCCCACTGTTGCAACAGCGTGGCCTGCTGCGTACGGCTGGCCGCCGCGAAATCGCCGGCTGGCCCGGCGCTGGCAAACAGCGGCAACAGCAGCAGGCTAAAAAGAAGAGGGCGTATATTCATCACTGACGTCCCGATGAGCGTGGCTGGGAGAAATGTCCCCTTCCGCTTGCGGAAGGGGAAGGCGAACTACTGGCTCGATTTCACCGGATGATCCGGCTTCTTGTCGTTGCCCGCGATGTAGGGGCTCCACGGCTGCGCCCGCACCGGCTGTTCGGTCTGCCAGACCACGCTGAACTGGCCGTTATCTTCCACTTCGCCGATCATCACCGGCTTGTGCAGATGGTGGTTGGTCTGATCCATGGTCAGCGTAAAACCATCCGGTGCTTTAAACGTTTGTCCCGCCATAGCGGCTCGCACTTTATCCACGTCGGTGGTGCCCGCTTTTTCCACCGCCTGCGCCCACATATGGATGCCGACGTAGGTCGCTTCCATTGGATCGTTGGTCACTACGGTATCGGCATTCGGCAGCTTTTTCGCTTTGGCCCAGGCACGGTAATCGGCCACAAATTTGGCGTTGGTCGGATTATCCACCGACTGGAAATAGTTCCAGGCGGCGAGCTGCCCTACCAGCGGTTTGGTGTCGATGCCGCGCAGTTCCTCCTCACCTACCGAGAAGGCCACCACCGGAATATCAGTGGCTTTGATACCCTGATTGGCCAGCTCTTTGTAGAACGGCACGTTGGAGTCGCCGTTGATGGTGGAGACCACCGCAGTTTTACCACCGGCAGCGAATTTTTTAATGTTAGCCACGATGGTTTGGTAATCGCTGTAGCCAAACGGCGTGTAGACCTCTTCGATGTCGCTGTCCTTGACCCCTTTGCTGTGCAGGAAGGCGCGCAGAATTTTGTTAGTGGTGCGTGGATAGACGTAATCGGTACCCAGCAGGAAGAAGCGTTTGGCGCTGCCGCCATCTTCGCTCATCAGGTATTCCACCGCCGGAATGGCCTGCTGGTTTGGCGCGGCGCCGGTGTAAAAGACGTTCGGCGACATCTCTTCGCCCTCATACTGCACCGGATAAAACAGCAGGCCGTTCAGCTCTTCAAATACCGGCAGCACCGATTTGCGCGAAACCGAGGTCCAGCAGCCAAACACCGCCGCTACCTTGTCCTGGCTCAACAGCTGACGCGCTTTTTCCGCAAACAGCGGCCAGTTTGACGCGGGATCGACCACCACCGGCTCCAGCTTTTTGCCGAGTACGCCGCCTTTGGCGTTGATCTCATCAATAGTCATCAGGGCGACATCTTTCAGCGGCGTTTCGGAGATCGCCATGGTGCCGGAAAGCGAGGACATAATGCCCACCTTGATGGTCTCCGCCGCCTGCGCGCTCCATGACAGACCCATGCCGACTACGGTCGCGGAAAGGGCAAATACCTTAAGCAATGCACGTCTTTTCATCTCTGAACCCTTAAAAGTAGAAGTTAACTGGTGAGTGGATGCCTGGCCTGTTGCAGCATGTGTAATGTGATTTTTCTGACTTCTGCCTTGCTGACCGCGATATGCTCGGTCAGCAAGCGCTGCGCCTCCGCGGTCTGTTGCTGTAAAACCGCCTGTAAAATGGCGGCGTGTTCGCGGTATGTCGCCGCTACGCGATCTTCGCGGGTAAAATCGAGGCGGCGAATAATACGAATCTTCTCGGTAAGTTCGGCGTGGATGCGTGCCATTTCGCCGTTGCCTGCCGCGGCCACCAGCGTCATATGAAACTGCTCATCCAGCGCAGAGGTGATCGCGCCGGGCTCCGGTAGCGGCTGCGCGGTCCACAGCTGGCACAGTTCCGCCAGCCGTGCGGCACAGGTGGCGGTGGGCAGCAGGCAAAGTCGGCGGATCGCCTCGCACTCCAGCACGATGCGCAGCTCGTAAAGCTCCTCGAACCAGGCGAAATCAAACGGCTTGATCTGCCAGCCGCTGCGGTAAAACACCTCGACGTAGCCTTCGCGTTCCAGCCAGAACAGCGCCTGACGCACCGGCGTGCGGCTGACCGCCATCCGCTCGGCGATCTCACTTTCGGTGAAGCGGTCGCCGGGCATCAGCCGGAAGTCGAAAATGTCATTTTTCAGCGTCTGGTAGATGCGCTCGGCCAGTACCGCAGGCTGACCTTTGGCCCGCTTCTGTTGGAAATCCAGCGACATCGTCAGACGTCCAGCCAGAGCAGCGCGTCACCGGGCGTCACCGGGCGGCCCGCCTGACAGGCGATACGTCTCACCTGGCCCGCCTGCGGCGCGGCGATCGCCAGCTCCATTTTCATCGCCTCCACCACGATCAACGTATCGCCTGCGGCCACCCGATCGCCTGGCTTGACCAGCACTTTCCAGATATTGCCGCTGATGTCGGCGCTGACCTGCAGGGCATCCATCTCTTCGGGCAGTGCGTCGGCAGGTACGGCGGCGAGCAGCGCTTCCGGCTCCTCTTCTGTCCACAGCTGCACCTCCTCGGCAAAGGCGATCGCCTGGCGCGCGCGAAAGTCGCTGATGTCAGCGGCATGCTCAGCCAGAAAGGCGTTGTGCGCGGCGAAATCAAAGGTGGTTTCTTCAATGCGAATGGCGGCGCGGCCCTCGCGAAAATCGTCGCGCAGCGTCGCCAGCTCCGTTTCGCTGACCGGATAGAAGCGCACCTGATCGAAGAAGCGCAGCAGCCAGGGCTGGTCGGCGCTGAACTGCCCGTTTTTCAGGAAGGTGTTCCAGATGGGCAGCGTGCGGCCCACCAGTTGATAGCCACCGGGGGAATCCATGCCGTAGATGCACATATACATGCCGCCAATGCCCACCGTGCCTTCGGCGGTAAAGGTGCGCGCCGGGCTGTATTTCGAACTGAGCAGACGATGGCGCGGATCGATCGGCACCGCACAAGGTGCGCCGAGGTAGACATCGCCCAGCCCGAGAATCAGATAACTGGCGTCAAACAGGATGTCGCGCACCGCATCGCGGCTGGCGAGGCCATTAATACGCTGGATAAAATCGACGTTGTTGGGCAGCCATGGCGCGCTGGCGCGCACCGTTTCCCGGTAGCGCTCAACCGCACCAAGCGTGGCGCTGTCCTCAAATGCCATCGGCATCCAGACAATGCGCGAGGGCACTTTCATGGTGGAGACATCGCCCAGCGTCTGCTCAACGGTCAGCAGCAGCGCGATCAGCGACGGTTGCGCCAGCTGCTGGCTGTCATAGCGAATTTGCAGCGAGCGTACGCCTGGCGCCAGCTCCAGAATCGCCGGATGTGCCCGTTCGTTGAGCGCCTTCATCAGCAGCCAGATGCGCAGCCGCAGCGCCAGGTCGAGTACGTTTTCACCATATTCAATCAGTACATAGCTGTCGCCCGCCTGGCGATAAACCACTGCTGGCGAGGTGGCGGTTGCGGGCAGCGACGCCAACAGGGTAGCCGACTGGCCGTCCTGTGCGGTCAGCGTTGGGGTGGCGAAGGTCGGTACTGGAACTGGCTTAAGCTGTGCAACGATCTGGTTATGAGTCTGCTCCAGCGCCTGTGCCTGCTCAAAACCGATTGGATGAAAGCGAATGCGATCGCCGGGCTTCACTTGGCCGACTTTCCACAGTTCCGCTTTGGCGATGGTGACCGGACAGACAAAGCCGCCGAGGCTTGGGCCATCGCGGGTGAGGATTACCGGAAAATCGCCGGTGAAGTTCACCGCACCAATGGCGTATTCGCAATCATGCACGTTGGAAGGGTGCAGGCCCGCTTCGCCGCCGTCGGCGCGCGTCCACTGCGGTTTCGGCCCGACCAGCCGCACACCAAGGCGATTGGAGTTGTAGTGCACCTGCCATTCGCTGGCAAAAAAAGTATCGACAGAGGCTTCGGTAAAGAAATCAGGCGCACCGTGCGGCCCATAAAGTACGCCGATTGACCATTCATCGCCGTAATGCGGGATCAGCGCGCTGTCCAGTGGCTGCGGTGCATCGGTGGGCGCGGGGGTGGTGCAGGCGGCCAGTGCAGGCTGTGAGATCGGCAGCATATCTGCCACGCGCAGCGTACGCCCGGCGTGCCCGCCAAATTCGCCCAGCGCAAAGGTGGCGCGGCTGCCGAGATAGAGCGGCACGTCGAAGCCGTTACGCACCGCCAGATAACCCCGGCAGCCGGTTTGCGCACGGCCCAGCTGCAGCGTCTGCCCGGCACGCACGGCGATCGGTTGCCAGAGCGCCACCGGCTCCTCATCCAGCCGGGCGCCGCAGTCAGCGCCGGTCAGAGCGATCAGCGCCTCGCTGTGAAAGCGCAGCGTTGGCCCTTGCAGGGTAAACTCCAGGCCCGCCGCCTCAACGGTGTTGCCGACGATGCGGTTAGCCAGTCGAAAGGCGAAATCATCCATCGGGCCGGAAGGCGGCACGCCAATATCCCAGTAGCCGGTGCGGCCAGGATAATCCTGGATGCTGCTCCAGGTGCCGGGTTGCAGCACTTCCACCACTGGCGAGCGGGCCACAAAACTATCAAGCAGGCGCGTGGAGGCATTGCCCTGCTGAAAGGCGTCGTGGGTGATCACCTGACGCAGATAGTCGAGGTTGGTAGCAATGCCGTGTAACTGCGTGGCGGCCAGCGCCTGCGCCATTTTTGCCAGCGCCGCGGTGCGGTTTTCGGCATGCACTATCAGCTTGGCGATCAACGGGTCGTAAAAAGCCGAGACCGCTGAGCCGGTGTCGATGCCGCTGTCGACGCGCACGTCGGGCGGAAAGCTGACTGCGGTTAATATTCCCGGGCTCGGCTGGAAGTTCTTCAGCGGATCTTCCGCATAAAGCCGCACTTCGATAGCCGCGCCGTGCGGTGCCTGCTGCAGACGTGCCCAGTCGATGGGGTCACCGGCGGCGACGCGCAGCATCTGCTCGACCAAATCGAGGCCGGTTACCGCTTCGGTCACCGGATGTTCAACCTGCAGTCGGGTGTTAACTTCCAGGAAGAAAAAGGCGTCGTGCAGCGGATCCCAGATATATTCCACCGTGCCCGCGCTGCGATAGTTCACCTGTTCACCGAGCCGCACGGCGGATGCCAGCAGCGCGGCGCGGGTCGCGGCGGATAAGCCAGGCGCAGGTGTCTCTTCTACTACTTTTTGATTACGGCGTTGCAGCGAGCAGTCACGTTCGCCCAGTGCGACCACCTTGCCCTGGCCATCGCCAAAAATTTGTACTTCCACGTGGCGGGCATTGTCGATGCAGCGTTCCAGAAATACGCCTGCGTCGCTGAAAAACTGTTCGCCCAGGCGGCGCACGCTCTCCCAGGCAAGGGTCAGCGCCGCGGCATCTTCACAGCGGGTCAGGCCGATACCGCCGCCGCCCGCGGTGCTTTTCAGCATCACCGGATAGCCAATCTGTCCGGCGGCAGCAAGCGCCTCCGGCAGCGAATCGAGCAGCGCGGTGCCCGGCGTCATCGGCACGCCCGCTGCCGCCGCCAGCTCACGGGCGCGGTGCTTCAGGCCAAACTCACCAATTTGCTGCGCGGCAGGACCAACAAAGGCGATACCCGCCTGCTCACAGGCATCGGCAAACGCCAGGCTTTCTGACAGAAAACCGTAGCCCGGCCAGATCGCCTCGGCACCGGTCTGGCGGGCGGCATCGAGGATTTTATCGATGCGCAAATAGCTGTCGCTGGCTTTGTCACCGCCGAGCGGCACGGCGATATCCGCCTCTTTAACGTGACGCGCATTGTGATCGACGCTGGAATAAACGGCCACGCTGGTGATGCCGAGGCGCTTCAGCGTACGAATGGCGCGGCAGGCGATCTCACCGCGGTTGGCGATCAATACGGTGTTAAACATCAGTGCGTCTCCCTCTGAGCCAGCCAGTTACGCCAGCCGCCAAAATGTGTGATTTCCGTGGCCTCACTCAGCGCCGCCGGTTCGCAAATAAAGCCTTTTACCTGACGACCATCGGCCAACTGCAGCGTGCCAATGCCGAGAGGTGCGGGGATCTCCTCAACAAATTCACCAAAGCGGGCCAGCGGCATATCCCACAACTCCACGGTAATCGCGCCGCCGGTCTCCGCCCGCATCAGGCCCGGCTTGAGAATCGGGCCGCTGGTCAGTGCATACAGGCGATAGCGCGCGGCGGTGGTGGTCTCTTCCACCAGCACGGCGTCGCGGGTGGTGAGCTGGAAATTGAGCGGCATGCCGGTGAGATGCGCACCGACCACCGCCAGCCGCACGTGCTGTGGCGAGGATGGCAGGGCGGCAGGACGCTGTGCAGGCGGCGTCTGGCCGGTGGCGCCCAGCGGCAGCGCCATCTGCTGCTGCCAGCGCAGGCCAAAGTCCGCCAGCGCGCGATCGTGCCAGGCGGGCGCGATTAACGTGATGCCTGCGGGCAGGCCGTCGTCGCGGAAACCGGCCGGTAGCGCCAGCGCCGAGAGGTCGGCGAGGTTAGTGAAATTGGTGTAGGTGCCAAAATGTGAGTTATAGAGGATCGGCTCCTGCGCCATCTCCGCCAGCGTATGGATGGTCGGCGAGGTGGGCACGATCAGGGCAGCAAACTGCGCCAGCGTTTGCTGAATCTGGCGCGCCAGATCGGCACGCTGATATTCCGCCTGCCAGGCATCGACCGCGCTGTACTGCAGGCCGCTGGCAACAATCGATCGCACCACCGGATCCATCTCTTCCGGCTGCTGCAGCATATGACCCACCGCCGCGGTGCGCTCGGCGACCCACGGGCCAAAATAGAGCTGCTCCGCCAGCTGATGAAAGGCGTGCATATCAATCGGGTGCAGGGTGGCGCCAAGCGCGGTGAGGGCGGCGAGCGCGCGTTCCCAAGCCGCCTGCGCCTGGTTATCGCCAAAAAATTGCGGACTGGCGGGAATGGCAAAGGCTGGACTGGTGGGCAGCGCGGCGGGCGCGGTAGCCGGATCGTGACGCGAATAGCCGTCCGCGCTGTCATAGCCGCCAGCGAGCGTCGCCACCTGCCAGGCATCTTCCACGGTGAGCGCGAAGATGGAGAGCGTATCGTTCAGGCGGCAGGCGGGCACCATGCCACGCGCAGAGAGCCAGCCCTTGGTGGGTTTCAGGCCAACGATGTTGTTAAAGCCTGCTGGCACGCGTCCTGAACCTGCCGTGTCAGTTCCCAGCGAAAAGGCGACCAGACCGCGCGCCAGCACCGACGCGGAACCGGAGCTGGATCCGCCGCTGACGTACGCCGGGTTGAAGGTGTTTTTCACCGCGCCGAACGGCGAGCGGGTCCCCACCAGTCCGGTGGCAAACTGATCGAGGTTGGTTTTGCCGATCACCACCGCGCCCGCGGCTTTGAGCTGCGCTACGGCAAAGGCGTCGGTCTCGGCGATATAGCGAAAGGCCGGGCAGGCGGCGGTGGTCGGCCAGCCCGCCACATCAATATTGTCTTTCACCGCAAACGGCACGCCAAACAGCGGCAGCGCATCGGGATCCTGCCGGTAACGCGCGATCAGCGGCGTAAGCTGCTCCTGCAACTGCGCCGGTGTTGCCAGCCAGAGCCAGGCATTATCAGAGAGGGAAAGCGCGGCGAGGTGCGCTTCCAGCGTCGGAAAGATGCGCTCTGCATCCTGCTGATAGTGCTGCTGCCAGGCCTGCAGCGTGAAGCCGAATGTCGATGCCATAATCGGGGTTCCATCTGGTATACAAGATGGGATTCAACAGAGCAAAGGCTGTGCCATATTTATAATGCGTTGAATGTTATTGAATAAATCTCACCCATAAGTTTTTGTGATGCTTTTTTGCACAGTGATAGCGCGACGCATGAACGATCGCGGTGCGTCGGGCGTGACAGGTAAATTTTCTTCAGGACATGGCAAGAGGTCAGTCCCCTGGTTAGCATGAAGGGAGCCAGGCATGCAGTCGGGCAGTGCGACAAAGAGGAGATGCAAGTGGAGAAGTGGCATTATTGGATGGCCGGCGTGTGCCTGATGAGCGTAACAGGCAGTGCTTTTGCCGATTCCCTCAATGAACAACGCGAACGTTATCAGCAAATCAAACAGGCCTGGGATAACAAACAGATGGATACCGTGCAGCAGATGTTGCCGGGCCTGCAGGACTATCCGCTTTATCCTTATCTCGAATATCGCCTGCTGTCGCAGAATCTGGACAATGAAACCAGCCTGGCAGTCAGCAACTTTATCCGCCGTTATCCTACGCTGCCGCCGGTGCGCACGCTCTCTTCGCGCTTTGTGAATGAACTGGCACGCCGCCAGGACTGGAGCGGTTTGTTGGCCTTCAGCCCGACCGAGCCGGAGCCGGTTGCCGCGCGCTGCAACTGGTATTACGCCAAATGGGCCACCGGCCAGCAGCAGGTCGCCTATGATGCGGCTAAGACCATCTGGCTGCGCGGCACCGCCTTGCCCGCCGAGTGTGACAAGCTGTTCAGCGTCTGGCAGGCCACCGGCGATCTCTCGCCTATTACCACGCTGGCGCGTATGCGGCTGGCGATGGAAAAGGGCAACGACAGCCTGGTGATTGCGCTGGCGAAAACCCTGCCTGCGGATTATCAAACCATGGCGGCGGCGTTAACGACGCTGCAAAACGATCCGCAAACCGTCGGCACCTTCGCCACCAGCGTTGGACCAACCGACTTCACGCGCCAGGCCACCAGCATCGCCTTTACCCGCCTGGCGCGTCAGGATGTGGTCAATGCGCAGGCGCTGATTCCGCTGCTGGTGAAGGCGCAGAAGATGAGCGACAGCGACGCGCAGGGGCTGAAAGATGCCGTCGCCTGGCGGCTGATGGACAACGATGTCACGCCTGAGCAGGCGCGCTGGCGTGACAATGTCATCATGAGCAGCGAATCGACTTCGCTACTGGAACGCCGGGTACGTATGGCGTTGGGCAATAACGATCGGCGCGGCATGAACACCTGGATCGCCCGTCTGCCGGTTGAGGCAAAAGAGAAAGATGAGTGGCAATACTGGCAGGCCGATCTGCTGATCGAGCGCGGCCGCAAAGAGGAAGCGAACGAGATCCTGCGTAAGCTGATGCAGTCACGCGGCTTCTATCCGATGGTCGCCGCGCAACGGCTGGGGGTTGATTATCCGCTGCAGATCAACGAGGCGCCGCGTCCGGACGGTTCGGTCGGGCAGGGCGCAGAGATTGCCCGCGTACGCGAGCTGATGTACTGGGAGATGGACAACCTGGCGCGCAGTGAGTGGGTCCGGCTGATCGCCAGTAAAACGCCGTCCCAGCAGCAGATGCTGGCGCGTTATGCGCTGGAGCGCGGCTGGTGGGATCTCAGCGTGCAGGCGACTATCAGCGGCAAGCTGTGGAATAACCTGCGCGAGCGCTTCCCGCTGGCGTATCAGGATCAGTTTGCCCGTGCGACCGCAGGTAAGCGCGTGCCGCAGAGCTATGCGATGGCAATTGCGCGTCAGGAGAGCGCATGGAACCCGAAAGCGCGTTCACCGGTGGGCGCCAGTGGCCTGATGCAGGTGATGCCCGCCACGGCGACGCATACGGTGAAAATGTTCAATATTCCCGGCTATGTTAACAGCGGCCAGCTGCTGGAGCCGCAGACCGGCATCCAGATTGGCACGCAGTATCTCGATTATGTCTATCAGCAGTTTGATGAGAACCGTATTTTCTCCTCGGCCGCCTACAACGCCGGACCGTCGCGCGTGCGCAGCTGGCTGGGAAAAAGTGCCGGACGGCTGGATGCGGTGGCGTTTATCGAAACCATTCCCTTCTCAGAAACGCGTGGCTATGTAAAAAACGTGCTCGCTTACGATGCCTATTATCGTTATCTGATGGGTCAGCCCGACAAGCTGATTGCTGACCACGAGTGGAATCGCCGTTACTGAGTGTGCTATCCTTCCGTACTCGCTAACGAGTACGGAAGCCCTTCATGATCCCAGCATCTTTATCTGACGACCCACAAAGCAACGACGACTGGCTGCGTTTTATCACGCTGCTGCAGCGCGCGTTTGAGCAGGATTTGCAGCTGCCGCTGTTGCAACTGATTATGACGCCTGACGAGCGCGAGGCGCTGGGCACCCGACTGCGGATTATTGAGGAGTTGATGCGCGGTGAGATGAGCCAGCGTGAGCTGAAAAGTGAGCTGGGCGCCGGTATCGCAACCATTACCCGTGGCTCAAACAGTTTGAAAACCGCGCCACCCGCGTTGAAAAGCTGGCTGGAGGCGCAGTTGCTGAACGGATCAGATAAGATCTGAGTCGATCGTTTTCATCTGGTAAAGCGGATGATGAAACGGACTGAGCGCGAGAATCAGCGCCTGATGATAGACGCTGCTGCGACTGAGCAGGCCTTTCGTAAACGCACCGATGGCGCCGCCCTGATGCTTGATGTTGGCCACGCCGGTCAGCCGCGCCATCTCATCGCCCAGTTCACGTCCCTGTGCGATGCCGCTGAGCACCACCGGCGGCAGCACAAAGCTGGCGGAACGCGATTCGCCGCGCTGTTTGTGATCTTCAATTACCATCCAGGCGAATGCAGTATCCTCTTCAATACCGGCCTCAATGGCTACCCAAAAATCGGCTTCCGGGCGCACCTGACGTGCATTCATCACGCGCTGGCGTGCGCCAGTTCTCGTTTCCAGGTTGGTAAGCGGCTGGGCGGCGACGCCGCTATCGACCTCGACGCCCTCAATATGGCAGGATGCCTCGCCGAAAACGTCGTTGAATGCCTGAGCTATTGCACTAATTTTCGCCGGGTTTTTGGTGGCAGCGACAACATGGTACATAATAAGGCAGTTCCTTTTAAGTGATCGTGGTGCTGAAAGTCGCCGGCCAGCAGACGCTGAAACCTGGGGCCACCTTCAGAAAATTTGACGCAGTATAACGGAAAAAAAGCATGCTACAGGTCTATCTTGTTCGCCACGGAGAAACGGTATGGAATGCGGCTCGCCGTATTCAGGGGCAATCTGACAGCGCGCTCACCGCAAAAGGTGAACATCAGGCGAAGCAGGTTGGTGAACGGGTAAAAACCCTGGGCATTACCCATGTGATTTGCAGCGATCTGGGGCGCACGCAGCGCACCGCGGAGATCATTGCCGACGCCTGCGGCTGTAGCGTGACGCTCGATCCTCGCCTGCGCGAGCTCAATATGGGCGTGCTGGAACAGCGTCCGCTCGATGGCCTGAGCGAAGAAGAAGAGCGCTGGCGTAAAGCGCTGGTGGATGGCACCGAAGGCGGTCGCATTCCACAGGGCGAATCGATGACCGAGCTGGCCACGCGCATGCACGCGGCGCTGAACGCCTGCCTCGATCTGCCTGCGGGCAGCCGTCCGCTGCTGGTGAGCCACGGCATGGCGTTGGGCGCGCTGGTGAGCACTATTCTGGGCCTGCCTGCGCACGCGGAACGCCGGTTGCGACTGCGCAACTGTTCGATTTCACGCGTCGATCATCAGCAAAGTGCCTGGCTGGCAGAGGGATGGATTGTGGAAACTGCGGGCGATGTGTCGCATCTGGATGCACCCGCTCTCGACGAGCTGCAGCGCTAAAAGTGGCAAAGCGGGCCGGGAATCCCGGCCTGTAGTGCCCGCGTCAGGCCGTTTGCGGCTGACGGATTGGAATCAGGTATTCGCAGCGCACGTCGACCGGCGGCTCAGCAAGCTTCTTGCCGCCGTGCGTATAAAAGCGCTCGATATCCTGACCGTAACGACGGGTTAATCCCAGCGTCGGCATCGACGTGCCGTACAGCAGCAGAATGAACTCCTGCAATTCAGTGCGCGGACCTTCGTAGGTAAACTGCACATAATCGCCCGCTTCTAACAGCACTGACTGATTCGACTGCATGCTGTTCGCCAGCTGATCGGCAGGCACCGCAGTGGTGTACAGGATCTCCTGCTCATCATCTTTCTCCTGACTGGCGCGTACCTGATGCAGGCCATAAAGCACCGGTGGCACCCGATCGGTTTCAGTAAGAAATTGCTTCCAGAAGTGCAGGCGCATTTCGTCACGAAAGCGCGAGATCTGTTCCAGCGTGCAGCTGTAACTTTGCGTTTGTCCTACCAGCAGGGTTTCCGGCAGGGTGACAAACGTCGGCTCGGGCAGCGTGGAATCATCCAGACGAATCGGCGGGCGAATGCCAAATGAATTCCATTCGGACGCGCGGCGATACCAGGCGGGCGTCTGCGTAAACTGTTTTTTGAAGGCACGTGTGAACGTTTGCTGTGAATCAAAGCGGTATTGCAGGGCAATGTCCAGAATAGGGCGGCTGGTCAGACGAAGCGCAACGGCGGCTTTAGACAGACGACGCGCGCGGATATAAGCGCCAATCGCATGCGTCGTGACATCCTTGAACATTCTTTGCAAATGCCACTTGGAGTAACCTGCTTTCGCTGCCACATTATCCAGTGATAGCGGTTGATCCAGATGGCTCTCCAGCCAGACAAGCAAATCGCGAATGATACCGGCTTGGTCCATATAACTTCCTCATAGTACTCAGTTTGGCGCAGGTAGGACGATCGGACGAATGATAGCACTAAATGCGCAGGGTGATGCGGCAGTTTTGTTTGTTTGATTGTGCTATATCATGGCGAGCTGATTACAGCGCAGGTAAGGCAATGTGAACAGAGCAGACACCTTATAACGGCATTAATTCTTTTGGCAATGGTAACAGTATGAAATTAAAAAATGCACTGGCCCTCTCGCTGCTCGCGCTCTCAGCGTGTGCTGCTCAGGCGGAAGAAGTGGGTTCGGTTGACACGGTATTTAAGATTTTTGGCCCGGACCACAAAATTGTGGTTGAGGCGTTTGACGATCCCGACGTGAAGAACGTGACCTGCTATATCAGCCGGGCAAAAACCGGCGGCATCAAAGGGGGGTTGGGTCTGGCAGAAGATACCGCTGACGCCGCCATTTCCTGTCAGCAGGTTGGACCGGTGACGCTGAGCGATAAGATTGCGCAGGGTAAAGCTGAAGGCGAAGTGGTGTTTAAAAAGCGCACCTCGCTGGTGTTTAAAAAGCTGCAGGTGGTACGCTTTTTTGACCAGAAGCGTCATGCGCTGATCTATCTCAGCTATTCCGACCGTGTGGTAGATGGATCGCCGAAAAATGCGCTCAGCGCGGTGCCGATCATGCCGTGGCGTGAATAACAGTTAAAAAAAAACGCCCCGCGGGGCGTTTTTTTAATCCTGCAGGTCACCGCAGAAGCGGTAACCTTCGCCGTGAATGGTGGCGATGATTTCTGGCGTATCCGGCGTCGATTCAAAATGCTTACGAATGCGGCGGATAGTGACATCAACCGTACGATCGTGCGGCTTCAGGTCGCGGCCGGTCATCTTTTTCAGCAGGTCAGCACGAGTCTGAATCTTGCCTGGATTTTCGCAGAAATGCAGCATGGCACGGAATTCACTGCGCGGCAGCTTGTACTGTTCGCCCTGCGGGCTGATCAGTGAACGACTGTTAATATCCAGTTCCCAGCCGTTGAATTTATAGCTTTCTACCAGCTTACGCTCTTCGCTGAGCGCGGCGAGGTTCATGGTGCGCGACAGCAGGTTGCGTGCGCGAATGGTTAATTCGCGGGGATTAAACGGCTTGGTAATATAGTCGTCGGCGCCAATTTCCAGACCCAGGATCTTATCGACTTCGTTGTCGCGTCCAGTCAGGAACATCAGGGCGACATTCTGTTGTTCACGTAATTCACGCGCCAGCAACAGACCATTTTTACCTGGCAGGTTGATATCCATGATCACCAGGTTTACGTCATTTTCCGTCAGAACCTGATGCATTTCAGCACCGTCTGTAGCTTCGTAAACCATGTAACCTTCAGCCTCAAAAATACTTTTGAGAGTATTGCGAGTTACTAATTCGTCTTCAACGATAAGTATGTGCGGGGTCTGCATGTTTTCGCTACCTAAAATTGCCAACAAAGGGGGTTTGGACTGACCGGATGGCAGGGTGCTGGAAGATCAGCATACGCTTAGCCGTCATCGGCATACTCATTATGTTTTTGATCCATCGTCCATCAGCGCCAACGATATCTTTCGCGATGCGACCCGTCAGGATGGATTCCGCACCGCAATCGCAATGCCTGAATGGATTATATCCTAACGGTATTAACAGCAACATAACAGCGAAGACTACAACCGCTAAGCATTAAAACAACGCTTCGTTGACGTGTATCAAAGGCAAGTGTAGCACGTTAACACTTCGCTGAAAAACTCTTACCAGAATGCCGGTTTAGGTCACATTTGTCAGCAAATTGGTAACCTTTTTATTACGCCAGGCCGACATCACATTGATTGTAATTTAACAAATGACAACATACTGAATGACAAGCGTTAATGTGCAGTTAACTCGTTTAATTGTGTGCTGCTGCACGATGAGGCTGACTGAGCCCGTTAGCGGGCACTCTGGTTGATAATGTTATCAACCCTGTGCGCCTGGCATGAAGCGGCGCGTGTTAGCATAATGCATGACCTTTACCAGGATTCGGATCGCTATGCTTTTTCCTCTTATTCTCGTTTCGCCAGCCAGACCAGAAAATATTGGTGCCGCCGCCCGTGCCATGAAAACCATGGGCTTTACGCAGCTACGCATTGTTGCCAGTGAGGCACAGCACGATCCGGCAACCCGTCGGGTGGCGCACGGGGCGGGCGATATCATTGATAATCTGCAGCACTACGCCACGCTGGCTGATGCGCTGGCCGACATCGATTTTTCGGTGGCAACCACCGCACGCAGCCGGGCAAAATTTCGCTATTACGCGACGCCGCAGCAGGTTGAAAATATTCTGCTGGAGAAGCAGCAGTGGGTGAGCAGCATGGCGCTGGTGTTTGGACGTGAAGATAGCGGGTTAACCAATGAGGAACTGGATCAGGTGGATCTGCTGACCGGCATTCCGATGGCGGCTGATTATCCCTCGCTCAATCTCGGTCAGGCGGTAATGGTTTACTGCTATCAGTTGGCCGCCCTGAATAAAGTGGTGGCGCCAGCAGCAGCACCGGGTGAAGCGGGCCAACTGGCGGCATTGCGTCAGCGCATTGAGCAGCTGCTGGTTCGGCTGAACGTCAGCGACGATGAAAAAATGGCTGACTGGTTACAGCAGCGACTGGGCGTGCTGGAACAGCGCGACAGCGCCATGCTACATCGGCTGTTACACGACATAGAAAAAAACCTTATAGATAAAAATGCTGGATGATCGCAGGAAAATGGGGCGACTTGCTGCGCTGAGGTCAGCCCGCAAAAGAAACGGATTGTCGCATGGCGAAACGAGGATGCAGTCTCTGATTTTGGCCGCAGCACAAAATCAGAATTCCGTTGACTTAAATAGCACTTTGCTTTAATTCTGGAACACAGACAGACATAAAAAGACAGAATAAATCTACATGCGAAACATCAGCCTGAACATCACAATTATTACCACCACCATTACCACAGGTAACGGTGCGGGCTGACGCATACCAGAAAAAGAAAAAACTAAGCCCGCACCTGAACAGTGCGGGCTTTTTTTTCGGCAAAAATCAGGAGAGTGTTAACTATGCGAGTGCTGAAATTCGGCGGAACCTCAGTTGCCAACGCAGAGCGGTTTTTACGCGTTGCCGATATTCTGGAAAGCAACGCCAAACAGGGACAGGTCGCCACCGTGCTCTCTGCGCCAGCAAAAATCACCAATCACCTGGTGGCGATGATCGAAAAAACCATCAGCGGGCAGGATGCTCAGCCGAATATCAGCGATGCGGAGCGCATTTTCTCTGAACTGCTTCAGGGGCTGGCAGAGAGGCAGCCCGGTTTTGAATATGACCGACTTCATACCATCATCGAACTGGAATTCGCCCAGTTAAAACAGATGCTGCATGGCGTCAGCCTGTTGGGGCAATGTCCGGACAGCATCAACGCTGCCATTATCTGCCGCGGTGAAAAACTCTCTATTGCCATTATGGAAGCGCTGCTGCAGGCGCGTGGTCACCAGGTGAGCGTGATCGATCCGGTAGAAAAGCTGCTGGCCGTGGGTCACTATCTGGAATCAACCGTAGATATTGCTGAATCCACCCGTCGCATCGCCGCCAGCCATATTCCCGTCACGAACATGATCCTGATGGCGGGCTTTACCGCCGGAAACGAGCGCGGCGAGCTGGTGGTGTTGGGCCGTAACGGTTCTGACTATTCCGCCGCCGTGCTGGCAGCCTGCCTGCGCGCCGACTGCTGCGAAATCTGGACCGACGTTGATGGCGTTTATACCTGCGATCCGCGCCAGGTGCCCGATGCGCGCCTGCTGAAATCGATGTCCTATCAGGAAGCGATGGAGCTCTCCTATTTTGGTGCCAAGGTGTTGCATCCGCGCACTATCGCACCTATCGCCCAGTTTCAAATTCCGTGCCTGATCAAGAACACCGCTAATCCACAGGCGCCAGGCACGCTAATCGGCGGCCAGGGCGGCGACACCGAAAATCCGGTGAAGGGCATCACCAACCTGAATAATATGGCGATGTTCAACGTCTCTGGTCCCGGCATGAAAGGCATGGTCGGCATGGCTGCGCGCGTGTTTGCTGCCATGTCGCGCTCCGGCATTTCGGTGGTGCTGATTACCCAATCCTCTTCTGAATACAGCATCAGCTTCTGCGTGCCGCAAAGCGATCTGCTGCGTGCGCGCCGCGTGCTGGATGAGGAGTTTTATCTTGAGTTGAAAGATGGCCTGCTGGATCCGCTGGAAGTGATGGAGCAGCTGGCGATCATCTCGGTAGTCGGCGACGGCATGCGCACGCTACGTGGCATCTCAGCTAAATTCTTTGCGGCGCTGGCGCGCGCCAACATCAACATTGTTGCCATTGCGCAGGGTTCGTCTGAGCGCTCAATTTCGGTGGTGGTCAGCAACGACGACGTCACCACCGGCGTGCGCGTGGTGCACCAGATGCTGTTCAACACCGATCAGGTGATTGAGGTATTTGTGGTTGGCGTTGGCGGCGTTGGTAGCGCGCTGCTCGATCAGCTGCAGCGCCAGCAGGCTTGGCTCAAGCAGAAGCATATCGATCTGCGAGTGTGCGGCATCGCGAATTCAAAAGCGCTGCTGACCAACGTGCACGGCATCGATTTAAGCAACTGGAAAACCGCGCTGCAGAGCGCTAAAGAGCCGTTCAACACCGCGCATCTGACGCGTCTGGTGAAAGAGTATCACCTGCTGAACCCGGTGATTGTTGACTGTACGTCCAGCCAGACGGTGGCCGATCTCTACGCGGATTTTCTCGGCAACGGTTTCCACGTGGTAACGCCGAACAAAAAGGCCAACACCTCAAGCTGGGATTACTACCTGCAAATGCGCGCAGCGGCAGAAAAATCGCGCCGCAAGTTCCTCTATGACACCAATGTCGGTGCCGGCCTGCCGGTGATTGAAAACCTGCAAAACCTGCTTAACGCGGGCGATGAGCTGATCAAGTTCTCCGGCATTCTCTCCGGCTCGCTGTCGTTTATTTTTGGCAAGCTTGATGAGGGCGTTTCACTCTCGGCCGCTACCGCGCTGGCGCGTGAAATGGGCTTTACCGAGCCCGATCCGCGTGACGATCTTTCCGGCATGGATGTGGCGCGCAAGCTGCTGATTCTGGCGCGTGAAGCGGGACACCAGCTGGAGCTCACCGATATTGAAATTGAGCCGATCCTGCCTGCGGAATTGGCCGCACTGCCGGACGCCGAGAGCTTTATGCAGCGCCTGCCGGAGCTGGATGACGCCTTTGCCAGCCGCGTGGCTCACGCCAGTGCCGAGGGTAAAGTGCTGCGCTTTGTGGGTGTGATTGAAGAGGGCGGCGTTTGCAAAGTGAAGATTGATGCCGTGGACGGTAACGATCCGCTCTATAAAGTCAAAAACGGCGAGAATGCGCTGGCGTTTTACAGCCGCTATTATCAGCCGATTCCACTGGTGCTGCGCGGTTATGGCGCGGGCAACGATGTTACGGCCGCAGGCGTATTTGCCGATCTGCTGCGTACGCTCTCCTGGAAGTTGGGGATTTAATCATGGTTAAGATTTATGCACCCGCTTCAATCGGTAACGTCAGCGTCGGTTTTGACGTACTCGGCGCCGCGGTATCGCCGGTAGATGGCACGCTGCTGGGCGATTGCGTCACGGTGGAAGCCGCCGAGCGCTTCAGCCTGAAAAACAGCGGCCGTTTTGTCAGCAAGTTGCCGACCAACGAACAGGAGAATATTGTTTACCAGTGCTGGACGCGTTTTTGCGAGGCGATTGGTAAACAGGTGCCGGTGGCCATGACGCTGGAGAAGAACATGCCGATCGGCTCCGGGCTCGGCTCCAGCGCCTGTTCCGTGGTGGCCGGTTTGATGGCGATGAACGAACATTGCGGTAAGCCGCTGAACGATACCGAACTGCTGAGCCTGATGGGCGAGCTGGAAGGGCGCATCTCCGGCAGCGTGCATTATGATAACGTCGCGCCCTGTTTCCTTGGCGGCCTGCAGCTGATGCTGGAAGAGAATGGTATCATTAGTCAGGCGGTACCCGCGTTTGATGACTGGCTCTGGGTCATGGCCTATCCGGGCATCAAAGTCTCCACCGCGGAAGCGCGGGCGATTTTGCCGGCGCAATATCGCAAGGAAGATTGCATCCGCCACGGCCGTTATCTGGCGGGCTTCATTCACGCCTGCCATACGCAGCAGCCGCTGCTGGCGGCGAAACTGATGCAGGATGTGATTGCCGAACCGTATCGCACTAAATTATTACCGGGTTTTGCTGAAGCACGGCAGGCGGCACAGGATATTGGCGCGCTGGCGTGCGGCATTTCTGGATCCGGCCCAACGCTCTTTGCCGTCTGCAATAACGCCGCAACCGCACAGCGGATGGCTGACTGGCTCAGCCAGCACTATCTGCAGAATGATGAAGGCTTCGTCCATATCTGCCGTCTTGATACGGCAGGCGCACGTAAACTGGGATAACCGATGAAACTCTACAACCTTAAAGATCATAACGAGCAGGTCAGCTTTTCACAGGCGGTAAAACAGGGCCTGGGATCGCAGCAGGGGCTGTTTTTTCCGCTGGAACTGCCTGAGTTTGAACTGACCGATATCGATGCAATGCTGGAGATGGATTTTGTCACCCGCAGCAGCAAAATTCTTTCTGCCTGGATTGGCGATGAGATCAGCGCGCACCAGCTGCAGGAACGCGTGAAAAATGCTTTTGCTTTTCCGGCGCCGGTCGTAAAAGTCAGCGACGATATCGCCTGTCTGGAGCTGTTTCACGGCCCAACGCTGGCGTTTAAAGATTTTGGCGGCCGTTTTATGGCGCAAATGCTGGCCTATATCAGCGGTGCCGATGAGCAGATCACCATTCTGACCGCCACCTCCGGCGATACTGGCGCGGCGGTAGCGCATGCGTTTTACGGCATGGATAACGTGCGCGTGGTGATCCTCTATCCGCAGGGCAAGATCAGCCCGCTGCAGGAAAAGTTGTTCTGTACGCTTGGCGGCAATATCGAAACCATCGCCATTGACGGTGATTTTGATCGCTGCCAGACGCTGGTGAAGCAGGCGTTTGACGATCAGGAACTGCGCCAGACCATCGGCCTGAACTCTGCTAACTCCATTAACATCAGCCGTTTGCTGGCGCAGGTCTGCTACTACTTCGAAGCGGTGGCGCAGCTGCCGCAGGAGCAGCGTAACCAGCTGGTTATCTCCGTGCCGAGCGGTAACTTTGGTGACTTAACCGCGGGCCTGCTGGCGAAATCGCTGGGTCTGCCGGTGAAGCGTTTCATCGCTGCCACCAACGCCAACGACACCGTGCCGCGTTTCCTTAAGGGCGGTGAATGGCAGCCAAATCTGACGGTATCGACGCTTTCCAACGCGATGGATGTTAGCCAGCCGAATAACTGGCCGCGCGTGGAAGAGCTGTTCCGCCGTAAAACCTGGCGCATGACCGATCTCGCCTATGGCGCCGTGGATGATGAAACCACCAAATCCACCATGCGCGAGCTGGCTGAGTTGGGCTATATCTCTGAGCCACACGCGGCGATCGCCTATCGCATGCTGCGTGATCAGCTGCAGGAAGGGGAGTTTGGTCTGTTCCTCGGCACAGCGCATCCGGCAAAATTCATCGAGAGCGTGGAATCTATTCTCGAGCAAAAGCTGCCGCTGCCGAAAGAGCTGGCGGAGCGCGCCGATCTGCCGCTGCTGTCGCACAAAATGGCACCAGAATTCGCTGAACTGCGCGCGTTTCTGCTGAAGTAAGCGGGGAAAGGTTGATTGAACGGGGCGCCTGCTGGCGCCCTTTTTTATGCCTGTTCGGCGCGACGAAACACCAGTTCGCTGTCATTGCTGGCCGTGGCATCAAAGCGGTAACCGTCAACGGCAAACGCGGTCAGCCCTTCTGGCGTGGCGATCTGATTCTCAATCACAAAGCGGCTCATCAAACCACGCGCCTTCTTGGCGTAGAAACTGATCACTTTATAACGGCCATTTTTCTCATCAAGGAACACTGGCTTAATAATGCGGGCGTTGAGCGACTTCACCTTAACCGCTTTGAAATACTCATCAGAGGCGAGATTGATTAGCACGTCATCGCCCTGTGCCGCCAGCGCCGCGTTCAGGGTTTCGGTGATGGTCTCTCCCCAGAAGTGATAGAGATCGTTGCCTGCCGGGTTCGCCAGCTTGATGCCCATTTCCAGACGATAAGGCTGCATCAAATCGAGTGGGCGCAGCACGCCATACAAACCGGAAAGCATACGCAGATGAGACTGGGCGTAGCTGAAATCCTGCTCGCTAAACGTCTCTGCCTGCAGGCCGGTATAGACGTCGCCTTTGAAAGCCAGAATGGCCTGACGGGCATTATCAGGCGAGAAGGGCGGTTGCCAGGCATTAAAGCGTTCGGCGTTGAGCATCGCCAGTTTATCGCTGATGCTCATCAAAGAGGCGATCTGCGCGGGAGAAAGCTGGCGCGCAATATCAATCAGCCGTTGTGATTTATCTAACAGTGCGGATTGCGTGAAGGTTTGCGTCGCCAGCGGGCTTTCGAAATCCAGCGTTTTGGCGGGAGAAATCACCATTAACATCGTTTGTTTCCTGCTTAACCCGCTGAATTGCGGAGACAATAAAAAAAATATCCTGCCCGGATGGTAACAAAAAACCGCCGCCGGGTGGCAAATCAATACTATCAGCGAGGGCTATCATGCTCGCCTTGCGCCGCGGTTTCCCCGTGATATTATCGCAACAGACTTTTTACACCCTCACAGTCTAACTTAAGAGAATCACAACCATGACGGACAAACTTACTTCCTTACGTCAGTTCACTACCGTAGTGGCTGACACCGGCGATATTGCCGCGATGAAGCTGTACCAGCCGCAGGACGCCACCACCAACCCTTCCCTGATTCTTAACGCCGCGCAGATCCCTGAATATCGCAAGCTGATTGATGAAGCGATCGTCTGGGCGCGCGCGCAGAGCAACGATAAAGAAGAGCAGATTCAGTACGCTTCGGACAAGCTGGCCGTCAATATTGGTCTGGAGATTCTTAAGCTGGTGCCGGGCCGCATCTCCACCGAAGTGGATGCACGCCTGTCTTATGACACCGAAGGCAGCGTCAACAAAGCGCGCAGCCTGATCAAGCTTTACAACGACGCAGGCATCAGCAACGAACGCATCCTGATCAAGCTGGCCTCAACCTGGCAGGGCATTCGTGCGGCTGAGCAGCTGGAAAAAGAGGGCATCAACTGTAACCTGACGCTGCTGTTCTCCTTTGCCCAGGCGCGTGCCTGCGCCGAAGCGGGCGTGTTTTTAATCTCGCCTTTCGTCGGTCGTATTCTGGATTGGTACAAAGCCAATACCGATAAAAAAGAGTATGCACCGCACGAAGATCCAGGCGTGGTTTCCGTCTCTGAAATCTATGAATACTACAAGCAGCACGGCTATGAAACCGTGGTCATGGGCGCCAGCTTCCGTAACGTAGGCGAAATCATCGAACTGGCGGGCTGCGATCGCCTGACCATTTCTCCGGCGCTGCTGAAAGAGCTGGCAGAGAGCGAAGGCAGCCTGGAGCGTAAACTCTCCTGGAACGGCGAAGTACAAGCGCGTCCGGCTAAAATGACCGAGTCAGAGTTCCTGTGGGAACATAACCAGGATCCGATGGCGGTGGATAAACTGGCACAGGGCATCCGCAACTTTGCCGTTGATCAGGGCAAACTTGAGAAAATGATTGCCGAACTGCTGTAAACCGATCGTTGTGGCTGCCGCTGGGCGGCCACATTTTTGCCATTTTCATCTACTATTCGCCTTCAGGCGCCTTCTTTTGTTCGCCACTCTGGCGTCGTCACTAAGTGAATACACCCTATGAACACGTTACGTATTGGATTGATCTCCGTCTCGGATCGTGCCAGCAACGGCATCTATCAGGATCAGGGCATCCCTGCGCTGGAAAGCTGGCTGCAAAGCGCGCTGGCCAGCAGCTGGGAAGTGGAAACGCGGCTGGTGCCCGATGAGCAGTCGCTGATTGAACAGGCGATCTGCGAGCTGGTGGATGAGCGCTTCTGTCATCTGGTTCTGACCACCGGCGGCACCGGGCCGGCGCGCCGCGATGTGACGCCGGATGCCACGCTGGCAGTGGCCGATCGCGAAATGCCGGGCTTTGGCGAACAGATGCGCCAGATTAGCCTTAACTTTGTGCCGACCGCTATTTTGTCGCGTCAGGTGGGCGTTATCCGTAAACAGTCGCTGATTATCAATCTGCCAGGCCAGCCGAAATCGATCAAAGAGACGCTGGAAGGCGTCAAAGATGAGGCGGGCAATACGCGGGTGCACGGAATTTTTGCCAGCGTGCCTTACTGTCTTCAACTGCTGGATGGCCCATACGTTGAGACGCACAGCGCGGTAGTAGCAGCTTTTCGTCCGAAAAGCGCCAGACGTGAAACAAACCTCTAAAAATCCCGTTTTTCAGGCATAAGATGCAGGCTCACTGGTGTGGCGGAAAAGTGACGGTATAGTAAGCGCAGCTTTACAGTGCAAACTTATCTTTTTTCGCCTCCGGGAACCTACGCATCATGATGGCTCAGCAAACCCACCCCCGTCTTAATCGTCAGGATTACACCACGCTGTCGCTGGCAGCGCTGGGTGGCGCGCTCGAATTCTACGATTTCATTATCTTTGTCTTTTTCGCTGCGGTGATCGGGCAGCTGTTTTTCCCGCCCGACATTCCAGAATGGCTGCGACAGATGCAAACCTTTGGCATTTTTGCCGCGGGTTATCTGGCCCGTCCGTTGGGCGGCATTATCATGGCGCATTTTGGCGATAAAGTGGGCCGCAAGAAGATGTTCAGCCTGAGCATTTTACTGATGGCGCTGCCGACGCTGGCGATGGGCGCGCTGCCGGTTTACCACCAGATCGGCATTGCTGCGCCGCTGTTGCTGCTGTTGCTGCGTCTGTTGCAAGGGGCAGCCATCGGCGGTGAAGTACCGGGCGCCTGGGTTTTTGTGGCCGAGCACGTGCCGGAAAAACGCATCGGTTTCGCCTGCGGCACGCTGACTGCCGGACTGACCGCTGGCATTTTGCTGGGGTCGCTGGTGGCCACGCTGATCAATACGGTGATGCCGCCAACGGCGGTGGCCGATTATGGCTGGCGCATACCGTTTTTTCTCGGCGGCATTTTTGGCCTGATCGCCATGTACCTGCGCCGCTGGCTGCATGAAACTCCGGTGTTCAAACAGATGCAGCAGCGCAAGGCGCTGGCGGATACTCTGCCCATCAAGGCGATTCTTGCCCGCCACAAACGCAGCATAGTGGTGTCGATGTTGCTCACCTGGCTGTTATCCGCCTGCATCGTGGTGGTGATTTTAATGGCGCCTGCGCTGATGCAGAAACAGCATCACATTGCCGCTGCGTTAACGCTTCAAGCCAACAGCCTGGCGACGCTGATGCTGATCGTCGGCTGTATCCTTTCCGGCCTGCTGGTCGATCGCTTTGGCGCCGGTAAAGTCCTTATGGTCGGCAGCGTGCTGTTGGGGATCTGCAGCTGGCTCTTTTTCCAGCTGGCCGCAGGGTCAACCGCCGCTCTGTTCATTACCTACGCTCTCGCTGGGCTCAGCGTTGGCGTGGTTGGCGTGGTGCCTTTTGTGATGGTCTCTGCCTTTCCCGCGGCGGTGCGTTTTACCGGCATCTCGTTTTCCTACAACGTGGCTTACGCCATTTTTGGTGGGTTAACGCCGATTTTTGTTACTCTGATGATGCCGTTAACCCCGATGGCACCGGCATTTTATGTGCTGGCCCTGGCGGCGATCGGTTTTCTGGTCGGGGTCTGGTTAAATGGCCGTCATTCCCGTGGTGATGTTCTAAACGAAGTGAACGCCTGATCCCCGCTTGTCACGGCGCTCACCGAGCGCCGTTTTTCTGCCTTTCTCATCCCGCCACGAAAATTTTTTCACGTTTAACCCTTGATGCTGTGTGAAGCGGCCCCATTTACTTGTCATCGCAATGTTGTGAGTCAAAAAAAAGCGGACGCTGAGAGTTGAAACAGCTGAAAGCGACCGCATAACAGGTTCACAACCGAATTAATACGAATTTAAGTGGGAGATGTTCAGATGGGTAAGATTATTGGTATTGACCTCGGTACAACTAACTCATGTGTTGCAATCATGGACGGTGGTAAAGCACGCGTTCTTGAGAATGCCGAAGGCGACCGCACCACACCTTCCATCATTGCTTATACGCAGGATGGCGAAATTCTGGTAGGCCAGCCGGCTAAGCGTCAGGCTGTGACCAACCCACAGAACACACTGTTCGCTATCAAGCGCCTGATTGGTCGTCGTTTCCAGGACGAAGAAGTACAGCGTGATATCAAAATCATGCCGTACAAAATCATGAACGCTGACAACGGCGACGCGTGGATCAACGTAAAAGATCAGAAGCTGGCACCACCGCAGATCTCTGCTGAAGTGCTGAAGAAAATGAAGAAAACGGCTGAGGATTATCTGGGCGAACCAGTAACCGAAGCGGTTATCACCGTACCTGCTTACTTCAACGACGCACAGCGTCAGGCGACCAAAGATGCCGGTCGTATCGCAGGTCTGGAAGTAAAACGTATCATCAACGAACCTACCGCTGCTGCGCTGGCATACGGTCTGGACAAAGGTCAGGGCAACCGTACTATCGCGGTATATGACCTCGGTGGTGGTACTTTCGATATCTCTATTATCGAAATCGACGAAGTTGAAGGCGAAAAAACCTTTGAAGTTCTGGCGACCAACGGTGATACCCACCTGGGTGGTGAAGACTTCGATAGTCGTCTAATTAACTATCTGGTGGCAGAATTTAAGAAAGACCAGGGCATCGATCTGCACAACGATCCGCTGGCGATGCAGCGTCTGAAAGAAGCGGCTGAGAAAGCGAAAATTGAGCTTTCTTCTGCTCAGCAGACCGACGTTAACCTGCCGTACATCACGGCGGATGCAACCGGTCCTAAGCACCTGAACATCAAAGTGACCCGTTCTAAACTGGAGTCGCTGGTTGAAGATCTGGTTGCGCGTTCAATCGAGCCGCTGAAAGTTGCACTGCAGGATGCCGGTCTGTCCGTGACTGACATCAACGACGTGATTCTGGTCGGTGGTCAGACACGTATGCCAATGGTTCAGGCGAAAGTGGCCGAGTTCTTTGGTAAAGAGCCACGTAAAGACGTTAACCCGGACGAAGCAGTTGCCGTAGGCGCAGCGGTTCAGGGTGGCGTGCTGGCTGGTGAAGTGAAAGACGTTCTGCTGTTGGACGTTACTCCGCTGTCGCTGGGTATTGAAACCATGGGCGGCGTGATGACGGCGCTGATTTCCAAGAACACCACGATCCCGACCAAGCACAGCCAGGTGTTCTCAACGGCAGAAGATAACCAGTCTGCGGTGACCATTCACGTGGTGCAGGGTGAGCGTAAGCGCGCAGCGGATAACAAATCGCTGGGTCAGTTCAACCTTGATGGTATCCAGCCAGCACCGCGCGGCATGCCGCAGGTCGAAGTGACTTTCGACATCGATGCCGATGGTATCCTGCACGTTTCCGCTAAAGATAAAAACAGCGGTAAAGAGCAGAAGATCACCATTAAAGCGTCATCCGGTCTGGACGAAGCTGAAATCGAAAAAATGGTGCGTGATGCTGAAGCCAACGCCGAAGCTGACCGTAAATTTGAAGAGCTGGTGCAGACCCGCAACCAGGGCGACCAGATTGCCCACAGCACGCGTAAGCAGCTGGACGAAGCGGGTGACAAACTGTCAGCTGACGACAAGGCTCCGATCGAAGCGGCCCTGACCGAGCTGAACACCGCGCTGAAAGGCGAAGACAAAGCGGCCATCGAAGAGAAGATGCAGGCGCTGATGCAGGTTTCCAGCAAACTGATGGAAATGGCACAGCAGCAGGCTCAGGCGGGCGCAGCGGATGCCGGTGCGGCGGATGCTTCTGCGAAATCAGATGACGACGTTGTCGATGCTGAGTTCGAAGAAGTTAAAGATAACAAAAAATAATCGCCCTTGATCGGGCACGGCGGTTGCCCTGACAACCGCTGTTAACCAGCACGGGCGGCGGAGTTTTCTCCACGCCCGTTCATGTTTGTTAAGGGCATTAAAAACATGGCGAAGAAAGACTATTACGAGATTTTAGGCGTTCCGAAATCGGCGGAAGAGCGTGAAATCAAAAAGGCCTATAAACGCCTGGCGATGAAGTTCCATCCCGACCGTAACCAGGGCGACAAAGACGCCGAAGGTAAATTCAAAGAGGTCAAGGAAGCGTATGAGATCCTGACCGATGCGCAGAAGCGTGCCGCTTACGACCAGTATGGTCACGCAGCCTTTGAACAAGGCGGCGGGGGGGGATACGGCGGCGGCGGCTTTGGCGGCGGTGGCGGTGCAGACTTCAGTGATATCTTTGGCGACGTATTCGGTGACATCTTCGGCGGCGGACGTCGTCAGCGTGCCTCACGTGGTGCCGATTTACGCTACAACATGGAGTTAACGCTGGAAGAAGCGGTACGTGGCGTGACCAAAGAGATCCGCATTCCTACTCTGGAAGAGTGCGATATCTGTCACGGTAGCGGCGCGAAAGCGGGTACGCAACCGCAGACCTGCCCAACCTGTCACGGTGCGGGCCAGGTGCAGATGCGTCAGGGCTTCTTCACGGTGCAGCAGGCGTGTCCAACCTGTCACGGACGCGGTTCGGTGATTAAAGATCCGTGTAATGCCTGTCACGGTCATGGACGCGTTGAGAAGTCAAAAACGCTGTCGGTGAAAATTCCGGCCGGTGTGGACACAGGCGACCGCATTCGCTTAAACGGCGAAGGTGAAGCCGGTGAGCAGGGCGCGCCAGCAGGCGATCTCTACGTTCAGGTAGCGGTGAAGAAACACCCAATCTTTGAACGTGAAGAGAATAACCTCTATTGCGAAGTGCCGATCAACTTCGCGATGGCTGCACTGGGTGGCGAAATCGAAGTGCCTACGCTGGATGGCCGCGTGAAGCTCAAGGTGCCTGCAGAGACGCAGACCGGCAAGCTGTTCCGCATGCGTGGCAAAGGCGTTAAATCGGTGCGTGGTGGCAACCAGGGCGACCTGCTGTGCCGCGTAGTGGTTGAGACGCCGGTTAGCCTGAACGAGAAGCAGAAGTCGCTGCTGCGTGAGCTGGAAGAGAGCTTTGGTGGTGCGGCGGGTGAGAAGAACAGCCCGCGCTCAAAAAGCTTTCTCGATGGCGTCAAAAAGTTCTTCGACGATTTGACTCGCTAAGCGGAAACGCTGCGGTAAACATAAAAAGCCCCTGCACTGCAGGGGCTTTTTTTATTGCTGTACTATTCTGCTCAACGTATCCGTTAAGACGTACTCAAAAACCTTTCTAATGTTTCTGCTGTCGCTGTCGATAACCTGATTGCTGGCTGAGTGATGATTTCACTCAGCATTTATTATTTCATTTCAGGCGATAAGGATATTTATGAACAAGCTTTGTGTTGCGGCGTTGTTGGCTCTGAGTTTAACCGGCTGTGCGCAGCAGACTTTCGTAATGAAGCAGAATCAAGTTGGTGCGGCGACGAAAACCACCAGCCAGCCGTTCTTTGTTTCAGGTATCGGTCAGCGTAAGAGCATTGATGCGGCGCAGGTATGCGGCGGCCAGGAAAAAGTTAGCCGGGTTGAAGTGCAGCAGACGTTTGTTAATGGCTTACTGAGCCTGGTGACGTTTGGTATCTACACGCCACGTGAAGCGCGCGTTTATTGCGCCATCTAATCATGCCTCAGGCCGGTTCGCCGGCCTAATCCTGCCTGTTATTCTCTGCGTACCAATCCTGTCTTTCCTGACATCACATTCAGCATTTAACGGCCAGCAGGCAACGTTCACATCCACGCTATCACGCAGGTTTGTCAGCGCATTGGCGAATCGCAGGCATAAAAAAACCGGCTAGCAGCCGGTTCTTTATACAAAGCTTACAACAGGGTGGCAATTACGCCATTTTGTTGATTGCAGCAGTCAGGTTTGACTTATGACGCGCAGCTTTGTTTTTGTGGATCAGACCTTTAGCAGCCTGACGGTCCACGAGTGGTTGCATTTCGTTAAATGCGTTCTGTGCAGCTTCTTTATCGCCAGTAGCGATGGCCGCGTGTACTTTCTTGATGAAAGTACGCATCATTGAACGACGGCTTGCATTATGCTTACGACGCTTCTCAGATGTTACGGCGCGTTTCTTAGCTGATTTGATATTAGCCAAGGTCCAACTCCCAAATGTGTTCTATTAGGACAAATCAAAGGCCGAGGACTATGCCTTTTAAGCCTTCTGTTGTCAATGGATTTGTGCAAATAAGCGCCGTTTGTGGAACAACGCCTGATTACGTATTTGATGGCGCAGGATTCTACCAGCTTCGTCCCATTGAATACAGTATTTCGCCAGAAAAAAATCGGCCATGTTGGCAGATGTGGCCTTACTGACGCGAAATGCCGTGAAGAATCGACTAAAGCCGCGTAACACGGGTTAACCTTAACCGCTGTACAAGGTATAATCCGCCACTTTCCACACGTTTGAGTCAGCCATGAAGTTCATACGCGGTATACATAATCTCAGAGCACAGCATCGTGGCTGTGTGCTGACGATCGGTAATTTCGATGGTGTACATCGTGGACATCAGGCGCTGTTAACACGGCTGTGTGAAGAGGGGCGTAAACGCCAGCTGCCGGTAACGGTGATGCTGTTTGAGCCGCAGCCGCTGGAGCTGTTTGCCGGTGCCAACGCGCCGGCGCGTCTGACCCGCCTGCGGGAGAAGCTGCGCTATCTGGCTGAACTGGGCGTTGACTCGGTGCTCTGCGTGCGTTTTGATCGCCAGTTTGCGGCGCGCACGGCACAAAGTTTTGTCAGCGATCTGCTGGTCGACAAGCTGAACGTGAAGTTTCTCGCCGTAGGCGATGATTTCCGCTTCGGCGCTGGTCGCCAGGGGGATTTCCTGTTATTACAGGACGCTGGTGCCCAATATGGCTTCGATGTCGTCAGTACGCAGACTTTCTGCGAAGACGGCAAGCGCATCAGCAGCACCGCGGTACGCCAGGCACTGGCCAGTGACGATTTGCCGCTGGCGGAATCGTTGCTGGGCCATCCTTTCACGATTTCCGGCCGCGTAGTGCATGGTGATGCGCTGGGAAGAACCATCGGCTTTCCTACTGCCAATCTGCCGCTGCGGCGCTTTGTCTCGCCCGTGAAGGGCGTGTACGCGGTTGAAGTGCGCGGCCTGACCGATGCACCGCTGCCAGGCGTCGCCAATATCGGCACGCGGCCCACGGTGGCCGGAATACGACAACAGTTAGAAGTTCATCTGCTGGATATTGCAATGGACCTGTACGGACGCCATATAGAAGTGGTGTTACGTCAAAAAATACGCAATGAGCAGCGCTTCGCATCGCTTGATGAACTGAAAGCGCAAATTGCCCAAGATGTGGTGACCGCCCGACAATATTTCGGGCTACAAACACCGGTCTAAACACCGAAATACGGAACCGAGAATCTGATGAGTGACTATAAATCTACCCTGAACTTGCCGGAAACGGGGTTCCCGATGCGTGGCGATCTGGCCAAACGCGAACCGGGAATGCTGCAGCGTTGGTATGATGACAATCTGTACGGCATCATCCGCGAAGCCAAAAAAGGGAAAAAAACCTTTATTTTGCATGATGGCCCTCCCTATGCGAACGGCAGCATTCATATTGGTCACTCGGTTAACAAGATTCTGAAAGACATTATCGTTAAGTCGAAAGGCCTGGCGGGATATGACTCACCTTATGTGCCGGGCTGGGACTGCCACGGTTTGCCGATTGAGCATAAAGTTGAGCAGATGATTGGCAAGCCGGGTGAAAAGGTCAGCGCTGCTGAATTCCGCGCAGCCTGCCGTGCCTATGCCGCAGAGCAGGTGGAAGGCCAGAAAAAAGATTTTATCCGTCTCGGCGTGCTTGGCGACTGGGATCGTCCTTACCTGACGATGAATTTCCAGACCGAAGCGAACATCATTCGCGCGCTGGGAAAAATCATCGGTAACGGTCATCTGCATAAGGGTGCCAAGCCGGTTCACTGGTGTCTCGACTGTCGTTCAGCGCTGGCTGAAGCAGAAGTGGAGTATTACGACAAAACCTCACCGTCCATTGACGTGATGTTCAACGCGGTCGATCCCGCCGCGGTTGCGGCCAAATTTGGTGTGACCGACGTTGCAGGCCCGGTTTCGCTGGTGATCTGGACCACCACGCCGTGGACCATGCCGGCTAACCGCGCTATCTCGCTACATCCGGAATTTGAATATCAGCTGCTGCAGATTGAAGGCCGCGCGCTGATTCTGGCGAAAGATCTGGTTGAGAGCGTGATGAAGCGCGCGGGCGTCAGCGAATGGACGGTACTGGGTACCGCCGCAGGCGCTGCACTAGAGCTGATGCCGTTCCAGCATCCTTTCCTGGATCACCACTCTCCGGTGGTGCTGGGCGAACACGTAACGCTGGATGCCGGTACCGGTGCGGTACATACCGCGCCAGGCCACGGCCCGGATGACTATGTGATCGGCCAGAAATATGGCATTGAAGCCGCTAACCCGGTTGGCCCGGATGGCGCATTCCTGCCGGGCACCTGGCCTGGTCTGGATGGCGTTAACGTCTTTAAGGCCAACGACATGATCGTTGAGCTGCTGCGTGAGAAAGGCGCACTGCTGCACGTTGAAAAACTGCATCACAGCTATCCACACTGCTGGCGCCACAAAACGCCAATCATCTTCCGTGCCACGCCGCAGTGGTTTATCAGCATGGATCAGAAAGGCCTGCGCGCTCAGTCGCTGAAAGAGATCGGTGCGGTGCAGTGGATTCCAGACTGGGGCCAGGCGCGCATTGAGTCGATGGTCGCCAACCGTCCGGACTGGTGTATCTCGCGTCAGCGTACATGGGGCGTGCCGATGGCGCTGTTTGTGCACAAACAGACCGAGCAGCTGCACCCGGACACGCTTGAGCTGATGGAGAAAGTGGCTCAACGCGTTGAGCAGGATGGCATTCAGGCCTGGTGGGATCTCGATGCCCGCGAGCTGATGGGCGATGATGCCGATCACTACGATAAAGTGCCGGATACGCTGGACGTCTGGTTTGATTCCGGCTCCACCAGCTATTCCGTGGTCGATGCCCGTCCTGAGTTTGGCGGTCACACGCCGGATATGTACCTGGAAGGCTCCGATCAGCATCGCGGCTGGTTTATGTCATCGCTGATGATCTCAACCGCCATGAAAGGCAAAGCGCCGTATCGCCAGGTATTGACGCACGGCTTCACCGTGGATGGACAGGGGCGCAAAATGTCCAAGTCCATCGGCAACACCGTGAGCCCGCAGGATGTGATGAACAAGCTGGGCGGCGATATTCTGCGTCTGTGGGTCGCCTCAACCGATTATTCGGGCGAAATGGCGGTCTCTGATGAAATCCTGAAGCGTGCGGCGGACTCTTATCGTCGTATTCGCAACACCGCGCGTTTCCTGCTGGCTAACCTCAACGGGTTCAATCCGGAAACCGATCTGGTGAAGCCAGAAGAGATGGTAGTGGTGGATCGCTGGGCGGTAGGACGTGCGCAGGCGGCGCAGGCAGATATCATCAACTCGTATGAAAACTACGATTTCCATGAGGTGATTCAGCGTCTGATGCAGTTCTGCTCCATTGAAATGGGCTCGTTCTATCTTGATGTGATCAAGGACCGTCAGTACACCGCCAAGAGCGATGGTCTGGCGCGTCGCAGCTGTCAAACCGCGCTATGGTATATCGCCGAGGCGCTGGTGCGCTGGATGGCACCGGTGATGTCTTTCACCGCCGATGAAATCTGGAATGCTCTGCCGGGCAAACGTGCGAAATACGTGTTCACTGAAGAGTGGTTCGATGGTCTGTTTGGCATGACCGCCGATGAATCAATGAACGATGCTTATTGGGCGGACCTGCTAAAGGTACGCGGCGAAGTGAATAAAATCATTGAACAGGCGCGCGCAGAAAAACGCATTGGTGGGGCACTGGAAGCCAGCGTAACGCTGTATGCCGATGCCGATCTGGCCGCTAAGCTGATGGCGCTCGGCGATGAGCTACGCTTTGTACTGTTGACCTCAGGTGCGCAGGTGGCGGATTACGCGCTGGCCACCGACGAGGCGCAACAAAGTGAACTGCTGAAAGGGCTGAAAATCGCGCTGCATAAAGCAGAAGGCGAGAAGTGCCCACGCTGCTGGCATTACGCCACCGACATTGGCCAGAACGCTGACCATCCTGATATCTGTGGCCGCTGTGTGACGAACGTCGCTGGCGCCGGTGAAGAGCGTAAATTTGCCTGATGACCAGACCAATTTTATCGACAGGGCTACGCTGGTTGTGGCTGGTAGTGGTGCTGATTGCGGTGGATTTTGCCAGTAAGCAGTGGGTGATGAGCAACATGTTGCTGCATCAAACGCTGTCCATCATGCCGTCCCTGAATCTGTTCTATGCGCACAACTATGGCGCGGCGTTCAGTTTCCTGGCCGATAAAGGTGGCTGGCAACGCTGGTTTTTTGCCGCCATTGCGATTGCTATCGCCGTGGCTTTGCTGGTGATGATGTATCGCACGCCAGCCAGCAAAAAACTCAATAACATCGCCTATGCGCTGATCATTGGCGGCGCACTGGGCAACCTGTTTGACCGAACCTGGCACGGTTTTGTGGTTGATATGATCGATTTTTATGTCGGCAACTGGCACTTTGCCACGTTTAACATTGCCGACTGCGGCATCTGCGTAGGCGCCGTGCTGATCGTGCTTGAGGGCTTTTTATCGCCCGCGGGCAAACAGGCGAAGCATAAAGGTAAAGCATGACAGAGCTTGTGCAGCACGACAGCGCCATTCTGGTGCATTTTGTTCTTAAACTGGAAGACGGTTCTACCGCTGAGTCGACGCGCGCCAACGGCAAACCGGCGCTGTTTCGCCTTGGCGACGGCAGCCTGTCGGCGGGCCTTGAAGCGGAACTTATTGGGCTGAAAGCGGGCGACAAGCACGCATTCACCCTGACGCCAGAGAATGCATTTGGCATCGCCAGCCCGGATATGATTCAGTACTTCTCCCGCCGCGATTTTGTGCAGGCGGGCGAGCCAGAAATCGGTGCAATTATGTTGTTCACCGGCATGGACGGCAGCGAAATGCCAGGCGTGATACGAGAAATTTCCGGCGATTCGATCACCGTGGATTTTAACCATCCTTTAGCCGGGCAAAGTATCCATTTTGATATCGATGTGCTGGAGATAGATCCGGTACTGGAGACGAATCATGCAAATCCTGTTGGCTAACCCACGCGGATTTTGTGCTGGCGTAGATCGTGCCATCAGCATCGTTGAGCGGGCGCTGGAAATGTACGGCGCGCCAATCTATGTGCGTCACGAAGTGGTGCATAACCGTTATGTGGTGAACAGCCTACGTGAGCGCGGCGCCATCTTTATTGAAGAGATCAGCGAAGTACCGGACGGTGCCATTCTGATTTTTTCTGCTCACGGCGTCTCTCAGGCGGTGCGGGCGGAAGCGAAAGCCCGTGCGCTGACCATGCTGTTTGATGCGACCTGTCCACTGGTGACCAAAGTGCATATGGAAGTGGCGCGAGCCAGCCGCAAAGGCACCGAAGCGATTCTGATTGGCCATGCAGGCCATCCGGAAGTGCAGGGCACCATGGGACAGTACAGCAATGACAACGGCGGGATGTATCTGGTGGAAGCGCCGGAAGATGTCTTTAAGCTGCAGGTAAAAGATGAGAACAACCTGTGCTTTATGACGCAAACCACGCTCTCTGTGGATGACACCTCCGATATCATCGATGCGTTGCGTGAGCGCTTTCCAAAAATTGTTGGCCCGCGTAAAGATGATATTTGTTATGCCACCACCAACCGTCAGGAAGCGGTGCGTTCGCTGGCCGAAGAGGCCGAGGTGGTGCTGGTGGTAGGATCGAAAAATTCCTCCAACTCGAATCGCCTTGCCGAACTGGCACAGCGTGCGGGTAAACTGGCACGCCTGATCGATTCTGCCGATGACATTCAGGAAGCCTGGCTGAAAGATGTCACCTGCGTTGGCGTGACGGCCGGTGCGTCAGCACCAGATATTCTGGTGCAGCAGGTGATTCAGCGTTTACGCGAACTGGGCGGCGTCGATGTTACCGAGCTGAGCGGCCGCGAAGAGAACATCGTGTTTGAAGTGCCTAAAGAGCTGCGGGTGGATGTCCGCCAGCTCTGACGTTGAAGATCTCACCTAAAATGGCGCACAGGATGCGCCATTTTTTATGCCTGCTGCCCGCGCACGTTGTTCCCTTCGCTGAACCGCTTTCTGCACATTAGCGCCACCCCACTAGCCAGGCGTGCCGCAACATAATTTGTTTTACTGATAATGGTGTGCCGCTGGCATAAAATTCTTATTATCGATGTTTGTTGTGGCGCAGCTGTGAACAGCTGGTTAACCTGTTCAGGCTTTACATGCATAAAAATTTATCAGGAATGAATGGTTATGAATAATATCCGCATCGCTGTGGTCGGCGCACCGGGACGTATGGGGCGCATTTTAATTCAGGCAGCGATTGAGGCTGAAGGCGTCATGCTGGGCGCGGCAATTGCGCGTAAAGGATCGTCGCTGGTGGGTTGTGATGCCGGTGAACTGGCCGCGAGCGGCAAAACGGGCGTGGCGATAAGCGACAATCTTGACGCTGTGGTGGATGATTTCGATGTGCTGATCGACTTTACCCGTCCGGAAGGCACGCTGGAATATCTGGCTTTTTGTCGCCAGCATCGTAAAGCGATGGTGATAGGCACCACCGGCTTTGATGATGCGGGTAAAGCGGCAATCCAGGCCGCCGCGGCGGATATCGCTATTGTCTTTGCGGCTAACTTTAGCGTCGGCGTTAATCTGGTATTGATGCTGCTGGAGAAAACCGCAAAAGTGATGGGCGACTATGCCGACATTGAAATTATCGAAGCGCATCACCGTCACAAAGTGGATGCGCCTTCGGGCACCGCACTGGCGATGGGCGAAGCCATTGCCGATGCGATGCACTGGAATCTTAATGCACATGCGGTCTATGCGCGCGAAGGCCATACCGGTGAGCGCGCGCCGCAGACCATCGGCTTCGCTACCGTGCGAGCAGGTGACATTGTGGGTGAGCACACTGCGATGTTTGCCGACGTTGGCGAGCGGGTTGAAATTACGCATAAGGCGACCAGCCGCATGACTTTTGCCAAAGGCGCGGTACGTGCTGCCTCATGGATTAAGAGCCATGAAAGTGGGATTTATGATATGCGCGACGTGCTGAATTTAGCGGATTTATGATGTGTGGTGAGCCATGTGATGTGGTTATTTCGATCGTAACATTTTGATTGAAAGGGCAATATGTTATTGCCCTTTATTTTTATCTCTAAAATAGGGGTTACGATATTAATTTGTCGTTTAGCTGTTATTAATTACAGTTTATCTCTGTTATCTAAGGCGAAAAAGCCTGTTTTTGACCAATTGGTCCACTTTTAATGCTCTTGCAGCCCTGTTTAATGGCAAGTGTGCTCCGCAACCGTTTATCCCGCGCCGTTATCTCTCTCTTTTACAGTTAATTCCTGGTTATTCAGCTGAAGACGTCAAAACAAGGTAAAAAAGTCGTTTCAGGCTGGACATCTGACAGCACGATCATTAGAATGCGCGCAATTTGCCAAAATTCGAACAGTTAGTCGGTTTTAGCATTGATTCGTGCCCATGTTATGAATTAATATGCATATATAATGACTGTTTATTCCCTGGAGGATGTTTTGATTAAGTCAGCACTTTTGGTTCTGGAAGACGGAACCCAATTCCACGGTCGGGCCATCGGGGCAACGGGGTCGGCAGTGGGGGAAGTTGTTTTCAACACTTCAATGACCGGTTATCAAGAAATCCTTACTGATCCTTCCTATTCCCGCCAAATCGTCACTCTCACTTATCCCCATATCGGTAATGTCGGCACCAACGCCGCCGACGAAGAATCCACTCAGGTACATGCGCAAGGTTTGGTGATTCGTGACCTGCCGCTGATGGCCAGCAATTACCGTAGTGAAGAAGGGCTATCTGAGTATCTGTGCCGCCTTAACATTGTCGGCATTGCTGATATCGACACGCGCAAGCTGACACGTCTGCTGCGTGAAAAAGGCGCACAGAACGGCTGCATTATTGCGGGCGACAATCCGGATGCAGCGTTGGCACTGCAAAAGGCGCAGGCGTTTCCTGGTCTGAAGGGGATGGATCTGGCGAAAGAAGTCACTATTAAAGAAGCGTACCGCTGGACCCAGGGCAGCTGGACGCTGGAAGGCGATCTGCCCGAGCAAAAGGCCGATGCCGACCTGCCTTATCACGTGGTGGCGTATGACTACGGCGTCAAGCGCAACATCCTGCGTATGCTGGTAGATCGCGGCTGCCGTTTAACGGTAGTGCCTGCACAGACCTCAGCAGCAGAGGTGCTGAAACTCAATCCGGACGGCATTTTCCTTTCCAACGGCCCTGGCGATCCAGAGCCGTGTGATTACGCCATTGAGGCTATTAAAGCGTTCCTGGAAACGGACGTTCCGGTGTTTGGTATCTGCCTTGGACATCAGCTGCTGGCTCTGGCCAGCGGCGCCACCACCATCAAAATGAAGCTCGGCCATCATGGCGGCAACCATCCGGTAAAAGATCACGATAACAATACCGTGATGATCACCGCACAGAACCACGGCTTTGCGGTAAATGAGCAGACGCTGCCTGCAAACCTGCGTATCACGCACACGTCGCTGTTTGACCACACGGTGCAGGGCATTCACCGCACCGACAAACCTGCCTTTAGCTTCCAGGGACACCCTGAAGCGAGCCCAGGGCCGGGCGATGCCGCGCCGCTGTTTGACCACTTTATTGAATTGATTGAAGCCTACCGTTCTAAAGCGACGTTATCAGGAGCTAAATAATGCCAAAACGCACAGACATAAAATCGATCCTGATCCTTGGCGCTGGCCCAATCGTTATTGGTCAGGCATGTGAATTTGACTACTCGGGCGCGCAGGCGTGTAAAGCGCTGCGGGAAGAGGGGTATCGCGTTATTTTGGTGAACTCAAATCCGGCCACCATCATGACCGATCCGGAAATGGCGGATGCCACCTATATTGAGCCGATTCACTGGGAAGTCGTTCGCAAGATTATTGAAAAAGAGCGCCCGGATGCGGTGCTGCCAACCATGGGCGGCCAGACGGCGCTGAACTGTGCGCTGGAACTGGAACGTCAGGGCGTGCTGGAGGAGTTTGGCGTCACCATGATCGGCGCCACCGCCGATGCGATTGATAAAGCAGAAGATCGCCAGCGCTTTGATAAGGCGATGAAGAGCATTGGCCTCGACACCGCTCGCTCCGGTATCGCACACAACATGGATGAAGCGCTGAAAGTGGCTGAAGATGTCGGCTTTCCCTGCATCATCCGTCCTTCGTTTACCATGGGCGGCACCGGCGGCGGTATTGCTTACAATCGCGAAGAGTTTGAAGAGATCTGTGAACGCGGTCTGGATCTCTCGCCAACCAATGAGCTGCTGATTGATGAGTCGCTGATTGGCTGGAAAGAGTATGAAATGGAAGTGGTGCGCGACAAAAATGATAACTGCATCATTGTCTGCTCCATCGAAAACTTCGACGCCATGGGCATTCATACCGGTGACTCGATCACCGTGGCACCGGCGCAGACGCTGACCGACAAAGAATATCAAATCATGCGTAACGCCTCGATGGCGGTACTGCGTGAAATCGGCGTGGAGACCGGCGGCTCGAATGTGCAGTTCTCGGTCAATCCGGAAAATGGCCGTTTGATCATCATCGAGATGAACCCGCGCGTATCGCGCTCTTCCGCGCTGGCGTCCAAAGCCACCGGCTTCCCGATTGCCAAAGTTGCCGCCAAGCTGGCGGTAGGCTATACGCTGGATGAGCTGATGAACGATATCACCGGCGGCCGTACGCCCGCCTCGTTCGAGCCTTCTATCGACTACGTGGTCACGAAAATTCCACGTTTTAACTTTGAAAAATTTGCCGGTGCCAACGATCGCCTGACCACGCAGATGAAGTCGGTGGGTGAAGTGATGGCCATCGGTCGCACGTTTCAGGAGTCGATGCAGAAAGCGCTGCGCGGCCTGGAAGTGGGCGCGCATGGCTTCGATCCGGTGGTCAACCTTGCCGATCCGGAAGCGATGACGCGCATTCGCCGTGAGCTGAAAGATGCTGGCGCCGAGCGTATCTGGTACGTTGGCGACGCGTTCCGTGCCGGGATGTCGTTAGATGCCATCTTTAACCTGACCAACATCGATCGCTGGTTCCTGGTGCAGATTGAAGAGCTGATTCAGCTGGAAGCCCAGGTGGCACAGCAGGGCGTAAACGGCCTGACCGCCGATTTCCTGCGTGCGCTGAAGCGCAAGGGCTTTGCAGACGTTCGTCTGGCAAAACTGGCAGGCGTTTCAGAATTCGAAATCCGCAAGCTGCGTGAGAAATATGCGCTGCATCCGGTCTACAAACGTGTTGATACCTGCGCCGCCGAGTTCTCCACCGATACCGCTTACATGTACTCAACCTATGAAGAAGAGTGCGAAGCCAATCCGAATCAGGATCGTGAAAAAATCATGGTGCTGGGCGGCGGTCCTAACCGTATCGGCCAGGGCATTGAGTTTGACTACTGCTGCGTACACGCCTCGCTGGCGCTGCGTGAAGATGGCTATGAAACCATCATGGTCAACTGTAATCCGGAGACCGTTTCTACCGATTACGACACTTCAGATCGTCTCTATTTCGAGCCGGTGACGCTGGAAGATGTGCTGGAAATTGCCCGCATCGAAAAGCCGAAAGGTGTGATTGTTCAGTATGGCGGTCAGACACCGTTAAAGCTGGCGCGCGCGCTGGAAGCCGCAGGCGTGCCGATTATCGGTACCAGCCCGGATGCTATCGACCGTGCGGAAGATCGCGAACGCTTCCAGCAGGCGGTGGATCGTCTGCAGCTGAAGCAGCCTGCAAACGCCACGGTTACCGCGCTGGAACATGCGGTAGAGAAGGCAGCAGAAATCGGTTATCCGCTGGTGGTACGTCCTTCCTATGTTCTGGGCGGCCGCGCGATGGAAATCGTTTATGACGAAGTCGACCTGAAGCGTTACTTCCAGACGGCGGTATCGGTGTCCAACGATGCGCCAGTGCTGCTTGACCGTTTCCTCGATGATGCGGTTGAAGTGGATGTTGATGCTATCTGCGATGGCGAGCGCGTGCTGATTGGCGGCATCATGGAACACATTGAGCAGGCGGGCGTGCACTCCGGTGACTCTGCCTGTTCGCTGCCCGCTTACACTCTGAATAAAGAGATTCAGGACGTAATGCGTCAGCAGGTGGAAAAACTGGCCTTCGAATTAGGTGTCCGTGGCCTGATGAACGTGCAGTTTGCCGTCAAAGATAATGAGGTTTACCTGATTGAGGTTAACCCGCGTGCTGCGCGTACCGTACCTTTCGTATCGAAAGCGACCGGCGTGCCGCTGGCCAAAGTCGCCGCGCGCGTGATGGCAGGCAAAACGCTGGCCGAGCAGGGCGTAACCGAAGAGGTGATCCCACCTTATTACTCGGTAAAAGAAGTGGTGCTGCCGTTCAACAAATTCCCTGGCGTCGACCCGATTCTTGGCCCGGAAATGCGTTCAACCGGTGAAGTGATGGGCGTTGGCCGTACCTTTGCGGAAGCCTTTGCCAAAGCGATGCTCGGTGCACAGTCCACCATGAAAAAATCGGGCCGCGCGCTGCTGTCGGTGCGCGAAGGTGACAAGAAGCGCATTGTCGATCTGGCCATCAAGCTGCAGAAGTTTGGCTTTGAGCTGGATGCCACGCATGGTACCGCAGTGGTGCTGGGCGAAGCCGGAATTAATCCACGCCTGGTAAATAAAGTGCATGAAGGCCGACCGCATATTCAGGATCGCCTGAAGAATGGTGAATATGCCTATATTGTCAACACCACCGAAGGGCGTCAGGCGATTGAAGACTCGAAGGTCATTCGTCGCAGCGCGTTGCAGTACAAGGTGCATTATGACACCACGCTGAATGGCAGCTTCGCCACCACCATGGCGCTAAACGCTGACCCAACGGAAAAAGTGACCTCGGTGCAAGAGATGCATGCCATGATCAAAGGCTGATGGCTGAAACGCTATCAAGCGGCTCCTTCGGGAGCCGTTTTTGTTTCTGCTTTTTATTGCGGCGTGCTTTATCGGTTCAGCGCGCAGCGATAATACAGAATGACCGGATCAGGCTGCCGGGATCTGTTGTGCTTTGCTTTATCAGCAGGCCACGCGCGCATCGACTCTCGGCTTTGCTGGTGAAAAACGCTGCGCAATAAGAAATCGCTGGTAGCAACAGGGCTTTATACGAATTGCGCTTTATGCCTATCGACGAAAGTTTCACCCTTACGTATGATGGCGCCAATTTTTCCACTGAGTCTTTTAACATGATTAGTTTAATCGCCGCATTGGCCGCCGACCGTGTGATTGGTATGGAAAACGCCATGCCGTGGAACCTGCCCGCTGATTTAGCCTGGTTCAAACGCAATACGCTGAACAAACCGGTGATCATGGGACGCCTGACCTGGGAATCCATTGGTCGCCCGCTGCCGGGCCGCCTGAATATCGTGGTGAGCAGCCAGCCCGGTCACGCTGAAGGCGTCACCTGGGTCAGCTCGCTGGACGAGGCGATCGCCGCCGCTGGCGAGGCTGAAGAGATCATGATCATTGGCGGCGGACGCATTTATGAGCAGATGCTGCCGAAAGCCGATCGTCTTTATCTGACCCATATTGATGCGGAAATTGTCGGTGATACGCAATTCCCGGATTATGAGCCGGATGAATGGCACTCCACCTTCAGTGAATTTCATGATGCGGATGCGCAGAATTCTCACAGCTACTGTTTTGAGATCCTCGAGCGCCGTCGTTAATTTTCACATTTTGTAGTATCTCTACATGCTTTTAACATTTCTGTCATAATCCGCCGTTAGCATTGCTTCCATTCAGCACTCCCCAATCAGGAAGCAATGCACGATGACCGATAAAATCCCCCACCTTGATGCCGAACGCCTGCGCAATCCCAAACGCCGTCAGCTGTTAGCCGCCACCGGCGCCGTTGGCCTGACCGGTTTTCTTTCTGGCGCCACCTTGTCGGGTAGCGCGCAGGCTGCTGATGTTAGCGGCGCACCGCAAAACAGCAAGCTGCTGGGCTTTACCGGTATCCCTGCCTCAACTGCCGATGCAATGGTGGTAGCCAAAGGCTATCGCGCTGAAGTGCTGATTTCCTGGGGGGAACCGCTGGTGGACGGCGCACCGGCGTTTGATCCAGAGGGCAAAAACAGCGCAGCCGATCAGGAAAAACAGTTTGGCGATAATAACGATGGCATGAGCTTTTTTCCGATCGACGAACATCGCGGCCTGTTGGCGATCAACAATGAATATGTCAATGAGCAGTACCTGTTCGCTCACGGCGGCAAAAAGGCCACCAGCCTTGAGGACGTGCGTAAATCACAGGCGGCCCACGGCGTTTCAGTTGTAGAGATTGCACGCCAGGCTGACAATCGCTGGCAGGTTGTGCGTCCATCCCGCTATAACCGCCGCATTACCGCCAATACCGAGATGCGTTTCTCCGGTCCGGCAGCGGGCGACAAGGCGTTGCAGACCGCTGCCGATCCCGCAGGCATGAAGGTATTTGGCACCTTTGGCAACTGCGCTAACGGCAAGACGCCGTGGGGCACTTATCTGACCTGCGAAGAGAACTACGACACCTACTTCGGTACCAAACAGGCAGACTTCAAGATTACGCCGCAGCAAAAACGCTACACCCTTGAGCCCAACGAGCCGGAACGCAACTGGTCCGATTTTGATGAGCGCTTTGACGTTGCCAAAAATCCCAATGAGTTTAATCGCCACGGCTGGATCGTCGAGATCGATCCGATGGATCCGCATTCTGTGCCGGTGAAGCGCACCGCATTAGGCCGCTTCAAACATGAAAACGCAGCGGTCACCGTTGCTAAAAGCGGTGAGCTGGTTGTGTACATGGGCGATGACGAACGCGGCGAATATATCTATAAATTCGTGTCGCACGGTAAGGTCGATAACGCTAACCCCGCCGCCAACAAAACCTTGCTGGATGAAGGCACGCTCTATGTCGCGGAGTTTGTCGGTGACCACAGCGGCACGCCACTGAAAGGCACCGGCCGCTGGCTGCCGCTGGTGCACGGTCAGCAGGGTTTGACCGCAGAGAATGGCTTTGCCAGCCAGGCAGATGTATTAATCAACGCCCGTGCCGCCGCCGATCGGGTCAATGCGACCCGTATGGATCGTCCGGAGTGGATCGCAGTGAATCCACACGATGGTCGCGCTTATTGCACACTGACCAACAACAGCAAACGCGGTGATGAAGGCATGCCAGTCAATGCCGCTAATCCACGGCCAAAAAACATCTACGGCCAGATTATTCGCTGGGATGAAAAAGGCGATGCCACGGCGAAAGCCTTTAGCTGGGATATTTTTGCGCTCTGTGGCAATCCGATTGCGCATCCGGAGGGTATTTATCGCGGTACACCCAATATCACCGCTGAAAATACCTTCAACAGCCCGGATGGCCTCGGCTTTGACCGTGATGGTCGCCTGTGGATTCTGACCGACGGTAAATACAGCAATAAAGGGGATTTTGAGGGGCAGGGCAACAATCAGATGCTCACCGGCGATCCGCAGACCGGTGAGATTCGACGCTTTATGGTGGGACCAAAATCCTGCGAGCTGACCGGCATCGCCTTTACGCCAGACTACAAAACGCTGTTTGTTAACGTGCAGCATCCGGGTGAAGAGGGCGATTCACATTTCCCGAATAACAGTCCGCGTCCGCGCTCGTCGGTGATTATGGTAACGCGTGAAGATGGCGGCGTAATCGGCGCGTGAAGCAAAAAGAATGCGCCCAGGCGCATTCTTTTGTTTATTCGTCCAGCGGCCGTTCGCGGTTGGACGGCTGCGCAAACCAGCTCTGATCGTCCCAGCGTAACATCGTCAGCACGCCGCCCCAACAGCAGCCGGTATCAAGGCCAATCACGCCCGGTGGCGTCCCTTTGCCTTCCAGTGAAGCCCAGTGGCCAAAGACAATGGTATAGTCGCGTGCGACCGGCCCTTCAATGGCGAACCATGGCTTCAGCGGCGGTGGTGCGGATTCCGGCGTCTCTTTACTGATCATATCCAGCTGGCCGTTTGGAAAGCAGTAACGCATGCGTGTGAGTGCGTTGGTGCTGAAACGTAACCGTGACAAACCGGTGAGTTCTGGCGTCCAGTTATTCGGCATATCGCCATACATCGCATCAAGAAACAGCGGGTAGCTGTCACTCGACAGCACCGCTTCCACTTCACGTGCACAGACTTTAGCCGTTTCCAGATCCCACTGCGGTGTAATGCCAGCGTGCGCCATCACCAGCTTTTTCTCTTCGTCTACCTGCAGCAACGGCTGGCGACGTAACCAGTTGATAAGCTCATCGGCATCCTCTGCTTCCAGCAGCGGCGTCAGACGATCCTTGGGTTTATTGCGGCTGATACCAGCGTAGACCGCCAGCAGATGCAGATCGTGATTACCAAGCACCAGCCTCACGGCATCGCCCAGGGAACGCACATAGCGTAGCACCTCCAGCGAGCCCGGGCCGCGAGCGACCAGATCGCCGGTCAGCCACAACGTATCCTGAGTGGGATCAAAAGCCACCTGGGCCAGCAGCGACTGCAGTTCATCGTAGCAACCATGAACGTCGCCAATAAGATAGGTACTCATTAATGTCTACCTGAGGAATAAACCCTCGCACGAAGCAGCTCCGCGCGAGGGTTGTCAATGGACATGCGAGGGCACGGCGAGGCGAAAAACAGGGATCTCCACCTGAAAGCTTTCACCTTCATTGTCGACCATGACGTAATGGCCCTGCATAGTACCGAGCGGCGTTTCCAGCACGGCGCCGCTGGTGTACTGGAACTCGTCGCCGGGTTCAATGTACGGCTGCTCGCCAACCACGCCTTCACCTTCAACTTCGGACGCTTCGCCATTGCCGTTGGTGATCAGCCAGTAGCGGCCGATCAGCTGAACCGTATTACGCCCCAGATTGCGCACGGTGATGGTATAGGCAAACACATAACGCTCATCTTCAGGCGAAGAGTGAGTGGCAATGTAAACGCTTTGTACCTGAACACAAACCCGGGGCGAATCGTTCATGATTTAGCTCTCTTGCGGCTGCTCTGGATGCGTACTTAACCAGTTAGCCAGCTGACAATATTGCGCAACGGAAATATTCTCCGCACGCAGCGTGGCATCAATGCCCATCTCTGCCAGCACTTCAGCGCTGAACAGGTGACCCAAACTGTTGCGTAAGGTTTTACGGCGTTTACCGAACGCTTCTGTGGTGATGCGGCTCAATACGCGCACATCACTTACTGACGGACGTTGATCGCTGGTGTGAGGCACCAGGCGTACCACCGCCGAATCCACTTTCGGTGCCGGCGTAAAGGACTCTGGCGGCACTTCCAGTACCGGGATCACGTTGCAATAATATTGCGCCATAACCGTGAGTCGGCCATAGGCTTTGCTGCCCGGTCCGGCAACCAGTCGGTTAACCACCTCTTTCTGCAGCATAAAGTGCATATCTTTGATCGCATCAGTATAGCTGAAAAGATGGAACATCAACGGCGTCGAGATGTTGTAGGGCAGGTTACCAAACACGCGCAACGGCTGACCGCGCTCGGCGGCCAGCTCGGCAAAGTTGAACGTCATGGCATCCTGCTGATAAATGGTCAGCTTTGGACCGAGGAACGGATGAGTTTGTAGCCGTGCGGCTAAATCCCGATCCAGTTCAATCACCGTCAGGGCATCAAGGCGTTCGGCGACCGGCTCGGTTAAGGCACCCAGACCCGGGCCGATTTCAATCAGCGCCTCATGCTTCTGAGGATGAATGGCGGAGACGATGCTGTCGATGATGTAGGAATCGTTCAGGAAGTTCTGTCCAAAACGTTTGCGGGCGAAGTGGCCCTGGTGGACGCGATTATTCATTACTGCTCTTAATCATGGTGATGGCGAGGTTAAGCGCCGTAATAAAGCTGCCCGCATCTGCTGTGCCACGGCCCGCCAGTTCCAGCGCGGTGCCGTGATCGACAGAAGTACGGATAAATGGCAGGCCAAGCGTGATGTTCACGGCGCGGCCAAAGCCCTGATATTTCAGCACCGGCAAACCCTGGTCGTGATACATCGCCAGAACCGCATCGGCATGCTGTAAATATTTTTGCTGGAACAGCGTATCGGCCGGTAACGGGCCGGTCAGCTGTATGCCCTGCGCACGTAATTCATCGAGCGCAGGCGTAATAACGTCAATCTCTTCCCGACCCATATGTCCGCCTTCTCCGGCATGAGGATTCAAACCACAGACAAAAATATGGGGGCGGGCGATAGCAAATTTCTGCTGCAAATCCTGATGCAAAATCGAGATGACTTCATGCAGGCTGTCACGCGTAATGGCGGCGGAGACATCCTTGAGCGGCAGGTGCGTGGTTGCCAGAGCAACGCGCAGTTCTTCGGTTGCCAGCATCATCACGACCCGTTCGCAACCGGCACGCTCGGCAAAAAATTCAGTATGACCAGTAAAAGCGATGCCGCCGTCATTGATGACGCCTTTATGCACCGGACCGGTAATCAGCGCGGCAAATTCGCCGGCCAGACAGCCATCACAGGCGCGAGTCAGCGTCTCCAACACGTAAGCACCGTTGGCGACATCAAGATGGCCAGGCTGCACCTGTTGCGGCGCATTAATGGCCAGCAGCGTTAAGGTGCCAGCACGTTGCGGCGTCGCCGGACTGGCTGACTGATACGGCAGTAATTCCAGCGGCAGACCGAGCATGGCGGCGCGGTTGAGCAGGAGATCGGCATCGGCGCAGATGACCAGCTCAACCGGCCAGTCGCGCTGAGCCAGCGCGACACAGAGATCGGGACCAATCCCGGCAGGCTCGCCGGGAGTGATCACCACACGGTGGTTATTGAGCATTGTTGTCCAAAATCTTCACGTAGGCACTGGCGCGTTGTTCCTGCATCCAGGTTTGTGCTTCTTCGGCAAACTTGCGGTTAAACAACAGGCGGTAAGCGCGCTCTTTCTGTGCCGCATCGGTTTTATCAACCTGACGGGTATCCATCAACTGAATCAAATGCCAGCCGAAAGAGGAGTGCACCGGCGCGCTGATCTGGCCTTTCTGCAAGCGCAGTAACGCGTCGCGGAAAGCAGGATCGAACACTTCAGGCGAGGTCCAGCCTAAATCACCGCCCTGATTAGCTGAGCCAGGATCGTCAGAGAAGTTTTTCGCGGCCTGAACAAAGCTAGTCTTGCCGCTTTTAATATCAGCAGCAATTTCTTCGATCTTCGCACGCGCCTGGGCATCGGTCATGATCGGTGACGGCTTCAGTAAAATATGACGCGCGTGCACTTCGGTCACGGAGATGTTTTTGCTCTCGCCACGCAGATCGTTGACCTTCAGGATATGGAAGCCAACGCCGGAACGAATCGGGCCGACGATGTCGCCTTTTTTCGCTGAGCTAACAGCCTGCGCAAAAATGGTTGGCAGCTCTTCAATTTTGCCCCAGCCCATATTGCCGCCTTTCAGCGCCTGTGGATCGGCTGAGTAAGTGACCGCCAGCTTGCCAAAATCGGCTCCGCCCTTGATCTCACCAACCAGCTGCTTCGCCAGCGCTTCCTGATCGTCAACCTGCTGTTGCGTCGGGTTTTCCGACAGCGGCAGCAGAATGTGGCTCAGGTTCAGCTCGGTACCCTGACTGTTCTGTGCGGCAACCTGCTTAGCCAGCGTGTCCACTTCCTGCGGCAGAATGGTGACACGACGACGCACTTCGTTGTTACGCACTTCGGCAATCTGCATTTCTTTACGGATCTGGGCACGATAGGTTTGGTAGTTCGCACCATCGTAAGCCAGGCGGCTACGCAGCTGATCCAGCGACATGCGGTTTTGTGCCGCAATGTTTTGAATCGCCTGATCGAGCTGTTCGTCGGTAACCTGCACGCCCATTTTTTGCCCCATCTGCAGGATAATATTATCCATGATCTGGCGCTCCAAAATCTGATGACGCAGCGTGCGATCGTCAGGTAACTGTTGTCCTGCCTGCTGTGCCTGAGCTTTCACCGATTGCATCATGCCATCGACATCGCTTTCCAGCACCACACCGTTGTTTACTACAGCGGCAACTTTATCAACCATTTGCGGGGCTGCGAACGCGGTGTTAGCCGTCAGTGCCACACCAAGAATCAGCATTCTCCAGTTCTTCATACTTTTTCCATTCTTTTTTCCGCACAGCGGGATTGCATGTCAAATATCACAACATCAGAAAGCGCGCTGGTAAGGCAAGATTCCCTGACGCAGCATCTGGTTGGTGCCCAGTCCATAGTTGGAACTCAGACCACGTAACTCAATGTTGAACGAGATTTGGTTGTCATATTTACTGTTGTTGTTTTCCCAACCGTTAATTTTGCGCTCGTATCCCAGGCGGATCGCGTAACAGCATGAGCTGTACTGCAAGCCAACCAGCTGATCGGCCGGTTTGGATGCCTTGGTATCGTAGTAATAGGCACCGACAACGGACCAAGCATCAGCAATTGGCCAGCTGGCGGTTGCGCCTACCTGCGAAATGCCATCTTTGTAAATCGGGTTAGACGAAATATCCTGATCTAACGCCGTGGCCACATAGTCCGGGCTGCTGTAGCGATAGCTCAGCTGCATCATACGATCGGCATCACGGCGATATTCCAGAATCGCATTACCCTGAGAGACATTATCGAGGCGCGTATCGTACTGAATCCCGCCACGCACGCCCCAACGATCGCTAATTTTCCAGTATGAATCACCTGCCCACACCAGGCTGCCGGTATCATCTTCCTTGCTAATCTGGTTTAAACCAGTGCGGGAAGGGGTAAACGAGTAGATTTGACCTACAGAAACGTTAAAACGTTCAACCAGATCGTTATCATAAATTCGCGAGGTGACGCCGGTCGCGACATCGTTCGCCGAAGCGATGCGATCCAGGCCGCTGTAAGTGCGATCGCGGAACAGGCCGGTGTAGTCAGTTTGCAGCAGCGTCGAGTCATACGACATGATGTTGCTTTGGTTGCGATAAGGGATATAGAGGTACTGCACACGCGGTTCCAGCGTCTGCGTATAACCTTCTGCCCAATCCATATCACGGTCAAACACCATGCGGCCGTCAACCTTGAACTGCGGCATGACGCGGTTTACCGACTCTTTCAGCTGATTATTACGATCGGTATCCACCGAGTTATTGTAAAACTCAACGCCATCCTGCTGATAATGGGTTGCCAGCAGCTTCGCTTCGGTATCCAGACTTGCCCAGCCGTTTGACAGCGGCAGGTTGATCGTCGGCTCGACGTGTAAACGCGTGGCGTCCGGATAGCGTTCATTGACGTTGGTAAACTTCACCGCCTGTCCATAAATGCGCGTATCAAAAGGCCCGACGTCGTTCTGATAATAGTTGAGGTCCAGCTGCGGCTGCGCACGATAGATATTGTTATTACGGTTAATCGAGAAGACCTGGAAATCCTTACTCGACAGCGTCGCATCCCAGTTGGTGTCGGCATAACCGATACTGAACTTCTGCGTGGCGTAACCATCTGTCGACGTATAGTAAGTCGAGCTCAGGTCGTTGAAATAGTAAGGATCGCTGACCTTGGTATAGTCGGCGTTAAAGCGCCAGTGCTGATCGTAAACCCCGGCGTGACGCCAGTAGAACAGCCAGCGGTCAGAGTCGTCGTTCTCGGAAATATTACGGATCGCTTTGTCTTTATCGTACTGCTTGTCAGAACCCAGATAGTCAAACTCAATCAGGCCTGCGCCCGCATCGGTCAGGTAGCGGAATTCGTTTTGCAGCTGCGTACCGCGACGGCTCATGTAGTGCGGCGTAATGGTCGCATCCGCCTGTGGCGCGATGTTCCAGTAATAGGGCAGCATGAACTCAAAGCCGTTATTGCTGCCATATTTTGCATTAGGGATCAGAAAGCCGGAGCGTCGGCGATCGCCGATCGGTAACTGCAAATAAGGGCTGTAAAACACCGGCACCGCGCCGATTTTGAAGCGGGCATTCCAGATTTCTGCAACCTGTTCTTCACGATCCTGAATGATCTCAGAACCTACCACGCTCCAGCTGTTATAGCCGGGCAGGCAAGAGGTAAAGCTACCGTTTTCAAGAATGGTGTAGCGGTTTTCACCACGCTGCTTCATCTGATCGGCGACGCCGCGACCCTGGCGATCAACCATCTGATAGCTGCCGTTCCAGACATTGGTGTCTTTGGTATTCAGATTTGACCAGGCTTTCGGACCTTTCAGGATGACCTGATTGTCGTCGTAGTGCACATTACCCAGCGCATCGATGGTGCGCGTTGGTGTGGTTTCGCCAGGCTGTTGGCGCTGGTGAAGCTGCATTTCGTCAGCCTGCAGTCGGCTGTTGCCCTGCTGTACATCAACGTTACCGGTGAATACCGCATCATCCGGATAGTTGCCTTTTACGGCATCTGAGTTGATGGTGACTGGCAGCTGATTGGTTTGCCCCTGAACCAGAGGACGGTTGTAACTGGGTACACCCAACATGCACTGCGACATCAAATCATCGGCGAGCGTCTGCTGGCTATACAAGGCTGCGCCAATCATAGTGGCCAGCAGGGTAGGTATACGTTTTTTCATACGCGGTATCGAGTATTCCGTGATAACTGGCATCATGCCGACAAACGGTCAGAGACTAACTTACTGCACTTCGTAGCGCCAGTGTTAATCCTGCTCTGCCCGCGTTGACGTTAGGCGGTGGAGTAAATGACAGGTATGATAATGCAATTTCGAGCCGTGAGCATGGCGAATTGAGGAGTTTATGCGCTACTGGGGAAAAGTAATCGGTTTGGTGTTGGGATTGATTTCTGGCGCAGGCTTTTGGGGTCTCGTTCTTGGCCTGATTTTCGGCCACGTAGTAGATAAAATTCGCAGCAAAAAGGGACAGGGCTATTTTGCCAATCAGCAGGCGCGACAAAATCTCTTTTTCCGCACCACCTTTCAGGTCATGGGCCATTTGACCAAGTCGAAAGGCCGGGTGACCGAAGCAGATATTCAGATCGCTTCTTTATTAATGGAACGTATGCAACTGCACGGCGCTGCACGCACCGCAGCGCAGCAGGCGTTTCGCGAAGGCAAGCAGGGCGATTATCCGCTACGCAACAAATTGCGTGAATTGCGCAGCGCCTGTTTCGGCCGCTTCGATTTAATTCGTATGTTTCTGGAGATTCAGATTCAGGCTGCGTTCGCCGACGGCTCGCTGCATCCCAATGAACGGCAGGTGTTATACGTGATTGCTGAAGAGCTTGGCATCTCACGCACGCAGTTCGATCAATTTCTGCGCATGATGCAGGGCGGCCAGCAATTTGGTGGTGGTCAGCATTCGCAGAGCCGTTCTTCACACGGCGGTCACTTTCAGCAGCGCGGCCCTACGCTTGAAGATGCGTGCAGCGTGCTTGGCGTGAAGCCTGGCGATGACGCCATTACCATCAAGCGCGCCTATCGCAAGCAGATGAGCGAGCATCATCCTGACAAGCTGGTGGCCAAAGGCCTGCCGCCGGAAATGATGGAGATGGCCAAGCAAAAAGCGCAGGAGATACAGGCGGCCTATGATCTTATCCGCCGCGAAAAAGGGTTGAAGTAATCGGGCTATCTTGCCTGCCATTTTCTCCACGGGCAGTGCGCGCAATCCTCACGTACTTCAGTACGCGCCGGTTGCTGTGCGCTGACCGCAAATAAACCGCCTGCGCCAATAACCTCTCCAGCCCCGCAACATTCAATACCCTTTACAATCGTTCTTCCAGGCGCTTCTTATTCACGTTGTTGATGTTGACCGCTTGATATTTAAAAGCATCAAAACCGCCTGCAAGTCACCATCCAAATCCCGTTAAAACTCCGCGGGCTGCCGAAACGTCATCGGCGTGCCATATTGAGGATGGGTAATCGTCAGCATCTCCGCATGCAGCAGCAGACGAGCCGCCATCGCTTTGGCTTCATCGTGGGCATAAAAGCCGTCGCCTAAAATAGGATGGCCCAGCGCCAGCATATGCACGCGCAGCTGATGAGAGCGGCCGGTGATCGGCGTAAGCTGCACGCTGGCGCTGTTGTCATCACGGTATTCCAGCACCTCATATTCCGTTTGCGCCGCTTTACCGGTTTCAAAACAGACTTTCTGTTTTGGCCGATTTGGCCAGTCGCAAATCAGCGGCAGATCGATCACGCCTTTCTCTGCGGCAGGATGTCCCCAGACGCGCGCCTGATAACGCTTGGCGGGTTCACGCTCACGAAACTGCCGCTTCAGCTCACGCTCGGCGGCTTTGGTCAGCGCCACGATAATCACGCCGCTGGTCGCCATATCGAGGCGATGCACCGATTCAGCCGCAGGATAATCGCGCTGAATGCGCGTCATAACGCTATCTTTGTGCTCCGGCTGGCGGCCCGGCACCGAGAGTAATCCGCTGGGCTTGTTGACCACCATGATGTGGTCATCCTGATACAGCACGTGCAGCCAGGGTTCCAGCGGCGGGTTATAGGGTTCCATCATCTTTTCCAGGGGGGCGCCAGGCGCCCCGAATGGTTATTGGTGCGTAACGACAATAAGACGCAGCGCATCGAGTCGCCAGTTGGCTTCGCTGAGCGCAGAGAGCACCTGCTCGCGGTTGCTTTCCAGCGCCTCAATTTCATCCTCACGGATGTTAGGGTTTACTTTTTTCAGCGCGTTAAGCCGCGACAGTTCAGCGCTTAGCTTCTCATCGGCTTCCTGACTCGCCCGGGCAATCAGCGCTCGTGCTTCATCAGCAATGGTTGGCTCCGACAGCTTGATGATTTCGTGCACATCCTGTTGCACGGCATTCACCAGTTTGCTGCCAGTATGACGATTCACCGCGTTGAGCTGGCGGTTAAAGCTCTCAAACTCCACCTTATCGGCGAGGTTAGTGCCTTTACGGTCGATCAGCATACGCACCGGCGTCGGCGGCAGGAAACGCGTCAGCTGCAGCCCTTTAGGCGCCTGCGCTTCAACCACATAAATCATCTCAACCAGCAGAGTACCCACCGGCAACGCTTTGTTTTTCAGCAGTGAGAGCGCACAGCTGCCGGTATCACCAGACAACACCAGATCCAGCCCGTTACGGATGATTGGATGTTCCCAGGTGATGAACTGCGTATCTTCCCGCGACAGCGCCTGCTCACGGTTGAAGGTGATGGTGCAGCCTTCTTCTGGCAGACCCGGGAAATCGGGTACCAGCATGTGATCGGACGGCGTCAGCACAATCAGGTTATCGCTGCGATCATCCTGATTGATACCCACGATATCAAACAGATTCAACGCGAAATTCACCAGATCGGTATCATTGTCCTGCGCGGCAATGCTGTCAGCCAGCGCCAGTGCCTGTTCGCCGCCGTTGGAGTTCAGTTCCAGCAGGCGATCGCGTCCCTGTTCCAGCTGTTGACGCATCGCGTCGTGCTGCTCACGACAGCTAACGATGAAGTCATCCAGACCCTGCGGGTTTTCCGGCGCCGCCAGCATCTCAATCAGCTGCGGATAAACGCTGTCATAAATGGCACGGCCAGTTGGGCAAGTGTGCTCAAAGGCATCCAGCCCTTCGTGATACCAGCGCAGCAGCACGGCCTGCGCGGTTTTCTCAAGATAAGGGACAAAAATCTGGATATCATTTGCCTGACCAATACGATCCAGACGGCCAATGCGCTGCTCCAGCAGGTCGGGATTAAACGGCAGATCAAACATCACCAGGCTGCTGGCAAACTGGAAGTTACGGCCTTCTGAACCAATTTCAGAGCAGAGCAGCACCTGCGCGCCGTTCTCTTCCGAGGCGAAGTAAGCCGCCGCGCGGTCGCGTTCAATGATCGACAGGCCTTCATGGAATACCGCGGCACGGATACCCTCGCGCTCACGCAGTACCTGCTCCAGCTGCAGCGCGGTGGCCGCTTTGGCACAGATCACCAGCACTTTTTCATCACGGTGGCTGGTCAGATACCCCATCAACCATTCCACGCGCGGATCGAAGTTCCACCAGGTGCCAGTTTCGCCTTCAAACTCCTGATAAATCTGCTCCGGATAAAGCATGTCGCGTGCGCGCTCATCCACCGTTTTACGGGCGCTCATGATGCCGGAGACCTTGATCGCCGTCTGATACTGCGTCGGCAGCGGCAGCAGAATCGGATGCAGTTCGCGCTTTGGAAAGCCTTTGACGCCGTTGCGAGTATTACGGAACAGCACGCGGCTGGTGCCGTGGCGATCCATCAGCATGGCGATCAGCGATTTACGTGCTTCCAGCTTGCCTTCACGGTCGCTGTTCGCCACCTGCAGCAGGGCGGTAATATCTTCTTCGCCCATCAGCGCATTCAGACGATCGAGTTCTTCACTGCCGAGCACGTTATCGGCCAGCAGCAGGCTCACCGCATCAGCGATCGGACGGAAGTTTTTCTGCTCTGCTACAAACTGCTCAAAATCGTGGAAGCGGTTGGGATCGAGCAGACGCAGGCGCGCAAAGTGGCTTTCCATGCCGAGCTGTTCCGGCGTGGCGGTCAGCAGCAACACGGCCGGGATCTGCTCGGCCAGCTGTTCAATCACTTGATATTCACGGCTCGGTTCGCCTTCGCTCCACGCCAGATGATGCGCTTCATCGACCACCAGCAGATCCCATTCCGCATCGGCCAACTGCTCAAGACGCTGTTTGTTGCGACGTACAAAGTCGAGCGAACAGATGATCATCTGCTCGGTATCAAACGGGTTAGCGCTGTCGAGGCGCGCTTCGGCGTAACGGTCGTCATCAAACAGCGCGAAACGCAGGTTAAAGCGACGCAGCATTTCCACCAGCCACTGATGCTGCAGCGTTTCCGGCACCACGATCAGCACGCGTTCGGCGCGGCCCGCCAGATACTGCTGCTGAATGATCATGCCGGCTTCAATGGTTTTGCCCAAACCCACTTCATCTGCCAGCAGCACGCGCGGTGCGTGGCGACGGCCAACATCGTGTGCGATATGCAGCTGATGCGGAATCAGATTGGTGCGCATGCCACGCAGGCCGCTGGTCGGCAGGCGATACTGCTCGCTGTGATATTTACGGGCGCGAAAACGCAGGGCAAAACGATCCATACGATCGAGCTGGCCGGCAAACAGGCGATCCTGCGGCTTGCTGAACACCAGCTTACTGTCGAGCATCACTTCACGCAGCACGACGCCGGTTTCTGCCGTGTCGAGACGCGTGCCGACATAGCTGACGACCTCATTCTCTTCGAGGACTTCTTCAACTTCCAGCTGCCAGCCTTCATGGCTGGTGACGGTATCACCCGGATTAAACACGACACGGGTCACGGGCGAATCATTTCGGGCATACAGGCGGTTTTCACCGGTTGCGGGGAAGAGCAGGGTCACCATTCGGGCATCCACAGCCACCACGGTTCCCAATCCAAGTTCGCTTTCCGTATCGCTGATCCAGCGTTGACCAAGTTTAAAAGGCATAAATTAGTGGCTCGATTCTCGTCATAAAATGTGTAGGCCGTGGTCCGCATCGTTAGCAGCGGACCACGCTGGCGGTGATTTTTTGTCCATCATGGCGCGCATGGCGCAGTACTGCGGATCTCAATCAGCGGCAGCCTGGCTGCTCACGGGCAATACATTGCCGTCAGGCGGGAAGCCTGGTGAGATGTCAGCGCAGTGAGTTTCAGGAAGGGCGCTATGGTACTGGAAGGCCGTGCTTTCGTCACCTGTCAAAACAGCCCTAACTGACCCGTTATCAGTGTAGCAAAGTCATCGCCGACAAAAGGCAGGATGCCATCGGCAACTGGCTGCAGCTGGCGCGTAACGTAGTAATCGTAATCCAGCGGCGTCGTGCGCACCTCCAGCGGCTCCGGGCCCGATGTCGCCATGACATAGCGAATAGAGCCGCCTTTTTGATAACGCAGCGGGCGTCCCAGCTTCTGATTTTGCTCATCCGCAATGCGCGCCGCGCGTACGTGCGGCGGCACGTTTCGTTCATATTCATGCAGCGGGCGGCGCAAACGCTTTTTGTAGACCAGCTCCTCATCCATATTACCGTCGAGCAGCTGTTGCACGGTTTCAAGAATAAATGCCTGCCAGGGCTGATGAGTAAAAATACGCAGATAGAGCGCTTGCTGAAAGCGTTGCGCCAGCGGCGTCCAGTCGGTGCGTACCGTCTCCAGCCCTTTAAAAACCATGCGCTGTTGCGTGCCTTCGCCGGTTAATCCGGCATAGCGTTTTTTGCTGCCCTGTTCCGCACCGCGGATGGTGGGCATCAGGAAGCGGCTAAAATGGGTTTCATATTCCAGCTCCAGCGCGCTGGTCAGGCCATACTTCTCCTGCAGGTGCTGTTGCCACCAGGCATTTACCTTTTGCACCAGCTGCTGCCCAATGTCATTCGCCTGCTGTTCGCTATGCGCCGTCTTCAGCCAGACAAAAGTGGAGTCGGTATCGCCGTAAATCACATCGTAGCCCTGGGCTTCAATCAGCTGCTGCGTCTGGCGCATGATTTCATGGCCACGCAGGGTAATTGAACTGGCCAGTCGTGGATCGAAAAAGCGGCAGGAAGGCGTACCCAGCACGCCATACAGCGCGTTCATAATGATTTTCAGCGCCTGTGATAGCGGTTGGTTGCCCTGTTTTTTTGCCGCTTCGCGTCCCTGACCAATCTGCTCAACAATGGCGGGCAGGCAGTGATGCTGGCGCGAGAAGCGCGCACCGCGAAACCCCTCTATGGATGACGCATCATCAGGATGCGCGAGGCCTTCCACCAACCCGATCGGATCGATAAGAAAGGTACGAATAATCGACGGATAAAGGCTTTTATAATCAAGCACCAACACGGAATCATACAGGCCGGGACGTGAATCCATTACGTAGCCGCCGGGGCTGGTTTCCGGCGCCACTTCGCCGATACCCGGTGCCACAAAACCGGCGCGGTGCATACGTGGCATATAAAGGTGGGTAAACGACGCTACCGAACCGCCATGCCGATCGGCAGGCAAACCGTTTACGCTGGCACGCTCCAGCAAAAAAGGCATGATTGCGGTTTTATGAAAGATGCGCGTGACCAGCTCGCAATCTTTGAGGTTGTAGTGGGCCAGCGCTGGCTTATCTTCGGCAAAGCGCTGGTTGATTTCATTCATGCGCTGCCACGGATTGTCGATCGCTTTGCCGTCGCCCAGCAATTCGCGCGACACCGACTCCAGGCTAAACGAGGCGAAATTCCAGAAGGCGGACTTCAGGGCCTCAATGCCGTCGATAATCAGTCGGCCGGTGGCCTGGGCAAAAAAAACGCCGGGCTTAAAGCCGTGTTCGCGCCACTCAAGGGCGGTTTGCTGACGGCCAAGACGCAGCGGAATGGCGTAGCGATCGGCATGCTTTTGCAGCACGCGCAGATCGAACTGGATCACATTCCAGCCGATGAGCACATCAGGATCGTGCTCGGCAAACCAGTGATTGAGCTTTTCCAGCAGCTGCGGCCGCGTGGCGACATACTCCAGTTTGAAATCGAGCGTGCTGGCATCGCCATTCTCCGGGCCGAGCATATACACCGTGCGCTGGCCGCAGCCCTCCAGTCCGATGCAGTAGAGATCGCCGTGCTGATTGGTTTCGATATCCAGCGACACCCATTTCAGCGGCGGACGATAGCTGGCGCAGGGCTTCACGCGTGCGTCAGTCAGCGTATCGCGGCCCGGCGTACCGTCAAACCAGACCGGCGCGGTGATAAAACGCTCCATCAGAAAGCGTTCCGGCGGTTTGATATCCGCTTCGTAAACTGTAACTCCCTTTTCACGCAGCAGTTTTTCCAGCCGCTGCAGCTGGCGATATTGCGTGCAGTACAAACCCATAACCGGCTGCTGGCGGAAGTCTTTCAGCGTGAGCGGTGCCAGACGCCACTGCCGTTCGTTATGCAGCAGCGCTTCTACCTGTGACTGAAAACACTGCGGAATAAAGGCGACAGACTCCTGCAGCGGCAGCACCAGCCGTTGTGGGCCCGCATCGGTAGCCAGCCAGAGCACGATCTCGGTGCCTGACGCGGTATCACGCCAGTGACGGGTAAGAACAAAACCTGCACGTGACTGATTCACATGTCGCCCTTTTCTGAAATTAACGCGCTATTTTAGCATGTTTATTTATACAGTTCCGCAGCGGGCGGCGGCTATTTTCTGCACCGCGCGGCCGCTGCGCCTCTGTCAACAATCGCATACAAAACATCCCTTGACGCTATGACGCGCGCTCTGGACAATCCCTGCTCTTGCAAGTAACTGGGAACATTATGGAAGCCTGGCTGGAACAACTGATGGCGCAGTCGATGGGCTGGGCGCTGGTCACGATCGGATTAGTGGCTTTTTTTGAGTCACTGGCGCTGGTCGGCCTTATTCTGCCGGGAACGGTGCTGATGGCGTCGCTGGGCGCACTGATTGGCGGCGGTCACATTAATCTCTATTCTGCCTGGGCTGCCGGTACCGCAGGCTGCTTTCTGGGCGACTGGATCTCCTACTACATCGGCTGGAAGTTCAAGGGGCCGCTACACCGCTGGCGGTTCCTGAAAAAGCATCAGCGAATGCTGGATAAAACTGAGCATGCGCTGCATGAACACAGCATGTTTACCATTCTGGTAGGGCGTTTTGTCGGGCCGACGCGGCCGCTGATCCCGATGGTGGCAGGCATGCTGGAACTGCCGGTGAGAAAATTCGCGCCGCCAAACATTGTCGGCTGCCTGCTCTGGCCTCCGCTCTATTTTCTGCCAGGTATTCTGGCCGGTGTGGCGGTGGATGTGCCGAAAGATGCGCAAAGCGGGCTGTTTAAATGGCTGCTGCTGGGTGTGGCACTGCTGATCTGGCTGGCCGTCTGGCTCTGCTGGCGTTGGTGGCGCGGCGATAAAAAGCGCGACTGGGCCAGCGCCTGGTTACCGGCCGCACGTTTACGCTGGCTGGCGCCGTTAATGATGCTGGCGGCCATCGCCAGTTTCGTGGCGATTCAGTTTCATCCGATGATGCCGATTTTCCGCGATCTGTTATGGAAAGTGTTTATCGGCTAGCGGGTTACCGCCGCGGAATGCCTAATACCGCGGCGGCATCCACTTCACCGCTCAGCAACTGGGCGGTGGCACCTTCCCAGTAAATCTCGCCTTCCACCACCAGCACGCTGCGCGGCGCAATGTGTGCGGCATCTTCAATGCTGTGCGACACCATCAGCAGCGTAATGTTGCGTTCAATACAGACCGTTTCCACCAGCTGCAGCATCTCTTTACGCAGGGCGGGATCAAGCGCTGAAAAAGGCTCGTCCAGCAGCAGCACCGGCTGCTGACGCACCAGACAGCGGGCCAGCGCCACGCGCTGACGCTGGCCGCCGGAAAGCTGCTCTGGCAACCGATCCATCAATTCGCTCAGGCCGACACGCCGGGCAATATCGTTGCGTGCCTGCTGCTGCGCGGCATCGAGCTTCAGGCCGGGATGCAGGCCGAGTCCAATGTTTTGCGCCACGGTAAGATGTGGAAAAAGATTGTGCTCCTGAAACAGCATCGAAACCGGACGCTGCGCCGGCGCGCTGAACGTATGGTGCTGATGGGCAATCATTAACTCGCCGCTGGAAACCGGCAAAAAACCGGCAATCAAACTCAGCAGCGTGCTTTTTCCGGCACCGCTCGGCCCGAGCACCGCGACCCGCTCGCCCGCCTGCAGGCTGAGGGAAAAGCGCATCGGCAGATGGTTATACAGATAGGTCAGATCAGTCAGTGTCAGCATGGCGTCCAGGCAATCGTTCAATCAGGCTAAACAGGGCAAAACAGAGCAGCAGCAGCAACAGGGCGGTGAAGGCACCATCCTGTCCGCGATAGGCGCCAATCTGCTGATAAAGGTAGAAGGGCAGCGTACGGAAATCGGCATTGCCAAACAGCGCCACTACGCCGAAATCGCCAATTGACAGCACGCAGGCAAAAGCCAGCGCCTGCGCCAGCGGACGTTTTAACGCGCGTAGCTCTACCCAGCGCAGCCGATTCCAGCCGCGCATGCCAAGGGAAAGACAGAGTCGGTTATAGCGTTCGGCCGTATCGCGCATCGGATTTTCCAGCACCTTCATGGCATAAGGAATCGCCATCAATGCATTGGTAAAAATCACGATGCCGTCCGCCTGCTGGGGCAAGCCAATGGTGGTGTTGAGCAGCAGGAAAAAACCGGTAGCCAACACGATGCCCGGCATGGCGAGAATCAGCATGCCGCTGAGCTCCAGCGCCTGTCCGGCCAGCAGCTGCTGACGCAGGCGCAGCTCGCGGCTGCTCCACAGCAGCATCATGCTCAATACCACCGTCAGCACGCCCGCGGCAACCGCGATGCGCAGCGAGGTCAGGGTAGCCTGCCACAGCGCCGCTTCCGGCAACACGCCTTGCAGCGCGCGGTGTGTGCCGTCAGCAATCACCGCCAGCAACGGCGGTAGCAGCAACACCAGTGCGAGCGTAATCAGCACCGTATCCGCCAGCCGGGCGGGCCAGCTGTCATGCGGATCGCGCCAGCCGTTTAGCTGCCGTGTGCCTGAGGGGATGACTTTGCTCAGTCGCTGACTGAGCATCACTAATCCCAGACAACAGAACATCTGAATCAGCGACAGCAGCGCCGCTTTACCTGGATCGTAGTCGTAGCTGAGCGCCTGAAAAATCGCCAACTCAATGGTGGTCGCGCGTGGTCCACCACCCAGCGACAATACGGTGGCAAAACTGGCAAAGCAGAGCATGAAAATCAGCGCGGCAGCAGGAAACAGCGCGCGACGCAGCCAGGGCCACTCCAGCAGATAAAAATGATTCCAGCCGCGCATGCCGAGCTGTGCCGCCAACTGGCGCTGTTCACCGGGAATCTGCTCAAGCGCCTGCAACAGCAGCCGGGTCGCCAGCGGCAAATTAAAGAAAACGTGCGCCAGCAGGATGCCGGTCAGGCCGTAAGGCGAAAAGGTGTAATTCATGCCCAGCCAGTGGCAGATCGTCGCCAGCCAGCCTGCGCGGCCATACACGCTGAGAATGCCAAACACCGCCACCAGCACCGGCAGAACCAACGTCATTGCGCATAATCGCAGCAGCAGCAGACGGCCAGGAAAGCGCCGTCGCCACAGCGCTCTTGCCAGAAAAATCGCGGGCAGGACCGAGAACAGCGCCGACAATGAAGCCTGCCAGAAAGAGAACAGCAGCACATGTTGCAGGTAGTCATCGTTGAGCAGCGCCCGCCAGTCGATAGCGGGCGCGCTATACCATAACGCACCAAAGGCGAGCAGGGCGACCGCCAGCAGAAGCGCCGCTGCACTGCCGCCCGGCAGCAGCCAGCTTAGCGACTGACGGCGCGTTGCCATTCGGCTATCCATTGCGCACGGTGATCGGCGACCTCTTTCGCCGAGTAGCTCAGCGCCGTTTTCGGCACGGTTAGCTGTTCAAAGCCCGCCGGCAGCGGGGTTTTATCCACTGGATACATCCAGTTACCGGTGGCGACAGTCTGCTGGAAAGGCGCGCTTACCATAAACTGCAGGAACTGTTTCGCCAGTTCAGGCTGTTTGCTGGCGTTAAGGCGCGCGGCCACTTCCACCTGTAAATAGTGGCCTTCGGCAAAGTTAGCCGCGGCGTACTGGGTTTTCTTCTCTTCAATCAGATGATAAGCGGGCGAAGTGGTATAACTCAGTACCAGGTCGCCTTCTCCTTTCAGAAAGAGACCATAGGCTTCGCTCCAGCCTTTAGTGACCGTGACCGTTTTCTGCGCCAGCTGTTGCCACGCCTGCGGTGTCCGATCGCCGAACACTTTTTGCATCCACAGCAGTAAGCCTAATCCCGGTGTGCTGGTGCGCGGATCTTCATAAATGACCCGCCATTTTTGATCGCTCTCCACCAGCTCTTTCAGGCTGGCAGGCGGGTTTTTCAGGCGCGTTTTGTCATACACGAAGGCGAAGTAGCCGTAATCAAAAGGTACGAACGTACTGTCGTGCCAGCCACCCGGTACGGTGAGTGCCGAGCTGTCGACATTGCTTTTGGCAAACAATCCGGTTTGCTGAGCCGCCTGTAGCAGATTGTTATCCAGCCCCAGCACCACATCGGCTTTGCTGTTTTTACCTTCCATACGCAGACGATTCAGCAACGAAACGCCATCTTCCAGCGCCACAAATTTAAGCTCGCAGCCGCATTGCGCTTCAAATGCCTTTTTTACCGCCGGGCCGGGGCCCCATTCAGAGGCGAAAGAGTCGTAGGTATATACGGTGAGAACGGGGGACGCGGCCAGCGCCGGCGTGGATAACAGCAGCAGGACAGGTAAGACTTTTTTTAACACTTTGCGCTCCTGGGAAGGATAATTTATGAGTCGCAAAGGATCTGAGGGACGCTCACTCTCAAATCCCTACGCCGGGGTTAACCGGATCAGGTTCGACGGGTCTTTCTCAGCGACTTTATACTTGCTGCGCAGGCGTTGATCCTGTGCCGGGCAGTGTCTGAAATCCTCACGTACTGATGTACGCTGCGGTTTCTGCGCGCTGTCCGGCGGTATCAGCAAAGTGGTCGCACCCCGTTGAGAACGGCTTATTCTAGACAGAATACCCGGGTTACGAAAGGGTTAGAGGTCCGGCGGTGCAAACCAGGCCGATTTGAAATCGAACCAGCCCAGCGTGTTCATCCGTACACCGCGCATGCTGCGTTCGCCTTCCAGTAGCAGCCAGTGATGAAACAGCGGATGTAACGAATAATCGGCTACGCGCTGTCGACACCACTCTGCCAGCGGCAGCTGCTGCGATCGCCAGCGCGCAGCGTCGGCGTCCCAGTCGATATCAATGCAGTGATGCAGTAACGGAATCTCATAAAGCAGGGCGAACAGCGAATATTCAAGCGGCAGGGTAAAATTGGCGCTGCCTAACCAGATGTCGCTCTCTGCTTCGCCGCGATACCAGCTTTCATAATCGACCTGCTGCGTGACCAGCTCCACGCCCTCGGCAGCCAGCAAGGGTTGCAGCGTATTCGCGATCGCCTGATGCTCAACATGATCTTTGTACCAGGTGAGCACCAGACGAGTGAGCCCGGCGGGTTTAATCACGTTGATGCGTTCCGGCCGATGATGCCAGCGTGGCAAAACGCCCCACGCCGGAAACCAGTAACGCTGATAGCCCGGCTCGGAGTGATTGAGCAGCGCAACCGGGTTGCACAGATGACTGAGCCAGCGCCGTATCTCCGGATCACGGCCTGTATCACTGCGTTGATCGAACAGCAAAAAGTAGCATCCCTCTTCCAGACGGCTCTCCCGGGATTTTTCTGCCTGGGTTTCGCCCTCCAGTTTTACCCCGGCATAAACCAGATCGTCGGTAATCTCAGGCAGGACCCAGATCGCGACCTCGTCGATCAGCGCACGATAGCCAAAATAGTCGTCAAAAGCCTGAATTTTCAGCTGTGTGGCTTGATTATCCACCACCGCGTAAGGCCCGGTGCCGATCGGCTGGCGAGCAAAATTGGGCAGCGTTGGCCACTCTTCCGGCAGAATCATGGCACCGATACTGGCGGTCAGGCAGGGCAGCCAGCTGTCGGGCTGGCTAAGATGAATATCCAGCGTCCAGGGCGCCACAGATTCAATCTTTTGCAGGTGAGAATAGAGCGGCTGCGTGCTGACACGTTGCAGAGAAATAATCACATCCTGCATGGTCAGTTCACGACCGTGATGAAAGTGGATCGCCGGACGCAGATAGAACCGCCAGTGCAGCGAAGAAATTTGCTGCCAGTGATGGGCAATGTCCGCTTCGATTTCCCCGTTTTCCTCATTTATGCGCGTCAGCCCGCTAAAGATCTGTCTTGCAAGATGGGTTTCCGAGCGGCGGAGCGGGGCGCCAGGCAGCAGATTGAGCAGGGAACGGTAGTAGAGAATGCGCAGGATATGCTTCCCCTGACGAAAGCGTCGGCCCAGATGAGAAGCGATCATCTGTCGCACTCGATCCTTGTCGCCGACCAGTTGCACCAGCTGATCGATGCGATCCTGATCCAGCAGATCTTCCACCCGCTGCTGCTGCAGCGTTAGCCCGGTATAGAGGAAACGCAGCTGTGAACGTTTGCCGCGTCCTGCTTCCGCCTGCCATTCAAGCCAGCCAGCAGCCTGCATGGCATTTAACAGGTTACGCATATGACGACGCGAACAGTTCAGCTGCAGCGCCAGATCGTTCAGGGTGGTGGCCTGCGTTTCTCCCTGACAACATTGCCAGAGCCGGATGAACTGCTGCTGAAGCCGCGACGATGACATAAAAGAGGAACTCCTTGTCAAAACTGCTCTGTTTTTGTTGCCCCATATTACGGGCATACTGTTTATCAATGGAAGAGCGGGAGACCTTTGCCTGGCAAATGGCGCTCAACCATTATTATTCTGAGTAGGGTGCACTTACACCGCCAGCGCGCGTTATGCCTGCTGGCTTTTTTTATTTTGCTGTGCTTTCTTTTACGCTTACCTGCTTGTCTTCTTATCCGTGAAGGATCCCTGATGAAATCCTTGTTAACGCGCCAGCGCCGCATCAATCCGGTCTATGCGGCGTTTATGGCTGTCTCTTTTATGGTGGGAGTTGCCGGTGCGCTACAGGCGCCAACGCTCAGCCTGTTTCTGGCGCGTGAAGTTGATGTGCGTCCTTTCTGGATCGGCCTGTTTTACACCGTTAACGCCGTTGCGGGCATTGCCGTCAGCCTGCTGCTGGCCAAACGATCGGATAACCGCGGCGATCGCCGCATGCTGATTCTGTTTTGCTGCGCCATGGCGCTGATCAACGCCGTGCTGTTCGCTTTTAATCGCGACTACCTGACGCTGATTACCGTCGGCGTGTTTCTCTCGGCGCTGGCCAGCGTGGCGATGCCGCAAATTTTTGCCCTGGCGCGTGAATATGCCGACAGTTCGGCGCGCGAAGTGGTGATGTTCAGTTCAATCATGCGCGCCCAGCTCTCGCTGGCCTGGGTTATTGGCCCACCGTTGTCTTTTGCGCTGGCGCTGCATTACGGGTTTACCACCATGTTTCTGGTGGCCGCCGGGCTGTTTGTCATCTGCCTGCTGCTGATCTGGCTGGCGCTGCCGTCGGTGCCACGGGTCGAGCAATCGCCCGAAGTGGTGCTGACGCAAATCAGCGCCTGGCGCGATAAAGATGTTCGCCTGCTGTTCCTCGCCTCAATGATTATGTGGAGCTGCAATACCATGTATATCATTGATATGCCGCTCTATATTAGCAGCACGCTTGGCTTGCCTGACAATCTTGCGGGCTTACTGATGGGCACCGCCGCCGGACTGGAAATTCCCGCCATGTTGTTGGCGGGCCATTATGTCAAACGCGTGGGCAAACGACGCATGATGCTGATCGCGGTGGCAGCAGGGGTGCTGTTTTATCTCGGTCTGGTGCTGTTTCAGTCGCGTACTATGCTGATGGTGATTCAGATATTTAATGCGATTTTCATCGGTATTATTGCCGGAATTGGCATGCTCTATTTTCAGGATTTAATGCCGGGCAGACCGGGCGCCGCCACCACACTGTTTACCAACAGCATCTCTACCGGCGTTATTCTGGCGGGGATTATTCAAGGCGGGCTGGCAGAAACCTTTGGCCATTACGCGGTGTATTGCGTGGCGCTGGCACTGTCGGTGGTGTCGTTCTGGTTGTCGACACGGGTACGCGATGTGTGATCGCAGGCGATAAAAAAGGCCGGCATGCGCCGGCCTTTTTTATGCGGCTTATCCTCAGCTCAGCGCAGGAACGCGGGCTGATTGTGCTCGTAGCTGTCGATGGCAGCGTTATGCTGCAGCGTCAGACCAATGCTGTCGAGGCCGTTGATCATGCAGTGGCGACGGAAGGCATCAAGATCAAACGTATAGGTCTGATCACCCGCCGTCACCGTTTTCGCTTCCAGATCTACAGTAAAACGAATGCCAGGCTGCGCCTTCACCAGCTGAAACAACGTCTCAACCTCGTCTTCGCTCAGCACCACCGGCAGCAGCTGGTTGTTAAAGCTGTTGCCATAAAAAATGTCGGCAAAGCTGGGCGCAATCACCACGTGGAAACCGAAGTCGGTCAGCGCCCAGGGCGCATGCTCACGTGAGGAACCACAGCCAAAGTTTTCCCGCGCCAGCAGGATACTGGCACCTTTGAATTCAGGCTTGTTCAGCACAAACTCCGGATTAGGCTGCTGTCCGGCGTCATCAAGAAAGCGCCAGTCGTTGAACAGATGCTGACCGAAACCGGTGCGCGTTACCTTCTGCAAAAACTGCTTGGGAATAATGGCATCGGTATCGACGTTAGCGGCATCCAGCGGCGCGACAATACCGGTATGTTGCGTAAATTTCTTCGCCATGAGACGTTCCTTAATTCAGTTCGCGAATGTCGGCAAAATGGCCGGTGACAGCTGCTGCGGCGGCCATTGCCGGGCTTACCAGATGCGTACGGCCGCCACGGCCCTGACGGCCTTCAAAGTTACGGTTGCTGGTGGAGGCACAGCGTTCGCCGGGGTTCAGACGATCGTTGTTCATCGCCAGGCACATTGAGCAGCCAGGCAGACGCCATTCAAAACCGGCATCAAGGAAAATCTTATCCAGGCCTTCCTGTTCAGCCTGCGCTTTAACCGGGCCGGAACCGGGCACCACCATTGCGACCACGCCCGCCGCCACTTTACGTCCTTTGGCGATCGCCGCCGCGGCACGTAAATCTTCGATGCGTGAGTTGGTGCACGAACCGATAAACACTTTATCGATAGCAACGTCGGTCAACCGAATGCCTGGCTGCAGATCCATATAGGCCAGCGCTTTCTCAGCGGAGGCGCGCTCAACCGGATCGGCGAAAGAGGCGGGGTTAGGAATCGGCTGGTTTACGGCAATGACCTGACCCGGGTTCGTGCCCCAAGTCACCTGTGGTGCGATATCCGCAGCCTGCAGGGTGACAACGCTGTCGAATTGCGCATCGCTGTCCGATTTCAGCGTGCGCCAGTAGGCTACTGCCTGCTCCCATTTTTCGCCTTTTGGTGCGAACTGACGGCCCTGCAGATAAGCAAACGTGGTTTCATCCGGCGCCACCAGGCCCGCTTTGGCACCCATTTCAATCGCCATGTTGCACAGCGTCATGCGGCCTTCCATGCTCAGCGCTTCAATCGCTTCGCCACAGAACTCCACCACGTGACCGGTACCGCCAGCGCTGCCGGTTTTGCCGATGATTGCCAGCACGATATCTTTGGCGGTAATGCCTTCAGCCGCCTGGCCGATGACTTCGATTTTCATCGTCTTCGCCCGGCCCTGCTTCAGCGTCTGCGTCGCCAGCACATGTTCCACTTCCGAGGTGCCGATACCAAACGCCAGCGAGCCAAACGCGCCGTGGGTGGCGGTGTGTGAATCGCCGCACACAATAGTCATGCCGGGCAGAGTCATGCCTTGCTCAGGACCGATCACATGCACGATGCCCTGAAACGGGTGATTCAGATCATACAACTGCACGCCAAAGTCAGCGCAGTTCTTGATCAGTTCCTGCATCTGAATACGCGCCATCTCGCCCGAAGCGTTGATGTCTTTGGTTTGCGTCGACACGTTGTGATCCATGGTGGCAAACGTTTTCGATGGCTGACGCACCTTGCGGCCATGGGCGCGCAGGCCGTCAAACGCCTGTGGCGAGGTGACTTCGTGCACCAGATGACGATCGATATAGAGCAACGGCGTTTCGTCTGGGGTTTCATGAACGACATGTGCATCAAATAACTTCTGGTATAAGGTTTTCATTATTTTATTTTTCCTCGGCGATAAAGCGAGCAATGATGCTGCCCATCTCATCCGTGCTCACGGCAGGGCCGTCACCGGCCAAATCGCGGGTGCGGTAACCTTGTTCCAGCGCACGATTGATGGCGTGTTCAATCGCATCTGCGGCATCGGCAGCGTCCAGGCTGTAGCGCAACAGCAGCGCCAGCGACAAGATTTGCGCTACCGGGTTAGCAATATTCTGGCCGGCAATGTCTGGTGCCGAACCGCCCGCAGGCTCGTATAAACCAAAACCCTGCTCGTTCAGACTGGCTGATGGCAGCATGCCCATCGAGCCGGTGATCATGGCGCACTCATCAGACAGGATATCGCCAAACAGGTTAGAGCAGAGCAGGACGTCAAACTGCGACGGATCCTTGATTAGCTGCATGGTGGCATTGTCGATATACATATGGCTTAACTGCACGTCGGCATACTCTTTCGCAATCTCGTTAACGATTTCACGCCACATCACCGACGTTTGCAGCACGTTGGCTTTGTCAATTGAGGTCACTTTGCTACGGCGTTTACGGGCGGACTCAAACGCGATACGCGCAATGCGCTCAATTTCAAAACGATGATACACCTCGGTATCGAAAGCGCGCTCGTGCGGACCCGTGCCTTCACGGCCTTTGGGCTGACCAAAGTAGATGCCGCCGGTTAATTCGCGTACGCACAGAATATCGAAGCCTTTGGCGGCGATATCGCTGCGCAGCGGGCAAAATGCTTCCAGACCTTTATACAGCGACGCCGGACGCAGATTACTAAACAGCTTAAAGTGCTTACGTAACGGCAGCAGGGCGCCACGCTCCGGTTGTTCTGCCGGTGGCAAATTTTCCCATTTCGGGCCGCCCACGGAACCAAACAGAATGGCGTCAGCCTGTTCACAACCTGCGATGGTGGCGGGTGGCAGCGGCTGGCCGTGACGATCGATGGCGATGCCGCCCACATCATATTCGCTGGTGGTGATGCGCATGCCAAAACGCTGACGAAGGGCATCCAGCACTTTGCTGGCCTGCGCCATCACTTCTGGTCCAATGCCGTCTCCCGGTAATACCGCGATATGATAACTTTTTGACATGTTCACACCGTTTCCTTCTGTTCTGAATTAAATTTGCGCTGTAACTCTTGCTCAACCTGCTTCGCCCGCCAGATGTTGTTCAGGGCATTGACCATCGCTTTGGCTGAGGATTCGACAATATCGGTCGCCAGACCGATGCCGTGGAATTTGCGACCATTGTAATTAACGACGATATCCACCTGGCCCAGCGCGTTCTCGCCATGACCCTTGGCGGTCAGCTGATATTTCACCAGTTCGATATCAAACGCAGTAATGCGATTGATCGCCTGGTAGACCGCATCAACCGGACCGTTGCCGGTCGCCGCTTCCGCTTTCACTTCGTCGCCGCAGCCCAGATTTACCGAGGCGGTGGCGTTAATGGTGGAACCTGACTGCACGTTAAAATCGCGCAGCTGGAAATATTCCGGCTCTTCGTTCTGCTTATTAATGAACGCCAGCGCTTCCAGGTCATAATCGAATACCTGGCCCTTTTTATCGGCCAGCTTCAGGAAGGCGTCATACAGAGAATCCAGGCTGTAATCGCTCTCTTTGTAACCCATCTCTTCCATACGGTGCTTCACGGCCGCGCGTCCGGAACGCGAGGTCAGGTTCAGCTGTACCTGGTTCAGACCGATCGACTCAGGCGTCAGGATTTCGTAGTTTTCACGATTTTTCAGCACGCCATCCTGATGAATGCCGGATGAATGCGCAAAGGCGTTGGAACCGACCACGGCTTTATTCGCCGGAATCGGCATGTTGCAGATCTGGCTGACCAGCTGACTGGTGCGGTAAATTTCCTGATGATGAATGCCGGTGTGCACGTTCATGATCTGCTGGCGGGTTTTAATCGCCATGATCACCTCTTCCAGCGCACAGTTACCGGCCCGTTCGCCTAAGCCATTCAGCGTGCCTTCTACCTGGCGGGCACCGGCGATAACCGCGGCCAGTGCATTACCGGTAGCCATACCCAAATCGTCGTGGGTATGCACAGACAAAATCGCTTTATCAATGTTCGGCACGCGATTGCGCAGCTGAGCAATGATATTGGCGTATTCGCCTGGCAGGGTGTAGCCCACGGTATCGGGAATATTGATGGTGGTGGCGCCGGCATTAATCGCGGCTTCGACCACCTGACACAGATCGTCAATCGGTGTACGACCACCGTCTTCGCAGGAGAATTCCACGTCGTCGGTATAATTGCGTGAACGCTTGATCATGTGCACTGCACGTTCAATGACTTCCGGCAGGGTGCTGCGTAATTTGGTGGCGATGTGCATTGGCGAGGTGGCGATAAACGTGTGAATGCGGTAAGCATCCGCCACGCGCAAAGATTCATAAGCCGCATCGATATCCTTTTCAACGCAGCGCGCCAGTGCGCAGACACGGCTGTTTTTGATGGTGCGGGCAATGGTTTGTACCGATTCAAAATCGCCTGGCGAAGAGACCGGGAAACCGACTTCCATCACGTCAACACCCATTCTTTCCAGCGCCAGCGCAATTTGCAGTTTCTCTTTTACACTCAGACTTGCCTGTAAGGCTTGCTCACCATCACGCAGTGTGGTGTCGAAAATGATCACTTGTTGGCTCATCGTATTCATCCTTTAACGTTAGCTTCACCGTGCAACGAGCATAAAAAAACCCGCGCATGGCGCGGGTTTCTTGATTTGTTCAGGCTCGAATCAGTGTTTGATTCCGCCCACAAGTCTACCGCGCAGCAGAGGTGCGTTTAGTAGTAGACCGAGTAGGCGGGTAAAACGAATCATGAATTCAAACCTTAAAAATAGGGTGTGCCTATATTGGTACGGGAATCAGCTTTCGATGTCAACCTTGAATGCAGGGTTAATTTTTTCGATTAAAAAGTAAATTATGCTGGCTCGATCGCAAATAACAGACGATGTTAATTCGTGGAATTGTGGAGCAAGATATTTATCGGGGATATTCTTGCTTCGCAACCGGCGAGAGGCTTTTAAAGTCGTTGAAATTAAACGTTAATTTAATGATGGTTCAGTAATAAAAAAACCGATTTAAATGATTTATGGTCAGAGGTAAATTAGGTTTGAGCGCTGAAAAACAGTGGATCGCACCGCTTTTTTCACCTGCATCAACATGGCCCACTATGCTTAAGGCAGGCCAATTGTTAATAAGACTATTATCAACCTGCAAATAATCGGTGATTCAGCATAACTCTCTTTTTAGCAGCCCGGGAATTAGTCAATTCCACGCCTGAAAAGCGCGCCAGATAGTGAGCTCCTGGCGTATTTCACGCGCAAAGCCATGCTTGCCGTTTGCCTGGCCCAGGCTTCTACGGTTATGGTAATTCGACCCTTCACATCAGAAGAAAATAAAGGGTGACAGAACCCTGTACCCGATTCGGGAAATGATTTCCGGAATCTATGCGTAAACATGAGATGGCGCCTTTGCCTGGTAGCAGCTGTTTTACAGATGCAGTGCGGGCGCATCCTCAAGCCGGGAGGCAAGAATGGAGATGTTGTCAGGAGCCGAAATGGTTGTTCGATCGTTGATCGACCAAGGTGTTAAACATGTGTTCGGCTATCCGGGCGGAGCGGTACTGGATATCTACGATGCGCTACAAACCGTCGGCGGTATCGATCATATTTTAGTCCGCCATGAGCAGGGCGCCGTGCATATGGCCGATGGCTATGCACGCGCGACCGGTGATGTCGGTGTGGTGCTGGTCACCTCAGGTCCGGGTGCGACGAATGCGATTACCGGTATCGCCACGGCCTATATGGATTCAATTCCGCTGGTGGTGCTCTCTGGCCAGGTACCTTCTTCTTTAATTGGCTATGACGCGTTTCAGGAATGCGACATGGTCGGCATTTCACGTCCTATCGTAAAACACAGTTTTCTGGTTAAGCGGGCGGAAGATATTCCTGGCGCGTTGAAGAAAGCGTTCTGGCTGGCGGCCAGCGGCCGTCCCGGCCCCGTGGTTATCGATCTGCCCAAAGACATTTTAAGCCCGGCGAATAAGCTGCCCTATATCTGGCCAGAGTCGGTGAGCATGCGCTCTTACAATCCGACTACTCAGGGACATAAAGGACAAATCAAGCGTGCGTTGCAGACGCTGCTTGCTGCGCATAAACCGGTGATCTACGCCGGTGGGGGTGTGATCAATGCGGAGTGCCATGATGCGTTGCGTGCATTGGCTGAAAAGCTGAACCTGCCGGTGGTCTCTTCTTTAATGGGGCTCGGCGGCTTTCCCGCTACGCATCGGCAAAGTTTAGGCATGCTGGGCATGCACGGCACCTATGAAGCCAACATGACCATGCACAATGCAGATGTGATTTTCGCAGTAGGCGTGCGTTTTGACGATCGCACCACCAACAACCTGGCAAAATATTGTCCTGATGCCACTGTGCTGCACATCGATATCGATCCGACCTCAATTTCAAAAACCGTGGCGGCCGATGTGCCTATCGTGGGCGATGCGAAGTGGGTGCTACAACTGATGCTGGAATTGCTGGCGCAAAACGAGTCGCAACAGCAATTCGACAGCCTGCGCGACTGGTGGCAGAGCATTGAAAGCTGGCGTTCCCGCCACTGCCTCGAGTTCGATCGTACCAGCGATCAAATCAAGCCGCAGGCGGTTATTGAAACCATCTGGAAACTGACCCACGGCGATGCGTACGTTACGTCAGACGTTGGCCAGCATCAGATGTTCGCTGCGCTCTATTATCCATTTGATAAACCGCGTCGTTGGATCAACTCTGGTGGCCTGGGCACCATGGGCTTTGGTTTACCAGCCGCGCTGGGCGTGAAGCTCGCCCTGCCGGAAGAGACGGTGGTCTGCGTTACCGGCGACGGCAGCATTCAGATGAACATTCAGGAGCTCTCCACCGCACTGCAGTATGGTCTGCCGGTGATGGTGCTCAATCTGAACAACGGTTTCCTCGGCATGGTGAAACAGTGGCAGGACATGATTTATTCTGGCCGTCATTCGCAGTCTTATATGGAGTCTCTGCCCGATTTTGTTCGTTTGGCAGAAGCTTACGGTCATGTAGGGGTTTCCATCGCGCGTCCGGAAGAGCTGGAAGAGAAGCTCGCCTTTGCCCTGGCTGAACTGGCGAAAGGTCGACTGGTGTTTGTCGACGTCAATGTAGACGGCACCGAGCATGTTTACCCGATGCAGGTACGCGGCGGTGGTATGGATGAAATGTGGTTAAGCAAAACGGAGAGGACTTAATTATGCGTCGTGTGTTATCGGTATTGCTGGAAAACGAATCCGGCGCATTGTCCCGAGTGGTTGGCCTGTTTTCGCAGCGCGGATATAACATTGAGAGCCTGACCGTGGCACCTACGGACGATCCAACGCTTTCCCGCATGACCATTCAGACGGTTGGTGATGAAAAGGTGCTAGAGCAGATCGAAAAGCAACTGCACAAGCTGGTGGACGTGCTGCGCGTGACCGAGTTAGGGCAGGGCGATTACGTTGAGCGTGAAGTGATGCTGGTGAAAATTCAGGCCAGCGGCTACGGGCGCGAAGAGGTGAAACGCAGCGCGGAGATCTTCCGTGGGCAAATTGTTGACGTTACGCCGACGCTTTACACGGTTCAGCTTACTGGCACCAGCGACAAACTCGATGCCTTCCTGAAAACGGTTCGCGAAGTCGCTGAGATCGTTGAAGTGGCGCGCTCAGGAATCGTTGGCGTTTCGCGTGGCGATCGCATTATGCGCTAATCACGCTGCGTGATGATTCAAACCACAGGTAACCCGGCGATAAGTCGGGTTTTTTTATTTTGCGTCCGATCAAAAAGTGCCATCAAAAGCGGTTGCTGTAGAGAATGTTCTACTGTTAGATGTAACACATAAATTATCCATAACCCGCGTGAGGCTATTGTTTCTGCGTCAGCGAGTGGCAAAAGAATGAGGTTAAAGTGAAACTGGATGAAATCGCGCGCCTGGCCGGTGTCTCGCGCACCACTGCCAGCTACGTCATAAATGGCAAAGCGCGGCAGTATCGTGTCAGCGAAAAAACCGTTGAGAAGGTGATGGCGGTGGTGCGTGAGCATAATTATCATCCCAATGCGGTGGCCGCAGGATTACGCGCCGGACGAACCCGCTCCATTGGCTTAGTGATCCCCGATCTGGAAAACACCAGCTATACGCGCATTGCCAACTACCTTGAGCGCCAGGCACGGCAGCGCGGTTATCAATTGTTGATTGCCTGTTCTGAGGATCAGCCCGACAACGAAATGCGCTGCGTTGAGCATCTGCTGCAGCGTCAGGTTGATGCCATTATCGTTTCAACGTCGTTACCGCCTGAACATCCTTTCTACCAGCGCTGGATCAACGATCCGCTGCCGATTGTGGCGTTAGACCGCGCGCTGGATCGTGAGCACTTCACCAGCGTGGTAGGAGCCGATCAGGATGACTCCCAGGCGCTGGCGGCTGAATTGCGTCAGCTTCCGCTGAACAATGTGCTTTATCTTGGCGCGCTGCCTGAACTGTCGGTTAGTTACCTGCGTGAGCAAGGGTTTCGCGAAGCCTGGAAAGACGATACGCGGCCGATCGATTACCTTTACGTTAACAGTTTTGAGCGTAGCGCTGCGGCGGCGGCTTTCGAAGGCTGGCTGGAAACGCATGCGATGCCGGACGCGCTGTTCACCACCTCCTTTGGCTTGCTACAGGGCGTGATGGATGTGACCCTGCGACGCGAAGGGCGGCTGCCAACGGATCTGGCGATTGCCACCTTCGGCGATCATGAACTGCTCGATTTCCTCGACTGTCCGGTACTGGCGGTGGCGCAGCGTCATCGCGACGTTGCTGAGCGCGTGCTGGAGCTGGTATTAGCCAGTCTGGATGAGCCGAAAAAACCCAAGCCCGGGCTGACACGCATTCGCCGGAATTTATTTCGACGCGGCAAATTAAATCGAAAAATGGCGTAATTAAATACAGGCAGCCATGCTGCCTGTATTTAATTCCAGGTATAGCGCGCAGGAAAAATGATCTTCCGCTCATTTCTCCGGTAAATAAAAGTAAACATTGCGCATTGGCGTCAGCGATTAAATTTTTACCAACAAGACAATTCAGACAGAATGCCTGCCTGGCATGCTCTCAGACGGCTAAAGTGCGTTCAGAAATACCCTAAAATGCAGTGACTCTCACAACATCATCGATGTAATAAGATATTTCCTGCCAGAAATGTTTTCGGCTATTTAACGAGCAGCTGAAATTTTTACGTCATTATTCATCAGGTTAATTTTCCTCAAAAAGCCATTTTGCGAACCCTTTCTAAAATGGCCCGCTTTTAAATACAGGAAATAATTGTTTGCGGCCCGCGCTGCGGCTTGACAATGATTTCCCCGGCTCCGTAAACTCCTCTCGTGGGTATTTGTGGGATAAAGTGGTAAAAACAGTGAGGGCGTGGTTGGCATGTTCCGTGGGGCAACGTTAGTCAATCTCGACAGTAAAGGACGGTTTGCCGTTCCTGTTCGCTATCGCGACACGCTGAGCGCCGAATCGCAGGGACAAATGGTATGCACCATTGACCTCCATCAGCCTTGCCTGCTGCTTTATACCCTGCCCGAATGGGAAATTATCGAACGAAAGCTGTCTCGCTTATCCAGCATGAATCCCACAGAACGCCGCGTGCAGCGTCTGTTATTGGGGCATGCCAGCGAATGTCAGATGGATAATGCAGGCCGTTTATTGTTAGCGAATACGCTTCGCCAACATGCACGACTGACCAAAGAAGTGATGCTGGTTGGCCAGTTCAACAAGTTTGAACTGTGGGATGAACAGACCTGGTATCAACAAGTCAAGGATGATATTGACGCTGAGCAGTCGGCGCAGGACCCACTATCTGATCGATTGCAGGATTTGTCGCTATAGCTATGCAGGAAAATTACAAACACACCACGGTGCTCTTGGATGAGGCAGTTAACGGTCTTAACATCAAAGCAGACGGTATTTACATTGACGGCACTTTCGGGCGCGGTGGTCATTCACGCCTGATCCTTTCTCATTTAGGTGAACAGGGACGCTTGATTGCTATCGATCGCGACCCTGAAGCGATTGCCGCCGCCACATTAATCAATGATCCCCGGTTTTCCATCGTACACGGGCCTTTCTCTCAGTTAAGCGATTATGTCGATGAACGCGGCTTACGCGGCAACATTGACGGCATTTTGCTGGATCTCGGCGTCTCCTCGCCGCAGCTTGACGATGCAGAACGCGGCTTCTCCTTTATGCGTGACGGCCCGCTGGACATGCGCATGGATCCTTCGCGCGGAGTATCCGCCGCAGAATGGCTGTTGAAGGCTGATGAAGCAGATATCGCCTTTGTGCTGAAAACCTTTGGCGAAGAACGCTTTGCTAAGCGAATTGCGCGCGCCATCGTTGAGCGTAATCGCGAACAGCCAATGACGCGTACCAAAGAACTGGCCGAAGTTATCTACGTTGCCACGCCGGTGAAGGATAAGTTCAAACATCCGGCGACCCGCAGTTTCCAGGCGATACGTATCTGGGTAAACAGCGAGCTGGAAGAGATTGAAAGGGCGCTTAAAGGTGCGCTTGATGTGCTGGCGCCACAGGGCAGATTATCCGTTATCAGTTTCCATTCGCTGGAAGATCGCATCGTGAAGCGTTTTATGCGCGAACAGAGTCGCGGTCCACAGGTGCCGGCCGGCTTACCGCTGACCGAAGCGCAGCTGCAGAAGATGGGTGGTCGCGGCTTGAAAGCGTTAGGCAAAATGATGCCAGGCGAAAGTGAAGTGGCGGAGAATCCGCGTGCGCGCAGTTCGGTGCTGCGTATTGCGGAAAGGACCGACGCATGATTGGCAACGAGCGCCACAGCCTGCCGGGCGTGATTGGCGGCGATCTGCTGCGTCACGGCAAAATTCCGGTAATTACGCTGATCGCGGTGCTGGTATCGGCAGTGCTGGTAGTGACCACGGCGCATAAAACGCGCCTGTTAACTGCCCAGCGCGAGCAGCTGGTGCTGGAGCGTGACGCTCTGGATATTGAGTGGCGTAACCTGATCCTTGAAGAGAACGCGCTGGGCGACCACAGTCGGGTCGAGCGCACCGCGACGGATAAGCTTCATCTTCAACATGTTGATCCAGCACAGGAAAATATTATTGTACAGCAATAAGGAATACCCGATTCAATGAGCGCCGGGAAACGCACGCTGAAATTGAAGAAACCGGAAGATAAAGCCAGCTTTGTAAGCTGGCGTTTTGCGTTGCTGTGCGGCTGTATCCTTCTGGCGCTGGTTGGCCTGTTGTTGCGCGTAGCCTATCTGCAGGTGATTAATCCCGATCGGCTGGTTCGCGAAGGCGATATGCGCTCCCTGCGCGTGCAGGCGGTGCCAACGGCTCGCGGCATGATCAGCGATCGCGCCGGACGGCCGCTGGCGGTGAGCGTGCCAGTAAACGCCATCTGGGCCGATCCAAAAGAGTTACACGATCGCGGCGGCATCACGCTGGACAGCCGCTGGAAGGCGCTTTCCGATGCGCTCTCTATTCCGCTCGATCAACTGGCAAGCCGCGTTAATGCGAATCCAAAAGGGCGCTTCGTTTATCTGGCGCGTCAAATCAATCCCGCCATCGGCGACTACATCAAGAAACTGAAGTTGCCGGGCATTCATCTGCGCGAAGAGTCACGCCGCTATTATCCGGCCGGGCAGGTCACTTCACACCTGATTGGCTTTACCAATATCGACGGGCAGGGCATTGAAGGCGTTGAAAAGAGCTTTGATAAGTGGCTGACCGGCCAGCCGGGCGAACGCACCGTGCGTAAAGATCGCTTTGGTCGGGTGATTGAAGATGTTTCATCGGTCGACAGCCAGGCAGCCCATAACCTGACGCTCAGTATCGATGAACGCCTGCAGGCTCTCGTCTATCGCGAACTCAACAATGCCGTCGCCTTTAACAAAGCAGAATCGGGCACCGCGGTACTGGTTGATGTGAACACCGGCGAAGTATTGGCGATGGCCAACAGCCCTGCGTACAACCCTAATAATCTCAGCAACACGCCAAAAGATGTGATGCGTAACCGGGCCATCACCGACATCTTCGAGCCTGGCTCGACGGTCAAACCGATGGTGGTCATGGCGGCGCTGCAGCGTGGCGTAGTGAAAGAGAACAGCGTGCTGCATACCGTGCCATATCGGGTAAATGGTCACGAGATCAAAGACGTGGCACGTTATAACGAATTGACCCTGACCGGCGTATTACAGAAGTCGAGTAACGTGGGCGTATCCAAACTCGCGTTAGCGATGCCCTCCTCAGCGTTAGTAGATACTTACTCACGTTTTGGACTGGGGAAAGCGACCAATCTGGGATTGGTCGGGGAAAGCAGTGGTTTATATCCGCAAAAACAACGGTGGTCTGACATTGAGAGGGCCACCTTCTCCTTTGGCTACGGGCTAATGGTAACGCCGTTACAGTTAGCGCGTGTCTACGCCACCATCGGCAGTTATGGCATACATCGTCCGCTCTCCATTACTAAAGTTGATCCGCCCGTTGCCGGCGAACGTGTTTTTCCCGAGTCGCTGGTGAAAACCGTGGTGCATATGATGGAAAGCGTAGCCTTACCGGGCGGCGGTGGCGTGAAGGCTGCGATCAAGGGCTACCGAATTGCGATCAAAACCGGTACCGCGAAAAAAGTTGGCCCGGATGGTCGTTACGTTAACAAATACATTGCTTACACCGCGGGCGTTGCGCCTGCCAGTCAGCCCCGTTTTGCGCTGGTGGTGGTGATTAACGATCCACAGGCAGGCAAATATTATGGCGGGGCGGTATCGGCACCGGTGTTTGGTGCCATCATGGGCGGCGTGTTACGCACCATGAACATTGAGCCTGATGCGTTGCCGAGCGGTGATAAAAGCGAAATGGTGAACAACATTAAAGAGGGTTCCAGTGACAGATCGTAACTTGCGCGAGCTGGTGGCGCCGTGGGTAAGCGGCGCGCCATCGCGTCCGCTTCGCGACATGACACTTGATAGCCGCGCGGCGGCATCGGGCGATCTGTTTGTCGCAGTCGCAGGTCATCACGTTGATGGCCGGCATTTTATTCCGCAAGCCATTGCCCAGGGCGTGGCGGCGATCATCGCGGAAGCAGAAGGCGAAGCTGAAGACGGAGATATCCGCGACATGCATGGCGTGCCGGTTATCTATCTTGCTCAGCTGCAGCAGCGCCTTTCTGCGCTGGCGGGACGCTTCTACCAGCAGCCTGCCGATAAGCTGCGCCTGATTGGCGTGACCGGCACCAATGGCAAAACGACGACTACGCAGCTGCTGGCGCAGTGGGCGCAGCTGTTGGGTGAAACCAGTGCGGTGATGGGCACGGTGGGCAACGGCCTGTATGGCGAGTTGACGCCAGCTGAAAACACCACCGGTTCAGCGGTTGAAGTGCAGCAGCTGTTGCACAGCCTGCAACAGCGCGGCGCGACGCTGGCGGCAATGGAAGTTTCTTCACACGGGCTGGTACAGCATCGCGTTGCGGCGCTGCCTTTCTCCGCGGGCGTGTTCACCAATCTCAGTCGCGATCATCTCGATTATCACGGTGATATGGCGCAGTACGAAGCCGCTAAATGGTTGCTCTTCTCTGAACACAGCGTCGGCGTCGCCGTGATCAACGCTGATGATGAAACGGGTTTTCGCTGGCTGCAAAATCTGCCCGACGCGGTTGCGGTCACCATGGCTGAAAACCTCGAGCCGGGCTGTCGCGGTCGCTGGTTAAAAACCACCGCGGTGAGCTATCACGACAACGGCGCGACCGTTGCATTTGCCTCAAGCTGGGGCGAAGGCACAATCGAAAGCCGCCTGATGGGGGCGTTTAACGTCAGCAATCTTCTGCTGGCGTTGGCCACGCTGCTGGCGCTTGATTATCCCCTTGCGCAGTTGATCGCCACTGGCAACCAACTGCAACCGGTCTGCGGGCGTATGGAAGTGTTCAGCGCGCCAGGCAAGCCGGTGGTGGTGGTCGATTATGCCCATACGCCAGATGCGCTGGAAAAAGCGCTTGAAGCGGCGCGTTTGCACTGCAAAGGCCAGCTATGGTGCCTGTTTGGCTGCGGCGGCGATCGCGACAAAGGTAAACGTCCGCTGATGGGCGCGATTGCTGAGCAGTTTGCCGATGTTGTGGTGATCACCGACGATAATCCACGCGGCGAAGATCCCAAAGCGATAGTGGACGATATCCTCACTGGCTTGCTTGACCCGGGCCGCGCGCGCGTCGTTGCTGGTCGGGCACAGGCGGTAACTAACAGCATCATGCAGGCCAAACCTGACGACATTGTGCTGGTCGCTGGCAAAGGCCATGAAGACTATCAAATTGTCGGCAATCGCCGACTCGACTATTCCGACCGCCTGACCGTGGCGCGCCTGCTGGGAGTGATTGCATGATTACCTTCAGTTTAGAGACGCTGGCCGCTATCACTGGCGGTGAGCTGATTGGCGAAAACGTGCGCATCAGCGAAGTCACCACCGATACGCGAAAAGTCACCGCGGGCTCTCTGTTTATTGCGCTATCAGGCGAACGCTTCGATGCGCACGACTTTATCGATCAGGCTGCAGGGCAGGGCGCTGCCGCGTTATTAGTGAGTCGACCCCTCTCTACGGATATCCCTCAGGTGCGTGTCAGCGATACGCGCATTGCGCTGGGCCAGATTGCGGCCTGGGTGCGTCAGCACGCCAGCGCACGCGTGGTGGCGTTAACCGGCTCATCCGGCAAAACCTCGGTAAAAGAGATGACCGCGGCGATTCTGCGCCAGTGCGGCGAAACGCTCTATACCGCAGGCAACCTGAACAATGACATCGGCGTGCCGTTGACGCTGTTGCGCCTGACCCCACAACATCAATATGCCGTAATCGAACTGGGTGCTAATCATCAGGGCGAGATCGCTTACACCACGGCACTGACTTCGCCGGAAGCGGCGCTGATCAACAATCTTGCCGCGGCGCATCTTGAAGGTTTCGGTTCCCTCGCGGGCGTGGCCAAAGCCAAAGGCGAAATTTTTGCCGGTCTGCCCGAAAAAGGCATCGCCATTGTTAACCTGCAAAGCCATGACTTATCAGGCTGGCAGCCGCAGCTGGCGGACAAAACGCTGTGGCGTTTCACTGCTGAAGGCAATGAGAACAGCGAGTTTTACACCAGCGATCTGCAGATGACCGCGCAGGGCAGCCGCTTTACGCTGCATACCCCGCGTGGCGCGATTGCTATCACGCTGCCGCTGCCTGGTCGCCACAACATCGCTAATGCGCTGGCTGCCGCGGCGCTGGCGCTGGCAGTTGATGCGCCGCTCGACGCGATCCAGGCCGGTCTGAGCCAGTTGCAGGCAGTGCCAGGCCGTTTGTTTCCAGTGGTGCTGACGCCGGGACAGCTGATTCTTGACGACAGCTATAACGCCAACGTGGGCTCAATGACCGCCGCGGTGAATGTGCTGGCTGATATGCCGGGCTATCGCGTTTTTGTGGTGGGCGATATGGCTGAGCTGGGTGAGCAGTCGGTGCAGTGTCACCGTGACGTCGGCCAGGCCGCGCGCGATGCCGGTATCGATAAGGTGCTTAGCGTAGGTACATTAAGTCGCGATATCAGCGAAACCAGCGGCGTTGGCGAACATTTCAGCGAAAAAACTGCCCTAACTGAACGTTTACGAAATTTATTGTCCGAACATGCGGCGATGACCATTTTAATCAAAGGTTCACGTAGTGCCGCCATGGAGCAGGTAGTACAGAGCTTACAGGAGAAAGGAACATGTTAGTCTGGCTGGCCGAGCATCTGGTCGTTTTCTATTCTGGTTTTAACGTCTTTTCTTACCTGACGTTTCGCGCCATTGTCAGCCTGCTGACCGCGCTGTTCCTCTGCTTATGGATGGGCCCACGTCTGATCGCCTGGCTGCAAAAGCTGCAGATTGGCCAGGTCGTGCGTAACGATGGTCCTGAATCGCATTTCAGTAAGCGCGGTACGCCGACCATGGGCGGCATCATGATCCTCGCCTCCATTACCATTTCGGTGCTGATGTGGGCCTATCCTTCCAATCCGTACGTCTGGTGCGTGCTGTTTGTGCTGGTGGGCTACGGCATCGTTGGCTTTGTAGATGATTATCGCAAGGTCGTACGCAAAGACACCAAAGGGCTGATCGCTCGCTGGAAATATTTCTGGCAGTCGGTTATCGCGCTGGTGATGGCGTTTGGCATGTACAGCATTGGCAAGGATACGCCCGCAACCGAGCTGGTAGTGCCTTTTTTCAAGGATGTTATGCCGCAGTTGGGGCTGCTCTATGTGGCGCTGGCGTACTTCGTGATTGTCGGTACCAGCAACGCGGTCAACCTCACCGATGGGCTCGATGGCCTCGCCATTATGCCAACGGTGTTTGTGGCTGCCGGTTTTGCACTGGTAGCTTGGGCGACCGGTAACGTTAACTTTGCGGAATACCTGCACATTCCTTATCTGCGCCATGCGGGTGAGCTGGTGATCGTCTGCACGGCTATCGTCGGCGCGGGCCTCGGTTTTCTGTGGTTTAACACCTATCCGGCTCAGGTTTTCATGGGCGATGTAGGCTCGCTGGCTCTGGGCGGCGCGCTGGGCACGATTGCCGTACTGCTGCGTCAGGAGTTTTTACTGCTGATCATGGGCGGGGTTTTCGTGGTGGAAACGCTGTCGGTGATTCTGCAGGTTGGCTCATTTAAGCTGCGCGGCCAGCGTATTTTCCGCATGGCACCTATTCATCACCATTATGAGCTGAAAGGCTGGCCGGAGCCGCGCGTCATTGTGCGCTTCTGGATTATTTCGCTGATGCTGGTGCTGATCGGCCTGGCTACGCTGAAGGTGCGTTAATTATGGCTGACTATCAGGGCAGAAACGTTGTCATTATCGGGTTAGGCCTTACCGGGCTCTCCTGTGTGGATTTTTTCCTCGCGCAGGGCGTGACGCCGCGCGTGATGGATACCCGCATTGCGCCGCCTGGTATCGATAAGCTGCCCGAAACGGTCGAATGCCATACCGGCGATTTGAACCTCAGCTGGTTACTCAATAGCGATCTGATCGTCGCCAGCCCCGGTATGGCGCTGGCGCACCCGGCGCTGATGGAAGCCGCGGATGCCGGGATTGAAATCATTGGCGACATTGAGCTCTTTTGCCGTGAAGCGCAGGCGCCCATCGTGGCAATCACCGGCTCCAATGGTAAAAGTACCGTGACCACGCTGGTCGGTGAAATGGCCCGCGCTGCTGGCTGGTCTGTTGGCGTGGGCGGTAACATCGGCTTGCCCGCGCTGAGCCTGCTAAAAACCCCGGCTCAGCTGTATGTGCTTGAGCTGTCGAGCTTTCAGCTGGAAACCACATGGAGCCTGCAGGCGGCGGCGGCCACTATTCTGAACGTGACAGAAGATCATATGGATCGCTATCCGCTTGGGATGCAGCAATACCGTGCGGCCAAACTGCGCATTTATGAGCAGGCCGACGTCTGCATCGTCAACGCTGACGATGCGCTGACTATGCCGGTGCGCGGGGCGGATAAGCGCTGCGTGAGCTTTGGTATTGATGTCGGCGATTATCACCTTAATCGCCAGCAGGGCAGTACCTGGCTGCGGGTTAAAGGCGAGAAAGTGCTGAACAGCGATGAGATGAAGCTGGTGGGCCAGCATAACTATACCAATGCCCTGGCGGCGCTGGCGCTGGCCGATGCGGTTAACCTGCCGCGCGCCTCCAGCCTGAAAGCATTAACGACCTTTACCGGCTTGCCGCACCGCTTTCAACTGGTGCATGAACAGCGCGGTGTGCGCTGGATCAACGATTCTAAAGCCACCAACGTCGGCAGTACCGAAGCGGCGTTGCAGGGCCTGCAGGTTAAAGGCACGCTGTGGCTGCTGCTTGGCGGTGACGGCAAATCGGCCGACTTTTCTGCACTCGTTCCCTATTTAGCCGCCGACAATATTCGTGTTTACGCCTTTGGCCGCGATGGCGATCAACTGGCTGCGCTGCGCCCGGACATTTCCGTACGCTGCGATACGCTACAGCAGGCCGTTACGGCCATCGCATCGCAGGTGCATAGCGGTGACATGGTATTGCTCTCTCCGGCCTGCGCCAGTCTTGACCAATTTCGCAATTTCGAACAGCGCGGCGATGCGTTCGCGCAGCTGGCAAGGGAGTTAGGCTGATGAAATTTCCCGGCATAAGCCTGGCGGGAGGCCTGCCCAACCGCCTGAAAGAGTGGGTGATGGGCACCCGCGAAAAAGATACCGCCAGCATGGTGTTGTACGATCGCACTTTGCTCTGGCTGACCTTTGGCCTGGCGATTATCGGCTTTGTAATGGTGACCTCTGCATCGATGCCGGTCGGTCAGCGACTCAACGACGACGCTTTTTACTTCGCCAAACGCGACGCTTTTTATCTGATTCTGGCGCTGGGTATGGCGCTGGTGACGCTGCGCGTGCCGATGGATTTCTGGCAGCGCTACAGCAACATGATGCTGCTGGTCACGGTGCTGATGTTGCTGGTGGTGCTGGTAGTGGGTAGCTCGGTAAACGGTGCATCGCGCTGGATTGCCCTTGGCCCCTTACGTATCCAGCCAGCTGAACTCTCCAAGCTGTCGCTGTTTTGCTATCTCGCCAGCTATCTGGTGCGCAAGGTTGAGGAAGTACGTAATAACTTCTGGGGTTTCTGCAAACCGATGGGCGTGATGGTGGTGCTGGCAGTGCTGCTGCTGGCTCAGCCTGACCTCGGTACGGTGGTTGTGCTGTTTGTGACTACGCTGGCCATGCTCTTCCTGGCGGGAGCCAAACTGTGGCAGTTTTTGGCGATTATCGGCTCCGGCATCTTTGCCGTGATCCTGCTGATTATTGCTGAACCTTATCGTATGCGCCGCGTGACCTCATTCTGGAATCCATGGGAAGATCCCTTCGGCAGCGGCTATCAGCTGACACAGTCGTTAATGGCTTTTGGTCGTGGTGAGTTCTGGGGACAAGGTCTGGGGAATTCAGTGCAGAAGCTGGAATATCTGCCGGAGGCCCATACCGATTTTATCTTCTCAATCATCGGTGAAGAGCTCGGTTATATCGGTGTGGTTTTAGCACTGTTGATGGTATTCTTCGTCGCTTTTCGTGCCATGTCGATTGGCCGTCGTGCGCTGGAGTTAGATCAGCGTTTTGCCGGTTTTCTCGCCTGTTCCATAGGCGTGTGGTTTAGCTTTCAGGCACTGGTTAACGTTGGTGCGGCCGCAGGCATGTTGCCAACCAAAGGCCTGACTTTGCCGCTGATCAGCTACGGTGGTTCGAGCCTGATTATTATGTCGACGGCAATTGTTTTTCTGTTACGTATTGATTATGAAACGCGGCTGGCCAAAGCACAGGCGTTTACCCGAGGTGCACGATGAGTGGAAAGCGGTTGATGGTCATGGCAGGGGGTACCGGCGGGCATGTTTTTCCCGGTCTGGCCGTGGCACATCATCTGATGGCGCAAGGCTGGCAGGTGCGCTGGCTGGGCACCGCCGACCGCATGGAGGCGGATTTGGTACCTAAACATGGTATTGAGATCGACTTCATCCGTATCAGCGGCCTGCGCGGCAAAGGTATTAAGGCGCTGCTGGCGGCACCGGTGCGTATTTTTAACGCCTGGCGTCAGGCGCGCGCCATCATGAAGGCGTACAAGCCTGATGTGGTGCTGGGCATGGGCGGTTATGTTTCTGGCCCCGGTGGTCTTGCCGCCTGGAGCTGTGGTGTGCCGGTGGTATTGCACGAGCAGAACGGCATTGCCGGTTTAACCAACAAATGGCTGGCGAAAATCGCCACCACGGTGTTGCAGGCATTTCCTGGCGCCTTTGCGAAAGCTGACGTAGTGGGTAATCCGGTACGTACTGATGTGCTGGCGTTGCCTTTACCGGCGGTACGCCTTGCCGGTCGCACGGGCCCTGTCCGCGTGCTGGTGATAGGCGGCAGTCAGGGCGCACGCGTGCTAAATCAAACCTTACCACAGGTCGCTGCGCAGTTAGGTGATGCGATAACGATATGGCATCAGGTTGGCAAGGGTGCGCTGCCTGTGGTGCTTGACGCTTATGCGCAGCAGGGGCAAACGCAGCACAATATTACCGAGTTTATCGATGATATGGCCGCGGCCTATGCCTGGGCTGATGTGGTGGTCTGTCGCTCCGGCGCACTTACCGTCAGCGAAGTGGCCGCTGCAGGATTACCGGCGATTTTTGTGCCTTTCCTGCATAAGGATCGCCAGCAGTACTGGAACGCGCTGCCGCTGGAAAAAGCGGGCGCGGCAAAAATTTATGAACAGCCGCAGTTCAATGCGACTGTAGTAGCAGAAACACTGAAGCAGTGGGATCGCCCCACGTTACTGACGATGGCGGAAAAAGCGCGTCAGGTAGCGATTCCCGATGCAACTGAACGCGTTGCCCGCGAAGTCGTGCAGGCAGCGCGTTAAACTGGTCGGTTATACCGGCCTGTGCCGTTCAGGCACATGCTGAAACAGGTAATCAGGTAAAGATGAATACACAACAACTGGCAAAACTGCGTACTTTCGTGCCCGAGATGCGACGCGTCCGGCACATCCATTTTGTTGGCATCGGTGGTGCTGGCATGGGCGGTATTGCTGAAGTGTTGGCTAACGAAGGCTACGAGATCAGTGGCTCCGATTTAGCCCCCAACGCGGTAACCCAGCATTTAATCAATCTGGGCGCGACCGTGTTCTTTAACCATCGTCCAGAGAATGTCTCGGGCGCGAGCGTGGTGGTGATCTCCAGTGCGGTTTCGCAGGATAACCCCGAAATTGTTGCCGCCCGTGAGGCGCGCATCCCGGTGATTCGCCGCGCTGAAATGCTGGCTGAACTGATGCGTTATCGCCATGGCATTGCCGTCGCCGGCACGCACGGTAAAACCACTACCACCGCGATGGTATCCAGCATTTATGCCGAAGGCGGACTGGATCCGACCTTTGTAAACGGTGGATTGGTTAAGGCCGCCGGCACCCATGCGCGCTTAGGCAGCAGCCGCTATTTGATCGCAGAAGCAGACGAAAGTGACGCTTCCTTTCTCCATCTGCAGCCGATGGTGGCCATCGTCACCAATATCGAAGCCGATCATATGGATACTTACCAGGGCGACTTCGAAAATTTAAAGCAGACCTTTATTAACTTCCTGCATAACCTGCCTTTTTACGGTCGTGCGGTAATGTGTGTGGATGATGCGGTAATCCGCGAATTAATTCCGCGCGTCGGGCGTCACATTACTACTTACGGTTTTAGTGACGATGCCGATGTTCGTATCGAGAACTATGAGCAGCATGGCGCACAGGGCCATTTTTCGCTGGTGCGTCACGATAAACCGCGTCTTAATGTCACGCTGAATGCGCCAGGCCGCCATAACGCCCTTAATGCGGCGGCATCGGTTGCTGTAGCGACCGAAGAGGGCATCGAAGACGAAGATATCCTCGCCGCGCTGGAGAGCTTCCAGGGTACCGGACGCCGCTTTGATGTGCTGGGCGAGTTTCCGACCGACGTCGTAAATGGCTGTGCCGGTTCTGCCATGCTGGTGGACGATTACGGCCATCACCCGACCGAAGTGGATGCCACCATCAAAGCAGCCCGCGCGGGCTGGCCTGAGAAAAAACTGGTGATGATTTTTCAGCCGCATCGCTATACGCGTACCCGCGATCTCTACGACGATTTTGCCAACGTGCTGTCGCAGGTGGATGTGCTGCTGATGCTGGATGTCTATTCCGCTGGCGAAACCCCGATTCCTGGCGCTGATAGCCGGGCGTTGTGCCGGACGATTCGCAGTCGTGGCAAAGTTGACCCGATTCTGGTCCCCGATCACGATGATGTCGCCGCGATGCTGGCGCCGGTGCTTTCCGGCAACGATCTGGTGATGGTTCAGGGCGCGGGAAACATTGGTAAAATTGCCCGTACGCTGGCAGAACATAAACTGATTCCGCAGGTTAAGGAGGAGCATCATGGCTGAGAAAGTCGCAGTATTGCTGGGTGGAACGTCTGCGGAGCGCGAAGTTTCTCTCAACTCCGGTAACGCGGTGCTCGCTGGCTTAAAAGAAGCGGGTATTGATGCGCATGCGGTTGATATTCGCGATGTGCCGGTATGGCAACTGAAAGAGCAGGGCTATCACAAGGCGTTTATCGCTCTTCACGGACGCGGTGGCGAAGATGGCACGCTGCAGGCAGCGCTGGAATTTCTGAACATTGCTTACACCGGCAGCGGCGTAATGGCATCGGCGATCAGCATGGACAAGCTGCGCACTAAGTTGTTGTGGCAGGGTGCCGGGTTGCCGGTATCGCCTTACATTATGCTGTCGCGAAGTGAGTGGGACGCAGGCCTCACCGAAGAGACCACGGCAAAAATTTCTGCGCTGGGCTTGCCGCTGTTTGTTAAGCCGAGCCGCGAAGGATCAAGTGTCGGTATCAGCCGGGTAAACGAGCAGGAGGCACTGCCAGCGGCTCTCGATAATGCATTTTTGCATGACGATGAAGTGCTGATTGAGCAATTTCTGAGCGGTGCGGAATATACCGTCAGCATTGTGGGTGAGACGCTGCTACCTTCTATTCGTATCCAGACTGCTAATACGTTTTATGACTATGAAGCCAAGTATCATTCTGATGAAACGCAATATTTTTGCCCAAGCGGCTTATCAGCTGAACGCGAAGCGGAACTGGCAGCGATCGTGCTGAAAGCCTGGCGCGTGCTCGGCTGCAGCGGCTGGGGCCGGGTTGACGTCATGATGGACGGCGCCGGCAGTTTCCACTTGCTGGAAGTGAACACGTCGCCCGGCATGACCAGCCATAGTCTGGTGCCAATGGCGGCCAAACAGGCAGGAATGAGTTTCTCCGCGCTGGTCGCCCGTATTCTGGAGTTGGCCGACTGATATGTCCCAGGCGGCTTTGAACGTAAGGAATAAGGAAGCGCAGGAGAAAAAAGCGCGAACCGGTCGCAGCAATGGCTCGCGACTGGCGGGTATTATTTTTTTGCTGTTGGTGCTTGGCACCATCGCCTTCGGCGGCTTTGTGGTGTTGAAGTGGATGAACGATGCTTCGCGACAGCCCCTGTCGAAGCTGGTGGTGACCGGTAAAATTCACTACACCAAAGATGATGACATTCGACAGGCGATTCTGGCGCTGGGCGCGCCGGGTACCTTTATGTCGCAGAACGTTGATGTTATTCAGCAACAGATTGAGCGTTTACCCTGGATTCAGCAGGTTAGCGTACGCAAGCAGTGGCCCGACGAATTAAAGATTCATCTGGTGGAATACGTGCCAGTCGCGCGCTGGAATGATTTACATATGGTTGATGCTGAAGGGAAATCGTTCAGCGTACCGGCCAGCCATGTCGGCAAAGAAACATTGCCGATGCTTTATGGTCCGGAAGGCAGCGAGTCAGAAGTGTTGGCCGGATATCATCAGATGGATCAGGTGATTAAAGCGGACAAGCTTACGTTAAAAGCGGCTTCTATGACGGCGCGCCGCTCATGGCAACTGGTCACCGGCGACGACATTCGTCTTGAGCTGGGGCGCAGCGATACCATGAAGCGTTTGAACCGATTTATTGAGCTCTATCCGGCTTTGCAACAGCAGGCAACCGCAGAGAGCAAACGCATCGACTACGTCGATCTGCGTTATGACTCTGGCGCTGCCGTAGGCTGGGCTCCGGCATTTATTGAGCAACAGGATAGTCATCAGCAACAGAATCAGGCACAGGCTAAACAACAATGATCAAGGCAACGGACAGAAAGCTGGTAGTAGGTCTCGAAATTGGCACCGCGAAGGTTGCCGCCCTGGTTGGGGAAGTTCTGCCCGATGGTATGGTCAATATTATTGGCGTGGGCAGTTGCCCTTCGCGCGGTATGGACAAAGGCGGCGTAAACGATCTTGAGTCGGTGGTGAAATGCGTTCAGCGCGCCATCGATCAGGCCGAACTGATGGCAGACTGCCAGATTTCTTCGGTTTACCTCGCATTATCGGGTAAACATATCAGTTGCCAGAATGAAATCGGGATGGTTCCGATTTCCGAAGAGGAAGTGACGCAGGAAGATGTGGAAAACGTAGTGCATACCGCTAAATCGGTACGCGTGCGTGATGAGCATCGTATCCTGCATGTTATTCCTCAGGAATATGCGATCGACTATCAGGAAGGCATCAAAAATCCGGTGGGACTCTCCGGCGTGCGTATGCAGGCCAAAGTTCACCTGATTACCTGCCACAACGATATGGCGAAAAATATCGTGAAGGCAGTAGAGCGTTGCGGCCTTAAAGTGGATCAGCTTATTTTTGCCGGCCTGGCCTCCAGCTTTGCCGTGCTGACAGAAGATGAACGTGAGTTAGGCGTCTGCGTAGTGGACGTTGGCGGTGGCACCATGGATATTGCGGTCTACACCGGCGGCGCGCTGCGTCATACCAAAGTCATTCCTTATGCAGGAAATGTGGTAACCAGCGATATCGCTTACGCTTTTGGTACGCCACCAACCGATGCTGAAGCGATTAAAGTGCGCCATGGTTGCGCGCTTGGCTCTATTGTCGGTAAAGATGAAAACGTTGAGGTGCCAAGCGTCGGTGGACGACCGCCACGCAGCCTTCAGCGGCAGACGCTGGCAGAAGTGATTGAGCCGCGTTACACCGAGTTGCTAAATTTAGTAAACGAAGAGATTTTGCAGCTGCAGGAACAGCTCCGTCAGCAAGGTGTTAAGCACCATCTGGCGGCCGGTATTGTCCTTACCGGCGGCGCAGCACAGATTGAAGGTTTGGCAGCATGCGCCCAGCGTGTGTTCCATACGCAGGTGCGTATTGGCCAGCCTTTGAACATCACCGGGCTAACAGATTATGCGCAGGAGCCGTACTACTCAACGGCGGTTGGCTTGCTGCACTATGGAAAAGAGTCGCACCTTAACGGTGAGGCTGAAGTGGAAAAAAGAGCGTCAGTTGGCAATTGGTTTAAGCGGATTAACAGCTGGCTAAAAAAAGAGTTTTAATTTTAGTAAAAGGAGATCATGCTAAGCACTGTTTATGATCTCCAGGCGACAGGCACATAACGGAGAGAAATTATGTTTGAACCTATGGAATTAACCAATGACGCGGTGATTAAAGTCATCGGCGTCGGCGGCGGCGGCGGCAATGCCGTTGAGCACATGGTACGCGAGCGTATCGAAGGTGTGGAATTCTTCGCGGTAAACACCGATGCGCAGGCATTGCGCAAAACCGCAGTTGGCCAGACCATTCAGATCGGTAACAACATTACAAAAGGTCTGGGCGCGGGTGCGAATCCGGAAGTAGGGCGCAATTCGGCAGAAGAAGACCGTGAAGCCCTGCGTGCGGCGCTTGAAGGCGCTGACATGGTGTTTATTGCAGCTGGTATGGGCGGCGGCACCGGTACGGGTGCAGCACCTGTTGTAGCTGAAGTCGCTAAAGATTTGGGTATTCTTACCGTTGCGGTGGTCACCAAGCCTTTTAACTTCGAAGGCAAAAAACGTATGGCGTTTGCTGAACAAGGCATCGCTGAGCTTTCCAAGCACGTTGATTCCCTGATCACCATTCCAAACGACAAGCTGCTTAAAGTGCTTGGCCGTGGCATCTCACTGCTTGATGCATTTGGCGCGGCGAATGACGTGCTGAAAGGCGCGGTACAGGGTATCGCTGAACTGATTACACGTCCTGGCCTGATGAACGTCGACTTTGCTGACGTGCGCACCGTAATGTCCGAAATGGGCTACGCGATGATGGGTTCTGGCGTTGCCTGTGGCGAAGATCGCGCTGAAGAAGCGGCTGAAATGGCAATCTCCAGCCCACTGCTGGAAGATATCGACCTGTCTGGTGCGCGCGGCGTGCTGGTTAACATCACCGCTGGTTTCGACCTGCGTCTGGATGAGTTCGAAACCGTAGGTAACACTATCCGCGCCTTTGCTTCCGACAACGCAACCGTGGTGATCGGTACCTCTCTGGATCCAGAGATGAACGATGAACTGCGTGTGACCGTGGTCGCAACCGGTATTGGCATGGACAAGCGCCCTGAAATCACGCTGGTGACCAACAAGCCAGCCAGCCAGCCGGTAATGGATCATCGCTACCAGCAACATGGTATGGCGCCGCTGCCGCAGGAGCAAAAACCTGCTGCTAAAGTCGTCAATGACCAGGCTGCTCAGAGCAATAAAGAACCCGATTATCTTGATATTCCTGCGTTTTTACGTAAGCAGGCTGATTAAGAATAACCTGAGAATTGGGCTTCTCCGCTCTTTGTGCTAAAGTGTTCGCCCGCTGGTAACGTATACTGGCGGTCGGATGAGTAATTTTGCGAGATAATGCGATGATCAAACAACGGACATTGAAACGTATCGTTAATGCGACTGGTGTTGGTTTACATACCGGCAAAAAAGTCATGTTAACGTTGCGCCCTGCGCCGGCTAACACCGGGGTCATCTATCGTCGCACTGACTTGAATCCACCGGTTGATTTTCCGGCTGATGCAAAATACGTGCGCGACACCATGCTGAGTACTTGCCTGGTGAACGATGAAGGCGTGCGTATTTCAACGGTTGAGCATCTTAATGCGGCTTTGGCCGGTCTAGGCATTGATAACATCATTGTGGAAGTTGATGCGCCTGAAATTCCTATTATGGATGGCAGTGCGGCACCTTTCGTTTATCTGTTATTAGATGCAGGCGTTGAAGAGCTTAACAGTGCGAAGAAATTCGTACGGGTTAAACAAGCGGTGCGCGTAGAAGATGGTGATAAATGGGCTGAAATTAAACCGTTTAACGGCTTTTCACTCGACTTCACTATCGATTTCCAGCACCCGGCAATTGATGCCAGCTCACAGCGCTATCAGATGAATTTCTCTGCTGAATCTTTTATGCGTCAGATCAGCCGGGCTCGCACTTTTGGCTTTATGCGTGAGATTGAATACCTGCAATCACGTGGTCTGTGCCTGGGCGGCAGTTTCGATTGCGCTATCGTGGTAGACGATTTCCGCGTATTAAACGAAGACGGTTTACGCTTCGAAGATGAATTTGTTCGCCATAAAATGCTTGATGCCATTGGCGATCTGTTCATGTGTGGCCACAATATTATCGGCGCGTTTACCGCCTTTAAATCAGGTCATGCGCTGAACAACAAATTACTGCAGGCCGTTCTGGCCAGACAGGAAGCCTGGGAATGGGCAACCTTCGAAGATGAAGCTGAACTGCCACTGGCATTTAAAGCACCTAATTTAGTTCTGGCATAAGCCTGAACATCTGAACGACGGGTTCACGGGCAACCTCTCTCCGGCCTCTGAACCCGTCGTTTTTTATTGTCTGTTAGTCAACGCCTCCGCCATTCTCTCCGCCCTAATCAACTGCTGCTTTGCTGAACAATAATCTGGCTAATTCCGCTTTATGATTAATATCTTGAGATGTCGACGCTGCGCATTGATGATACTATTTGCCCCTAATTTCAGGTTGGTAAGCCACCGTGCATGCCAACAGTAACAGGCTTTAACAGCGCGATGCAGTCTGCATCGACTTGGTGGAACAGAGTGATCGGCATCTTTCAACGTTGGCGACAATTGGGTAAGCGCTATTTCTGGCCTCATCTCCTGCTGGGGATGGTTGCGGCCAGTTTGGGCCTGCCTGCTGCCAGCGCACAGAATCCCGATCAAAACAGCCTACGCCAGTCGCCCGCTAAAAGCCTGGCCATCGGCAATGTCGTACGATTTAACAGCCTTGCTCTGCTGGAAAGCGCACGCAAACCCAACTTCAGCGTCGATTACTGGCATCAGCACGCCATCCGCACGGTTATTCGTCACCTCTCTTTTGCGCTGACGCCACAGCGTCTGGCTGATGTTGAACAGGCCTTACCGCTGGCAGTACAAAAACATGCGTTAATCGATTCGCTCAATGCGTTGTTAACGCATCAGCCGGTTTATACCGCTCATCGTAACGCCGTTGCAGCGCCTTTGCCTTTGGCCATCAATACCTTTGCCAGCGGACTGTGGCTGTCGCAGATTCGTGGTATCCGCGCCGGACCTCATCTCTTTCTTAGCTAACTGAACTCTGCAGAGCCTTCTGCTAACGATAAAAAAACCAGTATAAAACCGCAGCAATGTGGTCGGAAAGAGACTTAATTTACTATGTTAATCAAATTACTCACCAAAGTTTTTGGCAGTAGCAACGATCGTACGCTTCGCCGTATGCGTAAAGTGGTTGAAACCATCAACAAGATGGAACCCGAGTTTGTAAAACTGTCTGATGAACAGCTCAAAGCCAAGACCGACGAGTTTCGTGCGCGTCTGGCAAAAGGCACCGCCCTGGAAGAGTTAATTCCTGAAGCCTTTGCCACCGTTCGCGAAGCCAGTAAGCGTGTATTTAACATGCGTCACTTTGACGTCCAGCTGCTCGGCGGTATGGTGCTGAATAACCGTTGCATCGCGGAAATGCGCACCGGTGAAGGTAAAACCCTGACCGCCACACTGCCTGCTTATCTGAACGCACTCACTGGCAAAGGCGTACACGTTATTACCGTGAACGACTATCTTGCCCAGCGCGATGCAGAAAATAACCGTCCGCTGTTTGAATTCCTCGGTCTGAGCATTGGTATCAACCTGCCAAATATGCCTGCGCCGGCCAAGCGTGAAGCATATGCGGCCGATATTACCTACGGCACCAACAACGAATATGGCTTTGACTATCTGCGTGACAACATGGCATTCAGTCCTGAAGAGCGCGTACAGCGTAAGCTGAACTATGCGCTAGTGGATGAAGTTGACTCCATTTTGATCGATGAAGCGCGCACGCCGTTAATCATCTCCGGTCCGGCTGAAGACAGCTCTGAACTCTATATCAAAGTAAACAAAATCATTCCGCATCTGATTCGTCAGGAAAAAGAAGATTCCGACACCTTCCAGGGTGAAGGCCACTTCTCCGTCGATGAAAAAGCGCGCCAGGTGCACCTGACCGAGCGTGGACTGGTCGCCATTGAAGAGCTGCTGGTGAGCGAAGGGATCATGGAAGAGGGTGAATCGCTCTACTCGCCGACCAACATTATGCTGATGCATCATGTCACCGCCGCATTGCGCTCACATGTGCTGTTTACTCGCGATGTGGACTACATCGTGAAAGATGGTGAAGTGATCATCGTTGATGAGCACACCGGCCGTACCATGCAGGGACGTCGTTGGTCAGATGGCCTGCATCAGGCTATCGAAGCAAAAGAAGGCGTTGAAATCCAGAACGAAAACCAGACGCTGGCTTCCATCACCTTTCAGAACTACTTCCGTTTGTACGACAAACTGGCAGGCATGACCGGTACCGCCGATACCGAAGCATTTGAATTCAGCTCTATCTACAAGCTGGATACCATTGTGGTGCCAACCAACCGGCCGATGGTGCGTAAAGATCTGCCTGATTTGGTCTACATGACCGAAAAAGAGAAAATCGACGCGATCATTGAGGATATCCGCGAGCGTACCGCGAACGGCCAGCCCGTGCTGGTGGGTACCATCTCGATTGAAAAATCAGAGGTGGTTTCTAATGAGCTGACGCGTGCAGGTATCAAACACAACGTTCTTAACGCCAAATTCCACGCCCGTGAAGCGGACATCGTTGCACAGGCAGGCCAGCCGGGCGCGGTGACCATCGCTACCAACATGGCAGGTCGTGGTACCGATATCGTGCTGGGCGGCAGCTGGCAGTCAGAAATTGCCGAACTGGCCGATCCGACGCCAGAGCAAATCGCAAAAATTAAAGCTGACTGGCAGGTTCGCCACGATGCCGTTCTGGCTTCAGGCGGCCTGCACATTATCGGCACCGAGCGCCACGAATCTCGTCGTATTGATAACCAGCTGCGCGGTCGTGCCGGTCGTCAGGGCGATCAGGGTTCATCACGCTTCTATCTGTCGATGGAAGATGCGCTGATGCGTATTTTTGCCTCCGATCGCGTTTCTAACATGATGCGTAAACTGGGTATGAAGCCAGGTGAAGCGATTGAACACCCATGGGTGACCAAAGCGATTGCCAATGCGCAGCGCAAAGTGGAAAGCCGTAACTTTGATATTCGTAAGCAGCTGCTGGAATACGATGACGTTGCTAACGATCAGCGCCGTGCTATCTACAGTCAGCGTAATGAGCTGCTTGATGTTTCTGACGTCAGCGAAACCATCAACAGTATCCGCGAAGATGTGCTGAAAACCACCATCGATACCTACATTCCGCCACAGTCGCTGGAAGAAATGTGGGATGTTGCCGGCCTGGAAGAGCGTCTGAGAAACGATTTCGATCTCGATCTGCCGATTGCACAATGGTTGGATAAAGAGCCGGATCTGCATGAAGAGACGCTACGCGAACGTATCATGAGCGAAGCCATAAAAGCCTACGCCGCGAAAGAAGAGATTGTCGGCACCGAAATGATGCGTAATTTTGAAAAAGGCATCATGTTGCAGACGCTGGATTCATTGTGGAAAGAGCATCTGGCCGCGATGGATTATCTGCGTCAGGGCATCCATCTGCGTGGCTATGCACAGAAAGATCCTAAGCAGGAATATAAGCGCGAATCTTTCGCCATGTTTGGCGCCATGCTGGAATCACTGAAATATGAAGTGATCAGCACGTTGAGCAAGGTTCAGGTACGCATGCCGGAAGAAGTGGAGCAGATGGAGCAGCAGCGTCGCGAAGAAGCTGAGCGCCTGCAGCAGCAGCAGCAGTTAAGCCATGTCGATGATGAAACCGTTGAGGCCGCTGAACTGGCGACGCAAAGCGGCGAGCGCAAAGTAGGACGTAATGATCTTTGCCCATGCGGTTCCGGTAAGAAATATAAGCAGTGCCATGGCCGTCTGGCATAATCCTGACCCGGCATAAGCACCTGAGAAAAAGCCAGCGCAAGCTGGCTTTTTTATTGCCGTTTTTAAACCTGTTTTTTGCTTTATCGTTTTATCGCAATAATAACCTGGTGGCCGCTCGTTGATTTTGCTTACAGGACACGGGCCTGTTAACAGCACTGGCTTTAACGCCGTTATCTGCTCATTTTTTCCGTAATGGTTTATTTATGTTAATGCGATTAATGGCGTCATCAATGAGGTTGAATGAAGTTCGGAGCAGGAGAATACCTCGTCTCTGCCGCATTTTTTATATTTAACCGGTACATTATTTATCGATATCAGGCTATCTGTCGCCTTTTGTTTAGCGCGCAAGGCATTGCCATATGGTCATGGTTTATCGGTCAAATAAGATGTGTGCTCACGCAGATCAATGCTTTCAGGCTGATGCCATGCCAGCAAGTAACAGCATGAAATTCGGCTGGAAAGTTACTTACTTCAATGGGTTGGCTTGTCAGGTTGGCAAGATTATCTCGCGAGATCATGCCTGGCGATCTCTTCCATGAGCTTAGTATTAAAACGAATGCCATAGCAGGGAACGGTAATTAATAGCTTTTCTGATAATCCATACCGCTTTAGTAACGCGCGGCTTTGAAATATGAGCTGATGATAATTATTGTCGCCTATCCTCAGATGATTTTCATGCCACACGGTGGCGATGATACTTTTTTTACGGTTGATATTGAAAAACATGCAATAAAAAAGCCGCTTCTGTGCCTCATTCAAGGGGATAACCTGGTTGGCGGGATGATAGGTCAGCGTATTCATAACGCCATCAACCGAAAGAATATCTTTAAACGTCGCGCACTGCATTCCGATAATGTCTGCGCTATTAGTGGTGCCATCCGAAGATGCTTTTATCGGTGCTAAGGTCATCATATTCAGTATTCGGTATATATCATGTTCATCCAGATTCAACAGGCAGATTAACGTTTTGCAGCGGCACCAGCAGCAAGACCTGTCTTGTTCAGTGGTGAGTTCCGACTTCAAACGAATTGAAAGATAGAGACGCATTAACAATGACTTACTCATGCTTTAAGATGGGCTTTATGACGTATCTCAGGAGTCTCTATCCATGAAGCACTTACAGGTCGCGGTCGGCGTTATTCGCAACGCCAGCCATGAAATTTTTCTTGCGCAGCGTTCATCAAGCTCGCATATGGCAAATATGTGGGAGTTTCCCGGCGGAAAAATCGAGTCGGGAGAGAGCGCGCAGCAGGCGCTGGTGCGTGAGCTGGCTGAAGAAACCGGTATTGAGGTGACGCAGGCAGAAGCCATCGGCTCTGCCGATCACACCTATGAAGATGTGCGGGTTACACTGCATTTTTTCCTGGTGGAACAGTGGCAGGGTGAACCCTGGGGTCGGGAAGGGCAGCCACAACGTTGGGTTAAGCAGGCTGAGTTGGTAGCGGAAGAGTTTCCGCCGGCCAATCATGCGCTTATCGCCCGTTTACGTCAGGAAGCCGCCCAGTTAGCGAACTAGTCGTCGTTACGCGGCTCCAGCTCGCTCCAGTCATCGCTATCGGAGAGATCGTTATTGCTGGCAATACGTTTCTCTTCGTTAGCCCATTCGCCTAAATCGATTAGCTGACAACGTTTGCTGCAAAAGGGACGCCACGGGCTTAGCTCATCCCAAATCACCTCTTTTTTACAGGTTGGACAGTTAACGATGGTCACGTCTTTTTGCATCTTATTAATCCTTAACAGCAGGCGAGCCCAAAATCGAGCCGCGCCGGTACTTCACCATGCTCGCTATCAAGCGGCAGAAAACGAATAGCATAACGACTTTTATGACCCGATACCTGCGGATAGAGCGAATCCTCCAGCGTCAGCTGCAAACGCAATAAATCTGCGCCTTCGGCATTATCCTGGAAAAAACCGTTCAGGCTGGTGTGGGTGCGAAAGGTCGCCGATTGACGAATCAGGTCGAGAATAATGGTTAGCGTATCACTGAGCGGACTCAACGAAGCGAGCCAGGTGTCCACTTGACGATCGCGCTGAGCCTGATCGATATGCAACCAGATGTGCAGCGTTGGCAGATCAAAACTGCAGCAGCCGCCGGGTATGCTCAGCCGCTGACGCACCAGCGCAATCAGGCGGTCTTCCCGCAGCAGTTGTCCAATGCGCGGCGCCGCCAGCAGTTGACTTGACTGCGCCTTCAACCGGTCGCGCAGCTGTCCCACCACTGCCATATCGACGCCAGGCACATCAGCCCAGGCGAGCAGCTTCTGCTGTTGACGCTCCAGTTCTTTGGTCATTTCCGTACGCAACTCTCCCCGATCGAACACATCCAGCAGATCGCCCATGTTGCGGAAAAAGGTCAGCGCGGTGAGGTGATCGGCGATGTAGCGGCTGCCCTGAAGTTGCGCCAGCAGAAATTCGATGCGCAGCCAGGTGCGCATTTTCTCATTTAATGGGTGCTCAAAAAGAATGTTGGTCATGCTTCTGATCCTGTTTTGCTGCTGCCAGCGCCAGATAGCGCTGATGCAGTTCAGCAACGCGCGGCAATACCGATTCCGGCGTGCCGTTATTATCAATAATGTCGTCCGCCACGGCGAGTCGTGCTTCTCGCGTCGCCTGAGCGGCAAGAATATTTTGTGCCTGTTCCAGACTGACGTTATCGCGCGCCAGTGTGCGCTGTAGTTGGATTTCACGATCAACATCGACCACCAGCACGCGGTCAGCTTGATGATAAAGATGATTCTCCACCAGCAGCGGCACCACCCACAAACGCCAGGGTGAGTGGCAAAGCGCCAGCTGACGCTGCGTTTCCTGCTGAATCAGCGGATGCAGCAGCTGATTTAACCAGGTTTTCTCATCGGGTGAACCAAAAATAATCTCACGCAGGCGGCTGCGGATAAGCTGACCCTGTTCATTCACTATCTGAGCACCAAAACGTGCCTCAATAGCAGCCAGTGCGGGCGTGCCGGGCTCAACAACCTGGCGGGCGATAATATCAGCGTCGACCATATCGACACCAAGATTGACAAAGGCATTCGCGATGGTGCTTTTGCCGCTGCCGATGCCGCCGGTAAGCGCAACCGTATATGACATAACCTGTGTGCTCGCTGGTTGATGACTGCAAAAGGTGAGAACGGCCACACTGCAGATGTAGGGAAAAATATTAACGGATTGTAGCGTAAATCCCGCAAATCTCGCACTCTTGTCATGCCGTTTTTGGCGCGTATGATAACGTCACTGGAGCGGGCGTATTTGCCAGTTTTGCCACTAACCAGGAAATCTCCATGCGTATTGAAGAAGATATCAAGCTCGGCTTTAAAGATGTGCTAATCCGGCCTAAACGCTCAACGTTGAAAAGCCGATCGCAGGTTGAGCTTGCCCGCGAGTTTACCTTTAAACACTCCGCAATAACCTGGTCAGGCGTGCCTGTGATTGCCGCGAATATGGATACGGTGGGCACCTTTACCATGGCTGAAGCGTTAGCGGCTTTTGATATTCTCACCGCGGTACACAAACACTACAGCGTTGAGCAGTGGCAGGCCTTTGTACAGCGCGTACCGGAAAGTGTGCTCAGCCACGTTATGGTTTCCACGGGGACTTCTGAAGCTGACTTCCTCAAGCTGAAACAGATCCTTGCACTTTCGCCACGCCTGAACTTTATCTGCATCGACGTTGCTAACGGCTATTCAGAGCACTTCGTTGAGTTTTTACAGCGTGCGCGTGAAGCCTGTCCGGGAAAAACCATCTGTGCGGGTAACGTAGTCACCGGCGAGATGGTGGAGGAGCTAATTCTTTCCGGCGCGGATATTGTCAAAGTCGGTATTGGCCCCGGTTCGGTCTGCACCACGCGTGTCAAAACCGGCGTCGGTTATCCGCAGCTTTCCGCGGTGATTGAATGTGCCGATGCCGCTCATGGGCTCGGCGGGCAGATCGTCAGTGATGGCGGATGCGCCGTGCCAGGCGATATCGCGAAAGCCTTTGGCGGCGGGGCCGATTTCGTCATGCTGGGCGGCATGTTGGCAGCGCACGATGAGTGTGAAGGCACGGTGGTGGAAGAGCAGGGTGAACAGTTTATGCTGTTTTACGGCATGAGCTCTGAGTCAGCAATGAAACGCCATGTTGGCGGTGTGGCGCAGTATCGTGCAGCTGAGGGTAAAACGGTGCGTCTGCCGTTGCGCGGACCGGTTGAAGAGACGGCGCGCGATATTCTCGGCGGCCTGCGTTCTGCCTGTACTTATGTCGGCGCAGAAAGGCTTAAAGAGCTGACCAAACGCACTACCTTTATTCGCGTCAATGAACAGGAAAACCGCGTTTTTAATCGCTGATATTGCCTGTTGCGGGCTGGTGAGCATCTTGCTTTCACCAGCCCGGATTAACGTGCTTAATGCAACGCATCGCCCAGTCCAAAAATGGGCAGATACATGGCGATAACCAACACGCCAACAATCACCCCGATCACCACCATCATCAATGGCTCTAATGTGGCCGCCAGCTTATCCGCCTGCTCATGGGTTGAGGTTTCATGCCATTCAGCAAGGCGAGTTAACAGGGTATCCAGCGCACCTGCCTCTTCGCCAGACTTAATCAGCTGATAGCAGAGTGGCGTGAACAGCGAGCCCTGAATCGCCTGATGCAACGGCATACCACCGGAAATATGCTGCTGAATGGCAACGACCTCTTCGCGCCAGATCGCCTGATCCAGCGTTTTTTCCACCGCCTGCAGACTTTGTAATAACGTTAGCCCGGCACTTTGCGTCAGGCTCAGGGTAGTGAAAATTCGGCTTAGCTGGCTGCCACGATACAGTGAAGATATCAACGGCAGCCACAACAGCAGTCGCTGCTCCCGGCGTCTTACTGAAACAAACCGTTGCCGCTGGCGACGCCAGACAAGGAGTAAGGCGCTCATGGAAGCGGCCAGCGGTAAAAATGCTGACTGTAGCCATTCTGAGAAGCCCATTACCGCAGCGGTAAAAGCGGGAAGAGGCGAGTCAAAAGAGTCATAAATTGCGACAAACTCGGGTAATACAAACAGCAGCATGCCGCCGCTCACCGCACCAGCAACCAACAAAATAAACAGCGGATAGCGCAACGCTTTGATGACTTTTTTCTGCAGCTGTTGCTGCCGCTCCTGTTGACCCGCCAGCTGCTGACAACAGCTATCGAGTTGACCGGTGACTTCGCCTACCTGCATCAGCGCAGGAAACAGTGGGCTGAAGATGGTTGGCCATTGTTGCAGCGCAGTGGAGAAGGGATCGCCACGTGAAACCTGCTCCTGTAATGCGGCAATCAGAGCACGCCAGCCCGCATGCGGATGCCCTTCACCAATCAGACGCAAAGCATCGGCCAGCGTCATGCCTGCCTGCAACAGCGTGGCAAGCTGGCGAATGAAGTTGATTTTCTGATCGCCTTTCCACTGGGCGGCGCGATAGCGTTTCTGCTGGCGACAACCAATCGGCAGCAGATCTTTTTCTATCAGCCGCATGACGGCCTGTTGCCGATCGGCAGCCAGCATTTCGCCCTGATGCAACGCGCCGTTATCGTCCATAGCCTGCCAGCGAAACAGTACGCAGTCAGCCATGCTCACTGCCTACAATGCGATTCACCTCATCCAGTGAGGTTTCGCCGCGGCTGACCGCCAGCAACCCTTCGCTGAACAGATTGCGCATGCCCTGCTGCTGTGCCAGTACCAGCAGCTGATCCGCTGAGGCTTCTGCAGCAATGGCGTTCTGCATCTTGCCGTTAATCGGCAGCAGTTCAAACAGCGCCAGCCGACCGTAATAGCCGGAAAAGCAGTGATCGCAGCCGGGGGCGCGCCAGGTTTGTAGCGTGCCGGGCCAGACCGCCGGAGGAAAATGTGCCAGCGCCTCCGCTGGCTGACGGCAGTGCGCACACAGCCTGCGTACCAGGCGCTGCGCAATAATTAACTTTAGCGCTGAACCCAACAGATAACCGGGGATCCCCATCTGTCCAAGGCGCGTCAGCGTTTCGCTGGTGGAGTTGGTGTGCAGCGTGGAAAGTACCAGGTGACCAGTCTGCGCGGCTTTGACCGCAATCTCCGCCGTCTCCGCATCGCGTATTTCGCCGACCATAATGATATCGGGATCCTGACGCAGCAGGGATCGCAGCACCAGGTTGAAATCAAGTCCGGCGCGAGTATGAATCTGCGTCTGATTGATACCTGCCAGCGGGATTTCAACCGGATCTTCGACGCTACAAACATTTTTCTCGGGCTGGTTGAGTGCGCTAAGGCCGCTATAGAGCGTGAAGGTTTTGCCGCTGCCGGTTGGGCCGGTTACCAGAATTAATCCCTGAGGTTTTGCCAGCGCCTCGCGATAGAGACGAAGCAGCGGGGCGGGCATGCCCAGTTTCTCCAGGGCAACAGAATGCGCTTCGCTTTGCAGCAGTCGCACCACGCACTTCTCGCCATAGCGGGTCAACAGCGTTGACAGCCGAAAGGAGGCGCTCTTCTCTGTCAGCGTAATGCTGAACTGGCCGTCCTGCGGCAAACGTCGCTCGGCTATATCCAGACTGGCAAGGATTTTCAGACGGGCGATTAATCCTGCGGGTGCCACATCCGGCAACTGGGTCAGAATTTGCAGCACGCCATCAATGCGTAGACGAACGCGCAGGCCATGCTGCTGCGGCTCAATATGTACATCGGAAGCCCGGCGTTGGATAGCCTGAGTGAGTATCGCCTCAACGGCATCAATCGCCGATTCTGCTGGTGGCTGTTCACGCACGGCGTCAGGATTGGCACAGGGGGCATATTGCTCAAGCCGGGCAGGCGGCCACTGTTCAACCTCAACGCGACACTGCGTGGCAAAGCGCAGCGCTTCGGTCATCTCTGCAATGGATGAGGCGTCCTGCGCAATGGCCACGCGCAACATCTGCTCATCGTGATGCAGAACCACTGCGCGATATTGCTGGCAGAGCATATCCAACGGACGACGGGTAGACGTTTTCATGCTCATCCCTGCTTATCGTCGAAGCGGAACACATTGAGGCAGTTATCCTGCAAGCTGCTGTTGTCACTGGTGCAGGCGCGTTGCCAGCTCATCTGCCCCTCATTGCTGTTCCAGAGCGGGCTCATCACCACATTCAATCCGCTGAGGCTTTCCTGCCCGGTTAGCGTAATGGCTCCGGCATTTACCGCCACGCTGGCGACATAACGTGAACCTTTTGCTGCCGGAATACCGTTCTCGCCAGCATTACAGTTAGCGGTTGCGCCACGCTCAATGGTGCAGAGCTCTACTGCCGTTTTATAGGGCACCATGGTTTGCAGCATGTCAGTCAGGGCGGCGCGCTGCAGGTAATTCTGATAGGCCGGCAGGCCAATGGCGCTGAGTATGGCGACAATGCCAATGACGATCATGAGTTCAATCAGGGTAAATCCGCGTTGCATTTCCATAGCCATCTCCTCCGTTGTGGTAGAGCGCTATGCTGCAATAGCGCCCGGCAGGCAGCCACAGGGGAAAATCCATGCTGGAAGCGCTGGCGCAAAGAAGATTCACGTTTTACATGGGATGAGAAAAGTTGCCGAGCCAGCGCACAAATTTTTCAGAGAGGGAGACAGAAAAGCCATCCTGCAGGATGGCCTGTACCGATAAAGCGTTACTGAAAGCGCATGGAGAGATCCAGCGCCCGCACATGTTTGGTCAGAGCGCCAACCGAGACGAAATCTACCCCAGTGGCGGCGATAATCGGTAACGTCGCTTCCGTAACGTTGCCTGATACCTCCAGCAGCGCGCGCTGCTGATTCTGCTCCACCGCCTGACGCATCATGTCGGGTGTGAAGTTATCCAGCATCACAATATCGGCTCCGGCATTCAGCGCCTGTGCCAACTCATCAAGCGATTCAACCTCCACTTCCACCGGCACATCGGGATGCAGCCATAACGCTTTTTCCACGGCCTGCGCAATTGAGCCCGTGGCGATAATATGATTTTCCTTAATCAAAAACGCATCGGCCAATCCCAGACGATGATTGCTTCCGCCGCCGCACAGCACGGCATATTTCAGCGCGGTGCGTAGTCCAGGCAGCGTTTTGCGCGTATCCAGCAGTCGCGTTTGGGTTCCGGCCAGCAGCGCCACATAACGAGCCACTTCCGTTGCCACACCGGAAAGCGTTTGCACAAAGTTTAGCGCGGTGCGCTCGGCGGTGAGAATGATGCGCGCGGGCCCATGCAGGGTAAAAAGCACCTGATTGGCCAGCAGTCTGTCGCCATCGTCAACCTGCCACTGAATGCTGACCTGGTGACCCAGCTGAGCAAACACCTCTTCGACCCAGCGTTTACCACAGAAAACGCCTTCTTCGCGGGTAATTACCGTTGCCTGAGCCACTTTATCCGCAGGCAGAAGCAGGGCAGTCAAATCGTTATCAGCATCGATTGTGCCGCCAAGGTCTTCACGCAGGGCCAGCTCTACGGCAGGGGGAATATCGTTGCCAATGCGGCTCAGCAACGCAGTTTTACGGCTGTCATGATCATAGCGGCGGGCGGTCATATCCCTCTCCAGACGGAAAAATAAGCGGATACTGTAGTGTTTTTACCCGCTGTCTGCCAGCAGAAGACGCCATTTTGTTTAGTATCCTTAACAATACGTTGTGTCATGTGAGAAGGTGCTGCTGTTGGGCTATTCCTGCCAATAATTTGCCAGGCAACCATGCTACTCTTTCAGCGTGACGTTGATTAAGGAGTAACGCATGCAGTTGCAGCAGGGCTGGATTGATGAAGCCAGAAAGGTGGAATCTCCGCATTTTAACGAGCGTCCCGCTAACGAAGCCCCTTCGTTACTGGTTGTCCACAACATCAGTCTACCGCCCGGAGAATTTGGTGGCCCGTGGATTGACGCGCTTTTTACCGGCACCCTCGATCCCGCTGCGCATCCCTACTTTGCTGAAATACATCAGCTTCGCGTCGCCGCACACTGCCTCATCCGTCGGGATGGCGAAATCGTGCAGTATGTGCCTTTTAACGCCCGGGCGTGGCACGCCGGTGCCTCCTGTTTTCAGGGGCGTGAAAACTGCAATGATTTCTCGATGGGTATTGAGCTGGAGGGCACTGACGATGTGCCTTATACCGAAGCGCAATATCAGGCGCTGGTGCGCGTTACGTTACTCCTGATGCAACACTATCCGCTGACGCTGGAACGTATCACCGGCCACAGCGATATCGCCCCGACGCGTAAAACCGATCCGGGTCCTGCTTTTGACTGGCCATACTTCCGCCAGTTGCTGACACATTCACTTCATGACTCACGGAGCATTCGGCATGACGCTGTTTAGCCTGTTACTGGTTTTAGGTTGGGAACGCTTGTTCAAAGTCGGCGAGCACTGGCAGCTTGAGCATCGGCTGGAGCCACTGTTTCGCCATCGCCGCCGTTTTTCACTGCTGAACACGCTGCTGATGACCCTGCTGGCCATGGCGGTGGTCTGGATCTGCATTCTTGGGTTGAAAGGTATACTGTTTGGCATACCGCAGCTGCTGTTTTGGATGGCGATTGGCCTGCTCTGCATTGGCGCGGGCAAGGTACGTTTGCACTATCACGCTTACCTGAAGGCAGCGACGCAGGGCGATCATCACGCGCGCGATACCATGGCCGAAGAGTTAACGCTGATTCACGGCGTACCGCCTGAGTGTTCGGAAGGGGATTTTTTGCGTGAGCTACAGAATGCGCTGCTGTGGATTAACTATCGCTTCTATCTGGCTCCGCTGTTCTGGTTTGTTATCGGCGGTGCCTGGGGACCGGTACTGCTGATGGGCTATGCGTTTTTGCGTGCCTGGCAAGGCTGGCTGGCCCGTCGACATTCTCCGCTGGAACGTGCGCAGTCAGGTGTGGATGCCATTTTACACTGGCTGGACTGGATTCCGGTGCGCCTGGCGGGTGTTGCTTATGCGCTGTTAGGGCACGGCGAAAAAGCGCTACCCGCCTGGTTTGCTTCACTTGGCGATCGGCACCGTTCGCAATATCAGGTGCTGACCAGCCTGGCGCAGTTTTCACTGGCGCGCGATCCGCACCTTAGCGCGGTACAAACTCCGCGCGTGGCGGTCAGCCTGGCAAAAAAAGTCTCGTTGGTGCTGGTGGTGGTGGTGGCCCTACTGACCATCTACGGTGCGCTGGTTTAAGGTGAATCCGCTGGCGGCACGCCGAAGTCTGGCATGCCGTCGGCGCGCCAGGCGAAGGGCTTAATGCGGGTGTGCCGGTTGGGATCCCACAGCGGATCGCCTTCGATTTCCGTATAGTTGCGCGCGTGGTAAACCAGCAGCGGTTGACCCTGTTCATCGGTAGTAAAACTGTTGTGCCCCGGGCCAAACTGTTGGTTCTCCCAACTGGTGGTGAATACCGGATCGGCGGATTTATGCCAGTTGTCCGGGTTCAACAGATCGGCATCTTCATCAATCCACAGCAGACCCAGCGCATAATTTTCATCGGTGGCGCTGGCGGAGTAGGTGACAAAAAGCCTGCCGCCGTGAACAATCACCGCTGGCCCCTCATTCACCAAAAATCCGCGACATTCCCACTCAAATTCAGGTTTGCTGAGCATCACCGGCGGTCCTTTCAGCGTCCATGGGTTTTCCAGTTCAGCCAGATAGAGGTTTGAATTGCCTGCGATGGCCGGATCCTTTTGCGCCCACAGATACCAGTTTTTACCCTGATGATGAAAGCTGGTGGCATCCAGCGAAAAGGAGTCTATCGGCGTGTGTACCCGACGCGGCGGCTGCCACTGGCTGGCTACCAGCGGATCGTCGTGGTCGCTAACCAGCGCATACATGCGATGTTGAAACAGGCCCTCTTTGATTTCGCGCCCAGGAGCAGCGGCAAAGTAGATAACCCACTGCTGGCCGATGCGGTGCAGTTCAGGCGCCCAAATCAACTCGCTCAGCGGCCCGCTGTGATCTTTCTCCCACAGCGTAACCGGTTCAGCTTCACGCAGGCCCATCAGGCTGTCGGCGGCGCGCAGCTCCAGCCGATCGTACTCCGGCACCGAAGCGATAAAATAGTAGTGGTCTTTATGGCGCATAATCTGTGGATCGGCGCGCTGAGGTATAAAGGGATTGGGTAGATGAAGGCTCATTTTACCTCTCCAGGTTTAATGGTGGCAGCGTGGCTGGGGCGAATCTCGTGCAACTCGCGAAAATTCTCCCGACGTAGCGCCAGATCCTGCTGAATGGTATGCATCAGGCGATTATCCACTTTCAACAGGCGAACGACACCCGCAGTAATCAGATAGCCAACGGCGGGGATAATGGTAAACATCAATACAATACCGTGCAGCGTATCGCCAGACTGCTGTTTTGCACCGGCGTCGTAACCGTACCAGGAGAGCAGGAAGCCCACCAGCGCGCCTGCGACCGCCAGTCCGACCTTAAGGAAAAACAGGTTGCCGGAGAAACTGATGCCGGTGCTGCGCTTGCCGGTTTTCCACTCGCCGTAATCGTCAACGTCGGCCATTAATGACCAGTGCAGCGGTGATGGGATCTGATGCAGGATATTCAGTACAAAATAGGCGGCGACCACCAGTGTGGTGGCATGAGGATTGAGCCAGTAGAATCCGCAGGAAAAAATGGCGAGCAGAATATTGGTCCAGAAAAAGACCTTGAGTTTGCACCAGCGGTCGGTCAGCACCTTGGCCAGCGTACTGCCAATCATCATGCCAACCACGCCGAGGCTGATAAACAGCGTAGCGAAGTGGGTCGACTGACCCATAACCCATGTTACGTAATACATGGTGGCTGCCATGCGAATGAAGCCGGGGCAGACGTTACAGAAAGTCAGTAGCAGCATGCGCACCCACTGGTCATTTTTCCAGACGTCGCGCAGATCGTTTTTCAAATCGTCGTTGTTTGGCACCGCCGGGCGAATACGTTCACGCACGGTGGCAAAACAGAACAGGAACATAAAGAAGCCGATCAGGGCCAGCACGCTCATCGCCATCTGATAACCGCGCGCCTTGTCGCCCTGACCGAACCAGTCGACCAGCGGCAACAGTGACAGCGATAAAATCAGCGTGGCCACGCCGACCATCACAAAACGGTAAGACTGACAGGAGACGCGCTCATGCGGATCGTTAGTAATCACGCCGCCCAGAGAACAGTAAGGAATACTGATGGCGGTGTAGGTCAGCGACATTAAAAAGTAGGTCACAAAGGCATAGATGACTTTGCTGTTGTAGGTCCATTCCGGCGTGGTAAACATCAGTACGCTGAACAACACATAGGGCAGCGACATCCACAGCAGCCAGGGGCGAAAACGTCCCCAGCGACTCTGCGTACGATCGGCAATGGCGCCCATAATCGGGTCAGTGACCGCATCCAGCACGCGAACCGACAGCAGCAGGCCGCCGACCAGCGCCGGTGCCAGGCCAAAAATGTCGGTGTAAAAATAGGTGAGGAATAACATGATAGCGCCATTGATCATGTTGCAGCCGGCATCGCCCATGCCGTATCCGAGCTTCTCCCGGAATGTTAAAGCCGATCCTTTCATGGATAAATCCTCTTCCGCAATTAGTAAGCGGAGATTATCTATGTTAATCAGCGAGATGACCGGCAATAAACTGCCGCGATGATGGACAAAACGGTTATTAGAGGAAAAGTGTGAGGGGAGTAGCAAAGCGGGCCAGGGCGGCCCGCTTGTTATCAGGCTTTCTGCAGACGGTTTTTCACCGCATAACCGACAGCCAAAATCACCAGCCAGACCGGGATCAACCAGACTGAAATGCTCATGCCTGGCGTCATGGCCATGATTACCAGAATGCCCACCATAAAGGCCAGACAGATCCAGTTGCCGAGCGGATAGAGCAACGCTTTGAAGCGCGTCTGCACGCCCTGACGATCTTTGGCTTTGCGGAACTGCAGATGCGCCAGGCTGATCATCGCCCAGTTGATCACCAGCGCAGAGACCACCAACGACATCAGCAGGCCAAAGGCTTCGCCTGGCATCAGGTAGTTGATCAGCACGCAGATGGCGGTTGCCAGCGCAGATACTGCCAGCGCGACGTAAGGCACGCCACGGCGATCCACTTTCAACAGCGCTTTTGGTCCGTTGCCCTGCTGAGCCAGACCAAACAGCATGCGGCTGTTACAGTAAACACAGCTGTTATAGACCGACAGCGCAGCGGTCAGGATCACCACGTTCAGCGCGTTTGCAACCAGCGCATCGCCTAAATCGTGGAAAATCATCACGAACGGGCTGCCGCCTTCGACTACTTTGGTCCACGGATAGAGCGAAAGCAGCACGGTCAGCGAGCCGATATAAAAAATCAGGATGCGATAAATGACCTGATTAGTCGCTTTAGGAATGCTTCTCTCCGGATCATCCGCTTCAGCTGCGGTGATGCCGACCAGCTCAAGGCCACCGAAGGAGAACATGATCACCGCCATCGCCATGACCAGCCCGCTCACGCCGTTCGGGAAGAAACCGCCTTTGTCCCAGATGTTGCTTACCGCAGCTTCCGGCCCGGCATGACCACCAAACAGTAGCCAGCCGCCAAACAGAATCATGCCCACCACCGCCACAACTTTGATAATGGCAAACCAGAACTCCAGCTCGCCATAGACTTTAACGTTGGTCATATTGATGGCGTTGATCAGCACAAAGAAGATGGCCGCGGAAACCCAGGTCGGTACGTCCGGCCACCAGTACTGTATATAGATGCCCACCGCGGTCAGTTCCGCCATCGCCACTAACACATACAGCACCCAGTAGTTCCAGCCAGAGGCGAAACCGGCAAAATTACCCCAGTACTTATAGGCAAAATGGCTGAATGAACCGGCAACGGGCTCTTCAACCACCATTTCGGCCAGCTGGCGCATAATCAAAAAAGCGATAAAGCCGCCGATGGCGTAACCCAGTAAGACCGAAGGCCCGGCCATCTTAATCGTTTGGGCGATCCCGAGGAATAAACCGGTGCCCACGGCGCCACCCAACGCGATGAGCTGAATATGGCGATTTTTAAGTCCGCGCTTCAGCGTTTCGCCCTGCTGTTGATCCATACAAACCTCGTACTGATGTGATGTTTTCCCTGGCGACTGCCTGCCGGAGCCGTAAGGTGCTTTTTACAATAACGTATTGAATATTTTACGGTTGCAGGCGTGCTGTTTTCAGCCGGATGCTACCCTGGCGACAAGAATAGTGATAAGCGAAACGCTTTGCACCTGCTTTCGCTTTTCGTGCTAAGGATTCGCGACAAAACCGTTGCGGCTTCACATTTCTGTAACGCTTTTTTGCCATGAATTTAGCGTGGCGACGAATCCCGTTTACTTATGACGCGAAAAGCGCAAGGCTGCTAAATGCGTGTAAGTTTTGGTAAAAGTTGCCATGATTTTTTGAAGTATGCCGGAAAACGCGCTCCAATTACCTGCTGGCAGAGTGATAAAAAGGCCTGATGCTGCCCGCTGTTTCAGACGGCGGCGATATAGACACCAGGTAAATACTTTGTTACTTTACCGGCTCAATTTTTAAATTGGTATTACCAATTTACTTCTGGCGTTCGGCTAAACAAGAAGGGCAGATGGCTTATAGTAAAATTCGCCAACCCAAACTCTCTGACGCAATTGAGCAACAGCTTGAGTCTCTGATCATGGAAGGGACGTTGCGACCGGGAGAGAAGCTCCTGCCTGAACGCGAACTTGCCAAACAGTTTGACGTTTCCCGTCCCTCTTTACGAGAAGCCATACAGCGTCTGGAAGCCAAAGGATTGCTGCTGCGCCGACAGGGCGGTGGCACTTTCGTACAGAAGAGTCTGTGGCAAAGCCTCAGCGATCCGCTGGTGGGCTTACTGGCCGGTCATCCTGAATCTCAGTTCGATCTCTTAGAAACCCGCCACGCGCTGGAAGGCATCGCTGCCTACTACGCCGCGCTAAGAGGCACCGATGAAGATCTGGAGCGTATTCGCCACTGCCACCTGAAGATTCAACAGGCGCAGGAAAGTGGCGATCTCGACGCGGAGGCGGATGCGGTGATGCAGTATCAGATCGCCGTCACAGAAGCTGCGCATAATGTCGTACTCTTACATTTATTGCGCAGCATGGGTCCTATGCTGGAACAAAACGTTCGACAGAACTTCGAATTGCTTTACTCGCGCCGGGAAATGCTGGCGAAAGTGAGTGGTCATCGCGCCAGTATTTTTGAGGCGATTGTGGCTCGTGAGCCGGAAAAAGCGCGCGAAGCTTCACACCGCCACCTGGCGTTTATCGAGGAGATATTGCTGGACAGAAGCCGGGAGGAGACGCGCCGTGAGCGTTCTCTGCGCCGTCTCCAGCAACGTAAGGAATAACGTGCGGCAACGACCGTGCGACATTAACGACGGGCCTGGCCTTCTGGTGTTTACAGGCTCCTGATTATTCAACGTAATAGACACAGATAAGGAATTAACCCCATGTCAGAACGTTTACACAATGACGTGGACCCGATCGAAACCCGCGACTGGCTGCAGGCGATCGAATCGGTCATCCGTGAAGAAGGTGTTGAACGCGCACAGTTCCTGATTGATCAGGTGCTGAGTGAAGCTCGTAAAGGCGGCGTGAAGGTTGCAGCTGGTACTGGTACCGCGATCAGCAACTACGTTAACTCCATTGCTGTTGAAGATGAGCCGGACTACCCGGGTAACACCACTTTAGAACGTCGTATCCGTTCCGCTATCCGCTGGAACGCCATCATGACCGTTCTGCGTGCATCGAAGAAAGATCTGGAACTGGGCGGCCACATGTCGTCCTTCCAGTCTTCCGCCACGATTTATGAAGTGTGCTTTAACCACTTCTTCCGTGCGCGTAGCGAAAAGGATGGCGGCGATCTGGTCTATTTCCAGGGCCACATTTCTCCGGGCATCTATGCGCGCGCCTTCCTGGAAGGCCGTCTGACCGAAGAGCAGATGAACAACTTCCGTCAGGAAGTGCACGGCAAAGGCCTCTCTTCTTATCCGCATCCAAAACTGATGCCGGATTTCTGGCAGTTCCCAACCGTGTCAATGGGCCTCGGTCCGTTGAGCGCGATTTATCAGGCTAAGTTCCTCAAATACCTTGAGCATCGCGGCCTGAAAGATACTTCTCAGCAAACCGTGTACGCCTTCCTCGGCGACGGCGAAATGGATGAGCCAGAATCAAAAGGCGCCATCACCATTGCTACGCGTGAGAAGCTGGATAACCTGGTATTTATCATTAACTGTAACCTGCAGCGCCTTGATGGCCCGGTTACCGGCAATGGCAAAATCATCAACGAACTGGAAGGCATTTTTGCCGGTGCCGGTTGGGAAGTGATCAAGGTTATCTGGGGCGGTCGTTGGGATGAACTGCTGCGTAAAGATACCAGCGGCAAGCTGATTCAGCTGATGAATGAAACCGTTGACGGCGATTATCAGACCTTCAAATCCCGCGATGGCGCTTACGTGCGCGAAAAATTCTTTGGCAAATATCCTGAAACCGCCGCGCTGGTGAAGGATATGAGCGACGATGAGATTTGGGCGCTGAACCGTGGCGGCCACGATCCGAAGAAAATCTACGCGGCGCTGAAAAAAGCACAGGATACCAAAGGCAAACCGGTTCTGATTCTGGCGCATACCATCAAGGGTTACGGTATGGGCGACACCGCGGAAGGCAAAAACATTGCCCACCAGGTGAAGAAAATGAACATGGATGGCGTGCGTTATATCCGCGATCGTTTCAACGTGCCGGTAGAAGATGCCAACATCGAAAGCCTGCCGTATGTGACCTTCGAGAAAGGTTCTGAAGAGCACACTTATCTGCATGGTCAGCGTGAAAAGCTCAACGGCTATCTGCCAACACGTCAGGCGACCTTCAGCGAGAAGCTGGAAATGCCTGCGCTGGAAGAGTTCCGTGCGCTGCTCGAAGAGCAGAACAAAGAGATCTCCACCACCATCGCCTTCGTGCGTGCGCTTAACGTCATGCTGAAAAACAAGTCGATCAAAGATCGTCTGGTGCCAATTCTGGCTGACGAAGCGCGTACTTTCGGTATGGAAGGTCTGTTCCGTCAGATCGGTATTTACAGCCCGAACGGTCAGCAATATACGCCGCAGGATCGCGAGCAGGTTGCTTACTATAAAGAAGATGAGAAAGGCCAGATTCTGCAGGAAGGCATCAACGAACTGGGTGCAGGCGCATCCTGGCTGGCGGCGGCAACGTCCTACAGCACCAACAACCTGCCGATGATTCCTTTCTACATTTATTACTCGATGTTTGGCTTCCAGCGTATCGGCGATCTCTGCTGGGCAGCGGGCGACCAACAGGCGCGCGGCTTCCTGGTCGGCGGTACCTCAGGTCGTACTACCCTGAACGGCGAAGGTCTGCAACACGAAGATGGCCACAGCCATATTCAGTCGCTGACCATCCCGAACTGCATCTCTTACGACCCGGCTTACGCCTATGAAGTGGCCGTGATCATGCATGACGGTCTGGTGCGTATGTACGGTGACGCGCAGGAAAACATCTACTACTACATCACCACGCTGAACGAAAACTACCACATGCCTGCGATGCCGCAGGGTGCGGAAGAAGGTATCCGTAAAGGTATCTACAAGCTGGAAACCCTTGAAGGCAGCAAAGGCAAAGTCCAGCTGCTGGGCTCTGGTTCAATCCTGCGCCACGTGCGCGAAGCCGCTGAGATTCTGGCGAAGGATTACGGTATCGGCTCTGACGTTTACAGCGTGACCTCGTTCACCGAACTGGCGCGTGATGGCCAGGATTGTGAGCGCTGGAACATGCTGCATCCAACGGAAGAAGCGCGCGTGCCTTACATCGCTCAGGTGATGAACGATGCGCCAGCTGTGGCATCAACCGACTACATGAAGCTGTTCGCTGAGCAGGTGCGTAGCTACATTCCAGCAAGCGATTATCGCGTTCTGGGCACTGACGGCTATGGCCGTTCAGACAGCCGCGAAAATCTGCGTCATCACTTCGAAGTGGATGCCACTTATGTTGTGGTTGCCGCACTGGGTGAACTGGCTAAACGCGGTGAAATCGATAAGAAAGTGGTTGCGGAAGCGATCCAGAAATTCGAAATCGATGCAGATAAAGTTAACCCGCGTCTGGCATAAGAGGTAAGAAAGTAATGGCTATCGAAATCAACGTACCGGATATCGGTGCAGATGAAGTGGAAGTCACCGAAATTCTGGTGAAAGTTGGCGACAAAGTTGACGTTGAGCAGTCGCTGATCACCGTTGAAGGTGATAAAGCGTCGATGGAAGTGCCTTCGCCGCAGGCGGGTGTGGTTAAAGAGATCAAAGTAGCCGCTGGCGACAAAGTCGAAACCGGTAAGCTGATCATGATCTTTGAAGCAGAGGGTGCAGCTGAAGCTGCGCCTGCTGAAAAAGCACCGGCAGAAGACGCACCGAAATCAGAAGCGAAAGCGGCTCCAGCTGCTGCGGCAGAAAGCAAAGACGTCAACGTGCCGGACATCGGTTCTGATGAAGTTGAAGTGACCGAAATCCTGGTGAAAGTGGGCGACAGCGTTGAAGCTGAGCAGTCACTGATCACCGTGGAAGGTGACAAAGCGTCAATGGAAGTTCCGGCACCGTTCGCGGGCACGGTGAAAGAGATTAAAATCTCTACCGGCGATAAAGTCAGCACCGGTTCACTGATCATGGTATTCGAAGCGGCAGGCAGCGCGCCTGCCGACGCACCGAAACCTGAGCTGAAAGAAGAAGCGGCGGCTTCACCGGCTGCTGCCAGCGGCGCGAAAGATGTTGAAGTACCAGACATTGGCGGTGATGAAGTCGAAGTGACGGAAATCATGGTTAAAGTCGGCGACAAAGTGGCTGCTGAACAGTCACTGATTACCGTTGAGGGCGATAAAGCCTCAATGGAAGTGCCTGCGCCGTTTGCTGGCACCGTCAAAGAGATCAAAATCTCTACCGGCGATAAAGTCAGCACCGGCTCGCTGATCATGGTGTTCGAAGTGGAAGGCGCCGCGCCAGCCGCATCGGCTCCGGCAGCGAAGAAAGAAGAAGCTGCACCGGCCAAAACCGAGCAGAAAGCAGCGCCAGCACCTGCTGCGCCGAAAGCCGATGCTAAAAACGACTTTGCTGAAAATGATGCCTACGTGCACGCGACGCCGGTTATCCGCCGCATCGCCCGTGAATTTGGCGTAAACCTGGCAAAAGTCAAAGGCACCGGCCGCAAAGGCCGTATCCTGAAAGAAGACGTGCAGTCTTATGTCAAAGATGCGGTTAAACGCGCAGAAACCGCACCAGCCGCGGCAACCGGCGGTGGATTGCCGGGCATGCTGCCATGGCCGAAAGTGGACTTCAGCAAGTTTGGTGAAATCGAAGAAGTCGAGCTGGGCCGTATCCAGAAAATTTCTGGTGCTAACCTGAGCCGTAACTGGGTGGTGATCCCACACGTTACGCAGCACGACGAAGCGGACATTACCGAAGTTGAAGACTTCCGTAAGCAGCAGAACGTTGAAGCCGAGAAGCGCAAGCTGGATGTGAAAATCACGCCGCTGGTGTTCATTATGAAGGCGGTGGCTAAAGCGCTGGAAGAGTTCCCACGCTTTAACAGTTCACTGTCTGAAGATGCGCAGAAGCTGACGCTGAAGAAATATATCAATATCGGCGTTGCGGTTGATACGCCAAATGGTTTGGTTGTGCCGGTGTTCAAGGATGTGAACAAGAAAGGCATTATCGAGCTTTCACGCGAACTGTCAGTGATCTCCAAAAAAGCGCGTGACGGCAAGCTGACCGCATCGGATATGCAGGGCGGCTGTTTCACCATCTCCAGCCTCGGCGGCATTGGCGGTACGGCGTTTACGCCAATCGTCAACGCACCTGAAGTGGCTATCCTGGGTGTCTCTAAGTCATCCATGAAGCCAGTGTGGAACGGTAAAGAGTTTGTACCGCGTCTGATGCTGCCACTGTCACTGTCGTTTGACCATCGCGTCATCGACGGTGCGGCGGGTGCCCGCTTCGCGGCATACATCGCCACCATCATGGCGGATATCCGTCGTCTGGTGATGTAACAGTAAAAAGGCCGGCAATTTGCCGGCCTTCTCATAGCCGACTGCAATATTCATAGTCGACAAGGTTGTTGAACGCGTTTCGTATCAAGCGGTTTGCAGTTCATTAACAATTCTGTAAACTCTTGCGGTGAAAACGTGCCGGACAAATTTTAATATTCTCATGTGCGCTGGCGTAGCCGCCGGACAGTATCACTTCAGGCAGCGATAGATTATCTGCTCGCCAAACGAAGGGGATGCACCGCTGACCATGCTGGCAGGCACAGTTGAGGATAGCCGGAAAGTTAACTAAGAGGTCATGATGAGTACAGAGATTAAAACTCAGGTCGTGGTACTTGGGGCTGGTCCTGCAGGTTACTCTGCAGCCTTCCGTTGCGCTGATTTAGGTCTGGAGACCGTATTAGTCGAACGTTACAGCACGCTGGGCGGCGTCTGTCTCAACGTAGGCTGTATCCCTTCGAAAGCGCTGCTTCACGTAGCAAAAGTTATCGAAGAAGCGAAAGCACTCGAAGCACACGGCGTGGTGTTTGGTCAGCCGCAGACTGATATCGACAAAATCCGCAGCTGGAAAGAGAAAGTCATCAACCAGCTGACCGGTGGCCTGGCTGGCATGGCGAAAGGCCGTAAAGTCAAAGTGGTTAACGGTCTGGGCAAATTCACCGGTGCCAATACGCTGGTAGTAGAAGGCGAAAACGGCGCGACCACGATTAACTTCGATAACGCGATCATCGCTGCCGGTTCTCGTCCGATTCAGCTGCCGTTTATTCCTCATGATGACCCGCGCGTATGGGATTCCACCGCCGCGCTGGAACTCAAGGAAGTGCCTAAGCGTATGCTGGTCATGGGCGGTGGTATCATCGGCCTGGAAATGGCGACCGTTTACTATGCGCTGGGTTCAGAGATTGATGTGGTTGAGATGTTCGACCAGGTGATCCCGGCCGCAGATAAAGATGTGGTTAAGGTGTTCACCAAACGCATCGAAAAACAGTTTAACCTGATGCTGGAAACCAAAGTTACCGCTGTCGAAGCCAAAGAAGATGGCATTTACGTATCGATGGAAGGTAAAAAGGCACCGGCGGAAGCGCAGCGTTATGATGCCGTGCTGGTTGCTATCGGCCGTGTGCCAAATGGCAAAGGTCTGGATGCGGGCAAAGCGGGCGTTGAGGTTGACGATCGCGGCTTTATTCGCGTCGACAAGCAGATGCGCACCAACGTGCCGCACATCTATGCTATCGGTGACATCGTTGGACAGCCAATGCTGGCCCACAAAGGTGTCCATGAAGGCCACGTCGCTGCTGAAGTGATTTCCGGTAAGAAACATTACTTCGATCCGAAAGTCATTCCATCGATCGCCTATACCGAGCCAGAAGTTGCCTGGGTGGGTCTGACCGAAAAAGAAGCCAAAGAGAAAGGCATCAGCTACGAAACCGCTACCTTCCCGTGGGCCGCATCGGGCCGTGCTATTGCATCAGACTGTGCTGATGGCATGACCAAGCTGATCTTTGACAAAGAGACCCATCGCGTTATCGGTGGTGCCGTTGTCGGTACTAACGGCGGTGAGCTACTGGGCGAAATTGGCCTGGCGATTGAAATGGGCTGTGACGCTGAAGATATCGCGTTGACCATTCATGCTCACCCAACGCTGCATGAGTCTGTTGGTCTGTCTGCTGAAATCTTTGAAGGCAGCATTACCGATCTGCCAAACGCTAAAGCGAAAAAGAAATAACGCTTCGCTCAGGCTGATCAAGCGGCTCCCATCGGGAGCCGTTTTTTATTTAATTGCCTGCCGCAGCGCCTCTCGCGTGCGTGACAAGCGGGAACGAACCGTGCCCACCGGAATAGACTGTGCCAGCGCAATATCCTGGTAGCAGCCCTCATCAATAATCATTTCCATCATGGCGCTGATGTTCGCCGGTTGCTTCTCCAGATAACGTATTGCGGTCTGCATCTGCTGATGGCAAAGGGTGTTAACAAAAGGATCGTCACCGCTGCTTAGGGTGAGCTCAATCGTCTCACTGAGTGGCTCAACGCGCAGATGACGATAGTGTTGCCGATAGTACGAACGAATAATGTTCAGGGCAATGCCAAAAAACCAGGTTTCCGGTCGTGACTGCCCGGCATAGCTTGGCCAGGAGCGCAGCGCCTCGAGGCAGGTGGTCTGGGCAATATCATCAATATCGTTCCGGTTGGAAATATATTTTTTAATGAAGCCGATGAGCCTTTTATAATGCAAAGGCAGAAACTGATTCCAGTCGATATCATTACGCGCGACGTTCAATGCTATTCCTTGAGTATTCATGGTATCTCCTTGAGTAAGTGCCTTTTCATTGCAAAAGCAATGCCACGTTGTACAGAAAGATAGCGCAATGATTTATATCGATTTTATTAAAACCGGTATGTCTGTTAATGAAATAAATGGCACGGGAGCTAAAGTTAATGTGCCATTTTTTTCACGAAAAAATAAGCGTGGGCGTTCCCATGAAAATGATTCCATATTATTTGCGGTGGCGGAAAAGAAGCGGTAGGTTCAGACTGAAACGATAACCTGTATAAATATTCAATCTTTTAATGATATATCCAGCTTCTTTATTCGGTTATAAAAAGTACGGCGAGGAATACCCAGCTCATCAATAACGGGTTCAATCTTATAACGATGGCGTCTGAGAGATTCAGCAATCATGTTTTTCTCAATTACCTCTAGCCGACTTTTTAGCTGGCATCGTGAGGCGGGCAAGGGCGAGACTTCAGGTAGCAACGGATCGATGCCCAACACATAACGCTCAGCTGCCGCTTTGAGCTCGCGAATATTGCCGGACCAGGGATGTGTTAACAGGCGTAAATCGAGCTCTGGCACACGCGGCGGAAAGCGCAGGTTGAGGCGCTCTGCTGCCTCGCGGCAAAATTGTTCAAACATCGGCAAAATATGGACCGGCAGATCCCGTAGCGCTGGCACCACGATTTTCAGCGTTGAGAGACGAAAAAAGAGATCGCGGCGAAAGCGGCCCTGTTCCACCAGGGTTTGCAGGTTGCACTGCGCAGAGGCGATGATGCGCAGATCAAGCATCACCGAGCGTGTGTTGCCCAAACGGTGAACCGAACGCGTCTCCAGCACGCGCAATAACTTTGCCTGAACGTTTAACGGCATGCTGTCGATTTCATCGAGAAACAGCACGCCGTGATTGGCCGCTTCAATATAACCAGCCCGTGCGGTACGAGCATCGGTGAAGGCACCGGAAACAACGCCAAACAGTTCGCTTTCGGCCAGCGTGTCAGGAATGGCTGCGCAGTTCACCGGAACAAAATCACCGGTTCGACCGGAAAGTTGATAAAGCTGGCGCGCAATCCGATCTTTTCCCGTGCCGGTTTCTCCCTCAATTAAAACATCCATATTTAAGGGCGCAATGATTTCAATCGTCTTTTGCAGCGAGGCATGAATATCGCTTTTTTTTGCGACGGCTAATTCCCCTTGCTCAGGATTATTACAGCGATCTTTTTTATCACTTATTCCATCGTAGCTTTCAATAATGCTTCTCTCTTTTTTGCTTTTCATATTTTCTCCGGGACAGGGCAGCGCGACAGGGTTTATATTGCTAAAAATAACCCATCTCTATTTTCTTGCAATAGGAAGAGATAAAGGGAATTAAATTAAAGTGTGCTTTTTTTGCTTTGTTTTTTATTTCTTATTAAATAGCGTGATTCAATTAAGAACGGTCTTAAATAAAGAGAACTGATATAGCAGGCAACGTTATTTTGTTATGTTTGAGTTAAAAAAATAAAAATAACGTTATTGATACACGCATCTTTCTCATCACCGAATGTGTGGAGCACCCGGTGCACGCCTAACCATCAGCAAATTTTAATAAAGTGTGCTGTTAGATAATTTTTTTTCATCTGAGCGCGCTTTTCAACGCGCTGTTGCTATGAAATCAGCAGGTTAGGTTTGAGGTGGAAATGTTGCTTTTTTGTAAACGGATTAACAAACAGGCGAAATGCTGCTATGCTGGCCGACGCGAAACCGGGCACCTTACCCTACAAGGATCAATCACAGCGTGGTGAATCAGGTGACCGGGAAGCCTTTTACAATGAGAGCGAGGAGAACGTCGTGCTAGAAGAATACCGTAAGCACGTTGCCGAGCGTGCAGCCCAGGGAATTGTTCCTAAACCGTTAGATGCATCCCAAATGGCCGCGCTGGTTGAACTGCTGAAAAACCCGCCAGCGGGTGAAGAAGAATTCTTATCTGATCTATTGATCAATCGTGTTCCGCCAGGCGTTGATGAAGCGGCCTATGTAAAAGCGGGTTTCCTGGCGGCGATCGCCAAAGGCGAAGCAACCTCTCCTCTGGTATCACCTGAAAAAGCCGTAGAGCTGCTGGGCACCATGCAGGGCGGTTATAACATTCATCCGCTGATCGACGCGCTGGATGATGCTGCATTAGCACCTGGCGCGGCGAAGGCCCTTTCCCACACGCTGCTGATGTTTGACAACTTCTTCGATGTCGAAGAGAAAGCGAAAGCGGGTAACAGCTACGCGCAGCAGGTCATGAAATCCTGGGCCGAGGCAGAGTGGTTCCTTTCGCGTCCTAAATTGGCCGAAAAACTCACCGTTACCGTTTTCAAAGTCACCGGCGAAACCAACACCGACGATCTCTCTCCTGCACCGGATGCCTGGTCACGCCCTGATATTCCACTGCATGCCCTGGCGATGCTGAAAAACGCACGCGAAGGCATTGAGCCGGATGAGCCAGGCAACGTTGGCCCGATCAAACAGATCGCGGCGCTGCAGGCGAAAGGGTTCCCGCTGGCTTATGTTGGCGACGTTGTCGGTACCGGTTCTTCACGTAAATCAGCCACTAACTCGGTGCTCTGGTTTATGGGCGACGACATCCCTAACGTGCCGAACAAAAAAGGCGGCGGCGTGGTACTCGGCGGTAAAATTGCACCGATCTTCTTCAATACGATGGAAGATGCAGGCGCACTGCCGATCGAAGTGGACGTGGATAACCTGAACACCGGCGACGTGATCGATATTTACCCTTACAAAGGGGAAGTGTTGCACCATGAAACGGGTGAACTGCTGGCCAGCTTTACGCTGAAAACCGATGTGTTGCTTGATGAAGTCCGTGCTGGCGGCCGTATTCCACTGATCATTGGCCGTGGTCTGACAACCCGTGCGCGTGAAGCGCTGAACCTGCCGCACAGTGATGTGTTTGTGCAGGCGAAAGACGTGGTGGCCAGCAGCCGTGGCTTCTCGCTGGCGCAGAAAATGGTTGGCCGCGCCTGTGGCGTTGATGGCATCCGTCCAGGTCAGTATTGCGAGCCTAAAATGACCTCGGTCGGCTCGCAGGATACCACCGGGCCGATGACCCGCGATGAGCTGAAAGATCTCGCCTGCCTTGGCTTCTCAGCCGATCTGGTGATGCAGTCTTTCTGCCATACCGCGGCCTATCCAAAGCCGGTGGATGTCACCACGCACCACACGCTGCCAGACTTCATCATGAACCGCGGCGGTGTCTCGCTGCGTCCAGGCGACGGCATTATCCACAGCTGGCTGAACCGTATGCTGCTGCCGGATACCGTTGGTACCGGTGGTGATTCACACACCCGTTTCCCAATCGGCATCTCTTTCCCGGCCGGTTCTGGACTGGTGGCGTTTGCCGCGGCAACCGGCGTTATGCCGCTGGATATGCCGGAATCTGTGCTGGTTCGCTTCAAAGGTAAAATGGAGCCGGGCATCACGCTGCGCGATTTGGTGCATGCGATCCCACTCTATGCCATTAAGCAGGGTCTGCTGACCGTTGAGAAGAAAGGTAAGAAAAACATCTTCTCTGGCCGCATTCTTGAGATTGAAGGTCTGCCAGATCTGAAAGTAGAGCAGGCGTTTGAGCTTTCCGATGCGTCGGCAGAGCGTTCGGCGGCGGGCTGTACCATCAAGCTGGGCAAAGATCCGATTATCGAATACCTCAACTCCAACATTGTGCTGCTGAAGTGGATGATCTCCGAAGGTTACGGCGATCGCCGTACGCTGGAGCGCCGTATTCAGGGCATGGAGAAATGGCTGGCCGATCCGCAGCTGCTGGAAGGCGATGCAGATGCTGATTATGCCGCGGTGATCGATATCGATCTGTCGGAGATCAAAGAGCCTATTCTGTGCGCACCAAACGATCCGGACGACGCGCGTCTGCTGTCGGATGTGCAGGGTGAGAAAATCGATGAAGTCTTTATCGGCTCCTGCATGACCAACATCGGCCACTTCCGCGCCGCCGGCAAACTGCTCGACAGCCACAAAGGCCAGCTGCCAACCCGTCTGTGGGTTGCGCCGCCGACTAAAATGGATGCCGCGCAGCTGACTGAAGAGGGCTACTACAGCGTCTTTGGTAAAAGCGGTGCGCGTATTGAGATCCCAGGCTGTTCACTCTGCATGGGGAACCAGGCGCGAGTCGCGGATGGCGCTACGGTAGTTTCTACCTCTACGCGTAACTTCCCGAACCGTCTCGGTAATGGTGCCAACGTCTTCCTCGCCTCGGCGGAGCTGGCGGCGGTCGCTTCACTGCTGGGTAAATTGCCTACGCCGGACGAATATCAACAGTTCATGGCGCAGGTGGATAAAACCGCGGTTGATACCTATCGCTATCTGAACTTTGATCAGCTGTCGCAGTACACTGATAAAGCAGACAACGTGATCTTCCAGACCGCAGTCTGATCGCTATTTCGTTGTAACAAGGGCCGCTAATGCGGCCCTTTTTTTATACCAGCATTTTGCGTAAAAACCGCAGCTGGGGCTGCTGCTCCAGCGCTGCCAGCCGTTGCCATATCACCTGCCCATCGCGCAGCTCGCTGCAGCAATCGATAAACTTTTTCAGCCGTTCGGCCTCGGTAAAGGGATCATCCAGCGCACCTGCCGCGCTAAGCCGCTCAGTATACAGGTGACGGCCATCGCTTAAGGTTACCGTTACGCAATGCGGTAAATTGACGCCTTCCGCTTCATCCACCGCGCTCCAGCTCTCCATAGTAATTCGCTTCAGTTTATCCGCGCTGACCATGGCGACGCGTGCGGCAGTAAAATCGTTGACGCTCAGCGCGCCGTTAGCCAACAGCGTCGCCACGCAATAGGGCATGGAGAAACGCGCCTGCATCTCATCGCCAGGCAGGGGATAGGCGAGGTTACGCAGATTAGCGATACCCACCTTACAATGCACCGCCGCGACCTGATCATCATGAAACCCGTGCACGGCTTGCAGATCGGCAATCGCATCCAGCACGCGATGGGTAGAGCCGCAGCAGGGATGCTTTTTCGGTAAGACACCAACCTGCTCAATCACGTGCGGCTGCGGCTGCAACCAGTGATGCAGCATGGCTGGCGAGAATGTCTGACCGGCATAAAGCTCAGCAAACCCCTGTTCGCCTTCGATAATATCGAACCGCCCGTGCATGCCAGTAGCCGCCAGCTGTGCGGCTTCCACCGCATTGCGCGCCGCCATACCGGCATGAAAAGGCTTTAGCGGCGTACCAAACTGGCCTTTCACGCCGCTGGCGAGGCTGACCGCGATACTCAGCGTTCGCGCAATGCCCGCCCGATCGTGCTGTTTTAACCAGGCGACGCCTGCCGCTGTGCCGATGCAGCCCACGGTTGAGGTGCCGTGCCAGCCTGCGGTGTAATGACTGGCCGAGACCACATCGCCAATCCACGCCTGCGCCTGCAAGCCGATCAGATACGCCTGCACCAGCGCCTCGCCGTCGCGGTCATCCTCCAGCGCCACCGCCAGTAGCGCGGGCACCAGCACGGCAGACGCATGGCTCATGCCCGGCGTAAAATTATCATCATAATCGATGGCGTGCGCGGCGGTGCCGTTGAGCAGCGCGACAATGGCGGCAGGCTGTGCGGCTTGGCTTGCCCACGCCTGTTGCACCGCGCGGCTGGAAAAATCGTGACGCCCGGCATACAGGCAGGCAAGGGTATCGGCAATCGCTTCACGCGCTAACTGGCGTGCACGATCGCTGAATTGATGTGGCCGCGCGCACCACGCGGCCAGCGTGTCGATCACCGTCATGGCTGCTCCTCAGGCTTCACTGGCGGCAAGAAACTGCCGCGTATAAGGTTGCTGCGCATCGCCGCGCCGCAGCGCATCGGCGCTCAGCTCTTCCAACAGCGCGCCCTGATGCATAATCGCCACCCGTTCACACAGATGCGTTACCACCGCCAGATCGTGAGTCACCATCAAATAGGTCAGCTGGCGGCGACGGCGCAGCGTGCTGAACAGGTTGAGAATTTCCGCCTGTACCGACACATCCAGCGCCGAGGTGGGCTCATCCAGCAGCAGTACCGAAGGCTCAACGATCAGCGCACGGGCAATCGCTACCCGCTGACGCTGGCCGCCAGAGAGCTGATGTGGATACCGGTAGCGATAGCTGTCGTTCAACCCCACCGCCAGCAACACCTCGCTGATGCGCTCCTCATGACGATCCAGCTGGTGCAACTGCAGCGGTTCACGTAGCGTGGCGTAAACCATTTTGCGCGGATGCAGTGAGGCATAAGGATCCTGGAATACCATCTGCACCCGGCGATAAAACGCCTTGTTGCGCACCGGCTGCTCTTCGCGGTTATCAAACAAAATAGCGCCGTGATAGTCCGTATTCAGCCCGGCCAGCGCACGCAGAATGGTCGATTTGCCACAGCCCGATTCGCCGATCAGCCCATAGCTGTCGCCATCGGCCAGGGTAAAACTGACGTTGCTGACCACCTGACGACGCTGCGCGCCTTCGCCAAAGGCGATGCTAAGATCGACCGTTTCTAGTCGGCGTTGTTGAGAGGGAATCATCATACCAGCACTCCATTTCGCCAGGCGGGCCCCTGCAGCCAGGCGGCATCACGCGTTGGCACGCTGAGCATCTCCACCGGCTGATGCAGACGTGGCTGGCTGGCCAGCAGCGCCTGGGTGTAAGGATGCCGCGCATTGTGCAGATCGGCAGCGGCAATCTCTTCCACGATGCGGCCGGCATACATCACCAGCACGCGATCGCAGAAACGCGATACCAGATTCAAGTCGTGGCTGATAAACAGCAGGCCGGTATTGCGGCGCGCCAGCAGCTCATCAAGAATCGCCAGCACCTGCTGGCGCACGGTGACGTCAAGCGCCGAGGTCGGCTCATCGGCGATAATCAGGTCGGGTTCCGGGATCAGCATCATGGCAATCATCACCCGCTGGCCCATGCCGCCTGAAATTTCATGCGGATAAAGCCGGTACACTTTTTCCACGTCGCGAATGTGCACCGCTTCCAGCATCTGCAACGCCCGTTGCTGCGCCTCGCGCTGGCTCACCTTGCTATGCAGGCGATAGGCCTCCGCGACCTGATCGCCAATACGCATCAGCGGGTTAAGTGAAAACTTCGGGTCCTGCAAAATCATTGATATACGGTTGCCGCGCAGGCTACGCATCTGCTTTTCACTGGCGGCTAGCAGATCGATGCCGTCAAACTGCATGCGGGTGGCCTCAATACGGCCCGCTTTCGGCGTCAGCTTCAGCAGCGCGCGGCAGGTTTGCGATTTGCCCGATCCCGACTCGCCAACGATTGCCAGCTTTTCACGGCCAACGCGAAACGAGACGTTGCGCACCGCATGCTGCTCCTGATGCGCACCCTTGAAAATAATGTTGAGATCTTCCACTTCCAGCAGGCTGTTATTCATGGCGAAGATCCATCACATCGCGCAGGCCATCACCCAACAGGTTGAAGGCCAGGCTGGTAAAAAGAATCGCTAAACCGGGGATGGCGGCAATCAAACCGTGGTTCAGCATAAATTCGCGACCGGAGGCGAGCATCGCGCCCCATTCCGGGCTGGGCGCCTGCGCGCCCAATCCGAGAAACCCCAGCCCGGCGGCGGTGAGAATAATAGCGGCCATATTCATGGTGACGCGCACCACCACCGACGGCAGGCACATCGGCATGATATGACGCAAAATAATGTGCCACGACGAAGCGCCCTGCAGCCTGACCGCCGCGATGTAATCCATCTTGCGCACCGAGAGCGTCTCCGCCCGTGCCAGACGCGCAATCGGCGGCCACGATGAGATTGCGATGGCGATAATGGCGTTTTCAATGCCCGGCCCCAGCGCGGCGACAAAGGCCAGCGCCAGAATCAGGCTGGGAAAGGCGAGAAAAATATCGACGATGCGCATCAGCAAGGTATCGACCCAGCCGCCGATATAGCCTGCGCTGGTGCCGACGATCAGCCCCAGCGGCGTGATAATAATGGCGGTCAGGCCGGCAATATAGAGCGTGATGCGCGCACCAAAGAGCAGGCGGCTGTAAATATCGCGCCCCAGTTCATCGGTGCCGAGCCAGTTATCGGCGGAAGGGGGTTGCAACCGGTGCGCCAGATCCTGAGCATAAATATCGTGAGTGGCCAGCAGCGGGGCAAACAGCGCCGCAAGGGCAATCACCAGCAGCACCAGCAGGCCGAATAGCGCCGAGTGGTTCGCGCAGAAGCGATGCCACTGTAGCCACATCTGCTGCATACGTGCCTGAAATGGCGTCGCCGGTGCGGGTGCGCGTAACCAGCTGCGCAGGGTTGCGGGTGTGGCGCGATTAACGGAATCGGTCATTTTTCCTCCTGACGCGTGCGGGGATCGAACAGGCGATAGAGCAGATCGCAAACCAGGTTGAGCAGCACAAAGATGGCGCCGGTCAGCAGCGTACAGCCGACCACCGCATTCATGTCACCCGCCAGCAGCGCGTTGGTGAGATAACGGCCAAAACCGGGCCAGGCAAACACCGTTTCGGTGAGCACTGCGCCTTCCAGCAGCCACGCCCACGACAGCGCCACCACGGTCAGCGTCGGCACGGCGATATTGCGCAGCGCATGTCCCCAGACGCAGCGCGACCACGACAGCCCTTTAACCCGCGCGGTGATAATGTATTCCTGCGATAGCTGTTCCAGCATAAAGCTGCGCGTCATACGGCTGATATAGGCGAGCGAGCTCAGGCCCAGGATCGAGGCTGGCAGAATGATATGGCCCAAGACGTTTTTGAACATCGCCCAGTTACCGCTCAACGCGCTGTCGATCAGCCAGAAGCCGGTGACCGGTTGCAGATCGAACTCATAGATAAAATCGATGCGTCCCGGGCCGCCGATCCAGCCAAGCGTGGCGTAAAACAGCAGCAATCCCATCAAACCCAGCCAGAAATGGGGCGTGGAATAGCTGAGCAGGCCGAGGAAACGCACCAGATGGTCAAACGGCGAGTTGCGATACATCGCGGATAACACGCCCGCCGGAATGCCGAAGCCGACGCCAATCAGCGCCGCCAGGGTCGCCAGCTCCAGCGTGGCTGGAAACACGCGCAGAATATCGCTGCTAACCGGCTGGCTGGTGGTCAGCGCGATGCCAAAATCGAGCCGCGCCAGCTGAGCGATATAGTCGATAAACTGCTGCCACAGCGGCTGATCCAGCCCGAGCTGGTGAAACATCCGATCGTACGCTTCCTGACTGGCGTTATCGCCGATGATCGCCACCACTGGATCGATGGGCAGCAGCCGACCGATAAAAAAGGTCAGCGCTGCCAGTCCGAGCAGGGTGCAGAAAATCGATAACCCGCCGCGCAGTAGCGTGCGTGAACGCCGCCAGAACAGGGCAGGTGCGGCCGGATGGGAAACCGGGAGAGTCTGCGCCATTGCTGCCTCCGTTATTTCGTTGCCGCACCGTACCAGACGCGGAAGCCGTTCCACGTCCAGCTCTTCAGCACCGGATTAATTCCGGCGCTGTTGTACATCTGGAACATGATCGCCATCGGGCCTTTCTGCATCACCTCGCGTTGCAGATCGGCATACAGCGCACTGCGTTTGCTGTCATCCGGTTCCAGCAGCGCCTGCTCCACTGCCTGATTCATTCCGGCGTCGTAGTAGGCGGCCCGCCAGCTGGGATATTGAGTGGCGCGCGCCTCTTTACGATTGTCGGGATTAAACACCAGGCGCGAGGCGTTGCCGTAGGCGTCCGGCACCGACGTCTGCCACGCCATCATCACGCTCTGAAACTCGCGCCCGCGCGCCCGGCTGAACAGCTGCGCGTTGGCCATGCGTTCGAGCGTCAGCTTCACGCCCACTTTGGCGGCGTTCTGCTGAATGCTCTGGGCAATTGGCGCGGAGTGGGGCAGGGTGCCAAACAGCACCGAGGCGCTGAAACCATCGGGATAGCCCGCTTCGCTCAGCAGCTGTTTTGCCTTTGCCAGATCCAGGCTGAACGGCTGCCCCTGCTGCTCATCCAGCGCGCCAAACGCGCCGAGCTGCACAAAGCTGGCGCGCGGTACGCCAAGATAAGGCATCACGCTTTTCGCCAGGCCCTGATAATCGATCAGATAGCGCATCGCCAGCCGCACTTTCTCATTTTTGAAAATGGGATCCTGATTGTTGAAGCTCCAGAAAAAGAGCTGCGGCTTAAGGACTTTTGCCACCTGTACCTTGCCGCCCTGATCGAGGGTTTTCAGATCGTCTGCGGAGAGATCGCGGGCGATATCCACGTCGCCCTGCATCACCAGCAGACGCTGGGTGCCGGTCTCCGCCACGTGGCGAATCAGCACCCGCTTGAGCTTCGGCGGTGTGCCCCAATAATTAGGCGTGGCCTGAAGCACCACGCCTTCACCGGCGTTCCAGCGCGCCAGCTGGTAAGGACCCACACAGGCGGTATGCGTGGCAAGATACTTATGACCAAAATCACCGTTAACCGCCTCTTTTTCTACCTGTTTACGGTTAATCAGCGAAGAGACGTTGTTGGCGGCGATCGCCTGCAGCACCAGATTAGTGGGGTAAGCCTTATCGAAACGAATGACCAGCGTCTGGTCATCGCTGGCGGTAATCATGCTGTCGACGTTCTCTTTGGTGAAGCCATACTCTTTGATATTGGCCGCGTTGCCGTAGCCAAGTTTCACGATGCGTTGCAGTGACCAGGCGAGATCGCCGGCGCTGGCGGGAGAACCGTCGTTAAATTTCAGGTTGTCCTGCAGATGAAAGGTAATGGTTTTGCGATCGGCAGAGACATCCCAGCTTTTTGCCAGACCGGGCATCAGTTGCGTTTCATCTTTCACCGCAAAATCAACCAGCGAGTCGCAGGTATTGGCGTAAATTTCACTGGTGACCACTTCGCCGATCTGTGCCGGATCCCATGTGGTGATGGCGTCAATGTTCCACGCCATCACCAGTGAATCGGGCGGCGTGGCGGCGTTGGCGGTGCCGGTAACGGTAACGGCGGCCAGCGCCAGGGCTAGAGAAGATAATTTCATCGCGGCTCCGGGTTTACAGGTCAGCAGGACGTGGCTGAACCGGCGGTTTAACGTCGGCAGGAATTGGGCACTTGTAGGGTTTCTCACTGATCTGTGCGGCGTGCGCCTGTTTGATCTGCGCCAGCAGCGCAGGGTCGGTCAACACGTCAACCGCGGTGGCGGCCATGACTTTAGCAACGTGCGCTAACCCTTTATGCGCCGCGGGCATTTTGCCCTGCGCGGTAAGCTGCCAGGAGTGGCCCGGCGTGCCGATCGCCATGGTCGGAATATGCGCCTGCACGGTGGGAATGACCCAGCTGACATCGCCGACGTCGGTTGAACCGATCATCACTTCACCGTGGCTGTCGAGCGGCACAATGTAGTCGCTAAGCGCCTTTGGCTGCGCCGGTTTAACGCCCGATTTGCGGTAGCAGCTCTCCAGCTCCTCGGCGGTCAGCGTCGCCTGAATCTCGGCGGCGAAGGCGTAATCCGCCTGATCGAACGGCACGGTGCCGAGCGCCTCGAGATTGCGCTGCATCGTTTCCTCCAGCGGGCGATTGCCGAGCAGGTTAGAGACCGCGCTCATGATGCTGATCTCCAGCTGGGTTTCGGTCATCATCGCCGCGCCCTGTGCCACTTTTTTTACCCGCTCGTTGAGATCAAACATGGCGTGCACATCGCGCGAGCGGATGGCGTAACGCACCGCCGCTTTGGCCTGCACCACGTTGGGCGCGATGCCGCCGGAATCGAGCATGGCGTAGTGAATACGTGAATCCTGCGGCACATGTTCGCGCAGGTACTGCACGCCGACGTTCATCAGCTCCACGGCATCCAGTGCGCTACGGCCGAGATGCGGCGAGGCGGCGGCGTGCGAAGAGCGGCCGGTAAAGAAGAAATCCATGCGGGTATTGGCCAGCGACAGCGGTTTGGCAACTTCATGCTGGGTGCTGGGGTGCCAAGTGATCGCCACGTCGACGCCGTCAAAGGCACCGGCGCGTGCCATAAATGATTTAGCCGCGCCACCTTCTTCAGCCGGGCAGCCGTAATAGCGCACCCGTCCCGGCAGACCGCGTTCGGCCAGCCACTCTTTCAGCGCGGTGGCGGCGAGCAGGGCGGCTGAGCCAAGCAGATTGTGGCCGCAGCCGTGACCTTGCCCGTTGCCCGGCAGCGGCGAATAGTGTGCGACACCGGAAGCCTGGCTCAATCCGGGCAGGGCGTCATATTCACCGAGAATGGCGATAATCGGCCCGCCTTCACCCGCTTCGCCCATAACGGCGGTGGGAATATCCGCCACGTTTTCCGTGACGCGAAACCCCTGCTGGCGCAGCATAGTGCTGTGTTCCGCCACCGAGCGGTATTCGGTATAGCAAATTTCCGGCATACCCCAGACGCGATCGCTCAGCGCGCAGAATTCAGCCTGATGCTCTTCAACCCGTTTCCAGACCAACGCTTTGTCTTGCATGATATTCCCCACGGTAAGTGCTGCGGATAGTGCTGACGCCGGAGCGTCGCTGAATCTTCAGCATGCGGGAGGGCGATAACAAAAGGCCAATGCGTTCTTTTCCTGCCCTATTCCAAAATTGCATAGTTTGGCGGGCGGCATGCACGGGGCGGCATTCCCGGCACGCAGCGATCGATCAGGCGGCGTGCATCGCCTGATTGGCGCGTTCAGCGCTGTGCCAGAGATGTTCTGCCTGGCGGTTGCGCAGCACTGGCTGACGATAGAGATGAATATCGAGCACCATGTCCCAGAATGGCGATCCGGCTCGTACCAGGCTGCCGTTGGCCAGTTCCGCTTTCACCAGGCTCAACGGCAGCCAGGCAACCCCGACCCCGCTCATCGCCATCGCTTTGAGGTTAATCGACATGCCATTTTCATAGATGACCTGCAGCGGCAGCGGCTTCTCTTTCAACAGCTGCGCCAGCGCATGGGCAAAAAAGGAGTGCTGGCCGTAGCTCAGCCAGGGAATCGGCTGGGTACTGTGCAGCGGATAAAGTGGCTCTCCGCCCGCGGCGGGGCGGCAAACGGCGATGGCACGTTCGCGGCCAACCGGCAGGTGCGGATAAGGGGACAGCTGCTGCATCAGCGTCACCGACGGATGCGCGTAGGTCAGCAGAAAGTCCGTTTCACCGCCGTGCAGTAGCGAAATATGCTCCACAAAGGTCGGCTTCTGATCGCACAGCCTGACATGACCGAGCTGCTGTTGCGGATTAACCTGCTGGAACCAGTCGGGAAAAAAAGTCAGCGATAGCGTATTCAACATGGCAAAGCGAATCACCTCGGTGCGGTTGTTATAGCGCTGATGCAGATTCTGACGCAGATGCAACATGGCGTGCACGGTTTCCGAAGCGGTGATTAGAAACGCCTGGCCTTCTGGCGTCAGGGTCACCGGATAGGTTTTGCGGTCAAACAGCGGTACGCCAAGCCACTCTTCCAGCTGGCGTATGCGGCGGCTCAACGCCGATTGCGTCACGTGGCGCTCATCAGCGGCACGAGTAAAACTGTAGCAGCGGGCAACGCTGAGGAAATCTTCAAACCATTTCAGTTCCATAGCCAGAGCCTCGTTGGGACGAAAAGGGGAAAAATTGTTCAGCTGACATACTTTGTTACGCAAGAAACGCGCCAGTCTGGCTGACGTCGCGCAGAGCGCTGTTTTTCGTCGGCAACGCTGCGATAATGACGCTTTCGCAGCCCGCGGCTGCGTTTGTTGCACCAGCGGCGCGCACCAGCATGAGGCCGACACGAGAAGGTAAAGCAGATGGAATATGAATTTTTACGCGACATCACCGGCAAGGTGAAAGTGCGCATGACCATGGACCATGAAGCGGTGGGTCACTGGTTTAATGAAGAGGTCGATGAAAATCTGACGCTGCTGGATGAGGTGGAAGCGGCGGCGCAGGAGGTCAAAGGCAGCGTGCGGCAATGGCAGCGCATTGGCAAAGAGTACACGCTGTGGATGGATGAAGAAGAGGTGATGATTCGGGCCAATCAGCTGGCGCTGGAAGATGACGGGATGGAAGAGGGCATGAACTATTATGACGAAGAGAGCCTGTCATTCTGTGGCGTGGAAGATTTTCTGGCGGTGATTGCGGCCTATCGCGCATTTTTGCAGGGGCGTTAAGCCATGGCGTTCGCCCGAGGCAGGCGAACGCATGAGGATATCAGCTCAGCGCCGGAATATTGCGCGCGTAGTAAATCTCGCGCATCTCTTTCCACAGCAGATCGGTAATCCGCTTGTGCTCCTGCGGCGTCAGCGTTTCTGGCCGGGTATTAAACAGATAATGTTTCAGGTCGAACTCTTTCAATAACATCTTGGTATGAAAGATATTTTCCTGATACACGTTCACGTCCATCATGTCATACATCGCCTTCATGTCCTGCGACATAAAGTTCTGTATTGAGTTGATCTCATGATCGATGAAGTGTTTTACGCCGTTGATATCGCGGGTAAAACCGCGCACGCGATAGTCAATGGTCACGATGTCCGATTCCAGCTGATGAATCAGGTAGTTCAGCGCCTTCAGTGGCGAAATCACGCCACAGGTTGAAACCTCAATATCGGCGCGGAAGGTACAAAGCCCGCCTTCCGGATGGCTTTCCGGATAGGTATGCACGCAGATGTGGCTTTTATCGAGGTGCGCCACCACCGAGTTCGGTAGCGGGCCAGGATGCTCTGATGTATCGATATCTTTTGGATCCACCGGCTCCTCACTGACCAGAATAGTCACGCTGGCACCTTGCGGTTCATAATCCTGGCGCGCGATGTTCAGCACATTAGCGCCAATAATCGAGCAGGTTTCCGTGAGAATTTCGGTCAGGCGCGTGGCGTTGTACTGCTCATCAATGTAGGCGATATAGCCATCGCGCTCGGCTTCGCTGTGCGCGTAGCAGATATCGTAAATACAAAAGCTCAGGCTCTTGGTCAGGTTGTTAAAGCCGTGAAGTTTCAGCTTCTGCAATGGTCATTACCCCCCAGAGTCGTGCCCATCATGCCTGGTCAGCAAGGGCGTTTAGCAAGTATTGCGGCAGAGCAAAGCTGCCGGTGTGGATCGCCGCATTATAGTAGCGGCAGTTCAAGCCTGCGGCCGTAAAACGGTGTTGCAAGGTGGCGGTGTCCAGCTGGCGCAATGCCGGATTGTCGCTCGCCCAGGCGAAGGTCATGATGCCGCCGTAATAGGTCGGAATCGCCGCCTGATAAAAGCTAACATCGCTGAAATAGTGGCTCAGCTTGCGATGGCTGTTGAGCGCTTCATCCTGCTGCAGGAAACAGACGCCATTCTGCGCCACAAAGATGCCATTTTCATTAAGGGCACGTTTGCAACCGGCATAAAATTCAGAGGTGAACAGGCTCTCGCCCGGACCGACAGGATCGGTACAGTCAGAGATGATCACATCAAATTTTTCGTCGGTTTGCGTCACGAAGTTAACGCCGTCGTCGATCACCAGATTGAAACGAGGATCGTCATAGGCGCCCGCGCTGTGATTAGGCAGATACTGTTTGCAGAAGGTGACCACGCCAGCGTCAATTTCCACCATGGTGATCTGTTCGATTGCGGTGTGACGCGATACTTCGCGCAGCATGGCGCCGTCGCCACCGCCGATAATCAGCACCTTTTTGGCCGCGCCGTGCGCCAGCAGCGGCACATGCGTCATCATTTCGTGATAGATAAACTCATCACGCTCGGTGGTTTGCACCACGCCATCCAGCGCCATCACGCGCCCGAATGCAGCGTTCTGAAAAATGATCAGATCCTGATGCGCGGTTTTCTCACGGTAGAGCACGTCATCAACCGTGAAATATTGACCGAAACCGGGGTGCAGCGTTTCAAACCACATCTCATTCTGTGTCATGGTGGGGCTCTCCTTTCTATGACATCGCCATGAAAACGGGCGGCACATCATAGCTAACTCCGCCCCGGGTTGCACGGGCAAATCAGTGGCCAGAGAGCGGACGCAGCGGGGGTTATTTGACGTAGGCGAGCAGGCTGAGGGAGTCGCGAGCCAGTGACTTACACTTCTTGTCGTTAGCGATGGCGATGCCGCTCAAATCGCGGTAGCTGTCTTCGCCAAGCGACTTCATGTTGTAGTTGCTGTAGTTGCTTAAATCCCAACGATTCTGCTGGGCGAAAAAAACCAGCGCTTTGCGGATCTGCGCATCGGGCAAATCCTGATAGCCGCAGTCGTTTTTGAGATAGACAAAAACGGCGGTGAGATCGGCTAAATCTTCTGCTTCCGATTCGCTCAGGGCAAAACTGGTGGAGGAGAAGCCAAGCAGCCCGGCTAACAGCAGGACCTTAATGCTTTTCTTCATAATTATTCTCATCGTGTCGTAATTGGCCTGACGTTAGCACAGTTGCGCATACTCTACAGCCAAATTTCATTGCCGGTGACGTTTTTTCAGCTCAGCCGCTGCACCAGGCTTGACCTTGCCGCTGGGGAAAGGTTTATGCTGCATGCTGACCTCCGTTATAAGGATGCCCGATGCTACGCCGTGATTTCCTCAAACTCACCGCTGCCCTCAGCGCCGCCGGTGCGCTGCCGCTGTGGAGCCAGCGCGCACTGGCACAAACGCGCCCGATGTTGCCGATTCCCGATCTGCTGACGCCCGACGCGCGCGGCACGATCACACTGCGTATGCAGACTGGCACCAGTCAGTGGCGCGGCAATGCTGTACCCAGCTGGGGCTACAACGGCAATTTACTCGGACCTGCGCTGCAACTGGAGCGCGGTAAACGTACCACCATCACGCTGCATAATCAGCTGCCGGAAGCGACCACGCTGCACTGGCACGGTTTATTGATTCCCGGCGAGGTCGATGGTGGGCCGCATGCGCTGCTGGCGCCGGGCGAACAGCGCAGCGTCAGCATCACGCCGGATCAGCTCGCCGCCACCTGTTGGTTTCATCCGCATACGCACGGCCGCAGCGGCTATCAGGTGGCGCAGGGACTGGCCGGACTGGTGCTGGTGCAGGACATTGAGGCAGAGCAACTGCTGCTGCCAAAACAGTGGGGCATCGACGATTTGCCGCTGGTGTTTCAGGACAAGCAGCTGACTGCCGATGGCAAACGCATCGATTATCAGCTCGACGTGATGCGCGCGGCGGTGGGCTGGTTTGGCGACATGATGCTGACCAACGGCGTTGAGTATCCACAGCAGGCGGTGCCGCGCGGCTGGCTGCGTTTGCGCCTGCTCAACGGCTGTAATGCTCGCTCTCTACAGTTAACCACCAGCGATCGCCGACCGCTGTATGTCATTGCCAGCGACGGCGGCCTGCTGGCCGAGCCGGTTCGCCTTGAGACGCTATCGCTGCTGCCGGGCGAACGTTTTGAAGTGCTGGTGGATACGCACGACGGCAAATCGTTTGATCTGACTACGCTGCCGGTTAAGCAGATGGGCATGACGCTGGCGCCGTTCGACCAGCCGTTGCCGCTGCTGCGCATTCAGCCGCTTCAGGTGCAGGCCAGCGGCACGCTGCCCGATGCGCTGGTGGCGCTACCGCCGGTTCCGTCCAGCGAGGGCATCACTAACCGCTGGCTGCAGCTCAGCATGGACCCGCAGCTCGATCGGCTGGGCATGCAGCAGCTGATGGATCGCTATGGCATGAAGGCGATGGCGGGCATGGATAGGGATCAGCATGCGGGCATGAAAATGCCGGAAGATGCGCATCAGAAGATGTCCGGCCATCAGGGAATGGATCACCATCAACATGGCGGCGCGCCTCAACCGGCTTCCGCCGCCTGGGATTTCCATCAGGGCAATAAAATCAACGGTCAGCCCTTCAATATGAACAAGCCGATGTTTGACGTAAAACGCGGCGCGCTGGAGAAATGGACGATTTCAGGCGAAGGCGATGCGATGCTGCATCCGTTCCATATTCACGGCACGCAGTTTCGGATTCTCAGCGAAAATGGCAAACCCCCGGCGGCGCACCGCCAGGGATGGAAAGACACCGTTAACGTCGAGGGCTGGCGCAGCGAAGTGCTGGTACGGTTTGATCACCTCGCGGCGGCCGACCACGCCTATATGGCGCACTGTCATCTGCTGGAGCATGAAGACACCGGCATGATGCTGGGCTTCACGGTCAGTTAATGTGTCGCCAGCGCCAGGCGGATATCGGCAATCAAATCACTGGGGTGCTCAATGCCGATAGAGAGACGGATGGTAGCTTCGCTGATGCCAATGCGCTCGCGCTCCGCCTGCGGCACGCCGGAGTGGGTGGTGCTCGCCGGGTGGCTGGCCAGCGATTCGGTGCCACCGAGGCTGACCGCCAGCTTGAACAGCTGTAACGCATTGAGAAAGGCAAAGGCGGCTGGCTGTCCACCGCGAATATCAAACGAAAAGGTCGATCCGCCGCCGCTGCACTGGCTGGCGTAAACTTTGCCCGCCGGAGAGTTAACGTCGAGCGCGGGCAGCCAGTGCAGTTTTTCCACCTGCGGCTGCTCGGCAAGAAACGCGGCAATCAGCTGCGCATTCTGCCACGCCTTCTCCATGCGCAGCGCCAGCGTTTCCAGCGAACGGCCAATCAGCCAGCTGGAATAGGCGTCCAACTGGGTGCCAATGGCGCTACGCAGCTGACGAATTTTGCCAATGATATGCTTGCTGCCCAATGCGGCACCGGCAATCAGATCGGAATGGCCGGCAACATATTTGGTCAGTGAGTAGAGCGAAATATCCGCCCCCCACTGCAGCGGACGCTGAAAAATCGGGCCGAGCAGAGTGTTGTCGCAGGCTACCAGCGGGCGCAAGGCTTGCTGCTGTCCAATCTCTTCGCTGATGCGGCGCATCAGGGCAATATCCACCAGGCTGTTGGTGGGATTCGCCGGCGTCTCTACCAGCAGCATCGCTACCCGGCCCAGGCGCATCGCTTCGGTTGCCGCCGCTCTTACGCTCGCTTCATCGGTGCCATCGCTGAAGCCCACCGTCTGAATATTCATCTCCGCCAGGGTTTTACTGAGCAGCGTGGCCGTGCCGCCATACAGCGGCTGCGAGTGCAGGATTACGTCGCCTGGCCGGGTAAATGCCAGCAGCGTGGTGGTAATGGCCGACATGCCGGAAGAGAACAGCGCCGCACTTTCTGTCTGCTCATAAACCGCCAGGCGGTCCTCAACAATTTCGCTGTTAGGGTGATTAAAGCGTGAATAGACCAGCCCAATGCTGTCGCCCTGTGGCGGCTGGCGGCGGCCGGAAACATAGTCAAAAAAGTCACGTCCCTCTTCGGCGCTGTTGAACACAAAGGTGGAGGTTAAAAACACCGGCGGCTTGACGGCGCCTTCTGACAGTCGCGGGTCAAAACCGTAGTTCAGCATCTGGGTTTCCGGATGCAGAGCGTGATCGCCAATATGCGTTTTCTTGCTGGATAAGGACATAAAATACCTGCTGAAAAGAAGAGGGGGAACGCGTGGCGTTGAGTGTAACCAGACGGCACACGGAAAACTGAGTTATGCGCAAATATTCTAAGCTTAGACGGCGGCATCACATGGCGAGGCACCGCGCTTTTTGCCACGATAACGTTTGCGTCCCGTTCCGCTAACCGTACGGCAAATTAACTGTGATAAACTGCGGCGTTTTCCAGGGTTAATCAGGTTGAATGTGATGAAACACAGCGTTGATGTAATGATCTCCGAAGCAGATATCCGCACGCGCGTGGCGGAACTGGGCAGCCAAATCTCTGCTGATTACCGCGATAGCGGCAGCGAAATGGTTTTGGTGGGATTACTGCGGGGCTCTTTTATGTTTATGGCCGATCTCTGTCGCGCCATTGACGTCTCACACGAAGTCGATTTTATGACGGCTTCCAGCTACGGCAGCGGCATGTCGAGCTCGCGTGACGTTAAAATCCTCAAAGATCTGGATGAAGATATCCGCGGTAAAGATGTGCTGATCGTTGAAGATATTATCGATTCAGGCAATACGCTGAGCAAAGTGCGTGAAATCCTGCAGCTGCGTGGACCAAAATCACTGGCGATTTGTACGCTGCTGGACAAGCCGGAGCGACGTGAAGTGACGGTGCAGGTGGAATATGTTGGTTTTACCATTCCCGATGAGTTTGTGGTCGGCTATGGTATTGATTATGCGCAGCGTTATCGTCATCTGCCGTATGTTGGTAAGGTCACACTGTTCGACGAGTAACAGCACAATCCACCAAGGCTGCGCTCTGCGGCCTGCGATAGAATGCGCCGCCAGCGGAATCCCGCTGGCGGCGTGTTGCGTTACTCCTGACGCGGGCTGTCAGGGGTATGCAGCAGATTAGCGATGCCGTGACGGTAACGCTGTTCGAGGATCTCCCGGCTGGTGGCAGTGACTTCCAGATCGCGCAGATAGCCATCCTGAATGCCGTAAACCCAACCGTGAATGGTCACATTCTGCCCACGCTTCCATGCAGATTGCATCACGGTGGAGTGGCCAAGGTTGTAAACCTGTTCGATCACGTTGATTTCACAAAGTTTATCAAAGCGCTTTTCTGGCGGTAATTCGCCGAGGAAGGAACTATGCTTGTACCACAAATCGCGGATATGCAGCAGCCAGTTGTTGATTAAGCCCAGCTCCGGGTTTTCAACCGCCGCCTGCACGCCACCGCAGCCGTAGTGACCGCAAATGATAATGTGTTCAACTTCCAGCACCTCAACGGCGTACTGCACCACTGACAGGCAGTTGAGGTCGGTGTGAATCACCAGGTTTGCCACATTGCGATGAACAAAAAGTTCGCCAGGCTCCAGCCCGGTGAGACGTTCAGCGGGCACGCGGCTGTCGGAGCAGCCGATCCACAGGAAGCGCGGTTTCTGCGCCAGCGCCAGACGCTCAAAGAAACCAGGATCCTCTTCAACCAGCAATTTGGACCACTCGCGGTTATTACTGATAAGGGTATCAATGTCTTTCATTAAGGTTACCAACCGTACAAGCTAAACGTTGACGTACTATAGGACAATGCCTGCCTATTTTAAACGGCAAAAGCGAACCCAATAAAACAGGAAAGCATTCTGTTATGACTTATGCACTGGAACTTGAAAATCTGGTTAAAACTTACCCTGGCGGCGTGCAGGCGCTCAAAGGCGTCGATTTAAAAGTCGAAGCCGGGGATTTTTATGCGCTGCTGGGCCCTAACGGCGCCGGGAAATCGACCACCATCGGTATCATCAGCTCACTGGTCAATAAAACCTCTGGCAAGGTCAAAGTCTTTGGTTATGACCTTGAGCTCGATACGGTAAATGCCAAGCGTCAGCTCGGCCTGGTGCCGCAGGAATTTAACTTCAACCCGTTTGAAACCGTGCTGCAAATTGTCGCCAACCAGGCGGGCTATTACGGCGTGGAAAAACGTGATGCGCTGGCGCGCGCGGAAAAATATCTGATTCAGCTCGATCTGTGGGGCAAGCGCAACGAGCGTGCCCGCATGCTGTCCGGCGGCATGAAGCGTCGTCTGATGATCGCCCGTGCGCTGATGCATGAGCCGAAATTGCTGATTCTGGATGAGCCGACCGCAGGCGTTGATATCGAACTGCGTCGTTCAATGTGGGCCTTCCTCAAAGATCTCAACGTCAAAGGCACCACCATCATTCTCACCACCCACTACCTGGAAGAAGCGGAAATGCTGTGCCGTAACATCGGCATTATTCAGGGCGGTGAGCTGGTGGAGAACACCTCGATGAAAGGGCTGTTGTCCAAGCTGAAGTCTGAGACCTTTATCTTCGATCTGGCGCCACGCAGCGCATTGCCAAAGCTGGAAGGCTTCCAGTATCGCCTGGTCGATACCTCAACCTTAGAGGTGGAAGTGATGCGAGAGCAGGGGCTGAACAGCGTCTTTAATCAGCTCAACGCGCAAGGCGTGCAGGTATTGAGTATGCGTAACAAAGCTAACCGCCTGGAAGAGTTGTTCGTGGGCCTGGTGCAGGGTAAGAAAGGAGAACAAGCATGACACACCTTTATTGGGTGGCGCTGAAAAGCATCTGGGGTAAAGAGGTCAACCGTTTCGCCCGCATTTGGATCCAGACGCTGGTGCCGCCGGTGATCACCATGACGCTCTACTTCATCATCTTCGGCAATCTGATCGGCGCACGCATCGGCGAAATGCATGGCTTCAGCTATATGCAGTTTATCGTGCCGGGCTTGATCATGATGGCGGTGATCACCAACGCTTATGCCAACGTGGCATCCTCTTTTTTCAGTGCGAAATTTCAGCGCAATATTGAAGAGCTGCTGGTGGCGCCGGTACCGACGCACATCATCATCGCCGGTTACGTTGGCGGCGGCGTGGCGCGTGGGCTGTGCGTAGGTGTGCTGGTCACGGCGATTTCACTGTTCTTTGTGCCGTTTCAGGTGCATTCGTGGCTGATGGTAGCGGTGACGCTGCTGCTCACCGCGATTCTGTTCTCGCTGGCCGGGCTGCTGAACGCGGTATTCGCCCGTACGTTTGACGATATCAGCCTGATTCCGACCTTTGTGTTGACGCCGCTGACTTATCTGGGGGGCGTGTTTTATTCACTGACGCTGCTGCCGCCGTTCTGGCAGATGGTTTCAAAGCTCAACCCGATCGTCTATATGATCAGCGGTTTCCGCTACGGCTTTCTGGGCATCAATGATGTGCCGCTGGCGCTGACCATCTCGGTGCTGGTCGCCTTTATCGTGGTGTTTTACCTTCTGGTCTGGTCGCTGATTCAGCGTGGCCGCGGTTTACGCACCTGATAATAGTTAGCCGGGACTGCCATCAGCGCGTCCCGGCTCCATTCCTTGCTTTTATACTTTTCTGCTTGCTTCCGTTTGGTTATTATTTCTAATCGATATTATTCATATTGCGTCTTATTTTAAGCGGATTCCGATAACGCGTTTTTAAGACAAAGTTAAGTTAAATTGATGAGGTGGATAAGCTAAGATACATCCGCTTACGCTTTTACATCATATTTAACCTTTCAAGAATAATTGCCCGCCTGCCATTTTAGCGGTGATGAATAAGGATATTAACCAATGCAACGCATGAACTGGGTAGATAATCTACGCGGTATGAGTATTCTCGCCGTGATATTTCTCCATTGCACGTTTGCCGTAAATGGCAACGTTGGTCACTTTTATGTGGCGAGCGAAGCGATCAATGATATTCTGATGCCGGTCAGGCTCGGCCTGATGTTTTTTGTTTCCGGTCTGTTCGTAGAGGCAGGCTTAAAAAGAGGCCTGGCAGCCTTTACCAAAAACAAAGTGAAATCCATTCTTTATCCCTTTGTTATTTGGGTCGGCGTGTATGCCGGCACTAAAATCGTGCTGAGCCACCACGATCAGGATGTGCTGAGTGTGCTGTTACCGCACCTGACCGGCGGCGGAGATATCACCTGGTTCCTGCATTCGTTGTTTGTATTCTTTATTATGATTATTGTTGCGCGGAGAATGCCATTCTGGCTTATTTTGTCGCTGTGTCTGGCGGGCAGTTGGTTATTACCGGCCGTACCGGCGGACAGCGTATTTGCCAGCTTTGATAACTCGCATTTTAATAAGTCATCTTATCTGTTTATCTTTTTCTGGTTGGGTGATGCCGTGGTGCGTCATAAGCTGGATATGCCACTGTTGGTGAAAAAAACGTGGGTATTATACGGTTCAGCCGCTGCGTTTATTCTGCTGGCAAGCTTGATGCTGTTTGTTCCGGCGTTGGGTCAACATGCAGAAGAGCATTTTTCATGGACTCGGATGACGCCGCTGGCTCCACTGGCTCTGGCTTCTGTCCCGCTATTTGCCTTCCTTGCAATGCGCACGCATTCACGCGTTATTGGCTATATCGGCACACATTCTATCGTGTTTTATCTGTCCCATTTCATGGTCATCAAACTGTGCGCGCGCTATTTCCAGGAGCCATCATCATCGTTATGGATTGATGACGGGAAATATCTGTTCTCGTTTGCCTGTGCGTTATTGTTACCCTGGGGTATTTGCCAGCTGCGTAATCATGGCTGGCTGAACTTTCTGTTTACGCTCAAAAAGCCCGCTAAGCGCTCGCTTGCGACCAGCTAAAGAGAAGGGCGGTGAGAGATCACCGCCCCTGTCACTCAGGCAACCTGAACCGGCACCGCTTTTGCCAGCCGCTTCATCTCGTTATCACCTTCAAAATAAGCCACCTTCGGCTGCCATTCGCGCGCTTCGGCGTCGCTCATCTGCACATAAGAACAGATAATCAAAATATCGCCAGCGCAGGCGCAGCGCGCAGCGGCACCGTTCACCGAGATGATTTTCGAGCCACGTTCGGCGGCGATAGCGTAGGTAGAAAAACGCTGGCCGTTGGTCACGTTATAAATGTCGATCGCTTCGTACTGCAGGATGCCGGAGGCATCAAGGAAATCCTGGTCGATGGCGCAGGAGCCTTCATAATGCAAATCTGCCTGAGTGACTTTTACCCGGTGCAGCTTGCCTTGCAACATACTACGTACCATATCTGAGTAACCTTGTTAGCCGTGAACGCCGCACAGTATTCACCCTGCGGCGCGGGTTGTCTACTGGGTTAAATCAACCTGCTGATTATCGATCAGGCGCGCGCTGCCCAGCCATGCCGCCATTAAAATTACCGCACGTTTGCTGTCAACCGTCAGCGGCTGTAGCGTCTCGGCGTCGCAGATTGCCAGGCCATCGGCGCGCAAGCCGCGCTGCTGCAATGTCTCTTCTGCCGCCGCGATCATCTCATCAATATGGCGCTCGCCGTTAGCGAGCTGTTCGGCAAGGCTTTGCATCACCTGATGCAGCGCGGGCGCGATTTTTCGTTCTTCGGCAGTCAGATAGCCGTTGCGTGAACTCAGTGCCAGGCCATCTTTTGCCCGCACCGTCGGCACGCCAACGATATCGATGTCGTAACCCATATCCGCTACCATCTTGCGTACGATCGCCAGCTGCTGAAAATCTTTTTCGCCGAAGCAGGCAAGATCGGGCTGCACCAGATTAAACAGCTTGCTGACCACCGTCGCCATGCCGCGAAAATGGCCGGGGCGGCTGGCGCCCTCAAGCAGCTCAGACAGCACCGGCACGTCGACAAAGGTGTGCGTTGCCACGCCGTGCGGATAGATATCTGCCGGCGAAGGGGAGAACACCAGATCCACGCCACGCCGATTGAGCTTTTCACAATCTTCCTGCAGCGTGCGCGGATAGCGCGCTAAATCATCGGCGCGGTCGAACTGCATCGGATTGACAAAAATGCTGGCGATGACGATATCGGCGCGCGCACGCGCTTCGTCGACCAGCGTCATGTGCCCGTCATGCAAATTACCCATGGTGGGCACAAAGGCGATACGTTTCCCTTCCTGACGCCAGCGACGGATCTCGCGGCGCAGCATTGGCACGGTCTCAATAATCAGCATGCTCTTGCTCCTTTACTGGAAACTCTGTTCAGCGGCAGGGTAACTGCCATCTTCCACTTCTGCGATGTACTGACGCACGGCGGCGCGGATATCGCCGGTGGTGGCCAGAAAGTTTTTGGCAAATTTGGGGATGTGGCCGCCGGTGATGCCGAACGCGTCATGCATCACCAGAATCTGCCCATCGGTGACGTTCCCGGCACCAATACCGATCACCGGAATGTGCAGCGCCTCGGTCACGCGTTTCGCCAGGCTGACCGGCACGCACTCCAGCACCATCAGCTGCGCGCCCGCCGCTTCCAGCGCCAGCGCATCCGCCAGCAGACGCTCGGCCGCTTCCTCATCGCGACCCTGAACTTTATAACCACCAAACACGTTCACCGACTGCGGCGTCAGCCCGAGGTGCCCGCAGACCGGCACGGCGCGCTCGGTCAATTGCTGCACGGTTTCGGCCAGCCAGGCGCCGCCTTCCAGCTTGACCAGATTGGCGCCCGCACGCATAAGAACGGCGGCGCTGTCGAAGGTCTGTGCCGGCGTGGCGTAACTCATAAAGGGCAGATCGGCGAGCACCAGGGCAGCCGGTGCGCCACGGCGAACCGCTGCGGTGTGATAGGCGATATCTGCCACCGTGACCGGCAACGTCGATTCGTGGCCCTGCACGGTCATACCAAGTGAATCGCCTACCAGCAGCACGTTCAGCCCTTCGTCGGCGAAAAGCTTAGCGAAGCTGAAATCATAGGCGGTGATAGAAGCGAACTTGCGTCCGGCCTGTTTCCACTGGCGCAGATGGGAAAGGGTGGTTGTTTTCATAACGATCCAGAACAATGTGGCGATGGCCGAAGTGTAATGGATTGCTGCAATAAGCGGAATGGGAGGAAAAGAGAATTGGCAACGCTTACCAGAGGCGGATTTGCGTGCGATCGAGCGGTGCCAGCAGGCTGGCAACCGGCGTGCCATTCGGCAGCGTAATCGCGGGCGCAATTTCCAGCAACGGCACCAGCATAAAGGCACGATTGTGCATATCGTAATGCGGCACCGTCAGCCGATCGCTGGCGAGAGTCTGCCGATCAAATAGCAGAATATCGAGATCCAGCGTGCGCGGTCCCCAGCGATGATCCTTGCGCACGCGCCCCTGCTCCTGCTCAACGCGCTGGGTATGATCCAGCAGCGCGTCGGGCTGCAGCGCGGTGGCCAATTCCACTACCGCGTTCAGATAGTCGGGCTGATCCTGCGGGCCATACGGCGGCGTGCGATAAAAAGAGGAAACGGCCACCACGCGGGTTTGCGGTATCGCCGCCAGCGCATCCAGGGCGTTTTGCACCTGTTGCAGCGGGTCGGCGAGATTGCTCCCTAAGGCGAGCCAGACCGGTTTCATGCGTTGGTGCTGTTGTTATCGCGGCGCGGACCGGCAGGACGTTTGCGCGGACGGCGGGTGCGACGACGTGCAGTCGGCTCATCATCCAGCGTATTCATCATGTTTTTCTGCTGTGGCGGCGCCGCGGCCTGGAATTCACCCCACCAGTGCGTCAGACGCAGCAGTTCCGGGCTGTTTTCCACTTCGGCGCGCAAGGCCAGCAAATCGTAAGCGGCACGGAATTTCGGATGCTCCATCAGCTTCCATGCGCGCTTGCCCTGACGACGTGAGATGCGCAGCTGAAGCTGCCAGATATCGCGAATCAGGGTCGTGATGCGTTTAGGGATCGCCAGTGCACGGCACGCTTCATCAAGCGTATCGTTCATCGCCAGCGCAAACGCGTCGTAATAGGTCAGTCCACTTTCCTGCGCTATGCGCTGTGCTGTTTCCAGCTGCGGATACCAGAACATCGCCGCGAACAAAAAGGCCGGATTGACGCGCATCTGATTATGAATGCGGTTATCGGTATTTTTCAGCACCTGCAGCAGCATGCGTTCCATCGGGCTATCTTCCAGCTCGGTGAAATTGCGCGTGATGGTAGGGAACAGCGGCTGAAACAGCTGATATTCACGCAGCAGCAGGTAAGTGTCGTAGCCGTAGCCAGCCTGCAACAGCTTCAGCGACTCTTCGAACAGGCGCGCGGAAGGAATATCACGCAGCAACGACGCCAGGCGAGGAATCGGCTCGGCGGTTTCAGGCGCAATGCTCATTTTCAGCTTGGCCGCAAAACGCACCACGCGCAGCATTCGCACCGGATCTTCGCGGTAGCGCAGTTCCGGATCGCCAATCATGCGCACGATACCCTGCTGCAGATCGCTCAGGCCGCCCACATAATCGCGCACGGTGAAATCCGCCACGCTGTAATAAAGGCTGTTGATGGTGAGATCGCGGCGCTGGGCGTCATCTTCAATATTGCCGAAGATGTTATCGCGCAGCAGCATGCCGCTTTGCGCACGCTGTGACGTGTTACGATCTTCTACTTCGGTCACCACGGCATCTTCTGCCTGATGATGACCACGGAAGGTGGCAACCTCGATCACTTCCGGACCGAACATCACGTGCGCCAGACGGAAACGACGTCCAACCAGCCGACAGTTGCGAAACAGCTTGCGCATCTCTTCAGGCGTGGCGTTGGTGGTCACATCGAAGTCTTTCGGCTTTTGACCCAGCAGCAAATCACGGACGCCACCGCCGACCAGATAGGCTTCAAAGCCCGCTTTGTTCAGGCGATAAAGCACCTTGAGGGCATTTTCACTGATGTCTTTACGCGAAATAGTGTGGCTCTCACGAGGGATGACGGTCATCAGACGCTTTTCTTCAACCTCTGCGGGCGCCTCTTCATCACGGCTCAAGACTTTCCGGCAAAAATTAGCAACTCGGGAAAAAATGGGACACCTCGATAGTGACTAAATAAAAATAGCGGCTAATCATAGCCTGCTACGAAACATTTGAAAATGCCGTTATCTTATCGCGCCATCCTGACGCGGTATGCTGCGGCGATCCCAGACAGCAATTGCCTGCTCAAGCAACTGCGATAATGAGAGATCCTGCCAGCCCGTGCTGACCGTCTGACCGAGAAAACGCAGCGCGTTCACCAGCGTGGGACGCGGATCGCCCGTGGGCAACGGCGGCGCATGATTCTGCTTGGAGAGCTTGTTGCCATCGGGGTTTAACGCTAACGGCAGATGCAGCCAGGCCGGTGCAGGCCAGCTGAATTGTTCATACAGCGCAATCTGGCGCACCGTCGGCTCGATCAAATCGGCCCCGCGCACCACCTCGGTGACACCCTGAAAATGGTCATCCACGACTACCGCCAGGTTATAGGCAAACAGCCCGTCGCGGCGATGGATAATGAAATCTTCCTGCGCCAGCGCGGCATCCGCCACAACATCGCCACGCAGCAGATCGTGAAACTGGTACACCGGATGATGCTGACGCAAGCGCAGCGCGGCATTTTCCGGCCCGTAACCGGCATCGCGACAGTGGCCATCGTAATAGCCTCCTGTCTGCTGAATGCGGCTACGTGAGCAGCGACAAAAATAACTTTGCCGATGCTGCTGCAACCAGCGTAACGCTTCACGGTAGGCCTCATGCCGCTGCGATTGCCACAGCACCTCGCCATCCCAGTGCAGCCCATAATGATCGAGCTGCTGCAGGATCGCACTGGCTGCACCCGGTACTTCACGTGGCGGATCGATATCTTCTATACGCACCAGCCAGCGCCCGTGCTGCGCGCGCGCATCAAGGTAACTGCCTAAGGCAGCAATCAGAGAGCCAAAATGGAGTTCACCGGAAGGAGAGGGCGCAAAACGGCCAGTGCAGGTTGATGACGTCATAATAATGACGCGCAGCGGGAAACTCCTGTTTCCAACTGCGCGCGAGCGGCCTTAGCCAGCCATCTGTTTTTCGCGGATTTCAGCCAGCGTTTTGCAGTCAATGCACAGATCGGCGGTAGGACGCGCTTCCAGTCGGCGAATACCGATTTCAACACCGCAGGAATCGCAGTAGCCAAAATCATCATCTTCGACTTTCTTCAGCGTTTTCTCGATCTTCTTGATCAGCTTACGCTCGCGATCGCGGTTACGCAGTTCAAGACTGAACTCCTCTTCCTGAGCGGCACGGTCGACCGGATCGGGAAAATTAGCGGCTTCGTCCTGCATGTGTGAAACTGTGCGATCGACTTCGTCCCGCAGTTGATTACGCCAGGCTTCAAGAATCTTCCTGAAGTGAGTCAGCTGGGCTTCGTTCATATACTCTTCGCCCGCTTTCTCCTGGTATGGCTCCACCCCAGCAATGGCTAGGATACTCAGGGACGATGTTTTACGGTTTTGCCCTTCTTGCATGTTGTTTCTCCTGGATAACACGCACAATCGATCCCCAACGGGGAAAAAACAGGCCGCTATAAATAACAGAAGCCGTCAAGGTTAGCAATTAATCCTGAACATGACTTGACAAGCCTGTGAGGAACCACGTAATGAGCGTCACGTAAGGTGCGTTTTTAACACGTCTTTTCGCACTAATTATGACAATTCCACCCGCACAGATTTATTCAGTCTCATGCCCGTCGACGACAATTGCGCCTGATAAGCCAGCAGCTCAACGCCGCTCTGTTGCGCCTGTACCAGCAGCTCTGCGTAGCGCGCGTCAATGTGGCGCGCGGGGGAAACGTCCTCAATCCCCGAATGCAAAACTGCAAACAATAACACCGCGCGGTTGCCGCCCTCGGCAATCTTGCTTAACTCACGAAGATGCTTCTGGCCTCGCTCGGTTACCGCATCCGGAAACCAGCCTCTACCTTCTTGTAAAAGCGTTACGGATTTGACTTCAATATAGCACTCAGGTCTCGCTTCCGCCTGTAACAGGAAATCAATACGGCTGCGCTCATCGCCGTATTTCACCTCCGATCGCAGCCCGCTGTAGCCGCTCAGCTCCGGCAAGCACTGCGCCAGTAAGGCTTCGCGTACTAACTGATTGGCGCGCAGGGTGTTTACACAAATAAAATGGCCCTGTTTTGTTTCAGTTATTTCCCAGCTGTGCGGGTACTTTCGCGTGGTGCTGGCGGAGGTGGAATACCAGACGGTGTCGCCCGGGGTGGCGCAGCCGGTCATCGCGCCGGTGTTTGCGCAGTGTAGGGTGAGCGTGTCGCCCTGAGGCGTCACCACATCGGCCAGAAAGCGTTTATAACGCGCAATCAGCCGGGCAGATTGTAACGGCGGTGAAAATTCCAACGTGGCTCCTTTATTCACTCAACGGCCAGCTGTCGAGCAGATGATAGCGGGTGCGTCCCTGTGTCTGCATCGACTGGAACAACGAAAATTGCGTGATATCGCAGCTAAATGCAAAATCGCGGGGCGGCAGCGAAAGCGGCTGCGTCACCCCACGTAATAGCGTGATATGGGGATGAAACGGCTGCGGGCTTTGATGGCAACCGTTACGCGCCGCCTGTGAACGAAGCAGGGCGGCCAGCTGCAACAATCCGCGCGGTGCCTGGCGCGTACCCAGCCAGACTACGCCTGGCCGCGGCCAATGGCCGGCGTCGTTCAGGGTCAGCGAAAAGCCGGGCTGGCGAATGCGCGCGGCAAGCTGACTGAGCGCCGTGGCTTTTTCAGTGTGAACATCGCCCAGAAACGCCAGCGTCAGATGCAGGTTTGCCGCCGCCACCGGATAGCCGATGTCAGCCGGAAAAGCCTGCGCGCGCCAGCTCACGATCTGTTGCTGTAAAGCGTCAGGCAGCGCGAGGCCAAAGAATAAACGTCGTGTCTGCATAGCGGTCTCCGGTAAACAAGACGGGAATGCTACAATGTTCGCCAGCTTATCACCACGCGATCGCGGAGTTTTCGTTTGAGTGTTTTACCGGTCAGTGCCGTCCTGCCGCAAGTGCTTGATGCGCTTCAGCAGCACCCTCAGGTTTTACTGGTTGCGCCGACCGGCGCGGGCAAATCAACCTGGCTTCCCCTACAGATTCTGCAGCAATCAACGCTTACCGGTCGCATTTTGCTGCTGGAGCCACGGCGGCTGGCGGCGCGCAACGTGGCGCAACGGCTGGCGGAGCAGCTCGGCGAGCAGCCGGGCGAGACCGTCGGCTATCGCATGCGGGCGGAAACGCGCGTTGGGCCAGGCACGCGGCTGGAGGTGGTAACCGAAGGAATTCTGACCCGCATGCTGCAGCAGGATCCGATGCTTGATGGCGTAGGACTGGTGATTCTGGATGAGTTTCATGAGCGCAGTATTCAGGCCGACCTGGCGCTGGCGCTGCTGCTGGATGTGCAATCTGGTCTGCGTGACGATCTCAGGGTGCTGATCATGTCCGCCACGCTGGATAACAGCGCACTGCAAACGCTGCTGCCAGCGGCACCGCTGATCGTCTCTGAAGGACGCAGCTTTCCGGTCGAACGTCGCTATCTCTCGTTGCCAACTCAGCTACGGTTTGATGAAGCGGTAGCGCGGGAAGTGGCGCAGCTGTTGCGTGAAGAAGGCGGCTCGCTGCTGCTGTTTTTACCCGGCGTGGGCGAAATTGAGCGGGTGAAAAATCAGCTGGCAGAACGCGTTGCGGCGGATGTCGATCTCTGCCCGCTCTACGGCGCTTTGCCGCTGGCGGCTCAGCAGCGTGCCATTATGCCCGCGGCCGCCGGACGGCGCAAAGTGGTGCTGGCGACTAACATCGCTGAAACCAGCCTGACCATTGAGAGTATCCGGCTGGTGGTCGACAGCGCGCAGGAGCGGGTGAGCCTTTTTGATGCACGCAGCGGCTTGAGCCGACTGATTACCCAACGTATCAGCCAGGCGTCAATGACTCAGCGTGCAGGCCGCGCCGGTCGCCTGGAAGCGGGCATCTGTTTGCATCTGCTGGCGAAAGAGCAGGCGGAGCGGGCACCCGCGCAAAGTGAAGCGGAGATTCTGCACAGCGATCTTGCTGCGTTGTGGCTGGAGCTGCTGCAATGGGGCTGCCGCGAGGCAAATCAGTTACGCTGGCTCGATATGCCGCCCGCAGGCCATCTGCAGGCAGCGCAGCGGCTGTTGCAGCTCCTGGATGCCACCGATCAGTCGGCGCAGCTCAGCGCTAAAGGGCGGCGCATGGCGCAGCTGGGCAGCGATCCGCGGCTGGCCGCGCTGATGATCGCCGCCGGCAACGATCGTCATCAGGTCGCCAGCGCCACGCGGCTGGTGGCGATTCTTGAAGAGCCGCCGCGTCAGGGCAGCGTGGATCTGCGTGACGCCTTCTTTCAGACGCAGCCGCACTGGCAGCGCCGCGCGCGCCAGCTGCAAAAACGGTTACAGCAGCCTGAGGGCCACGCGGACGTTGCGCATCTGCCTGCGCTGATGGCCAGCGCCTTTCCCGATCGTCTGGCTCAGCGCCGCGGACAGCAGGGGCGCTATCAGCTGGCAAGCGGTATTGGCGCCATGCTGGAAACTGACCATGCGTTAACGCGCTATGAATGGCTATTTGCCCCGCTGCTGCTGCAAAACGGCGCGCAGCCGGACGCACGTATGCTGCTGGCGATGCCGGTTGAGCTCACCGAACTGCTCGCCGCGGCGCCGCAGCTGGTGCGGCAAACCACCGAAGTGGAGTGGGATGAAGAAAAAGGTACGCTACGCGCGTGGCAGCGCGAGCAAATCGGCGCGCTGGTGCTAAAATCGCAGCCGCTGGCGAAGCCGGAAAAAGCGCAACTGCAGGCGGCCATGCTGCGCTGGATCGAACAGAAAGGCCTGACGGTGCTGAACTGGACGCCTGAGGCAACGCAGCTGCGTTTACGCCTGCACTGCGCTGCTGTCTGGTTGCCGGAAGGCAACTGGCCCGCCGTGGATGATGCCACGCTGCTGGCGACGCTGGATCGCTGGCTGTTGCCGATGATGGGCGAGGTGCGGGACCTGAAAAGTCTGCGTCAGGTCAACCTCGCCAACGCGCTCTTACACTTACTCACATGGTCGCAACGGCAGCGGCTGGATAGTGCGCTGCCAACTCACTACACTGTGCCGACCGGCAGCCGCCTGCCGATCCGATATGATGAAGAAAAACCGCCTGCGCTGGCGGTGCGCCTGCAGGAGATGTTCGGCGAGGCGCAGAATCCAGCCGTGGCGGAAGGTCGGATAGCGCTGGTACTGGAACTGCTCTCACCGGCGCAGCGACCGTTGCAAATTACCCGCGATCTGGCGGCCTTCTGGCAAGGCGCCTGGCAGCAGGTACAGAAAGAGATGAAAGGGCGTTACCCCAAACATCTCTGGCCGGATGATCCGGCCAATGCGCTGCCCACGCGGCGTACTAAGAAGTTTTCCCCGCCTGAGAAATAAACGGCATCAGTGCCACTATTTCAGAGGGTTCTGTCAGGGAAAAATAAGAAAAGCGTATAGAGTACTCGGCCTTGCCGACGGCTAACTCTGGAGAAACAAAACTGATGTCTGGAGACGATCGCGAACCGATAGGACGCAAAGGAAAGTCCTCCACACCGCCACGCAAGCCGGCGGTAAAAGGTCGCCGCAGGGAACGGGAAGAAGAGAACGTGCAGGATGATTTCGATAATGATGAAGAAGAGGTTGCGCCGATGCCGCGTAAGGGAAAAGGGCGTCCGCCTGTGAAAAAACGGCGCTGGTTAGGGCTGCTGATAAAGCTGTTCCTGGTATTTGTGGTGGCGATGGCTGCCTATGGGGTTTATCTCGACTCAGAGATCCGCAGCCGTATTGATGGCAAGGTGTGGCAACTGCCTGCCGCCGTTTATGGCCGCATGGTTAGCCTTGAGCCGGGCATGTCCTACAACAAAAAAGAGATGATTGCGCTGCTGGAAGGCACGCAGTATCGCGAAGTTACGCGGATGACGCGGCCTGGTGAATTCACCGTACAGGCCAACAGCATTGAGATGATCCGTCGACCGTTTGATTTTCCCGACAGCAAAGAAGGGCAGATCCGTGCGCGTCTGAGCTTCAGTAACGGCAAGCTCAGCGAGATTAAAAACCTCGACAGCAACCGCGACTTTGGTTTCTTCCGTCTCGATCCGCGGCTGATTACCATGTTGCAGTCGCCTAACGGCGAGCAGCGCCTGTTCGTGCCACGCGCCGGGTTCCCGGATCTGCTGGTCGATACGCTGGTGGCAACGGAAGACCGCCACTTCTATCAGCATGATGGCGTGAGTTTATCCTCGATTGGCCGTGCTTTTATTGCCAACATCACCGCCGGTCGTGCGGTGCAGGGCGGCAGTACCTTAACGCAGCAGCTGGCGAAAAACCTGTTCCTGACCAGCGAGCGTTCGCTGTGGCGTAAAGCGCGAGAAGCCTATATGGCGGTGATCATGGATGCGCGCTACAGCAAAGATCGCATCCTTGAGCTTTACCTGAACGAGGTCTATCTCGGTCAGGCGGGCAACGATCAGATCCGCGGCTTTCCGCTGGCCAGCCTCTACTACTTTGGTCGTCCGGTGGATGAGCTGAGTCTCGATCAGCAGGCGCTGTTGGTGGGCATGGTGAAAGGCGCATCGCTCTACAATCCGTGGCGTAATCCGAAGCTGGCGCTGGAACGCCGCAATCTCGTGCTGCGTTTGCTGCAACAGCAGAAGGTGATCGATCAGGAGCTGTATGACATGCTCAGCGCCCGTCCGCTAGGCGTGCAGCCGAAAGGCGGCGTGATCACGCCACAGCCGGCGTTTATGCAGATGGTGCGTAACGAGCTGCAGGCGAAAATGGGCGATAAGGTCAAAGACCTCTCCGGCGTGAAAATCTTCACCACGCTTGATTCCGTCTCCCAGGATGCCGCCGAGCAGGCGGTGGAAGAGGGCATTCCAGCCCTGAAAAAACAGCGTGGATTGAAGGATCTGGAAACCGCGATGGTGGTGGTGGATCGTTTCACCGGTGAAGTGCGTGCCATGGTGGGCGGAGCGAACCCGCAGTTTGCCGGTTATAACCGTGCGCTGCAGGCGCGTCGTTCCATCGGCTCGCTGGCGAAACCGGCCACTTACCTGACCGCGCTCAGCCAGCCAGACAGCTATCGCCTCAACAGCTGGATTGCCGATGAGCCAATCGCGCTGAAGCAGCCTAATGGCCAGATCTGGAAACCGCAGAACGACGATCGCCGCTTTAGCGGTAAAGTGATGCTGGTGGATGCGCTGACCAACTCCATGAACGTACCAACGGTAAATCTCGGCATGACGCTGGGACTGGCCAGCGTGGTAGATACCTGGACCAAACTGGGCGTGCCGAAAGATCAGCTGAATCCGGTGCCTTCGATGCTCCTCGGTGCCATGAACCTGACGCCGGTTGAAGTGGCGCAGGCGTTTCAGTCGATCGCCAGCGGCGGCAACCGTGCGCCACTGTCGGCACTGCGTTCGGTGATTGCTGAAGATGGCACGGTGCTTTATCAGAGCTTCCCGCAGGCGGAACGCGTTGAACCGGCACAGGCCGCTTATCTGACGCTGTACACCATGCAGAATGTTGCGGCACGCGGCACTGCGCGAGCGCTGGGCGCACGCTATCCGGGCGCGCATCTGGCGGGCAAAACCGGTACCACCAACGATCAGATCGACAGCTGGTTTGCCGGTGTGGATGGTAAAGAGGTGGCGATCACCTGGATTGGCCGCGATAACAACCAAACCACCAAACTTTATGGTGCCAGCGGCGCGATGCAGATCTATCGTCGCTATCTCGATAATCAGGCGCCGATGCCGCTGGTGTTAACACCACCGGAAGATATCGCGCAGATGAACATCGATTCTGCGGGGAACTTCGTGTGTGGAACCGGCAGCAGCAGCTGGCGCACCATTCCGGTCTGGACCATCGATGCTAATGCGTTGTGTCAGCAGCAGATGCAGCAGCAACAGCAGCTGTTCCAGCAGCAGCAGGCTCAACAACAGCAGCAACAGCAGCAGCCAGCGGGACAACCGCAGCAAAACGCGCCGCAGGATGAGAGCAACGGCGTCGCGGGCTGGATTAAAGATATGTTTGGCAAATAATCTCCGGCAGTAACCTGAAATCCCGGCCACCATGCCGGGATTTTTTTTGCCTGCTTTTTACCCGGTCGACGGCTGTTTTCTGCTCGCAGGCCGCGCCGGGCGGGGAATTTTGTTGCAGACTTTCCGCCAATTCGCATATTATCCGACCGTTATAATAATAATTCTCGTTTCGTTTCGCTTTCATCCTTCTTATTGCTGAGAAAAACTATGAGTCCGCACGCATCCTTTCCTTCTTACAAAAGGCCGCTTTCTCTGCTGATCGCGCTTTCTCTGGGTAGCCTGAGCGCCTCGGCGCTGGCGGCTGACGCTGATACGCTGGTGGTTTCCGCCGACGGCGGCAACGCGGCAGCGGCAGAGAGCGCGTGGGGCCCGGCACCGACTATCGCGGCGAAGCGCAGCGCGACCGGCACCAAAACCGACACGCCGCTGGAAAAAACACCGCAGTCGATCTCAGTCGTGACGCAGGAAGAGATGGAGATGCATGGAGTATCCAGCGTCAAAGGCGCGTTTAACTACACGCCAGGCGTGATGACCGGCAATCGCGGCAGTTCGAACGTCATTGATGCGCTGTCGATCCGCGGCTTCAGCGAAACCAACACCAATCAGTATCTCGATGGGCTGAAACTGCAGGGTGACAACTACTCTGAGTTTGCCATCGATCCTTACTTCCTTGAGCGCGCTGAACTGCTGCGCGGCCCGGCCTCGGTGCTGTATGGCAAAAGCAACCCTGGCGGCGTGGTGTCGCTGGTCAGCAAGCGGCCCACCACTGAGACGCTGCGCGAAGTGCAGTTCCAGATGGGCGACGACAATCTGTTTTCAACCGGCTTCGATTTTGGCGGCGCGCTGGATGATGCCGGTGTTTACAGCTACCGTCTGACCGGCCTGGCGACCAGCCAGGATGCTCAGCAGGATATGAACAAAGAGAAGCGCTACACCATTGCGCCATCGTTCACCTGGCAGCCCGATCAAAACACCCGCTTTACGCTGCTGACCTATTTCCAGAACGAGCCGGAAACCGGCTATTACGGCTGGCTGCCGCGTGAAGGCACCGTGGTGCCGATCACCGATGCCAGTGGCCGTCAGCACAAGCTGGCAACCGATTTTGACGAAGGCGAGAACAGCAACAAGATTTCGCGTAACACCAAAATAGTCGGCTACAGCTTCGAACATCGCTTTAATGATACCTGGAGCGTTCGCCAGAATCTGCGCTATGCCGATCTGCGTACCGACTATCGCAGCATTTATGGCAGCAGCTTTAACAGCGCAACCCAGGAGATCAATCGCAGCGTGGCACGCTCAGAAGAGACGCTGAATCAGTTTGCGCTGGATAACCAGGCTGAGGCGAAATTTGCTACGGGTCAGCTGGATCACACGCTGCTGTTGGGCGTGGATTATCAGCGCACGCGCAACGAAATCCGTGCAGGATTTGGTTCCGCCAGCCCGCTTAACGCCATTGATCCGCAGTATGGCGATGACAGCTATGCCATCTCTTTCCCGTATGACTACCTGAACAAGCAGGAACAAACTGGCCTGTATGCGCAGGATCAGATGGAATGGAATCGCTGGGTGCTGACGTTGGGCGGCCGTTATGATTACGCCATGACTTCTGCTCTGAACCGTAATGGCGATAGCGAAGTGAAAGGGCACGATCAGGCTTTCACCTGGCGCGGCGGACTCAACTATGTGTTTGATAACGGCGTAGCGCCTTACTTCAGCTACAGCGAATCCTTCCTGCCAACTTCCGGCACCACCAAAAGCGGGCAGCCATTCGATCCTTCACGCGCCAAACAGTACGAAGCGGGCGTGAAGTTCGTGCCAAAAGATCGGCCAATCAGCGCGACGGCAGCGGTTTATCAGCTGACCAAAACCAAAAACCTGACTGCCGATCCTGCAAGCACGTTATTCAGCGTGCAGAGCGGTGAAATCCGGTCACGTGGCGTTGAGCTGGAAGCAAAAGCAGCGGTTAATGCCAATATCAACCTGACCGCTGCCTATACCTATACCGACGCCGAATTCACGCATGATACTAAGCTGAAAGGCACCACGCCGGTAGAGGTGCCAAAACATATGGCATCGCTGTGGGCTGATTACACCTTCAATGAAACCGCATTGAGCGGACTGACACTGGGGGCCGGTGTGCGCTATGTTGGCAACAGCAAAAGCCTCTATTCGGAAACAGAAGACAACACCCGCGACGGAAAATCGAACCGCAATTTCAACGTTGCGGATTACACCACGGTGGATGCCGCCATCAAATACGATCTGGCGCGCTTTGGTCTGCCGGGTTCTTCGCTAGGCATCAACGTGAATAACCTGTTGGATCGGGATTATGTGGCTGGCTGCTACCGTGAATACGCCTGTTACTGGGGCGCGGAGCGGCAGATCGTCGGCACGGCAACCTTCCGTTTTTGATCGTCAACCGGGCGCGTTGCAGGCGCGCCCGCTAACCTGAAGAATTCCATGTCACATCAGTACGCCAGTGAAACCACCTTCCGGCTGGACAACGTGAGCTTTACGGTGCCTGGCCGCACGCTTTTACAGCCGCTATCGATGGCCTTTTCGCCGGGCAAAGTCACCGCGTTGATTGGGCACAACGGCTCAGGAAAATCGACCCTGCTGAAGATGCTGGGCCGCCATCATGCGCCGTCTGCCGGGCAGGTGATGCTCAACGAGCAGCCGGTCAGCCAGTGGTCAGGCAAAGCCTTTGCCCGTCAGGTTGCCTATCTGCCGCAGCAGCTGCCAGCGGCGGAAGGCATGACGGTGCGCGAGCTGGTGGCGATTGGTCGCTATCCCTGGCACGGGGCGCTTGGCCGTTACGGAATGGAAGATCGTCAGCGGGTGGATGAGGCGATTGCGCTGGTTGGCCTGAAACCCTTTGCCAGCCGCCTGGTCGACAGCCTCTCCGGCGGCGAACGTCAGCGCGCCTGGCTGGCGATGATGGTGGCGCAAAACAGCCGTTGTTTGCTGCTTGATGAACCGACCTCGGCGCTGGATATCGCGCATCAGGTTGAAGTGCTGGCGCTGATTCAGCGTCTCAGCCAGCAACGCGGACTAACGGTAATTGCCGTGCTGCACGACATCAATATGGCCGCGCGCTACTGCGATCGCATGGTCGCGCTGCATGGCGGCAGCATGATTGCCGAAGGCGAGCCGGAAAGCATTATGCAGGCCGACGTGCTGGCGAAAATCTACGGTATTCCCATGGGCATTCTGCCGCATCCGCACGGCGGCGCGCCGGTAAGTTTTGTCTGGTGAGCGCAGGAGCCTTTATGCCCGATCTGTTTCGTCGTCGGCTGCTGCAGGCCGCCGCGCTCGCGCCGTTAATGACGTCGAACGCGCTGTTTGCGCAGGCGCCCTCTGCCGGGCGTATCGTTGCGCTGGAATGGCTGCCGGTGGAATTACTGCTGGCGCTGGGCATTACGCCGCTGGCCGCTGCGGATACCACCAGCTATCGCCAGTGGGTACAAACGCCAGCGTTGCCAGCGAATATTATTGACGTTGGGCTGCGTACCGAACCCAATATGGAACTGCTGACCCAGCTACAACCCTCACTGATTCTCTATTCTCAGGGCTATGGTCCTTCGCCAGAACGGCTGGCGCGCATTGCGCCGGGCATGGGCTTCAGCTTTAACGACGGCAGCGGAAAACCCTTAACCAATGCGCGCCATTCGTTAACGCAGCTGGCCGACAGGCTGGCGATGCCGGAACGCGCCACGCACCATTTGCAGGCCTTTGATTCGTTTATCGCCTCGATGCGTCAGCGATTTGCGGCGCGACCACAGCCGCGACCGGTGCTGCTGATGTCGATGCTGGACAGCCGTCACGCCATCGCTTTTGGTAAAAACAGCCTGTTTCTGGAGACCATGGAGCTGCTCGGTTTGCAGAATGCCTGGCAGGGCGAAACCAATTTCTGGGGCAGTGCAGTGATCGGCCTGGAGCGGCTGGCCGATATCGGTGACGCTGAAGTGATCTGTTTTGATCATGGCAATGAGCCGATGATGCAGCAGATCACCTCGGGCGCACTCTGGCGATCGCTGCCATTTGTGCGTCAGGGACATTTTCAGCGCGTGCCGCCGGTCTGGTATTACGGTGCCACGCTGTCGGCGATGCAGCTCTGCCATGTGTTAGATCGCGCGCTGGAGCCCGCATGAAAAAATCGTTAGCACTTGCTCTACTTTGCGCGCTTTTCCTGGCGGCGCTGGCCCTGACGCTGATTAACCTGCAGGCGCGCCTGCCGATGGCGCAGTGGGGCCAGGCGCTGTGGCAACCCGATAGCGATCGCATTCATCAGGTGGTATTTCATTACAGCCTGCTGCCGCGGCTGGCGCTGGCGCTGTTAATCGGTGCCGGACTCGGGCTGGCGGGCCTGCTGTTTCAGCAGATTTTGCGCAACCCGCTGGCGGAACCGACCACGCTGGGCATCTCTACCGGCGCGCAGCTCGGCGTCACGGTGACCACGCTGTGGAGCCTGCCCGGCGGATTGCTGACCCAGCAGTTTGCGGCCATGGGCGGCGCGCTGCTGGTCGGACTGCTGGTGTTTGGCGTGGCCTGGGGTAAACGGCTGTCGCCGATCACCCTGATTCTGGCAGGCCTGGTGCTCAGCCTCTATTGCGGCGCTATCAATCAGATCCTCGCCATCTTTAAACACGATCAGCTCCAGAACATGTTTCTGTGGAGCACCGGATCGTTGAATCAACAGGACTGGAGCAATGTGGCATTTCTGTGGCCGCGGCTGCTGCTCGCTTTCCTGCTGGCGCTGGCGTTGTTGCGCCCATTAACGCTGATGGGGCTGGATGATGGCGTGGCGAAAAACCTGGGCCTGACGCTGGCGCTGACGCGTTTTGGTGGCCTGTTACTGGCTATTTTGCTCAGTGCTCAGTTGGTCAATGCCGCGGGAATTATTGGTTTTATCGGGCTGTTTGCGCCGCTGCTTGCCAGGCTGCTGGGCGCCCGACGTCTGCTCAGTCGCATGCTGCTGGCGCCGCTGATCGGTGCGCTGCTGCTTTGGCTGGCCGATCAGTGCGTGCTGTGGCTGGCATCCCACTGGCGTGAAGTTTCAACCGGCACGGTGACGGCGATCATCGGCGCGCCTTTGCTGCTCTGGCTGTTGCCTTATCTGCGCAGCGGTTCGCAGGCACCCGATATGCATCAGGGCGACAACGTGCCGCGTGAGCGCCATGCGGTGCTGCACTGGACGCTGGGGCTGCTCGCCGTCATGGCGCTGTTGGCGCTGGCCGCGCTGTCGCTGGGCCGTGACGCACACGGCTGGATGTGGGCCAGCGGCGAACTCTGGGATCAGCTACAGCAATGGCGTGCGCCGCGTCTGCTGGCGGCGCTGTCGGTGGGCATGATGTTGGCGGTGGCGGGCTGCATTATTCAGCGCCTGACCGGCAACGCCATGGCCAGCCCGGAAGTGTTAGGCATCAGTTCAGGCTCTGCGTTTGGCGTGGTGATCATGATGTTTCTGGTACCCGGCAACGCTTTTGGCTGGCTGCTGCCCGCTGGCATTATCGGTGCGGCGGTGACCTTAGCGATTATTCTTTTGGTTGCCAGTCGCGGTGAGTTTTCGCCTCAGCGCATGCTGCTCGCGGGCATGGCGCTGAACAGCGCCTTTATGACCGTTCTGACGCTGCTGATGGCCAGCGGCGATCCGCGCATGGCGAAGCTGCTGACCTGGATTTCGGGTTCAACCTACAACATTACCGCACGTGAAGCGCTGAATGGTGCGCTGGTCGGTGTGGCGCTGATAGCGCTCGCACCGCTGGCCACGCGCTGGCTGACGCTGCTGCCACTGGGTACGGCGACCGCGCGTTCCGCTGGTTTGTCGTTGTCGCTGTCGCGCATTGCCTTGCTGTTGTTGGCTGCGGCGCTGACCGCTACCGCCACCCTGACCATTGGACCGCTGAGTTTTATCGGGCTGATGGCACCGCATATCGCACGCATGCTGGGATTCCGTCGCGCCTTACCGCAGCTGATTATGGCGGCGTTACTGGGAGGATCGCTGATGATTATTGCCGACTGGTGTGGCCGAATGCTGGCGTTTCCGAATCAGATTCCGGCAGGGCTAATGGCGACCTTCTTTGGCGCGCCCTATTTTATCTGGTTGATGCGTCGGGCAAGATAAGCAGGGGCGGCAGGGCGCCGCCCCGATTTATTTACAGCTGAGCAAAGCAGCGACGTGCTGCATCGATGGTGCGCTGAATATCTTCATCGCTGTGCGCCACGGACATGAAACCCGCCTCATAGGCGGAAGGGGCGAGATACACTCCTTCTTGCAGCATGAGGTGGAAGAAACGCTTAAAGCGCTCAACATCACAACGGGTCACGTCGGCATAACAGGTGACGCTTTCGGCATCGGTGAAGAACAGGCCGAACATGCCGCCCACGTGATTAACCACCAGCGGAATGTTCTCCTCCTGCGCCACTCGCAGCAGGCCCGCTGCCAGCTTGTCAGTCTGTTCGGTCAGACGCTGATGCACGCCCGGCTGTGAAACCGCAGTCAGACAGGCAAAACCGGCCGCCATCGCTACCGGGTTACCGGATAGCGTACCTGCCTGATAAACCGGACCGGTCGGCGCCAGCGCCATCATCACGTCACGACGTCCGCCAAAAGCCCCCACCGGCATACCGCCGCCGATGATTTTGCCGAGGCAGGTCAGGTCGGGCTGCACATCGTAGTATTCCTGCGCGCCGCCCAGCGCCACGCGGAAACCGGTCATCACTTCATCGATAATCAACAAGGCACCCAACTCGTCGCACAGGCTGCGCAGGCCCGGCAGAAAATCGTCCTGCGGAGGAATGCAGTTCATGTTACCGGCCACCGGTTCTACGATGATGGCTGCGATCTCCTGTGGATACTGCTCGAAAGCCGCGCGCACGGAATCGAGATCGTTATAGCTGCAGGTCAGCGTGTGTTTGGCGAAGTCGGCCGGCACGCCCGGCGAGTTCGGCTGACCCAGCGTCAGCGCACCGGAACCGGCTTTCACCAGCAGATGATCGGCATGACCGTGATAGCACCCTTCAAACTTGATGATTTTATCGCGATGGGTGAAGCCGCGCGCCAGACGAATCGCGCTCATAGTCGCTTCGGTGCCGGAGTTAACCATGCGCACCATGTCCATGCTCGGCACCAGCTCGCACACCAGCTGCGCCATTTTCACTTCCATCTCGGTTGGCGCGCCAAAGCTCAGGCCGCGTTCGGCGGCATCGATCACCGCGTTACGGATGGCGGGATGATTGTGGCCCAGCACCATCGGTCCCCATGAGCCAACATAATCGATGTAGGCTTTGCCATCGGCATCATACAAATAGGCGCCGTTAGCGCGTTCAATAAACAGCGGCACGCCGCCAACGCCAGTAAACGCACGCACCGGCGAGTTAACACCGCCCGGAATTAATCGCTGTGCATCGGCGAACAGGGTTTCAGACTTACTCATGGCGTGACTCCAGTCAGGGATTAATGCGCATATTCTAGGGAACAGGGCGCGAGGATGAAAGGCGCGACGTGGATTTGGCACTAATGGTGACATATTTCCCCAGGCGATTGGCGCAGAGTGACGTATCATGCGGGTTACCTGAGGCGGAAACGCTATACTTCAGAGGCAGGGCAGGCGGCACAGAGTGTCAAGCGCCCCCCTTGATTGCCACATCGGCCTGTAAGATAATAGAAACATTGAGGTCATTTTCTGACCTGGACGTTTTCGGAGTGTAAAATGAGCGACGAAGTAGCAGCATTGCCCCTGCAGTTTACCGATGCGGCAGCCAGCAAGGTAAAAAATCTGATCTCTGACGAAGAGAACCCGGATCTGAAACTGCGGGTTTATATCACTGGCGGCGGCTGTAGCGGATTCCAGTATGGCTTTACCTTCGATGATAAAGTTAACGATGGCGATATGATGATTGAAAAATCGGGCGTGTCGCTGGTTGTGGATCCGATGAGCCTGCAATATCTGGTGGGCGGTTCGGTGGATTACACCGAAGGTCTGGAAGGGTCGCGTTTTATCGTGACGAATCCGAATGCCAAAACCACCTGCGGTTGCGGTTCTTCCTTCAGCATCTGACTGAAGTCAGGCCGCACGTCCTGTGCGGCCTGTTATTACCACTCAATTGTAATGAGTTTTCCTGCTGTTTTTCGCTGTGCGTCGACGGGCAACCTGCTCTGTGTAACGCGTGGCTGAGCGGAAGGTTGCATACCACATGCGATCTGCGGCGTGCGTTGTCCGCTACGGCCATCGATCTGACACTGTGAAACAATTGTCAGTTTTACCCCAATGGTGCCGGTGGTGCTGGCCGCATAGAGTTGTCCCGCCATCAACAAGCCTGTGGCCAGTATAATGGCTTTCATTTTTACGTCCCGGTGCAAAGCGCAGAATGCGCAAAAGAGAAGCGCTAAGCCTGGTTGGGCTTAACGTGCCTCCCTATCTATAACGACATAATTTGCACAATCTTTAAGCGCGCGATGCGAATGGCCTAACGCTGCGGCTGTAGCGCCGCACACAGCTGCTGCGCCGCCAGCAAAATACGTGGGCCCGGACGGCTGAGCCAGTCATCATTGATGGCGATAACCGGTACGGTTAACTGTGGATACCAGAATGCTTTAACCGTCGCAGCGCGGGCGTTATCACCGCCAACGACGATGGCCGCAGGCTGGCGCAGTAAAACCTGCTCACGGCTGACCTGTGGCCAGGCGACCGGGCTATCAGCGAAAATATTATTGCCGCCGCACAATCGCAGTACGGCATTTTGTAGCGTATTCGCCGAGGCGGTAAACAGCGGTTGCTGCCCAAACTGCAGGAATACCGGTTTTGGCGTGCGGGTGGCGTAACGTTGTCGCAGCGCAGCAAAGCCCGCGGCCAGTTCACGCGCATGTTGCTGCGCCAGCGCAGGCTGCGGGCTCCATGCCTGCAACGCGTCCAGCGACGAGACAATGTCCTCGATCGAGTCGGTATCCAGCCACTGCACTTTAATGCCAAAGCGCGTCAGCTGATCAACCTGGCGCTGCGGATTGCCATTGCGCCACGCCAGTACCACGTCCGGCTTGATGAGCAGGATGCGCTCAACGTTAATGCCTTGCCAGTTGGCGACCTGTTCAATGTCGCGGGCGGCAGGCGGGTAATCTGACCACGCGCTAACCGCTACCGGCGTAATGCCAGCGGCGAACGCGAGTTCGGTCAGATGGGGAGAAAGCGTGATTACGCGCGGAGCAGCCAGCAGTGACGTGCTGGCCAGTAGCAGCGCCAGCCAGAGCCAGCGCAGGCGTTTAGCCATGGGCAAGGTTGCCGAGCAGCGTTTCCACCATCAACGATGATTGCTGTGCCGCGACCACAAGAAACTCATCAAAGCTGAGGTGTGATTCCCGATCCGCGACGTCAGAGATAGCACGCACCACCACGAACGGCACGCCAAACTGATGACAGACGTGCGCAATGGCGGTGGCTTCCATCTCCACGGCAATCGCCTGCGGGAAGGTGGTACGAATGCGTGCCAGCGGCTCAGCGCCGTTGATAAAAGCATCGCCGCTGACCACTAAACCGCGCACCGCGTTCAGCTTGAGCTGACCAATACAGTCTTCAGCGGCGGTCACCAGATCGGCATCGGCGACAAAGGCGGCCGGGCAACCGGCCATCTGGCCTGGCTGATAGCCGAATGCCGTCACATCAACATCGTGGTAGCGCACTTCTTCAGAGACCACGATATCGCCCACTTCCAGCGTTGGCGCCAGGCCGCCGGCAGAACCGGTGTTGATGATCACATCTGGCTTGCAGAGCTGCAGCAGCAACGTGGTACCCAGCGCCGCGGCGGTTTTACCAATGCCAGATTTCAGCAGCGCCACTTCAACGCCGTTCAGCGTGCCGGTGTAAATTTCACAGCCGCCCAGCGACAGCGTTTCCCGATTTTCAATTTTATCGCGCAGCAGCGTTACTTCCTGCTCCATTGCCCCAATAATGCCTGCTTTCATAGTGATACCCGCTAATGTTATAGAGTCAGTGGCGTCATTGTACGCATCCGCAGTGGGCGATTGCCACCGCGACGGTTTTGCGCCAATCACGCGTTACGAGCTGGTGTAAGCCCTTAAAACCAGGGCATAGTTTATCATGGCCGATGGATGATTATTTCAGGAACAGCAAGGGGACGGTATGGCGCAGCTTGATTTCAGGACGAAAATTAGCCTCAAACGGCCTTATAACACGCGGGAAGAGCCGCAGGGCGAATATGCTATCAGCCGTCATTTCGAAAGCGATCGCGGACGCATCATCAATTCCGCTGCTATTCGACGCCTGCAACAAAAAACCCAGGTTTTTCCGCTGGAGCGCAATGCCGCCGTCCGTTCCCGACTGACCCACTCGCTTGAAGTCCAGCAAACCGGGCGCTATATCGCCAAAGAGATTTTGCAAACGTTGCGCCATCAGCGCGGCCTGGCGTGGTACGGGTTGGAAGAACTTTCCGGCGCCTTTGAAAGCCTGATTGAGATGGCGTGTCTGCTGCATGACGTGGGCAATCCGCCATTTGGGCATTTTGGCGAAGCCGCAATTGGCGACTGGTTTGAAGAGCATCTGCCGATGGAGCTGGTGGATCCGCTGGTGGCGGGCGTGTCAACTGACGCGCAACAGGCTGATTTTAACCAGCTCAATGCGGAGATTCGGCAGGATCTTTGCCATTTTGAGGGCAATGCGCAGGCCATTCGTATCGTGCACACCTTGCTGCAGCTTAATCTCACCTATGCGCAGGTCGCCTGCATCCTGAAATATACGGCGCCCGCCTGGTGGCAGGGCGAAAAGCCTGCGGCCTTTACCACGCTGATGAAGAAGCCGGGGTTTTATCTTTCGGAACGCGAATTCATTGCCGATTTGCGTGCTGCGACCGGGCTGGAGGAGCATCATCGCTATCCGCTGACCTATATCATGGAAGCGGCAGACGATATCTCATACTGTATTGCCGATCTTGATGATGCGGTGGAAAAGGCGATATTCAATGTCGATCGACTCTATGAATATCTGGAACAGACCTGGGGCACGGTAAAACCCGGCGATGCTTTCAGCCGCACTGTGGGTTATGCGTGGAAAGACGCGGCAACGAAAAAAATGCGCAGCAAAAGCGATCAGTTCTTTATGTCGTTGCGCGTTAACGTGCAGAACGTGCTGGTGGCCTATGCGGTGAAGCGCTTTATTGAAAATATCGAGGCGATTTACGCCGGTAATTTCAATCATGCGCTGCTGGAGGATGAAGGCGAAGAGGGCCGGTTACTGGCGATGTTTAAAACCGTGGCCCGCCGTCACGTATTTAACCATTCTGAAGTGGAACAGCTGGAATTGCAGGGATACCGGGTAATCAAAGGCCTGCTGGATATCTATCAACCGCTGATGGCGCTGAGTTATGAAGATTTCACCACGCTAATGAAGGATGATTATCTGCCCAGGCATCCAATTGAAACCCGGCTGTTTCATAAACTGTCAGGCAAACAGCGGCGTGCTTATCAATATAAAATGCGCAGCTTGCAGATTGAGCACAAATACCAGCGGTTATTGTGGGAGCGCTATTATCGCTCGCGTTTATTACAGGATTACATCAGCGGCATGACCGATCTCTATGCCTGGGATGAATATCGTCGTTTAATGGCGGTAGAGTAAAGCGCGCCGATCCAGTCATTTGTAAAGACGGCGCATAAACTTTTACCTTTATCCAACACTTCCTCATGAACTTCGCGGTAAAAAATATATCTCATTTCACGACCACAGCAATGGTCTGGGCTTAAGTTCAAATACGAGAAAAAACCAATGAAAAAACGCACCTTAACATTAAGCGCGCTGGCCCTCAGTATGGGGCTGGCACTGAGTCCGATCGGCGTGATGGCGGCTGAAACCGCATCCTCTTCCAGCCAGCAGCTGCCAAGCCTGGCACCGATGCTGGAAAAAGTGATGCCGTCGGTGGTCAGCATCAACGTGGAAGGCAGTACCACGGTAAAAACGCCGCGCTTGCCGCAGCAGTTCCAGCAGTTCTTTGGCGATAATTCCCCTTTCTGCCAGGATGGCTCACCTTTCCAGCAGTCGCCGGTTTGTCAGGGTAACGGCGCGCCGGGCGGCGGTGGTGAAGCGCAGCAGGAGAAATTCCGTGCGCTGGGCTCGGGCGTAGTGATCAACGCCGAAAAAGGCTATGTGGTAACCAACAATCACGTGGTGGATAACGCGACCTCAATCAAAGTTCAGCTCAGCGATGGCCGGAAATATGATGCCAAGGTCATTGGTAAAGATCCGCGCTCCGATATCGCCCTGATTCAGCTAAAGGATGCTAAAAACCTCACCGCGATCAAGCTGGCCGATTCTGACGCGCTACGCGTAGGCGATTACACCGTTGCGATTGGTAACCCTTACGGCTTGGGTGAAACGGTGACCTCGGGCATCGTCTCTGCGTTGGGCCGCAGCGGCCTTAACGTTGAAAACTATGAAAACTTTATTCAGACCGATGCTGCCATTAACCGCGGCAACTCGGGCGGCGCGCTGGTCAACCTCAACGGTGAGCTGATCGGCATTAATACCGCGATTCTGGCGCCAGACGGCGGCAATATCGGTATCGGCTTTGCTATTCCGGCCAATATGGTGAAAAACCTCACCGCGCAGATGGTGGAATTTGGTCAGGTGAAGCGTGGCGAACTGGGCATTCTGGGCACCGAGCTCAATTCTGAGCTGGCGAAAGCGATGAAAGTGGATGCGCAGCGCGGCGCCTTTGTCAGTCAGGTACTGCCGCAATCCTCCGCGGCGAAGGCGGGCGTAAAAGCGGGCGATGTGATCGTGTCACTGAACAAGAAGCCGATCTCCAGCTTCGCAGCGCTGCGGGCGGAAGTAGGTTCACTGCCGGTAGGGACCAAAATGGAGCTGGGCCTGTTGCGCGATGGCAAACCGGTCACGGTTAACATTGAGCTGCAGCAAAGCACGCAGGACAAGGTGGCCTCAGCCACCATTTACACTGGCATCGAAGGCGCCGACCTGAGTAATATTGAGGCTAACGGCCAGAAAGGCGTGCGTGTCGATGCGGTGAAACCTGGCTCAGCGGCCGCGCGCATCGGCCTGAAAAAAGATGACGTCATTCTGGGCGTTAATCAGCAGCCGGTTACCAATCTTGGCGAGCTGCGCAAAATCCTCGATGGCAAACCGTCGGTGCTGGCGCTGAACATTCAGCGCGGCGATACCCGCCTCTATTTGCTGATGCAGTAATCGTTACATCCCGCAACCGGAGCGCAGGCTCCGGTTTTTTTTGCTCCGCAGAATGTGATAATCCCCGCAAATCTTTCAGCCCGCTTGTGGCTCTGTGCAAATGCACAATGTCGCCCGGACCTGGCACGCGTATGCTAACTAACCCCATGCGCTACAGGAGTAATTGATGGCCACTTACCATCTCGATGCCCGGCTTGCCCAGGAAATTGTCGCCCGCACCATGAAGATTATTGACAGCAATGTCAACGTCATGGACGCGCGTGGCCGGATTATCGGCAGCGGCGATCGGGAGCGCATTGGTGAATTGCACGAAGGTGCGCTGCTGGCGCTGTCGCAGGCGCGGGTCGTGGATATCGATGATGCCGTGGCTAAACACCTTCACGGCGTGCGGCCCGGCATCAACCTGCCGTTACGCATTGATGGCGATATCGTTGGCGTGATTGGATTAACTGGCGATCCGGCAACGCTGCGTCATTATGGTGAACTGGTCTGCATGACCGCCGAGATGATGCTGGAACAGGCGCGGCTGCTGCATATGCTGGCGCAGGACAGTCGGCTGCGCGAAGAACTGGTGCTGAATCTAATCCGCAGCGATACGCTGTCGCCCGCGCTGATTGAATGGGCACAGCGCCTGGGTATCGATCTCAACCAGCCGCGCGTGGTGGCGGTGGTGGAAGTGGACAGCGGCCAGTTGGGCGTTGACAGCGCGATGTCCGAATTGCAGCAGCTGCAAACGCTGCTGACCACGCCGGAGCGCGACAACCTGATCGCCATCGTTTCTCTGACCGAAATGGTGGTGCTGAAGCCTGCGTTGAATGCGCATGGCCGTTACGATCAGGACGAGCATCGTCGGCGGGTGGATCAACTGCTGTTGCGTATGAAGGAGAGTGGGCATCTGCGCATGCGTATTGCGCTGGGGAACTATTTCACCGGACCGGGCAGCATTGCGCGTTCTTATCGCACCGCGCGTACCACGCTAATGGTGGGCAAACAGCGTATGCCTGACAGCCGCAGCTATTTTTATCAGGATCTGGTGCTGCCAGTGTTGCTCGACAGCCTGCGCGGCGGCTGGCAGGCCAACGAGCTTTCACGGCCGCTGGCCAGGCTCAAAAGCATGGACAGCAATGGCTTATTGCGACGCACGCTGGTGGCCTGGTTTAGCCACAATGTGCAGCCGTCGCTGACCGCCAAGGCGCTGTTTATTCATCGCAATACGCTGGAATATCGGCTTAACCGTATTTCTGAACTTACCGGGCTCGATCTGAGCAGCTTTGACGATCGTCTTTTGCTGTATGTAGCGCTGCAGCTGGATGAGCAGGCGTAAGACCGCCTGAAAAAAGAAAAGGCCAGCATTCGCTGGCCCTGTGAAACGGTATAAAGCAAATTAACGACCGTTGCGCGTTAACTTCTCCAGATCCGATTCGATTTCCGCAATTTTATGCGCTACAACGCTTTCCAGATGATGCAGGTCATCAAGGATTTTACGTTTCAGATCGACTTCAACCTGATCGCGCTGGCAGATTTGATCAAGTTCATCAATCACGTAGCGAAGATTAGGGCTGATTTCCTGCACTTCTTTGTAGCCCTGGCCGATGTTATCCGCAACTACGGTTTTACGCTGGCGTGGATATTTAAACTTCACGCTCTTGGCAAAAAATTCGCCTTTATCTTTGCGGAAGTAGATCTTCAGAATGTCGTTGTTCGCTTCCTGACGCAGGCTATAGCGGTCAATATCATCAGGTTTGCTAATGCCAAGACCTTTCAAATTGTCGTACATAGTGGTTAATTCCTTCGAGGATGTCATATCAATGTCGGTTCGGCTACGCTGCGGGAATGGCAGAAGTGCTGCCATGCTGCATGCTCGTCCCGCTCTCAGGAGTATAAATAAAACAGTCGGAAAGGGCGGATGAGCATCTGGCGCGTTATCTGGCGCGGATTATGAACTGATTGAAAAGTAAACGCACCTGTTGATTCGTGAGGAGAATCAGGTTTTTATTCAGGAACTGTAAAGAAAATTTTACGGGCCAGCGATGTGGCCCGCAGAAGATCAATCAATGGTACGTAATAATTCGTTGATGCCCACTTTGCCGCGGGTTTTTGCGTCAACTTTCTTCACGATGACCGCACAGTAGAGGCTGTAGCTGCCATCTTTAGAAGGCAAGTTACCCGATACCACCACCGATCCCGCCGGTACACGGCCGTAATGCACTTCACCGGTTTCGCGGTCATAGATTTTGGTGCTCTGGCCGATGTAAACGCCCATGGAAATCACCGCACCTTCTTCAACGATCACCCCTTCAACAATCTCAGAGCGGGCGCCAATAAAGCAGTTATCTTCGATAATGGTCGGGTTTGCCTGCAACGGCTCCAGTACGCCACCGATGCCTACGCCGCCGGAAAGGTGAACGTTCTTACCGATTTGTGCACAGGAGCCCACGGTTGCCCAGGTATCCACCATAGAGCCTTCATCAACGTAGGCACCGATGTTGACGTAAGAGGGCATCAGCACGGTGTTGCGCGCGATATAGGCGCCCTGGCGAACTGCTGCTGGCGGCACCACGCGGAAACCCTCTTTTTTGAAGCGCGCATCATCATAGTCAGCAAACTTCATCGGCACTTTGTCAAAATAACGGCTTTCTGCGCCATCAATGACCTGATTGTCGTTAATGCGGAAAGAGAGCAATACCGCTTTTTTCAGCCACTGATGAGTGACCCACTCACCCGCAATTTTTTCGGCTACGCGCAGGGCGCCGCTGTCGAGCAGGGCAATCACCTGGCTGACGGCGTCGCGCGTTGCGGCGTCGGCGTTAGCAGGGGTGATGTCGGCACGGCGCTCAAAGGCCGCTTCAATAACGCTTTTTAACTGTTCCATGATGCCTTTCCTGATTCTGTCTGTTCACCGCGTTAACCGGACAACGCGCCCGGGCGATGAGAATGAAAATAAAAACCGATAAAGGTCACACTTTATCGTTTGGATTAAGGGCGTCTGTCAACCGTTGTTGCAACAGTTCGCATAATTCAGCATCAAGGGCGCGCCTTTCGCTGTTGGCCAGAATAAACAGGTCTTCAACGCGTTCGCCAATGGTGCTGATGCGGGCGCCATGCAGTGAGACGTTGAGATCGGCAAACACTTCTCCCACCTGTGCCAGCAGGCCGGGCTGATCGAGCGCGATCAGTTCAAGGTAAGTGCGGCGATCGGTGTGCGTCGGCAGAAAATTGACTTCGGTATCCACGCTGAAGTGCTTTAACCGCGGCGACGGTCGTCGGGTGCGCGGCGTCACCCACTCTGTCTGCGTGATCGCCTGCTCAAGCGCGTGGCTGATCATGGCGTGGCGGTCGGGTGCCAATGGGCTGCCGTCTGGCTCAAGCACGATAAAGGTATCCATCGCCATGCCATCGCGGCTGGTAAAAATCTGCGCGTCATGAACGCTGAGATTGCGGCGATCGAGCTCGCCTGCCACCGTGGCGAAGAGATAAGGACGGTCCGGGCTCCAGATAAAGATTTCTGTGCCGCCGCGCGTCGCCTGCGGGCTAAGCAGCACCAGCGGCTTGCTGAGATCGTGCGGCATCAAATGACGCGCGTGCCAGGCGAGCTGATTAGGCGTATGCCGCAGGAAATAGTCTGCCCGGCAGCGATTCCAGATCTGGTGCAGCCGCTGCTCGTCGATGTTATCCATACGCAACAGCGCCAGCGCTTGCAGCCGGTGATGGCGCACGCGCTCCCGCAAATCGGGGCTGTTTTCCATGCCGCGCCGCAGCTGTTTTTCCGTAGCAAAAAACAGTTCGCGCAACAGGCTTTGCTTCCAGCTGTTCCATAGCGTTTCGTTGGTGGCGCAAATATCGGCCACTGTCAGACAGACCAGGTAACGCAGTCGGTTTTCGTTCTGCATCACTTCAGCAAACTGCTGAATTACGGTGGGATCCTGGATATCACGCCGCTGGGCGGTGACCGACATCAGCAGGTGATGGCGCACCAGCCAGGCAACCAGCTGAGTTTCTCGCGAGTTAAGGCCGTGCAGTTCGGCAAACTCCAGTGCATCCTGGGCGCCAAGAATCGAGTGATCGCCGCCGCGCCCCTTGGCGATGTCATGAAACAGCGCCGCCATCAGCATCAATTCCAGCTGAGGCAGACGCGGCCATAGCTCGACGCAGAGCGGATGGCGCGAACGCGTGCTTTCATCGGCAAAGCTTTCCAGCTTTTGCAGCACGCGAATGGTGTGTTCATCAACGGTGTAAGCATGAAACAGGTCAAACTGCATCTGGCCAACAATGTTGCTCCACTGCGGCATATAGGCCCATAACACGCTGTGGCGATGCATCGGCACCAGCGCACGGCTTACCGCGCCGGGATGGCGCAGAATGGACATAAACAACTGGCGCGCCTGAGGAATATGACACAGCGGCTGCTTGAGATGGCGACGGGCATAGCGCAGATGGCGCAGCGTGGTGGAGTAAATACCTTCTATTTGCGGATTGCGCACCATGACATAGAACATGCGCAGGATCGCGGCGGGCTCCTGTTCAAACAGCGTGGCGTCGCGCAGATCGATGAGGTTGCCGCGCAGCTGAAAATAGTCGTCGATATGGCGCGGCTTTTCAGTGGTATCGATAGCCAGAATCGCCTCATCAAACAGCTGCAGCAGCATCTGATTTAGTTCGCCGATTTTGCGCGTAACGCGGTAAAAATCCTTCATCATCCGTTCAACCGGCTCGTTGCCTTCGCCCTGATAATTCAGGCGCTGAGCAACGTTCAGCTGGCGATCAAACAGCAGGCGATTGTCATAACGCGTTAGCGTTAAATGCAACGCAAAGCGGATGCGCCATAAAAACGTCTGGCACTCGTTCAACTCGTTACGTTCGGCTTCGGTGAGAAAACCAAAGCCAACCATCTCACTGAGTGAGGTGGCGCCAAAATGCCGCCGTGCCACCCAAAGCAGCGTATGGATATCGCGTAATCCGCCGGGGCTGCTTTTGATGTCGGGTTCAAGGTTGTAGCTGGTACCGTGATAGCGTTTATGGCGCTCGACTTGCTCATCGATTTTAGCGGCGAAAAAATGCGCTGATGGCCAGAAACCATCGCTGAAAACGTTGCGCTGCAGCTCAAGAAACAGCGTGACGTCTCCGGCCAGCATGCGCGATTCGATCAGATTGGTGGCGACGGTGAGATCGGACAAACCTTCAAGCAGGCACTCTTCCAGCGTGCGTACGCTGTGGCCCACTTCCAGTTTAAGATCCCACAGCAGGGTGAGCAGCTCGCTGGTGCGCTGCGCAGCTGTTTCGGACAGCGTTTGTCGGCTGAGAATCAGCACGTCGATATCGGACAGCGGATGCAATTCAGCACGTCCGTAACCGCCTACCGCCACCAGCGCAACGTCGCTGAGCGCTTCAAAACCATAGAAACGCCACAAGCGGCGCAGCAGCCGATCGACGTAGAGCGTGCGCGCATCAATCAATGAAGAGACAGGCACACCGCCATCGAAAGCGGTGGCCAGATGCTGCTGGAAAATGTCGAGCTGCTGCTTGATCTGCTCGCGCGTTAACGCCTCGTCCGGCCATTCTCCGGGCGACTGTTTCAGCCCGGCCTGAACGCTTTCATCTACGCTGTTACTCATCCGTCCCCCTTTTCAGCGGCCATAAAAAAGCCGGCATGCGCCGGCTTTGTCTTCTTGCTATGCGTTTTACTCTTCGTTAACCAGAACGGCAGGGAGAGTCTCATCTTTACGCAGCGTTAAAATTTCACAGCCGTTTTCTGTGACCACAATAGTATGCTCATATTGTGCCGACAAGCTGCGATCTTTGGTTTTTACCGTCCAACCATCTTTCATGGTGCGAATGCGATAATCACCGGCGTTGACCATCGGTTCAACGGTAAAGGTCATGCCCGGCTGCAGCACCACGCCGCCGTCATCGGCATCATAATGCAGGACCTGCGGCTCTTCGTGGAACCCTTTGCCGATGCCGTGCCCGCAATATTCACGTACCACGGAAAAATTTTGTGCTTCAACGAACTTCTGGATCTCACGGCCCAGCGTGCGCAGACGCACGCCTGGCTTAACCTGGCGAAGCGCCAGATAAAGGCTCTCTTGTGTAATGCGACACAGGCGTTCACCCAGAATGGTCGGCTTGCCTGCGATGAACATCTTCGAGGTATCGCCGTGATACTCATCTTTGATCACAGTGACGTCGATGTTAACGATGTCGCCATCTTTCAACACGCGATCGTCGCTGGGAATGCCGTGGCAGACGACTTCATTAATGGAGATGCACACCGATTTAGGAAAACCGTGATAGCCGAGGCTGGCTGATACGGCTTTCTGTTCGTTAACAATGTGGTCGTTACAGATGCGATCCAGTTCGGCGGTGGTGATGCCGGGCTTAACGTGGGGCTCAATCATTTCCAGCACTTCGGCGGCCAGGCGACCGGCAACGCGCATTTTTTCGATTTCGTCAGGGGTCTTAATTGAAATTGCCATTCATTTTGTCCGCTGCTGCCGAAAAAATCGGCGATAATAAGGTCAGTGGCGTCATGTTAGCAGCCCGTCCGGATGCTGCCAAATGCAGATTAAACCGGACGTCTCCGCGCAACATTTATTGGCGCCGCGATGCGCAATATGGTATAAAGCGCGCCGACGATTCTTTGTGCATCTTGCAGAGAAACGCATAACTCTCATTATGTGTAATAAAACACACATGTATCGACACATGTGCCGGGGTGCTTCGAAAGAGGTCGGTTGCATGGGATACATGGAGGCTCAACCCCAAACATTCATTCAGAGGTAATCATGGCAACTGTTTCCATGCGCGATATGCTTAAGGCCGGTGTTCACTTTGGTCACCAGACCCGTTACTGGAACCCGAAAATGAAGCCATTCATCTTCGGTGCGCGTAACAAAGTTCACATCATCAACCTTGAGCAGACTGTACCAATGTTCAACGACGCGTTGACTGAACTGCACAAAATCTCTGCCCGTAAAGGCAAGATTCTGTTCGTTGGTACCAAGCGCGCTGCAAGCGAAGCTATCAAAGAATCTGCACTGAGCTGCGACCAGTTCTTCGTAAACCACCGCTGGTTAGGTGGCATGCTGACTAACTGGAAAACCGTTCGCCAGTCAATCAAGCGTCTGAAAGATCTGGAAGGGCAATCTCAGGATGGCACTTTCGAGAAGCTGACCAAAAAAGAAGCACTGATGCGTACCCGTGAACTGGCCAAGCTGGAAAACAGCCTGGGCGGTATCAAAGACATGGGCGGCCTGCCAGATGCGCTGTTTGTGATCGATGCCGATCATGAACACATTGCTATCAAAGAAGCTAACAACCTGGGTATCCCGGTATTCGCTATCGTTGATACCAACTCTGATCCAGACGGTGTTGATTACGTTATCCCTGGTAACGACGATGCAATCCGTGCTGTAAGCCTGTACCTGACTGCTGTAGCGACTACCGTTCGCGAAGGCCGTTCACAGGATCTGGCTGAACAAGCTGAAGACGCGCCTGTAGAAAACGCGTAATAAGGTTTGCTCTGTAATAAGAGCCCTTAAAGATCAGATGTTTTTCTGTAAGGGGCCGAAGCTGGCCCCTTTATTTTTAAAGGCTGCTGCGCATGACATCACGTCAGGCGGGGCAGAAAACTCCTGCGAAGAATGCTGTTTACCCTGGCTTATGCCGGATTAAACACGCCACAGCTAACCGAGGAATAGAGAATGGCTGATATTACTGCTGCTCTGGTAAAAGAACTGCGCGAGCGTACTGGCGCTGGCATGATGGACTGCAAAAAAGCGCTGACTGAAGCAAACGGCGACATTGAGCTGGCTATCGAAAACATGCGTAAGTCTGGCGCAATCAAAGCGGCCAAAAAAGCTGGCAACGTTGCGGCTGACGGCGTGATCAAAACCAAAATCGCTGGCGATTACGCGGTGATTCTGGAAGTAAACTGCCAGACCGACTTCGTAGCAAAAGATGGTGGTTTCCAGGCGTTTGCTGACAAAGTTCTGGACGCTGCGGCGGCCGATCGCGTGAGCGATGTTGAAGTGCTGAAAGCGCAATTCGAAGAAGAGCGCGTGGCGCTGGTTGCTAAAATCGGTGAGAACATCAACATCCGTCGCGTGGCTATCCTGGAAGGTCAGGAACTGGGCAGCTACCTGCACGGCGCACGTATCGGTGTGCTGGTGTCGGCGAAAGGCGCTAACGAAGAGCTGATCAAGCAGATCGCTATGCACGTTGCCGCCAGCAAGCCTGAGTTTGTTAAGCCTGAAGATGTGTCTGCTGAAGTGGTTGATAAAGAATACCAGGTTCAGCTGGACATCGCGATGCAGTCTGGCAAGCCAAAAGAGATCGCTGAGAAGATGGTTGAAGGCCGCATGAAGAAATTCACCGGCGAAGTTTCTCTGACCGGTCAGGCATTCGTGATCGATCCGAGCAAAACCGTTGGCCAGGCGCTGAAAGAGCAGGGCGCTGACGTCATCAACTTCATCCGCTTTGAAGTGGGCGAAGGCATCGAGAAAGTCGAAACCGACTTCGCAGCAGAAGTTGCGGCGATGTCCAAGCAGTAATTGCACGACAAGAACCGCCTCCTGGCGGTTCTTTTTTATCTGCGTCAGGCAGACCTTTTTCAGTTTCATCCCAATAGTAATCCACGCCCACTAAGCGGATGATAGATCAGATTTAACTCTTCCAATCTCACGTTATCTTCCAGGAAAATGATCATGGCGACCAATGCAAAACCTGTTTATCAACGCATCCTGCTAAAATTGAGCGGCGAAGCTCTGCAAGGTGCCGAAGGCTTCGGTATCGATGCCAGCGTACTGGACCGTATGGCCCAGGAAATTAAAGAGCTGGTCGAGCTGGGCATTCAGGTGGGTGTAGTCATTGGTGGCGGAAACCTGTTCCGCGGCGCCGGGCTGGCAAAAGCGGGCATGAACCGTGTGGTCGGCGACCATATGGGCATGCTGGCAACGGTTATGAACGGCCTGGCTATGCGTGATGCGTTGCATCGTGCCTATGTGAATGCGCGTCTGATGTCAGCAATTCCACTGAATGGCGTATGCGACAACTACAGCTGGGCAGAGGCGATTAGCCTGCTGCGTAATGACCGTGTGGTGATTTTCTCCGCCGGTACCGGTAACCCATTCTTTACCACCGATTCTGCTGCCTGCCTGCGCGGTATCGAAATTGAAGCCGACGTGGTGCTGAAAGCGACTAAGGTTGATGGCGTTTATTCTGCCGATCCGGTTAGCGATCCGACCGCGACGCTGCATGATCAGTTGAGCTACCAGGATGTGCTGGAACGTGAATTAAAAGTGATGGATTTGGCCGCCTTTACCCTGGCGCGCGACCATTCTCTGCCGATTCGCGTCTTCAACATGAACAAACCTGGCGCGCTGCGTCGAGTGGTCATGGGCGAAAAAGAGGGCACGCTGATTACGCATTAATACGCGTCAGCGCATAAAATAGAGTATATTCTGTCAGCGCGCCGCAAAACAGTGCGCGCAATATTCAGGATGCAGCACCGATTTTCGACCCAATCCTGCGTCAGGCAGGATTGGCTGGTCAAACAGAATCCAAAGGTTTTATCGTGATTAATGACATCAAAAAAGACGCTGAAACACGCATGGAAAAATGCGTTGATGCGTTCAAAAACAATATCAGCAAAGTGCGCACTGGCCGCGCTTCACCTGCCATTCTTGATGGCATTGTGGTGGAATACTATGGTACGCCAACCCCGCTGCGTCAGCTGGCTAACGTCACCGTAGAAGACTCCCGCACGCTGAAAATCAACGTATTCGATCGTTCACTCAGCCAGGCGGTTGAGAAGGCGATCATGACCTCCGATCTTGGCCTGAATCCAAGCTCAGCCGGTACCGATATTCGTGTGCCGCTGCCTGCGCTGACGGAAGAGCGCCGTAAAGATCTGATCAAAATTGTTCGTGGCGAAGCTGAGCAGGGTCGTGTATCCGTGCGCAACGTTCGTCGTGATGCCAATGAAAAACTCAAAGCTCTGCTGAAAGATAAAGAAGTCAGCGAAGACGAAGAGCGCCGCGCGCAGGAAGAGGTTCAGAAAATGACCGACGCCAGCATTAAAAAAGTCGACGCGGCTCTGGCTGATAAAGAAACGGAGCTGATGGAGTTCTGATTCCATCATTTCGCGATTAAAACGCCGTACAGAGAGGTTTCCTTCGGGAATGCGTTATCTGGCGGCGTTTTGCATTCTGCCTATTTTGCGCGGCCTTTCTCAGCGCCGCGCCTGACTAAACGACGCACACCGGGCACTCTATGAAGCATTTAACCATCCTTGGCTCCACTGGCTCAATTGGCACCAGCACGCTGGCGGTAGTCGCCGCTAATCCTGAACTTTATCAAGTGACCGCTTTAGTTGCGGGTAAAAACGTCGCTGTTATGACGGAACAATGTCAGCAGTTTCGCCCCCGTTACGTCGCGATGGCTGACGAAAGCGCGGCCACTGCGTTGCGTGAACGACTGAGAGCATTAAACTTGCAGGTCGAAGTGCTCTCCGGCGTTCAGGCTGCCTGCGAACTGGCGGCGCTGGATGAGGTCGATCAGGTGATGGCCGCTATCGTCGGCGCATCAGGTCTAATGCCGACGCTGGCTGCTATTCGCGCCGGTAAAACGGTGTTGCTGGCAAATAAAGAGTCGCTGGTGACCTGCGGCCGTTTATTTATGGAGTCTGTGAAGCAGCATGGCGCGCAGTTATTGCCGGTCGATAGCGAGCATAACGCCATTTTTCAGAGTTTGCCCGCTACCATCCAGCACCAGTTAGGTTACGCTGACCTGGAGAATAATGGCATTGATTCTATTATTCTGACTGGATCTGGTGGCCCATTCAGAAACACACCGCTAAACGATCTGCGCGACGTTACGCCCGATCAGGCTTGTGCTCATCCGAACTGGTCAATGGGGCGAAAAATCTCCGTTGATTCGGCCACCATGATGAATAAAGGTTTGGAATACATTGAAGCGCGATGGCTGTTCAACGCCACTGACGCGCAGATGGAAGTGATTTTGCACCCGCAATCAGTGATTCACTCCATGGTGCGCTACTGTGATGGCAGCGTGCTGGCGCAGCTGGGTTCGCCTGACATGCGCACGCCGATTGCGCATGTGATGGCCTGGCCGCAGCGTATCGCTTCGGGCGTGACGCCGCTGGATTTTACCCGCATGCGCGACCTGAGCTTTGCTGAGCCCGATTTTGCACGTTATCCCTGCCTGAAACTGGCAATCGATGCGTGTAAGCAAGGGCAGGCGGCCACCACGACGCTGAACGCAGCGAACGAAGTGGCCGTCGCGGCCTTCCTGGAGCAGCAGATTCGCTTTGTCGATATTGCTGCGCTAAACCAGTCAGTGCTTGCTTCGCTGGCGTTAAGTGAGCCAGACAGCATCGAGGCTGTGGTCGCTATCGATCATCAGGCTCGCCTGACCGCGCGCGAGTTACTGCCCCGTTTCGCCCGTTAGTCACAACGCGAGATTTGCGCTGGCGCCATTTGTTCGCCTGTAGCGAAAATGGTATAGTCGCCAGCTTGCGTTTGACGGCTTTGGGCGTCAGAACGGTTGCACAAATGCAACGCTGAAGCCGCTCGTACAATGTATTCAGAAACAGCACTCTTTCTGAACAAAGGAATTACTACGCGTTATGTCGTCCGAAAATCAAATAATAACTGATGACCTGCACGAGTCTGGCCCACGTCATGTGGCCATAATCATGGATGGCAACGGTCGTTGGGCTAAAAATCAGGGCAAGTTACGCATTTCTGGTCATAAAGCGGGAGTGAAATCGGTGCGTCGTGCCGTAAGCTTCGCGGTCAGTAACAAGCTGGAAGCGCTCACGCTTTATGCCTTCAGTAGTGAAAACTGGAACCGCCCAACGGCGGAAGTCACTGCGCTAATGGAACTGTTTGTCTGGGCACTGGATAGTGAAGTGAAAAGCCTGCACAAGCACAATGTTCGTCTGCGCGTGATTGGCGACACCAGCCGTTTTAATGCGCGTATTCAGGAGCGCATCCGTCGCTCTGAGGAACTTACTCAACAAAATAATGGACTCACGCTCAACATTGCCGCGAATTATGGCGGACGTTGGGATATCATCCATGGAGTGCAACAACTGGCAGCGCAGGTTCAGGAAGGACTACTTCGTCCCGATCAGATCACTGAGGAAAGTCTCAGTAGCCGCCTGGCGCTTCACGATTTGACACCCGTGGATTTGGTAATAAGGACCGGGGGAGAACATCGAATCAGTAACTTCCTGCTATGGCAGATTGCCTATGCAGAATTCTATTTTACTGATGTTCTTTGGCCTGATTTTGATGAACAAGTTTTTGAAGGTGCAATGAATGCTTTCTCTCTCCGGGAGCGCCGTTTTGGCGGCGCAGCACCTGGCGGCGCCTGAGCGCCCTGGGGGTAACTTTTGCTGAAGTCTCGTCTTCTCACTGCATTTATCCTGATTCCACTGGTGATCGCCGCGCTGTTTTGGCTGCCACCGGTTGGCTTTGCGATGACGACGTTGGCAATTTGTATGTTGGCCGCCTGGGAATGGGGTCAGTTTGCAGGTTTCGCTTCTGCCTCGCAGCGCATCTGGATGGCGTTGCTTTGCGGTTTGCTGCTGGTGCTGATGATGTTCAGCCTGCCAGCCTACCAACATTCCGTTCATCTGCCACAAATTGCCGGTTCTCTGTGGGCTGCGCTCGCCTGGTGGTGTGGCGCACTTCTGTTGGTCCTCTCCTATCCTGTTTCTGCAAAATTCTGGCGCGATTCCCGGCCTGCGCGCGTGATTTTTGGCGTACTCACCATCGTACCTTTTTTCTGGGGTATGGTGGCGTTACGGCAATATCATTACGAAACCGATAGCTTTGCTGGCGCATGGTGGCTGCTCTACGTGCTGTTGCTGGTGTGGGGCGCTGATTCGGGGGCTTACATGTTTGGGCGCCTGTTCGGCAAGCACAAACTGGCTCCTAAAGTTTCACCGGGCAAAACCTGGGAAGGCTTTTTTGGCGGCCTGCTGACATCGGCTATCATCGCTGGCCTGTTTGGCATGCTGGCACCGTTGAACATTACCGTCAGCGCACTGTTGGCGTGCTCAATTGTTGCCGCGCTGGCCTCGGTGCTGGGCGATCTGACCGAAAGTATGTTCAAGCGTGAAGCAGGCATCAAGGATAGCGGTCACTGGATTCCGGGACACGGTGGAATTTTGGATCGAATTGACAGCCTGACTGCTGCCGTGCCGGTGTTTGCCTGCCTGCTGCTGTTGGTGTTTGGCACGCTGTGAGGATGTCTGAACTATGTTAAGCATTCTCTGGAGCCTGGCCGCATTTATCATCGCGCTGGGAATATTGATTACTGTGCACGAGTTTGGCCACTTTTGGGTGGCCAGGCGTTGTGGCGTCAAGGTTGAACGCTTTTCCGTTGGTTTCGGTAAAGCGTTATGGCGACGCCGCGACAAGCAGGGCACAGAATACGTTGTCGCACTCATTCCACTCGGCGGCTACGTCAAAATGCTCGATGAACGCGTTGAGAGCGTGCCACCCGAGCTGCGTCATCAGGCCTTCAACAATAAAACGGTTGCTCAACGTGCAGCCATTATTGCCGCCGGTCCCATCGCTAACTTTATTTTTGCCGTCTTTGCTTACTGGCTGGTTTTCATGCACGGCGTGCCGGGCGTTAAGCCGGTCACCGGTGAAATTGTGCCGGACTCCGTCGCTGCAGCAGCGCAAATTTCGCCAGGAATGGAACTTAAGACGGTAGACGGTATCGAAACGCCTGATTGGGATGCAGTGCGCATGGCGCTGGTCGGTAAAATTGGCGACAGTGAAACCACCTTTGGCCTTGCGCCGTTTGGTTCCGATCGAGTGGTTGAGAAACGTCTTGATTTAAGCCACTGGCAGTTTGAGCCGGACAAGCAAGATCCCGTGGTGTCGTTGGGCATTTACCCGCACGGGCCGGAAATAAAGACGGTATTAGCGGAAGTGCAGGCGGGTTCACCCGCCAGCGATGCCGGTTTGCAAGCAGGCGACAGGATCGTTAAAGTCGATGGTCGGCAAATCGAGCGTTGGCAGAATTTTGCCGCAACCGTACGCGATAATCCCGGTAAAACGGTGGTAGTGGAAGTTGAGCGTCAGGGTGCAATCGAAACCGTTTCGCTGACTCCACAGCCAAAAAAAGGTAATCAGGCGGAAGGCTACGTTGGGGTTATCCCACAGGTTCAGCCGCTGGCAGACGAATACAAAACGGTACGCCAGTATGGTCCGTTAACCGCTATCGGCGAGGCTGGAGTAAAAACCTGGCAGTTGATGAAGTTAACCGTGGGCATGCTGGGCAAACTGATAACCGGTGAGGTTAAGCTGAACAACCTGAGTGGGCCGATTTCCATTGCTCAGGGTGCAGGAATGTCAGCAGAATACGGGATTATTTATTATCTGATGTTCCTCGCGTTGATTAGCGTCAACCTTGGCATTATCAACCTTTTCCCGTTACCGGTATTAGATGGTGGGCATCTGCTTTTCCTGGCGATCGAAAAGATCAAAGGTGGACCGGTGTCTGAGCGAGTTCAGGACTTCAGTTATCGCATTGGCTCAGTTTTGCTGGTGATGTTAATGGGGCTTGCACTTTTCAATGATTTCTCTCGTCTGTGATGCCGGAATGCAATCAGGCTTGAGATAGGTTAGGAAGAACGCATAACAACGATGGCGATGAAAAAGTTGCTCATAGCGTCGCTGCTGTTTAGCAGCGCCACCGTATACGGTGCAGACGGGTTCGTAGTGAAGGACATTCATTTCGAAGGGCTGCAGCGGGTCGCCGTCGGGGCGGCTCTGCTGAGCATGCCGGTTCGTGTTGGAGATACAGTATCCGATGAGGATATCAGTAATACCATCCGTTCTCTGTTTGCCACTGGAAACTTCGAAAACGTTCAGGCTTTGCGCGATGGCAATACGCTTATCGTGCAGGTTAAGGAACGTCCAACCATTGCCAGCATCACTTTTTCCGGTAACAAAGCGGTTAAAGACGATCAGCTGAAGCAGAACCTTGAAGCCTCAGGCGTGCGCGTAGGCGAAGCGCTGGATCGCACCACGATCTCCTCAATTGAAAAAGGGCTCGAAGACTTCTACTACAGCGTAGGTAAATACACCGCCAGCGTGAAAGCCGTGGTAACACCACTGCCGCGTAACCGCGTGGATCTCAAGCTGGTCTTCACCGAAGGTGTCTCAGCTAAGATTCAGCAGATTAACGTGGTCGGTAATAAAGCTTTTAGCTCTGATGAGCTGATCTCCCGTTTCCAGCTGCGTGATGAAGTGCCGTGGTGGAACCTGGTCGGCGATCGCAAATATCAGAAGCAAAAGCTGGCGGGCGACCTTGAAACCCTGCGCAGTTTCTATCTTGATCGCGGTTACGCCCGCTTTAACATCGATTCGACTCAGGTCAGCCTGACGCCGGATAAAAAAGGCATCTATGTCACCATCAACATTCACGAAGGCGATCAGTACAAGCTTTCTGGTGTAGTGGTTAACGGTAGCATGGCCGGTCACTCAGCTGAGATCGAGCAGTTGACCAAGGTCGAGCCAGGTGAACTCTATAACGGTGCGAAAGTTACCCGCATGGAAGACGACATCAAGAAACTGTTGGGTCGTTACGGTTACGCCTATCCGCGTGTGGTTACCCAGCCTGATATTGATGACGCGGGCAAAACGGTTAAATTGCGTATCAGCGTAGATGCGGGTAACCGTTATTACGTGCGCAAGGTGCGTTTTGAGGGCAATGACACCTCGAAAGATTCCGTGCTGCGCCGCGAAATGCGTCAGATGGAAGGTGCCTGGTTAGGCAGCGACCTGGTTGAGCAGGGCAAAGAGCGTCTGAACCGTACCGGCTATTTTGAAACGGTAGATACCGATACGCAGCGCGTACCGGGTTCGCCGGATCAGGTTGATGTGGTCTACAAAGTTAAGGAGCGTAACACCGGCACCTTTAACTTTGGCGTAGGCTACGGCACCGAAAGCGGCGTCAGCTTCCAGGTTGGCGTAACCCAGGATAACTGGCTGGGCACCGGTAACACGGTGGGTATCAGCGGTACCAAAAACGACTACCAAACCTACGCTGAATTCTCATTGACCGATCCTTACTTTACGGTTGATGGCGTTAGCCTCGGCGGTCGTGTGTTCTATAACGACTTTAAAGCAGACGATGCAGATCTTTCTGACTACACCAACAAAAGTTACGGTGTGGACGGCACGTTAGGCTTCCCGGTTAACGAAAATAATACCCTGCGCGTCGGCCTCGGCTATGTGCATAACGACCTTTCCAACATGCAACCGCAGGTTGCGATGTGGCGTTATCTGGACTCAGTGGGTGAACATCAGGCAGAAACCAAAGATGGCGATTATGCGGCTGATGATTTCACCTTCAACTACGGTTGGACGTACAACAACCTGGACCGCGGATTCTTCCCAACGCAGGGCAACCGTACCAACCTGAACGGTAAAGTCACCATTCCGGGCTCGGATAACAGCTTCTATAAAGTGACGCTGGATACGCAACAGTACGTACCGCTTAATCAGGATAAAACCTGGGTAATGCTGGGACGCGGACGTGTGGGTTACGGCGATGGACTGAGCGGCAAAGAGATGCCGTTCTATGAGAACTTCTATGCTGGTGGCTCAAGCACCGTGCGTGGCTTCCGGTCCAACAACATCGGTCCGAAAGCGGCTTATTTCAACGATGGTTCATCAACCTGTTCAGGCAGTAACCGACTGTGTGACTCGAATGATGCGGTGGGCGGTAACGCCATGGCAGTTGCCAGCCTTGAGCTGATCACGCCGACACCTTTCCTGAGTGAGAAATACGCTAACTCAGTGCGCACGTCGGTGTTTATCGACAGCGGCACCGTATGGGATACCAACTGGGAAAACACCACAGATACGCGCACAGCCGGGATTCCTGACTACAGCGATCCCGCCAATATCCGTGTTTCCAGCGGTATCGCACTGCAGTGGATGTCGCCGCTTGGTCCGCTGGTGTTCTCGTATGCCCAGCCGCTGAAAAAGTATGATGGAGACAAAGCAGAGCAGTTCCAGTTTAACATTGGTAAAACTTGGTAATGCGCTGCGCACGGATGCGCTGATAACGAGTACTGCACTGATGTCCGGCAACTCGCCGGCTTCAGGCAAATCTGTGTCAAAGACACAAACGTTGATGGTAAGGAGTTTATAGTGAAAAAGTTGTTGTGTGCCGCAGGTCTGAGTGTTGCATTAGCGGTTTCCGCCGGTGCTCAGGCTGCTGATAAAATTGCAGTGGTAAACGTGTCCAGCATTTTCCAACAGTTACCGCAACGTGCCACTGTTGCCAAGCAGCTGGAGAATGAATTCAAAGGTCGTGCAACTGAGCTGCAGACCCAGGAGCGCGATCTGCAAACCAAAATGCAGCGTCTGCAGCGCGACGGTTCAACCATGAAGGCCAGCGAACGTAGCCGCATGGAAAAGGACATCATGACTCAGCGTGAAGCATTCTCTTCAAAAGCACAGGCTTTTGAGCAGGACAATCGCCGTCGTCAGATGGAAGAGCGTAATAAAATCCTGAGCCGTATTCAGGATGCTGTGAAGAAAGTTGCCAGCGATGAAGGCTATGACGTTGTCGTCGATGCCAACGCTGTTGCTTACGCAAGCAGCTCAAAAGATATTACCGCTGATGTTCTGAAGCAGGTTAAATAACAGATGCCTTCAATTCGACTGGCTGATTTAGCCCAGCAGTTGGATGCAGAATTGCATGGAGATGGCGATATCGTCATCTCCGGCATTGCTTCTATGCAATCCGCAAAAACTGACCACATTACTTTCCTCGCTAACAGCCGCTACCGTGAGCAGCTCGCCAGCTGTCAGGCCTCCGCTGTGGTGCTGACGGAAGCGGATCTGGAATGGTGCAAGAGTGCCGCTCTGATCGTCAAAGATCCCTATCTGACCTATGCGCGTATGGCGCAACTGCTGGATACTACGCCGCAACCCGCCAGCAATATTGCCCCAAGTGCTGTTATCGATCCCACTGCAACCCTGGGTGAAAATGTAGCGATTGGTGCCAACGCGGTTATCGAATCTGATGTTGTACTCGGTGATAACGTAGTCATTGGTGCTGGCTGCTTTGTGGGTAAGAAAACCCGCATTGGCGCGCATTCCCGCCTGTGGGCCAACGTGACGGTATACCATGAGATTGAAATCGGTGAGCGCTGCTTGATTCAGTCCGGCACGGTGATCGGTGCTGATGGCTTCGGTTATGCCAACGATCGTGGCAACTGGGTGAAGATTCCTCAGCTTGGCGCGGTGATCATCGGTGATCGTGTTGAAATTGGCGCCTGTACCACAATTGACCGTGGCGCGCTGGATGACACCCGCATTGGCAACGGTGTGATTATTGATAATCAGTGTCAGATTGCACATAACGTCGTGATTGGCGACAATACGGCAGTTGCAGGTGGTGTGATCATGGCCGGTAGTCTGAAGATTGGCCGTTATTGTATGATTGGTGGCGCAAGTGTGATCAACGGTCACATGGAAATTTGCGACAAGGTCACCGTTACCGGTATGGGAATGGTGATGAGACCAATCACGGAACCTGGGGTATACTCTTCGGGCATTCCGCTACAACCGAATAAAACCTGGCGTAAAACTGCAGCGCTGGTGATGAACATCGATGAAATAAGCAAACGCCTGAAAACCATCGAACGTAAGGTCAACAAAGACTAACCGGTACGCTCCGGAACAGGCGCACAGATGCACGGAATGCCTTGAGGCGGTGAACGCTTACAGGCAACACCGTGCTTTTTGCATCGTTCAGATTGCACCGGATACGACAATCATCATCAACTGCCCGGCTTTCATAATTAAAACATGCTAAGCAGGGAAGCCAGACACACTGATTTGCGGCCTGCTAAGGATCATTTGGTCTGTGCAGGCCGTGTTATTAATGCCATCAGAATTTTTAGGACAGGAAGAGTATTTTGACTACTGAAACTCATACTCTGAAAATTGAAGAGATTTTAGAACTGCTGCCGCACCGTTACCCGTTTCTGCTGGTCGACCGCGTTCTTGAGTTTGAAGAGCATAAATTTTTACGCGCTGTAAAAAACGTATCTGTAAATGAACCGTTTTTCCAGGGGCACTTCCCTGGTAAACCGATTTTTCCGGGCGTCCTGATTCTGGAAGCAATGGCACAGGCCACCGGCATTCTGGCGTTTAAAAGCGTGGGCAAACTCGAACCAGGCGAACTTTACTATTTCGCCGGTATCGATGAAGCACGCTTTAAACGTCCGGTTGTGCCTGGCGACCAGATGATCATGGAAGTCACTTTCGAAAAAACCCGTCGTGGGCTGACGCGCTTTAAAGGCGTGGCAACCGTTGATGGCAAAATTGTCTGTGAAGCTACCATGATGTGCGCCCGCAGCCGGGAGTCTTAATCAGTGATTGATCAAACCGCCGTAATCCACCCAAGTTCTGTCATCGAAGAGGGCGCTGTTATTGGCCCTCGCGTTCGCATTGGTCCTTTCTGCTATATCGGGGCGCATGTCGAAATCGGTGAAGGAACCGTGCTCAATTCTCATGTCGTGGTCAATGGCCACACACGTATCGGCAAAGAAAATCAGATTTACCAGTTTGTCTCCATCGGTGAGGTAAACCAGGATCTGAAATATGCCGGAGAACCCACGCGCGTTGAAATTGGCGATCGTAACCGCATTCGTGAAAGCGTAACGATTCACCGTGGCACCGTGCAGGGCACCGAAGTCACCGTTATTGGCAACGATAATCTGCTGATGGTCAATACGCACATTGCGCATGACTGTACCATTGGCAATCGTTGCATCTTTGCGAATAACGCGACCCTGGGTGGCCATGTCACTGTTGATGATTTTGCTATCATCGGCGGCATGACGGCGGTTCATCAGTGGTGCACCATTGGCGCACACGTGATGGTTGGCGGCTGTTCTGGCGTTGCCCAGGATGTGCCGCCTTACGTGATTGCTCAAGGGAATCACGCTACGCCGTTTGGTATCAACATTGAAGGCCTGAAACGTCGTGGCTTCAGCAAAGAGTCTCTTCACGCGATTCGCAATGCCTATAAGCTGCTTTATCGCAGTGGCAGAACGCTGGATGAAGTGAAACCGGAAATCGAAGCGATTGCGCAGCAGCATCCTGAAGTGCAGCCGTTCTACGATTTCTTTGCCCGATCGACCCGAGGCTTAATTCGCTAACTCATGTCTGAGCGTCCACTCGTTATTGCCCTTGTCGCCGGAGAAACCTCCGGCGATATTCTTGGCGCCGGCCTTATCCGCGCGCTGAAAGCTAAGCATCCTGATACCCGCTTTGTTGGCGTTGCCGGCCCGCGTATGCAGGCTGAAGGCTGCGAAGCCTGGTATGAAATGGAAGAGCTGGCGGTGATGGGCATTGTTGAAGTGCTTGGTCGCCTGCCGCGTCTGATCAAAATAGGCGGCGATTTAACGCGTCGCTTTACCGCATTAAAACCTGATGTTTTTGTTGGCATCGACGCGCCTGATTTTAATATCACGCTGGAAGGCCGCCTGAAACGGCAGGGTATTCGCACCATCCACTATGTCAGCCCGTCAGTATGGGCATGGCGACAGAAGCGTGTGTTCAAAATTGGCCGCAACACCAATATGGTGTTGGCATTTTTGCCGTTTGAAAAAGCGTTCTACGATCGCTTTAACGTGCCTTGCCGCTTTATCGGCCACACTATGGCCGATGCGATGCCGCTGCAACCGGACAAGCTGGCCGCTCGCCGCACGTTAGGCATTGCTGAGGATGCGCATTGCCTGGCGCTGCTGCCAGGCAGTCGCGGTGCTGAAGTGGAAATGTTGAGCGCCGATTTCTTACGCACGGCGCAGATACTGCGGCAAACCTGGCCCGACCTGGAAATTGTCGTGCCGTTGGTAAACGCCAAACGGCGTGAACAGTTTGAGCAGATCAAAGCGCAGGTTGCGCCAGAATTAACCATGCATTTGCTGGACGGCCATGGGCGTGAAGCGATGGTGGCCAGCGATGCGGCTCTGCTTGCTTCCGGCACCGCCGCGCTGGAATGTATGCTGGCGAAATGCCCCATGGTTGTGGGATACCGCATGAAGCCGGTGACCTTCTGGCTGGCTGAGCGGCTGGTTAAAACTGACTACGTTTCCCTGCCAAACTTGCTCGCTGGCCGTGAACTGGTCAAAGAGTTGCTGCAGGATGAATGTCAGCCGGAAAAATTAGCCGCGGCGTTAAAACCGCTGTTGATGCCAGGCGAAACACGTAAAGCGTTGCTGGATACATTTACTGAGCTACACCAGCAGATCCGCTGGAACGCAGATGAGCAAGCGGCGCAGGCCGTACTGGAGTTGGCGTTTGACTAATTTTATCTATCCGCTGGCCACTACGATAGCGGGCGTTGATGAAGTCGGGCGGGGGCCGCTGGTCGGCGCGGTGGTCACCGCTGCGGTGATCCTCGATCCGGCAAACCCGATCCCTGGCCTTGCCGATTCAAAAAAATTATCTGAGAAGCGACGCAATGCGCTCTATGATCTGATTATTGAGCGATCGCTTGCCTGGAGTCTCGGTCGCGCTGAGCCGGAAGAGATTGATCGGCTGAATATTCTGCATGCGACTATGTTAGCGATGCAGCGTGCCGTGGCTGGATTATCGCTGACGCCAGATTATGTATTGATCGATGGCAACCGCTGTCCAGCATTGCCGATGCCGTCGCAGGCGGTGATAAAAGGCGATAGTCTGGTGGCTGAAATCAGTGCCGCGTCGATACTCGCCAAGGTCACACGCGATCGTGAAATGGCCGAACTGGATTTGCAGTTTCCTGATTATGGCTTTGCCCAGCATAAAGGTTATCCCACCGCTTTCCATCTGGAAAAGCTGGCGAAACATGGCGCAACGCCGCATCACCGACGCAGTTTTGCCCCGGTGCGTAATGCCCTGCTGGATGCAGAAGTGCTGGCCTCGTCCCGCACGCTGTAATGGCTTCAACCTGTTTTAAGCGGAAAATACTATGGCCGAACCACGTTTTATTCACCTGCACGTACACAGTGATTATTCGATGGTCGATGGACTGGCCAAAACCGGGCCGCTGGTAAAAAAAGCGGCAGCGCTTGGCATGCCTGCCATTGCCATTACCGATTACACCAACCTCTGTGGTCTGGTGAAGTTCTACGGTACGGCACACGGTGCTGGCATCAAGCCGATTATCGGCGCCGATTTCCAGGTCGCCAGCGAGCTGATGGGCGATGAGCTCACCTATCTCACCGTGCTGGCCTCCAATAATGACGGCTATCAAAACCTGACCCAACTCATTTCGCGCGCCTATTTGCGTGGCTACGGCATCGCCGGTCCGATCATCGATCGTGACTGGCTGATTGAGCTGGGTGAAGGATTGATACTGCTTTCCGGTGGCCGACGCGGCGATGTTGGCCGCAGTTTATTACGTGGTAATCAGGCGCTGGTGTCACAATGCCTGGCCTTTTATCAGACACATTTTCCCGATCGTTATTACCTCGAACTGGTGCGCACCGGGCGTCAGGATGAAGAGAGCTATCTGCATGCCGCCGTTGAACTGGCCATTGCCGAATCGGTGCCGGTAGTAGCCACCAATGAAGTCTGCTTCCTGACCGAAGATGAGTTTGACGCGCACGAAATCCGCGTGGCGATTCATGATGGTTTTACCCTCGACGATCCTAAGCGCCCACGTAACTACAGTTCGCAGCAATATATGCGCAGCGAAGAAGAGATGTGCGCCCTGTTTGCTGACATCCCGGAAGCGCTGGAGAACAGCGTAGAAATTGCGCGTCGCTGCAACGTCACCGTGCGCCTTGGCGAATACTTCCTGCCGCAGTTCCCTACCGGCGAGATGACCACCGAAGATTTTCTGGTAAAAAAATCCCGTGAAGGGCTGGAAGAGCGTCTGGAATTCCTGTTTCCGGATGAGGCGGTGCGTCTGGAAAAACGCCCGGCTTACGATGAACGTCTGGAGATTGAACTGACGGTGATCAACCAGATGGGATTCCCGGGCTACTTTTTGATCGTGATGGAGTTTATCCAGTGGTCAAAAGACAACGGTATTCCGGTCGGTCCCGGCCGTGGCTCTGGTGCTGGCTCCCTGGTCGCCTATGCGCTGAAAATCACCGATATCGATCCGCTGGCCTTTGATCTGCTGTTTGAACGCTTCCTGAATCCGGAACGTGTTTCCATGCCTGACTTTGACGTCGATTTCTGTATGGAAAAACGCGATCAGGTGATTGATCACGTGGCCGAAATGTATGGCCGCGAGGCGGTATCGCAAATTATCACCTTTGGTACCATGGCGGCGAAGGCGGTTATTCGTGACGTGGGCCGCGTGCTGGGCCATCCCTATGGCTTTGTTGATCGCATCTCCAAACTGATTCCGCCCGATCCCGGCATGACGCTGGAAAAAGCCTTTGTCGCTGAGCCGCAGTTGCCGGAAATTTACGAGGCGGATGAAGAGGTTAAAGCGCTGATTGATATGGCGCGTAAGCTGGAAGGCGTTACGCGTAATGCCGGTAAACATGCTGGTGGCGTGGTCATTGCCCCAACCAAAATCACCGATTTTTCCCCGCTCTATTGCGATGAAAATGGCCAGTTCCCGGTAACGCAGTTTGATAAGAACGACGTCGAATATGCCGGGCTGGTGAAATTCGACTTTTTAGGCCTGCGCACCTTAACCATCATCGACTGGGCGCTGAAGATGATCAATCCGCGCCGGGCGAAGCAGGGCCTTGAGCCGATTGATATTACTGCGATCCCGCTTGAGGATAAAAAAAGCTTCGACATGCTGCAGCGCGCGGAAACCACGGCGGTATTCCAGCTCGAATCACGCGGTATGAAAGATCTGATCAAGCGCCTGAAGCCGGACTGCTTTGAAGATATGATCGCGCTGGTGGCGCTGTTCCGTCCGGGGCCGCTGCAATCCGGCATGGTGGATAACTTTATTGACCGTAAACACGGCCGTGAAGCGATCTCCTATCCTGACATTCAGTGGCAGCACGAGTCACTGAAACCGGTGCTGGAACCGACCTACGGCATTATTCTGTATCAGGAACAGGTGATGCAGATTGCGCAGGTGCTTTCAGGCTACACACTGGGCGGTGCGGATATGCTGCGTCGCGCAATGGGTAAAAAGAAGCCGGAAGAGATGGCCAAGCAGCGCTCGGTGTTTCAGGATGGCGCCGAAAGCATGGGCATCGACGGCGAACTGTCGATGAAAATCTTCGATCTGGTAGAGAAATTTGCCGGTTACGGCTTTAACAAATCGCACTCGGCTGCCTACGCGCTGGTCTCCTATCAAACGTTGTGGCTGAAAGCGCACTATCCGGCGGAATTCATGGCGGCGGTGATGACCGCGGATATGGACAATACCGAGAAGGTGGTTGGCCTGGTGGATGAGTGCTGGCGTATGGGCCTCAAGGTGCTGCCGCCGGATATCAACTCCGGTCTGTATCAATTTCACGTTAATGATGAAGGCGAGATCGTTTACGGCATCGGCGCAATCAAAGGCGTGGGTGAAGGCCCGATCGAGGCGATCCTTGAAGCACGTAACCAGGATGGCTATTTTAAAGAGCTGTTTGATCTCTGCGCGCGCACCGATACTAAAAAGATCAATCGGCGGGTGATGGAAAAACTGATCATGTCCGGCGCTTTTGATCGCCTTGGCCCACACCGGGCGGCGTTGATGAGTGCGCTGCCCGATGCGCTGAAAGCCGCGGATCAGCATGCCAAAGCGGAAGCCATCGGCCAGTCAGACATGTTCGGCGTGCTGGCGGAAGAGCCGGAGCAGGTGGAGAAATCCTATGCCAGCGTGACCCGTTGGCCAGAGCAGGTTCAGCTGGATGGTGAACGCGAAACGTTAGGATTGTATCTAACCGGGCATCCGATTAATCAGTACCTTAAAGAGATCGAGCGTTATGTTGGCGGCGTGCGCCTGAAAGAGATGCACCCAACGGAACGTGGTAAGATCATTACCGCAGCCGGATTAGTGGTGTCGGCGCGTGTGATGGTAACCAAACGCGGTAACCGTATCGGCATCTGTACGCTTGACGATCGATCCGGTCGTCTTGAGGTCATGTTATTTACCGATGCCCTCGATAAGTATCAGCATTTGCTGGAAAAAGACCGTATCCTGCTCGTCAGCGGACAGGTCAGCTTCGATGATTTCAGCGGCGGGCTTAAAATGACCGCGCGCGAAGTGATGGACATTGACGAAGCACGCGAAAAGTATGCTCGCGGGCTTGCTATCTCGCTGACGGACAGGCAAATTGATGACCAGCTTTTAAACCGTCTCCGTCAGTCCCTGGAACCCCATCGTTCGGGAACCATTCCGGTGCATCTCTACTATCAGAGAGAAGACGCGCGAGCGAAGCTGCGCTTTGGTGCAGCGTGGCGTATTTCGCCCAGCGATCGTTTGCTCAACGATCTGCGATCGTTGATCGGTTCGGAGCAGGTGGAACTGGAGTTTGACTAAAACAGGAACATTATGAGTCTTAATTACCTGGATTTTGAACAGCCAATCGCGGAACTGGAAGCGAAGATTGATTCGCTTAAGTCGGTTGGCCGTCAGGATGAGAAACACGATATTAATCTGGATGAAGAAGTGCAGCGCCTGCGCGAAAAAAGCGTTGAGCTGACACGGAAAATATTCTCAGATTTGGGTGCCTGGCAAATTGCCCAGTTGGCGCGTCATCCGTTGCGCCCTTACACCTTTGATTATGTGCGTAACATCTTTACTGACTTTGACGAGCTGGCGGGCGATCGCGCCTATGCAGACGACAAAGCCATTGTTGGCGGTACCGCGCGTATTGATGGCCGGCCTGTGATGATCATTGGTCATCAGAAAGGACGTGAAACCAAAGAGAAGATTCGCCGTAACTTTGGTATGCCCGCTCCGGAAGGCTATCGCAAAGCGCTGCGCCTGATGGAAATGGCCGAGCGCTTTAAAATGCCGATCATTACTTTTATCGATACGCCGGGTGCTTACCCGGGCGTGGGTGCAGAAGAGCGCGGACAGTCCGAAGCTATCGCACGCAATCTGCGCGAGATGTCCGGCCTGAAAGTGCCGGTTATTTGTACGGTCATCGGTGAGGGCGGTTCTGGCGGTGCGCTGGCCATTGGCGTAGGCGACAAAGTGAACATGCTGCAATACAGCACCTATTCGGTGATTTCACCGGAAGGCTGCGCGTCGATTCTGTGGAAAAGCGCAGACAAAGCGCCGTTGGCTGCGGAAGCGATGGGCATTATTGCTCCTCGCCTGAAAGAGCTGAAGCTGATCGACTCGGTGATTCCTGAGCCGTTGGGTGGCGCGCATCGTCATCCACTGGAAATTGCGGCATCATTAAAATCGCAGCTGCTGGCCGATCTGGCCGATCTCGACGTGTTGAACACCGAAGAGCTGCTTAATCGTCGCTATCAGCGCCTGATGAGCTACGGTTACGCCTGATCATCACCCCAACAAAGAAAGCGCAGGGCAGAATAGCGATATTCTGCCCTTTTTTATGTGCTTTTACCGACTGCCGCGCGGGTTTCGCTATGCTTATCCCTTGCTATCACCTTCAGGAGAAGAGCCTTGAATATTATTGCGATAATGGGGCCGCACAACGCTTTTTATAAAGATGAACCCATCAGAGAACTCGATCTGGCGCTCACTCGTCAGGGCTTTAAGCTAATCTACCCGCAGGATGCCAACGACCTGTTAAAGCTGATTGAACACAATCCGCGCATCTGCGGCATTATTTTCGACTGGGACGAATACAGCCTCGAGTTGTGCAGCGAAATTCATCTGCTCAACGAATACCTGCCGCTCTACGCCTTTATCAACACGCACTCTTCTTTTGATGTCAGCCTCAATGAAATGCGCATGGCGCTATGGTTCTTTGAATATGCGCTGGATGCTGCTGAAGAAATCGCGCAGCGCATCCGTCAGTATACCGATGAATATATTGATACCATTACGCCGCCGCTGACCAAAGCACTGTTCACCTATGTGAAAGAGGGCAAGTATACCTTTTGTACGCCAGGTCATATGGCGGGCACCGCCTTTCAAAAAAGTCCGGTCGGCAGCTTGTTTTACGATTTTTTCGGTGGCAATGCGCTGAAGGCGGATGTATCGATCTCGGTAACCGAGCTCGGATCGTTACTGGATCACACCGGGCCGCATCTGGAAGCTGAAGAGTATATCGCCCGCACGTTTGGTGCCGAGCAGAGTTATATGGTGACCAATGGCACGTCGACATCGAATAAAATTGTCGGTATGTATGCTGCGCCTGCCGGCAGCACGGTGCTGATCGATCGCAACTGCCATAAGTCGCTGACTCATCTGCTGATGATGAGCAACATTGTGCCCATCTGGCTCAAGCCGACGCGCAATGCACTTGGCATCCTCGGTGGCATTCCGAAGCGCGAATTCACCCGCGAGAGTATCGCTCTGAAGGTGGCACAAACCGAAAACGCCAGCTGGCCGGTGCATGCGGTAATCACCAATTCGACCTACGATGGTCTGCTCTACAATACGCAGTACATCAAAAAGACGCTGGATGTGCCATCGATCCACTTTGATTCCGCCTGGGTTCCTTACACCAATTTTCATCCTATTTATCAGGGCAAAAGCGGCATGAGCGGCGATCGTATGCCGGGCAAAGTGTTTTATGAAACGCAGTCAACGCACAAGCTGCTCGCGGCATTTTCTCAGGCGTCGATGATTCATATTAAAGGCGATTACGATGAGCAGACCTTTAATGAAGCCTACATGATGCACACCACGACGTCGCCGAACTATCCGATTGTCGCCTCAATTGAAACGGCTGCGGCGATGCTGCGCGGTAATCCGGGCCGCCGCCTGATAAATCGCTCGGTGGAACGCGCGCTGCATTTCCGGCGTGAGGTGCAGCGTCTGCGGGAAGAGTCAGAAGGATGGTTTTTTGATATCTGGCAGCCCGACGGCATCGATGAGGCGGAATGCTGGCCGATTCAGCCGGGTGACGAAGCGTGGCACGGTTTTACGCATGCCGATCGCGATCATATGTACCTCGATCCGATCAAGGTGACTATTTTAACCCCCGGCATGAGTGAGCTTGGCGACATGGCGGCTGAAGGGATCCCGGCGGCGCTGGTAGCGAAATTCCTCGATCAACGCGGCGTAGTGGTGGAAAAAACCGGGCCTTATAACCTGCTTTTTCTGTTCAGCATTGGTATCGATAAGACCAAAGCAATGAGCCTGCTGCGCGGCCTGACCGAATTTAAACGCGCCTTCGATCTGAATCTGCGCGTCAAAAATATGCTGCCCGATCTCTACGCAGAAGATCCCGACTTTTACCGCAACATGCGTATTCAGACGCTGGCTGCGGGCATTCATAACATGATCCGCCAACACGATCTGCCGCGTTTGATGTTGCAGGCATTCGATACGCTGCCGGAGATGAAAATGACGCCGCATCAGGCATTTCAGCAACAGGTCACCGGCAATGTAGAAACGGTATCCATTGATCGATTAATCGGCCGCGTTTCAGCCAATATGATTCTGCCGTATCCGCCGGGCGTGCCGCTGGTCATGCCGGGCGAGATGATCACCGAGGCGAGCCGGGCGGTGCTCGATTTTCTGCTGATGCTCTGCACGATAGGCGAGCATTATCCTGGCTTTGAGACCGATATTCATGGCGCTACGTTAACGGAAGAAGGGCGCTATCTGGTACGCGTGTTAAAAGAGCAGCCGTCGACATAATCCAGAAAAGTCGTGCTTGCGGCGATGCGATGAGCGGCATAAGGTACGCGTCACAAAAAATTTTCAGGAGTTTCTATGTTAGGACTGAAGCAGGTTCATCACATCGCCATCATTGCCACCGACTATGCGCGCAGCAAAGCGTTCTATTGCGACATTCTTGGCTTTACGCTGATGGGGGAATTTTTTCGTGAAGAACGCAACTCGTGGAAAGGCGACCTGGCGTTAAACGGTCATTACACCATTGAGCTGTTCAGCTTTCCTGAACCGCCGGCGCGCGTCAGTCATCCTGAAGCCTGCGGCCTGCGCCATCTCGCCTTTAGCGTTGATGATATTGATGCGGCATGGCAGCAGCTGCAGCAGCAGGGCGTAATGTGTGAACCGGTGCGTATCGATCCGCTGACCGGCAAGCGGTTCACCTTTTTTGCCGATCCCGATGGTTTGCCGTTAGAACTTTATCAGGCGTAAAATAGTCAGCTGTCGGGCCGCACTGCGCGGCCCGCTCTGTTTGAGAGTGCCATGTCCCGTTTAGCCCATCTAAATATCCTGCAATCCTGTCGGCGTCTGCTGGTGGCATTTAGTGGCGGGCTGGATTCTACCGTACTGTTGCATCAGCTGGCAGGCTGGCGGCAACAGCATGATGTCGAACTGCGCGCGATACACATACATCATGGCCTCAGCCCGCATGCCGATGAATGGGTTATGCATTGTCAGCAGCAATGCGTGCAATGGCAGATACCGTTAATCGTTGAGCGAGTTGCCGTTGACGGTCGCGAGGCGGGCATTGAGGGCGCGGCCCGTGCGGCGCGCTATGCGGCATTTCGCCAGGCGCTGCTGCCGGATGAAGTGCTGGTTACCGCGCAGCATCTTGACGATCAGGCGGAAACCCTGCTGTTGGCGCTGAAACGTGGCAGTGGACCGGCAGGCCTGGCGGCAATGCCTGCCACGCTTTCGCTGGGTGAACATCAGCTGGTGCGGCCGCTGCTAACGCAGTCTCGTGCGCAGCTTGTCGAGTGGGCACAGGCGCATCAGCTCAGTTGGATCGAGGATGAAAGTAATCTCGATACCCGCTTTGATCGTAACTTTCTGCGCCAACAGGTGCTGCCCATACTCAGCGTCCGCTGGCCACACTTTTCTCAGGCGGCGGCGCGCAGTGCAGCACTGTGCGGTGAACAGGAACAGCTGCTCGATGAATTGCTCGCCGCGTCGCTGTCCCAGCAGATACAGGGCAACGGATCGTTACTGATTCCACCGCTGCTGAATCTGAGCGAGGCGCACCGCAATGCGCTACTGCGCCGCTGGATTGCGCTACAGGGCGGCAAAATGCCATCGCGCGACGCGCTGGCTCGCATCTGGCATGAAGTGATTCTCAGCCGACCCGACGCTGTGCCTTGCCTGCAACTCGGCCTGCATCAGCTGCGCCGTTATCGTGATGCACTTTACTGGCTGCCGCCATTTGCAGATATCAGCCAGCAGGTGCTGCCCTGGCAGGCGCCCTGGGCCGCATTGCAACTGCCCGATAACCTTGGCATTGTGCATCGCGCCGACATGGGTCAGCAGGTGCGTGCTCCACGTGAAGATGAAGGGGTCAGCATACGGTTTCAGGCGCACGGGCATGTTCATATTCTCGGCCGCAACGGTGGACGGAGTATGAAAAAAATCTGGCAGGAACTGGGCATTCCGCCGTGGCAGCGCGAGCGCACGCCGCTGATTTATTACAATGAACAACTGATCGCCGCGCCTGGCCTGTTTACCACCGTGCAGGGGCGCGACGATACCGATTCCGGCTGGCATATTTGCTGGCAACACCATGAGTAAGATAAGCATGAATAAAGGGATAATTGCGCTGCTGCTTATAGCCAGCGCGCCCGCTTTCGCCGCCGGCGACAGTAAAGCCGGTGAGCAAAAAGCCGCGGCCTGCGTGGCCTGCCATGGCGCCGCAGGCAAAGCAGCGGTGCCGCTTTACCCAAACCTTGCGGGACAACACGCCGACTACCTGGCGCATGCATTGCAGGCTTACAAGAAAGGTGAGCGTAATGGCGGTCAGGCAGAAGTGATGAAGGCGTTTGTGGCGGGATTAAGCGATGACGATATGGCAGATTTGGCGGCCTGGTACAGCTCGTTGCAACCGTGAGAGAGGGCGGGAAAAGACCCCGCCCGCACCCGTTTAGTCAGCGTCGCTCATCACCACGGTGCCAATTTCTGGATGTTCAAAACTGGCAATATGATCGAGACGTAACTGTCGTGCTTCACCGGAAAGATTGATTTCCAGATACTCAACGTTTTTGCGCGATACCATGTCTACCGCTTCGGCCTTTAGCTTTTCGCCATCTTTCAACGCCAGCGATAACATCCATTTTTTCTGGCAGGCGAGTTCCAGGTTGTCATAGTCGTCGCAGTTGATCGGTGTATAGGCTTCATTCGTTAACATAATCGCTCACCAATAAGTTGGCGGCAGCATAGGCTGCCTGTTCCCTGACAGAAGAGTTTAGCGCAGAATTGGCGGCTATCTCATCGAGCGCTTTCAATGCACATCCGATAGCATCCGGGATATATCCCAGGTCACCGCTTCCAATTTCGGCATAACGTTGGCGAACCAGTTCACAATATTTATGCACTTATACCTCCCCTCAGAGCCTTTTTAGCTGGCTGTTTTCCACTATATCATAGGAAATTGCGTGAAATCAGCCGCCGTGAAGCGGAATGCTGTGCGTCTGGGGTACAATAGTGCGTAAAACCAGAGAGGAAAATCATGGCACTGAAAGCCACCATCTATAAAGCTAACCTGAGCATTGCCGATTTGGATCGTCAGGTCTATTTCGATACCAGCCTGACGCTGGCGCGCCATCCTTCGGAAACGGAAACGCGGCTGATGCTACGCCTGGCCGCCTGGCTCTGCCACGCCGATGAACGCCTGCAGTTTACCCGCGGTTTGTGCGCGGACGATGAGCCTGAAATCTGGCGGCTCAACGATCATCAGGGCATTGAGTGCTGGATTGAACTCGGCCTGCCGGATGAAAAGCGCCTGAAGAAAGCGAGCCATCGTTCGGCGGCGGTCTGGTTGTATGCCTATAGTGCTCGCGCAGCGACGGTATGGTGGCAGCAGCATCGCGATAAGCTGGCTCAGCTGAGTAACTTAACGGTGCGCTATTTGGATGATGAGCAGCTCGAAAAGTTAACCGCGTTGGCGGCGCGTAACATGAATCTGCAGGCAACGGTGCAGGATGGCGTGCTGTGGCTCTCCGCTGAAGATCAGCATGTTGAGCTGCACTTTACCGAATGGCAACAGGTGAATCAGCCAGCATGATTACGCTCTCTCGACAGGTCACCCTCGCCGATAACGAAATTGAACTGACGGCTATCCGGGCGCAGGGCGCGGGCGGTCAGAACGTGAATAAATCTTCCACCGCCATCCATTTGCGTTTCGATATCCGCGCCTCTTCGCTACCGGAGTTTTACAAGACGCGGCTGCTGGAAGCGACGCATCATCTGATTACTCCAGAAGGTATTGTGATCATCAAGGCGCAGGAGTATCGCAGCCAGGAGATGAACCGCGAAGCGGCGCTGCAGCGCCTGAAAAACCTGATCAATGAACTCACCGTAGTGGAAAAAGCCCGTCGTCCTACGCGGCCAACGCTGGCTTCCAAAAAACGCCGGCTGGAAGGCAAAACGCGCAAAAGCACGACCAAAGCGCTACGCGGTAAGGTGCTGTAAAAGCAGTGCGTTAGCAGGATATGCACGATGCTGATTAAAGCAGATATAAAAAAGCCACCGCAGAGGGTGGCTGAGAGAGTCAGGGCAGGGCGTTAGCCTTTAATGGCGCTAATCAGGAAGTCGACGATGGCATCTTTCTTGATCATCTGCTTTTCACCTTCGCGGCGCGCTTTGTATTCCACTTCTTCGCTGTCCAGATTACGATCGCCGATCACAATGGTATGCGGCACGCCGATCAGTTCCATATCAGCAAACATCACGCCTGGGCGCTCTTTACGATCGTCCAGAATGACGTCAATGCCGTGGCTGCGCAGCGTGTCATACAGCGTCTCTGCAACCTCTTTCACGCGGAAAGATTTGTGCATATTCATTGGCAGAATAGCAACCTGGAAGGGTGCCAGAGCGGCTGGCCAGATGATGCCGCGCTCGTCATGGTTCTGCTCAATCGCCGCTGCGACCACCCGCGTGACACCGATACCGTAACAGCCCATCGTCAGCGTCTGGTTACGGCCTTCCTCGCCCTGAACAGACGCTTTCATCGCGTCAGAATATTTGGTGCCGAGCTGGAAAATGTGGCCCACTTCGATACCGCGTTTAATCTGCAGCGTGCCTTTACCGTCCGGGCTGGCGTCGCCTTCCACCACGTTGCGAATATCAGCAACCTGCGGCAGCGGCAGATCGCGCTCCCAGTTAACACCGATAAGATGTTTACCGTCGCGGTTGGCACCGGCAGCAAAATCACTCATCTTCTCAACGCTGCGATCGATCACAATCGGCAGCTCCAGGCCAACCGGACCCAGCGAGCCCGGACCGGCACCGACAGCGGCGCGAATCTCTTCCTCGGTGGCAAAAGTCAGCGGTGCTGCGACCAGATCGAGTTTTTCCGCTTTGACTTCGTTCAGCTCGTGATCGCCACGGACCAGCAGCGCGACCAGCGTATGGCCGCTCTCTTCTGCAGCTTTGACCAGCAGCGTTTTTACCGTTTGGGTAATGGGCAGAGCAAACTGCTCAACCAGCGCGGCAATGGTTTTAGCGTCAGGCGTGTCGATCTCTGTCATATCCTGCGCAGGCTGCGCACGCTCACCGGCTGGAGCAACCGCTTCGGCCAGCTCAATATTGGCGGCATAGTCAGAATCGGTTGAGAAAATTACATCATCTTCGCCGCTGTTGGCCAGCACCTGAAATTCGTGTGATGCGCTGCCACCGATCGAACCGGTATCCGCCTGCACTGCACGGAAATCCAGCCCCATACGGCTGAAAATCTGGCTGTAGGCGCGGTACATCGCCTCATAGGTTTCCTGAAGCGATGCCTGTGAGGTATGAAAGGAGTAGGCATCTTTCATGATGAACTCACGCGAACGCATGACGCCAAAACGCGGGCGCACTTCATCACGGAATTTGGTCTGAATCTGGAACAGATTTAGCGGAAGCTGTTTGTAAGAGCTCAACTCGTTACGAATCAGATCGGTAATCACTTCTTCGTGGGTTGGACCCAGTACAAAAGGGCGATCGCTGCGATCGCTGATACGCAGCAGCTCCGGGCCATATTGTTCCCAACGTCCACTCTCCTGCCACAGATCGGCGGGCTGCACCACCGGCATTGAAATCTCAATCGCGCCCGCGTTGTTCATCTCTTCACGCACGATATTTTCGACTTTTTTCAATACGCGCAGGCCGGTCGGTAACCAGGTGTATAAACCCGAAGCGAGTTTACGGATCATGCCAGCACGCAGCATAAGCTGGTGGCTGATGACTTCGGCGTCAGAAGGCGTCTCTTTTTGAGTGGCAAGCAAATATTGAGTAGTGCGCATTGATTACGATTCCATGTGGACGGAAAGCCAGTTAACGGGCCAAAAATTGCTGGCCGCTAGTGTACCAGCGTCATGGAATCCTAAAAAGCGTGTTTTAACGTCGATCCACCGCAACAACCAGCGTGGCGCCGGCATCAATGCGCCAGCGCACGTTGAAATCAAGCAGCCAGGCAGCATACTCACGATCGGGTTCATCACCCTTGCGATAGGCGGGCCGCGGATCCTGTGCCAGCACGTCATGAATGAAGCGCTGCAGATGCGGAAAACGCGCCTGCTCATCGGCAATCTGCTTCAGCGCATGTTCGCTGAACGCTACCGGCATGGCGGCAGCCGGCGGCAGCTGAGCAAACCCGGCGCGTGCATCCGGTAATGCTTCGGCAAAGGGCAGATAGGGTTTGATGTCAATCACCGGCGTGCCATCAACCAAATCGAGACTACCCAACTGCAAAATCACCTGATTGCCCTCGCAGCGCACCGCTTTTAGCTCAACCAGCGACATGCCTACAGGGTTAGGGCGAAAGGTCGAACGCGTGGCAAAAACACCCATACGCGCATTACCGCCGAGGCGAGGCGGCCGCACCGTCGGCCGCCATCCCGCTGATTGCGTTTGATGAAATACAAACAGCAGCCATAAATGACTGAAGCTTTCCAGGCCGCGTACCGCCTCAGGTTGATTATACGGCGCCTGCAGATGCAGTTCTCCACCGCCGTCAGCGACTAAACCGGGCTGACGCGGAACGGCAAATTTCTCTTTCCACGGCGAATGAATCACGCCGATCTGCTCGAAAGAGAATGCACTCATTGGCTGCTAACTTTTAAAGCGGATCCCTGACAGATGGCCTGACGATGACAGCCTGCGCCACTGGTGATGATTTCGCATTTGTGCAGCAACACCGCGTTAGCCTTCATTGATGAGGCTTTAATCTGCATGCGTTTGCGCGCGGTATTCAGGTTGGCGGGGGAATCCTGCGTTGAGATCTGGCAATCTTCGCCAGAGACTTCGCCTAAATCACGAAAGGGCTTGCTGAGCAGATCGGTCGTATCGGTATAAATTTTTACCGGCGCCGGGCGCGGTGTCACTTTATGCGCGGGTGTTGTTTTTGAAGCAGGCAGCGGGGTGATCGGCTGATACGGCTTATGAATAAGGGAACACCCTGTCAGCATCAATGCTAACAAACAGAGCGGTAAAGCGCGCATGGGAACATCCTTATGTGTATACAAGTGGCGGTATTGAAGCAAGCTCGCTGATAAATGACAAGTCGCGGGCTGAAATCGCACCATAGAAAAAGGGCGACGTTGCCGCCGCCCTTTTTGTCGTGAAGAGGCCTTACCAGCCTTTCACGGCACCACCGTTAAAGATTTTTTCAGCGGCAGCGGCCACTTCATCAGAGTGGTAAGCCTGAACGAATTTCTTCACGTTTTCCGCGTCTTTATTATCTTCACGTGAAACGATCAGGTTAACGTATGGAGAGTCTTTGTCTTCCACGAAAATGCCATCTTTCGCTGGCGTCAGGCCGATCTGGCTGGCATAGGTAGTATTGATAACCGCCAGCGCAATCTGCTGATCGTCCAGAGAACGTGGCAGCTGTGGCGCTTCCAGCTCAACAATCTTCAGCTTCTTCGGGTTCTCAACGATATCCAGCGACGTTGGCAGCAGGCCCACATCATCCTTCAGCTTGATCAGGCCCACTTTCTGCAGCAGCAGCAGGGTGCGGCCAAGGTTAGTGGGATCGTTAGGAATGGCAATTTGCGCGCCTTCCTGCAGTTCATCAATGGATTTGATTTTTTTCGAGTAGCCTGCGATTGGGAAGACAAATGTGTTACCGACCGGCACCAGCTTATAGCCGCGATCTTTGATCTGCTGATCCAGATACGGTTTGTGCTGGAAGGCATTGGCGTCAATGTCGCCTTTGCTTAACGCTTCGTTAGGCAATACGTAATCGTTAAAGGTCACCAGCTCAACGTCCAGACCGTATTTCTCTTTGGCCACTTTCTGCGCCGCTTCAGCAACCTGCTGCTCGGCACCCACAATCACACCCACTTTGATGTGATTCGGATCTTTCTCTTCCTGACCACAACCAGCCAGCGCCATTGCACCCAGCAGCGCACCCACAGCGGCAATTTTTTTGAATGTAAAAGACATATCCTATCCTTAATAGTCGCAATAATTGATGTTGCTTGTTTATTTGTGAGTCACTGCGCGTACGATGCGGTCACCACAGAACTGAATTAAATACACCAGAATCACTAACAACACTAATACCGTATTCATCACAGTAGCGTTATAACCGACATAACCGTACTGAATGCCGATCTGTCCCAGACCGCCAGCGCCTACCGCGCCACCCATGGCTGAATAACCAACCAGCGTAATCAACGTAATTGTAGCGGCGTTGATCAGCCCCGGCAGCGCTTCAGGCAGTAATACCTTGCGGATAATCTGCATCGGTGTCGCACCCATTGCGCGTGATGCTTCAATTAAGCCGGTAGGCAGCTCCAGCAGGGTATTTTCCACCATGCGCGCAATAAAGGGCGCGGCGCCAATGGTAAGCGGCACAATCGCCGCCTGCAGACCGATCGACGTACCAACGAGCACGCGGGTAAACGGAATCATCCATACCAGCAGAATAATGAACGGAATAGAGCGGAAGATATTGACCAGCGCGGATACCGAACGGTACAGCTTCACGCTCGGCATAATCTGCCCTGGACGCGTGATATACAGCAGCACGCCGAAAGGCAGCCCCACCGCAAAGCCGAGAAAGCCCGAAACGAAGGTCATAACCAGCGTTTCCCATACGCCGCGGGCGAGTAACCACATCATTGCCTCAGACATAACCCAGCACCTCAACTTTCACATGATTTTCCTGCAGATAGGCAACGGCGGCCTGCGTATCCGTTTCGCTTCCGTGCATCTCTGCCAGCATGATGCCAAATTTAACGCCACCGGCGTAATCCATCTGGGCACTGATAATGTTGTTGTTCACATTAAAGCGACGAGCCGTCTCTGACAGCAGCGGCGCGTCGACAGATTTGCCGGTGAATTCCAGACGCAATAAAGGAATGCCGTTCTGTCCGACTGTGGCTGACAGGCGATCGGCATAATCTTCCGGGATATCGAGATGCAGCGTCGACTGAATAAACTGCTGAGCAAGCGGCGTCTTTGGATGAGAGAAGACTTCGCTAACCGTGTCTTTTTCAATGAGCTGACCCTGACTGATCACCGCTACCTGATCACAGATGCGCTTGACCACATCCATTTCATGCGTGATTAACAGGATGGTTAAACCAAGGCGACGGTTAATATCCTTCAATAGCGCCAGGATAGAACGGGTAGTGGCGGGATCGAGTGCGCTGGTGGCCTCATCGCACAACAGGACTTTTGGATTGCTGGCCAGGGCACGAGCAATGGCGACGCGCTGTTTCTGTCCGCCCGACAGGTTTGCTGGCCAGGCGTCCTGTTTATCGGCCAGGCCAACCAGCTCAAGTAGTTCATTAACCCGCGTCTTAATCTCTTCACGCGAGGCATTACCCAGCTCAAGCGGCAGAGCAACGTTGCCGAACACCGTGCGTGAGTTCATTAGGTTAAAATGTTGAAAGATCATGCCGATTTCACGGCGCGCTTCCGTCAGTGCTTTTTCAGAAAGAGCGGTAAGATCTTTGCCATCAACCAATACGGTGCCGGAAGTGGGGCGCTCCAGTAGGTTGACGCAACGAATGAGCGTGCTTTTACCGGCGCCGGATGCGCCAATCACGCCATAAATCTGCCCGGCCGGAACATGCAGGCTGACATCATTAAGCGCTGATATAGTGCGTGTACCTTGCTCGAACACTTTGGTTATGTTGTTAAGTTTTATCATTAATCTTTATTATCGTAATCAAGTTGCCCATGGTGTACCGCCCTGGCTGTGCAGAACGGTCGAATTAGCTACGGATGTTAAGGCATCCAGACGTCTAAATCAATCGAAGTCATTCAATCCGCCATTCTCTCTTCTATTGCAATCATGCGATACTCAGCAGCATCTTTTGTAGCAGGAGCGTCTACGTGACCACTAAAGTCCCGGCAATTTTTCTCGATCGTGATGGCACCATTAATGTCGATCATGGGTATGTTCATGAAATCGACAATTTTCACTTTATCGACGGCGTGATCGACGCTATGCGTGAACTCAAGGAAATGGGTTTTGCGCTGGTCATTGTGACCAACCAGTCTGGTATCGCTCGCGGCATGTATAGCGAAGAGCAATTCATGCAGTTAACGGAATGGATGGACTGGTCGCTGGCCGATCGCGATATCGATCTGGACGGCATTTATTTTTGCCCGCATCTGCCTGATGCATCGGTTGAAAACTATCGTCAGCAGTGCGACTGCCGTAAACCGCAACCCGGCATGATTTTATCAGCAGCAGAAGAGCTGGATATTGATCTGGCAGCTTCTTATATCGTCGGCGATAAAATTGATGATGTTATGGCCGGTAAAGCGGCAGGCGTGGGTAAAACAGTGCTGGTGCGTACGGGTAAGCCCGTAACGCCTGAAGGCGAAGCGGCGGCAGATTGGGTAATAGAGAGTCTCGCATCGCTACCAGCGCGTATAAAACAGGGGTAAACAGGCTGTTTTGACTAACTTTTGAGCGAACGGAATAAAAGTTTAAAAAAGCACTTGTCAGCTCGCAGAAAATCCCTATACTGCGCCTCCACTGACACGGAACAACGGCTTACACAGCGGCGCGTCAGGAGGTTCGGGAAGCTGAACCGCCGGAAAAAATCCTGAGAAAAGGGATTGACTCCGAAGGAGGAAAGCGTAATATACGCCACCTCGCAACGGACGGTTAACCCGCCGGTTGCGCTGCTCTTTAACAATT